>Ga0210085_1000002_pt1 | contig 242628 bp, 247 predicted proteins | sample China_Galinas_PW_5_FD_184866 | JGI IMG/M metagenome (GOLD analysis project Ga0210085, IMG submission 184866) | Wetland microbial communities from San Francisco Bay, California, USA, that impact long-term carbon sequestration - China_Galinas_PWC_D1... | ecosystem: Environmental > Aquatic >...
TGTGCTGCAACGACTGTTCAAGTGTTGGACCGGCCGCTGCCAGACCTGCGATCAGCCAGTCGATCTCGACCGGCTCGATCTCCATCTCCCGCCACCCGACCGGTGAGACCTACCAAAGCACTACTAGCTGGGTGGGTCGCTTACTCCAGACGAGCCGTTGGACCGGGACCAGCGGTCGACGATCACCGGGTGCATGATCACAAGGATGCCCAGGAGCGACAGCGAGGAGACCGACCACCAGACACCCACGTCGTCCAACAAATTTCCGTAGCCGGCTTCACGGTGCGCTGCTACGACGAGGGCGGAGGCGACACCGAGCAACCCAGCGAGACCAAGCCCGGAAATACTGCCCAGCCAGTTCTCGTGCCAGTCCCTGCGTTTCGCGCGACCGACGATCCAGACAGACTCGACAACGTATCCCAGCAGGATCGTGACGCCGACGCCGGCGATCGAGTAGCAGAGCTGGACCGACGGGTAGCTCAGCCACCGAGCCAGATAGACACCGAGAGCGGCCAGCATTCCCACGGCTGCGAGGGCCTCAAGGAGCCCAACCCAGAGGAGTCGTTCCCGGCGCTCCCGCAGCCACTCACGTGGTTTCTTGATCCAACGCTCGATAATGGTGGTTATGTAAACCTGAGCCGAGGCGAGGGCATCGGCGCCTCCTCACGCGAGCGCTCGGCCGTCAGGACGCTTCTTCGATCGCTTCTTCGAGCAGCGCCGCTTCCCCGGGCGTTCCCAGGGTTTCTTTGCCGCTGCTGCCCGGACCTTCGACGGCGAAGGACGGCGTGCCGGTGAAGCCGAGGCGCTGGGCTTCGGCGGTCGTGCTTTCGACTTCTTCCACGACCTGCTTGCTCTCGCGGTCCTTTTCCCACTTGGCGAGGTCGGGCACACCGGCTCCCTTGGCGATTTCCTTGAGGAATTCGTCGGTGACGTAGCCGGAGGCCTCTTTGCCCTGGTTGCGGTAGAAGAGCTCGATGTAGTTCCAGCCGCGGCCCTGCTTGCCGGCCGCGATCGCCGCTGCCCCGGCCGGGGTCGATTCCTGGCTGATGATGACGAAGTTGCGGAATTCGATCTTCGCTTCGCCGGTCTTGACCTGCGATTCGATCACTTCCGGCACGATCTGTTCGGAGAAGGATTTGCAGACCGGGCACTGCAGGTCGCCGTACTCGTAGAGCGTCACGGTCGCCCGCGGGTCGCCGAGCAGCAGCCCCGACTGCGGGATCCCGGCGAGCTTTTCCTTGACCAGGCCGACGTCCTCGAGGTTGGTGTCGCCGCCGCTGCCGCTGTCGCTCGCGCTGATCACGATCAGCACCGCGACCACCACCACGACGACGAAGATCGCGGCGCTGCCGATCTGCAGCAGGCGCTTGCGGCGCTCCTGCTGGTCGCCCTGGCTTTCGGCCCGCAGCCGTTCCTCGCGGCGTTCCTCTCTGGCGCTCTTCCCGCTCATCCCGGTTTCCCAACATAGCCGACCATGCGGACGGCGTTGAGGCAGAAGAGGATAGTCATCAGCGCCGCGCTGGTCACGCACCACTGGCAGATCGCTTCGATCTTGAACACCTCGAGGTAGGTCAGGTAGACGCTGTAGCCGAAGCCGCCGAGCGAGACCGCGAAGCCGCCCATCCGCGCCAGGTCGCCGCGCAGCAGCGAGGCGGCGAGCAGCAGCACGTAGCCGAAGACCCCGAAGTAGGCGATGTTGACGCCGAAGACGTGCGAGTAGCTGCTTTCGGCGACCGTCTCGCAGCCCCCTCCGCCGGCCACGCAGACCGGCGCGCCGCCTCCCGACTCGACGATCGCGATGTAGCCGGCGACGCCGATGCCGATCGCCGCGATCACGGTCGCGGCGATCCGCAGGCTCCCCTCCGAGGGCATCCTCATCGCCGGGACGGTAGCCGAATCGCCTTCAGGCAACCTAATCCTCCAGCTCCGCGCAGAAGGCGGCGATCTCACGCGACAGCCGCCCTCCCTGCCAGGCCAGCGGCGACTCCCCCTCCTCCTCGACGATCAGTTTCGCCTGCGGCATTCGCTCAGCATAGGCCTCGGCGATCCGGCGCGGGTGCCCGGGGTCGGCCCCGTCGTTGCTGGCGACCACCAGCGTCGGCACGGCGATCGATTCGAGCGCCTCGAGCGAGCCGAACGGGTGCGTGCGCGGCACCTCGCGCAAGGCGTCCGCCACCGCCCGGAGGTCGCGGTTGCGCTCGACCCGTTCGCGGGTGAAGCGCCGCACCGCCTCGCGTTTGGCGGGTTCGACCGACTGCCTGCTGTCGATGTAGTCGACGAAGGCCTCGACGCCGCCGGCTTCCAGCGCCGCCGCCAGCCCGTCCCAGTAGGCGAGCGCCTCCTCGGAGGCGGGCTCGCCCGCGTAGGTCGGTCCGATCACGACCAGCCCCCGCGGCCGCTGGGGATGGCGCAGCGCGTAGGCGATCGCCGTGTGGGCGCCGAGCGAGTGGCCGCCGAGCACGAAGCGCGCGCGGCCGATCGTCCACTGCGCCACCGCTTCCAGGTCGTCGACCAGCTCCGGGTATCCATAACCCTGCTCCGGCGGGGCGGGGTCGGAATCGCCGTGGCCGCGCGCGTCGTAGGTGACGACCATGTGGCCGGCGCGCTCCAGCGCCCGCGAGCCGTGCACGACGTAGCGCCGCGTCGCCGTCATCCCGTGGCAGAGGACGATCGGCGGCCCCTCCCCCGAGACCTCGCCGTGGATCCTCGGCCACTGGCCGACCACGAACGGGCGCGGTTCCACGGGCATCAGGAGGCCGCGGCGACGGCCTCTTCGAGATCGTCCACCGTCTGGAAGCTCGCGCCGGTGCGCGAGACGTGCCTGTAGCGGACGACGCCCGCGCCGTCGACGACGAAGATCGAGCGCATGACGTAGCGGCCGCCCGGCGTGTCGCCGAGCCCCGCCAGCCTGCCCAGCGGACCGACCCATCCGGTCACCCCGTAGGCCCTGCTGACCGCGAGGTCCTCGTCGGCGAGCAACGGCACGTTGAGGCTCTGCTCCTGCGCCCAGCGCTCGTGCGAGTCGACCGACTGCGGCGAGATCCCCAGCACCTCGGCGTCGAGCCGGTCCAACCGCTCGCCGTTGTCGCGGTAGGAGCAGAACTGGGCGGTGCAGACGCGGGTCGCGTCACCGGGATAGAAGGCGAGGACCACGTTGCGGCCACGGTAGTCCGAGAGCCTGTAGGCCTGGCCGCCCGTCCCGGGCAGCTCGAAATCCGGAGCAGAGTCGCCGACGTCGACCTTCGCCATCGTGGCCTGCACACTACCGGCGAGCTAGGCTCCCGTAGCCACCCCGGTTCAGACGACGAGAGGAGCCTCAGTGCCCGAGATAGAGACGAAGCCGATCCGCCGCCGCCTGCCGGCGCTCCTGGCCGCCCTGTCGATCGCCGCCGCCGGCCTCGCCTGGGCGGGCTGCGGCGGCAGCGACGAAACGACCTCCGGCGGCGAAGCCCAGGAACGGATCGAACGGGGAATCGAAGAAGCCAAGAAGGGGATCGACAAGGGCAAGGAAGAAGCGAAGAAGGGCCTCGAAAAGGGCAAGAAGGAAGCCGAAAAGGGCCTCAAGCAGGGCAAGTCCGAAGCCCAGAAGGGGATCGAAGAAGCCGAACAGCGGATTCAGGAAAACGTGCCGTAGGCGGGCCGGGCGCGGGCGCCTAGCCGCGGTCGATCGTGATCTTTTCGATCAGCACGGTCTGCTTCGGTTTTTCTTCCGGGGTGCCGAGCTTGCCGATCCGTTCGACCACGTCGAAGCCGTTGCTGACCCGGCCGACGAGGGCGTATTCGGGCGGCAGGCCGGCGTCGGCGCCGAGCACTACGAAGAACTGGCTGCCCGAGCGGCCGGGGGGCTCGGCCGGGCTTTTCGCCATCGCGACGACGCCCCTGGTGTAGGCGAGGTTGGCGGGCGGCTTCTCGTCGACGCTGTATCCCGGGCCGCCGGTGCCGGTGCCGAGCGGGTCGCCGCCCTGGATCACGAATTCGGGCACGACGCGGTGGAAGGCGAGCCCGTCGTAGAAGCCTTCTTCGGAGAGGAAGACGAAGGAGTTGACGGTCTTCGGCGCCCGGCTGCTGTCGAGCGAGATGTCGAAGGTCCCGCAGCTGGTCTGCACGGCCGCGGTCAGCTTTTCGCCCTTCTTCACCGTCTGCTTCGGGGCCTTGAAGCTGACCCTCTTCGGCGCCGGCGCTTCGACCGTCCTGCACCCCGCCGCGCTCGCCTCCCCGCCCGAGTCGCCACCGCCGCCGCGGGCGATCAGGATCGCCGCGACGACACCGGCGGCGATCAGGGCGAAGGCCCCCAGGGCGATCCACTTGTTGCGGTCCGACGTCCCCTCCACGGCCGCGAAATCCTAGATGATCGGTGCATGCCGACGCCCTCGCTCACCGCGCTCGCCGCCGCCGTGCTGCACGTGCGCGAGCTGCCGGAGCGTATCCTCGAGGTCGGCTGCGGCGAGGGCGACGGCGTGCTCTTCCTGGCGCGCGAGTTCCCCGGCGCGCGGGTGCGCGGCGTCGACCCCTCCGAGCGGGCGATCGCCGCGGCCGTCGCGCGGGTCGGGCTCGACCCGGAGGGGCGCGTCGCCTTCAAGCGCGGCCGGCCCGGACGCCTGCCCTATCCCGAGGGGCTCTTCGACCTGGTCGCGCTGTCCGGCGGCCACCTGCGCCCGGGCGAGCTGGCGCGCGTGCTGCGCCCCGGCGGCCACCTGATCGCGATCGGCCGGCGGCGCCTGCTCGAGTGGCGGCTCGGCGGCCGCGGCTTCGACCCGGTCGACGCGGGAGAGGTCGAGGGCGAGCGCTTTCAGCTCTTCCGCCTGCACGCCGGGGCGTCCCCGGACGGCTAGATTGCCGCTCGCTATGGGTCTCGGAGAGCCGTTGGCGCTGCTGGTCAATCCGGCCTCGGCGCACGGCCGCGCGCTGAAGCTGCTGCCGCGCGTGGAGCGCGAGCTCGACGCGCGGCGCATCCCCTTCCGGGTCGAGCGCACGCGGGGGCTCGAGGACGGGGTCGAGCGGGCGCTGCATGCGGCCGAGGCCGGCGAGGTCCCGGTGGTCGTCAGCGGCGACGGCCTGGTCGGCGCCATCGGCGGCGCCCTGGCCGGCTCCGAGACGCCGCTCGGCATCGTCCCGGGCGGGCGCGGCAACGACCTCGCCCGCGTGCTGGGGATCCCGACCGAGCCCGAGGACGCGGCGGCGACCCTGGCCGCCGGCGAGACGCGGCCGATCGACGTCGGCGAGGTCAATGGCAGGCCCTTCCTGGGCATCGTCAGCGTCGGCTTCGACTCGGTCGCCAACGAGCGCGCCAACCAGACGAAGTGGCTGCGCGGCAATCTCGTCTACGCCTACGCAGGGGTGCGCACCCTGCTGGGCTGGAAGCCGGCTCGCTTCACGATCGCCGCCGGCGGCGAGCGGCGGCGGGTCACGGGCTATTCGGTCTCGGTCGCCAACAGCCGCGCCTTCGGCGGCGGCATGTTCATCGCCCCCGACGCCGAGCTGGACGACGGTGAATTCGACGTCGTGACGGTCGGAGAGGTGGGAAGGCTGCGCTTCCTGGCTAACCTGCCGAAGGTGTTCAAGGGCACCCACGTCGAGGAGGACGAGGTGCGCGTCTTCCGCGCCTCGCGGCTCGAGCTGAGCGCCAGCCGCCCCTTCCCCGTCTTCGCCGACGGCGAGCACCTGACCGAGCTGCCCGCCTCGCTGCGCGTGCTGCCCCGGGCGCTGCGCGTGATCGTCCCGCCGCGGGCGACCGCTTGAGCGAGCGCGCCGGCGCCCCCCTGTTCGGCGCCGAGCGCCTGCTCGCGCGCGCGGTCGGCGCCGCAAGCCGCGCCAGCGGCCGCGGCGGCGGCACGACGCTGCCCGGCAGGCTGCTGCTGCGGATGGAGCCGCGGGCGATCGCGAGGCTCGGCGCCCGCCTCGACCGCGGCGCGACGCTGGTCAGCGCGACCAACGGCAAGACGACGACTGCCGGCATGCTGGCGGCGCTGCTGGCAGCCGACGGCCGCGCGCCGGTGCACAACCGGGCCGGCTCCAACATGACCTGGGGGATCGCCACGGCGCTGCTCGAGCAGCGCGGGCGCGAGGGGCTGTTCGAGGTCGACGAGGCCTGGCTGCCGCGGGTCGCCGGCGAGCTCGACCCGCGGCTGGTCGTGCTCGGCAACCTCTTCCGCGACCAGCTCGACCGCTACGGCGAGACCGAGGCGCTTGCCGACGCCTGGGCGGAGACGGTCGCGGCGCGCGGCGGTCGTACCCGCTTCGTGCTCAACGCCGACGACCCGCTGGTCGCCGACCTCGGCCGCGACGCGGAGGGCCGCCGGCGCGCCGGCGTCACCTACTTCGGCGTCGAGGACGCGAGCCAGGCGCTGCCCGAGCTGCAGCACGCGTTCGACGCCCGGCACTGCCGGCGCTGCGGCCATCCCTACGCCTACGAGCGGGCCTTCGTCGGCCACCTCGGCCACTACTCCTGCCCGCACTGCGGCGCCTCGCGACCCGAGCCCGACGTCGCCGCTACCGGGATCGAGCTGCACGGGATGCGCGGCTCCTCGCTGCGTCTGCGCACGCCCGGCGGCGAGCTGCGGGTGGAGCTGCCGCTGCCCGGCCTCTACAACGCCTACAACGCGCTGGCGGCGATCGCCGCCGCGCTCGAGCTCGGCGTGCCGGCGGAGCGGATCGCCCCGGCGCTCGCCGACATGCGGGGCGCCTTCGGCCGGGTCGAGACGATCGCGGTCGGCTCGAAGCGGCTCTCGGTGCTGCTGGTCAAGAACCCGGCCGGGGCCAACGAGGTCCTGCGCACGCTGCGGCTCGAGGCCGGGGCGGGCGAGCTCGACCTCTGGATCGCGCTCAACGACCGGATCGCCGACGGGCGCGACGTCTCCTGGATCTGGGACGCCGACTTCGAGCTGCTCGCCGGCTCGGTCCGGCGCGTCACCTGCGCCGGCACGCGGGCGCCGGAGATGGCGCTGCGGCTGAAGTACGCGGGCTGGCCGCAGGACGCGATCGCGGTCGAGCCGGCGATCGAGGACTCGCTGGACCGGGCCGTCGCCGAGGCCCCAGGCGAGCTCTTCGCCCTGCCCACCTACACGGCGCTGCTGGAGTTGCACAGGCTGCTCTCCGGGCGCGGGCTGACGGAGGAGTTCTGGCGATGACGAATCGCGGTCGGCGGGCGGGTCCTGTCGCGGGGGATGGGGGGGCGCTGCGGGCGAGGTCGTCCTCGACCCCCCCATCCCCCACGCCACCCGCCCGAGAGGCCGCTATCTGGCACGACATCGAGTGCGGCGCGTATTCGGCCGACCTCCCACTGTGGGAGGAGCTCGCCACGGAGCGCGGGGGGCCTATTCTGGATCTCGGCTGTGGGACGGGACGCGTCATGCTGCACCTAGCTCGGCGCGGACACGAGGTTTGGGGGCTGGACTCGGAGCCGAGCTTCGTTGAAGAGCTGAGCAACGCTTCGGTCGGCGATGCCAGGCTCTTCAAGCTTCTCGGGAGCTTTCGGCTGATCGTTGCGCCGATGCAGCTCGTGCAGTTGTTCTCTGGGCCGGAGGAGCGGCTGGAGTGCCTCCGCTGTGTCGCGTCTCATCTGGGGCCTGGGGGTCTCGCCGCGTTTGCGATCGTCGAGTCGATGCCCGAGCCCGTCGACTCCGCTCCCCCGCTCCCGGATGCGCGCGAGGTCGACGGCTGGGTCTATTCGAGCCTGCCGATCGATTCGCATGTCGACGAAGACCGGATCCGGGTGCGGCGGCTGCGCCAGACCGTCTCCCCCGACGGCGACCTGACCGAGGAGCTCCACGAGGTCGCCCTGTGCACGCTCGACGCGGGGACGCTGGAGGAAGAGGCGCGCAGCGCCGGGCTGCGGTCGGTCGGTCGGCAGGAGATCCCGGCAACCGACGCCCACGTCGGCTCGACCGTCGTCCTCCTGGAGAGGGCCGCCTGATGGAGCTCCGCCTCCTCGCGCTCTACCCGGAGCAGATGAACATCTACGCCGACCGCGGCAACATCGTCTTCCTGCGGCGCCGCTGCGAGTGGCGCGGCATCGGCTTCTCCCATGCCGCCTGCGGGCCCGGCGAGGACTTCGACCCGGCCGCTCACGACCTGCTCTACCTGGGCGGCGGCCAGGACCGCGACCAGCGCGCCGTCGCTGCCGACATGGTGGAGACGAAGCGCGACTCGCTCGCCGCCGCCGTCAGCGACGGGGCCGCGATGCTCGCGGTCTGCGGCGGCTACCAGCTGCTCGGGCACAGCTACCAGCTCGGCAAGGAGCGGCTGCCGGGGCTGGGACTGGCCGACCTGGAGACGGTGCGCGTGCAGGGTGAGCGGCTGATCGGCGACGTCGCGATCGAGGCCGACCTGGGCGAGGGTCCGCGCACGATCGCCGGCTTCGAGAACCACGGCGGCCGCACCCACCTGGGCCCCGGCGCGGAGCCGCTCGGCCGCGTGATCCACGGCTTCGGCAACAACGGCGAGGACGGCCTGGAGGGCGTGCGCCGCGACAACCTGATCGGCACCTACCTGCACGGCCCGCTGCTGCCGAAGAACGCCTGGCTGGCAGACCACCTCCTCGCCCTCGCCCTGGAGCGCCGCTACGGCGCCGCGCCAGACCTGCAGCCGCTCGATGACGCGCTCGAGCACGCCGCAGAGAAGTGTGCCCGCAACGCCGCCGGTGTCTCCTACTGAGCGGTCGCCGGCCGCTCAGCGCCCGCTTGAGCCGAAGCCGTTCCCCCCGCGGCTCGAGTCGCTGAGCGCTTCGACCTCGACCGGCTCGGGGAGGCCGACCGGGACGACGACCAGCTGGGCGATCCGCTCCCCCGGCTCGACCCGGAAGGTCTCCGCCGGGTCGGTGTTGAGCAGCAGCACCCGCACCTCGCCGCGGTAGCCGGCGTCGATCAGGCCGGGCGAGTTGACCAGGGCGATCCCGTGGTCGCGGGCGAGCCCCGAGCGCGGCAGCACGAGCCCCGCGTACCCCTCGGGGATCTCCACCGCCAACCCGGTCCCGACGCCCCACCGCTCCCCCGGCCCCAGATGCGCCGCCTCGCACGCATGCAGATCGAGCCCGGCATCCCCCGCATGCGCGCGCGAGGGAACCACCGCCTCGGCCTTCAGCTTCGCGATCCGCAACTCCACCGCGCGCACCCTAGACGGTTCAGGCGACGGCGAGATCGTCGAAGCGGTGCAGCTCCGCCCGCGGCACCCGCGCGTGCACCAGCACCCCGTCCGCGCGCTCGGTCCGCTCCAGGTCCCCGGCCACCTCGTGCAGCTCGTGCAGCCGCGCGCCCTCGCTGTAGGGGACGAGCAGCTCGACCTCGGCGAGGGTGTCCTCGAAGGCCCCCTCGACCCGCTCCAGCAGCTCCTCGACCCCCTCGCCCGTCAGGGCGGAGACGAGCACCGCGCCGGGGTGGCGCAGCAGCGCCTCGGAGCGCGCCTCGTCGCCGAGCAGGTCGGCCTTGTTGAGCACGAGCAGGCGAGCCTTGTCGCCGGCGCCGATCTCCTCGAGCACCGAGTCGACGGCGGCGAGGTCGGCGAGCCGCCGCGCCTCGGGCGCCGCCGCGTCGAGGACCTGCAGGATCAGGTCGGCGAGCACCGTCTCCTCCAGCGTCGCCTTGAACGCCTCGACCAGCTGGTGGGGCAGCTTCTCGATGAAGCCGACGGTGTCGGTGAACAGGTAGTCGCGGCCCGAGAGCGGCACGCTGCGCGTGGTCGGGTCGAGCGTGTGGAAGAGGCGGTCCCCCACCCCGACCTCCTCGGCGCCGCTGAGCGCGTTGAGCAGCGTCGACTTGCCGGCGTTGGTGTAGCCGGCGAGGGCTACGCGGGGCAGCGAGGAGCGCTCGCGCCGCGCCCGCATCACGCCGCGGTTGCGCTCCAGGCGGCCGAGCCGGCGGCGCAGCGCCGCGATCCGGTCGCGGGCGAGCCGGCGGTCGGTCTCGATCTGGCTCTCGCCCGGGCCCCTGGTGCCGATCCCGCCGCCGAGCCGCTCGAGGTGGGTCCAGAGACCGCGCATCCGCGCCAGGTTGTACTCGAGCTGCGCCAGCTCGACCTGCAGCTTGCCCTCGGCGGAGTGGGCGTGGTCGGCGAAGATGTCGAGGATCACCGCGGTGCGGTCGATCACCGGCACGCCGAGCGCCTGCTCGAGGTTGCGCTCCTGGCGCGGCGCCAGCTCGTCGTCGCAGGCGACGACGTTCGCGTCGCAGGCCTTGATCAGCTCCTTGACCTCGGCCAGCTTGCCGCGGCCGAGGTAACGGTCGGGGTCGGGCGCCGCCCGCTGCTGCAGCGCCTCGCCGGCGGTGGCGACGCCCGCGGTGCGCAGCAGCTCCTTCAGCTCGGCCAGCGGGTCGCCCTGCTCGCGGCCGTCGGAGACGCCCAGCGCGAGGGCCCGCTGGCGGGCGCGCGGATTGGCGACCCCGGCGCCGTTCGCGGCGTACCGGGACTGCTTGCTGCGCCCGTTCCTGGATCGATCCACTCGACTCGATTGTAAGCGGCGGCGGCGGCCGGATAGGCTGTGCGGCGATGAAGGTCTTCGTGACGGGGGCAACCGGGTTCATCGGCGGCGAGGTGGCGCGCCAGCTGCGCGCCCGCGGCGACGAGGTCGCCTGCCTGGTCCGCAGCCCCGGGAAGGCGGCGAAGCTGAGCGAGCTCGGCTGCGAGCTGGTCGCCGGCGACCTCGGCGACGCGGCGGCGATCCGCGCCGGGATGGAGGGCTGCGACGCGGTCGTCCACGCCGCCGCGATGTACGAGGTCGGGATCCCCGCCAAGCAGCATCCGGCGATGTGGGAGGCCAACGTGGCGGGCACCGAGCGCGTGCTCGGCGCGGCCCGCGAGGCCGGGGTCGCCAAGCTGGTCTACGTCTCCACGGTCGGCGTCTTCGGCAACACCCACCGCCAGGTCGTCGACGAGAGCTACGAGCACCCGGGCCGCGAGTTCACCTCCTATTACGAGGAGACGAAGCTCGAGGCGCACCGGGTCGCCAGGCGGATGATCGAGGACGGGCTGCCGGGCGTGATCGTGCAGCCGGGCGGCGTCTACGGCCCCGGCGACACCTCGCAGGTCGCCGACCTGCTCGAGCAGTTCTTCGCCGGCCGCCTGCCGCTGCTGCCCTTCCCCGAGCTGGGCATCTGCCTGACCCACGTCGAGGACATCGCCGGCGGGATCCTGCTCGCCCTGGACAGGGGGCGCGTCGGCGAGACCTACGTGCTGAGCGGCCCGGTGACGACGATGCGCGAGGCGGTCGAGACCGTCGCCACGGCGACCGGGCGCCGGGCGCCGCGCTACGCGATGCCGACGGCGCTGATGAAGGCGCTGACGCCGGTGGGGCCGCTGGTCGGCAAGCTGATGGGCCAGCCGCCGAACCTGCGCGAGCTGATCTCCTCGGCCGACGGCGTCACCTTCTGGGCCAGCCACGAGAAGGCCAGCCGCGAGCTCGGCTACGCGCCGCGCGGGCTGGACGAGGGGTTGCGGCAGACGCTCGCGGCCGACGACCGGTTTCCCGCTCCGACGGCCTGAGGGCTGCGCGGGTGCGCGTAATCGACGTCATGCACCTCGGGCGGCCGCACGTCATCGGTTGCTGGCAAGTAGGCGAAGCGCTTGTCGATCCGGGGCCCGAGTCCTCGCTCGAGACGTTGCTCGAGGCTCTGGGCGAGGAGCGTCCACGGGCCGTGCTGCTCACCCACATCCATCTCGACCACGCGGCGGCGACCGGGGCGCTGGTGCGGCGCTGGCCCGAGCTCGAGGTCCACGTGCACGAGCGCGGCGCGCCCCATCTGGTCGACCCCTCGAAGCTGCTGGCGAGCGCGGAGCGCCTCTACGGCGACGACATGGAGCGCCTCTGGGGTGAGATCGTGCCGGTGCCGGAGGCCAACGTGAAGCCGCTGGCCGGCGGCGAGACGGTGCTCGGGATGCGCGTCGCCTACACCCCCGGCCACGCCTCCCACCACGTCAGCTACCTGCACGAGGAGAGCGGCACCGCCTTCGTCGGCGACGTCGCCGCGGTCAGCATCCCGGGCGTCGAGCTGCTCGTCCCCCCGACGCCGCCGCCCGACATCGACGTCGAGACCTGGATCGACTCGATCGAGACCGTCGAAGGCTGGGCCCCCGAGCGCCTCGCCCTCACCCACTTCGGCGCGATCGACGACCCCCTCCCCCGCCTCGCCGCCGTCAAGGAGCGCCTCCACGAGGAGGCGCAGCTGGCGCGCGAGCTCCCCGAGGCCGGCTACGAGGCCCGCCACCGCGAGCGCGTAACCGCCGCTTCGGTGAGCGAGGAGGCCGCCGCGGAGATGATCCAGTGCGTCCCCCCGCAGTACCAGTGGCGCGGCCTGGACCGCTACTGGCGCAAGCGCGAGGAGCGCGAAGCGGCCTGATCAGGCGGGTTCGGACGAAGCCCTCTGCAGCGCGTCGGCCGCGTCGGCGACGATCGCGTCGATCTCGTCAAGCAGCGGCCTGTCCTGCCACCCTTCCGGCAGTTGCCGCCTGGCGCCAGCCCGAGCCCCGATGGCTCGCTCGGCAAGGTCGCCGGCGTGGGCGCGGACCAGGCGTGTCGAGACCTCGAGATCGCCAGCCAGGCGATCGAGGTGCCTTCCCCGGATGTACCGCGGCCGGTACTCGCCGCCGTACTTCATCGCCATCTTGCGCCCATGGCCACCGCCATAGACGCCGGCCGAGAGCAGGTCGTAGAGCGGCGCCAGTCGCGGCGCGCCGTCACCGTCGAGCAGCAGCGAGTAGTTCTTGGAATGGGCGTCCGAATTGCGAATCAGGAGGTTGAAGAGCACGGCGTCGAGAAAGCTGAGCAGGTCGCGGCCCGGCACGCTGGCGTGGGCGCGCAGCAGGGCCGCGCACTCTCCGATGCCCGGCCCGGCTTCCCCCTCGTACTTCTGCTCGGGAAGAAAGCCGAGCGCCTGGCAGAAGTCCTCTTGATGGATGCGACGGATGTCCGTTCCGTCATTCCGCTGCTCGCGGTCGTAGCGCTCGACCAGGAGGCCCTCTTGGCCATCGGCCTCGATCGGCTTCGCCGCGGCTGCTTCGAGGCCCGCCTCGCGCGCGAGCGCCAGGCAGTAGGCCTCGTTGACCACGAGTTCGGGAAGGCCAAGGTCGGGCTTCTTGATGATGTGGCTGCTCGGGGGCCTGCCGCGCGTGATCGCGAGCCGCATGTCGTCAACCAGGACCGGCAACTTGTTCTGAGCGCCCGCCAGCGACAGCCTCAGGATTTCCTCCTCCCCGTCGGAGCCGACGAGCAGAGGGCGCATCGGCAGGTCCTTCAACAGTTGAGAGAGCTCCGTCTCGTCAAGCCGGTGCGGCGGCGGTGAGCGGTCGAACGGTGGCTCGGTGTCCTGCGGCACGAGCGAAACCGCACCGGCACACTCCCCACCGATCTCCTCGAGGACCGAGAACGGGTTTCCCGCAGAAACGCCGAGTGCGCGCGCAACCGCCTTCAGGAACTGCCCCTCCGGAATCAGACCGGCGAAGAACGGCCGGCATTCGCGATCGGAGAACGGCTCCTCCCTCAACGGCAGGCAAAGCGAGAGCGGTTCTCCCTCGGCGACCCAGCCGGGCAAGTAGGCGAACTCCAGCTGCGCCCCGTCGAGCCGCTCCAGGCGGCCGACGCGACTCCGGTGCAGATAGACATCGAGCGCGGTCATCGGAGCCTCGCAAAGAGATCGATTCCGAGCGCGGCGAGAATCCGCAGCACCCCATCGAGCTGTGCGGTCCGCTTTCCACGCTCCAGTTCGCCCACCAGGCGCGGCGTGACCAGGGCTACGGCAGCGAGATCCTCCTGGGTCAGCTTCTGCTCAGTGCGGCGGCCGCGCACCAGCGCACCTAGCTCCTCCGGCGTTTTGAGCTGAACCTCCATCTTCCCGTTCGGGACGATATTAGGTCAAGCGGACGCTGTTATCCCAATATCTTCCCGTTCGGGAGGAACTTTGCGCTTTTTGGCCGATTGCAGCCCAAATAGTCCCGTACGGGAAAATCAGCCCGCTCAGGCCAGGTGCTCGCGCATGCGCTCGACGGCCTCGGTTATGCGCTCGTCGGGCGTGGTGAGGGAGATGCGGAAGAAGCCCTCGCCGCTCGGCCCGTACATCGAGCCGGGCGAGACGACGACGGCCGCCTCTTCGAGCACCAGCTCGGCGAAGGAGGTGGAGGTGTGGCCCTCCGGCACCGGCGCCCAGACGTAGATCGTGCCCCTCGGCGGCGTCACCTGGACGCCGATCTCGTCGAGCGCCGAGACGACCAGGTCGCGGCGCCGCGCGTAGGTCTCGTTCATCCGCTCGAGCGGGCCCGCCGGCCCCTCCAGGGCGGCGACGCCGGCCAGCTGCACGGCCTCAAACATGCCGGAGTCGATGTTGGTCTTCAGCCGCCAGTAGGTCTGCACGGCCTCGGCGTTGCCGAGGATCGCCGCGCAGCGCCAGCCGGTCATGTTCTGGCCCTTGGAGAGCGAGAAGACCTCGACCCCGACCTCCTTGGCGCCGGGCGTGGCGAGGAAGCTCGGCGCGACGTAGCCGTCGTAGGTCGTCTCCGAGTAGGCGTTGTCGTGGACGACGAGGATCTCGTGCTCGCGGGCGAAGGAGACGGCGAGCTCGAAGAAGCCCTCGGGGACGACGGCGCCGGTCGGGTTGTTGGGGTAGCTGATGAACATCAGCCGCGCCTGCGCCGCGACGTCGGCGGGGACCGCGGTCAGGTCGGGGGCGAAGCCCAGGTCGGAGGCCAGGGGCAGCAGCTCCGGCGTCGCGCCGGCGAGGATCGGGCCGCCGGTGTAGACGGGGTAGCCGGGGTCGGAGGCGAGCGCGACGCCGCCCGGGTCGAGGAAGGCGAAGCAGAGGTTGTAGATGCACTCCTTGGCGCCGAGCGCCGGGATCACCTCGCTCTCGGGGTCGATCTCGACCCCGAAGCGGCGGTCGTAGAAACGGGCGAAGGCCTCGCGGAACTCGGCGCGGCCGCGGTTGCTGGGGTACTGGTGCGTGCCGGGGTCGGCGACCGCCTCCTGCATCGCCCTGACGATGTGCGGGTAGGTCGGCTCGTCGGGGTCGCCGATGCCGAGGCTGATCACGTCGATGCCGGCGGCGCGCTTGTCGGCGATCCGCCGCTCCAGCTCCTGGAACATGTACGGAGGCATCGCCTCCAGGCGCTTTGAGGGGTTTGCGATTCCCACGGGCGCGGGAATCTATTGACCCAGCTCGGACAGTGCGGCGACGAGCTCGGGCGAGAGCTCGCCGGAGCAGATCGGCTCGGCCCAGCCGCTGAGCCGCACGTCGAGGCCCTCGGAGACCTCGACCCCGAGCTCGCCGCCGTCGAGCTCGACCGTCAGCGGGCTCTCGGCGCCGCGCAGGAAGGCGGTCACCGCGGCGCCGCTGGCGCCGGTCCCCGAGGAGAGCGTCTCCCCCACGCCGCGCTCGAAGATCCGCGCCCGCACGCGGCTGCCGTCGACGCGCAGGAAGGAGACATTGGTGCGGTTCGGGAAGGCGCGGTGCGCTTCGATCTCCGGCCCGACCGCCGCCAGGTCAAGCCGCTCGAGCTCATCGCCGACGACGATCGCGCACTGCGGGTTGCCGATCGAGACGTGCTGGAACTCCCAATCCCGCCCCCCCGCGCTGAGGATGCCCCGGCCATCGGGCTCGCCCTCGGGGAAGTCCTTCGAGGCGGTCGCCGCCCGTCCCATGTCGACCGAGCAGGTGCGCCCGGACGTGATCGTCGGCGTGACCGGCCCGGCGGCGGTCAGAACGGTGAACGTCTTCTCCTCCGTCCATCCATGCCCTCGCATGTACATGACAGCCTCCCGTACCCCGTTTCCGGACAGCTCCGCCTCCGATCCGTCGGGATTGAAGATCCGCACCTCTCCAACGAGCTCAGGGTCTTCACTGCGCGAGAGCAACAACACCCCGTCCGAGCCGACCCCAAAGTGTGGGTCGCAAATCCTCTGCACCCGCGCCCCGCTCAGCTCCCAGGGCAAAGCCTTCGCCTCCAGGATCACGTAGTCGTTTCCCAGTGCCGTCCACTTCTCAAATCGCATCGCCGCACCCTATCCAGAAGGGTCAGTCCCGGCAGGCCCGGAACGTCTTGTACTTTTTTGTCGAGCGCAATGGGCGCCAGCCCGACCCCGAACCACCAAAAAAGTTAAGTGGAGGGCCTGCCGGGATTGATCCCTCGCAAACGCAGCACGATCTCCCACGCGACCTCCGCGTCGGTCATACGGGTCCGGTCGATCGTCGTCAGGTCGGGGATCTTGCGCATCCAGGTGAGCTGGCGGCGGGCGTAGTTGCGCGAGCGCTTCTTCATCCGCTCGACGTCGCCGGATAGAAGCTCGTCGAAGCCGAGCGCCTTGCGCGCGGTGCGCGACGGGCCGAGCGCTTCGGCGCGTCGCACCTCCTCCGCCGCCCCGCCGGCGACGATCGCCTCGGTGCGCGCGTCGATCCGCTCGTACAGCCGCGTCCGCTCCATCTCGAGCCCGAAGATCGTCGTCGGCAGCCGCGTATCCGGCGACCACAGCTCGGAGTCCTCGCTTTCCGGCGGCGCCTTGACCAGCGAGAGCTCGGCGATCGCGGCGCGCAGGTAGAGCCCCGTCCCCCCCACGACGATCGGCCGCCGGCCCGCCTGAAGGGCCCGATCGATCTCCCCGTGCGCCAAGCGCATGTAGTCCCCGACCGAAAACGGCTGCGTTATCGGCACGAAGCCAACCAGGCGGTGCTCAAGCCTCGCCTGCTCCTCGCTGGAGGCGACGCCCGTGAGCACACTCAAGCCTTCGTACACCTGCAACGCGTCGCAGGAGATCGCGACCGGATCGTCGCCGCGCTTCCGCAGCGCATCCGCGAGCGCGATCGCCACCCCGGTCTTACCGACGCCAGTTGGACCAAAGACCGCGATGACGTCCATCGAAGCTACCGAGCGAGGCGGTGTCGGGGCTGCCCCGAACGGCTTGTACTTTTTCGTCGACAGGTCTCGGGCGCCAGCCCTATCACGCGACTTCGAAAAAGTTGAGTGAGGGGTTGCCCCGACACCGCCTCACGCAACGGTCTCACCGAAAAAGTTGAGTGAGGGGTTTCACCGATACCCCGCCGAGAGTCGTTGACGTGGCGTCCTGTATCTCGACCCTCGCAAATTCCCCAGCCTCGGCCACGCCGTCGAAGTTGACCGTCTTGTTGTGCCGGGTCCGCCCCCGCAGCCGCGTCTCGTCCGTGCGGCTGGGACCCTCGACCAGGACCTCCATCTCGCGCCCGACGAAGCGCCGCGCCCGTTCGGTCGCCCGCCGCTGCACCAGCTCGACCAGGCGTTCCATGCGCTCGCGCTTCACCGGGTGCGGGACCTGGTCGCCCAGGGTCGCCGCCTCGGTCTCCCGCCGCGGCGAGAAGACGAAGGTGAAGGCGCTGTCGTAGCCGACCTCCTCGACGACCTCGAGCGTCTGCTCGAAGTCGGCCTCGGTCTCGCCGGGGAAGCCGACGATGATGTCGGTGGTGATCGCGCAGTCCGGCACGTGCTCGCGGATCAGCGCCACGCGGTCCATGTAGCGCCGCCGGTCGTAGGTGCGGCGCATCCGTTTGAGCACCGCGCTGGAGCCCGACTGCAGCGGCAGGTGGATGTGCTCGCAGAGCGCCGGCAGCTCGGCGTGGGCGCGGATCACGTCCTCCTTCATGTCCTTCGGGTGCGGGCTGGTGTAGCGGATGCGCTCGATCCCCTCGACCGCGTCGACCCGCGCCAGCAGCTCGGCGAAGCCGATCCGCGAGGAGCGCGGCAGGTCGCGGCCGTAGCTGTTGACGTTCTGCCCGAGCAGCGTCAACTCGCTCACCCCGTCGGCCGCCAGCGCCTCCGCCTCGGCGACGAGCTCGGCCGGGTCGCGGCTCTGCTCCCGGCCCCGGGTCGAGGGGACGATGCAATAGGAGCACCGGCAGTTGCAGCCCTGCGAGATCTGCAGCCAGCCCTGGAACTCGCGCTCGCGGCGCGCCGGCAGGTGGCCGGAGAAGTCCTCGAACTCGAAGTAGCCCTGGGCGCTCAGCGAGTCGGAGTTGAGGAACTCGGCGAGGCGGTGGATCTGGCCCGGCCCGAAGGCCACGTCGACGAAGGGGAAGCGCTCGAAGACCTCGTCCTTGACCGATTGCGCCCAGCAGCCGCCGACGCCCACGACCCGCCGCGGGTCCTCGGACTTGAGCCGCTTCGCCTCGCCGAGGTGGGCGATGAAGCGGTTGTCGGCCGACTCGCGGATCGAGCAGGTGTTGAAGAGGATCACGTCGGCGTCCTCGCGGCTCGCCGCCGCCTCGTAGCCGAGCGACTCGAGCATCCCCTGCATGCGCTCGGAGTCGTGCACGTTCATCTGGCAGCCGAACGTGGTGACGTGATAGCTGGGCATGGCCCAGACTCTAGCCCAGCCCTACGGAGTTACTGCTGCTCTGCGGATTCGGATTCTTCCGTCGCCTGCTGCAGGCCGCGCTCCTGCTCCTTCTTCACTTCCTCGTCCTGGGAGTGCAGCACCGCGAGGGTGGTCGAGGCGCCGACGAGGACGATGAACCAGAGGGCGACGAGCGGGGCGAAGCGGCCGGGGAAGCCATCGAAGCGCAGGCCGACGAAGGCGACGAGGACCGCCGAGACGGCCAGCACCGGCCCGACGATGTAGAAGAGGGTTCCGTTGTCCATGCGGGCGGCATCCTATCCATCGCGGCCGACCCGTCGAGGTCAGCGCGCGTAGTCGGTCGCGCGGCTCTCGCGGATCACGGTGATCTTGATCCTGCCCGGGTAGCTGACCTCGCGCTCGACCGCCGTGGCGATCTCGTGCGAGAGCAGCGCCGCGCGCTCGTCGTCGACCTCGCCGGGGTCGACCATGACCCGCATCTCGCGGCCGGCCCGCATCGCGTAGACCCTCTGCACGCCCTCGTGGCCGGCCGCCAGCGCCTCCAGCTCGCGCAGCCGCGTCACGTAGCCCTCCAGCGTGTCGCCGCGCGCGCCCGGCCGGCTGGCGGAGAGCGCGTCGGCGGCCTGCACGACCACCGCCTCGACCGTCGCCGGCTCGACCTCGTCGTGATGGGCCTCGATCGCGTGCGCGACGGCGTCCCCCTCGCCGTAGCGGCGCGCGAGCCCGGCGCCGACCTGGGCGTGCGTGCCCTCGGTCTCCTGGTCGACGGCCTTGCCGATGTCGTGCAGCAGCGCCGCCCGCCGGGCGATGTCGGCGGCGGCCCCCAGCTCGAGCGCGATCAGCGTCGCCAGCCGCGCGCACTCGACCAGGTGGGCGAGCACGTTCTGCCCGTAGCTGGTGCGGAACTGCAGCCTGCCCAGCAGGTCGAGCAGCTGCGGGTGCAGGCCGTTGACGTTGGCGTCGAGCACCGCCCGCTCCCCCTCTTCGACGACCCGCTCCTCGACTTCGCCGCTCGCCTGCTCGAACGCCTCCTCGCAGCGTGCCGGGTGGATCCGGCCGTCGGCGATCAGCCGCTCCAGCGTCAGCCGCGCGACCTCGCGCCGCATCCCGTCGAAGCTCGAGAGGCGGATCGCCGAGGGCGTGTCGTCGACGATGATGTCGACGCCGGTGAGCTGCTCCAGCGCCTGGATGTTGCGCCCCTCGCGGCCGATGATCCGGCCCTTCATCCGGTCGCTCGGCAGCCGCAGCAGCTGCGTCGTCGTGCTCAGCGCGTGCTCGGGGGCGAGTCGCTGCGTCGCCGCCGCGAGGATCTCGCGGACCCGCGCCTCCGCCTCCCGCCTGGCGTCTTCCTCGATGCGCCGCAGCGCCAGCCCCGCCTGGCGGCGCGCGTCGGCCTCGACCTCCTCGACCAGCTCCCGCCTCGCCTCCTCGGCGCTCAGCGAGGCGACGCGTTCGAGCTCAGCCCGCTTCAACTCACCGAGCTGAGCGTCCAACGCCTCCAGCCGGTCCAGAGCCCGTTCAGCCTCCGAGCCGTTGCCGCGTGACCACATCCACGACGGCATCTTCATCTAGGGAGACATGCTACTCCCGTAGACGCATTTGTCTAATCCCATCTGCCCGGCGCATCTCTGCGTCCTCGGTCGCTCGCGTGCAGAGCACGCCACGCTCCCTGTGTCCTTGACCTGCTTGGTCAGATGGGATTAGGCGGCTTCGGCCACAACAGACTCTTCGGCGTCGGCGGGCGGACTCTCGCCGCCGATGCCGAGGGCGGCGCGGATCTTCTGCTCCAGCTCGCTCGCGATCTCCGGGTTCTCGACGAGGAACTGTTTGGCGTTGTTGCGCCCCTGGCCGAGCCGGGTGTCGCCGTAGGAGAAGAAGGAGCCCGATTTCCGCACCAGGTCGTGCTCGATGCCGAAGTCGAGCAGGCCGCCCTCGCGCGAGATGCCGGTCCCGTACTCGATGTCGAACTCGGCCTGGCGGAAGGGCGACGCGACCTTGTTCTTGACGACTTTGACCCGCACCCGGTTGCCGACCGCCTCGGTCCCTTCCTTGAGCGTCTCGATGCGGCGGATGTCGAGCCGCTGCGAGGAGTAGAACTTCAGCGCCCGACCGCCCGGCTGGGTCTCCGGCGAGCCGAACTGCACGCCGACCTTTTCGCGGATCTGGTTGGTGAACAGGCAGACCGTGTTGGTGCGGTTGAGGTTGCCGGCGAGTTTGCGCATCGCCTGCGACATCAGCCGCGCCTGCAGGCCGACGGTGGTGTCGCCGATCTGGCCGTCGAGCTCGGCTTTCGGCGTCAGCGCGGCGACCGAGTCGACCGCCATCACGTCGATCGCCGCGGAGGCGATCAGCCGGTCGGCGATCTGCAGCGCCTGCTCGCCGTAGTCGGGCTGGGAGACGAGCAGCTCGTCGGTGTCGACGCCGATCCGGCGGGCGTAGGTTGGGTCGATCGCGTGCTCGGTGTCGATGAAGGCGCAGATCCCGCCGCGCCTCTGCGCCTCGGCGATGATGTGGTAGATCAGCGTCGTCTTGCCCGAGGACTCCGGGCCGAAGATCTCGACGATCCGCCCGCGCGGCACGCCGCCGACGCCCAGCGCCAGGTCGAGCGAGAGCGCCCCGGTCGAGATCGCGGGGATCTTGATCGTCGCGTCGGCGCCGAGCCGCATCAGCGCGCCCTGGCCGAAATCGCGCTCGATCTGCGTCACCGCCGCTTCCAGCGCCGCGTCCTTCGCCTTCGCCTCCTTCGAGGCGTCCTTCAGAGCCGCTTTCTTGTCTGCCATCTCTTTCACCTCACTGCCGCCCGCCTGCGGGCAGCTCGACTTGCGCCAGCGGGGTGTACTGCGCACCCTGCGGCTGGAGTTGCGAACGGTAGAGCGTCAATCGGACGCCATCGAAGGGCCGCAGCAGCTCCTTCGGCAGCGCCCCGGGAGGTTTCGAGACCGGCGCCGGGCGCCGCGAGCCGCGTTCCTCGCGCCGCACCCTGGCCACCGTCACGTGCGGCCAGAACGGCCGCTTCTCCGGCTCGTACAGCCGCGCCGCGACCAGCTTCTCCTCCAGGGCCGCCTGCAGCGCGAGCGTCGCCGGCGAGTCGACCGGCAGGGCGAAGAGGCGGGCGCGGCCGCGCTCGGGCCGCCGCACCGGCTCCCCGAGCGCGATCCGCGGCGCCGGCCCGGCGCAGGACTCGACGATCGCCCCCAGCCCCGGGATCTCCTTCTCCGCGGTCCAGCCGAGAAAGGCGAGCGTCACGTGCAGGGACCCCTCGGCGACCGGGCGCAGCGCCGGGTCGGCGAGCGCTCGACCGCCCCAGGCGGCGATCCCCGCCCGCACCCGCTCGGGCAGGTCGAGGGCGACGAACAATCGCGCCCGCGGGCTCTTCAGTCTCTCCTTCGCCATCGACGCGACCCTAGGGAACGCCGGCGCGCGTGTGGCGCGTCAAACGCAAGAATTGCGCGCGGGCTTCGTCACAGGGGCGTGTCGTTGCCGCCGATAAGGCTGCGCAGCAGGTGTATGGCGACCAGCGCGGAGCGCTCGCGGATGTCCTCGCGGCCGCCGGGGATCACCGGATCGCGGGCGATGCTCGCGCCGTCGCCGAGCCGGGCGTCGAAGCAGACGTAGCCGACCGGCTTGCGCTCCGTGCCGCCGTCCGGCCCGGCGACGCCGGTGATCGAGACCGCGATATCGGCGTCGAAGCGCTCCAGCGCCCCCCGCGACATCGCCTCGGCGACCTCCGGGGAGACCGCGCCCTGCGCCTCGATCAGCGCCGGGTCGACGCCCAGCAGCTCCGCCTTCGCCTCGTTCGAGTAGGCGACGACGCCGCCGGCGAAGTAGGCCGAGGCGCCCGGCAGGTCGGTGATCCGCGCCGCCAGCAGGCCGCCGGAGCAGGACTCGGCGACCGCCAGCCGCCGTCCCCGCAACAGGCGCGCGAGCTGGGCGTCGATCGTCTCGCCGTCGAGGCTGAAGGTGTGGCGGGCGTGGCGCTCGGCGAGCCCCGCGCGCACCGCCTCGGCGACCGGCGCCGCCTCGGCCCGGTAGCGCACGTCGATCTCGATCTCGCCGCGCCGCAGGCAGGTGGTGACCTCGACCGCGGCGAGGTCGACCCCGCCCGCCTCGATCTCGCGCAGGCTCGCGGCGATCTCCGACTCGGGGACGCCGAACATGCGGACGGTGTAGGCGAGCAGCGGCGTCGCCCGGGCGAGGACCGCCCGCGCGGGCCGCGACCCGATCGCCCGCGGCCACATCGGCCGCAGCTCGCGCGGCGGCCCGGGCAGGACGAGGACGACCCGCTCGCCGGCGGGCACGACCAGCCCCGGCGCGGTGCCGACCGGGTCGAGCGCCAGGGCGCCCTCGGGCACCATCGCCTGCTTGCGGTTGGCTGCCCGCACGGCCTCCTCGTCCAGGGAGAAGCGGCGCGCGAAGCCGCGCAGGATCGCCGCGATCTTCTCCTCCATCGCCTCGTCGAGCACCGGCTCGCGGCCGGCGAAGCGGGCGACGACCTCCGCCGTCAGGTCGTCCGCGGTCGGCCCCAGCCCGCCGGAGGTGACGATCAGGTCCATCCCCTCGGCGGCGAGGAAGCGCAGCGCCGCCTCGAGGTCGGCGGGCCGGTCGGCGACGACGAGGATGTGCGACACCTCGACCCCGAGCTCGGCCAGCCGTTCGGAGACCCACGGCCCGTTGCGGTCGGCGATCCGCCCCGTGATCACCTCGGTCCCGGTCACGACGATGCCTGCCCGCACCACCCCAGCCGCCCCCGGACGCGGGAGCGAATGCCTGTCCGTCCCCGACTCTTCAGGCATTCGCGGGAGCAGTGGAGGCGGCTGTATATGTCATTCGCAGCTCGGCCTTTCGCCTTCTTCCAGCGGCGTCAGCCTTCCCCTGGCGTCGATCGCGTAACCGACCGGGCTCGAGCTTTCTTCGATCTCGACCTGCCCGCCGTTCACGTAGACGTCGACCGAGCCGTTGCCGAAGGCCATTTCGAAGCCGCTGGAGCGGTACGGCCCCGCTTCTTCGCCTTCGCCGAGGATCTGGCCGGCGACCAGCGGCTTCTTCGTCGCGTCGAGCACGCAGACCCACACTTCGCCGGTAGCGACGAGCCGCATCGCCACGCCCGGCTTCGCCGCGGGCGCCTGCTTCCGCTTCTGCTTCCCGCCCCCCTTCGCCGCCGCCGAGGGCTTGGGCGCGGGCTTGGAGGGGCCGCCTTCGCCGCCGCCCCCGGCAACCGCGATGCCGACGACCGCCGCGATCAGGACCAGGCAGACGAGGACGATCAGCATCCTCCTGGAGATCCGCGGGCGGCCGCCGCCGCGGGCGCCGGTCGGGACCGGCTCGACCCGCTTCGGCACGCGGTCGCCGAGCGGCTCGACCTCGCGCCGGAAGTCGTCGGCGAGCCGGTCGCCGTCGAGGCCGAGGTAGGCGGCGTAGGTGCGGATGAAGCCGCGCGTGTAGGCGCCGCCCGGCAGCGCGTCCCACTCCTCGTTCTCGATCGCCTGCAGGTAGCGCACGCGGATCTTGATCGCCGCTTCGACCTGCGAGAGGTCGACTTTGCGACGGCCGCGCGCCTCGCGCAGGGTTTCGCCTATGCCGGTTGCCACGGCGACATTGTGTCTATTGCGCGACCTTGACGTGAAACGACCAGCCCGCGTGGTTCCCCATCGACCGATGAGGCGAAAAGGGAACCGCGCGATTCCGAGGGTCTAGGGCGAGGCCTCCGGCTCGGCGGCGACCGGCTCGGCCGCCCCCTCCCCTTCGCCGAGCACGCGCGACAGGTCGGCCTCGCCGATCAGCACCTGGCGCGGCTTCGAGCCCTCGTAGCCGGAGATCACGCCGCGCCGCTCGAGCATGTCGATCAGCCGGCCGGCGCGCGTGTAGCCGACCCGCAGCCGGCGCTGGATCATCGAGACGGAGGCGGTTTCGGTCTGCACGACCGTGCGGATCGCCTCGTCGAGCAGGTCGTCGGCGTCGGGATCGAAGTCGTCCTCGCTTTCCACGCCCTTCTCCTCGTGCACCTCGAGCAGCTCGGCCTCGAACTCCGGTTCACCCTGCTTCGCCCAGTGGCCGGTGATCCGGGCGATCTCCTCCTCGGTGACGAAGGCGCCCTGCACCCGCGCCATTTTCGAGGTGCCGGCGCCGCGGAAGAGCATGTCGCCCTGGCCGAGCAGCGCCTCCGCCCCGCCCTGGTCGAGGATCACCCGCGAGTCGGTCTGCGAGGAGACGGCGAAGGCGATCCGGGCCGGGATGTTGACCTTGATCGTGCCGGTGATGATGTCGGTCGAGGGGCGCTGCGTCGCCAGCACCAGGTGGATGCCGGTGGCGCGCGACTTCTGCGCCAGGCGGATGATCGAGTCCTCGACCTCGGCCGGCGAGACCATCATCAGGTCCGCGAGCTCGTCGATCACGCAGAGGATGTGCGGCAGCGGCGGCTCGCCGGCCTTGGCGCGGGCGCGGTTAAGCTCGCCGAGGTTGCGGCAGCGCGCCTCGCCCATGATCCCGTAGCGGCTCTCCATCTCGCCGATCAGGTTGGCGAGCACGTTGGCCGCGAGGCGGGGCGAGGTGACGACCGGCGTCAGCAGGTGGGGCACGTGCTCGTAGTGGTTGAGCTCGACCTGCTTGGGGTCGACGAGGACGAGGCGCACGTCGTTGGGCGAGGCGTGCATCAGGATCGAGGAGAGGATCGCGTTGACGCAGCCGGACTTGCCCGAGCCGGTGGTGCCGGCGACCAGCACGTGCGGCATCTTCGCCAGGTCGACCGAGACGGCGTTGCCGTCGATCCCCTTGCCCAGCCAGGCGACCAGCGGCGAGGTCTTCTCCGGGCGGCCGGCGTAGATGTCGCCGAGCCGGACGAGCCGCCGGCGCGTGTTCGGCACCTCGACCCCGACCGCCTGCTTGCCGGGGATCGGCGCGAGGATGCGGATGTCGGTCGAGGCCAGCGCGTAGGCGAGGTCGTTGGAGAGCTCGGAGACTTTCTTCACCTTGGTCCCGGGCGCGAGGCGCAGCTCGAAGCGCGAGACGTGCGGGCCGCTGACGATGCCGACGATCTTCGCCTCGACGCCGAAGTGGCCCAGCGTCTCGACCAGCTTGCGCCCGATCGCCTCGTGGTCGCGCGGGTCGGGCCCGCTGTCGCCCTTGCCCTTCTCCAGCGCCTTCGCCGGCGGCGGCCGGTAGTCGATCTGCTCGGATTCGGTCACGCCGCGCTTGTTGCCCATCGGGGTGAGGGCGACCTCAGCGGTCGGCGCATCGGCGGTTGCGCCAGGGCCCGCGTCCGCCTCCGAGGGAATCAGACTGTGATCGGAGTCGGACGCGGGCGACGTTTTTGAATCAACCGGCGGCTGCTCCGCTTCGCGTCCGCTGCCGCCGGGAAAGGGATCGTCGGAAGCCATACCCTCGGCCTCGTAGTCCGCGACTTCGTCGCTAGCCTCGGCGAAATCGCCGCCGATCGCCACCGTCGGCTCAAAATCATCCGTCTCGGGGTAGGTGCTCATCACGTCGGTGGGCGCGGCCTTCGTCTCCAGCTCCTTCTGGGCGCGGCGGTCCTCGCGGTGCTGGATCGCGGTCTCGGCGAGGCCGCGGCCGCCGCTGAAGGTGCGGTGGACGCCGCGGCCGAGGCCGCGGACGACGGTCGAGACCGAGGTTCCGGTGACGAGCATCGCGCCGACCGCCAGCATCAGCACGGTCGCGATCCGCGCTCCCACCGCGCCGAAGAGGTATTCCAGCGCCGTTTCCAGCCCGTAGCCGACCTTGCCCCCGTCCCAGCCGAAGAAGAGGACGAAACAGAGATAGACGCCGGCGGCGATCAGGAAGAGGCCGATCAGGTCGAGGTGGCGCTGCTGCAGCCCCTCCGGCAGCCGCAGCCGGGGGAACCGCGGTTCCGCCTTCGCCTTGCCCTTGGGCTTGCGGCGCGCGGCCGAGCCTCGCTTCTTGCGCACGAACATGGAACCCGCTTCGACGCCCGGCCGCGCTCCCCTCCCGGGTCAGCCGGCGCAGACCCAGGCGCCGCCGCCGGAGTCGGCCCAGATTTCGGCCGCGATCCGGTCCTGTTCGGCCTTCGGCGCGTCCTGCGGCGCGCCATGGCCGCCGTAGAGCGCCCAGGTCGAGGGCAGGATCTGGTAGGCGCCGCCGGCGCCGCTGCCCGGGTTGACCGCGCCGTAGTTGCCGCCCGACTCGCACATCACGATGTAGGTGGGGATCGAGTAGGGCCCGCCGAGCCAGCGGCCCACCGTTTCTTCGGCCGCGGCGCGGCTCGCCGCTTCCGCCGCCTCGATCTCCTTCACCCACTTGCCGATCCGCGACTTGAGCCTGGCGAGCGCCGCGGAGCGTTCCCCGGCGAGCGCGTCGAGGCGAGCCGCGGTCTCCTCGGCGCGCGCCCGCACGGCGGCGATTTCCGAGCGCGCCGCCGCCAGCTCTTCGTTGTAGGCGTCGACGCGCGCCTTCAGCGCCGCGACCAGTTCGAGCTCGCGGCGCACCCGGTTGCGCACCTGCTCGACCCGCGAGGCGAGCGCCGTGTCGGACTCCTGGATGCGCTGCAGGTATTCGCTGCGCACCGCCAGCTCGTTCACGTCGCCCGATTCGAGCACGATGCTCGCGGTGCTGGGCTGGCCGCTCTCGTAGATCGCGACCAGCCGCGCGGCGAGGGCGCGGCGCGCCCGCCGCAGGCGCGCGCGCTCGGCCCGCAGATGCGCTTCGGCCCGCGCGACCTTCACCGCCAGCCGCGCCGCCCGTTCGCGGCCGTGCGCGAGCAGCGCCGTGAGATGCCGCTCGTGCGCGGCCGCCGCCTTCGCTTCGGCTTCGGTGGTCGCGAGGCGTTCCTGCGTGGCGCGGATGCGGCTGCCCAGCGCGGCGGCTTCCTCGCGCGCCCCGCCGACCCTGTCGCGCAGCGCCCCGACATCCGCGGCGCGCGCCGAGCCGACCGCGAGCAGGGCTAGCGCACAGAGCGCGGCTGCGGGCTTCCAGCGCATGGCCGCACCTCAGCCCTCGGGCACTTCGCGGTTGGCGAGGTACACGGCGACGCCGATCGCCACGGCGCCGACCCCGATGCCGAGGCGGATCTCGCGCCGGTAGCGGCGTCGCAGGTAGGAGACCGCGAAGCGCACGGCGGCCCTGCCGATGCGTTCCTGCATCAGCCCTTCCCCCGCTCGCGGATCCGGTGGGCCATCCGCGACTGCAGCGACCAGAGCTCGATGAAGCCGGGCGAGGCGGTCTGGGAGAAGAGGCCGCCGGACTCCGCGAAGGAGGCCAGGTCGGCGTCGTATACGGCGTTCGGCGATGAGCGGGTCACGACACGCACGCTCCCTTTGTACAGGCGCAGGCCGATCTCCCCCGTCACCTGGGCGTTGACTGCATCCATGTATGCATCGAGGTCGGCGCGCAGCGGCTCCCACCAGAGGCCGGCGTAGACGAGGTAGCCCCACTTCTGATCCAGAGCCGGCTTGAGCTGGTTCTGGTGGATCGTGCCGACCAGCTTCTCCAGCTCCTGGTGCGCCGGGAGCAGGATCGCGGCGGCGGGGACCTCGTAGATGTCGCGCACCTTGAGCCCGACGATGCGGTCCTCGATGTGGTCGACGATGCCGACCCCGTGGCGGATCCCCGCCTCGGCGACCGCTTCCAGCAGCTCGACGACGCCGAGCCGCTCGCCGTCGAAGGCGACCGGCACGCCGGCCTCGAAGCCGACCGTCACCGTCTCCGCCTCGTCCGGCGCCTGCTCGGGCCGGGTGACCAGCTGGAAGACGTCGTCCTCGGGCGCGTGGCCGAGGTCCTCGATCCAGCGGCCCTCGGAGGAGCGGCCCCAGAGGTTGTCGTCGATCGAGTAGGGCGTCACCTCGGCGCCGCCCTTGACCGGGATGCCGTGCTCGCGCGCGTAGGCGATCTCCTCCTCGCGCCCCATCTGCCAGGAGCGCACCGGGGCGATCGTCTTCAGCTCCGGCGCCAGCGTCGCCACCGTCGCCTCGATCCGCACCTGGTCGTTGCCCTTGCCGGTGCAGCCGTGGGCGATCGTGTCGCAGCCGCTGCGGCGCGCCTGCTCGACCGCCAGCTCGGCGATCAGCGGCCGGCCCAGCGCCGTGAACAGCGGGTAGCCGCCGCCGTAGAGCGCGTTGGCCTTGATCGCCGGCACGACGAAGTCGTCGGCGAAGCGCTCGCGCGCGTCGACGACGTGGCACTCGAGCGCCCCGAGGCGCTTGGCCTTGTCCTCGATCACCGCGTAGTCCTCGCCCGGCTGGCCCAGGTTGACGGTCAGGCAGACGACCTCCGCGTCGTAGCGGTCCTGGATCCACTTCAGCATCACGCTGGTGTCGAGGCCGCCGGAGTAGAGCAGCAGCACGCGGCTGACCTCGGCGGGGTCGGCCTCGTAGCCCGCGGTGCGGACCTGCTCGGGGCTCGGCTCGCTCATTCGGCGGAGAGGCCGCCGCTGCCGGATTCGGCTTCGGTTTCGGGCGCGGCTTCGGCTTCTTCGCCTTCTTCGGCTTCGGCCGGCGGTTCGGCGGCTTCTTCGGCGGGCGCTTCCTCGCCGCCCGGCGTGCCCTGCGTCGATTCGGACGGTTCCGTCGCCCGCGGCGCTTCCGGCGCCGGTTCGACAGCCGCCGGGGCGGTGACGGTCGTCGTGTCGCCGCCGCCGGAGGAGATCACGAGGATCGCGATCACCAGGCCGACGATCACCGCGACCAAGCCGGCGACCAGCAGGCGCATGTTGCCGTGCGGGCGCTGCCCGCCGGGGCCGCCGGGCCGCTCGGGCTGTCCCATCATCCGGGTCGGGTCGTCGTGCATGGCGCCTGATCCTACGACCGCGCCGCCGCGGCCGGGTCCCGGCTACCCCTCCGGGCCGAGGATTGCGTCGAGGATGTCGCTCGCGTCGTCGATCTCAAAGCCGCTGCGCAGGCGCTCCTCGATCTCCTCGCGGCCCGCCCCCGAGACCGCCATCTGGGTGGCCAGCAGGCGGGCGCCGGCCGAGTCCCCGCGCCGCGGAGCCGTGGGCTCCCCGGCCTCCCCAGGCGCCTCGTCGACGCTCTCGACCGGCTTCAGGTGGCCGGTGGCGCGCTGCCCCGACCCCGGCGGGTCGAGCTCGTCGGCCAGCTCGCGCAGGCGCTCGGCGACGATCCGGTCGGCCCGCCCCCGCGCCTCCTCCAGGTTGCGCCGCGCCTGCGCCTCGGCGTCGTCGATGACGCTCGCCGCGGCGCGCTCCGCCGCGTCGACGATCGTCGCCAGACGGGATGCCGCGTCGGCCGCCGAGCTCGGCGGCCGTTGCGGGCGCGGTGGGAGCTTCTCGGTGCTCATCGCCGCGAACAGCTTAGGAGGGATTGCGAGATCAGCTCGACCGCCCGGTCGACCTGGGCGGCCTCGACGGTCAGCGGCGGCAGCAGGCGCAGGGTGCCGGGCTCCGGCACGTTGACGATCAGGCCGCGCTCGAGCAGGTCGGCGCCGACCGCCGCGGCGTCGATCCCCTCGGCCAGCCCGACCCCGAGCATCAGGCCGCGGCCGCGCACCTCTAGCACGCCGTCGAGCGCCGAGAGCGCCTCGCGCAGCGCGGCGCCGCGCTCGCGCACGCCGCGCAGCAGGCCGGCGTCGTCGACGATCTCGAGCACGGCGAGCGCCGCCGCCGAGACGACCGCGCCGCCGGCGAAGGTCGAGCCGTGGTCGCCGGCCTCGAGCACGTCGCCGAGCCCCGCGCGGAGAACGCAGGCGCCGATCGGCAGGCCGCCGCCGAGCGCCTTCGCGCTGGTCAGCACGTCGGGCCGCACGGGGGTCTGCTCGTAGGCCCAGAGCGAGCCGGTGCGGCCGATCCCGGTCTGGATCTCGTCGAAGACCAGCAGCGCGCCCGTTTCGTCACAGGCCTCGCGCGCGGCGAGCAGCGTTTCGTCGCTCAGCGGGTAGACCCCGGACTCGCCCTGGACCGGCTCGATCAGCACCGCCGCGGTCTCCTCGTAGACGGCGTCGCGCAACGCCCCCGGGTCGTCGAAGGGGACCGAGCGGAAGCCGGGCAGCATCGGGCCCAGCGCCGGGTTTTCGGCCAGTTTCGGCGTCGCCGAGAGCGCCCCGTAGGTGCGTCCGTGGAAGTCCCGCCCGAAGCTCACGATCTCTGGCCTCTCAACGCCGCGCAGGTGGGCGTTCTTGCGCGCGACCTTGATCGCGCACTCGTTGGCCTCGGTGCCGGAGTTGGCGAGAAAGACCTTGCCGCCGAGGCTGGCGCGCGAGAGCCGCTCGGCGAGCCGCACCATCGGCTCGCTGTAGAAGAGGTTGGAGACGTGCATCAGCCGGCCGGCCTGCTCGCGCACCGCCGCGACCACGGCGGGGTTGCAGTGGCCGACCGAGCAGACCGAGATCCCGGCGAGGAAGTCGAGGTACTCCCCGCCCTCGGAGTCCCAGAGCACGGTCCCCTCGCCGCGCACGAACTCGACCGGCGCGCGCCGGTAGGTCTGCATGAGGTACCGATTCTCGAGGTCTTGGAGTTCGGAGAAGTTCATTTCGAACCTCGCACGGCGCCGAAAACCAAGCATGGCAAGGACGCAGGGAGTGCGGTGAGGGGAGCGCACTTTTTCGTGCGTGACCCGATCCGCACGACTGAGGACGCCGCCAGGCGCCGGTTTGCAGGCGCCGCGCTCAAGGAGTCACCATGGTTCCGATGCCGGCGTCGGTGAACAGCTCCAGCAACAGGCTGTGCGGCTTGCGGCCGTCGATTATGTGGGCCGACTGGGCGCCGCCCTGGACGGCGTCGAGGCAGGCCTGCAGCTTCGGCCGCATCCCGCCGGCGACGTCGGCCAGCCGGCGCTCCACCTCGTCCACCGGCGCGCGCGAGATCAGCGATCCGGGGTCGTCGGGGTCGGCCAGCCAGCCGTCGACGTCGGTGAGGAAGATCGCCTTGTGGGCGCCTAGCGCGGCGGCCACCTTGCCGGCGGCCTCGTCGGCGTTGACGTTGTAGGGGTTGCCGTCGCGGTCGGCGGCCGAGGAGGCGACGACAGGGATGTAGTCCTCGGCGATGTGGATGAGCACGTCGACGTCCACGCGCTCGATCCGGCCGACGAAGCCGACCTGCTCGGCGTTGGGCACGGGCGCGACCTCGAACAGCGTCCCGTCCTGGCCCGAGAGCCCGACCGCCGGCTGGCCGTGGCGGTTGAGCCGCTGGACGATGTCGGAGTTGAGCTTGCCGAGCAGCACCATGCGGGCGACCTCGACCGTCTCCGCGTCGGAGACGCGCAGGCCCTCGTGGAAGCGCACCTCGAGCCCCAGCCGCTCCATGTACTCGGTGATCTCGGGGCCGCCGCCGTGCACGATCACCGGGTTGAGGCCGACGTACTTGAGCAGCACGACGTCGGTCGCGAAGGCCTCGCGCAGCGACTCCTCCCGCATCGCCGATCCGCCGTACTTGATCACCACCGTGCGGCCGTGGAACTCCTTGATGTAGGGGAGCGCCTCGAGCAGCGTCTCGACATTCGTCTGGTTCGGTGCACTCATGGCAGCCTCACGTCGTGTAGTCGGCATTGATCTTCACGTACTCGTAGCCCAGGTCGGAGAAGTAGACGTGGGCGGCGCCCTCGCCGCGGTCGAGCCGCAGGCCGATCCCGGCCTCGGCGACGTCGGCGCCCAGCTCGGTGGCGTCGATCGACTCCGCGCCGATCTCCTCCAGGTCCTCGCCGGCCAGCGCCATTCCCGCCGCCTGCGCGATCCGGCCCCAGTTGGGGTCGCGGCCGAAGAGCGCCGTCTTGACCAGCGGCGAGTTGGCGATCGCGCGGGCGACCCGCTCGGCCTCCGCGACGGAGGCGGCGCCCTCGACCCCGATCCGCCCGACCCGGCTCGAGCCCTCGCCGTCGGCGACGATCTCCAGCGCCAGCTGCAACAGCACGGCGTCGAGCAGCCCGCCGGGCAGCGGCGCGCCGGCCTCGCCGGTCGCCTGCAGGAGAACGGTGTCGTTGGTGCTCATCTGGCCGTCGACCGTGATCCGCTCGAAGGAGGCGTCGACGGCCGCGCGCAGCTCGGCCGCGGGGTCGGGGACGACGGCGTCGGTCTGCACGAAGCAGAGCATCGTCGCCATGTTCGGCTGGATCATGCCGCCCCCCTTGGCCTGGGCGGAAAGCGTCACGCCGCCGGCGCGCAGCGTGCAGCTCTTCGGCCAGCGGTCGGTGGTCAGGATCGCGCCGGAGAACGAGCCGGCCCCCGCGGCGGAGAGCGACGCCGCGGCCTCGCCGATCCCGCCGAGCACGGCGTCGACCGGCAGCGGCACGCCGATCACGCCGGTCTCGGCGACGGCGACCTGGGAGGGCTGGAGCTCCAGCTCCTCCCCCGCCCGCTCGCACATCGCCCAGGCGTCGGCCACACCCTGCTCGCCGGTCTCGGCGTTGGCGTTGCCGGCGTTGACCACGGCGGCGCGCACGGCGCCCCGGTCGACCCGCTGCCGGCAGACCCTGATCGGCGCCGCGGCCGAGGCGTTGCGGGTCAGCAGCAGCGAGGAGGCGACCTGGGGCGCGTCGCAGACCAGCAGCCCGACGTCGGTCTTGCCGCCGCCCTTGAGCCCGCAGTGGGCGGCGCCCGCGCGGAAGCCCGGGGCGAGCGTCGCGGGGTCGAGCTGCTCGACTCCGGCGGGCGGTTCGACCCAGCGCGACCTGAAGAAGACATCGGCCGGCCGGCTCTGCTTCGCGTCCGCGGGCCGTCTCACGTCAGCCCCTCCGTCTCCGCGAAGCCGAGCATCAGGTTGAGGCACTGGATCGCCTGGCTCGAAGCCCCCTTCCAGATGTTGTCGATCGCCGAGAAGGCGAGCACCCGCCCCCGCTCCTCGACCGTCGCGTAGACGTGGCACTCGTTCGTGTCGCGCACCGCGCGCAGGTTCGGCGGGCCGTCGAGGACGCGGACGAAGGGCTCCTCCGCGTAGCGCTCGCGGTAGAGCGCCTGCACCGCGTCCCTGTCCAGCGGCTCGCCGAGCTGGGCGAAGCAGGTCGTCAGCTCGCCCTGGTCGAGCGGCAGCAGGTGCGGGACGAAGCTCACCGGCGCGGCGCTGCCGAGCGCCGCCAGCTCCTGCTCGATCTCCGGCCGGTGGCGGTGGCCCTCGGTCTTGTAGGGGAAGGCGTTCTCGGTCATCGCGCTGAAGTGGACGAGGTCGTCGCTGCTGCGGCCGTAGCCGGAGGTGCCCTGCATCGCGCTGACGACGACGTCGGTCACGAGGCCGCGCTCGGCCAGCGGCGCCAGGCCGAGCACGCTGGCCGTCGGGTAGCAGCCGGGCACGGCGGCCAGCTTCGCGCCGCGCAGCTCGTCGCGGTAGAGCTCGGCGAGCCCGTACACGGCGCCGCCGAACAGCTCGGGGGCGCCGTGCTCGCCGTACCAGCGCTCGTAGGTGGCCGCGTCGCGCAGGCGGAAGTCGGCCGAGAGGTCGGCGACGGCGACGCCCCGCGCGCGCAGCGCGGCGACGGTCGGCGCGGCGGCGCCGTGCGGGTAGGCGACGATCGCGGCGTCGAGGTCGGGCAGCGCGTCGAGGTCGAGCTCGCTCAGCTCGACCTCAGCCCGGTAGCGCGGGTAGAGCTCGCCCAGCCGCCTGCCGGCGTCGCTGCGCGAGGTCGCGGCGACCAGCTCCATGCGCGGATGGCGCCAGACCAGCTCCGCGGCGAGCGCGCCGGTGAAGCCGGACGCGCCGGCGACGAGGACCCTCGCCCGCTCACTCACGCGGAGCGCCTCCGATCTCCTTCAGCGCGGCGACGATCGCCTCGCGCCGGGTCGCGACCTCCTCGTCGGTGAGCGTGCGGTCGGCGGCGCGGAACTCGAGCCGCAGGGCGAGGCTCTTGCGCCCCTCCCCCAGCTGCTCGCCCTCGAACAGGTCGAAGACCTCGGCCTCGCGCAGCAGCTCGCCGCCGCCGGCGAGCACGGCCTCCCGCACCCGGGCGGCGGAGACGTCGGTCGGCACGACGACGGCGAGGTCCTGGCGCACCGAGGGATAGGTGGTCACGTCCTCGAAGGTCTCCTCGCCGGCCGTGGCCCCGTCGAGGAGCCCGGCGAGGTCGACCTCGAAGCCGGTGGCGCCCTCGATGTCCCACTCGCGGCAGACCAGCGGGTGCAGCTCGCCGAGCCAGCCGGCGTGCCGGCCGTCGGCAAGCACCGCGGCCGAGCGACCGGGGTGCAGGAACGGCTCGCCCGCGGGCTCGAACGCGAGCGCCGTCCCGAGCCGCGCCGCGACCCCTTCGAGCACGCCCTTGACGGCATAGAAGTCCGCGGCACACCCATCGTCCCCCCGCCAGGATGCAGGAATCAGCCACCCCACCGCCAGCGCCCCGAGCCGGTGCGGCTCAGTGAAGGGTGGCGCTGTGTCGCCGGCGAAATCACCGGCCAGCGCGCCCTCAAGCCGTCCACCAACCCATGCGTTCGCAGTTTTCTCCGGATAGCGCGGAGAACTGCGAACGCTGGGCAGATAGGCCCGGCCGGACTCGAAGAGGGCGACGCGGTCGGCGTCGCGGGCTTGGTTGCGCCGGGCCGCGCCGAGCAGCGAGCCGAGCAGGGTCGTGCGCATGACCGACTGCTCCTCCGACAGCGGGTTGGAGACGACGACCGGGTGGGAGCGCGCGTCGTCGGCGGGGATCCGCAGCCGCCCCGCCTCGCCGGGGTCGGTGAAGCTCCAGCCGACGATCTCGTCGAAGCCGAGGTCGCGCAGCGCGTCCTCGGCGCGGCGCCGCAGGCGCTGATCGCGGCGCAGGCCGCCCGCCTGTCCGACGGCCGGCAGGGTCGAGGGCAGGTGCTCGTCGATCCCGTGCACCCGCGCGACTTCCTCGATCAGGTCGACCTCGCGGGTGACGTCGAAGTGTCGATCCGGCGGCACGCTCGCGACCAGGTCCTCGCCGTCGACCTCGACGCCGAAGCCGAGCCGCTCCAGGTAGGCGACCTGGTCGGCCTGGGAGATCTGCATGCCGAGCAGGCCGGCGACCCGCTCGCCGCGCAGCCGGATCGGCGCCGCCGCGGGCGGCTCCGCCGCCACGTCGATCGTCCCCGGCACGAGCGTCGCGCCGCAGAGCTCGACCAGCAGCCGCGAGGCGATCGCCTGCGCCCGCATGCAGAGCGCCGGGTGCAGCCCTTTCTCGAAGCGCGAGGAGGCCTCGGAGCGCAGACCGAGCAGGCGCGAGGTGCGCAGGATGTTGGTCCCGTTCCAGTTGGCAACCTCGAGCAGCACCCGCGTCGTCTCGCCGGAGACCTCGGAGACCTGGCCGCCCATGATCCCGGCGATGCCCGAGGGGCCGCGCTCGTCGCAGACCAGCACGGTCTCGGCGTCGAACGTGCGCTCGACGTCGTCGAGCGTCTTCATCTTCTCGCCCTCCGCCGCCCTGCGCACGGTCAGCGCGCCGTTCGGCACCCGGTCGAGGTCGAAGGCGTGCAGCGGCTGCGCGGTCAGCAGCATCACGTAGTTGGTGATGTCGACGACGTTGTTGATCGGCCGCTGCCCGGCGGCGCTGAGCCGCGCCTGCAGCCAGGCCGGCGAGGGGCCGATCTCCACGTCGGTGAAGACGCGCGCGGTGAAACGCGGGCAGAGGTCCGGGACCTCGACCGTCACCGAGGCGAAGTCGCCGGCCTCGCCCTCGCCCTCGGCGGGCGCGTCCTCAGCCCAGGGCTCGGGCGCCAGCGGCGCGCCGCCGATCGCGTGCACCTCGCGGGCGACGCCGTAGACGCCGAGGCAGTCGGGGCGGTTCGGGGTCACCTCCAGCTCCAGCACCGGCTCGGCGACCGGCAGCAGCTCGCCGAGCGGCGAGCCCGGCGCCGGGCCGTCGTCGAGCACCATGATCCCGGCCGACTCCTCGGCGATCTCGAGCTCGGCGGCGGAGAGGATCATCCCGTGCGACTCGACCCCGCGCAGCTTCGCCTTGCCGAGCTTCTGCCCGCCCGGCATCGTCGCCCCCGGCAGCGCCACGGGAACGGTCTGCCCCGCGTCGACGTTGGGCGCGCCGCAGACGATCGTGCGTGGCCCGCCGTCACCGGTGTCGACCGTGCAGACGCTGAGCCGGTCGGCGTCGGGGTGCTTCTCGCGCTCCAGCACGCGGCCGACGACGAAGCCGTCGGCGCTCGGCGGGCCGGCGACGCCGACCCGCTCGACCTCGGTGCCGGTCATCGCCAGCCGCTCGGCCAGCTCGCCGGGCCCGATGCCGGGGTCGCAGTACTCGCGCAGCCAGGAGAACGGGACCCTCATATCAGGGCCGCCTTCGCCATGCTCCGCTCACGGAGAATCAGATTTCGACGTTCGCTGCGCATGGCTCAGAGGAACTGTCCGATCATCCGCACGTCGTTGTCGAAGAAACGCCGCAGGTCGGGCACGCCGTGGCGCAGCATCGCGATCCGCTCGACCCCCATGCCGAAGGCGAAGCCCTGCACCTTCTCCGGGTCGTAGCCGCTCTCGGCGACGAAGCCGAGCACGTTCGGATCGACCATGCCGGCGCCGAGGATCTCGATCCAGCCCTGGCCCTTGCAGAGGTTGCAGCGCTCGCCGTCCGCCAGCGCGCCCGTCCCGGCGCAGCGGAAGCACGAGACGTCGACCTCGACGCTCGGCTCGGTGAAGGGGAAGAAGTGCGGCCGCATTCGGATCTCGCGCTCGGCGCCGAAGATCGCCCGCAGCAGCTCCTCCAGGGTCCCCTTGAGGTCGGCGAGCGTGATCCCCTCGCCGATCGCCAGGCCCTCGACCTGGTGGAACATCGGGCTGTGCGTGGCGTCGGAGTCGCGCCGGTAGACCTTGCCGGGGACGATCACGAAGATCGGCGGCGGCTGCGTCTCCATCGCCCGGATCTGCACGGGGGAGGTGTGGGTGCGCAGCAGGACGTCCGGGTGCGACTGGATGTAGAAGGTGTCCTGCAGCATGCGGGCAGGGTGGCCCGGCGGGTGGTTCAGCGCGGTGAAGTTGTAGTAGTCGTGCTCGACCTCGGGCCCCTCGACCACGTGGTAGCCGAGCCCGGTCATCACGTCCTCGATCTGCCGCGTCGTGCGGGTGATCAGGTGCAGGTGGCCGGCCGGATGCGCTGGCGCTCCGGGCAGGGTGACGTCGATCCGGTCGCCGGCCAGCCGCTGCTCCAGCTCGGCCGCGTCGAGCTCTCCGGCGCGGCGCTCGAGCAACGCCTCGAGCGCCTTGCGCACGCGGTTGCCGCCACCGCCGACGGCGCCCCGTTCCTCCTGCGGCAGGTCGGCGATCCCGCGCAGGATCGTCGTCAGCTCGGCTTTGCGGCCCAGATATTGGACCCGCAGCCGCTCGAGTTCGGCGGTGCCGGCGGCGGCCTCGATCGCGGCCGTCGCCTCGGACTCGATCGCCTCGATCCGCTCTAGTGCCTTGTCAGGCAACGTTCGCCCTCTCTGACTTGTCCTCGCCGCGCCTGGCGGCGTCCTCGACCGCTCGACGTGGCGCTGCCACGCCTTCGGGTCTGCGTCCTTGCCAGCCACGACGATGACTGCGCCAGAACCGGGCAAACCTCACCTGACAAGGCACTCGCGTCATTCGGCCGCCTCCCGCATGGCGAGCGACGATATCCGCTGGGCGGCTATCGCAGCCGCGGCGGCGACGTTGAGCGACTCGGCGCCGCCGGGGCGCAGCGGGATCGTCACCCGCGCGTCGCACCGCTCGAGCAGCTCGGCCGGCAGGCCCTCGCGCTCGCCGCCGAGGCAGAGCGTCGCGGCGCCGGCGAGTGCGTCGAGCCGCTCGCCGCCGTGGGCGACCAGCGCCGCCCGCGGCCGCGGCGTCGCCTCCACCCCGCCGCGCAGCAGCAACTCGCCGAAGACCGACCCCATGCTCGCCCGCACGGCCCTGGGGCCGAAGGGGTCGGCGCAGTCCGGGCCGAGCACGACCGTTCCGCCCAGCAGCGCGTGCGCGCTGCGCACGATCGCGCCGACGTTGCCCGGGTCGCCGACCCCGTGCAGGTAGACGCAGGGCGGCGCCGGCTCGTCCGCCCACGCCTGCGGCCAGACGGCGATCGCCCGCGTGCCCGAGCCGAGCGTCGAGACGTCCGCCAGCAGCCCGGGCTCGACCTCCTCGCCGTCCAGGCCGCTGCCGGCGGCGACGAGCACGAAGCGCGGCTCGGCGCCGGCGGCGAGGCCCGCCTCGAGCAGGTCCTCGCCCTCGCTCGCGAAGGCGCCCTCGCGCTCGCGCCCCCTGCGCTCGCGCAGCCTGCGGACCAGCTTCAGCTTCTCGTTTTGCGGGCTGGTGATCATCGCTCTGGTTTCGGCTCGGTCGTCATTTCTCCTGGAGAACGAAAAAGCGGGCCGTGAAGACGGCCCGCCCGGGAAAGTGGAGTGTGGTCGCGGCTAGGCGGCCGCGCCCTCCCGGGCAAGCTCCACAAATCGGCGGAAGGCGTCGCGGTCGCTCACCGCGATCTCCGCCAGCATCTTGCGGTTCACCTCGACGCCGGCCTCGTTGAGGCCGTGCATCAGCTGCGAGTAGCTCATCCCCTCGAGCCGCGCGGCGGCGTTGATCCGCGTGATCCAGAGGCGCCGGAACTCGCGCTTGCGGTTGCGCCGGTCCCTGTAGGCGTACTGGCCCGAACGCTGCACCTGCTCTTTGGCGAAGCGGTAGGAGGAGTGCTTGCGGCCGAAGTAGCCCTTCGCTTCCTTCAGCACCTTGCGCCGCTTCTTGCGGGCGTTGACGGAGCGCTTGACCCGGCTCACTTTCCGCCTCCGAGCAGCGTCTTTACGCGCTTCTGGTCCGGCTTGGCTATCTCGACCGGCCGCGCCATCTGCCGCTTGCGCTTCGGCGACTTTTTCTCGAGGATGTGGCTCGAGTAGGCGCGCCGCCCGCGCAGCTTGCCCTTGCCCGTCTTGCGGAAGCGCTTCTTGGCGCCGGAATGGGTTTTCATCTTCGGCATCGGGCCCGGTATTCAAGCAGACCTGCCGCGGCCCTCGCGGAGGCGGCGGATAGCGCAGGTACGCTGGCGCCCGGATGCGGATCGTCTACGTCATCGGAACGCGCCCCAACTTCGTCAAGACGGCGCCGGTGATCGCCGCCCTGCGCGAGCGGCTGCCCGGCGGCCGCCACGCGATCGTCCACACCGGCCAGCACTACGACCGGGCGATGTCGGAGGTCTTCCTCGAGGAGCTCGGGGTGCCGGCGCCCGACCACATGCTCAAGGTCGGCTCGGGCAGCCACGCGCTGCAGACGGCGCGCACGATGGAGCGGCTGGGGCCGGTGCTGGAGGAGGAGCGGCCGGACCTGGTGCTGGTGCCCGGCGACGTCAACTCGACCCTCGCCGCCGTGCTCACCGCGGTCAAGCTGCAGATCCCCGTCGGCCACATCGAGTCGGGGCTGCGCAGCTTCGACCGCACGATGCCCGAGGAGATCAACCGGATCGTCGCCGACGAGTTCTCCGAGCACCTCTTCCTGCACAGCGAGGAGGCGGTCGAGAACCTGCGCGCCGAGGGGATCGCCGAAGAGCGCATGCGCTTCGTCGGCAACACGATGATCGACACCCTGGTCGCGCTCGAGGAGCGCTTCCGCGCCGCCGGCGCGGCCGCCCGGCTCGGGGTCGAGCCCGGCGCCTACGCCCTGGTCACCCTGCACCGCCCGGCCCTGGTCGACGGCGACCTGCTGCCGGAGACGGTCCGCCGCCTCGCGGAGCTGGCGCGCGAGATGCCGGTCGTCTTCCCGGTCCACCCGCGCACGCGGCAGAGGATGGAGGCGGTCGAGTCCGAGCATCCCGGCCTGCTGCTCAGCGAGCCGCTCGGCTACGTCGAATTCCTCTCGCTGCTCGCCGACGCCGGCGCCGTGCTGACCGACTCCGGCGGGATCCAGGAGGAGACGACCTACCTCGGCGTCCCCTGCTTCACCCTGCGCGACAACACCGAGCGCCCGGTGACGATCCGCGCCGGCACCAACACCCTGCTCGGCCTCGACCCCGCGGCGATAGCCAAGATCCCCCAAGCTCTCTCCGCGCCGCGCCCGGCAAAGACCGAACCACCCCCGCTATGGGACGGCCGGGCATCGCAGCGCATCGCTGACGTCCTCTCCCGGTAAGGCCGGAACGTCTTGTACTTTTTCGTCGACCGCCCCGGGCGGCAGCTAACCCCAAACCACCGAAAAAGTTAAGTGGAGGGCCTGCCGGGATGGTCCCGCCCCGCTACTCCTCGTCCTTCTCTTTCCCCGCCTCTTTGGAGGGCGCCAGCATCATGCTCATGTTGCGCCCTTCCTGCAGCGGCTCGGACTCGATCGTGGCGAGCCCGTCGAGATCCTCGAAGAGGCGCTGCAGCAGGTCGCGGCCGCGCTCGGGGTGGGCCTGCTCGCGACCGCGGAACATGATCGTGATCTTGACTTTGTTGCGCCCGCGCAGGAAGCGCTCGACGTGGCCCTTCTTGGTCTCGTAGTCGTGGTCGGCGATCTTCGGCCGCAGCTTGATCTCGCGCACGTTGACCTGGGTCTGGTGCTTGCGCGCCTGCTTCTGCTTCTGCTCCTGCTCGTACTTGTACTTCGAGTAGTCGAGCAGGCGGGTCACCGGCGGCTTCGAGTTGGGCGCCACCTCGACCAGGTCGAGGTCGGCCTCCTGGGCGCGTTTCATCGCCTCCGACGTCTCGACGATGCCGAGCTGCTCGCCGTCGGCGCCGATCAGGCGCACCTTCGGCACGCGGATCCGCTCGTTCACGCGCGTCGAGTCGCGCTCCGGCGGACGTCGGTCGAACCTGCGGGGTACCGGCACTAGTTAGAGGACCGGTGGGGGTTCAATGATCTGACGTGCCTGCGAACAAGTGCGCCAAGCATAGCGATCATGCGGCCTCGGCGCGGTGCACGAGCTCGGCGAAGCCGGCGTAGGCCATCGAGCCCAGCTCGCCCTCGGCGTGCGAGCGCACCGCCACCTCGCCGCTTTCCTCCTCGCGGTCGCCGACGACCAGCATGTAGGGGTTGCGGGCCAGTTCGGCGTCGCGCACCTTCTTGCCGATCGACTCCGAGCGCCGGTCGACCTCGACCCGTACGCCCAGCTCGCGCAGCTCGGCGGCGACCCGGTCGCCGAACTCGACGTGGCGGTCGGAGATCGGCAGCACTGTCGCCTGCACGGGCGCCAGCCAGACCGGGAAGCGGCCGGCGTGGTGCTCGATCAGGATGCCGGCGAAGCGCTCCAGCGAGCCGAGCAGGGCGCGGTGGATCATCACCGGCCGCTGCGCCTCGTCGTTGGGATCGGTGTAGGTGAGGTCGAAGCGCTCGGGCATGAAGAAGTCGACCTGGCAGGTGCCGCACTGCCAGGAGCGGCCGAGCGCGTCGGTGATGTGGAAGTCGATCTTCGGCCCGTAGAAGGCGCCGTCGCCGGGGTTGAACGTGAACTCGCGCCCCTGGCTCGCGAGCGCGTCGCGCAGCGCCGCTTCGGCCTGCTCCCACTGCTCCTCGCTGCCGATCGACTTCTCCGGCCGGGTCGAGAGCTCGATCTGCACGTCGTCGAAGCCGAAGCGGGCGTAGAGCTCGTCGATCGCCTCGCAGATCCCGGTCACCTCGTCGACGATCTGCTCGGGAGTGCAGTAGATGTGGGCGTCGTCCTGGGTGAAGGCGCGCACCCGCAGCAGCCCGTGCAGGACGCCCTCGCGCTCGGCGCGCGAGACCTGGCCGAACTCGGCGACGCGCAGCGGCAGCTCGCGGTAGGAGTGGCGCTCGGAGTCGAAGACGAGGCAGGCGCCCGGGCAGTTCATCGGCCGGATCGCGTACTGGCGCTCCTTCGACTCGGTGAAGTACATGTTCTCCTGGTAGTTGTCCCAGTGGCCGGAGCGGTGCCAGAGCTCGACGTCCAGCAGGTGCGGCGTCTTGATCTCGACGTACTCGCGCTTGCGCAGCTGCTTCTGCACCTCGGCCTCGATCAGCCGCAGCAGGGTCGTGCCGTGGGGCAGCCAGAAGGGCATCCCGGGGGCCTCCTTGCGCAGCATGAAGAGGCCGAGCTGCGGGCCGAGGCGGCGGTGGTCGCGAGCCTTCGCCTGCTCGATCCGCTCGAGGTGGGCGTCGAGGTCCTTCTGCGAGAAGAAGGCGGTGCCGTAGATCCGCGTCAGCATCGCGCGGCTCTCGTCGCCGCGCCAGTAGGCGCCGGCCAGCGAGCTGAGCTTGATCGCCTTGATCCGGCCGGTGCCGGGGCCGTGCGGGCCGCGGCAGAGGTCCTCGAAGAGGCCGTTGCGGTACAGCGAGACGGTCTCGGCGCCCTCGTCGCGGACGAGGTCCTCGATCAGCTCGACCTTGTAGTCCTGGCCCTGCTCGCGGAAGACCTCGATCGCCTCGGCGACGGGGACGTCGCGGCGCTCGAAGCGCTCGTCGGCCGCGATGTGGGCGCGCATCGCGTCCTCGATCCGCTCCAGGTCCTCCTCGGTGACCCTGGCGTCGGGCGGGAAGTCGAAGTCGTAGTAGAAGCCCTGCTCGATCGGCGGGCCGATCGTCACCCTGGTCCCCGGGTAGAGCTCCATCACCGCCTCGGCCATCACGTGCGCGGCGTCGTGGCGGATCAGCTCCAGCGCCTCGGGGTCGCGGTCGGTGAGGATCGCGATCTCGGCCCCGTCTGGCAGCGGCGCGCCGAGGTCCCGCAGCTCGCCGTCGACGCGGATCGCCAGCGCCGCCTTGGCCAGGCCGGGGCCGATCGCCGCGGCGGCGTCGGCGCCCGAGGCGCCGTCGGGCAGCTCCAGCGGCGTCCCGTCGGGCAGCTTCACGGTGATCTTGGTCGCGGCCTCCATCCCGGCCCAATGCTACCCACGACGCAGTCATCCCCCCCTCCCCGCCGCGGTCGCCATTTCCCCCGCCAGGAGACTGAAATGACGACCGCGGGCGTTCAGCCGCCGGCGCGCGCCTGGCGCACGGCGATCAGCGGGCAGGGACTCGGGCCGCCGACGACGCCGCGGTGCTCCCAGACGGCGTAGGGGCCGGCGAGGCGACGCCGGACGAGGCCGCGGAAGGGGCGTTGAGCGTCCGCGGCGGTGACGAAGAAGCGGACGCCGACCGGTGCCCTCCCCCCCGCGCTGCTCGCCGGCTCGACGCAGACCCGGCCGCCGCGCAGCTCCCAGACGACGTAACGCTCGCCCTGTTCGTCGGCGAGCAGGCGGTCGGGGGCGAGGACGAGGACCGAGCTGTCGGCGAACAGCGGGCGCAGGGAGGTGAGGGCTGGCGAGTAGGAGGTCGGGCCGACGGGGGCGTTGGCGAGGGCGAGGAGCGAGCAGGCGCCCGCGGCGAGGAGATAGAGCCAGAGGACCGGGTGCGAAAGGCCAAGGGACACTGCGTCGCGGCCCGGGGGTGAGAAGGGTAGGAGGACGGCAAGGGTGAGGAGCGGTGCGGCAATCTCCAGGGCCTTTGCGGAGGTGTACGGGGTGCCGCCGACTCGGGCAGCGAGGTAAAGCAACGCGACCGACGCCAACCCCGCCAGGAGGGAGCCCTCGCGGGTGCGCCAGGCCCGGCGGAGGCCGAAGATGAGGAGGAGCGTGGCGAATGCCGCGCCCAGGTAGTAGACGAAGGCGGGGACGGCGCCGTCGCCGGCGGCGAGGCGGAAGTCGCCGGAGGGCCAGATGCCGAGGGCGGTGAAGGGCGAGATCTGGCCAAAGAGGTTGCCGAGGCCGGGGCCGGACGGGTCGAAGGTCTCGAAGCTGTGGAAGTCGATCATCCGGCCGAGCTCGGGCAGCGAGCCGATGAGGAAGACGAGCCCGGCGAGGAGCAGCGGGCGAGTCGGCAGGGTGCGCTCCAGCGCCAACCAGGCGATCAGGATCGCCGCCAGCCAGATGAGGCCGGGGAAGCTGTACACGTAGACGCTGCCTACGGCGAGCAGCGCTGCCGGGGCGAATCTGAAGGGGAGGTCGCGCCAGGCTCGGGTGCTTTCGCGGAGGGCGAGGACGAAGGCGAGGACGAGGAGAGCCTGGATGACCTCCTTGAAGGCGCCCTGGGCGAAGTAGGAGGCGACCAGGTAGGGCAGGCCGACCAGGAGGGCCGCCACGATGCTTCCGGTGCGACTTTCCCTCCCCATAGATGGATAAGTCGCACCGGAACCGCCGGCGGGCGCTCGCCCGGCGAAAGCAGCGAGGGCCGTCAGCGCCGCCACGGCGGCGGCTGCGAGCGTGAGGCCGTCGAAGCCCTGGACGATGCCGACGCCGAGACCCTTGTTCAGGGCGACGACGATCGAGTGCGGGCCGAGCGGGTAACCCTGATGGAAGAGCTGCGAGCCCTCGCCGTCGGCGAGCCGGTCGGTCGCCAGCAGGTGCTGGGACATGTCCGGGTTGAAGCCGGTGCCGAGGATGCCGAAATGGCCTTCGACCACGAAGGGCAACGAGGCGGCAAGCAGGGCGCCGAGGGCGACCGGCCAGCCGATGCGCAACGCCTCTCTCCCCCCCTCCAGGCCGCCGCGCAGGTGGAGCGCCGCGAGGATCGCGACAGCCGGCACGAGGATCGCCGGCACGACCCCGTCCCCGGGCATCCGCACGGTCGCCCAGCAGATCGCGCAGAGCAACGACAGTCCCACGGCGGGCGCGAGCCACGACCAGCGCCGCACGCCGCAGAGCGCCAGCGCCGCCTGGCCGATCGCCAGCGAGGCTCCGAGAACTGCGACGAAAGCCGCGTAGGTCGCGATCAATGATGGGCGCAACAGGGCTCGAACCTGTGACCTCCAGCTTGTCGAGCTGGCGCTCTCCCAACTGAGCTATGCGCCCTCAGTGAGGAGCTTGAATCTAGCAGCGGCGCGGTACGCCGAGCCCGCCGGCGGGCTCAGTCCACGTGGGTGCTCGGCAGGTGCCAGCGGCGCGGCGCGATCAGCTCGTCGATCTCCTCCGGGCCCCAGCTGTCGACCGGATAGCCGCGCACGCGCGGCGGGTCGCTCAGCAGCGGTTCGGAGACCTCCCACAGCCGCTCGATCCCGGCCGAGGTCGTGAACAGCAGGCGGTCGCCGACCATCACGTCGTGGATCAGGCGCTCGTAGGGGTCGAGCGCCTGGCCGTTGCCGCCGAAGCTGTCGGCGTAGCTGAAGCGCATGTGAGCCTCGCCGAGGTGGATCGTCGGCCCCGGCACCTTGGCGAGGAAGGAGGCGGAGATGCTGCCCGGCTCGCCGAGCTCGAAGGTGAGGTGGTCGTGGCCGAAGCTCTCGGCGACCTCGTCGCAGTCGAGCGGGAACATGCGCCGCGGCGGCTGCTTGAAGGCGACGGTGAGGATGTGCCGGTCTTCCGCCATGCGCTTGCCCGAGCGCAGGAAGAACGGCACGCCATCCCAGCGCCAGTTGTCGATCGCCGCGCGCAGGGCGACCAGGGTCTCGGTGTCGGAGTCGGCGGCGACGCCGTCCTCCTCGCGGTAGCCCTCGTACTGGCCGCGGACCGCGCAGTCGGGCTCCAGCGGGGACATCGAGGCGAACACCTTCTCCCGCTCGGCGGTCAGCGACCCGGCCTCGAGCGAGGTCGGCGGCTCCATCGCGACGAAGCTGAGCACCTGGAACAGGTGCGTGACGATCATGTCGCGGAAGGCGCCCGTTTCCTCGTAGAAGCCGGCGCGCATGCCGATCGAGAGCGTCTCCGGGATGTCGATCTGCACGTGGTCGATGTGGTTGCGGTTCCAGACCGGCTCGAACATCCCGTTGGCGAAGCGCAGGGCGAGCAGGTTCTGCACCGCCTCGCGGCCGATGTAGTGGTCGATGCGGAAGATGTCCTCCTCGCGGAAGACCGAGCGCAGGCACGCGTTGAGCTCGCGGGCGGAGGCGAGGTCGACCCCGAAGGGCTTCTCGGTGATCACCCGGGCGCCGTCGCCGAGCCCGGCGTCCCCCAGCTCGCGCACGGTCGGCGCGGCCGCCTGCGGCGGCAGCGAGAGGTAGTGCAGGAGCCGGGCGTCCTCTCCCAGCTCCCCGCGGGCGGCCTCGACCGACTCGACCAGCGGACCCAGCCCGTCGCCGACGCCGGCGAAGCGGAGGCGACTGACGAAGCGCTCGACCGCCTCGCGCTCGACTGGCCTGCGGCCGGACTCCTCGATCGCCTCCCGCGCCAGGTCGCGGAACCCGTCCGCGCCGATGTCATGCCGTGCCGTGCCGACGATCCGGAACCCCGCCGGCATCAACCCGACCTGCGCCAGATGGAACATCCCCGGCAGCAGTTTCCGCTTCGCCAGGTCCCCGGTCGCCCCGAACAGCACGATCACGTGCTCCGCCGCCGCCTCCCCGGCGGTAGGCCGCTGATGCTCGCTGACGCTCACGGCACTCATCGTCCAAGCGTGACAGCTACCCCGAGCCGCCCACCGGAATCGGGAGTGCGGCTCAGCCCTGTTCGCGCAGCGTGCGGCGGATGTCCGCGATCGCTTCGCTCTGCTTTTCGAGGCTGTCGCGGATCTGGTTCTGCTGAGTCTGCAACGTGCCGACTTCGCCCTGCAGTTCCGAGAACTGCGATTCGAGCTGCGAGACCGATTCCTGATTCTTTTCCGCCGTGACTTCCGCTTTCCGGGAGGCATGCCGCGCCGTTTCGTCGGCGCTTTCCGCCTGCCCGCCCGCTTCGGAGCGGATTTCGTTCACCTGACGTTGCGTCTCCTGCCGCACCTCCCGAGCAATCTCTTCGTCGCTGGTGCTGCTGTTGTTCGCGTCGATGGCGAAGAAGATCGCCACGGCGGCGACGAGCAGGGCCAGCAGCGCCGCGACCTCAGCCAAGCCGAACCGCCGTTCCGGCGGCGGCTCGTACCCGGCCGGCGGCCGGTAGGCAGGATCCTGCGCCGGCTGCCCGGGCTGCCCCTGCGGTGGTCGGTCGTAAGGCCCTCCCTCCATTGCCGCGCAGTCTCATCGCCCGATCGGACGGATTAACCGCACCTCTCCCTCAGCGCAGTGTCGGCCGCGCGGTCGCCAACCTGCTTCTCGCGCTGATCGCCTCCCCCTGGCGTCCGAGCCGAAGGCGAACCGGCATCGAACCAGTGTGAACGACCTTTGCAGGCACGTTTACACCCGGCGTATTCGGCTTGCTCAAGCGGTTCCCTCGACCCGTGCCACCCTCCACGCCACCCTCAAGGAGCTGACGCACTTGCTGCGATCATGCAGCTCCGCGCTCCGACGCGGCGGCTATCCGAACGGGGTAGATTCGGTTTGGTCGCCTCTGCTTGCCCTGGGGCGTTCGCCCTCCTCGACCGGCACGGTGCCATCACCTTTACGCGGACCTCGCGCGGACGCGGATAGCGCAGCTGAGCTTCGCTTTGTCTCTCCTCCGCCGCTGCCGCCTCTTTCGGTGGTTTCGGTCCCGTCGCCTTCACGAGGCCCCGAGGAGGAAAGTCCCAGGCTCAGCGGATCGCGCAAATCGAAATCCTCGCCACTCATGATCTCTAGGTTACCGCAGCAAGCGTCGAGAGAATGATGCCCACAACGAGGCCGCCGAGTCCCAATCCAACGAGGACATAGGCGTGGCGGGCCCGACGGACCTTGACTTTGTTGGTATCCCGAGCTTCAGGCAACATCTGGACGTAATAGGTCGCGGCGAGTTCGGCTATGGCATGCGCGGCGTTGCCGCTCAGTCGCTCATCAGAAACCCGTTCTTCCCCCGCCCTGAGGGAAAGGCTTTGGAAGGTCTTTGGACTTAAACCCCAAAGCGAAACCACAGCCGCTGCGAGCAAGAAAAGTGACGCAACGCTGAGAACTGCCCCGAGTGCGATCGTGAAACCAAGCGCAATCCTTCCAGAGACGACAACGGAAGCCCCAACCGCTGCGCCAATCGAAAGTGCCACGCCGGAAAAGGAAGCGATACCGGTCAACTTTGAATCTAGGGACCGGGCCCGATCCAGCTCGTAGTCCATATCGGCGCGGGCGCATTCAAGCGTCGCCACCGCAATCTCGGTTCGCAGCTGGTTGCGCTTCATCTGATCAGCTGAACATCCACCTCTACCGAGGCATCGGCCCAGCTGCCATCCGCGGTCAACGCTGGCACGCCAAGTCGTGACGCGAGGGCAAGACAGGCTCGATCCGCCAGCGACAGCCCCTGCTCGACCGTAATCGGACGCAGGCGTCCGACCTGGACGCAGTCGGCCTCGGTCATTCCTTCTATCGCCAAGGCCCGACCGATGAACCCACGCTCTCGATAGTCCAACTCCAGGGCAACCGGATCGCCGCCGCGCTCCGCGACCTTGGATAACACCTCAGCCCAATTCACAACGCTTATCGCGGAACGTCCAGCCAGGGCTGCGGCCACCGCTGTCTCACCCTCCTCTTTGTGGATGAGCGCCATCAGGGCCGACGCGTCCAGCACCGACGTGGGCATCCCGGCGTCAGTGCTTGCCACCGCGCTGCCCAGCGCCCGCGTCAGCCTGCTCCGCCCGAGCTTCGGTACGACGGTCTGAGATCAGCTCGTCGGCCAGATTCCGATCTGGGGCAAGGTGAGCGATGCTCCCCCGCGCATACTCGATCGCGGCGAGGCGCTTCTCGACCTCAGCATCGGTGACTTTGGTCGCGTGGGCCATGCTGAAAGCTTATCGACTTACCCTCAACAAACCGCATTCAGCGCAGGGCTGACAGCCGCCCGCGGCGAGCCCTTTTTCGTCGGGCCATACGATCCAGAGCGGCCCCCAGGACCACCTGCGGGTAGTCATCGGCCGGTGGGGCTGCCGTCCCAGCCGTAGCCCACACATTCCGGGCCGCTCGAACTGCGTTGTAGTGCGAAGCAAACGACTCGCCCGAGGTCGTGACGATCTTTCCATTCCCAGCGCGCAGACGCCAGCGCCAGTTCCCGGCAATATCTTGGAACACCTCAAATCTAGACATCTCAAACGCCTTCCGTAATCGAATACTGAAGCGAACGTAGGTTCGCAACCGCGTCGGACGGATTTTGCGGCCGCTACATCCGCGTCGCTGCATATGCACAAACGGCAACAGGTCACAGGCTCGGACTATGGCCCGAGGAATACGTCGAGCAAAGCCGCCGCCTCGGCCTCCGTGCCCGGCATCAGGTGGCCGTAGAGGTCGAACGTGACCTTGATCGAGGAATGACCCATGAAGACGGAGAGCGCCTTCGCGTTGACCCCAGCGGCGATCATGAAGGAGGCGTAGGTGTGGCGGGCCTGGTGTAGGCGTAGTCGGTCTGTCAGGCCCGCCTTGGCCCAAGCGCGGTCGGCGCGCCGGTAGAGGCTCGCGGCGTGAAACGGTGCCCCGCGCACGTCGGCGAAAACCAGCCGGTCGTCGGCAAGCCCTCCCCCGCGCTTGCGCTTGTCGGCCAGCAGGCCGCGCAGGACGCCGGGCATCGGCGTCGTGCGCTGGGACGTGCGGGTCTTGGGAGCAATCGAACCCTCCAGAGGGTCCCACGACTCGCGCACCCGAATCGTCCTCCGGTCGAGATCGACGGCGCCCCAACGCAGCGCTCGCAGCTCCCCGTACCGCAGTCCCGCATAGAGCGCAGTCGCCCATGCGGGTCTATCCTCGCGGGGCAGCGCTTCGATCAGCCGCGCTGCTGCCTCGGGTGAGACGATCTCGATCTCGCCGGAGTCCGGCATCGGCAGTTCGAGATCGTGGGTCGGGTTCACCGGAACACCTTCACGCGAGCGCGCTCGCCGGTAGATCGCCTGGAGCGGCTTGAGCGAGTTGCGGATCGTGGACGCCGCCTGCCCTTCCGCCAGCCAGTCGTCCACGAGCGTTTGCAGGTCCAACGTCGTGACCGAGTTCAGCCGCCGGGAGCCGAGCATCGGCAGGACGCGCTCGATCAGCGCCCGGCGATAGCCGCGCAGCGTCGAAGGCTTGTAGGGACGGCCGGAACGGTTGCGAATGTCACCGCGCTCAGCCGCCAGAAGCCAGGCATCTGCCGCCTCGCTCAGGGTCGTCCCGTTGGGCGCGCGCAGCTTGCCCCGGTCGAGCGAGCGCTTGGCGTCCGCGCGCCACGAGCTCGCTTCGGATCTGCGAGTAAAGGTCTTGTAGATCTTCCGGCCATCGCGCTGCGAGTAGACCGACGCCTCCCACCCCGCCTTGCAGTTGCAGCGCCCGCCCTCGCGGGCGCTGCAACCTTCCGAATGGCGCTTCCTGATGCCTTCGGCCATCAGGAGCTGCCTCTTGATTCCTCCTGGCCGGACTCGCCGGGCGAGAACGACCCCGGCTCGAACACGCCCGGCGTCCACTCAAGGCCGGTCAGCAACGGGCACTCGAACTTGACGCCGAGCGCCGCACCGAGTTTCAGCATCGTGTCCATGCGCGGCAGTCGTTCGCCGCGCTCCAAGATGCCAATCTCGGTGCGGTGCAGGCTTGAGCGGTAGCCCATCTCTTCCTGGCTGAGATCGGCCTGCTCGCGCAGGCGGCGCAGGTTCTCGCCGAAGCGCTTGGCGACGACCGTCCTGTCGTCCATCGCTACTCCGCCAGTCGCGAGTAGTAGAGCGCTGCCCTGGTCGGCAGGACGAAGCCGCCGCAGCAGTGCAGCAGGCCAGCGCCTACCAACTGGCGGATCGCCCGCTCCACGGCGTCCTCGCTGCCGAAGTCGGTCTTGCCAGCGTTCATCGCGCGGGAGACCTCGGGGATCGTAAGACGGTCGGGGTCTGCGTCGAGCAGGTAGCCGAGGATGGCCCACTCGACCTTGCGGTCGGCGTCTGCCGGGGTTGAGGGATCGGGCAGCAGGCCGCGATCCATATGGTTGTCGCAGGACATGGGGAGCTTTGCCTCCTTGTGTCTCAGGCTCCCGGTTGGCGTTACCGCGCCGCCGGGGGCCGCATTGTTCTTGTGTACGCCTTAGCCTAGCAGGGTGTAGGGCATTGGCCCAACAGCTAGCGCTATTTCTCGTGGAGGATTTCCCGAACCCTGGTCGGGTGCAGTTCGGTCGCCTCGCCGATGTCACGCAGCGACAACCCGGCCCTCTGCGCCTTGGCGAAGCACTCCCGCCGTTTCCTTCTGGACTTGGCGCGCTGCTCGCGAAGCTGCACCTGTTCCCGCTCGAAGTCCGCCTGCGCGCGCTGCACGTCTTTCCGTGCTTTCTTCTGCGCGGCGGACTCGGGCATCGCAGAGAGCCTAAGAGCTGCGCGAGACTCATGCCGTCCGTCCAAATGCTTGCTCGGCGTTCTCCGCCGTCCAGCGCTCAAGCTCGCTCACCGGGATGAGGCGCTTGCGGCCTCGGCGGATGAGCCGCAGCTCGGGCGCGACGTTGGCGTCGAAGAAGTCCGGGCCGACGCCGATCGCAGCCGCCGCCTCGGGCGGCGTGAGGGCAATGCGCGGGATCGAAGCGGAGAGCTTCTTCATCACCCTGGTTGTCCATCGCCGCCGCCCATTGCATCGGTTACGTCCGATTCGCCCCGCGAATGCCCCGGCGTACCGCTGCGCTCGGCGGCAGCCAACAACCCACCGAAGCCACCCCACAAGGCAACCAAGGCCAGAGCCAGCCACCTCAGCAACGGAAGCCAGCAAGAACCAGGAAGCAGCACCACAAGGCAGCCATTCAGGGCAGCAACGAGGCAGCCCTGAGCCACCGACAGGACCTCACCTCAACAACCAACAGCACCACCCCTCACGCATTATCACCGGCCCGGTGAACCTCCGGGGGCGTTCGCGCCGCACGGCTGACGTACGCGGCGATGACCGCAGCCTCGCCGACCCCCGATGCACCCCGCCGCCCCGATGGACAGAGCAGGTAGATGCTCACCATCGGAAAGCTCGGCGTCGGCCAAGAGCGCTACTACATCGACAAGGTCGCCGAAGGCGCGGAGGACTACTACTCGGGCGAGGGCGAGCTGCCCGGCGAGTGGATCGGCGACGCCGCCCGCGGCCTCGGGCTTGAGGGCGAGGTCAGCCCCGAACAGCTCACGGCGATGCTGACCGGCAACAACCCCGCGAACGGCGAGCCGCTCGTCGGGATGAACGGCGTCCCGGCAAAAGGCAGCGTTCCCGGCTTCGACCTCACCTTCTCGGCCCCCAAGTCGGTCTCCCTGCTCTGGGGCCTCGGCGGCCCCGTCGCCGCCCACGAGGTCTCCGCCGCCCACGCCGAAGCCGTCCAGGCCGCCCTCGGCTACATGCAGCGCGAGGCGTGCTGGACGCGGCGCGGGGCGGGCGGCGCGGAGTTCGTCACGGGCAACGGCTACCTGGCCGCGGGCTACGTCCATCGCTCCTCCCGCAACGGCGATCCGCAGCTCCACACCCACGTCCTGATCGCCAACGCGACCAGGGGGCCGGACGGACGCTGGACCCGCCTCTACCACCCGGCGGTCTACGAACACGCCAAGGCGGCCGGGTACATCTATGAGGCCCACCTGCGCCACGAGCTTTCCCGCCGCCTCGGCGTCGAGTGGAAAGAGGTCCGCAACGGCATCGCCGAGATCGCGGGCTTCAGCGACGAGCACCTGCGCGCCTTCTCGACCCGCCGCGCCGAAATCCTCGCGGCGGCCGGGCCGGACGCCTCCGCCCGCTCGCTTCAGGTGGCGACGCTCGCCACCCGCCAGCCCAAGGAGGACATCTCGCGCGGGGAGCTGCTCGAGCGCTGGCGGGGCAAAGCAACGGAGATCGGCCTTGACCGCGAGCGGATCGAGCGCAGCTTTGACCCGCAGGCGCGCTTCAAGCCCGGCGCCGCCGAGGCCCGCACGGTCTCTGTCGAGCGGGTAGACCGTGCGGTCACGGCGGCTGCCTCCCACTTCGACCGCCGGAGCGCGATCCAGGCCGTCGCCGAGTCGCTGCCGAAGGGAGCGCCGGGTGCGGAGGTCGAGCGCCTGGCCGATGCCTTCCTCGCTTCCCCCGAGGTGATCCAGATCGGCGAGACCCGCAAAAGCCCCACCTACACCACTCGGCGCATCTGGAAGCTTGAGCGCGAAGCGCTGGCGGCGGTCGAGCGGATGAAGGCTCAGGGACCGGCCCCGGCCGGGGAGCTGGTCGCCGCGCGGGTGATCGCCGCCCGCCCGACGCTGAAGGCGGACCAGCGCGAGATGGTCCGCAGGCCGCTCACAAGCCCGGAGGGAGTCTCGGTGGTGATCGGCGAGGCGGGGACCGGCAAGACCTTCGCCCTCGTCGCCGCAGCCGAGGGCTGGGCGCAGGCCGGAATCGGGCTGACCGCCGCAGCGCCGACCTGGCGGGCGGCGAACGTGATGCGCTCGGACGGCCTGCCCGCCACCAGCGTCGCCAGCCTGCTCGTGCGGCTCGACCGCGCCGAGCAGGGGGACGGCGACGGGTTGCCGTATGGGTCGGTGCTCTTGGTCGACGAGGCTGGGATGGTCGACTCGGCGACGCTGGCGCGCCTCATCGATCACGCCGAGCGGGCCGAGGCGAAGCTCGTGCTGGTCGGCGATCCCGAGCAGCTCGGCGAGATCGAGGCGGGCGGTTTGTTCCGTGCGGTCGCCGATCGCAGCGAGCCGATCCGGCTCGATGAGGTGATCCGCCATGAGCACGAGCTTGACCGCATCGCGGCGAAGCGCATCCGCGATGGTGAAGGAGGCGAGGCGCTCGGCCTCTATGAGTCCGGCGAGCGGGTCACGGTCGCCCCGAACGCCGACGCCCGCCGCGAGGCGATGGTCGCCGACTGGCACGAGGCATACGAGCGCGGCGAGGACGCCGTGATGATCGCCAAGCGCAACATCGACGTCGCGAGGCTGAACGCGATGGCACGCGAGCTGCGGATGGAGGCCGGACACCTCGGCGCACAGGAGATCGAGGTCGGCGGAGCAAGGTTCGCCGCCGGCGATCTCATCATCACCCGCGTCAACGACCAGGCCGCCGCCATCTACAACCGCGAGCGCTGGCAGGTAGCCGAGGTCGATCCCGCCAAGGGCAGCGCCGTCCTCCAGGGCGTCGACCAGCCCCGCACGGTCGAGGTCGGTGCGGACTACCTCGCCCGCACCAACCCGCACTCAGAAGCACCCGCGCTCGAACACGCCTACGCGGTGACGACCTACTCGGCGCAGGGCTCGACCTTCGACCGCGCCTACGTGATGGCCGACCCCTCGATGGACAAGCAGGAGTTTTACGTCGCCGCCTCGCGCGCTCGCGAGGAGACCCGGCTCTACGCGACGCCGGAGATTCAGGCTGCGCGCGAGGAGATCGCGCCTGACTCTCCGTATCTGCGCGAGGGCATCCCGCACATCGCCGAAGCAGCGGAGCGCGACCACTCCCAGCTCGCCGCGCACGAGGTGGCGCTGCGCGAGCGCTTCCAGGGGATGCCCGACGCAGACCTGCGCGCCCGCCGCGAGGAGCTGGCGGGCCCCGCCTACGCGGAGGCCAGGGTGGCGAACCCGCGTGGGCGGCTCGAAAAGGTCATCGAGGAGATGCGCGAGGTGCGCACCCGCCAAGAAGCCGAACAGAGGACCGAGACGGTCCTGCACCCCGAAGGCAGCGAGGAGCTGAGCAGGATCGAGGTCAACCAGCGCATCCTTGCCAGCCAGCTCGCCCGCAGCGAGGCCGAGCTGGCACAGATGCCCGAAGTCGGCGACTCCGCCCGCCGCGAGCTAGCGGTCGCAGAGGGCGTGTTGGCCGAGCGACGCGAGATGGCGATCCTCGCCGCCCGGCTCGACCCGCCCGCCTACGTGCGGAGCGAGCTCGGCGAGCGACCGCACGACCCGGCGAAGCAGAAGACCTGGGATCGCGGCGTCGCCCAGATCGAGCGCTACCGCCACGAGCACGGAGTCAAAGACCCGAACAAGCCGTTCGGCCGGGAGGCAAAGCGCGGCGCCGAGCGCGCCAGGCAGGAGGCGGCGCTGCGGCGGCTTCAGCGGATGCAGAAAGCGCTCGGCCTCGGCCAGCACGCGGCGAGGGCGCGCGCTCTCGGTCGGGGGATGAGCATCGGGCGGTAGTCGAACCACGTCCCGACCTGGTCGCCGATTGTGGCACCGCGAGGACGGAGGTCAACCCCCTTCGGGGGTCGGGCGCGCCCTTGACCTCCGTCCTCGCGGTGCCGTTTGGCGGGTAGGTCGAGGGGGTTGTGATGCTCCGGGGGAGGCGATTGGCGATCAGGTCTCAGCTAGCGGATCTAGATCGCGGCCGTACGTCGCACTAAAGAAGCGACCGAGCAATGCCTGCGCAACCTCGCTGGGCCTTTCGCACAATTCCCGGGTATCCGATCTTTCCGTTCGAGTGGCCCGGTCCTCCCCATATGGAGAGCCAGCAAAGCGCCGCTCCCCCAGCGTATGGGACGAGATCGCGCCGGAAATCCCCGTTACCGCCATGCCTACATCTACTGGACCGTAGAGCCCCCCAGCGACATACAGCGCTCCAGCCACTCCCAAAAATTGAGCCAGGTTCAGCGCGATACCAGTCTCGTAGACAACGAGCTTGGAATCTCGCATGTCGGCAGCTCCGCCGTAAAACAAGTAGCCCGTTCCATCCATACGCAGGTCAGCCCTCGCAATAGAGGTTGGGTTGCTGTCGTCGCGGACCATCGAAGTCGTATCCAGGCTCCACACGTCGGCGCCACGACGCGTCCAATTCGCCGCCGAGCCGATGCTCCCACCACCCCACCGTGCAGGGTTTGCGGCCGATGCCACGGCATCGCGAAGCTCTTTGAGCAGCGGCTCCTCGCCGCCGCGTGCTTCGATTGCTTTGACCCAAAGGTGATCGTCAAGCGGGACGGGTTGAACGAACGCCTGGAGGAACCCGTGCACATCACTCAGCCATCCAAAAGGAGACTGCGCAATGCACTCTCGAAGCAGCTCATCACGATCAGCTCTCTGGTTTCCCCTGCGCTCATAGAGCCTTGCTATCTCCTCCTCGGAAAGCCGCCGGTTTCCCGTGTCATTCCTGCCGTAGAAACGTCGATCATTCCCCACGGTCACCTGATGGGGAGCTTCTGGCGAAGCGGGCACAACGGCGACGAGATACCCCCGAGCTTGATCGTCTGGGATGCGCAGATGCACAAACTCGATTCTCGGATTGCCCGAAAGAGAGTGCTGAGCAACCTGATCAATCCGCTCCGCAGCACCAGCCAGCTCGATTGGGGACAAGACTCTGGGTTGCCCGTTTTCGTCCTCGCCTACCCCGTAAACGAGTAGGCCACCGTCCGTCGTCATTGCCGCGATATCCTTCGCCAGCTCTTTGTTGCTGTTCGGCAACTCGCGCTTGGCGTCGAAGTCGTGCCTCTCCTCCAGCGCGCCATTCGCCACGGCTTGCTCAAGCTGCTCAAGGTTTTCTGGAACCCACATGTGGTTCCAGCCTAATCTGATCGGTACATCGAGGGTCCCCGTGCCACCCTCGTGCCACCCTGCGCCACCCAGACAGCCGGATTCAGCCGGATTCAGCCGGATTCGGGTTGCCGCGCAAAAGCCGCCGCAAACCGCTCTGGTAAGCCGTAAACCGCTCGCTAGAGCCGAAGGCGCCTACCGGAATCGAACCGGTGTAAACGGCTTTGCAGGCCGCTGCGTAGCCACTCCGCCAAGGCGCCGGAGGGATGAAGCGTAGCTTGGTCAGGTCAGCTTGGCGCGGCGGACGAGCGGGGCCCATCGCCTCCCGCTACCCGCCGGCTACGGTTCCCGTTCGGCCTGCTTGGGAGACTTGAACGCCGCCAGCGCGACCACCGTCTCCACCGGGTCCTCCCCGGACTCCTCCATCCGCGCCGCCGCCCGCTCCTGCTCCTCTTCGACGAAGCGGCGCAGGCCGTCCAGATCCTCGATCACCTCTTCCCATCCCTGCCGATCGAGCCGGAGCAGCGACCACGCCAGCCAGCTGTCCTCGCGGGCGTCGAAGGTGCCGGCCTTCATCGCCTCTTTGATCCGCTCCGACAGCCGCTCGAAGCGCCGCCAGGTCGCCGTCCCGTCGACGGCCTCGGGGACGTCCGCCCAGGGCCCGTACTTGGAGGCGAAGATCGCGGGCCCCGTCGCGCGGTAGAACTTCTCGATCGCCCCCCGGCGCTTGCCGCCGGTCAGGCCGCCGACTTCGCTCAGCAGCGCCAGTGTGTTGAGTTTCCGGAAGCGACGCCGGATCCCCGAAATCGAGTCTCCGCCGAACTCCTCGTGGAACTGCGTCGCGCTTATCTCGCGGCCGTTCGCCTCCTCGACGATGCGCATGCTCACGTCGTCCGCCAGCACCTTCGACAGGCGCACCGGCAGCGAGACGACAGGTTCCTTGCGGGCTTCGACGAGGGGCGGCCCTTCGGCGGACTCGTCGGCCGGCTCGAAGGCGATGTGCACGAGGCTGGCGCGGATCGGATCCTCGCCCGAGCGGGCGATTCGCCGGCTCGCCTTCTTCTGCACCCCCTGAACGCGATCGAAATGGGCCTGGATCGCGGCCACCACATTGGACCAGCCGGCCCTATCAAGACTCACCGACTTGCTGGTCAGGTCGCCCTTCGACCCAGCTTTGACCCGGCCGGCTTCGATCGCGGTGCGCAGGCGTGCGGCCACCTGCTTGAACGTGTTCCAGCTGAAAGCCACACGTATCGAGTAGGGCAGCGACGCCCACGTCTCGACGTCGAAGTAGGCCAGCTCGGTGGCGCGGTAGAAGTGCTCGATGCCGCCGCGGCGCTCCCCTCCCGGCCCCTCCTTGCGCAGGTATTCGAGCCAGTCCGACTCGGCCAGGCGTTCGAAGTTCCGGGTCACGCGAGAAATCGAGCCGCCGCCGAACTCGCGATAGAAGCGGGTCGGGCTCATTTCGCGCAGATAGAGCTCGACCGCGATCTTCAGCCGCAGTTCGACCGCGAAGAGGACGGACAGGCGTCGCCGACGCTCGCGGAGCGCCGCGAGATCGGTCGGGCGCCTCGGCTTCTTCTTGTTCGACCTTGAAGTGTTCGGCATGGGCTGAGCGAGAGACAGTCTAGCCGTTTATCCAAACGTGACCTAACGCGTTCTCAAATCTCACCCTCTCCCTAGATTGGATCCATTTGTCCAAAGCGAAAGGGGGTGACGAAATGAACCTCGCTACGAGCAAGTCGGTCATGCCGGCATTGTCGGTTCGCAAGGTCGGCTGATCTGCCGCCTTCGAGGGGCCGGGCCCCGGCCAACAACGCGCCGGGGCTCGGCCTATTGTTGCCCGCCCTTTGTACGACGCCTCCCAGCAACCGATCGGCGGCGGCGCGCGCGCTCGCTCGCTTCCGGAGTGGCCCGCCACCCGGCCCCTGCGCTCGTGGCAGCGGGAGGCGACCGAGGCCGTGCGGGCCCACTCCGCCGCCAGCTTCCTGGCCTCGGCCACGCCGGCGGCCGGCAAGACCACCTTCGGCCTGCACATCGCCCACCGGATGCTCAGCGCCGGGTTCGTCTCGCGGGTCGTCGTGGCCGGCCCGACCACCCACATCTGCCGCCAGTGGGCCGCCGATGCGGGCCGCTACGGCATCGACCTCGAGCCGAACCGGCCCAACTCGGACGGACCGGAGTCGGCCGACTTCCACGGCGTCGCCGTCACCTACCAGACGATCGCGACCGGGCCCGACACGCACCGGCGGGCGGCCGGGCGCCGGCCGACCCTGCTGATCGCCGACGAGCCGCACCACATGGGCGACCAGGCCGCCTGGGGGCAGCAGGCGCGCAGGGCCTTCGACGGCGCCCGCTTCCGCCTGCTCCTCTCCGGCACGCCCTTCCGCTCCGACAACTCGGCGATTCCCTGGGTCAGCTACGACGAGGACGGCCTCAGCCGGGCCGACTACGTCTACGGCTACCCGCAGGCGCTGGTCGACCGCGTCTGCCGGCCGATCGCCTTCCTGCCCTACGACGGCGAGATGGAGTGGCTCTCGGACGGGCGGCTGCGCAGCGCCGACTTCGACCTCGTCCTGCCCGCGGCGGAGTCCGCGCGGCGCCTGCGGACGGCGCTCAGCCCCGAGGGCGAGTGGATGGGCGAGGTGCTGCGCGACGGCGACGCCAGGCTGAGCGAGGTGCGCGCCGACGGGCACGCCGACGCGGGCGGGCTGGTGATCGCCTCCGACCAGGAGCACGCGAGGGCGATCGCGGCGCGGCTCGCCGCGGTCGCCGGCGAGACCCCCGAGCTGGTGATGAGCGACGAGCCGGGCGCCAGCCGCCGCATCGCCGAGTTCGCCGCCTCCGACCGGCGCTGGCTGGTCTCGGTGCTGATGGTCTCCGAGGGGGTCGACATCCCCCGCCTGCGGGTCGGCGTCTACGCGACGGCGGCCCGGACCGAGCTCTTCTTCCGCCAGGTCGTCGGGCGCTTCATCCGGGCGACCCCGGGGCCGCGCCGGCAGATGAGCTACCTGCTGATGCCGGCCGACCCGAGGCTGAAGGCGCTCGCCCACGAGATCGAGCTGGAGCGCCGCCACGCGCTCGACCTCTCGCCGGACGCCGAGGAGGACGAGGGCGAGGAGCTGGACGACCCCAAGCCGGAGCGCAAGCCGGGCGACGGCTTCGCCGCCCTGAGCTCGGGCGACGCCGAGCTGGACGAGGCGATCATGAGCGGGACCGCGCTGCAGCTGTTTCCGACCGACGACCCCGAGCCGGTGCCGAAGCAGAAGGCTGCCCGCGCGGAGCCGGAGAGCCGTGAGCCGGAGGAGCACGAGCCGCGACGGGAGTCGGCCTACGCGGCCCGCGAGCGGCTGCGGGAGGAGCGCCGCCGCCTGGTCGCCGACGTCGCCAGGCGCACCGGCAAGTCGCACCGGGAGATCCAGGCCGGCGTCAACCGCACCACCCGCGTGCGCTCGGTCGCCGGCGCCACGATCGACCAGCTCGAACGCGGCAACGCGATCCTGCGCCGCGAGCTGTCGAAGTGACGAGGCTGCGCTGTTTTCGCGTCGCGCGACCGGGTAGCCGCAGGGCATGCGCTCCCGACCCGCATCCGTCCTCCCGAAGTCGGCCACTCGCCGACCTGGACCGCCTCGGAAGTCAGGAACCCGGCGATCAGCGCTCCGGACGACTTCGCGAGGACGCGCGACGGCAACCTGATCAGCGTCAACGCGACGCAGAACGCGCGCGTCACCCGGGCGGCGGCGCGCGGCACCACCTACGATGCCGCGACCGGCAAGCTGCGGGCCTCGACCCGCGTCCGCCCCGGCGTGCGGCTTCTCTACCTCTCGATCTTCGACCAGGGCGACCGCCAGTTCGACTCAGCCGTCTTCGTCGACCGCCTCACCGTCCGCCACGCGGCCCACTGCGCCTCGGGCGTCGTGCGCACGAAATGAGCCGCCCGGGCGCGACGCCCGGGCAAGGCTATACTCGGCCCCTCACGCGGCTGTAGCTCAGCTGGCTAGAGCGTCTGCTTGCCATGCAGAAGGTCGTCGGTTCGAATCCGATCAGCCGCTTTTTCGGGAATGTCCTGCACGTGGGGGGTCAGTCTCGGCGGGGAATCCAGAATCAACTGGAACCACCCCCGCATATCGGCTTCATTTCGGGAACTAATTCGAATTAGTGCCTGAAATCGCCGGGATACGAAGTGACTGCTGGCGATTGCGTCGATACAGCTCGGGTGCCCGGCGATCAGCATCCGGTACCTGAATCCTTGGTGAGGGCGCAACGATCGCTACTCGCTCCACCACGGCGGCGTCTCCGCCCAGACCTCGATGCCTTTGAACTGCATGCCCTCATCGAGTACTAGCGGGCCGTAGGAGGCCGCCGGTGCCGAGAGCTCGGAGGGAAGGTAAAGAAAATTGATCTCGTCGCGAGGCAGCCGGGATGACTTGAAGTAGTCGCCAATCCCCCGTGGGTCTACCGGCGGCGGTGAGGAGTAGATGCCTGTTCTCACGCCGCGTCTTGGCTTTGGCACCGACACGATGACTAGGCCCTTGCCCACAGCAGGGTTGACGCGGGTGAATGAGCGGACCTCCTCGGCAATCAAGCGCGCCGCAATCGAAAGGGAATCCGTCCTCCTCAGGCCGTTCTTGATCTGCCGTATCAATCGGTCCATTTGCTGTTTAGGCAGATCCTGACCAGCAGTCCACGCTCCGACGGCGGGGCCGCTTCGGGAGCGATCGACACCTCCTCTCCGAAGGGGATAGAACCAGCGGACCGTGAACCTGTCCCCGGCGGCTGGAAGCCAGTGATCGCCGCCATCGAAATTCGAGATACGCACGATGTACGGCTCCAAGTTCCCGGCACCTGAGCCCAAGATCCCCCACCCAATTCCTATTACCGCAAGACGCTTGATTGGTGGATCCCACGGAAGCCTTGCGAACTCGCGGGTTCCGGCTTCGCGCAGGCACCGAAGCGAATCCGTCGGATCGCTACCCTCGCTCATTGCCTCCATAATCCAGTCATCGGTCGGTTTCGTCCCAATCTGAGCGATGCCGGTATAGGCGAACGCCGATGCGCTGCGGAGGTCGGCGATCGCCTTGTTGGCGCGATCGGTGACGGCCTCGCCGGTCGTCGGGTTGGTGAGGCGCTGATCGGAAACGAGGATCATCGCGTCGGGGATAAGTGCGGCGACGAGCAGGGTCACGGCTCTGAGGGGTGTCGGCCACTAACCAAGTTGGGGTCGTGGGCTCGGAGGCATTCATCGCATCGTAAGGTGCTGCCCAGGAAAAGCGCACCAGCTCCGCTTGAAGTGTTAGATCAGGTCGCGTATCTCGGTGAAACGCTCGAGTACCTCGCCGAAGCTTGGATGGGGCCGGAAGAAGAGACGCCGACACTCCTCTTCGTAGCTGGGCTCGATAGCGGCCCGGAGATCGTCGGGTGGGAAGAGCGCGTCGCTGTTCGTGAAGCGGAGGTCCGGCGGAGGCCGATAGCTGTGAGGGAAGAAGGTGCGGCTCTTCTCGCCGTAGTCGACCTTGATCTCGTCGTACTCGTCCGACGCCAGCATCGCTGTGACCTCGGGGCGGCCGGCAAGGACGTAGAGGTCTGCGTAGTGGCGCACGTCGCGGCCCAGCGGGACGTCGCCTTCTTTGAGCTGCTCGACCTTGCCGTGGATGGCGAAGAGCTTCTCGACGAACGTGCGCCGGAAGTGCAGGAGGGTCATCTCGAAGGGCTGGAGTCCCTCGACATGAAGCTCATCGGCGGCTCCCCGCGTGGACAGGTACCTGCCGACGATCGAGGAGATCTCCATGGCCGTGGTTGGCTGCTTGCCGCTTTGGATGCCCGGCTCGAGACGGACGGTCGGCGGGAAGCCCTCAAGCTCTGGGAAGTGTGAGCGATAGAGGAAGGTGTCCATGCGTCCGCGCCCGCCGATCGTCTTGGAACCGGCGCGGACGAAGTCGAGCCCCGGTATGACGGCGACCTCGCGATTCAGCTTTTTCATTGCCCGGTTGATCGCTCGTGCGTTGGCCAGCGGCGGATCGACCGTTGGATCGACGAAGAGGTCGATGTCCTCGGAGAAGCGATTGAGCAGGTCCCAGCCCTTCGAGAGGCTGGTGCCGCCCTTGAAGATGGCCCGCTCGCCGAGCGTCGTGGCGATCGTGCGCAGGATCTCCGTGATCCAGTAGTCCTTCTCGACGAAGGTCTCGGGCAACTCGGACTCCGTTGCCGCCGCGGTCAGGAAGGCGGCGAAGTCGGGGTGCTCCGCGAGTCTCATCGCGCCTGCCATTCGCTTGCGTTGGGCAGCCCAGAAAGAACGCCGAAGTCGAACCTGCTGATCGGGTTGAGGCTCGTTCGCAGGTCCTGAAGCGCGGCGGCGGGAGCGCCCGCCTGCTCCCCGAGCGCGCCAAGCATGGCGCGGACCCGCGGGGGCTCTGAGAGGGCTGCCTTGGCAAGTCGCATGAAGCGCGCCCGGTCAGAGAGCATCGAAACGAGGCGCCGCATGGTCTCCTGCGGGGACAGGTCGCTGTAGCGGGCGCGGTCACGCAGCAGCTCGAGCAAGGCACCGTCGGGGGCATCGAGCTCGAAGCGGGAGGCCGGGCGACGCGTATGCACAGTGGCGTCTCGAAGCGCGCCGGGCGCGGCGGCGGCCGGCGTCGCGAACTCGGGGCGGGCCGGATTCTGCGTCGAAAATCCCAGCGCGTTGCCGGCGCTCAGCCTGGTTGGATGAAGCGGCGAATTCAGCGTGTGACCAACCGCTGCGCTGGCACTTGGCAGGGAAGGGCCGATGACGGTCTGCTTGGGGCGGTAATAGAGGCCCTTGCGCAGGCGCTGCAACTCACCCTCGCCCGCCAGCCGAGAAAGCGCATGGGTGACCGCGGTTGCCGGCAGATCGCGAAAGTCCGAGAGCGACCAATAGCGCTCACCCCCGGTGCGCACCCGCTCGTAGACGCGAGTGGCCGTGCTGTTGGGGCTGCGTCCCCGACCGCGTGCGTTTCGTTGCTGCTTTGCCATGGGGCCAGTCTAGCGTATCTGGCAAGTTTTTCTGTTGTAGAACTTGCCAGATAGTCCGCGGCCTACTCGGGGGTGCGCCGATTGGAACCGCCCTCGTCGATTTCGGGAACTTCTGGCGGGAAGTTCCCGAAACGCCGCATATCGGCGCACATCCAAGCGCATCGAGGCGGCAAGCGCCGTTTGCGCCTTCCTAAGATCCCCTGCAAATTGGCTGGTTCTTGCTCGGAGTACGCCCGAAGCCAGCGTAGTTGCCATGCAGAAGATCGTCGGTTCGAATCCGATCAGCCGCTTCGCTTCGAATCCCCTGCACACGGCCACTTCGCCATTCGCCGGGGGGAACGCGTACCAAACAGAACCCGTCAGGGGGGGCTGCGACCTCGACGCGATGGGTGCTCCGGCTGAGTGAGCGGTGGGTCCATTGTAAGGAGCTCACCGGCACCGGCGTCGGAGAAGATGTCGTACGACTCCAGGGAAGTTCCGTCCGACACCGCTGCTATCTTCTTTTCCATGGTCTTGCATAGCTCGCCCATCAAGAGCAACGATGTCCGCTTGCCCGACCCGCGGCCCGGAGAGGCGCTCGTCGTCGAGCGCTACAGCGCGGAGCATGTCAAGGCGGTGATCCTGCACCCAGATGATTTCGCTGAGCTGCAGGGCGACTCGGAGCTTCTCGACGATTTGGCCGCCGCCTCGGATCTGAGCGACCTTGGGGCTCGCGCACATCAGATCGCCGAGTCGCCTGAGGGGAAGCTGATCGATGACGAGGCGTCGGTCAAGCGCCTACTCGGCCTTTGAGCCTCGCGGCCGGCTAGGTCTACTGGGCGATCGTCCCCTACACGCCCGCGACGCCTTTCAAGGTCCATGTCGCCGACGGCGCGCCGGTGGAGGTGCCCTCGGCTTCCCAGATCGTCGACGGCCTCCGCAAGGGTGGTGACGCGGAGTTCGAGTTCGTCGTGCGCGCAAAGGCGAGGCCGGTGCTCCTCCTGTCCGGTCGCAGCGATCCACGCACCGGCGACCTGTTCGCCCTGCGCCTGCTCCGGCTCGAGAAGCTCTCCAGCCAGGAGCGGCTGCGCGTCGAAGAGCAGCGTGAGCCTTCGCTCTTCCCCCTGCCGCCCGAGCGCTTTCCCGGCCTCGCCGAGGACTCTGCGGCGATGGTGACGGCGCCGATCCGGTTGCACGAGACGGCGCTCGACAGGCGCAAGGCGCTCGGCCGGCTCGACCGCAAGGAGATGCGAGCCCTGGTCGAGCGCTTCGTGTCCTACTGGCAGTTCGACCTTCGCCAGCTCTTGGTCGCTCAGATTCGAGAGCTACAACACCGGCGAAAAGCCCGCTGACAAGTCAAGTCGCGAGTTGTGCGACGCGGCATCTTACGAGCACGCCGTAAGAGATCGTAAGAAACTTTCTCCACGTCCATCTCGTTAGCGTACCAGCTAGCTGGTACCATACGTCGCATGCATAAGACCACGGTCTACATCGATGACTCCCAGGCCGAGCGCCTGGGCCGGCTGGCGACCTCGAGCGGTCGCAGTCAGGCCGAGCTGATTCGGGAGGGTGTGGATCGGGTGCTCTCCGAGGCGCCTTCGCGGACCTTCCGCAGCATGGGGAAGGGACGAAGCGGGGGCACCGTGAACCGGCGCTGGGGTGCCGATGAGCTCTATGCCAAGACTCGGGGCGAACACCGTCGATGACCCTGATCGTCGACGCCGGCACGCTCTTCGCGCAGGCCGATGCCGACGACCCCGAGCACGAGGCGGTCGTCACTCTGTTTGAAGGCGAGAGGGGGCCGCTCGTCACCTCGCAGGTGGCGGTCGCCGAGGCCGACTACTTGATCCTCACCCGGCTCGGCGTCGATGTCGAGCTCGCCTTTCTCGACGACCTCGCGACGGGCACCTTCGTCGTCGATTGCCTCGATCGCAAGGACCTGGGACTGGCCCGCGACCTGGCGCGTCGCTACCGGGACCTCGAGCTGGGCCTTGCCGACGCCTCGCTTGCCGTGCTCGCCGACCGGCACAGGACCGATCGGATCGCCAGCTTCGACGAGCGCGCCTTCCGGGCCATGACGCCGTTGCGGGGCGACGCCTTCACGATCCTACCCGCCGATCTGTAGCGATTCGCGCGGGCCTTCAGCCACCGTCGAGCGCCGCGTTGACGAGGCGGTCGGCCTCGGCGTTCTCGGCGCGGCGCACGTGGCGGATCGACCAGCGCTCGCCGAAGGGGCGCAGCGCCCGCTTCACCTCGGCGTGCAGCTCGCGCAGCGCCGCGTCCTTGACCTTGTAGCGGCCTTCGACCTGGCGCACGATCAGCTCCGAGTCGCCGACCAGCTCCAGCTCCTCGGCCCCCAGCTCGGCCGCCCGCTCGATCCCCAGCAGCAGCGCCCGGTACTCGGCGACGTTGTTGGTCGCCCTGCCGATCCGCTCGCCGCGCTCCTCCAGCACCTCGCCGCCGGCGTCCTGGACGACCGCGCCGATCGCCGCCGGACCCGGGTTGCCCCGAGCGCCGCCGTCGACGTTGACGATCAGCTTCACGCCGGCACGCCGAGCGCCAGCCGGCCACCCTCCTCGGCGTGCGCGTTCCACTCGCGGGCCGAGCCGTCGAGCTGTGCGATCTCCTCGCCGCGGCCGAGCTGGAAGACGGCGCGCAGCTCGTCGCCGAGGTCGACGCCCCACTGGTACCAGCAGAGGTCCCAGGCGACCGTCACCCGCACCTCGCTCGGCGAGCCCGCGGCGGCGCCGACGGAGACCCGCGGCTCGCCCAGCGTGCGCTTCAGGCCCGCCACCGTGCGCGCCGCCTCGCTGGCGTTGAAGCGATCCACCGCGCGGTCGAGGCGGCTGCGCGGCGTCTCGCTCGGCTCCGGCTCGGGCCGGCGGCCGACGTTGGCGCCGGGCGCCGCCGGGTCGACCCAGCCGAGCCGCTCGGCCCGCCCGCGGCAGAGCTCGCAGACCCTCCGCAGGCCGTCCTTCGGGCTGATGTAGCTGCGGGTGCGCTCGCCGGCCAGGATCGTGCGGCCGCAGACCGCGCAGGTCTCGTCAGGGCTCACGTCGCAACGCTAGCAACGGGCGCAAGCCCCTCAGGCCTCCTGCAGCGAGGACTTCAGCCGCATCACGGCCTTGGTGTGCAGCTGGGAGACGCGCGACTCGGTCACGCCCAGCACCTCGCCGATCTCACGCAGGGTGAGGTTCTCGTAGTAGTAGAGCGCGACGACCAGCTGCTCGCGCTCCGGCAGGCCGGCGATCGAGTCGGTCAGCCGGTCCTTGACCTCGCTGCTGGCGAGCGATTCCTGCGGGTCTTCGGCGCGCGGGTCGGAGATCGTGTCGAGCAGCGAGACCGAGTCGCCGGAGGAGTCGGAGATCGTCCACAGCTCGTCGAGCGCGTAGATCGAGGAGTTGGCGATCTCCAGCAGCGAGGCCTGGAGCTCGTGCTCGCTGAGGCCGATCTTGTCGGCCAGCTCGGCCTCGGTCGGCGCCCGCTGCAGCTCGTGCTCGAGCTTCGCCTGCGCCGCTTCGATCTCGCGCGCCCGCGCCCGCACCGAGCGCGGCACCCAGTCGAGCGAGCGCAGCTCGTCGATGATCGCGCCGCGGATCCGGGTCATCGCGAAGGTCTCGAACTTGATCCCCCGCTCGGGCTCGAAGCGCTCGATCGCCCCGATCAGGCCCATCAGGCCGTAGGAGATCAGGTCGGCGTCGTCGACATGGGACGGCAGCCCGGCCCCGAGCCGGCCGGCGACGAATTTGACCAGCGGCGAGTAGGCGACGACGAGGCGCTCGCGCGCGGCCCTGTCGCCGTCCTCCTTGTAGCGGCGCCACAGATCGCGCAGCTCGACCTCTTTTACGCCGGTTTCCATGAAGCTCGCTCGATTCTATGGCTCGCGGGGCGTCTCTTTTTGCATGAATCCGCTCATGCGCGCGGATGCGTCGCGGCGTAGGCCTCCCGCAGGCGCGCGGCGTCGACCCGAGTGTAGACCTGCGTGGTCGAGATCGAGGCGTGGCCGAGCAGCTCCTGGATCGCCCGCAGGTCGGCGCCGCCTTCCAGCAGGTGGGTGGCGAAGCTGTGGCGCAGCGCGTGCGGCGAGACGCCGGCCGCCAGCGCCGCCTCGCGCACCCAGCGGGCGAGCCGCCGGCTGATGTCGGAGTTGGAGAGCCGGCGACCGCTCTTGGAGAGGAAGAGCGCCCGCTCGCGGGGCTCGGCGGCGAGCGCGTGCCGCCCCCGGTCGAGATAGCGGCGCAGGGCGCGCTGCGCGGGCTCGCCGACCGGCAGCAGCCGCTCCTTGGAGCCCTTGCCGAGCACCCGCAGCTGCTCGGACTCGAAGTCGAATGAGTCGCGGTCCAGGTTGACGATCTCCTCGCAGCGCAGCCCGCAGGAGTAGGCCAGCTCGAGCATCGCCCGGTCGCGCAGCTCCAGCGGCGTGCGCGCCGGGATCCGCTCCAGCAGCTCCCGCACCTGCTCGCCGCTCAGCACGCGCGGCAGCTTCTGCTCGCGCTTGGGGCTGGAGACGAGGTCGGCCGGGTTCTGGCCGACCCGCTCGCTGCGCACGAGGAAGTCGAAGAGGCCGCGCACGGCGGCCAGCTTGCGCGCCACGGTCGCGGCCGAGGCGCCGCCCGAGGACAGCCCGGCGCCGTAGCGGCGCACGTCGCGATGGCGGACCTTCCCCGGCTCCAGCCCCCTCCCCCGCGCCCACTCGACGAACTGCCCGAGGTCCACCCCGTAGGCGCGCCGCGTGCGCTCGGCGAGGCTGCGCGCGCGCATGTCGCGGTCGAACGCCGAGAGCGCTTCGTCCCAGGTCATGGGAGATGATTCGCCGCCACGGGCACCTGGCCTCCCACTCCGCCGTAGAGGTTTCGCCCGCATAGCGACCAAAACCTCTACGGCGCCCCGTGGAGCGGGATCAACCGATGAAGATCGGAGTCCCCACTTCTACCCGGTCGTACAGTTCTTCCACGTCGGGGATCGACATCCGCACGCAGCCGTGCGAGGCGGCGGTGCCGAGCGAGGAGGTCTCTTCGGTGCCGTGGATGCCGGCGCCTTCGTAGATCCCCATCCAGCGCGCCTTGATCGGGTCTTCGGGCCCGGGCGGGATCACCTTGCCCGCGAGGTCGCCCGCCCAGGGCGAGTTCGGGACGTGCCAGGACGGGTTCACCTGCTTTTCCTGGATCGCGTAGAGCCCTTCCGGCGTTTCCAGCCCTTCCTGCCCGACCGCGACGGTGTAGCTCTTGGCCGGCTTCAGGTGTTCCCAGAGCCGCAGGGTGAAGGTGGCGCGGTCGAGCGTCAGGTAGGACGGGTACTCGGCGGCCACTTCCTTCCCGGTCACCTCGGGCTTCAGCGAATGGGTGCGGGCGACGATCGTGTGCTCGGCGCCGGCGTTGAGCACCGCGGCGCGCAGCTGCCGGGTCAGCAGGTTGTCGCGCAGCTTGCGGCCGTATCTTGCCGGCGTCACCCGCAGCGAGCTGCCGGTCGCGCTGACGTCGGCGTTCTGCGCTTCGCGGTCGACCTCGTCGGCGACGTGGCGGACGAAGCGGTTGATCGCCCGCTGCGAGTAGCCGATCCGCGCCGGGACGTCTTCGTCGACGCTGCCCCCGGTCACGTAGCGCACCAACCGCCCCGGAAGGCCGCCGGAGCGGCTCTCGTCGAGCGCTTCTTCGACCGCCCGGTCGAGGTTGGCGTGGATCTTCAGGGTCGAGCCCTCGAGCTTCCAGCTCTCGCCGTCGTAGGAGACCTTCAGCGAGTGGCGCAGCGGCGCCAGCAGCTGCCGCCGCACGGCCCGCTCGGCTTCGGCTTCGTCCATGCCGCCGACGTCGACGCCGCCGATCGTCACCCCGTCGGCGATCGTGTCGCTCTGCGAGCCGTCGTAGGCGAGGGCGACGCCGACGAAGACGAGCAGGACGAGAGCCCCCGCTATCAGCGCGATTCTGCTCTTACGTCCCATTGTGAAATTCTAGGCACACGCATCGGTCGCTTCACGGATATGTTTCGGGTTCGTGCGCTCGAAGGATGAGATCCGCAAGGAAGTTTGGAAGGCGATGGACCGCGAGGGGGTCTCGCGCTTCCCCGGCGCCGAGGGCCGCATCCCGAACTTCGCCGGCGCCCGGCTGGCGGCCGAGAAGCTCGCCGGCCACCGGCTCTGGAAGCGGGCGCGCGCGATCAAGGCCAACCCCGACTCGCCGCAGACGCAGGCGCGCCGCATGGCGCTGGAGGAAGGCAAGACGCTGATCATGGCCGTGCCGCGGCTGCGCGACCCGCACCCCTTCCGCGTGCTCGAGCCGAAACGGCTGTCCAAGGCGGCGATCAAGGAGGCGGCGACGATCAAGGGCGCGCTCAAGCACGGCCGCGTCGTCGCCCTCGACGACCTGCCGGAGATCGACTTCGTGCTCACCGGCTCGGTCGCCGTCAACCTCAGCGGCGCCCGGATCGGCAAGGGCGGCGGCTACAACGACCTCGAGTACGGGATCCTGATCGACGCCGGCAAGATCGACGACCACACGACGATCGCCACCACCGTGCACCCGATCCAGATCCTGCGCAAGCACCTGCCCGTCATCTCGCACGACCTGCCGGTCGACCTGATCGCCACCCCGCGCGCCGTGATCGAGGTCGAGCGCCAGTACGAACGCCCCCGCGGCATCCTCTGGGACCACCTGCAGCCGCCGCAGATCCGCGAGATCCCGATCCTCGAACGGATGGGCTACGCGTAGTGTCCTGAGGACACTAGGCCCTGTCGCGAGCGGCGGCCGGGCGCCCGCCATCCGGTCGGCCCGGTGCTGCGCTCGAAAGCGGGAATTCCGCTTCCGAAGGCGCGGTTTTTCACCGATGCGGCGGGTCCAACCGCGTCATAGTTTCGCGACGAGGATTATCCATCGCCCGAGGCTTCCTCCCGGAGCCCCGGGAAGCGAACGAGGAGGCGACAAATGGCAACCGCGGCCCCATCCAAAGACGCTGGGGCATCCGACCGCGGCGCGGTGGAGAAGACCACCGAGCTGTCCGAACAGGTGCTCGACCAGGTGAAGGAGAGCCAGGAAAGCGCGCTCGCGGCGGTGCGCAGGTTCATGGAGTCCGTCGACGAGGCGCTGCCGCCACACGGGGAGAACCCATCCCGGCGGCAGGAGGTGATCGACTCGGCGCTCGAGATGTCGCAGAGGCTGGTCAAGACGCAGTACGACTTCCTGACCGGCGTCGTGCACAGCGCCGGCGAGGCGCTGGGGGCGTCGGAGAAGAAGTGAGCGCTCAGGCCCGCGCCGCGCCACGCGCGGCGCGGCGCCGCTGAGCTTCGAGGCGGCGCTGCTCCTGCTCTACCTGGCGCTTCAGCTGTTGCAGCGTGCGCCGCATCTGGCGGCGCATCACGGGAGCCGCCGCGAGCTCGGTGAGCAGTCCCGCGATGCCGCCGCCGATGACGCCGAAGGCGAAGCGGTACTCCACCCTGGTGCGGCCCTCGCCCCGCTCGCGGATTCGGAAGCGGCCGCGGTGGTCGACGCCGGTGACCGAGTGCCAGGCGATGTCGAAGGGCTCGTTCCACTCGACCATCTCGACCAGGCCGCCGACCTCGGCGGCGCCGACCCGGACCAGGATCCGGTAGCGGGCGCCGAGCCCGTTCGGCTTCTCGCCGACCACCTCCCAGTGGGTTATCCCCGCCATGAAGCGCAGGTAGTTCTCGGGGTCCTCCAGGTAGTGCCAGACCGTCTCCGGCTGGGCCGCGATCGGTATCGACTGGTCGATCCTCATCCGATCACCGGGAAGCGGCGCTCGGCGGCGAGACCGTCGAGCGCCTCCTGCATCTGCGCGGTGACGTGCGCGTAGACCTCGTCGACGTCCGGATCGGGGCCGAACTCCTTCTCCAGGTCGATCGGCGGCAGCACCTCGATCGTGATCTTCGCCGGCAGCGGCAGGTGGCCGCCGAAGTCGCCGACGTTCAGCCCCCACGGCGCGGCGATCGAGATCGGCAGCACCTTGAGCCGGGCCAGCCTGTCGAGCCGCAGCGCCTTCGCCAGCCGGTGGCCGCGGCTGAGGAAGAGCGCCGTCTCCTGGCCGCCGATCGAGACCACGGGGACGATCGGCACGCCGGCGTCCAGCGCCAGGCGGACGAAGCCCTTGCGGCCGGCGAAATCGACCCTGCCGCTCTGCCAGCTCGGCCGGTGGGTCTCCCAGTCGCCGCCCGGGTAGACGAGCACCGGCGCGCCGGCGGCCAGCGCCTTCTCGGCGTGCTCGTGCGAGGCGCTCAGCGTGCCCGATTTGCGCAGCATTTCGCCCGCCAGCGGCCAGGCGATCGCGAGGTTGTGGGCGAGCTGGTGGAAGGGCCGCTCGACCCCGAAGTGGGTCGAGAAGGCGAGCGAGAAGATGAAGGTGTCGACGATCACGTTGCCGCCGGAGTGGTTGCCGACGAGCAGCGCCGGGCGCTCGGCGGGGACGTTGCCGATGTCGCGCACCTCGGCGCGGAAGTAGAAGGTGGAGAGCAGCCAGAGCAGCGGCAGCGCCTCACGGAGGTAGTCGGGGTCGCGGTCCTCGAGCTGGGCGCTGAGGCGCTCGGCGACGCGGTTCTTGACGAAACCCACCGCCCTCGACGCGAGCCCTTGGGGCGCCTCCACGTAATACATGGGCACTGATCCTACGCCGAACGAAGCGCAGGCGGCCCCGAGGCCCGGATAGGATCGTCCGATGCCCGAGACGATGATGAGCGGTTCGGTGCGATTTCCGGCCAGCGACTACGGGAACCCCGACCCCGAGTGGATGAAGATCGACTGGCGGCGCCACCTGCACCGGGCGCGGCTTCCCGGCGCCGAGGTCAACTACGCCGAGATCGGCGAGGGCGAGCCGATCCTCTTCGTGCACGGGCTCGGCGGCTGCTGGCGCAACTGGCTCGAGAACCTCCCCCACTTCGGCCGCTCGCACCGGGCGATCGCGCTCGACCTGCCCGGCTTCGGCGACAGCCCGATGCCCTCCTGGCCGGTCGAGATGCCCGCCTACGGGCGCCTGATCCACGACTTCTGCGAGAAGCTCGGCATCGAGCGGGTGGCGGCGCTGGTCGGCAACTCGATGGGCGGCTTCGTCTCCACCGAGGCGGCGATCGAACGGCCGTCGCGGTTCGGCAAGCTGGTGCTGGTCTCCGCCGCCGGGATCAGCTTCGCCGAGGCGCAGGGGCGCCGGCTGGAAGCTGGGGTCAGCCTGTTCGAAGCCGGGATGGCGTTCCTCGGCGGACCCCGTCGACTCTGGGTCAACCGCCCCAAGGGCCGCGAGTTCGCCTTCGGGCGCGTCTTCCACTACCCGAACCGGGTGCGACCCGAGCTGCTGCTCGAGCAGATGGAGCCGGGTGTTCGCGCACCCGGCTTCGCCGACGCGATCCGTGCGATCGGCGGCTACGACACGCGACACCGGCTGACCGAGATCGAGATCCCGACCCTGGTCGTCTGGGGCCTGCTCGACCGCGTCGTGCCGGTCGAGGCGGCGATCGGCTACCACCGCCTGATTCCCGAATCGCGGCTCGAGTTGTTCGAGCGCACCGGCCACGTGCCGCAGATGGAGCGGCCGGCCCGCTTCAACGCCCTGCTCGACGAGTTCGTCGACGGTTAACGGCGGCCGAGGCCGAGGGCGTCGACCGGCCCGGGTCCGGCGCCAAGCTCGCGTAGGCCCGCGGCAACCGCCGCGGACGCGACCTCCCTTGCCTTGCGGGCTGCCTCGAGTGGAGTGTCCCCGCGGGCCAGGAAGGCCGCCAGGGCGGAGGAGTGGGTGCAGCCGGAGCCGTGCGAGGCCCCATCCGGATACCGCTCCCCCCCGATCGCCTCGGCGTCGGAACCGTCGAAGTAGAGGTCGACAACCTGCGCGCTGTGCCCACCGGTGACGACGACAGCCGCCGGACCGAGCGCCAGCACCTCGCGCGCCAGATCCTCCTGCAAATCGCTTTCGCCGGCCCCGGTCAGCGCCCGCGCCTCGGGGATGTTCGGCGTGACGACGGTGGCCAGCGGCAGCAGGCGCTCGACCAGGGCGGTGCGCGCCGCGTCGTCGAGCAGGACCGCGCCGCTCTCGGCGACCATCACCGGGTCAACCACCACCGGCGCGCCGCCGAGCGGGTCCAACGCCTCGACCACCGCGTCGACGGTCTCCGCCGTGCCGAGCATGCCGATCTTCACCGCGTCGACGCCGATGTCCGCGGCGACCGCGCGGACCTGGGCGACGATCGTTTGCGGTGGCACCGCCTCAACCGCCTCGACCCCGACCGTGTTTTGGGCCGTGATCGCCGTGATCGCGGTCATCCCGTGCACACCGCAGCGGGCGAACGCCTTCAGGTCGGCCTGGATGCCGGCGCCACCGCCGGAGTCGGAGCCCGCGATCGAAAGCGCGGTCGGGACCTTCATGTCCGCCAGCCTAGATGGTTGATTCCACGGCGAGGTGTGACTGGGGGCGCGCCTGGCCAAGCGGATCAAGGACGCAGGGTGCAGCCTTTGCCGGTTGGCAAAGGCAAACCCGAGGACGCCGAGCCGCGCAGTGTGCCAGGCGCGTCATCCAGGCGTGCCTGGTCGTGGAATCAACCATCTAGACATCAGGCGGCACCCCGCGGCGGCTGAAGGGTGGTACGGGTGTAGACGCCGACCAGGGAGCAGTTGAGGTAGCCGAGCGACTCCAGGTCGGCCAGCGCGGCGGCGGCCTCGGGGCCGGAGAGCCCGAGCTCGGTGGCGATCGCGTCGCAGGTCTCGAAGCCGAGCTCGAGCGCTTCCAGCACCGCCGCCTGGGCCTCGTCGAGCTCGGGTCCGGAGCGCTCGACCCGCCTCGCCCCCGGCCCGAGCATCGCGTCGAGCACGTCTTGGGCGTCCCGTACGAGACAGGCGCCGCCGGCGATCAGGTTGTTGGTCGCGACCGAGAGCCGCGAGCCGACCGGACCGGGGACCGCTCCGAGATCGCGGCCGAGGTCCGTCGCCAGGTCGGCTGTGATCAGCGAGCCCGAGCGCTCCGCCGCCTCGACCACGACCGTCATCCCGGCGAGCGCCGCCATGATCCGGTTGCGCGCCGGGAAGGCCCAGCGCCAGGCGCCGCAGCCGGGCGGCAGCTCGGAGAGCACCAGGCCCTCCTCGCCGATCCGCCGCCACAGCGAGCGGTGCGCGGCGGGATAGGCGACGTCGGCGCCGCAGCCCAGCACGGCGACGGTCAGGCCGCCGTCGAGGGCGCCGCGGTGCGCGCAGGCGTCGATGCCGAAGGCGAGGCCGCTGACGACGATCAGCCCCGCGCTCGCCAGCTCGCGGCCGAGCTCGCGCGCGACCTCGCGCCCGTAGGTGCTGGCGCGGCGGGCGCCGACCACGGTCACCGCCTCTTCGGTGCCCAGGCGCATCAGCAGCGCCGGGTCCCCCCTGCCGACGAGCGCCCAGGGGGCGTCGGCGGCGTCGCGAAGCCCGACCGGGTACAGCGGGTCGTGGCGGCAGACCGCCCAGCACTCCGCCTCCTCCAGTTGGGCCGCCAGGCGCTCGGCCGGCACGGCGCCGACCTGGGCCAGCATCTGCGCGCCGACCTTCGGCGCCACCGCCTCGACCAGGTCCTCGTTGCCGAGGCGCAGCAGCTCCGGCGAGCGCTTGCCCGGGGCGCCGGTGGCGACCTTCTCGATGTAGGGGGCCAGGTGGGCGAGCAGGCGCGCGCGGCGCAGGCACGCGGGGCAGGCCTCGGGCTTGACTTGGCTAATCACGGTCCCTCCTCCTCAGTTGCAGCGCTTGGGCGATGTGGTCGCGGCCGACGATCTCGGCCTGCGCGAGGTCGGCGACCGTGCGGGCGAGGCGCAGCACGCGGTCGTGGGCGCGGCCGCTGAGCCGCCGGCGCCTGTAGGTGTCGGCGAGCAGCGCCGCCGCGTCGTCGCTGAGCGCCTGCTCGCGCGCCTCGGCCGGGGTCATCTCGGCGTTGCTGCGACCAGGGCCGAGGCGGTCTTCCTGGCGCCCGCGGGCGGCGAGGACACGCTCGCGCACCGCGGCCGAGGGCTCGCCCGGCGGGCCGCCGATCTCCGCCGCGCCCGGCTGGCGGATCGCGACCAGGATGTCGAGCCGGTCGGCGAGCGCGCCGCTGAGCTGCGACTGGTAGCGGCGCACCGCCAGTGGCAGGCAGGTGCACTCCGGGTCCGCCTCCCCGCGCCCGCAGGGACAGGGATTCGAGGCGGCGATGAGCATGAAGCGGCAGGGCAGCCGCCGGGTCGCGCCGGCGCGGGAGATCGTCACCCGGCCGCTCTCCATCGGGCCGCGCAGGGCCTCGAGCGTGTCGCGGCGGAACTCGCAGAGCTCGTCGAGGAAGAGCACTCCCCTGTGGGCGAGCGTGATCTGGCCCGGCCCCGGCGGGTTGCCGCCGCCGACGAGCCCCGCCGGGCTGACCGTGTGGTGCGGCGCGCGGAACGGCCGCCCGCCGCCGAAGCCCGGGCCGAGGCGCCCGCGGGCGCTGGCGATCCGCGCCACCTCGAGCGCCTCCGAGCGCGCCAGCGGCGGCAGGATCGAGGGCAGCCGCGCCGCCGCCAGCGACTTGCCGGCGCCGGGCGGGCCGACCATCAGCAGGCTGTGGCCGCCCGCCGCCGCGACCTCGATCGCGTAGCGCAGGTGCGGCTGGCCGCGCAGGTCGGCGAGGTCGGGTGCCCCGGGGCCGGTCTCGAGCGGCAGCGCGAGCGGCTCGGGCGGCGACGGCGCCCACTTGCCCTTGGCCAGGCCGACGACCTGGCCAAGGCTTTCCAGCGGCAGCACCTCCAGGCCCTCGACCATCGCCGCCTCGGGCCCGTTCTCGGCCGGCACGATCAGCGCCTCCACCCCGCGCTCGCGCGCCGCCTCGGCGATCGCCAGCACGCCGGGGATCGGCCGCACGCCGCCGTCCAGCGCCAGCTCGCCGGCCATCGCCAGGCGCGGCAGACGCTTCCACTCCAGCTGCCCGGAGGCGACGAGCAGGGCGACCGCCAGCGGCAGGTCGAGACCGGGGCCGGCCTTGCGCAGGCTGGCCGGGGCGAGGTTCGCGGTGATCCGGTGCAGGGGGAAGTCGAAGCCGCAGTTGGCGAGCGCCGGGCGCACCCGCTCGCGCGCCTCGCGCACGGCGGCGTCGGGCAGGCCGACGACGCTGAACGCCGGCAGTCCCTTGTGCACGTCGACCTCGACCCGCACCGGCCGGGCCGAGATGCCGTCGAGCGTGTATGTCCGCGCCGTGGCGAGCATTGCGGCCACGCTGAACGGCGCGGACGCGCGTGTGGCGCGCGGGATCTAAATCTTCAGCGGCGGCTCTGTGGAGAAAGGCATGAGCCCGCGGGCTGCCCTACCGTCGCCGCCATGACCGAGCCCCGCCGACGCCTCGGCCACGCGGCCGAGGAGCTGGTCGCCCAGCGCCTCGCGACCGCGGCCTGGGAGATCGTCGAGCGCAACGCCCGCACCCGCCACGGCGAGCTCGACATCGTCGCCCTTGACGGCCGCGCGCTGGTCTTCCTCGAGGTCAAGGCCGGGCGGGCGGGCTCGCCCTACGGACCGGAGCGCCCGGTGCTGGCGATCGGCCGGCGCAAGCAGCTGCGCATCCGCCGCCTGGCCACCGCCTGGATGGGCGAGCGCCGCGACCTGCCCCGCTACGACGCGATCCGCTTCGACGCCGTCGGCGTCACCTACGACCGCGCCGGCCGCGTCACCGACTACGAGCACCTCCGCGGCGCCTTCTGAGCACGAGCCGCACGTTTTGCCCCCAGGAGGGGCTCAACGTGACGCTCGCCGTCAGCTCGCGAGCTCGAGTTGCGCGTAGGCCACCGACTGGAACGAGCGCCGATGGAGCGGAGAGATGCCGATCCGCTCGATCGCCGCGCGGTGCTCGGGGGTCGAGTAGCCGACGTGCTCGTCGAAGCCCCAGCCGGGGTGGCGCTCGGCGACGCCGTGCATGTAGCGGTCGCGGGTGACCTTGGCGATCACCGAGGCGGCGGCGATCGCGGCGCTGGTCCCGTCGCCCTCGACCACCGCGCGGTGCGGCACCGCGCACTCGCGCAGGGCGAAGCCGTCGACCAGGCAGGTCGCGCCCTGCTCCGGCGCCAGCCGCTCCAGCGCCCGCGAGAGCGCTTCGATGTTGGTCACGTGCAGCCCGCGGTCGTCGATCCCGCGCACGCAGCGCACGACGACGCTGACCCGGCTCGCCGCTCGCAGCACGGCCGGGTAGAGCTCCTCGCGCCGCTCGGCCTTCATCTGCTTGGAGTCGTGCAGCCCGCTGAGCGCCCGCCGATCGGCGTTCGACAGCGCCTCGTAGTCCATCAGCACCGCGGCGGCGACCAGCGGCCCGGCCAGGCAGCCCCTCCCCGCCTCGTCGGCGCCGGCGACGAAGCGGCTCCCCAGCGCCCGGTCGAAGGTGAACAGCCGCTGCGAGCGCGCCAGCTGGCGCCTGTGCGACTTCGAGCTCTTAGAGGGTCCCGATGCGGTCCGGGGGCCAGTAGGTGGCGAAGGCCTTGCCGATGATCCACTTGCGGGGGACGGGGCCCCAGAACCGGCTGTCGTCGCTCGCGCCACGGTTGTCGCCCATCATGAAGTAGTAGCCAGGCGGAACGGTGATCGGTTTCGGCAAATTGCAGGCGCCGGCGACGCCGCAGGGGTTGGTGTAGGGCTCTTCCGCCTTCTCCACGCCGTTGACGACCGGGTGGCCGTCGCGGACGCTGAGCGTGTCGCCGGGCCCGGCGACGATCCGCTTGATGAAGTTCTGGCTCGACTCCTGCGGGGTCGGCCGCGGGCACGCCTCGCGCGGCGAGTGCGGGACGCCGCATTCGGTGCCGCGATCCGCCCCGCTGGGCGGGTGGAAGACGACGATGTCGCCGATCGAGGGGTCTTCGAAGTGGTAGATGAAGCGGTTGACCAGCACCCGCTGGCCGATGTCGAGCGTCGGCTCCATCGAGCCCGACGGGATCTGGTACGGCTTCACCAGCCAGGCCTGGATCGCCAGCGCCAGACCGAGCGCCAGCGCCACGATCACGACCAGCTCGACCAGACCCCCCGCGCGGGTCTGCGGCTTCGGGACCAGCCGTCTCAGGTCGTGTCCTCGGCGTCGGGCTCTGACTCCGCCTCGGCCGCCGTGTCCTCGGTCTCCCCTGCCTCAGCCTCCGGCTCTCCGTCCTGCTCCGCGGGCGCCTCCTCGGCGGGCGCTTCCGCCGAGGGCGCCTCCGCCTCCGGCGCCTCCGCGGTCTGCTCCGCCTCCTCCTCGACCTGCTCCGCGTCTTCCGCGGCCTGCGAGACACCCTCGGCGTCGACCGCTTGCGGCTCCTCGCCTTCGGCGGAGACCGGCGCGGAGATCAGCTCCTCGTCGATCCCCCAGCGCCGCTCGGCGACACGCGCCGCCTTGCCGACGCGACCGCGCAGGTAGTACAGCTTCGCCCGGCGAACGTCGCCGCGCGCCGCGATCTCCAGCTTCTCGATCTTCGGCGAGTGCAGCGGGAACGTCCGCTCGACGCCGACGCCGAAGGACTGTTTGCGCACGGTGAAGGTCTCGCGGGCGCCCGAGCCCTGGCGCTTCAGCACGATGCCCTCGAAGACCTGCGTCCGCTCGCGCGAGCCCTCGACGACCTTGAAGTGGACGCGCACGCGATCGCCCGCGACGAAGGACGGGATGCCCTCCCTGCGCTGGCGCCGCTCGATGCTGTCGATCACAGTGCTCATTGGCGATAAAAAACCGCCGGGGCCGGATGCCGGCTCCGCGCGGCTCGCGGAATCGTACCTACTCGGGATGTTTTTCGAGCTGTCCGGCCCTGGCCCTGCTCTGCTCGACCCGCCATTCGCGCACCCGCTCGTGGTCGCCGGAGAGCAGCACGTCGGGCACGCCCCAGCCGCGATAGGAGGGCGGCCGCGTGTAATGCGGGTACTCGGGCATGCCCTCGAGCGTCGGGCTGAAGGACTCCTCGACGGCGCTGCGCTCGTGCCCGAGGGCGCCGGGCAGCTTGCGCATCAGCACGTCGGCGACGACCATCGCCGGCAGCTCGCCGCCGGCCAGCACGTAGCGGCCGATCGAGACCTCGTCGTCGGCCAGGTGCGCGTGCACGCGCTCGTCGAAGCCCTCGTAGCGGCCGCAGAGCAGCGCCACGTGGTGCTCGCGCGTCAGCTCGTCGGCGAGCTCGTCGTCGAGCAGCCGCCCGGTCGGCGAGAGCAGCACGACCCGCGGGCTCTCGCCGCGCGCGTAGGCGGCCTGCAGCGCCGCGTCGACCACGTCGACCCGCAGCACCATCCCCGCCCCGCCCCCGTAGGGCGCGTCGTCGACCTGGCCCGCCCCCAGCGGCGTCGTCTCCCGGTAGTCGAAGAACTGAAGCTCATTCCCCTGAGCCAATGCGTTCTGTACCGACCTCTGGGACTGAAACCAGTCGAATGCGTTCGGGAAAAGGGAGAAGATGTCGAGTCTCATGCGTGCCCTGCGATCCGGATGCGGGTTGGGGATGGAGCGTCTTGTACTTTTTCGTCGACTGACCTCGGGCGACAGCGGCACTCCGCGTCTTCGAAAAAGTTAAGCGGAATCCCCAACCCGTAGCCGGATTCCCCTGCTCAATCCAGGATGTCGACGATCACGCGGCGGTCGAGGCGAACGGCGGCGGCCTTGGCCACGGTGCGGATCGCGTTGGCGACCCGGCCGCCTTTGCCGATCACCCGACCGAGGTCGGCTTCGGCGACGCTGATCTCGTAGATCAGGTCGCCGTCCTCTTCCAGCTCCTCGATCTCGACCGCGTCGGGCTCCTCGACCAGCGCCTTGACGAGGAATTCCAGCAGCTCGGTCATCGGGCCCTAGCTGCCGCTGGCCGCGATGCCCTTGGTCCGCAGCAGCGTCGCCACGGTCTCCGAGGGCTGCGCGCCGTGCTCGAGCCAGTGACGCGCGCGCTCCTCGTCGAGCTCGATCGTCGAGGGCTCGGTCTGCGGGTTGTAGCGGCCGATCGTCTCGATCGAGCGCCCGTCGCGGGGCGAGCGCTTGTCGGCGACCACGATCCGCCACACGGGGTTCTTCTTCGAACCCACCCTTCTGAGTCTGATCCGCACAGCCATAAGCAGCGCAGGAGGTTACAGGACCGGCCCGGCACGCCCGGACGCGAAGTGGAGACGCGCCGGTCGACCGGGATTGCCTAGCGCCTGCGGTACTTCGGCCGCGGCGCCCCGCCGCCGGCCATCTGGGCGATCTGCTGCGGGCTCGGCTGGTCGCCCGACATCATCATCTTCATCATCTTGCGCATCTGGTCGAACTGCTTGACCAGCTGGTTGACCTGCTGCACCCGCGTCCCCGAGCCGTCGGCGATCCGGCGCCGGCGCGAGCCCTTGATAATCGCCGGGTTGGCGCGCTCCAGTGGCGTCATCGAGAGGATGATCGCCTCGACCCGGTCGAGCTCGGCCTCGTCGACGTCGGCGTTCTTCAGCTGCTTCATCGCGCCCATGCCGGGGAGCATCCCGATCAGCCCGCTCAGCGGCCCCATCTTGCGCACCTGCTTCATCTGCTGCAGGAAGTCCTCGAGCGTGAAGCCGTCACCTTCGATCTTGCGCTGCAGGTCCTCGGCCTGACGCTCGTCGACCTGCTGCTCGGCTTTCTCGATCAGGCTCAGCACGTCGCCCATGCCGAGGATGCGCGAGGCCATGCGGTCGGGGTGGAAGCGCTCGAACGCGTCGAGCTTCTCGCCGGTCGAGGCGAAGAGGATCGGCTTGCCGGTCACCGCCTTGACCGAGAGCGCGGCGCCGCCGCGGGCGTCGCCGTCGAGCTTGGTCATCACCACGCCGTCGAACTCCGCCGCCTCGGCGAAGGACTCGGCGACGCCGACGGCGTCCTGGCCGGTCATCGCGTCGACCACCAGCAGCACGTCGTGCGGCCTCGTCCGCTTGCGGATCCTCGCCAGCTCGTCCATCAGCTCGGAGTCGACGTGCAGGCGGCCGGCGGTGTCGACGATAAGCACGTCGCGCTCCTCGGCGCGGGCGCGGTCGAGCGCCCAGGCGGCGATCTCGACCGGGTCGGCTTCGGTCCCCTGCTCGTAGACCGTCGCCCCGGCCCGACCGCCGACGGTGACCAGCTGGTCGACGGCGGCCGGCCGGTAGACGTCACAGGCGGCGAGCGCGACGCTCTTGCCCTGCTCTCCGAGATGGCGGGCGAGCTTCGCGCAGGCGGTCGTCTTGCCCGAGCCCTGCAGGCCGGCCATCAGGATCACCGTCGGGCCGCTTGAGGAGAGGGCGAGCTCGCGCCCCTCGCCGCCCATCAGGGCGGTCAGCTCCTCGTTGACGATCTTCACCACCTGCTGACCGGGGTCGAGGCTCTCCAGCACCTCCTCCCCGAGGCAGCGCTCCTTCAGGTTCGCGGTGAAGCCTTTGACGACCTTGAAGTTGACGTCGGCCTCGAGCAGCGCGAGGCGGATCTCGCGCATCGCCGCGTCGACGTCACCCTCGCTCAGCTTGCCGCGCGAGCGGACGTCGGAGAGGGTCGCCTGCAGGCGGTCTGACAGCTGGTCGAACACGTCGCACCCAGGTTACGCAACCGCCGTAGAGGTTTGATTCGCTATCCGGTGAAAACCTCTACGGCGCCGCGGGGGGGAATGGTCGCCGTAGAGGTTTGACGCGCTATCCGGTGAAAACCTCTACGGCGGTCGGTGGAGGGGTGCGCGGGGTCAGTCGGCGAGCAGGGCTCGGGCGAAGTCCTCGGGGTCGAAGGGGCGCAGGTCCTCGAGCTTCTCGCCGGCGCCGATCAGCTTCACCGGGATGCCGAGCTCGCTGGCGATCGCCAGCACGATGCCGCCCTTCGCGGTGCCGTCGAGCTTGGTCAGCACGACCCCGTCGACCGCGACCGCCTCGGAGAAGATCCGCGCCTGGCGCAGGCCGTTCTGGCCGGTCGTCGCGTCGATCGTGATCAGCGTCTCGTGCGGGGCCTCGGGCATCTGCTTGCCGATCACCCGGCGCACCTTCGCCAGCTCGTCCATCAGGTTGCCCTGCGTGTGCAGGCGGCCGGCGGTGTCGACGATCACCACGTCGGCGCCGCGCGCGCGGGCGGCGGCGATCGCGTCGAAGGCGACCGCGCCGGGGTCTCCCCCCTCCTTCGAGCGGATCAGCTCCGCCCCGGCGCGCTGCGCCCACTCGGCGAGCTGCTCGGCGGCGGCGGCGCGGTAGGTGTCGCCGGCGGCAAGCACGACGGAGAGGCCGAATTCCTTCGAGAGGTGCCAGGCGATCTTGCCGATCGTCGTCGTCTTGCCGGTGCCGTTGACGCCGACCATCAGCAGCACCGCCGGCTCGCCGCTCAGGTCGATCGGCCGGCGCCCGCCAGAGCAGACCTCGGCGAGGATCTCGATCAGGCGGTCACGCACCGCCTCGCCGTCGGGCGAGACCGCGCCACTCTCGACCTCGCGCTCCAGCCGCTCGACCACCTCGGCGGTGGTCGGCGCGCCGGCGTCGGCCATGATCAGCGCCTCCTCCAGCTGTTCCCAGGTCTGCTCGTCGATCCGGTCGAAGAGGCTGGCCGAGATCTCCTCGCTCAGCGCCTGGCGGCTCTTGGAGAGGCTCTCGCGCAGGCGGCGGAAGACGCCGCGGCGCCCCTCCTCGGTCTCCGGCCGCGGCGCCGGCGGCGCCTCGCGCGCGCCGAGGTCGAAGGCCTCCTGCCAGCTCGTCGCCATGCGCTAGGCGGCGGCGGCCGACGGGTCCTCGCCGGCGCCCCGCTCGACGGCGGGGGTCTCGCCGAAGCCGCCGGCGCGCTCCTCGGCGGGCGCCACACCCGCGAACGGCTGCGGCTCCGACGCGGCGGGCTCCTCTTCGCGCGGCAGGCGGCGGGAGACGACCTTGGTCACGCCGTCGCCGCCCATCGTCACCCCGTAGAGCACGTCGGCGGCGTCCATCGTCCGTTTCTGGTGGGTGACGATGACGAACTGGGCGCGGTCGGAGAAGCGCCGGATCAGCTGCAGGAAGCGGTCGATGTTGGCGTCGTCGAGCGCCGCCTCGACCTCGTCGAGGATGTAGAAGGGGCAGGGCCGGGCGAGGAAGACGGCGAAGACGAAGGCCAGCGCGACGAGCGACTTCTCGCCGCCGGAGAGCAGCGAGAGCTTCCGCGTCGACTTGCCCGCCGGGGTGACCTCGATCTCGACCCCCAGCACCTCGCGCTCCTCTTCCTCCTCCTCGTCCTCGGCGGCCTCCGTCCCGGCGTCGGCGGCCGGCTCCCCCTCGGGGTCGCGGACCGGGCGCAGGCTGACCCGGCGCAGGCGCCCGCTGCCGCCGGGGAACAGGTGCTCGACCATCTCCTGGAAGTTCTTCGCGGTCGCCTCGAAGGTCTCCTCGAAGGCGCGCTCGATCTCGCGGTCGATGTCGCGGATCAGCGCCTCGAGCTCGTGCATGCCGCGCTCGGTGTCCTCGCGCTGGGCCTGCAGCGTCTCCACGTGCTCGCGCGCCTCCTCGTACTCCTGCTCGGCCAGCGGGTTGACCGGGCCGATCTGGACCCGGCGGCGCTCCAGCCGCTGCAGCCGGCGGTCGATCTCCTCGCGCTCCTCGTCGCCCAGCGCCCGCTCCGCCGGCTCGACCTCCTCGCCGAGCCGCTCGGCGATCGAGGCGAGCTCCTTCGCCGCCTCGGCCTGGCGGTCGCCGAGGTGCGCCGCCTCGACCTGGGCCTCGGTGAGCGCGTCGGACGCGGTCTTCATCTCGACCTGCAGCTCGGACTCCCGGCGCGAGCACTCGCGCATCTCCTCGGCGATCTCGTCGCCGCCGTCCTGCTCGCCGACCACCTTGGCTTCGATCCGCTCGACCCGGGCGCGGATCGCGCCCTCCGTCGCCCCCGCGGCCGCCGCCGCGGCGCGCACGTCGTCGAGCAGCTCCTCGCCCGCGGCGACGCGGGCCCGCAGCGCCTCGCGGTGGCGCTCGCCGAGCAATCCCTCGGCCCGCCGCGCGTGGCGGGCGGCGCGCTCGGCGCCCGCCTGGACCTCGCCCAGCGCCGCCTCGCGCTCGGACTCCGACGCCTCCTCGGAGCGCGCCCGGGCCAGCCCGGCCCCGGCGCCCGCCAGACCGGCGTCGATCGCCCCCAGCTCCTGCTCCAGCTTGCCGATCCGCTCCGCCGGCGTGCCCTCGCTCGAGCCGAGGTCAAGGGTGAGCGGCCCGAATTCGGCCCGCAGCCCCTCCAGCGCGCGCTCCAGCTCCGCCTCGCGTTCACCCAGCGCGACCGCGCGCACGGCGATCCGCTGCTGCTCGCCGCGCAGCTTGGTCAGCAGGCCCCAGGCCTGGGTGCGCTCGCGGTCGCGCGCCGCGAAGCGCTCCTCGGCGGCGCGCCGGCGGCCGCTCACCGCCTCCAGCTTCTTCTCGATCGCGGCCCGCTCGGCGCGCGCCTTCTCCGCCGTCTTCTCCGCCGCCTCCGCGCGGTCCTTGCCGAAGCGCAGTTCCTCGGCCACCAGGCGGCCCCGCAGCTCCAGCTCCTCGCGTTCGATCCGCGCCCCCAGCTCGGCCGCCTGCGCCTGGCGCTTCAGCGGCCGCAGCCGCGCTCGCGCCTCGCGCTCCAGGTCGAGCGCCCGGTCGAGGTTGTCGCGTGCCGTGCGCAGCTTCAGCTCCGCCCGGCGGCGGCGTTTACGGTGCTTGCCGAGGCCCGCCGCCTCCTCGACCAGCAGCCGCCGCTCGCGCGGCTTGGAGTGGACGATCGACTCGACCCGGCCCTGACTGATCACCGAGTGCATCTCCCGCCCCAGGTTGGTGTCCGAGAGCACCTCGACCACGTCGACCAGCCGGCAGCGCGCTCCGTTGAGCCTGTAGGCGCCGTCGCCGGAGCGGTCGAGGGTGCGCTGCACGGCGATCTCGGAGAGCTCGCTCGCCGCCCGCCCCTCGGAGTTGTCGATCACGACCTCGACCTCGGCGGCGCGCCGCTGACCGACCCCCTTGCCGCCGGCGGAGATCACGTCCTGCATCGAGGCGCCGCGGATCGCCCCCGGGCTCTGCTCGCCCAGCGCCCAGAGGACCGCGTCGGTGATGTTCGACTTGCCCGAGCCGTTCGGGCCGACGATCACGCTGACGCCCGGAGAGAACTCCAGCCTGGTGCGCGCGGGGAACGACTTGAACCCCTTCATCTCGATCGATCTCAGATACATGCTCGTCCTCGCTGCGGAAGGCTCGCGATCGAGTCGGACGCGACGGCGCTCAGCCGTCGAGGCGCTCCAGCGCCTGCTCCGCCGCGGCCTGCTCCGCCGCCTTCTTGCTCCTGCCGGCGCCCGTCCCCACCCGCTCGCCTTCGACGGTCGCCTCGACCTCGAAGGTGCGCTGGTGCGCGGGCCCGGATTCGCCGGTCACGGCGTAGGTTACGCTCGCCCGGCGCCGGGCGAGCAGCTCCTGCAGCGCCGACTTCGCGTCCACCGGCGCCTTCCGCGCCCGCTCGACCCGCCCCTCGAAGGCGGCGCTGACCGCGGCCGCCGCGCGCTCGAAGCCAAAGGCGACGAAGCAGGCGCCGATCAGCGCCTCGGTCGCCTCCGGCAGCGGCCGCGCGCCGGCGAGCAGGTCGCCGGCGGGGATCGCGTCGTCGATCTCCGGCTCGGCCGCGGCGAGCATCTCCGGGACCCCGAGCTCGCGGCCGACCTCGGCGCAGGCGGCGCCGCTGACCGCCTGGTTGTGGATCCGCGTCAGCCCGCCCGCGTCGACGTCGGGGAAGCGGCGGTAGATCGCCTCGGCGATCGCCAGGGCGAGCACGCTGTCGCCGAGGTAGGCGAGCCGCTCGTAGGAGAGCCCCTGCTCGCTCCAGGACGAGTGTGTGAGGGCGAGGCCGCGCAGGTCGTCCGGCAGCTCGGCGACGAGCCCGGCGAGCGCCTCCGCGCTCATAGATCGATATCGCGCTTCGCTCGCTGCGCGAAGAGACAGATATGGACGCTTGCTCGCTCCGCGCTCACGAAGCGTGCTCCAGGACGAAGGCGACCGCGTCGCCGACGGTCTCGATCCGCGCCGCCTGCTCTTCGGAGACGGAGACGCCGTACTCGTCCTCGAGCTCCATCACCAGCTCGTAGAGGTCGAGCGAGTCGGCGTCGAGATCCTGCTTGAAGCGGGTCGACTCGGCGATCTCGCCCGGATCGACCTCGAGCTCCTCGGCGAGGTGGCCGCGGACCAGCTCGAAGACCTCGTCCCTGTTCATGCCCGGCTTCCTATCACGCTCCCGCCTCCCGGGCCATCGCGCCGCGCGTCGCGCCGCCGCGCTCCAGCAGCGCCGCGGTGCGCCCGACCGCGTCGGCCTCGACGCAGCGCGCCGCGAGCCGCACCGCGTTGGCGATCCCCTCGGCGCCGGCGCTGCCGTGGCCGACGACGGCGACGCCGCGCAGCCCGAGCAGGATCGCGCCGCCGGTCGCGTCGGGGTGCAGCTCGCGCCGCAGGCCGGCGAGGGCCGGCCGCATCAGCAGGCCGCCGAGGGCCGCCGGCGGGTTGGAGCGGGCGGCGTCGCGGATCGCGCCGGTCACGGCCTTCGCCGTCCCCTCCATCAGCTTCAGCGCGACGTTGCCGGTGAAGCCGTCGGTGACGACGACGTCGGCGGCGCCGCCCGGCAGGTCGCCGCCCTCGACGTTGCCGGCGAAGTCGATCCCCTCGGCCGCGGCGAGCAGCGCGTGCGCGGCGCTCACCTCCTCCCTGCCCTTGCCGGACTCCTCGCCGACCGAGAGCAGGCCGACGCGGGGGCGGGCGACCCCCAGCACCGCCTCGCTGAAGGCGGCGCCGAGGAAGGCGAACTGGACGAGGTGCTGGGCGCGAACCTCGACGTTGGCGCCGACGTCGAGGAAGAGCACCGGCTTGCCGGGCGCCGGCAGCCGCACCGCCAGCGCCGGCCGCTGCACGCCCCTCAGCCGCCGCAGGCCGAAGGTCGCGGCGGCCATCGTCGCCCCGGTCGAGCCCGGGCTGACCAGCGCCTGTGAGCCGCCCTCGGAGACGTCGCGCGCCGCGCGCACGACCGAGGCCTGCTTCCTCGCCCGCACGGCGGGCACCGCGTCCTCGTCGTTGCCGATCCAGTCCTCGGTCGGGACGACCTCGACGTTCCCGACCCCGTCCAGGCCGAGCTCGGCGGGAGGTCCGAAGACGCGCAGCCGGATCCCGTCGGCGGCGGCGATCCGCGCGCCCTCCGCCAGCGCCTCGAAGCCCCGCTCCGCCCCGAACCCGTCGAGGGCGACGGTCGGGCCGTCCGCCACCCGCTACTCCGCGTCGCTGGCCGCGGGCGCGGTGGGGTCGGTCAACGTGTGGCGGATGACCTCGCGGCCGTCATAGGTGCCGCAGGTCGGGCAGACCCGGTGCGGCAGCCGCGGGCTGTGGCAGCGCGGGCACTGGTTGAGCCGCGCCTTGCCGGCCTTGTGCTGCGCGCGCCGCTTGTCGCGACGGGCGCTGGAGGTTCTCTTCTTGGGGACGGCCATTGGGCGCGGAATGGTAGCGGGGTCGGGAGCCCCCTGTCGCCGGTGGGCGGGATCGGGGGTCCCCGGCCGGGAACCGGAGGGATCGGGCATCCCCCGCCGGGAACCCGCCGCCGGGTACAGGGGCTAAGGACTTTGCGCCGCCAGGCTCACAAGTTCCCGGCAGGGGACCCCCGATTCCTCAGCCATAGGTGGCGCGAAGGACGGCCAGGTCGTCGGCCTGCCAGGTGACCTCACCGCCGGACCACTCGACCAGCCGCTCGAGCTCGTCGGGCTCGAAGCTGTCGCCGATTACGAGCGAGCGCGAATGCTCGCTCACCCGGCGGCAGAGCGATTGCTTCTGCTCGTCGTCGAGGTCGTTGACGGAGAGTACGGAGATGACTAGGTCCCAGGGCCCGTCGGGGAGCGGGTCCTCCATGCGGGCGAGCTGCACGTCGTCGTAGGTCTGGCGGGCGCGGAAGACCATGTCGGGGCTGGAGTCGAGGCCGATCACCCAAGCGTCGGGATGGGCCTCGATCAGTCGCCGCGTCGTCTCGCCGGTGCCCATGCCCAGCTCCAGCACGCGCTCGGGCGGGGACGGGATCGCCGCGATCGCCTGCTCCTGCAGCTCGTCGTAGCGCGGGATCCGGGCGCGGATCCGCTCCAAGTACTCGTCTGGCGTCCAGTCGAATTGACCCATTTCGTACCCTCGTGGGGAAGAGCCATCGTAAGCGGCAGGGCGGAGGAGCTCCCAGTGGCCAGCAGACCGACCACGATCATCGACCTCGCACGGCTCTCGCTATCGCATGGTGAGGGCGCCCGCCTCGACCTGCCGGTAAGAGTCGATCCGCTGGAGCTCGGCGGCCAGACCTACGCCCCCCGGGACCGGGAGCTGCAGACGCGGCTCGACCTCTCGCGGCCGAGCAGCGGCTACGCCTTCCGGCTGCGCTTCCCGCTGCGCGTCGAGGGCCCCTGCGTGCGCTGCCTCGATCACGCCGGGGTGGAGGTCGAGGTCGATGCCCGCGAGGTCGACCAGGCCGACACCGAGGACGAGGAGCTGCGCAGCCCCTACGTCGTCGACGACGAGCTCGACCTCGGCCGCTGGGCCCGCGACGCGGCGATTCTCGCACTCCCCGACCAGATCCTCTGCCGCGAAGACTGCGCCGGCCTCTGCCCCGTCTGCGGCGAGTCGCTCAACGACGCCGACCCAGCCGCCCACGAACACGAAAGCCCCACCGATCCGCGCTGGTCCAAGCTAAGAGAGCTGAAACTCGAATAGCACCAGCCTTCGTGCAGGAGGGGCGGGGTGCCCGTCCGGCGGAACTTGTGAGACGGCACGCCCGCCCGCACCCAGCCGCGTAACCGGCGGCGGGTTCCGACGGATGGGCACCCCGCCCCTCCCTCGGCGACCGCGCCTACTGCTCTTCGAGCTCGGCGACCGGGGGCTGCTCTTCGTCGCGACCGGCGAGCCGGTCGCGGCCGCGCTGCACGGCGGCGAGGAACTTCTGCAGGTTGACCTCGAGCGTGTTGAGGATCTCGTCGGCGTAGTCCTCGGCGCCGAGCCGGATCTCGCGCTCGCGCGTGCGCGCGTCCTCGACGATCTCGTCGGCGGCGCGCTCGGCCTGCTTGGTGACCTCCTCGTCGGAGATCAGGCGGGCCTGCTGCTCGCGCGCCTCGCGCACGATCCGCTCGGCCTCGCGTTTGGCCTCGGCGAGCATCTCCTGGCGCTCCTTGACGATCCAGCGCGCCTGCTTGATCTCCTCGGGAATCGTCGCCCGCATCTGGTCGAGCAGGTCGTAGATCTCCTCGCGGTCCACGCGAACCTGGTCCGTGAGGGGCACGGGCCGGGCGTTGTGGACAACGTCATCCAGTTTGTCTATGAGGACCAGGACGTCCATCAGCAGGGCGTAAGCCTACGGGTAAGAGACACTTTCGGTGAAGAAGCCGTGAATTCCTCGGCTTTTTGCAAACTCTCGCCCAATGCGGCGACGATCGGCAAAGCCTACCTCTCGGCCAGGCGGTCCGCCATCGCGGCGGCCACAGGTCCCGGCACGAGGTCGCTGACGTCGCCGCCGAAGGTCGCCATTTCCTTGACCCCGGTCGAGGAGAGGAAGCTGTACTCGGGCGAGGCGATCATGTAGATGCTCTCGATCTCCGGGTCGAGCTTGCGGTTGAGCTGGGCCATCTCGAACTCGTACTCGAAGTCGGAGATCGCCCGCAGCCCCTTGACGATCGCCTTGGCCCCCAGTTCGCGCGCGGACTGGACCAGCAGGTTGGAGAAGATCCGCACCTCGACGTTGCCGAGGTGGGCGGTCGCCGCCTCGATGAACGCCTGCCGCTCCTCAGCGGTGAACAGGGTCCTGTCCTTGCGCAGGGGGTTGTTGACGACGCAGACGACGACGCGCTCGAAGACCTGGGAGCTGCGGGTGATGATGTCGAGGTGCCCGTTGGTCACCGGGTCGTAGCTGCCGGGGCAGAGGACGGTGCCGTCGTCAGACATGAGAATCGCGCCTCGCTCGCTGCGCAGAGAACCGGATATGGATGCTTGCTCGCTCGGCGCTCATCTATCTCCCCGTCCGTAGAACGCAATCTCAGTGGCGCCGTAGCGGCGGCGGCGCAGCGGCTCGTGCGAGTCGAGGCGCAACGGGCGGCGGGCGCCGCTCTCGACCACCGCGCGCCCGCCCGCGGCGAGCACGGACGGCAGATGCTTGTCGAGTGCCTGCCCCACGCGGTCGGCGAGTCTATAGGGGGCGTCGACGAAGACGAGGTCGAAACGCCGCCGCTCCTCCCCCCCGGCCCAGCCCGCGAGCAGGCGCTCGGCGTCGCCGCGCAGCAGCTCGCAGCGCTCGCCGAGGCCGAGCCGCTCGACGTTCCCCAGCGCCGGACGCGTGTCGCGGTCGACCAGCACGGCACGCGCGGCGCCGCGCGAGAGCGCCTCGATCGCGAGCGCGCCCGTGCCGCAGTAGAGGTCGAGCACGACCGCGCCCTCGACTCCGCCCAGCGCCGAGAAGACGGCCTCGCGCACGCGGTCCGAGGTCGGCCGCACCTTCCAGCCGCGCGGCGCGACCAGCCTCTGCCCCTTCAGCTCTCCGGCGATCACCCTCATCGACACGTCCTCTCCATCGCCGTAGAGGTTTTCACCGGATGCCGACACAAAGCTCTACGGCGATCGGCGGACTTCCCACTGCCGTTGAGGTTTTCGCCGGATTGCGGATCAAAGCTCTGCGGCGCTCAAAGTGGGATCGGGTCGGAGGCGGTGGCGCCGAAGCGGCGGTGGGCGGCGTCGAGGAGGGGACCCAGCTCTGCGGCGTCGAGCGAGCCGTGGCGGCGCAGCAGGGTCAGGACCTCGTCGCGCGCCGCGGCGAGCAGCGCCGCCTCCTCCGGCAGCTCGGCTACGGCGAAGCGGGGCAGGCCGCTCTGGCGGGTGCCGAGCACCTCGCCCTCGCCGCGCAGGGCCAGGTCGACCTCGGCGAGCTTGAAGCCGTCGCGCTCGCGGGCCACCGCCTTCAGCCGTCGCCGCGCCATCTCGCCCGCCTCTTCGGGAAAGAGCAGGCAGTGCGAAACGTGCTCGCCGCGGCCGACCCGGCCGCGCAGCTGGTGCAGCTGCGAGACGCCGTAGCGCTCCGCCCCCTCGACGACCATCACGCTCGCGTTGGCCACGTCGATCCCGACCTCGATCACCGTCGTCGCGACCAGCACGTCGGTCTCGCCGGCGGCGAACGCCTCCATCGCCGCCGCCTTCTCCGCCGAGGGCATCTGGCCGTGGATGACGCCGACGGCGAAGCCCGCGAGCTCCTCGGCGGCGAGCCGCTCGGCCTCGCGCTCGGCGGCCCGCCCCTGCATCTTCTCCGACTCGGCCACCAGCGGGCAGACGACGAAGGCCTGCCGCCCGGCGCGCAGCTCGGCGCGCAGGAACTCGTAGGCGCCGGGCCGCTCGTCCTCGTGCACGACCCGGGTCTCGACCGGCCGGCGCCCGGCCGGCAGCTCGTGCAGGGCGGTCGTGTCGAGGTCGCCGTAGGCGGTCAGCGAGAGCGTGCGCGGGATCGGCGTCGCGGTCATGTGCAGCACGTGCGGCGCCATCCCCTCCACCCCCTTCGAGTCGAGCGCCCGCCGCTGCTCGACCCCGAAGCGGTGCTGCTCGTCGACCACGCAGAGGCCGAGCCGGGCGAGCTCGACGTCGGGCTCGATCAGCGCGTGCGTGCCGACGAGCAGGCCCAGCTCGCCGCTCGCCAGCCGGTCCAGCGCTTCCTTCCTTCTCGCCGCCGGGGTGGCCCCGGTGAGCAGCGCGAACGGCGTCGCCTCTTCGGCCAGCAGCTTCCCCAGCGTCACGGCGTGCTGCTCGGCCAGGGTCTCGGTCGGCGCCATCAGCACCGCCTGGTACCCCGCTTCCAGGGCGCGCAGCATCGAGTACAGCGCGACCACGGTCTTGCCCGAGCCCACCTCCCCCATCAGCAGGCGCTGCATCGGCTCGCCGGAGTCGAGGTCGGCGTCGATCTCATCGAAAGCCTTCCGCTGATCTCGCGTCGGCTCGAACGGCAGCGACTCGATCCAGCGAGCGACCGGGTCGCCGGGCTTCCCGAACCTCGGCGCCGGCCTCGACGCTCGGTGCGTCCGCTTGCGAGTCGCGAGGATCGCCTGGTAGAGGAACAGCTCTTCGAAGGCCAGCCGCGCGCGCGCCTGCTCCACGTCCTCCTCCGCCGCGGGGAAATGCATCGCCTCCACCGCGTCCGCGGCCCCCGCGAGCTCCCTTCGCACCCGCAGCTCGGCCGGCAACGGCTCGATCACGTTCCCGACCCACTGCATCGCCTGCTCCACCCACTGCCGTATGCGCTGCGCCTTCAAGGCCTCCGTGGCCCGATGCACGGGGACCAACGCCCCCGCCCCGTCCGCGGGTGGGCCGGTCGCAAGCGCCTCGTATTCCGACACCCGGAACCCGCGTTTGTCCTTGGAGCCGGTGAGCAACCAGCGGCTCCCCGCGGTGAGCTTGGGCGTCAGCCAGGGCTGGTTGAACCAGGTGGCACGCACAGAGCCCGTGTCGTCGCCGACTTTGACCGTGAGGATGCTGAGGCCGCGTTTGCGGAATGGCCGCCGGGCGTCGGCGAGAACCTCGACTCCGATCGTCGCCTGCCTGCCGACCTCCAGCGAGGACACCGGGACGACGGTGCGGTCGCGGTGCTTGTGCGGGAAGCGCAGGAGCAGGTCGCCGACGCTCGCGATCCCGGCCTCGGCGGCGGCTTCCGCCAGCCTCGGGCCGACTCCGTCGACCGCCTTCAGCGAGGCGTCGAGCACGCTCGGGCGGGGCCAGTGGACGGGGGCGTCGAGGAGCTGGCGCCGGGTGAGCTCCGAGCCGCCCCCGAACGACCGCGCTACTGGGCCGCTAATAGCCACCACCAGCTCGGCTGGCCGCCCTCGTGCAGCTCGATTTCCACCCCGTCGGGAACATGAGGATCGAGCTCGTCGGGCGCGATCGGGGCCTCCTTGCCGGTCAGCACAGTCACAATCTCCGCGTCAGCCGCAAGCGCCTCGATAGTCGAGGCCAGGGTCGAGCCGGCGCCGCCCCAGGCGACGATCTCGCCGTCGGCGAAGCCGACGGCGTCGCCCTTGCGGAAGCGCCCCTGGGCGTCGTCGCGGGCGGCGGGGGCGACGCCGCCGGAGACGATTCCCGCCAGCGCTTCCGCGAAGCGCTCCGCGTTCTCGCCGACGGAGGCGTCCGCGTCGAGCTCGACCAGGGCCAGCAGGCCGGCCTGCTGCGAGGTCGCGGCGACGACGCGGGCGGGCTTCTCGGAGAGCTCGCAGGCGCGCTCGGCGGCCATGATCACGTTGGAGGAGCCGGGCAGGACGAGGACTTCCTCGGCCGGCACCTCGTGGATCCCGGCGAGCAGCTCGTAGGTGGACGGGTTGAGCGTCTCGCCTCCCGGGACGACGTGTGCGCCGAGCTCGGCGAAGAGCCGCTCCAGGCCCGCGCCGGCGGCGACCGCGAGCGCCCCGGTGCGGCCGCCGGCGAGCCGGGCGCGGCGCTCGGCGATCTGCTCGCGCATGTCGGCGACGTCGAGGTTGGTCACCCTGCCGGCGCCCTCGAACAGCGCCACCGCCGATTCCGGCTCGTCGGTGTGGACGTGGACCTTCAGCGTCGCCTCGTCGCCGACGACGAGCACCGAGTCGCCCAGCGCCTCCAGCCGGGGCAGGAAGTCGCGCGAGGAGAGCCCGTCGCCGGAGACGATGAAGTTCGTGCAGTAGCGGTAGCGGCTGTCCTCGTGGTGGGGACGGCTGAGCGGCGGCGCCGCGTGGTGGGAGATCTCGGGCACGGCGGACCCGTCGCCCCGCAGGCCGGCGACCACGCCGGCGAGGATCAGCACCAGGCCGTAGCCGCCGGCGTCGACCACCCCCGACTCGCGCAGCACCTCGAGCTGCTCGGGCGTGCGCTCGACCGCCCGCTGGCCGTCGGCGATCGCCTGCTCGAGCACCTCGGCGAGGACCGCGTCCTGCTGCTCCTCGCTGACCCCCTTGCCGAGCCGCTGCTTCTCGGCCTCCAGGTGGGCGAGCCGGCGGGCGATCGAGTGAGCCATCTCGCGGAAGACGGTCAGCATCGTCCCCTCCGCCGGGTCGCGCACCGATTCGTAAGCGGCGTCGGCGGCGCTGGCGAAGGCGGAGGCGACGAGCACCGGGTCGACCAGCTCCCCGGGGCGGCTCGCCAGCTCCTCGGCGGCGCCGCGTACGATCTGGCTGAGGATCACGCCGGAGTTGCCGCGGGCGCCCATCAGCGCCGCCCGGGCCAGCGCCTGCACCAGCTCGGTGCGGCCGACCTCGTCGACGTCCTGGCCGTCGAGCCGGTCGAGCTCCTCCATCACCGCGCGCATCGTCATCGCCATGTTGTCGCCGGTGTCGCCGTCGGCGACCGGGAAGACGTTGAGGTCGTTGACCTCCTGGCGGCGCTCCTCCAGATTGGCGTAAGCGGACGTGATTACGCGCCGGAAGCGCGCGATCGAGGGGTCGGGCATTCCCCGGAATCTAGCTGCCCCGCGCGGACACGAGGCCGTGAGGCGGAGGGAACCTACGTTCGATACGGTGCCGCGCCATGCGACGCTTCGGCGCCTGGACCACGGGCCACCGCAAGACGGTGATCTTCGGCTGGATCGTCGCGCTGGTCGCGATCGGGCTCCTCGGCGGCTCCGTCGGCTCCTCCTTCAGCGAAAACTTCAAGCTGCCGGCGTCGGACTCCCAGGAAGCCTTCGACCTGCTGGAAACGCGGTTCCCGGCGCAGTCCGGGGACACCGCGACGGTCGTCTACCGGGCGCCGGGCGGGGTCGAGCGGCCGGCGGTGAAGCGCAGGATGCAGCGCGTCTTCGCCACGATCGCCCGCGAGCCCCACGTCAGCGAAGTCGCCAGCCCCTACGCGGCCGGCGGCGCCGCCGCGGTGAGCGAGGACGGGCGCATCGCCTACGCCACCGTGCAGCTCGACCAGATCGCCGACAAGCTCGACAAGGGCGAAGTCGAACGGATCATGGACACCGCGCTCGCCGCCTCCGGCGGCAGCCTGGACGTGCAGATCGGCGGCCAGCCGATCGAGGAAGTGCGCTCCGAAAACGAAGGCGACTCCTCGTTCGCGATCGGGCTGCTGGCGGCGATCGTCGTCCTCCTGCTGACCTTCGGCTCGCTGGTCGCGATGGGGCTGCCGATCCTCACCGCGCTGTTCGCGCTCGGCGTCGGGCTCAGCCTGGTGACGCTGGGCACGCACGTCTTCGACACGGCCGAGTTCGCGCCGCAGCTGGCGGCGATGATCGGGCTCGGCGTCGGCATCGACTACGCGCTGTTCATCCTCACCCGCTTCCGCAACGGCCTCGACGAGGAACTGAGCCCGCGCGCGGCGGCGATCGCGGCGGTCGACACCGCCGGGCGCGCCGTGCTGTTCGCGGGCGTCACGGTGATCATCGCGCTGATGGGGATGATGCTGCTCGGCCTCAGCTTCCTCTACGGCGTGGCGATGGCGGCGGCGCTCGCCGTGCTGATGACGATGATCGCCGCGCTGACCCTGCTGCCGGCGCTGCTGACGATCGCCGGGCGGCGGGTCGACCGGCTGCGCATCCCCGGGCTCGGCGAGCGGCGCGCCTCGACCGCCGAAGACACGCGCTGGTTCCGCTGGAGCCGCGAGATCCAGCGCCGGCCGCTGCTCTCGGCGCTGGCCTCGGGCGCGCTGCTGATCGCGCTCTGCATCCCGACGCTCTCGCTGCGCCTCGGCTCCGACGACGCCGGCTCCGACCCCGCGGGCTCTACCACCCGCAAGGCCTACGACCTGCTGGCGGAGGGGTTCGGCCCGGGCTTCAACGGGCCGTTCTCGATCGTCGCGGCGCTGCCCGGCAAGGGCGAGGACGCCGCCCTGCTCGACACCAGGCGGGCGCTCGCCGGCGAAGCCGGGGTCGCCGCGACGACGCCGGTGATGCTCAACCCGGCGAAGAACACGGGGGTCTTCCAGGTCTACCCGACGACCTCGCCGCAGAGCGAAGCGACGACCGAGCTGCTCGACCACATCCGCGGCGACGTGATCCCGCCGATCGAGGAACGCACCGGGGCGCGCGTCCACGTCGGCGGCATCACCGCGATCTTCGAGGACTTCGGCGCCGCGATCGACGAAAAGCTGCCGCTCTTCATCGGCGTCGTCGTGCTGCTGTCGGCGCTGCTGCTGATGGCCGTCTTCCGCTCCGTCCTGGTGCCGCTGAAGGCGGTGCTGATGAACCTGCTCAGCATCGGCGCCGCCTTCGGCCTGATCGTCGCCGTCTTCCAGTGGGGCTGGGGCGCGAGCCTGATCGGCGTCGACAGCACCGGGCCGATCGTCTCCTTCTTCCCGATCTTCCTCTTCGCGATCATCTTCGGCCTCTCGATGGACTACGAGGTCTTCCTGATGTCGCGCATCCACGAGGAGTGGGAGCACCGCCGTGACGCGACGCTCGCGGTCACCCGCGGCCTCGCGCTGACCGGCCGCGTGATCACCGCGGCGGCGGCGATCATGGTCACCGTCTTCGCCTCGTTCATGATCGGCGAAGACCGGATCATCAAACTCTTCGGCCTCGGCCTCGCCGCCGCGGTCTTCATCGACGCGGTGATCATCCGCACGGTGCTCGTGCCCTCGCTGATGCAGCTCTTCGGCGAGCGTGCCTGGTGGCTGCCGCCCTGGCTGGACCGCGTCCTCCCCCGCCTGCACGTCGAGCCCTCCGAGGGCGACCCCGCCCCGACCGGCGAGCATCCGGTCGTCGAGAGCGCCTAAGCCGCCTTAACTACCTTGTTCGCCTTCAGGCACCTGGTGCAGACGTAGGTGCGCAGCTTGCGGCCGCGCTCTTCGATCCGCACCTTCTGCAGGTTCGGCTCGAAGCGCCGCTTGGTCGCGACCATCGAGTGGCTGCGGGACTGGCCGAACGCCGGCCCCTTGCCGCAGCTGTGGCATACCTTGGCCATCGGGTCGTGCATGCTACCTTGATCGCTAGTTAGCTAACTGGACTAAGAAGCGTTCTCCGCAAATTCCGCAACCACCCGACCGCGAGGGGGAGAGAAATGGCTGCCGAGGACTTGGAGCAGGTGAACATGCACGAGGCCAAGACCCACCTGTCGAGGCTGGTCGAGCGCGTCGAAGGAGGCGAGGAGATCGTGATCAGCCGCGCGGGCAAGCCGGCGGCGAAGCTGGTGCCGGTCGTTCAGGCGAAGCCGGGCAAGCGCAAGCTGGGTGGTTGGGAGGGCATGAAGATGCCCAGCGACGAGGAGTGGAAGCGCATGGACAAGGAAATCGAGGAAATGTTCGAAGAAAGCACCATCATCCCGCCGGAGGACGAGATCTGGAGGGGAGATTGAGGCTGCTTCTAGATACTCACGTGATCGTCTGGGCACTGGAAGACCCGGACCGCCTGGCCGCCGGCACCAGAACGGCGATCGAAACTGAAGAGAACGAGGTCTTCGTGAGCGTGGTGAGCCCGTGGGAGCTGGCAATCAAGGGACCGCGAGAGGGGCTGCTCCTTCGAGACGATCTGGAGGCAGAGGCTGACCGACGCGGCTTTGACCTGCTCCCGGTTCACTTCAGGCACACGGAGCCGATCGGGTCCATGCCCTACCACCACCGCGACCCATTCGACCGGATGCTCGTAGCTCAAGCCATCATCGATGGCCTGACGATCGTCACTTCCGACAGCAAGATGACCGAGTATCAGGTCGCTTTGATGCCCGCGACCTAGGCAAGCTGGCGCTGGAGCAGGGCCATCCTCGCGACGGTGAGGGCGGCGTTGCGGCCCTGGTCGCGCTTGCCGCCGCCGGCGCGCTCGAGCGCCTGCTCCATCGTGTCGCAGGTGATCACGCCGAAGGCGCAGGGGACGCCGCTGGCGAGCTGCACGTCCTGGATCCCGCGGGCCGCCTCGGCGCAGACGAAGTCGTAGTGGTCGGTCTCACCGCGGATCACGACGCCGAGGCAGGCGACGCCGGCGAACTCGCCGCTCTCGGCGTGCAGCTTGGCGGCGAAGGGAAGCTCGTAGGCCCCGGGCACCGAGGCGTGGCGGACCGCGGCCGCCGGCACGCCGGCCAGCTCGAAGCCCTCGCCGGCGCCGCGCAGCAGCCGCTGCGCCAGGTCCTCGTAGAAGCGGCCGACGCAGACGGCGAAGGAGAGCGAGCCGAGGATCGAGCGCTCGGCCTCGTCGAAGCTCTCGAGGAACGTCCCGTCCTCAGCCACCGGCGCTCCCGGCGTCGCGCTCCTCCTCGTCGTGGATCATCTCCTCGTCGAAGGCGAGGCCCTGGTGGTGCAGGGTGTGACCCATCTTGTCGCGCTTGGCCCGCAGGTAGTCCTCGTTGTGGGCGTTGGGCGCCGACTCGATCGGCACCTGCTCGCTGACCGAGAGGCCGTAGCCCTCGAGGCCGACGATCTTTTTCGGGTTGTTGGTGAGGATGCGGATGCTGGTCAGCCCGAGGTCGCCGAGGATCTGGGCGCCGATCCCGTAGTCGCGCAGGTCCGCCGGCAGGCCCAGCTTGAGGTTGGCCTCGACCGTGTCGGACCCTTCCTCCTGCAGCTTGTAGGCGCGCAGCTTGTTGAGCAGGCCGATCCCGCGGCCCTCCTGGGAGAGGTAGAGCAGGACGCCCTGGCCCTCGCGCTCGATCATCCCCAGCGCCGCCGCGAGCTGCTCGCCGCAGTCGCAGCGCATGCTGTGGAAGACGTCGCCGGTCAGGCACTCGCTGTGCACGCGGACGAGCACGTCCTCGGCGCCGGCGACGTCGCCCTTGACCATCGCCACGTGGTGTTTGTCGTCGACCAGCGAGCGGTAGCCGACCGCGGTGAAGTCGCCGAAGGCGGTCGGCAGGCCGGTGTCGACGACGCGCTCGACCAGCTTCTCGGTGCGCCGCCGGTAGGCGATCAGGTCGGCGACCGTGACCATCTTCAGGTTGTGCTTCTCGCAGTAGGGGACGAGGTCGGGGACGCGCGCCATCGTGCCGTCGTCGTTCATCACCTCGCAGATCACGCCGGCGGGGATAAGTCCGGCGAGCCGCGCGAGGTCGACGCTGGCCTCGGTGTGCCCGGTGCGCTCCAGCACGCCGCCGTCTTTGGCCCGCAGCGGGAACATGTGGCCGGGGACGACGATGTCGCGCGGGCCCGATTCGGGGTCGATCGCGACCTGGATCGTGTGGGCACGGTCGTGGGCGGAGATCCCCGTGCTGACCCCGCCGGCGGCCTCGATCGTCACCGTGAACGCGGTCTGCAACGGCGCCTCGTTCTTCGCCGCCATCAGGTTCAGCCCGAGCCGCTCGCAGCGCTCCGCGGTCAGCGCCAGGCAGATCAGCCCGCGCGCCTCCTTGGCCATGAAGTTGACCGCCTCCGGCGTCGCGAACTGCGCCGCCATCACCAGGTCGCCCTCGTTCTCGCGGTCCTCGCCGTCGCAGACGACGACCATGCGGCCGCGGCGGATCTCCTCGATCGCCTCCTCGATCGTCGAGAACGGGCTCTCGCCCGCCCGCTCCGCTTCCGCTTGTCTCTGCGCCTCGGTCATCGTGCTCACGACTGCTCCTTTCCACCGGATGGTGCCATCAACCGCTCCACGTGCTTTGCGATCACGTCACACTCGACGTTGATCTTGCGCCCCGGCCGCGCTTCGCCGAGGCTCGTCCGCTCCAGGGTCTCGGGTATCAGGGAAACGGAAAGCCAAGAATCGCCCAAATCGGCGATCGTCAGGCTGACCCCGTCGAGCGCGATCGAGCCCTTGTCGATCGCGTAGCGCATCAGCCCGGGGTCGAGGACGACGCGCAGGCGCCTGGCGAAGCCGTCCTCCTCCAGGGCGGCGACCTCGCCGACGCCGTCGACGTGGCCCTGCACGATGTGCCCGCCGAGCCGGTCCGACGGCCGCATCGCCAGCTCCAGGTTGACGCGCGAGCCGGCCTCCACCCGGCCCAGCGCAGTCACCGCGAGCGTCCGGTTCATCGCCTCGGTCTCGAAGCCGCCGCCGTCCACGGCGGTCGCCGTCAGGCAGACGCCGTCGACCGCGACCGAGTCCCCGGGCTCGATCTCACCCGCCAGCTTCGTCGCGATCCGCAGCCGCGCGCCGTCGGCGCCGCCGTCGACCGACTCGACCGTGCCCACGTCCTCGATCAGCCCCGTGAACATCTCACCACTCCTTGAACCGGGCCGTGATCAGCGTGTCGTCCCCAATCTGCTCAACGTCTCGGGACAGGGCGACCCGGCGCGCGGGTCCTGTCGGGGGGCCGGGGGGGTCCTCCTGGCGCTGCGCTCTGCTCCGGGCACAGGGATCGTGCGCATGGAGGGACGAAGCCTCGCCCTCCGCAGACTCCGCGCGGGCAGAGGACCCCCCCGGCCCCCCGCCTCCCGCGCGAGGAGCGTTCCCACCCAGCAAGATCGGGGCCACGAAGGTCCGCGCCTCGTCGATGGCGTCGGCTGACAGAAACGCGGAGGCAAGCGTCCGTCCGCCCTCGAGGAAGAGGCTCGTCATACCCCGACGGCCGAGCTCCGAGAGGGCCGCGTCGATTCCGGCGGCGACCAAGGTCTCGGCTCCGGCCTCCCTCAGAGCCGCCAGACGCCCGGCGTCGGCGTCCTGCGAGGTGACGACCAGGACTGGCGAGAAATCGAGCGTCTGCAGCAGCTGCGAATCGAGCGGCAGTCGGGCCTGACGATCGAAGACGACGCGCAGCGGCTGCCGAGGCCCCGCACCGCCGTAGAGGTTTGTGTCGCTATCCGGTGAAAAGCTCGACGGCGCCGGGGGACGGGCGGTTAGCAGGGGGTCGTCGGCGAGGACGGTGCCGATGCCGGCGGCGATCGCGTCGGATTCGGCGCGCCAGCGGTGGACCAGCGCGCGGCTCTCGGGGCCGGAGATCCAGGGCGAATCGCCCTCGGGAGTCGTCGTCCGGCCGTCGAGCGACATCGCCAGCTTCAGCGTGACCAGCGGCAGGCCGGTGCGGGCGTGCTTGCGGAACGGCTGGTTGAGCAGCCGCGCCGCGGTCGCCTCCTCGCCGGCGGCGAACTCGACCTCGACCCCGCCGTCGCGCAGGATCCCCGGCCCCCGCCCCGACGCCTTCTCGCTCGGATCGTCGGACCCGATCACCAGCCGCGAGATCCCAGCCTCGAGGATCGCCTCCACGCACGGCGGCTGCCTGCCCGTGTGCGCACAGGGCTCCAGCGTCACATACATCGTCGCCCCGGTGGGGTCCTCCCCCCGCTCGGCGCAGTCCCTCAACGCAGCCCGCTCAGCATGCAGATCGCCCAATTCCGCGTGATGGCCATCCCCGATGACGGTTCCATCCCTTACGAGCACAGCCCCCACGAGCGGGTTCGGGCTGACTCTCCCCCGCCCGAGCTCCGCAAGCTCCAAAGCCCGCCGAAGGTGCTCACGATCCGCAGTTGTCAGTGACGCGGTCACGTTGATTGACGAGTCAGTCAATCCTACCGCTCGACGCCGTAGAGCTTTTTCCCGCATAGCGGCGAAAAGCTCTACGGCCGGTGCCCCGCTGGGTGCGACCGCCCTCGCGCGGGTGGCGGCGGGTGGGGGTGTCCGGGCGGCGCGGCGTTAATTTTTCGCCTGCGAGTCACGAGAGATGCGTCGGCCGGTGCGAAAAATCCAGCGCCGCCCGGACACCCCCACCCGCCGACAGGACCCGCGCGCCACAAGCATGGTCCCTTGGCGCGCCACACGCATGGTCCCTTGGCGCGCCACACGCATGGTCCCTTGTCAGGTCCCGCGGATACCCTGAGCGCCCCCGCAATGAAGCTCATCATCCAGATCCCCTGCCTCAACGAGGAGGCGACGCTGCCGCAGACGATCGCCGACCTGCCGCGCCGGGTCGACGGCTTCGACGCGGTCGAGCTGCTGGTGGTCGACGACGGCTCGACCGACCGCACGGTCGAGGTGGCGCGGGAGCACGGGGTCGAGCACGTCGTGCGGCTGACGCGGAACCGCGGCCTCGCCGCCGCCTTCCAGGCCGGCCTCGACGCCTGCCTCAAGCTCGGCGCCGACGCGATCGTCAACACCGACGCCGACAACCAGTACAGCGGCGCCGACGTGCCGAAGCTGCTGGCGCCGATTCTCGCCGGCGAGGCCGACATGGTCGTCGGCGACCGCCGCGTCTCGACGATCGAGCACTTCTCCGGCGGCAAGAAGCGCCTCCAGCGCCTCGGCAGCGCCGTCGTGCGCAAGGTCTCCGGCACCTCGGTCGCCGACACGACCTCGGGCTTCCGCGCCTACAACCGCGAGGCGGCGCTCGGCCTGCTCGTCGTCGACGACTTCACCTACACGCTGGAGAGCCTGATCCAGGCGGGGAAGATGCTGGTCGCGGTCGACCAGGTCGAGGTCGAGACCAACCCGCAGACGCGCGAGTCGCGGCTCTTCGGCTCGACCGGCGCCTACGTGCGCCGCAACGGGCTGGCGATTTTGCGCGTCTACGCCCGCTACGAGCCGCTGCGCGTCTTCAGCCTCGCCGCCGCCGCGGTCGGCGCGCTCGCCCTTGCCGCCTGGCTGCCCTTCCTGATCGACTGGATCTTCAACGGCGACTCGAGCGGCCACATCCAGTCGCTGATCCTCGGCGCGGTGCTGTTCATCGCCTCGCTGCAGCTCTTCGCGCTCGGCGTGATCGGCGACCTGCTGGCCGGCCAGCGGGTGATGACCCAGCGGGTGTTCGAGCGCGTGCGCCGGGTCGAGCTCTCGCTCGGCGTCGAGCCCTCCCACTACGAGCGGGGACGATGAGGGGCGCAAAGGGCGGTTCGGCGACCGCCGAGTACGGTCGCCTGGCGAGCTTCCTCGCGATCGGCGTCGGCCTCACCGGGCTGATCACCTACGCCTACTTCCTGATCGCCTCGCACGTGCTCTCGAGGCCCGACTACGGCCAGATCACCGTGCTCTGGTCGGCCGTCTTCATCACGATCTCGACCCTCTACCGGCCGATCGAACAGCTGCTCTCGCGCCACATCTCCGAACACCGCACGAAGGGCGAGGAGCTGGGCGGGACGATGCGGGTCGCGGCGACGATCCAGCTCGGCCTCGGCCTCGCCTTCGCGATCCTCGCGCTGGCCCTGCGCGGGCCGATCCAGGACGGCCTGCTGGAGGGCAACGAAACGCTCTACTGGGTCTTCTTCGGCGCCGTCCTCTTCTACGCCGCCAGCTACTTCGCCCGCGGCTTCCTCGCCGGCGCCCAGCGCTTCGGCCTCTTCGTCGCCCTGATCCTCTCCGAATCGTGCTTCCGCACGATCTTCGCCGTGCTCGTCGCGGTCAGCCTGCTGAGCGGCCAATCGGCCGTCGCCGTCGGCATCCTGGCTGCGCCGGCCCTCAGCCTGCTCGTCGTCCCTGCGGCATTCCTGCGTAGAGCACAAAGAGCACAGCAGGGTTCGCCCGGCATGCCCGGACGCGAAGCGGAGGACATGCCGGAGGAGAGATCCTCACCCGGCTCCGATCACGATCTGACTCCTTCGGAGTCGGGTGAGGATCTCTCCCATGATGGAGACGGACCTGCGCCAGACGCCGAGTTCTCGCTCCGCCACGGCACCGGCTTCGCCGCGGCGGTCCTGGTGATCATGTTCAGCGAACAGGCCTTCCTCAACGCCGGGCCGCTGGTGGTCCGCGGCCTGCAGGGCGCGGCGGCGGCCGGCTTCATCTTCAACGTGCTGATGATCGCGCGGGCGCCGCTGCAGCTCTTCCAGGCGGTCTCGACCAGCATCCTGCCCCACCTGACCAGGCTGCACACGAGCGGCACCGCCGAGGGCGAGGCGGAGTTCCGGCGCACGGTCCGCATGGTCCTGCTCGGCCTCGCCGCCTTCACCGCGCTGGCGCTCGTCTTCATGGCGGCGGTCGGGCCGACCGCGATGCAGATCGCCTTCAGCAAGAAGTTCACCTACGACCGCGCCGGGCTGCTGCTGGTCACGCTCGGCATGGGGCTCTACCTCTCCTCGGTCACCGTCAACCAGGCCTGCGTCGCGCAGGGGCAGGTGCGCCGCGCCGCCGTGCGCTGGATCGGCTGCGCGGCGCTGTTCATCGGCTGGAACTTCGTGCCCCTGGTCGGCGACGAGTTCCGCCGCGTCGAGATCGGCTTCCTGCTCGCCGCCGGCGTGCTCTTCTCGCTGCTCTACTACGTCTACCGCCGGCCGCACGAGCGGGCGGAGGACGTGCCGCGGCCCGGCTCGCCGGAGGAGATCGAGATCAAGCTGGCGACGATCGACGAGCAGACCTAGGCAGGGCTCGGGATGGAGGGGCACGACGCCGAGCTGATCCTGATCGTCGGCGCCCTGCTGGCCGCCGGCATCGCCGCCGCGCTGGTCGCCGACCGCGTGCGGCTGCCGGGCCTGCTGCTCTTCCTCGGGCTGGGAATGCTGCTCGGCTCCGAAGGCGTCGGCGGGATCGACTTCGCCGACTACCGCGCCGCCCAGACCGCGGGCACGATCGGCCTGGTGCTGATCCTCTTCGAGGGAGGCCTGACCGCCGGCTGGCACGAGATCCGGCCGGTGTTCCGGACGGCGATCGGCCTGGCCACGCTCGGCACGTTCCTCACCGCGATGGCGGCGGGGGCGGCCGCGATCTGGATCTTCGACCTCAGCACCCTGCAGGGCCTGATCGTCGGCGCCGCCGTCGCCGCCACCGACTCGGCGGCGATCTTCGCCGTGCTGCGCGGCTCGCGGCTCGAGCGCCGGCTCGCGCGCACGCTCGAGGGCGAGTCGGGGATGAACGACCCGGTCGCGCTGCTGCTCGTGATCGGCTTCGGCGAATGGATCGCCGACCCCGCCTACGGCGCCGCCGACATGGCGCTCTCCTTCGTCGTCAAGCTCGGCCTCGGCGCCGCGCTCGGGCTCGCCGTCGGGTGGGCGGCTCGGCGCGCGATCGCCCGCGCCGAGCTTCCCACCCAGGGGCTGTACCCGGTGGCGACTCTGGCCACGGCGGCGCTCGCCTACGGGATCGCCGAGGTCGCCGGCGGCTCGGGCTTCCTCGCCGTCTACGCCGCCGCGCTGGTGCTCGGCACCGGCTCGCTGCCGGCGCGCAGCACCGTCGTCTCCTTCCACCAGGGGCTCAGCTGGCTGGTCCAGATCGGCCTCTTCTTCCTGCTCGGCCTGCTGGTCTTCCCGGGCGAGCTGGCCGACGTCGCCGGCAAGGGCCTGCTGCTCTCGCTGATCCTGATCTTCGCCGCGCGGCCGCTGGCGACGCTGCTCGTCACCCAGCTCGGCGGCCTCGGCCTGCGCGAGCGGGCGATGCTCGGCTGGGCGGGCCTGCGCGGGGCGATCCCGATCTGGCTGGCGACGTTCCCGGTCGTCGCCGGGGTCGCCGAGTCGCGGCTGATCTTCGACGTCGTCTTCTTCGTCGTCCTCACCTCGACCGTGATCCAGGGGGCGACGGTCGAGCCGGTCGCGCGCTGGCTGGGCGTGACGAGCAGCGAGCCCGCCCTGCCCGAGCCGGTCGCCGACGTCGGCGTGGTGCGCGAGCTGGGCGGCGAGCTGATCTCCTGGCGGGTGCGCGAGGGCGACGCGGCGGCGGGGCTGCTGGTGCGCGAGCTCGGCCTGCCGCGCGAGGCGCTGGTCCACCTGATCGTGCGCGACGGACGCGCGGTCGCGCCGCGCGGCTCGACCAGGGTCGAGCCCGGCGACGAGCTGCACATGCTGGTCCAGGAGGCGCAGCGCGAGGAGGTCGAGCGGCTGACGCGGCGCTGGCGCGAGGGGCCGCTGGGCGAGCCGGCGCCGCTGCTGCTGCCGCCGCGCGGCGCGCCCCAGGTGTTCTCGGTGCGGCCGGGGCACACGCTCGCCGGCGACCCGGCGCACCCCGAGGAGGTCGACGGGATCGCCGTCCGCGAGCGCCTGCGCACGCGGCGCGACGAGCCCGGCGCCCTGGTCGCCCTCGCCGACGGCCGCTTCGCGATCACCAGCGGCGCCCACGTCGGCGTCGGCAGCCGGCGGGCGCTCGCCCGCTGGTGCGAACGGCGCGCCCTGCGGCCGGGGATCGCCGAGGCGGAGCGCTCCTGGTGGCAGGAGGCGGCGGGGACGCTGGTCGTGCCGGTGGCTCGGCCTCAGCGCCCCTGAACGCGGCGCCGTCGAGGTTATTGCCGCTATCCGGCGAAAACCTCTACGGCGCCGGAGCGGCGTCGGCGCTGAGGGCCAGGCGGACCATCTCCGAGCCGCTCTCCTTGTAGGGGGAGACGACGCGGTCGGCGCCGGCGCGCAGCATCTTGCGCTCCGAGTCCTCTTCGCTGGCGCGGGCGACGATCGCGATGTCGGCGCGCAGCTCGCGCGCGCTCAGCGTGATGAAGACGTTCTCGGCGTCGGAGTCCACGCAGGCGATCAGCCCGCCCGCCCGCATGATCCCCGCCTGGCGCAGGATCTCGTCGTCGGAGGCGCGCCCGTGGACGATCGGCGCGCCGGTCACCTCGGCGTGCTCGCGGGTCCCCTCGACGTCGGTGTCGATGACGACGAAGTCGCGACCCGCCGCGCGCAGGTCGCGCGCGACCTGGCGGCCGACGCGGCCGAAGCCGCAGACGAGGACGTGGTCGTTGAGCGAGTCGATCTGCTTCAAGGCTCTCCTCTGGTCGAGCAAGCCGGTCAGGTGGCCGGCGACGAAGAACTCGACGACGGTCACCAGGGCGTAGAAGAGCGTACCCACCCCGAGCACGATCAGCGCGACCTTGACGATCTGGCCGGCGCTGCTCGCCGGCTCGGGTATCGAGCCGATCGTCGCCACGGTGTCGAGCGCCCAGACGAAGCCGAAGCCCGGCGAGACGCCCTCGGCGATCGAGTAGGCGACCGCGCCGGCGACGAGCAGCAGCAGGAGCGCCAGGGCGAGCAGGGCGAGGCGAGCGACGCCCGGCGTCTGGCCCCGCGGCACCGCCGCGCCTCAGGCCGCTCCGGCGGCGGCGGCGATCGCGGTGTAGGCGGCGGCCGGGTCGGCGGCGCCGAAGACGGCGGAGCCGGCGACGAACAGCGAGGCGCCTGCTTCGGCGGTCGGCTTCGCCGTGGCCACGTCGATGCCGCCGTCGACCTCGACCGCGGCCGGGCCGATCAGCGCGGCGAGCCGCGAGACCTTGTCGACCGAGCCCTCGATGAAGGCCTGGCCGCCCCAGCCCGGGTTGACCGTCATGCAGAGGGCGATGTCGGCGTGGCCGCGCAGCTCGGCCAGCGACTCGGCCGGGGTGCCGGGGTTGATCGCGATACCGGCCAGGCAGCCCAGCTCGCGGATCGCCGAGAGCGTGCGGTTGGCGTGCGCGGTCGCCTCCTCGTGGAAGGTGATCGAGTCGGCGCCGGCGGCGGCGAAGGCCTCGATCTGGCGCTCCGGCGCCTCGATCATCAGGTGGACGTCGATCGCCCCGCCGGCCGCGTGCACCCGGTCGGCGATCGAGGAGGCGACGAGCGGCCCGATCGTGATCGGCGGCACGAAGCGCCCGTCCATCACGTCGAAGTGGATCACCCGCGCCCCGGCCTCCATCACCTCGTCGATCTGGCTGCCGAGGCGTGCGAAGTCCGCGGAGAGAATCGACGGCGCGACCCGCCGCTCCCCCAGCAGCTCTGCCATTCGCTCAGACATAAACACCACTATCCCAGGGCGCGAAAACCAAGCAGGTCGGGGGATGCAGGGAGGACGGTGAGGGGAGCGCACTTTCGTGCGTGACCCGATCCGGACGACCGAAGACCCCGAGATGCGCCGGTTTGCAGCGTCCTGGGGTCATACGGGTTTCAACATCGAGCTACCGCAGGTCTGACAGGTCATGTCCTCGGTGCTGCTCATCCGCGCGATCGTCTGGTGCTCGCCGCAGTGCGGGCACTGCGAGACGAGCTCGAAGCGGTGGAGACAGTACACGCAGCGGAAGCGGCCCGGGAGCTGGGTCGGCCGCAGCCAGGGCTCGCCGCAGCTCGGGCATCTCGCCCGTTTCAGCACGCGGGGTCCGGTTTCGTCGCGAGCATCCGCGTCAATCATCCTTGCTCAAGCGGCAGACGAAGAAGCCCGTGGTGCGGTCGCGGTCGGGGCGGATCTGCAGGCAGCGGTGGTCGTGGGTCGAGGCGAGCCCCGGCTCCAGGGCGCCGAGGTCGTCGACCGCGAAGCCCGGCGCCTCCCCCTCCGCGGCGCGGCGCTCCAGCGCCGCCACCTGCTCCTCGCCCTCGCGGCGCGAGACCGTGCAGGTCGAGTAGACGAGCGTGCCGCCGGGGCGCAGCAGGCGCAGCCCGTTGGCGAGGATCTCGGCCTGCAGCTCGGCGAGCCGGGCGATCGCCTTCGGCGACTTGCGCCAGCGGGCGTCCGGGCGGGAGGCGAGCGCGCCGAGGTCCGAGCACGGCGGGTCGACCAGCACGCGGTCGAAGCCCCCCGGCATCGCCGGCGCCGTGGCGTCGGCCTCGACCACGGTGACGTTGCGGACGCCCAGCCGCTGCGCCTGGGCGGCGACTTCGGCGGCGCGCGCCGGGTCGCTCTCGAAGGAGATCACCTCGCCGCGGTCGCCCATGCGGGCGGCGATCTGGCCGGTCTTGATCCCGGGCCCGGCGCAGAGGTCGAGCACCTGCTCTTCGGGCTGCGGGTCGAGCAGCTCGACGGCGGCGGCGGAGCCGCGGCTCTGCGGCGTCAGCTCGCCGGCGGCGACCCGCCCCCAGGTCTCCTCCCCGACCCGCCCCTCGACCACGAGCATCTCCGGCAGCGCCAGCAGCGACGCCGTTCCGGTGCGCCCCTCGCTCACTCCGGGCGGGAAGTGCGCGGCGGAAGCCGGGGAGACGCGGAACGCGGTCTCGGCCGGCTCGTTGCAGGCGGCGAGCAGCGAGCGGGCCGAGTCGGCGCCGAGCTCCTCCCACCACATCCGCGCCAGCCAGAGCGGCGCCGAGTGGGCGATCGCGGCGCGCTCCGGGGTCGAGTCGTCGCCGAGCAGCTCGCCGGCCAGCGAGTCGCGCTCGCGGGCGGCGCGGCGCAGCACCGCGTTGACCAGGCCGGCGGCGTGCCCGACGCCCGCGCCCTTGACCAGCTCGACGGCCTGGTCGACCGCCGCGTGGTCGGGCGTCGCGTCGGCGAACAGCAGCTCGTAGAGGCCGAGCCGCAGCGCCGCCAGCACCGGTGGGTCGAGCAGCCGGGTCGAGCGTCCGGCGAGCCGTTCGATCGCCGCGTCGGCGGTGCCGCGCCGCTGCACGGCGCCGTAGGCGAGCCGCTGCGCCTGCGCCCGCTCGCGCCCCGCGAGGCCCTCGCGGTCGGCCGCCTCGCGGAAGTAGCGCTCGCTGCGGGCGTCGCGCTCGAAGGTCGCCCGGACCGTCTCGAAGGCGAGCGACCGGGCCGGCGAGACACTCACGACGGGTTCCGCTTCGCTCCCGGCGCGAAGAACCAGAGATGCACGCTCGGTCGCTCCGCGATCACAGTACGGGCACCGGGTGGCCGCGCAGGTAGGCGTCGGCCGCCATCGGCTTGCCGCCGGGCGGCTGCACCACCTCCAGCCGCAGCGCGCCGCGGCAGCAGCCGAGCAGCAGCGCCCCCCACTCGGCTCGCATCTCGCCCTGCTTGACGTTGACGTCGACCGCCCGCGCCCGCCGCACGCCGAGCCTGCTCTCGCCGTCGAGCTCGAGGTAGGCGCCGACGTGCGGGGTCAGCGCCCGGACCGTCCGCGCCAGCTCGGCCGCCGGCCGCGCGGGGTCGAGTCGCCGCTCGGCCGGCTCGATCTTCTCCGCGTAGGTCGCGCCCTCCTCGTCCTGGGCCTCGAAGGCCAGCTCGCCCCGCCCCAGCCGGTCGAGCGCCCCCACCAGCAGCTCGCCGCCGAGGCCGGCGAGCTTGTCCGAGAGGCCCTCGAAGTCGTCCTCGGGGGCGATCGGGACCGCCTCGCGCAGGGCGACCGGGCCGGAGTCGAGCCCGGCGGCGACCCGCATCACGCTGACCCCGGTGCGCTCGTCGCCGGCCATGATCGCGCGCTCGATCGGCGCCGCGCCGCGCCAGCGGGGCAGCAGCGACGGGTGCACGTTCAGCATCGGCCACTCGGAGAGCAGCGGCTCGCGGATCAACCGGCCGAAGGCGCAGACGGCGACCGCCTCGGGCCGCGCGGCGCGGATCCGCTCCAGGGCCGCCTCCCCGTTGACGTCCTCGGCCTGCAGCAGCTCGATCTCCAGCTCGCCGGCAAGGACCGCCGCGGGCGGCGGGCCGCTGCGGCGCCCGCGCCCCTTCGGACGGTCGGGCGGGGTGACGACCAGCGCCGGGCGGTGCGGCGAGGCGGCGAGGCGGCGCAGCACGGCGGCGGCGAACTCCGAGGTGCCGATGTAGACCGTCCTCACGCGTCGGTGTGCGGCTCGCGGTGGTGCTCGCCGGCCGGCTCGGGATCGTCCTCGCTGGGAGGCGGCGCGTAGCTGCCGGCCTCGCGCAGCGCCCGCAGCGCCCCCTTGCGCTGCTCGCGCGGCGCCCGGTCGAGGATCAGCACGCCGTCGAGGTGGTCGATCTCGTGCTGGAGCACGCGCGCCTCGAGGCCCGAGGCCTCGATCGTCAGCGGCTCGCCCTCGGGATCGCGACCGGCGATCCGCGCGTGCAGCGGCCGCTCGACGTCCATCGCCACACGCGGCAGGCTGAGGCAGCCCTCCTCGGCGACGACGAGCTCGTCGGAGAGCCACTCGACCTCCGGGTTGACGAGGCCGGTCGGCTCGCTGTCGGCCCCGGCCTGGAAGACCAGCACCCGCCGCAGCACGCCGAGCTGCGTCGCGGCCAGGCCGACACCCATGCCGTCGCGCATGATCGCGATCATCCGCTCGACCTCATCGCGCAGGTCGGGGCCGAAGCGCGAGACCGGAGAGGCCCTGCTCTTCAGCACCGGGTCGCCGAACTTGACCACCTGCGCCAGCGCCGCTTCGCGCCGCTCGATCAGCTCGGCTTCCAGCCGCTCGCGCTCGGTCTCGTCCTTGACGGCCCCTTGCTCGCTCACTCGTCCGATTGTATGGATCGCAGGGGGCTACTGAGGGTCGACGTCGACCCCGATCGCGACGTCCTTCAGGGTGCGGTCGGCGGCGAGGCGCTCGACGGCGGCGCGGATCGCGGCGACCGTTTGCTCACGGTCGCTCGCCTTGGTCAGCAGGCGGCGGCGGTAGCGGTTGCGGACGCGGAACATCGGCGCCGGGCCGAGCAGGTCGGTGTCCTCGGGCAGGGTCTCGCGCAGCGCCTCGGCGAGCTTCGTCGCCGCCGCGTCGACGCGCGCCTCGGCCTCGGCCCTGAGCACGACGCGGACGAGGTGCGAGAAGGGCGGGTAGCGCAGCGCCCGGCGGCGCTCGACCTCCTCGGCGAGGAAGCCGGCCGCGTCGTGGGCGGCGGCGTGGGCGATGCTCGGCGCCTCGGGGGCGAGCGTCTGCACGATCACCTCCCCCCCGGCCGCGCCGCGGCCGCTGCGGCCGGCGAGCTGGGCGACCATCGCGAAGGTGCGCTCGGCGGCACGGAAGTCGGGGAAGCGCAGGGTCGCGTCGGCGTCGAGGATCGCGCTCAGCGTCACCTCGGGGAAGTCGTGGCCCTTGGCGACCATCTGCGTGCCGACGAGCACCGCGCTCTCGGCCTGGTCGAACCGCTCGAGGATGCGGGCGTGGGCGCCGCGCTCGCCCGCCGTGTCGGAGTCCAGCCGCAGGACCGGCAGCGGCGCCAGCCGCTCGGCGAGCAGCGCCTCGATCTGCTCGGTGCCGGCGCCGGCCCGCGAGAGCGTGGTCGAGCCGCAGTCCGGGCAGGCGCGCGGCAGCGGCTCGGAGTGGGCGCAGTGGTGGCAGACGACGCGCCCGGCGCGGCGGTGGACGATCAGCGAGACGTCGCAGTTGGGGCAGCCCCAGTGGCGACCGCAGGAGCGGCAGGTCAGCCAGGGCGCGAAGCCGCGCCGGTTGGCCATCACGATCGCCTTGGCGCCGGCCGCGCGCACGGCCTCGAGCGCCTTCCAGGTCGCCGGGTGCAGCGGGCCCGAGCGCGGGTCGGCGTCGCGCATGTCGAGCACCTCGACCGGCGGCATGGCGTGGCCGTCGACGCGGCTCGGCAGCTCGACCCGCGGCAGCTCCAGCCAGGTCTCCGGCCGCGGCGTCGCGGTTCCGGCGACGAGCACGGCGCCGCGATCCTCGGCGCGCCGGCGGGCGACCGCGCGGGCGTCGTAGCAGGGATCTCCCTCCTGCTTGTAGGAGGGGTCGTGCTCCTCGTCGATCACGATCAGGCCGAGCTCGCGCACGGGGGCGAAGACGGCGGAGCGCGGTCCGACGCAGACGCTCGCCTCGCCGCTGCGCAGGCGCCGCCACTCCTCGTAGCGCTCGGCCGGCGTCAGCGCCGAGTGCAGCACGGCGAAGCGGTCGCCGAGGCGGGCGCGGAAGCGGGCCACCGCCTGCGGGGTGAGGCCGATCTCGGGGACGAGGACGATCGCTCCGAGCCCGCGCTGCAACGCCGCCTCGACCGCCGCCAGGTAGACCTCGGTCTTGCCCGAGCCGGTGACCCCGTGCAGCAGCAGGCCCCGCGGCGCCTCGCTGCCGCCGTCGAGCGCCGCGACGATCTCGCCGACCGCATGCCGTTGCTCGCCGAGCAGCCGCGGCGCGGCCGCGGCGGCGCTACCCACGTCGCGGTGCTCGAGCGGCGGCCTGGCGCGGCGCTTGCGCACGCCGGGGTTCGGCGGCAGGGTCAGCCGCAGCCCCCGCGAGGGGGTGGAGCAGTACTCGCGGGCGACCCAGAGGCCGAGCCGCACCAGCTCCGCCGGCACGCCCGTCTCCAGCGCCTCCAACGGCTCGGCGAGGCGCTCCGGAGGCAGCTCCGAGCTCTCCGCCAGGTCGACGACGACCCCCAGCAGGCGCTGCCGGCCGAAGGGCACGCGGACGACGCGCCCGACCTCGAGGTCGGCCATCTCCTCCGGCAGGCGGTAGTCGAAGGGGCCGCGCAGCGCGCGGGCGGTGGTCAGCGGCTCGACCTTCGCGATCGCCATCCCCGGCACGCTATGGAGAGGCGCGGACGGCCGGGCTATCCTGAGCGCGGATGGGCCTCAACCTGAGCGCGGGCGAGCAGGTGATCTTCCAGGGCCACCCCTCCTGGCGGGCGATCCTCGGCTTCTACCTGAAAGGAGTGCTGATCGCGGCGCTCGCCGGCGCGATCGCCAAGCTCTTCTCGGCCGGCGCCGGCACGGTCTTCCTGATCGTCCTGCTCGTGCTCGCGCTGACCGCCCTGGTCGGCCTCGTCAGGCGCGTCTCGACCACCTACACGATCACCGACCGCCGCCTCAACATCAGGCGCGGCATCGCCTCCCGCGAGGTGCAGGAGACGCGGCTCGAGCGCGTGCAGAACGTCAACTACCGCCAGTCGCTGTACCAGCGGCTAATGCGGGTCGGCGACGTCGACTTCGACACGGCCGCCGGCGACGACTACGACTTCGTCTTCACGGGAGTGGCCGACCCCGCCGAGGTCGTGCACCGGGTCGACCAGGCTACCTCACGCAGCGGCTGCGTTAGCTGAATCCGCAGCCGCCCGCAAAGCCTCGGCCCGATCCGTCTTCTCCCAGGTGAAGTCGGCGTCGTCGCGGCCGAAGTGGCCGTACGCGGCGGTCTTCTGGTAGATCGGGCGGTGCAGGTCGAGGTAGCGGCGGAAGGCGCCGGGCCGCAGGTCGAACTCCGCTTCGACCAGGCGCGTGATCTCCATGTCCGGCAGCTTGCCGGTGCCGAAGGTGTCGACCATCACCGAGACAGGATGGGCGACGCCGATCGCGTAGGCGACCTGGACCTCGCAGCGCTCCGCCAGGCCGGCGGCGACGACGTTCTTGGCGACGTAGCGCGAGGCGTAGGCGGCCGAGCGGTCGACCTTCGACGGGTCCTTGCCGGAGAAGGCGCCGCCGCCGTGGCGGGCCATGCCGCCGTAGGTGTCGACGATGATCTTGCGGCCGGTGAGGCCGGCGTCGCCGACCGGGCCGCCGATCACGAACTGGCCGGTCGGGTTGACGAGGAAGCCCTCGCGCAGCGCCGCCTCGTCGTAGAGGCCCTCGGCGTCGGCCTTGAGCACCGGCAGGACCACGTGCTCCCAGAGCTCGGGCTTGATCGTCTCCTGCGAGTCGACGGCCTCGGCGTGCTGGGTGGAGATCAGCAGCTTCTCGACCGCGATCGGGCGGCCGTTCGCGTAGCGCACGGTCACCTGCGTCTTGCCGTCGGGCCCGAGGTAGTCGAGCGTCCCGTCCTTGCGCACCGCGGCGAGCCGCTCGGCGAGCCGGTGGGCGAGGTGGACCGGCATCGGCATCAGCGCCTCGGTCTCGTCGGTCGCGTAGCCGAACATCATCCCCTGGTCGCCCGCGCCCGCCAGCAGCAGTTCGTCGTCGGTGTCGGAGCCGGTGCGCGTCTCGTGCGAGGCGTCGACCCCCTGGGCGATGTCGGGCGACTGCTTGTCGAGCGAGACGAGGACGGAGATGTGGTCGCAGTTGTAGCCGTAGTCGCCGTGGTCGTAGCCGATCTTGCGGATCGTCTCGCGGACCAGCTCGGGGACGTCGAGGTGAACGTCGGTCGAGATCTCTCCCGACACCACCGCCATCCCGGTGTTGACGAGGGTCTCGCAGGCGACGCGGCCCTCGGGGTCTCCCGCCATGACGGCGTCGAGGATCGCATCGGAGATCTGGTCGCAGACCTTGTCGGGATGACCCTCGGTGACGGACTCGGACGTGAAAAGGTACTCGCCCTCGGCGAGCGGCTCAATGTTTGACATGCGAGGAATGTATCGGGGGGCGCTCAGCGACGGCGGCCCGAGTGCGGGACGAAGTCGATGACGAGCGGAATCCCCTGCATCCCGTAGGCCTCGCGCATGCGGTTCTCCAGGTGGTAGGCCCAGTCGCGCACGATCAGCCGGCGGTCGTTCACCTGGATCGCGAAGCGCGGCGGCCGCTCGCCGATCTGGGCCGCGTAGTAGAGCCGCAGGCGGCGGCCGCGCCGCGAGGGCGGCGGGTTGGCGGCGACGACGTCGTTGACGAAGCGGTTCAGCTCCGGCGTCGGGATCCGGGTCGCCGCCCGGTCGGCGAGCTCGAGCGCCTTGGGCAGCAGCCGGGCGACGTTGCGGCCGCGCAGCGCCGAGCAGGTGACGACCTCGGGCCGCAGGCGCAGCTTGCGCTCGACCCGGGCGCGGGCGTCGTCGACGTCGGTCTCGCCGATGTCCCACTTGTTGAGCGCCAGCAGCGTCGCGCAACCGGCCCGCATCGCCAGCTCGGCGATCCGCAGGTCCTCCGCGGTGACCCCGTCGGCGGCGTCGCAGACGACGATCGCCACGTCGGCGCGCTCGACCGCCAGCTCGGAGCGCAGCTGCGCGTAGTAGTCGACCGTCCCCGCGACCTTCGAGCGGCGCCGCAGGCCGGCGGTGTCGACCAGCAGCACGGGCCGCCCGTCCACCTCGATCTCGGTGTCGATCGTGTCGCGGGTCGTGCCGGCGCGCGCGGAGACGATCACCCGCTCGCCGCCGAGGAAGGCGTTGACCAGCGAGGACTTGCCGGCGTTGGGCCGGCCGACGACCGCGACGTGGACGGGCTCCTCGCCCTGCGCCGGCGCCGGGCGCTCGCCGAGCGCCGCGACCACGCGGTCGAGCAGGTCGCCGCTGCCCAGCCCGTGCGTCGCCGAGACCGGCAGCGGCTCGCCGAGACCGAGGCCGTGGAACTCGGCGGCGACGTGCTCGTCGCCGGGCCGGTCGACCTTGTTGACGACGACCAGCACCGGCGCCTCGGCGCCGCGCAGCGTCTTCGCCAGCTCGGCGTCGCCCGCCCGCAGCCCGGCGCGGCCGTCGACCACGAGCAGGATCGCGTCGGCCTCGGCCATCCCGATCCGCGCCTGGCGCTGCACGTCGGCCGCCAGCTCGCTCTCGTCGGCGAGGTCGATGCCGCCGGTGTCGAGCAGCTCGAAGGCGACCCCGTTCCACTCGCAGGGGACGCGCTTGCGGTCGCGGGTGACGCCGGGCTCGGCGTGGGTGACGGCCTCGCGCCCACCGGCCAGCCGGTTGACCAGCGTGCTCTTGCCGACGTTGGGGAAGCCGACGACGGCGACGGTCGGGCGGCTCATGCAAGGTCTCCTGGCGACTTGGTCGCAATATGTGCGACCAAGTCGCCAAACGCCCTCACGTGAGGCCTCGTTCCCGGGCGAGGCCGACCACCAGCTCGACCACTCGGTCCAGGGTCAGGTCGCTCGTGTCGATCTCGACCGCGTCATCGGCGGCGCGCAGGGCGCTGTGGGCGCGCGTCTCGTCGCGCTCGTCGCGCTCGCGCTGGGCGGCGAGCACGGCGGCCTCGTCCTCTCCGGTCTGCGCGGCGCGGCGGCGGGCGCGCTCCCCGGCGGACGCGGTGAGGAAGACCTTGAGCGGCGAGTCGGGGCTGACCACGGTGCCGATGTCGCGGCCCTCGGCGACGTAGCGGCCGGCGGCGATCAGCCGCCGCTGCTCGGCGGCCATCGCCTCGCGCACCGGTGCGTGGACGGAGACGCGTGAGGCGGCCTCGGTGACCGCGGGCTCGCGGATCGCGTCGCCGACGTCCTCGCCGTCCAGCGTGACCCGCTCGCCGTCGAGGTCGATCCGCAGCGAGCGCGCCAGCGCGCCGAGCGCGGCGGCGTCGTCGAGCTCGGCGCCGCAACGGATCGCCGCCAGCGCCACGCAGCGGTACATCGCCCCCGAGTCGAGGTAGGTGAGGCCGAGCGCCGCGGCGACCGCGCGGGCCACCGTTGACTTGCCGGCCCCGGCGGGCCCGTCGATCGCGATCACCATCGTGGGGCGGGAGGGTATTCGCCCGGTCAGCCGGGCGAGAGCGCCGCGAGGTCGGCCTCGAAGGCGGGGTAGCTGACCGCGGCGGCGCCCATGCCGGCGACCTCGACCCCCTCGCGCGAGGCGAGACCGGCGACGGCGCCGAGCATCGCGATCCGGTGGTCGCCGTGCGAGTCGATCGCGCCGCCGCGCAGGCCGCCCGCGCCGGCGATCCGCATCCCGTCCCCGCTCGTCTCGACCTCCGCGCCGAGCGCGGTCAGCGCCGCGCCCACCGTCTCGATCCGGTCGCTCTCCTTGCGCCGCAGCTCGGCCGCGTCGCGGATCGTCGTCTCGCCCTCGGCGAAGCAGGCGGCGAGGGCGACCAGCGGCAGCTCGTCGATCGCCAGCGGGATCTCCTCGCCGCCGACCTCGGTTCCGCGCAGATCGGAGGCGCGGACGCGCAGGCGGCCGCTCGGCTCGCCGCCGCGCTCGCCCTCCTCCTCCACCTCGATCCGCGCCCCCATCCGCGCGAGCACCCGCAGCAGGCCGGTGCGGGTGGGGTTGAGCCCGACGCCGCTCAGGCCGACGTCGCTGCCGGGGACGAGCAGCGCCGCGACGAGGAAGAAGGCGGCGGAGGAGAAATCGGCGGGGACGACGATCTCGCCCGGCTCGAGCAGCGAGGCGGGGCGCACCGTGACCGCGCCCCCGCCGCGCTCGATCTCCGCCCCGGCGGCGGCGAGCACGCGCTCGCTGTGGTCGCGGGTCGGCAGCGGCTCGACGATCCGCGTCTCGCCCTCGGCGAGCAGGCCGGCGAAGAGCAGGCACGACTTGACCTGCGCGCTGGCGACCGGCAGCTCGTAGGAGATCCCCTGCAGCGGCGCGGCCTCGATCCGCAGCGGCGGCAGCCGCTCCTCGCGGGCCTCGATCCGCGCTCCCATCAGCCGCAGCGGAACGGCGATCCGGTCGACCGGCCGGCGGCGGATCGAGTCGTCTCCGTCGAGCGTCCAGGCGCCGGTCTCCTGCCCGGCGAGCCAGCCCGGCAGCAGGCGCAGCAGCGTGCCGGCGTTGCCGACGTCGATCGCCGCGGGCGCGGCGCCGCGCAGGCCGACGCCGCGAATGCGCAGCTCCGCGCCGGCACCGCCCGTGACCTCGGCGCCGAGCGCCTCGACCGCGGCGAGGGTCGAGCGGGTGTCGGCGGCGTCGAGGTAGCCCGCGATCGCCGTCTCCCCCTCCCCCATCGCCGCGATCAGCGCCGCGCGGTGGGACACCGACTTGTCGGGCGGCGGCCGCAGGCCGCCCCGCAGCGGCCCGGAAGGGTCAAACCGTGTCGGCATCCGTCACTCCCCGGCCAGCAGCGAGACGCTGTGGCCGCGCTCGCGCATCAGCGCCGCGGCGCGCTCGGCCCCCTCGTCGCCGCCGACCCAGAGGCTGATCGCGCCCGAGCGCATGTCCGCCGCGGGGTGCAGCGCCATGTCCTCGATGTTGACCCCGGCCTCGCCCAGCGCCAGCGCCAGCTCGGCGACGATGCCGGGGCGGTTGGGGACGACGACGCGCAGCTCGCGCAGCGGTCCGGCGGCGTCGTCCGCTTCCAGCAGGCGACGACGGTCGGCGCCGGCGGCCGCGTGCCAGGCCTCGATCGCGCCCCGCTCGCCCGAGCCGATCAGCTCGCGGGCCTCGCGCAGGCGGGCGATCGCATCGTCGATCGCGGCCACCACCGCGTCGCTGTTGGCGCTGAAGATGTCACCCCAGATCGCCGGGTTGGAGCCGGCGACGCGGGTCGCGTCGCGGAAGCTCGGGCCGACCTCGGGCAGGCGCTCGGAGTCGTGTGTCAGCGTCGCCGCCGCCTGCGAGGCAAGCGCGTTCGCCAGCACGTGCGGCAGGTGGCTGACGGTCGCCATCAGGCGGTCGTGCGCGGCGGCGTCGATCGCCTGCGGGCGGGCGCCGAGGCCGGCGATCGCCCGCTGCAGGCGGTCGTAGAGGATGCCCCCGGTGCGCTCGCTCGGGGTCAGGTACCAGCGCGCGTCCTCGAACAGGTCGGCGCGCGCGTTGTCGACTCCGGCGGTCTCGGCGCCGGCCAGCGGGTGACCGCCGACGAAGCGCTCGTCCTCGCCCAGCGCGGCGACGATCCCGCGCTTGGTCGAGCCGGCGTCGGTGACGACGGTCTCGGGACCGCCCGCGGCGAGCGCCGCGCCGGCGAGCTCCGGCAGCGACGCCACGGGGCCGGCGCAGAACACGATGTCGGCCCCGGCGCAGGCCTCCCCCACCGAGTCGGCGGCGACGTCGATCGCGCCACGCTCCAGCGCCCGCTCCAGGGTGGGCCTGCGCGGCCCCCAGCCGCTCACCTCGGCGTCGAGCCGCTCCCTCGCGGCGAGCCCGATCGAGCCTCCGATCAGGCCCACCCCGAGGACGGCTACCTTCATTCTCCGCGCCGTGTCCGTGCCGCCGCCGCCAGGCCCTGCAGGGCCGTCACGGTGTGCTCCCAGTCGATGCACGGGTCGGTGATCGACTGGCCGTAGACGAGGCCCTCGCCGTCGCCCAGGTCCTGCCGGCCCTCGACCAGGAAGGACTCGAGCATCACGCCGACGATCGCCCCGTTGCCGGCCGCGACCTGCTCGCCGATCTGCGCCGCCGCCTGCATCTGACGCTCCGGGTCCTTGGCGCTGTTGTCGTGCGAGGCGTCGATCACGACGCGCTCGGCGAGGCCGGCGCCCGCGAGCTTCTCCAGCGCCGCCGCGATGCCCTCGGGGTCGCAGTTGGGCGCGCCGCGGCCGCCGCGCAGGATGATGTGCCCATCGGGGTTCCCGGCGGTGTGGTGGATCGCCGGACGGCCGGCGTCGTCGATGCCGGCGAAGGCGTGCGGGGCCGCCGCCGCGCGCACCGCGTCGACCGCGATCTGGACGTTGCCGTCGGTGCGGTTCTTGAAGCCGATCGGCATCGAGAGGCCGGAGCCGAGCTGGCGATGGATCTGGCTCTCAGTCGTGCGTGCGCCGATCGCTCCCCAGGCGACCGTGTCCGAGATGTACTGCGGCGTGATCGGGTCGAGGAACTCGCAGCCGATCGGCACCCCGAGGTCGAGCACCTGCAGCAGCAGTGTGCGGGCCATGCGCAGGCCGGCGTTGACGTCGCAGGAGCCGTCCAGGTAGGGGTCGTTGATCAGCCCCTTCCAGCCGGTCGTCGTCCGCGGCTTCTCGAAGTAGACCCGCATCGCGATCAGCAGGTCGTCGCCCAGCTCGGCGGCGATCTCCGCCAGCCGCCCGCCGTACTCGAGCGCCGCCTCGGGGTCGTGCACGCTGCACGGCCCGACGACCACCAGCAGCCGGTCGTCGACCCGTTCGAGCACGTTCTCCGTGTCCTGCCGCCCTTTGACCACGATCTGCTCGCGCTCCTCGCCGAGCGGCAAGTCGCCGAGCAGCGCTTCCGGCGAGACCAGCTCGACCACGCGCTCGATCCGCTGGTCGCGAACCCGGTCCCGCGCCTCCTCCCGCATTCCGATGAACATTTTTCCTTCGCCTTTCTCCACTCTGGGGGACTCTACTTTCCGTGCGCGCCTCGCAATGCGAGCGCGGGCATCGCGAAGCGCGCGAACCACTCGAAGCGGCGCCCGGCCAGACGCTCTATGTAAGCGGCGCGAAGCCGCCCAGGCCGGACGCCTAGCTAAATCGCCAGAGATAGGAGATGCGGACAGGGGCGATCGCAGCGCGCCTAGCGCACATGCTGCTCGCGGTCTCGCCTGTCCGCTTCACGTCGCCTGACTTTGTAGCACTTCTGGCAAGGCGGTGAGAAATCTGTCGTTCTCGGCGGGCGTCCCGTAGCTGACCCGGATGTGTCCGGGGTCGCCCAGCGGGGTGCCGGGACGGACCGCGATCGACTGTTCGGTCAGCGCGGCGACGACCGCCTGCTCGGCGGCCTCGCCGAGGTCGATCCAGGAGAAATTGGTCTGGGTCTCGGCCGTCGAGAGGCCGAGCCCGCGCAGGCCCTCCTCGACCCGGACGCGCTCGATCAGCGTGCGCTCGACCCGGCGCTCGACGTCGTCCTGGTGCAGGACGGCCTCCGCGGCCGCCGCCTGGGCGAGCGCGTTGACGCTGAACGGCTGGCGCACCGCGTCGACCGCGGCGCGGAACTTGGCCGAGCCGAGGGAGAAGCCGACCCGCAGGCCGGCGAGGCCGTAGATCTTGCTGAAGGTGCGCAGCAGGACGAGGTTGGGGAACTCGGCGAGCAGGGCGACGGTGGCGTCGGGGTCGTCGACGGTCTGGAACTCGATGTAGGCCTCGTCGAGGACGATCGTCACGTGACTGGGGATGCGCGCGCAGAAGGCGGCGACCCGCGCCGCCGGCAGATAGGTCCCGGTCGGGTTGTTGGGGTTGCAGACGACCACCATCTGGGTCGCCGCGGTGATCTCGGCGGCCATCGCGTCGAGGTCGTGCACCTCGCCCGCGGCCAGCGGCACGCGGATCTCGCGGGCTCCCGTCATCGCCGCCATGTGCGGGTACATCGAGAAGGAGGGCCAGGCGTAGACGATCTCGGCGCCGGGCTCGCAGAGCGCCTCGGCGGCGGCGAGCAGGATCTCGCAGGAGCCGTTGCCGACGGCTACGCGTCCGGGCTCGACCTCGTAGCGCTCGGCGATGCGGCGCCGCAGCAGGGTCGCGTCGGGGTCGGGGTAGCGGTTCATCGCCGAGGCGGCCTCGCGAATCGCCTCGACCACCTTCGGGTGCGGCGGGAAGGACGACTCGTTGGAGGCGAGTTGGGCGATCTCGCCGGCGGCGATCGCCTCGGGCGCCTGCCCGGTCGGCACGCCGGCCTGGTAGCCCGGGATGCGGGCCAACTTCTCTGCAAACGTCACGGTCACCCCAGGGAGTTTGCCCGATATCTCAATAACGGTGTCGGACCAAGCGGGGCACGGACGCAGGGAGCGTGGCGTGCTCTGCACGCGAGCGACCGAGGACACCGCCCCGCGACGTGTCCGGGGCCGTTACTGCGCGGCGTGCAGGTCGGTGCGCAGCTCCTGCGTGGCGCCGAGGTAGACGTGCGTTGTCTCGTGCCCGGCCGGCGCGTAGTAGTGGACCATCGCCCGGATCACCCGCGGCATCGAGCCCGGCACGGGGATCTCGCGGCAGCAGAGCAGCGGCACCGCCTCGAGCCCCAGCTCGCGCGCCGCCGCCGCGGGAAACTCGGCGTCGAGGTCGTCGGTGGTCGTGAACAGGCAGCTGACCATCGCCTCGGGCTCCAGCTCGTTGCGGCCGATCAGCTCGCGCACCAGCTCCGTGGTCGCCGCGGCGATCGCCGCCGCCTCGTTCCCCTCCGCCTGCACCGCCCCGCGCACGGCGAAGAGCCTCTGATCCCCGTTGCTGCTCACATGCGCATCTTCCCAAACCCGGGGGGCGAACTTGCTTCCGCCGGGACTTATCCATCTATGAGAGGCATAGATCCCAGTGGAACGAAGTGGAGCCAAGTCGCCGCACTCGCCGCAAGGCAGCATGGCGTCGTCTCCCGGGCCCAGATGCGAGCCGCTGGCGTCACCGACAGCGCAATCGAGAGGGCTGTGCGCTCGGGACGACTCCATCCCGCATTCCGGGGGACCTATGGCGTCGGACATCCGCCAATCGGCGAGCGAGCCCGGACGATGGCCGCGGTGCTGGCCTGTGGGCACGGCGCCGTCGTATCGCATCTCACCGCCGCGCATCTCCTCGGCCTGCGCGACCGGCCACCTTCCGTCGTCGAACTGATCGCACGCGGAGAGAGAGGCCGAGGCATCGACGGAATACGCTGTCGCCAGGTTCCTCCTCCTCGCGGCGCCGAAGCGGGTCACGTCGGCGTCATTCCATGCACCAGCCCGGCCCGCACGATTGTCGATGTGGCGGGGACGCTCGGCGAAGATCAGCAACGCAGGGTCGTGGAGAGGGCGGCGGTCCGAGGCATTCTCGACCTGGAGGCAGTCGAGCGGATCATGGCGGCAACCAGGAGACGGGGAGCTCCGCTCTTGCGACGAATCCTGGCCGACTGGAGACCGAGCCAGTCGGCCGGCCTCGGCGGCTCGCCGCCCGACCTTCGAAGCGAGCTCGAGGCGCGCGTGCTGGCGTTGATCAATGCCGCTGGCCTGCCGGCGCCCGACTGCAATGCCCGCGTGGAGGCCGACGCCGCAAACCTCGTCGTGGACTTCCTCTGGCCCGAACGGCGCCTTGTCGTCGAAACGGACGGGGCGGGCTTTCACGACCATCGGCGCGCCTTCGAGTCCGATCGGCTGCGTGACCGCAAGCTTCAGCTCGCCGGTTATCGCGTCGTCCGCTTCACCTACAGACAGGTCGACACAGAACCGGAAGCGGTGCTCGCGGCGATCCGTCGGATGCTGGGAGCAGCCATCGAGTAGCGTCGGGGCATGGGCTTGCGAACCGAGGAGCTGCGACTTTCGACACGGGGCGACACCGATGTCGTCGACGTCACCGCGCAGGTGCAGGGGGTCGTTGAGACGTCCGGAGTCGGGGACGGGCAGGCGCTGGCCTTCGTGCAGGGGTCGACGGCGGCGATCTCGACGATGGAGTTCGAGCCGGGCGGTGTCCACGACCTGCGGGAGATGGTCGAGCGGCTGATCCCGGCGCGCGGCGACTACGAGCACAACCGTCTCAACCACGACAGCAACTCGCACGCCCACCAGCGGGCGACGCTGGTCGGGCCGTCGGAGACCGTTCCGGTGATCGGCGGGCGGCTCGCCCTCGGCACCTGGCAGCAGCTCGTCCTGCTCGACTTCGACGACCGCCCGCGCGAGCGGACCGTCGTCGTCCAGGTCAGCTCGTAGCGCCGGCCTCGCGCAGCGCCTCGATCTCCTCCCCCGCGAGCAGCCGCGCCTCGCCCTCGCCGAGATCGCCGAGCTCGACCGGCCCGAAGCGCACCCGTCGCAGCGCAACCACGTCGTTGCCGACCGCCTCCGCCATCCGACGCAACTGGCGGTTGCGCCCCTCGCGTAGCACGACCTCGACCTCCCGCTCCCCCAGCCGCCGCAGCTCAGCGGGCGCCGTCTTCCCGTCCTCGAGCTCGACCCCGCTCGCCAACGCCCGCAGGTCGGCTTCACCCGGCGGGCGTCGCAGCTCCACCCGGTAGGCCTTCGGCACTTCGTAGCGCGGATGCGTCAGCCGGTTCGCCAGCTCTCCGTCGTTGGTCAGCAGCAACAACCCCGACGAGTCCACGTCCAGCCGCCCCACCGGATACAGCCGCGCATCCGAGTCGACCAGCTCGACTACGGGCATCCGAGCCCCCGGCTCCCGCGCCGTAGACACCACCCCCACGGGCTTGTTGACCGCCCAGACCTCCCGCGCCTCGACCCCGACCAGCTCCCCATCCACCCGAACCTCATCCGCGTTCGTCACATCCCGCGCCGGATCCTTCACAAGCTCACCCCCAACCGTGACGCGGCCGGCCGCAACGACCTCCTCAGCCTTTCGCCGTGAGGCGATGCCACCATGGGCAAGGAACTTGGCCAGCCTCAAGGCTCGGCGCGCTGTTCGCCGGCCTTGAGCAGTCGCTCGCGCAGCTCCCGCTCGTCCTCCGGCGTCGGGTCGAACCGCGCCGGGTCCGGCAGCTGATCCAGCCCGCCGAGGCCGAAGAGCCGTTCGAACAGCTCGGTCGTCTTGAACAGCGCGGCGCCGAACTGCGAGCGGCCCGACTCCTCGATCAGGCCCCGCTCGGCCAGCGTCTGCACCGCGGACTCGGAGGAGACGCCGCGGATCCGCGCCACCTCGGGGCGGGAGACCGGCTGCAGGTAGGCGACGATCGCCAGCGTCTCCGCCTGCGCCTGGGTCAGCGGCGGCGTTCGCGGCTTGGCCAGCAGGCGCCGCGCCGCGTCCTCGCTCGCCGGGTCGCTGGCGAGGGAGAAGCCGCCGGAGACCTCGCGCAGGACGACCCCCCGCCGTCCCTCGGCGAGGTCCTCGCGCAGCAGGTCGATCGCCTCGGCGACCTGGCCCTCGGTCGCCTGCGTCGCCTCGACCAGGTCCGCCAGCGGGACGGGCTGCGGCGAGAGGAAGAGCAGCGCCTCGATCGTGCGGCTCAGGTCGCTCACGACAACTGGCTCCGCTTCGCTCCCGGCGCGAAGAACCAGAGATGCACGCTTGGTCGCTCCGCGATCACGTCGTCGCACCCTCCTGGCGCACGATCTCGATCGGCCCGAGCGGCTCGCTCTGCTTCCAGCTGACCTCGCCCTTGCGGTAGAGCTCGAGCAGCGCGAACAGGGTCACCGCCTGGGTCAAGCGGTCCTCGCCGCCGAACTGCTCGTCGAAGTCGATGCTCGTGCGCCCGGCGAGGGCGTCGCGCAGCGCCCGCAGGCGGCGCTCGAGCGAGACGGTCGGCCGGATGTGGCTGACGTCGACCGGCGGCGGCACGACCAGCAGGTCGCCCAGCGCGGCGCCGAGCCGTTCCGGATCGTAGACCGCGACCGCGGCGTCGATCGCCACCTTGCGCAGGCCCGGCGGCAGCGGCGCCGCCCGGTAGAGGTACCCGCGGGCCGCCTCGAAGCGCTCGCGCAGCGCTACCGCGGCGCCGCTGTAGCGGCGGTACTCGAGCAGCCGCGCGATCAGCTCCTCGACCGCCTCCTCGGGGCCCATCTCCTCCAGCTCGGGGTCGGCGCCGGGCAGCAGCAGCCGCGACTTCAGCTCCAGCAGCGCGGCGATCAGGACGAGGAACTCGGTCGCCACCTCCAGCTCCAGCTCGCCCTCGCGCTCGAGGTGCTCGACGTAGGCGACGACGACCTCGCCCAGTTCGACCTCCATCAGGTCGACCTCCTCGCGCAGCAGCACCGCGATCAGCAGGTCGAACGGCCCGGCGAAGACGTCGAGCTCGAGATCGAGAGACGCAACCATTGCCCTAGCCTAGTTCCCGAGAGAGACGGCGACGGCGGCGGACGCGAAGCGGAGCAGCCGTCGCTTTACCGGGCCCCGATGCCCATGCGGTCGCGCACGTCGGCGAGCACCGGCGCGGCCAGGGCGCGCGCCTTCCCGGCGCCGGTCGCGAGCACGTCCTCCAGCGCCGCCTCGTCGGGCCGCAGCGCCTCGTAGCGCTCGCGCACGGGAGCCAGCAGCCCGACCACCGCCTCGGCGACCGCCCCCTTGAAGTCGCCGTAGCCGGCGCCGTCGAACTCGCGCTCGACCTGCTCCTGGTCGACACCGCGGGCGACGGCGAGGATGTCGATCAGGTTGGTGACGCCGGGCTTGTCGGGCGAGCGGACGACCTCGCGGCCGGAGTCGGTGACGGCGCTGCCGAGCTTCTTGCGGATCGTCTTCTCGTCGTCGAGCACGAGCACCGTGCCGGACGGCGTGCCGCCGGTGGTCGACATCTTCCGCTCCGGCTCCTGCAGGTCCATGATCCGCGCGCCGACCTCGGGGACGCGCAGCTCGGGCACGACCAGCGTCTCGCCGAAGCGCTCGTTGAAGCGGCGCGCGATCTCGCGCATCAACTCGACGTGCTGGCGCTGGTCGTCGCCGACCGGGACCTCGGTGGCGCGGTAGGCGAGCACGTCGGCGGCCATCAGCACCGGGTAGTAGAAGAGCGCCGCCGAGACCAGCTCCTGCTGCTTGGCGGACTTGTCCTTGAACTGGTGCATGCGGTTGAGGTCGCCGTGCGAGGTGACCGCGGAGAGCATCCAGGTCAGCTCGGCGTGCTCGCGCACGTCGGACTGGCGGAAGAGGATGCAGCGCTCGGGGTCGAGTCCCGCGGCGAGCAGGATCGCGGTCGTGTCGTAGACGAGCCGGCGCAGCTCCGCCGGGTCGTAGGCGACCGAGAGGGCGTGCAGGTCGACGATGCAGAAGATCGCCGGGTCGCCGCGGTCCTGGCCCTCGACGTACTGGCGGATCGCGCCGATGTAGTTGCCCAGGTGCTTGCGGCCGGTGGGCTGGATTCCCGAGAAGATGATTGGGGCGCTGCTCACGGACGCAGCCTATTCGGGGGACGGGGCCGGGTGCCTTTCGTTCGACACCGGGTGCGGCGACGGGGTGCCCCTCGATCGGACAAAACGCGATCCAATTGGATCGCGTTTCTGAGTATCCGCCCGCCCGAGGGGCACCCCGTCGCCACTCGTCAGACGCACTCGACACACGATCCTGTCTCAAGCGGGTTCGGCCGCCGTGGGCGGGGAATCCAGCTTGGAGGTGTCGCAGTCGGAGCTGTGGCCGCACTCGCCGGCCGGGGCAGCGCCGCCGGCTGGAAAAGCTTTGGTTTGCTTGCTGGGGTTCTCGATGCCAACGGCGGCGACTATGCCGGCGGCGATCATCAGCAGGCCGGCGATCAGCATGCCGAGGTGGAAGGCCGCGGCCGAGGCGTCGGGGGCGCCGGCGGTGAGCGGGCCGTTGGCGACGTCGCGGCCGACGCCGGCGTCGAACTTGGCTGCGATCACGGCGCCGAGCACGGCGATCGAGAGCAGGCCGGCGACGCGGGCGATGCCGTTGTTGATCCCCGAGGCGATGCCGACGTGGCGCTCCTCGACCGAGTCGAGCACGGTCGCGGTCAGCGGCGCCACGGTCGCCGAGAGGCCGAGGCCGAAGACGAGCACGGCGGGCAGAACGTCGGCGAGGTAGCTCGCGTCGGGGCCGACCCGCATCAGCATGATCAGGCCGATGCCGCCGACGATCGGCCCGGCGCACATCGGCAGTCGCGGGCCGGTGCCGGAGGCGAGCCTGCCCCAGCGCGGCGAGAGGAAGAAGAGGGTCAGCGAGACCGGCGTCGTCGCCAGCCCGGCCTCGACCGGCGTGTAGCCGGCGACCTGCTGGAGGAACAGGGCGACGAAGAAGAGGCCGCCGATCAGCCCGGCGTAGGCGGCGAGGGTCGTCAGGTTGGCGACGCGGAAGTTGCGGATCCGGAACAACGAGAGCTCGAGCATCGGGTGGCGGGCGCGGGCCTCGTGCCAGAGAAAGAGCGCGAAGCAGGCGATGCCGGCGACCAGCGGCGCCCAGACGACCGGGTCGCCCCAGCCGTAGTTCGGCTGCTCGATCAGGGCGAACACCGGGCCGCCGAGACCGATCGCGGAGAGGCCGATCCCGAGCCAGTCGACGCCGCGGAAGGCCTCCATGTCGCGCGACTCCCTGACCGAGTGCAGGCTGAGCGCCACGGTGAAGGCGATCAGCGGGATGTTGATCCAGAAGATCGCCCGCCAGGAGAGCGCCTCGACCAGGGCGCCGCCGCCGGCCGGCCCGATCACGACCGCGATCCCGGTCCAGGCCGTCCAGGCGCCGACCGCCTGGCCGCGCGCCGCGCCCTCGAAGCAGGCGGCGACGAGCGCCAGCGAGCCCGGCACGAGCAGCGCCCCGGCGATCCCCTGCAGGGCGCGGGCGCCGATCAGGAACTCGGCCGACGGCGTGATCGCGCACAGCACCGAGGTCGCGCCGAAGCCGAGCAGGCCGAAGACGAAGATCCGCCGCCGCCCGAACTGGTCGCCGAGCGAGCCGCCGACGAGCAGCAGCGAGACCAGCGTCAGCATGTAGGCCTCGACCACCCACTGCTGGCCGGCCAGCCCCGCGTCGAGATCGTCCGCGATCGCCGGCAGCGCCACGTTGACCACGGTCGAGTCGAGGAAGACCACCGTCGACCCCAGAATCGCCGCGATCAGCGTCAGTCGCTGCGAACGTGACACCAGCCGAGTGTAGGACCCACCCGACCCGCGGTCGAGGTTTTCACCGCTATCCGGTGAAAACCTCGACCGCGGTCAGGGGGACGGCTCGCGCAGCTGCTGGGCCGGGGTGAAGAAGTTGCGGTAGGCGAGGCCGGTGGCGACGAGGGCGGAGATCGCGACGCTGCCGAGCAGGGCGTAGAGAAGGATGAGCTGGAGGCGGACGGCGTCGGTCGGGGCGGCGCCGGCGAGCAGCATGCCGACCATCGTGCCGGGGAAGAAGATCAGGCCGGTGGTCTTGGTCGAGTCGACGAGGGTGATCGTGCCCGAGCGCAGGGCACGGCGGACGAAGGGCTCGGCCGCTTCGCGCGCGGTCGCGCCGAGCGCCAGCGTCGCCTCGATCGCCGGGCGCGACTCGCTCACCTCGTCGCCGAGCCGGTTGAGCGCCACCGCGGAGGCGGTCATCGCGTTGCCGATCACCATGCCGCCGACCGGGACCAGGTAGCGCGGCGTCGGCTCGAAGATGCCGAGCGCGACGACGAGGCCGAGCGTCGTCGCGGCGGCGATCGTCAAGCCGATCAGCAGCGGCCAGAAGGCGCCGGGAACCTTCTTCGCCCGGCTGCGGGCGGTGAAGGCGCCGAAGACGACCATCACCGCGAGCAGCGCCAGCACCAGCCAGATCGTGTCGGCCTCGAAGATCAGCTTGATCGCGTAGCCGATCGCGGTCAGCTGCACGAACGAGCGCACGGTGGCGACGACGATGTCGCGCTCGAGGTCGGTGCGGCGCCAGCGCGAGATCGCCGCCGCGAGGGCGACCAGGGCGAGCGCCGCCACGACCTGGCCGAGCGAGAGGTGGATCGAGGTGGTCATCTCAGGCCAGCGCCTCTTCGAGCGGTCCGCAGGCGGCGACCCGGCCGGCGTCGAGGCGCACGGCGCGCTCGGCGAGCCGCCGCGCCTGCTCGGGGTCGTGGCTGACGACGACGAGCGAGATCTCGAGCTCGCCGCGCAGCCGCTTCAGCGTCGCCTCGACCGCGTCGCGGGACGCCTGGTCGAGGGCGGAGGTCGGCTCGTCGAGCAGCAGCACCGCCGGCTCCTGGGCGAGCGCCCGCGCCAGCATCGTCCGCTGCCGCTCGCCGACCGAGAGCTCGCCGACGTCGCGGCCGGCGAACTCGGCGCCGAGGCCGGCATGGCGGAGGCAGCGGGCGGCGTCGAGCCGCCTGCCCGCCAGGCGCGCCGCGTAAGCGAGGTTCGACTCGACCGTCCCCGGCAGCAGCGAGGGCAGCTGCGGGACGAGCGAGACCTCGCGGCGCAGCGCCAGCGGGTCGTACTCCGCCAAGGGCCTGTCGCGGTAGGAGATCGTGCCGGCGTCGGGGTCGGCGAGCCGGTTGAGCAGGCGCAGCAGGGTCGACTTGCCGGCGCCCGACGGGCCGACGATCGCGGTCGCGCCGGGGTGGATGTCGGCACCGACCGCGTCGAGCACGCGGCGCTCGCCGCGGGTGAGGCTGACGTCGCGAAGCTCGAACAGCACCCGCGCATGATCCCGCACCCGCGCAAGAAGCCTCTCGCGCGACGCTCGCCGCGCGCCGAGCCCGTGAATCGCTGCCAGAATCCGGGTAGGTGATCCGCTGATGCCGAGAGCGATCTGGACCGGAACGATCAGCTTCGGACTGCTCAACGTGCCCGTCAGGCTCTACAGCGCCGTCGCCCGGCGCGACATCTCGCTGCGCCAGATCCGCGAGTCCGACGGGGCGCGGATCCGCAACCGCCGCGTCGCCGAGGGCAGCGACGAAGAGGTCCCCTACGGCGAGATCGTCAAAGCCTTCGAGATCACCGCCGACCGCTACGTGCCGCTGAGCAAGGACGAGCTGGAGGCGCTGGCGCCGGAGAAGACGCGGGCGATCGAGGTGCAGGACTTCGTCGATCTCGACCAGATCGACCCGATCTACTTCGACAGCCCCTACTACCTCGGCCCGGCCGAGGGCGCCGAGAAGGCGTACTCGCTGCTGGCCAAGGCGATGCGGGAGTCGGGCAAGGTGGCGATCGCCCGCTTCGTCTTCCGCAACAAGGAGCACCTGGCGGCGCTGCGCCCGAGCGACGGCGTGCTGACGCTGACCACGATGCGCTTCGCCGACGAGGTCGTGGCGCCGTCCGAGCTCGAGGACGTGCTGCCCGAGGAGGAGCAGAAGGTGGCGAAGAAGGAGATCGCGATGGCCGAGCAGCTGATCGACTCGCTGACGACGGAATTCGACCCGACCTCCTACCGCGACGAGTACCGCGAGCAGCTGCTGGCGCTGATCGAACGCAAGGCCGAGGGCAAGGACGTGCTCGAGGCGCCGCAGACCGAGGAGCCGACGCCGACCGCCGCGCCGGACCTGATGAGCGCGCTCGAGCAGAGCATCGCCGCGGTGAAAGCGGAGAAAAAGCCGGCAAAGAGGAAAACGCCGAAGAAACCCGCGAAGAAATCGCGCGCCAAGGCAAAGAAATAACGACCGAGGTCGACGGCCGCGAGCTGAAGCTGACCAACCTCGACAAGGTGCTCTACCCGGAGGCCGGGTTCACCAAGGGCGAGGTGGTCGACTACTACGCCAAGGTGGCGGACGCGATCGTCCCCCACCTGAGCGGGCGCGCCGTCACCCTGCGCCGCTTCCCCGAAGGAGTCGACGACCTCGACGCCGCCTTCTTCGAGAAGCGCTGCCCCAAGCACCGACCCAAATGGGTGAAGACGGCGCGGGTCGAAGCTGGCCCGCACGCCGGCAAGATCGACTTCTGCGTCTGCGACAGCCTGCCGACGCTGATCTGGATGGCGCAGCTGGCGGCGATCGAGCTGCACCCCTCGCTCTCGCGCTCGCGCGCGCCCAAACGCCCCACCGTGCTCGCCTTCGACCTCGACCCGGGCCCGCCGGCGAACATCGTCGAGTGCTGCCGAGTCGCCCTGCGCCTGCGCGAGATGTTCGACCATTTCGGCCTCGAGTGCTTCCCCAAGACCTCGGGCTCGAAGGGCCTACAGGTGTACGTGCCCCTGAACCGCAGGGACACCTCCTACGAGATCACCAAACCCTTCGCCAAAGCGATCGCCCAGCTGCTCGAGAAGGAAACCCCCGACCAGGTGGTCTCGAAGATGAAGAAGGTCGAACGCGAGGGCAAGGTCTTCGTCGACTGGTCCCAGAACCACCAACGCAAGACCACGATCTGCGTCTACTCCCTCCGCGCCCGCGAGCGCCCCACCGCCTCGACCCCCGTCACCTGGGACGAGGTGACCCGCGCCGCCGAGGAGGACGACCCCGACTCCCTCGTCTTCGAAGCGGGCGAGGTCATCAAGCGGATCGAGCAACACGGCGACCTCTTCGCCCCGGTCCTGGGGTTGGACCAGGCGCTGCCGGAGCTCTGAGCTTCAGTCCAACGACTGGCGGACGACCGGCTTGCGGGTCGCCTTTACCTCGTCGAGGCGGCGCACCGGCGTCGTGAAGGGGGCGCTCTTCGCCTTCTCGGGGTCGCTTTCGGCCTCGGCGAGGATCTGGTCGATCGCCTCGGCGAAGGCGTCGAGGGACTCCTTGGTCTCGGTCTCGGTGGGCTCGACCATCAGGGCCTCGTCTACTAAGAGGGGGAAGTAGACGGTCGGGGGGTGGAAGCCGAAGTCGAGCAGGCGCTTGGCGAGGTCGAGGGTGGCGATGCCGAGGTCCTTCTTCATCGGCTTGCCGGAGAGGACGAACTCGTGCATGCAGTGGCGGTCGAAGGCGACCGGGAGGTGCTTGCCCGCGCGGCCCTGGGCGAGCCGTGCCTTGAGGTAGTTGGCGTTCAGCACCGCCGTCTCCGAGGCCTCGGCGAGGCCGTCGGCGCCGAGGCTGAGGATGTAGGCGTAGGAGCGGACGAAGACGCCGAAGTTGCCCTGGAAGCCGCGCAGGCGGCCGATCGACCTGGGCCGCTCGTGGTCGAGGTCGAATACATAACCGGCTTCGCCTTGCTCCGGTCGCAGATTCATCAGATCGTGATGCTCCCTCCACGGCGGCTCGCCTCCCTGCTTGGGCCGCCTTACAACTTGCGGCCGCGGCAGAAACGGCTCGATCCGATCCGAGACGGCGATCGGCCCCGCCCCCGGCCCGCCGCCGCCGTGCGGCTGGCTGAACGACTTGTGCAGGTTGACGTGGACGATGTCGAAGCCCATGTCGCCGGGGCGCGATTGGCCCATCACCGCGTTGAGGTTTGCGCCGTCGTAGTACAGCGTCCCCCCCGCCTCGTGGATCAGGCCGGCGATCTCGGCGATGTTCTCGTCGAAGAGGCCGAGCGTGTTGGGGTTGGTCAGCATCAGGCAGGCGACCTCGTCGTCGACCTTCGCCCGCAGGTCGTCGATCTCCACGCCGCCGCGCTCGTCGGTCGCCACCTTGACGATCTCGTAGCCGGCCATCGTCACCGAGGCCGGGTTGGTGCCGTGCGAGGTGTCGGGCGCCAGCACCTTGGTCCGCGCTTCGCCGCGGTCGGCATGGAAGGCGCGGGTCAGCAGCAGGCCGGCGAGCTCGCCGTGCGAGCCGGCCGAGGGCTGCAGGCTGACGTGCGGCAGGCCGGTGATCTCGGCCAGCGACTCCTGCAGCAGCCACATCAGCTCCAGCGCCCCCTGGGCGCGCCGCGGCTGCTGCGCCGGGTGCAGGCGGGCGTGGCCGGGCAGCGCCGCGACCCGCTCGTTGAGCCGCGGGTTGTGCTTCATCGTGCACGAGCCGAGCGGGTAGAAGCCGGTGTCGAGATCGAAGTTGCGGCGCGAGAGGCGGTTGTAGTGGCGGACGATCTCCGGCTCGGCGACCTCGGGCAGCCGCGGCGGCTCGTCGCGCAGCAGCTTCGCCGGGATCAGCTCCTCCAGCGGCCGCTCCGGCACTTCGGCGTCGGGCAACACCGCGGCGCGGCGGCCGGGCTTCGAGCGCTCATAGATCGTCAGCACCTGCTCGTCCTGCTGGTTCATCGGACCCCCCCTGGCGCGTTGGTCGCACTACTTGCGACCAAGTCGCCAGCCTCGGCCTGGACCGCGGCGCCGAGCGCCTCGGCCAGGTCGTCGATCTGCGCCCGCGTGCGGCGCTCGGTGATCGCGACCAGCAGGCCGTCCTCGTGGTCGGGGTACTCGCGGCCGAGCGGGTAGCCGGCGGCGATGCCGCGCTCGGCGCAGCGCTCGAGCACGCGCTCGACCGGCGCGTCCAGCCGCAGCGCGAACTCGCGCGCCACCGGCGCCCCGTGCAGCGGCTCGACCCCGGGCACGTCGGCGAGCCGCTCGCGCGCGTAGGCGGTGCGCCTCAGCAGCAGCTCGCCCAGCTCGCGGTAGCCCTCGCGGCCGAGCCAGGCGAGGTGGATCGTCGCCGCGAGCGCGTTCAGCGCCTGCGCGGTGCAGATGTTGTGGGTCGCCTTCTCGCGGCGGATGTGCTGCTCGCGCGTCTGCAGCGCCAGGACGAAGCCGCGGCGGCCGTCGACGTCGTCGGTCTCGCCGGCGATCCGCCCCGGCATCTTGCGGATCAGCTCCTCGCTGCCCGAGAAGAAGCCGAACGAGGGGCCGCCGAAGTCGAGCCGGTTGCCGAGCGGCTGGCCCTCGCCGAGCGCGATGTCGGCGCCGCACTCGCCCGGCGGCCGCAGCACGCCGAGCGTCATCGGGTCGCAGGCGACGACGAGCAGCGCGCCGTGCTCCTTCGCCGCCGCGCCGAGCGCCTCGACGTCCTCGACCCCGCCGAGGAAGTTGGGGCTCTGCAGGATCACCGCCGCGGTCTCGCCGTCGACCGCCGCGGCGAGCGCCGCCGCATCCGTCAGCCCGTCCTCGAGCCCGACCTCCGCGACCTCGGCGCCGAAGCCGACCGCGTAGGTGGCGAGCGTCTCGCGGCTGTGCGGGTGGACGCCGCGCGAGACGACGAAGCGGCGCCGTCCCCTGGTCGCGCCGATCGCCAGGTAGGCGGCGGAGGCGACCGAGGACGGCCCCTCGTAGAGGCCCGCCGTGGCCACCGGCAGCGCGGTCAGCTCCGAGATCGCGGTCTGGAACTCGAACATAGCCTGCAGGCCGCCCTGCGAGATCTCCGGCTGGTAGGGCGTGTACGGGGTGAGGAACTCGCTGCGCTGGGTGATCGCGTCGACGATCGCCGGCACGTAGTGGTCGTACATGCCGGCGCCGACGAAGCAGACCTGCTCCTCGCAGTCGGCGTTGCGGGCGGCGAGCGCCGACAAGCGCTCGTAGACCTCGGCCTCGCTCATCCCCGCCGGCAGGCGCAGCGGCCGGCCGAGGCGGAGCGGCTCTGGGACCTGGGCGAAGAGCTCGTCGACCGAGTCGACGCCGATCGCGGCGAGCATCTCCGCCCGGTCGTCGGGCGTTGCGGAGGTGTAGCGGCTCACCCGAGCAAGGCTACGTAATCGGCGGGCTTGAGCAGCGACCCGGCCTCGTCGGGGCCGCTCAGCCTGACCTTGACGAGCCAGCCTTCCCCGTAGGGGTCCTCGTTGATCCGCTCCGGCGCGTCCGCCAATGCGTCATTGATCTCGGTGATCTCGCCCGAGAGGGGGGCGACTACGTCAGATACGGCCTTCACGGACTCGACCTCGGCATACGGCGAGTCCTTGGCGACCGTGGATCCAACCTCCGGCGGCTCGTAGAACACAACCTCCCCGAGGCTGTCCTGCGCGTACCAGGTGATCCCGAAGGTCGCCTGGTCGCCCTCGATTCGCACCCAGTCGTGCTCGGGGTGGTAGAGCAGATCCTCTGGATAGGAGGCGTCAGTCAATTGACATTCCTTTCGCGAGTTCCGACTGAAATGAGCGCGAGTCCGGGGAGGTCGATGACCAAGCGGGACGGTCGCGACACGACCCCCGCGTAGCAGTGCTACGCGGGGCGTCGGGGAGAGGCCGTATCCGCGCAGCGTCATTCGGCCTCATCCGGGCCGCGGTCATTTCAGGAGGGACTCGCATACAGGGGCTTGGACGCTATACGGGCGGCGCGGCGCTTGCCGCGCACGTCGATCTCAACCTCGGTCCCCGGCTCGGCCAGCTCGCCGCGCACGTAGGCCATGCCGACGCCGATCTCGAGCGAGGGCGAGAAGCTGCCGCTCGTCACCTCGCCCACCGTCTCCTCGCCGAGCATCACCGGGTTGCCCTGGCGCGGGATCCCGGCGCCCTCGATCCTGAACGGGGCCAGGCGCTCGGCCGTCCCCTCGGCGCGCGCCCGTGCGACCGCCTCGGCGCCGACGAAGCCCGTCCCCTCCTTGCAGCACCAGCCGAGCCCGGCCTCGATCGGGTTGCGCTCGGGGGTCAGGTCGTTGCCGTGCAGGTGGAAGCAAGCCTCGAGCCGCAGCGTGTCGCGGGCGCCGAGCCCGCAGGGGACGACGCCGGCGTCGAGCAGCTCGCTCCAGACCGCCGGCGCGATCTCGGGGTCGACCAGCAGCTCGATCCCGTCCTCGCCGGTGTAGCCGGTGCCGCAGACAAGCGCCGGGCGGCCGCCGACGCGCTCGGCGGCGACCCGCATCCGCGGCGGCGCAGCGACTGCCAGCACGCGGCCGGCGACGGCGCGGGCGTGCGGGCCCTGCACGGCGAGCATCGCGTAGCGGTCGGCGACGTCGCGCACGGCGACGTCGAACTCGCGGCTCCAGCGCCCCAGCCAGGCGAGGTCGGCGTCGTGGTTGGCCGAGTTGGTGACGATCAGGTAGCGGTCGCCGCCGAGCCGGTAGGCGAAGAGGTCGTCGAGCACGCCGCCGTCCTCAGCGCAGAGGCAGGAGTACTGGGCGCCGCCGACGGCGATCGCGGCGACGTCGTTGGAGAGCACGCGCTGCAGGAAGGAGAGCGCGCCCGGCCCCTCGACTTCGACCTCGCCCATGTGCGAGACGTCGAACATCCCGGCGTGCGTGCGCACCGCCATGTGCTCCTCCCGCACCCCCTCATAGGTGACGGGCATCTCCCAGCCGGCGAAATCGACCATCTTCGCGCCGGCGGCCAGATGCTGGTCATAGAGAGGAGTCTTCACGGCGCGCAACAGTAACCCCTGAAGGGATGAGGGTCATTCGCGGGTTCAGCGTGTGTGGCTGGCGAGCGCCGGAGCAAGCGGTGCTAGGACGCAGGGAGGCCGAATAGCAGCGCTATTCGGCCGACTGAGGACGCCGCAACGCGCAGGTCCGCCGCCGCCAGACGCGCGCGATGGGCGCGCGAAGGGCCCTCATTCCTTCAAAAATCCGGGAACGTCTATGTCGTCGTCCGACACCCGCAGTTTGCGGAGGTCCGTGTCCTCGGCTGAGATCCGCGGTCCGCGGCTCTCGTAGCGGCGGCGCACACGCTGCGGCGAGCGGGCGAGCAGCTCGAAGCCCTCGAAGCCGGTGGCGATCACGGTGACGCGGACCTCGTCGCGCATCGACTGGTCGACGACCGAGCCGAAGATGATGTTGGCGTTGTCGTCGGCTTCGGCCTGCACCAGCTGCGCCGCCTCGTTGACCTCGAACAGGCCGAGGTCCTCGGGGCCGGTGATGTTGAGCAGCATCCCGGTCGCGCCCTTGATCGACTCCTCGATCAGCGGCGAGGTGACGGCCGCCTTGGCGGCGTCGACGGCGCGCGACTCGCCCGAGCCGGTGCCGACGCCCATCAGCGCCGAGCCGGCGTCGCGCATGATCGTGCGCACGTCGGCGAAGTCGAGGTTGATCAGGCCGGGGATCGTGATCAGGTCGGTGATCCCCTGCACGCCCTGGCGCAGGATGTCGTCGGCCTGGCGGAAGGCCTCGAGCACGCTGGTGCGCCGCTCGACCGCCTGCAGCAGTTTCTCGTTCGGGACGATGATCAGGGTGTCGACGTTGTTGCGCAGCTTCTCGATCCCCTCGAGCGCCTGTTGCATCCGCCGTTTGCCCTCGAACTCGAACGGCTTGGTCACCGCGCCGACGGTCAGCGCGCCGATCTCCTCCTTGGCGATCTCGGCGATGATCGGCGCCGAGCCGGTGCCGGTGCCGCCGCCCTCGCCGGCGGTGACGAAAACCATGTCGGCGCCCTTCAGCGCCTCCTTGATCTCGTCGCGGCTCTCCGCCGCGGCGCCCGCCCCGACCTCGGGGTTGCCGCCGGCGCCGAGCCCGCGGGTCAGCTCCTGGCCGATCGAGAGCTTGATGTCGGCGTCGCATGCCTGCAGCGCCTGCGCGTCGGTATTGACGGCGACGAACTCGACGCCGCGGATGCCCGCGTCGACCATGCGACTGACGGCATTGGTGCCCCCGCCGCCGGCGCCGACGACCTTGATCACAGCCAGATAAGTGGATTCCATCTTGAGTTGAGCCCTTGTTCCGTCCGAGGCTTCAGCGATGCTTGAGGGTCCCACCCTCCGCCTCTACCGCGGAAATTGCGCTCAACGTAGGGTATTTCGGGGCCTCTGTCAAACGCCCGGGACACATCCTGCAAGCGCAAACTCTCGATGCCTACTTGAGACTTGGCCAAGTCTAACCCTATGGTCGAGGGTTTAGCCGGGGGGCGGAAGCGTATGCCCAGAGCCGCCCACGGAGACCCGGCCGGGGGCGCTCAGGTCTACATAATCGAGCGTCGTCACCCCCGGGTCGGCCAGCACCGCCGCCGCCGCCTTCCACTTCGCCGCGGCCCGTGAGGGGTCGCCGAAGCGCAGTTCGACGCCCGAGCGCAGCTTCACGTCCACCCCGCTTTCCCCGTAGGAGCTGCTCTCGAGGTAGGGGCGCAGGGCCGCCGGCGCGGCTCCCAGCACCTCGGCCTGCGCGAGCACGGGGCCGCCGAGCCGGCCGCTTCGCGGCGGCTCGGCGAGCGGCAGCGCCGGCAGGCGGGCGTCTCCGGAGAGCGGCAGCCAGGGCAGCACCCGGCCGCGCGGGCCGACCGCCACCGCTTCGGAGCCGGCGCCGATCGTCGCGGTCGCACGCGGCGCTTGGACCGTCGGCTCGACGCTCGTGTCGCGGATCAGGAGCCAGTAGGCGGCGAAGGCCACCAGGACCGCGGCGAGGCCGGCGAGCATCCGGCGCCTCACAGCTCCCAGCCCTCCGGCCGGCGCACGTCCCCCAACGTCTGCACCTCGGGCTCGAGCGCTACGTCGAAGCGCTCGTGGACGCGGCGACGACCGGCGGTCATCAGCTCGAGCACGTCGGCGGTCGTCGCCTCGCCCGCGTTCTCGACGAAGTTCGCGTGCTTGGGCGAGAAGCGGGCGCCGCCGACCCGCAGCCCGCGGCAGCCGGCCGCCTCGAGCAGCTGCCCCGCGGTGCGCCCACCGGCCCGCTCGTCATCGGGGTTCTTGAAGGTCGAGCCGAAGGTCTTGATCCCCGAGGGCTGCGCCTGGTGGCGGCGCTCGCGCATCGCGGACATCGTCGCCTTGACCTCGGCGGGGTCGGCCGGAGAGAGGCCGAAGCAGGCGCGGGCGACGATTTCGCCCGCCCGCAGGTTCGAGCGCCGGTAGTCGAAGCCGAGCCGCTCGGGCGCGCGGCGCTCGGCCCCGGCGGCGGTGCAGACCTCGACCCACTCGAGCACCTCGGCGAGCTGCCCGCCGTAGGCGTTCGCGTTCATCCGCACCGCGCCGCCGACCGTGCCCGGGATGTTGACCCCGAACTCGAGCCCGGAGAGGCCCCAGCCCGCCGCCTTCGCCGCCGCGGAGGGCAACCGGGCGCCGCCGCCGCAGAGCAGCCGCTCGCCGTCGCGCTCGACCGTCGCCAGCTCGCCGTCGAGCTTCAGGGCCAGGCCGCGGAAGCCCTCGTCGGCGACCAGCAGGTTGGAGCCCGAGCCGACCGCTCCGATCTCCAGCTTCTCCGCGGCGGCCCAGGCCAGCAGCTCGACCAGCTGCGCGGCGTCGCCGGGGCGCGCGAACCAATCGGCGGCGCCGCCGGTGCGCACCGTGGTCAGGCGGGCGAGCGGGTAGTCGCGCTCGACTCCCGCAGGCCGGGCGCTCATCGTCAAGCCCTCCCTGTCGACCTTGAGGGGTCCATAGCCCGCCCAAAGTCGAACGCGCGTCTCATGAGACGACTCATCGGGCGATCGCCCCCTCCCCCGCCAGGGCGTCGCCCACCCGGAAGACGTCGCCGGCGCCGATCGTCGCCGCGACCGTGCCGGGGCCGAGGCGCGCCGCGAGCGCCGCCTGCGCCTTCTCCAGGGTGGGCGCCCAGACGACCGCCCTGCCCCCCATCCGGTCGGCGGCGGCGCGGGCCACGTCCAGCCCGCTGACTCCGGCGAGCTCGCCGACGGGCTGCTCGCGCGCCGGGTAGACGTCGAGCACGATCGCTTCGTCGGCCAGCGCCAGCGCCGCGCCGAACTGCTCGGCCAGCGCCTTCGTGCGCGAGTAGAGGTGCGGCTGGAAGGCGACGACGAGGCGCGCCGGCGCCATTTCGCGCAGCGCCTCCAGCGCCGCCCGCAGCTCCGTCGGATGGTGGGCGTAGTCGTCGTAGATCCGCGCCCCTTCGCGCTCGCCCTTCAGCTCGAGCCGCCGGTGGACGCCGGGAAAGTCGGCGAGCGCAGTGGCGACGGCGCCGGGGTCGAGGCCGGCGAGCCCGGCGGCGGCCGCCGCGGCGCGCGCGTTGAGCGCGTTGTGACGCCCCGGAACCGCAAGATCCAGCGTGGACGGTCCGGGCTCGCCCGGACCGAACTCACGTTTTGCCCCTGGTGGGGGCTCGAGGTGAAGCCCGTGCGGCAACGCGGCGCTCGACGCACTGGCCGCGAACCGGGAAAAGGCCGCCCGCAGCTCCCCGACCGAGCCCCAGCGCGAGTGGTGGTCCATCTCGATGTTGGTGACGACGGCGATCTCCGGCTCCAGGTCGAGGAAGCTGGCGTCGCTCTCGTCGGCCTCGGCGACCACCCACTCGCCGCTTCCCCAGCCGGCGTTCGCGGTCGCGCCCCCCGGGCCGAGGCCGGGGACCTCGCCGCCGACGAAGAAAGCCGGGTCGGCGCCGAGCCCGCGCAGCGCCCAGGCGAGCATCGCGGTCGTCGTCGTCTTGCCGTGCGTGCCGGCGACCGCGATCAGGCGCTTCTCGGCGCAGAGCTCGGCCAGCAGCTCGCCGCGGTGACGCACGGCGAGGCCGCGCTCGCGCGCCAGGCCCAGCTCCGGGTTGTCGGCGGCGATCGCGGTCGAGACGATCACCTCCGCCCCCTCCGGAAGGTTGGCGGCGTCGTGGCCGACGACCGGCTCGAGGCCCGCGCCGCGCAGTCGCTCCATATAGGAGGAGTCGCCACGGTCGCTGCCGCTGACCGCGGCGCCGAGCTCGGCGCAGACCAGCGCCAGCCCACTCATCCCCGCCCCCCCGATGCCGACGAAGTGCAGCCGCCGCCCCCCCCAGGGGCCGACGGGCCGATTTGTCCGCTCGGGCCGGACTTCTCGTCCCGTCGGCGGGTTCATCGTCGCACCGCCGCCAGGACCTCATCGGCGATCCTCCGGGCGGCGTCGGGCATGGCCAGGGCGGCGGACGCCTCCGCCATCGCCCGCAGGCGCTGCTCGTCTCCCAGGATCGCGCCGACCTCCTCCGCCAGCCGCCGCGGCTCGAGCTCCCCGTCGCGGACCGTCACCGCGGCGCCGGCCGCGGCCATCCAGGCGGCGTTGCCCTCCTGGTGGCCGGCGGCGGCGTGCGGGTAGGGGACGAGGACCGCCGGCCGGCCGGCCGCCGTCAGCTCGAAAATCGAGCCGCCCGCGCGGCCGAGGACGAGGTCGCAGGCGGCGAGCGAGTCGCCCAGATCGGGCTCGTAGGCGAGCAGCGTGTAGCGCTGGCTGTGCGGGGCCGCCGCGAGCCGCTGCTCGAGCGCCTCGAAGTCGCGCCGGCCGGCGAGGTGGACGACGTCGAAGTCACGCCCCGCGCGCTCGGCCAGGGCGGCGATCGCGCACTCGTTGATCGAGCGGGCCCCCTGGCTGCCGCCCATCACCAGCAGGCAACGGGCGCCGGGGGCGACGCCGAAGCGCTCGCGGGCCGCGCCGCGGTCGGCGGCGAGCACCGCGTCGGGCACCGGGCGCCCCGTGACCAGGTAGCGCTCGCCCTCGCGCCCGGCGATCGGGAAGGCGAGGCAGACACGCCGCGCCGCGCGGGCGAGCAGGCGGTTGGCGAGCCCGAGATGGCTGTCGGCCTCGGTGAGGACGAGCGGCACGCGCGCCAGCACCGCGGCGAGCCCGGCCGGACCGGCGACGAAGCCGCCGCCGCCCAGCACCACGTCGGGCCGCCGGCGCCACAGCACGCGCAGCGACGTCCCCACGGCGCCGAGCGCCTCGAGCGCCGCCCGCGCCGCGCGCAGGGGGCTGCCGCGGTCGATCCCGCGCACCCTGACGAAGTCGATCTCGTACCCGGCGGCGGGCGCCAGCTCGGCCTCGATCCGCTCGCGCGTGCCGAGGAAGCTGACCTCGGCGCCGCTAGCCCGAAGCGCGTCGGCGACCGCCATGGCCGGCACGACGTGCCCGGCCGTTCCCCCGGCCGCCACCAGCACTCTTGGATCGTTTGGCACCGCTCGCTCGGCTCCTTCCTCGTGCGGGCCCGCGCCCGCCCTCGACGACACGCAGTTTGCCAGCGCGGGCGGTCCCCCCACGGGCGACGTTGAGGATCAGCCCGATCGCGAACAACGTCGCCATCATGCTGCTGTTGCCGTAGGAGACGAGCGGCAGCGGCACGCCGGTCAGCGGCGCCAGCCCCATCACCGCGAAGAGGTTGATCGTCGCCTGCACGAGGACCAGCGAGGTGAGGCCGGCGACGAGCAGCTTGCCGTAGTTGTCCCTCGCTTTCTTCGCCACCTGCAGGCCGGCGTAGCCGAAGAGGCCGAAGAGGCCGACGACGCCGAGGATGCCGACCAGGCCGAGCTCCTCGCCGATCACCGCCGAGATCATGTCGGTGTGCGCCTCCGGCAGGTAGAAGGCCTTCTGCACCCCGTTGCCGATGCCGACCCCGAAGAGCCCGCCGGAGCCGAGCGCGATCTTCGCCTGCGCGGCCTGGAAGCCGGCCCCGCTGGCGTCGGCGCCGGGGCTCAGGAAGCCGGTCAGGCGGGCCATCCGGTAGGGCTCGATCACGGTCATCAGCAGGCCGAAGAAGGCGAGCCCGGCGGCGATCACGGCGAGGTCGCGAATCCGCATCCCGGCGGCGATCAGCGTCGCGGCGACGGCGAAGGCGACGACCATCGCCGTGCCCAGGTCGGGCTCGGCGACGATCAGAAGCGTCGCCGCGCCGACGACCAGGAGGAAGGGCATCAGCCCCTCGATCGTCCGCGCGCGCTTCGGCTTGCGCGCCAGCAGGTCGGCGCCGTAGAGGATCAGCGCCACCTTGGCGAGCTCGGAGGGCTGCAGCTGGATGAAGCCGGGGCCGAGCCAACGGCTCGAGCCGTTGACCGAGGAGCCGGCGAAGAGCACGGCGACCAGCAGGAACATAGAGACGCCGAGGATCGCCGGCGTCAGCCGGCGGATCGCCGAGAGGCCGTGGCGCGCGGCGACGTGCATGATCGCCAGGCCGACCGCCCCGAAGAGCAGCGTGCGCTTCAGGTAGAAGGCGCTGTCGGAGAGCCCGCCGTCGTTGAGGATGCGGGTGGTCGAGCTGGCCGAGAAGACCATCACCGCGCCGAAGGCGAGCAGGCAGAGCGTCGCCGTCAGCAGCATGTTGTACTCGGCGGGCAGCTTCGCGGCCCGCTTCTTCGCCCCGGCCTTCCTCTTGCGCCCAGCCCAGGGCAGGGAGAGCGAGCTCATCCGAGCGCCCCGACGATCTCGCGGAAGCGGTCGCCGCGCCGTTCGAAGCTCTCGAAGGCGTCGAAGCTGGCGCAGGCGGGCGAGAGCAGCACGACCTCGCCCGGCCTGGCCGCGGCGGCGGCGCGGCGCACGGCGTCCTCGAGGTCCGCGCAGCGGTGCAGCTCGACGCCCGCCGCGACCAGCGGTGCCAGCTCGGCCGCGAGGCGGTCCGCCGTCGCGCCGGTCAGGTAGGCGGCGGCGGCGCGCTCGCGCAATGGCTCGATCAGCGGCGCGAAGCCCTCGTCCTTCTCGCTGCCGCCGAGGATCGCGTGCACGCCGCCCTCGAAGGCCGAGATCCCGACCACGGCCGAGGCGACGTTGGTCGCCTTCGAGTCGTTGACGAAGCGCACGCCGTCGATCTCGGCGACCCCCTCGAGCCTGTGTGCGACGCCGGCGAAGCCGCGCAGGCCCTCGCGCACCGCGTCGCGGTCGATTCCCATCGCCAGCGCCGCCGTCGCCGCGGCCATCGCGTTGGCGACGTTGTGCTCGCCGACGATGCCGAGCTCCTCGACGGCGAGCAGCGGCTCGCCCTCGTGGAAGATCGTGCCGCCATCAAGCCAGACGTCACCATGAGGTCGAATCCCTCGCCCGGAGGCGCGCGCGTCACGGTCTGATTCTTCGCGCGTGCGGGAGGGCGAGGGCATCGATGTCGAGAAGGCGACGCGGCGGGCGCAGCCGCCGAGGTCGGCGCCGGCCAGCGCCGGGTCGTCGGCGTTGTAGACGGCGACGTCGTCGTTGCCCTGGTTGGCGAAGATGCGCAGCTTCGCCGCCAGGTAGGCGTCGAGGTCGCGGTGGCGGTCGAGGTGGTCCGGCGCGAGGTTGAGGAAGACGCCGCACTCGGGGGCGAAGTCGGCGGTGTCCTCGAGCTGGAAGCTGGAGGCCTCGCAGACGACGGTCGCCGCCGGGTCGAGCTCTCCGGCGAGCGAGGCGAGCGGGGTGCCGACGTTGCCGGCGACGGCGACCGGCTCGCCCGCGGCGCGGTAGACGTGGCCGAGCAGCTCGACCGTGGTCGTCTTGCCGTTGGTGCCGGTGACGGCGAGGAAGCGGTTCGGGATCGCCCGCCAGGCGAGCTCGAGCTCGCCGATCACGTCGATGCCGCGCTCCAGCGCGGCAGCGATCACCGGCGCCTCCCGGGGCACGCCGGGGCTCTTGACGACGGTCCGCATGCCCTCGAGCTGAGCCAGTCCATCCGTATCCAGGGCAACTTCGACGCCCTCCCCCGCCAAACCTGCCGCCGCAGCGGGACGACCGGAATCGACCCCGCGCACCCGCTCCCCCCGCGCGGCGAGGAGGCGCGCGGCGGCACACCCGGACCGGGCCAGCCCGACGACCAGGAACGGGCCACCTGGCAGCGGCGGCCGAGGCTTGCGCGGCGGGGGCGGGCTCATCCCCCAATATTCGCCCTCGGCTCGGCTGCCTCCTGTCAGTAGAGCGCGGCCGAGAGGCGCTTGCGGTACTTCGGGCCGATCGGGTCGGCGGGGTCGGCGCTGCTGAGAACGCCGACGATCGCCCGGCGCAGGTCCTCGCGCGTGTCCTCGTCGGCGCCGCCGATCTCGCCGATCAGCGCCTCGAGCGCCGCCTCGCGCTCGCCGCGGTCGAGCGCGGCAAAGGCCTCGGCGGCGACGCCGCGCTTGACCAGGCGCACCCGGGCGGCGATCCCCTCGGCGCCGAAATCCCCCTCGAAGGCCTCGACCGCCGCCAGCGCGTCCTCTTCGGCGCCGCGCTCCAGCCGCGCCCGCGCCAGGGCGACGGCGATGTCGGCCCGCCGCGGCTCGAGCTCGGCCGCCTCGCGCAGCGAGAGCTCGTCCCCCTTGGCGAGCAGCTCGTCGGCGCGCGAGGGAACCAGCGAGTCGAACATCTCCTCGACCTTGGCCTTCGGCACCGCGCCGACGAACTCCCCCGCCACCTCGCCGTCGCGAAAGGCCTTCACCGCGGGGATGCCCTGCACCCGGTAGCGCGCCGCCAGGCCCTGGTTGGAATCGACGTCGACCTTGGCCAGCACGACCTTCCCCTCGCGCGCCTTCTCCGCCGCCTCCAGCGCCGGCCCCAGCGTCCGGCACGGGCCGCACCACTCGGCCCAGAAGTCGACCACGACCGGCACCGAGCGCGAGCGCTCGATCACCTCCCGCGCGAAGCTCGCCTCGGTCACGTCGATCGGCATCGCCTCGGATTATTAAGCACGCCGAGCCCGCACCTTGCGCGCGGCGGCCGATCGGCGTACGGTCTCGATTGGGCGGGGGACTTCCACCAAAGGAGAAGAGATGTCAAACGTCGATACCGCCCGAACCGCGTACGAAGCCTTCGGGCGCGGCGACCTTGAGACGCTGCAGGCCGATTTCGCCGACGACGCCGTCTGGGTCACGTCCGACGAGCTGCCGCTCGGCGGCGAGACGAGCGGCCGCGACGCGATCATGGCCAATTTCGCCCAGATCCCCAACTACTGGTCGTCGTTCAGCGTCGAGCCGAGCGAGTTCATCGACGGCGGCGACACCGTCGTCGTCCTCGGCACCCAGCGCGCCGGCAACGACAAGGGGAGCTTCGACTCGCCGTTCGCCCACGTGATGAAGTTCGACGCCGACGGGAAGGTCGTCCGCGGAGAGTTCCACGCCGACAGCGCCAAGGCGGCAAAGCTGCTCTAGGCGGAGAGCGGTGGCGCGCCGGGGCCGCCAGGCCCCGGCCGTCATCCCGTCGCCAGCAGGCTCTCGACGCCGACCTTGTCGGGGACCGCGTGCGTCAGGCCATCGACGGCGGCGAATCCCATGTCCGCGGACACCAGGGCGTCCGTGCCCCTGGCAATCGCCGCAGCGGCCAGCACGGCGTCGAAACCGCCGAGCTTCTCGCCGCGCTCGAAAAGAGCAAGGCCCTTGCGCAGGTCATCGCGCGTGACGTCGAGCAGCGGTGAGAGCAGGTCCGCGTAGTCACGACCGATCTCCGCCGCGTCCTGGCGGCTGCGCCGCTTCGCGCGAACGTGGACGAACTCCTGGATCGCCTCGACCGAGGTCGTCGCCTCGATCTCCCCTGCGGCGATCAGGCTCACCAGCTTCCGGCAGGGGCCGCGAAACGGGTGATCCGCGCCCTTTGCGTAGACCAGAACCGTGGTGTCGAGGACGATCATGCGCGGCGGGCGCGCAACGCGTCCAGCTCATCGCGCAGCTCGCCCGGCTCGGGGACCGGCATGTCGGGGGCCGCGAGAAGGCGTCGCCCGGCAGCCCGGCGACGATCCTCGGGGTCGGCCACCCCGCGGTCGATCGCCTCACGCACCACGGTCGCAACCGACACGCCGCGTTCGCGCGCGACCGAAGTGATCCGCGCATGCCGCTCGTCGTCCAGCAGGATCTGCAGTCGATGCTCAAGCATGAGCATACATTAGCATGTGTAGGTACTCACGCTCAGGCGCCGGCCGTCATCCCATCGAGGTCCCTACGCAGCTCCTTGAGCTCGTCGCGCAGGCGGCCGGCCTCCTCGAAGCGCAGGTCGTCGGCCGCCGCGAGCATCTCCTCTTCCAGCGAGACGATCGTCTTCTCGAGCTCGGCCGGGTCGGCGAAGTCGCCGCTCACCTTGCGGCGGCGGCGCTTCGGCGCCCGGTCCTCCATCGCCAGGAAGCTGGCCATCTCGGAGATCCCTTTGCGCACCGTCTCCGGCGTGATCCCGTGCTCCTCGTTATAAGCGAGCTGGATCGCCCGGCGGCGCTCGGTCTCGCGCATCGCCGCCCGCATCGCGTCGGTCTGCTTGTCCGCGTACATCAGCACCCGCCCGTTGACGTTGCGCGCCGCCCGCCCGATCGTCTGCACGAGGCTGGTCTCGCCGCGCAGGAAGCCCTCCTTGTCGGCGTCGAGGATCGCGACCAGCGAGACCTCGGGCAGGTCGAGCCCCTCGCGCAGCAGGTTGACCCCGACCAGCACGTCGTACTCGCCGAGCCGCAGCTCGCGCACGATCTGGATCCGTTCCAGCGTGTCGATCTCCGAGTGCAGGTAGCGCACCTTGACCCCGTACTCGAGCAGGTACTCGGTCAGGTCCTCGGCCATCTTCTTGGTCAGGGTGGTGACCAGGACGCGCTCGGAGGCCTCGGCGCGCAGCTTGATCTCGTTCATCAGGTCGTCGATCTGGTTCTTCGTCTCGCGCAGCTCGATCTCGGGGTCGACGATCCCGGTCGGGCGGACGATCTGCTCGACGGTGCGCGAGGACTCGGCCCGCTCGAACGGCCCCGGCGTCGCCGAGACCATCACCAGCTGGTCGACCCGGTCGAGGAACTCGTCGAACTTGAGCGGCCGGTTGTCGATCGCCGAGGGCAGGCGGAAGCCGTAGTCGATCAGCGTCTGCTTGCGCGAGCGGTCGCCCTCGTACATGCCGCCGATCTGCGGGATCGTCTGGTGGGACTCGTCGACGAAGACGACGAAGTCGTCGGGGAAGTAGTCGATCAGCGTGTGCGGCGGGCTGCCCTCCGGGCGGCCGTCGAGGATGCGCGAGTAGTTCTCGATCCCCGAGGTGAAGCCGAGCTCCTTCAGCATCTCGATGTCGTAGGCGGTGCGCTGGCGCAGCCGGTGCGCCTCGAGCTGCTTGCCCTCCTCCTCGAGCTCGGCGGTGCGCGCGTTGAGCTCGGCGCGGATTTCCTCGACCGCCCGCTCCAGCGTCTCGTCCCTGGTCACGTAGTGGGAGGCCGGCCAGACCGAGACGTGGTCGATCGTGTCGAGGACCTCGCCGCTCAGCGGGTCGAAGTGCTGGACCGACTCGATCTCGTCGCCGAAGAGGGCGATCCGGTAGGCCGACTCGGCGTAGGAGGGCATGATCTCCAGCACCTCGCCACGCACCCGGAACGAGCCGCGGCCGAGCACCGAGTCGTTGCGCTGGTACTGCATCTTGACCAGCTTGCGCAGGACCTCGTCGCGGTCTATTTGGTCGCCGAGCTTGAACAGCTGCATTTTTTCGTTGTAGACCTGCGGCGAGCCGATCCCGTAGATGCAGGAGACCGAGGCGACGATGATCGTGTCGCGACGCGCGAACAGCGCCGCCGTGGCGGCGTGGCGCAGGCGGTCGATCTCGTCGTTGATCGAGGAGTCCTTCTCGATGTAGAGGTCCTGGGCCGGGACGTAGGCCTCGGGCTGGTAGTAGTCGTAGTAGGAGACGAAGTACTCGACCGCGTTGTCGGGGAAGAACTCGCGGAACTCGTTGCAGAGCTGCGCCGCCAGCGTCTTGTTGTGCGCGATCACCAGCGCCGGCCGCTGCACCGCGGCGATCGTCCCCGCCATCGTGAAGGTCTTGCCGGTGCCCGTCGCCCCGAGCAGGGTCTGGAAGCGCTCGCCGGCCTCGAGGCCCTCGGCCAGCCCCGCGATCGCCTGCGGCTGATCGGCGGTCGGCGTGTAGGCGGGGTTGAGCCTGAACTCGGGCACCCGCTGACCATAGCGGGCGCCGCCACGAGCGCCGTAGAGCTTTGATTCGCCATGCGGGAAAAACCTCTACGGCGCTCAGGGGGGAGGTAAACGCGTTAGTTTCCGCTGGCAGCTTGATGTCTGTAGTACCCCTGTCATCGAACACAGAGAATCCCCCGTGATGAAACCACGCGACCGATTCGCCAAGAGCCTGCGCAAAGCGCGCGAAAGCGCCGACATCTCCCAGGAGGAGCTGGGATTTCGCTGCGACCTGCACCGCACCGAGATCTCGCTGCTGGAGCGCGGTGGCCGCGAGCCGCGGCTGGGGACGATCATCAAGCTCTCGAGCGCGCTCAAGGTGACGCCGGAAGAGCTCTGCACGGGCATCTCCTGGAACGTCAAAAAACAGAAATTCGTATTTAAGAAGTAGGGACCGCCCCGGCAGGGGTTCCACTTGACTTTCTCGGTGATTGGGGTTGGGCTGTCGCCCGTGGCAGTCGACGAAAAAGTACAAGACGTTCCACCCTGCCGGGATGGGTCCTCACTCAAGGCAGGAATTCTTCCAGCAGGGTTCCAGCTGGGCCCAGGAAGCGCTGGAAGCTGTCCAGCAGGGATTCGGCGTTCTGGATCAGTTCGATCGCCTGGTCGATCGGGATGCGGCGCAGGGTGGCGCGCAGCGGCCCCGCCAGCAGCGGGCTGAGGGCGCCGGCGCGTTCGGCTTCGTCGACCGCGCGCAGCAGGCCCGCGCGGACCGCGCGGGCGACCTCCGCGTCGCTGAGCCCGTGGCGCCGCGCGAAGCGCTCGCGCGAGGCGGGCGTGGCGAGCGCCCGGGCGAGCGTCTCCCGGCTCACCCCCAGCCTGCAGGCGGCGCCGTCGAGCGCCGACAGCGAGAACCGTTCGGCCAGCCGCGCCAACCCTTCGGTCTCCCCCCAGGGCCGCGGCTTGCACGGGTCCCGCACCTTCGCCGGCTCGTACGAGGCCCCGCCGGCCGCCAGGTAGGCGAAGGCGAGCGCCAGCGAGGCGACGGCCGCCGCGACCACCAGCCAGGCGCCCCTCCTCTGCCCGCCGACGGGCCGAAGAGCGGACTCCGACCCCTCTTTGCGGCCCGTCGGCTTCACAGGTCCACCCGCCTGGCGAGGCCGATCGGGACCAGGGCCAGGATGCCCAGCAGGGCGCCGATCCCGAACGAGGGGCTGAAGGCGTGGGTCGCCGCGCGGTCGAGCTGGTCCTGGAGTTCTTCGCGCAGCCGCAGCACGTCGGCGCGCTCGCCGGGGTCGCCGGGCAGCGGCTCGAAGGCGGGCCCGATCGTCGGCACCTTGCCCCTCTCGCCTTCCAGCCGGTCCTCGATCCGCCGTGCCAGCCGCAGCTTCAGCAGCGGGTCGACCCGCGCGTCGAGCACGATCGCGGTGCCGGCGTCGATCGCGTCGCGGCGCTGCTGCGCGATGTCGTGCGTGAAGACCGGCGTCAGCACGATCAGCCCGACCGCCACCCCGGCGTGCCGCGCCGAGATCGTCCAGCCGCCGTGGATCGCCTGCGGCGCCCGCCCCATCAACGCGGTCTCGGTCAGCGCCGAGAGGACGAGCGCGAGGCCGACGCCGACCAGCAGCTGCGGCGGCAGGGTGAGCGCGACGTTCGCCTTCGGCAGCAGCGCCAGCCCGGCGAGCCCGCCGGCGACGAGGATCGAGCCGGCCGCGGCGCGCGCCCGCTCGCTGCCCGCCCCGGGGCCGATGCGGGCGCCGAGCAGCGCCGCCAGCGGCATCGCCGAGACGACGACCGCGGCGCCGATCGGGCTCAGCCGCCAACCTTCGATCAGCAGCAGCACGAGCAGGAAGAGCGCCGCGGCGATCGCCGAGGAGACCAGCGCCAGGGCCGCGTTGGCGAGCAGGTGCGGCCGCCCGGAGCGGCGCAGCTCGGCGGAGAGCACCGCGGTCGAGGCCTCGTGGCGGGCGACCGCCAGCACCGGGATCCCGGCGGCGATCGCGACCGGCGCCTGGACCAGGAAGATCGACTGCCAGGAGACGAGCTCGGTGAGCAGGCCGCCGACCGCCGGGCCGAGCGCCGCCCCGGTCGCCCCGGCGGTCGCCCAGACGGCGACCGCGCGGCGCTCGGAGCCCACCGTCGCCGGGAGCAGCTCCAGCACGGCGGTGACGGCGAGGGCGCCGCCGAGCGCCTGCACGCAGCGGGCGGCGACCAGCGTGCTCAGCTGCTCGGCGAGGCCGCAGGCGACGCCGGCGCCGGCGAACACGGCGAGGCCGATCGCGGCGGCGCGGCCGGGCCCGATGCGGCGCGCCAGATGCGCCGCCGGGACGGCGGCGATCGCGATCACCAGGTTGAACGAGACCAGCACCCAGGTCACCCCGGCGACGCTCGTGTCGAGCTCGCGGTAGATCTGCGGCAGCGCCAGGACGACGATCGAGGAGTCGGCGAGCACGAGGCCGACGGCGATCGCCAGCGCGGCGAGGCGGGGTCGCGGCGGCGCGCTCAATATCCCAGCTCCTGGGCGTACTTCTCGCGGTAGGCGCGCTGCTTGTCGAGCACGTCGGCGACGTAGCCGCGGGTTTCGTTCAGCGGTATCTCGTCGACCCTCAGGCTCTTGCCGCCCCATTCGTCGACCTGGGTCGGGCCGGCGTTGTAGGCGGCGACGGCGGCGACCTCGTTGCCGTCGTAGCGCGCCAGCAGTTCGCGCAGGTAGAAGGTGCCGTAGCGGATGTTGATGTCGGGATCGCTCAGGTCGGTCAGCTTGAAGGTCGTGCCGCCGCTGAGCTTCTCGATCTCGTTCGCCGTCGCCGGAGTGATCTGCATCAGCCCGCGGGCGCCGGCCTTCGAGGTCTGGTCTTCGAAGCGCGACTCGGCGTAGATCACGGCGGCGATCAGCGAGGCGTCGACGTGCTTGTCGGCCGACTGCTGGCGGATGATGTCCTCGTGGCGCAGCGGCAGGGTCAGCTCCTGAAGCGCGTCGCCGAACTTCCCCGCCAGGCCGAGCCCGATGCCCGCCGCCAGCCCGGCCGCGACCGCGAGGCCGGCGACGAGCAGGCGCCGGCGGCGCCTCGCCCTTCTTCTCACTGACATAACCGGTTCCGCTTCGCTCCCGGCGCGAAGGACCGGATATGCACGCTTGGTCGCTCCGCGATCACAGCAGCTTCGCGACGAGGCCGGACAGGTCCCGCTCGAGGTCCTCGACGCTGCCGTCGTTGACGACCGCGTGCGCGGCGCGCGAGGCCTTCTCCTCCTGGCCGAGCTGGCGCGCCTCGCGCTCGTCGACCAGGGCGTGCCCGCGGGCGGCGGCGCGCTCGCGCCGCAGCTCCTCGGAGGCGACGACGGCGACGGTCGTGTCGAAGACCCCGTCCATGCCCGACTCGAACAGCAGCGGCACCTCGACCACGGCGACCTCGGTCCCCTCCGGAAGCGAGGCCAGCCATTCGCCGATCCGCTCGCCGACGAGCGGGTGGATCTGCGCCTCCAGCCACTTCAGCTCCCCGGCGTCGGCGAAGACGACCTCGCCGATCCTCGCGCGGTCGACCCGGCCGCCGGGCGCCACCTCCTCCCCCCAGCGCTCGACCAGCCGCGAGAGCAGCGGCTCGGAGTCGAGCAGCTCGTGCACCACGGCGTCGCTGGAGATCGTCGCCGCGCCCAGCCGCCCGAACGCGGCCAGAGCCTCCGACTTCCCGGCCGCGATCCCGCCGGTGAGCCCGATGGTCAGCGGCCGGGCCAAGCCAGCCCCTCAGGACTCGGTCGAGTCCCCGGACTCCTCAGCGGTCCCAGCCTCAGCCACCTCGGCCTCGGGCTCCTCAACCTGCTCAGCCGGCTCCTCCGCCACAGGCTCCTCCTCTGCGGCCTGGGGCTCCTCAGCTCCCGCAGCGGGAACCTCGGCAGCAGGCTCCTCCGCGACGGTCTCATCCTGCGGGTCCTCCGCACCGGCCGCTTCGAGCTGTTCGGAGAGGTCGCCCATCGGCATGTTCTGCCCCTCGACCCGCTTGATCGAGAGCGAGAGCCGCCGCCGCTCCTCGTCGATCTCGAGGATCTTCACGTTCAGGGTCGAGTTCGGCTCGACCACCTCGCTCGGGCTCTCGACGTGGTGGTCGGCGAGCTCGGAGATGTGGACCAGGCCCTCGACCCCCGGCAGGATCTCGACGAAGGCGCCGAAGGCGACGACCTTGGTCACCGTGCCCTCGAGCACGTCGCCCTGGCGGTGGGTGCTGATCACCCGCTGCCACGGGTCCTCCTGCGTCTGCTTGAGGCCGAGCGAGATGCGCTGGCGGTTGCGGTCGATGTCGAGCACTTTGATCCGCACCGTGTCGCCGATCGAGACCACCTCGGACGGGTGGTTGACGTGGCTCCAGGAGAGCTCGGAGATGTGGATCAGCCCGTCGATGCCGTCGAGGTCGACGAAGGCGCCGAAGTCGACGATGTTGGAGATCTTGCCCTCGACCACCTGGCCCGGCTCGAGCCGGCCGAGGATCTGCTCGCGCACCTCCTTGCGCTCTTCCTCGAGCACGGCGCGGCGCGAGAGCACGACGTTGTTGCGGCTGCGGTTGAGCTCGATCACTTTGCACTCGAGCGTCTGGCCGAGGAACTCATCGAGGTTGTGGACGCGGCGGATGTCGACCAGCGAGGCGGGCAGGAAGCCGCGCACCCCGAGGTCGAGGATCAGGCCGCCCTTGACGACCTCGATCACGTTGCCTTCGACCGGTTCGCCCGACTCGGCCGCGGCCTCGATCTTGCGCCAGGCCTTCTCGAAGCGGGCGCGTTTCTTGGAGAGGACGAGGCGCCCCTCGGCGTCCTCTTTGGTGAGCACGAGCGCGTCGACCTCCTCGCCCAGCTCGACCTCGTCCGCGGGGTCGACCGACTTGCGGATCGAGAGCTCGGTCGAGGGGATGACCCCCTCCGACTTGTAGCCGATGTCGACCAGGACCTCGTCCTTGTCGATCCGCACGACGTTGCCCTTGACGACGTCCCCCTCCTCGAAGGAGACCATCGTCGCCGCGTAGTTGGGGACGACCTTGCCGTCGACTTCGACCAGCAGCCCGTTCGACCCCTCGACAGGAGAGCCGGCCGCCGGCGCGGCGGTCGGGCTCGTATCGGTCAAGGTCGTATCGGTCACGGACACAGCGGCGAATAATGGCACGTAGGTACGCTCTGCGTCGTGCCGACCCGGGCGACCAAACGTGGCGACGAGCGCGTTCCTCTCTCCGGCAGCTATGACGTGCTGGTCTGCGGGGCGAGCTTCGCCGGGCTTGCCGTGGCGCGTGAGTTGACGGGAAGCGGCGCCAACGTATTGGTCGTCGACCGCTACGAGATCGGCGAGCGGCAGACCTCGGCCTGCGGCGTCCCGACCGAGTGGCTGCGGGCGATGGGCTTGATGGCGGCCGAGCGGCAGCGCTTCGGCTCGCTGCTTATCCACACGCCGCACGGCAGCAGGCGCTACGTGCTGCCCTGGACCTTCTCGACCTTCGACTACCGCGAGCTCTGCGCGCTGCTCTGGGAGCAGTGCGACGCGCGCTTCGAGACCGCGAAGGTGAACGGGCGGGCGGCGCCGGCGAACGGCGACGGGGCGATCGCGGTCGAGACCGACCGTGGCGTGCTCTCGGCCCCGCTCGTCGTCGACGCGCTCGGCTGGCGCCGCGTGCTCGCCTCCGGCGACCCCTACCAGCCCCCCGACGCGCCGCTCTCGCGCGGCCTCGAGGTGCACCCGAACGGCAGCGGCGAGGACCTCGAGGTCTGGATCGACCGCCGCTACGTGCCCGCCGGCTACGGCTGGTCCTTCCCGGCGCGCGACGAGCTGCGGATCGGCGTCGGCTCCTTCGACCCGCGCTTCCACGTGCGCGAGACGACCGAGCTGCTGGCCGAGGATCTGGGTCAGGACCGCGTCCGCTACCAGGGGAACTGGATCCCGCACAAGCTGCGGCGGGCGACCGAGGGTGGCGTCTTCTTCGCCGGCGACTCAGCCGGCCACTGCCTGCCGCTGACCGCGGAGGGGATCAGGACGGCGATCTACTTCGGCGTCGCCCTGGGGCGTGAGCTGCGCGAGGTCCACGAGGGGCGGCAGAGCCGCGAGCGGGCCGCCGCCGCCTACGCCTCCTTCCACGACTCGCACGAGTGGAAGTTCCGCTGGATGCTGCGCGCGCAGCGGCTCGTGCCGCGGATCCCGCCGCGGCTGCTCGGGCCGCTGATCCGCGCTCTGGGCAGCAAGCGGTTCGTCGATTGGTCTTTCGGGCATTACCTGGCCATCGCCCCACCGCCGGCCCCGACGTCGAGCCCTCAGCCGGTCCGCGTCACGGTCTGATTCCCGCGGGCCGGACGAGGGCGACCTCACCGGAACGGTTACATGGAGTGACGCGGCGCCCCCGGACGCGAAGCGGAGGAGGCGCCGCTTCATGTCTTCAGCGAACCACGAGCACGGTGCCCGCGATCAGCAGCACGACGCCGACGACCCGCAGCGGGTCGATCGGGATCTCGTGCAGGCCGAATAGGCCCAGCCGGTCGATCGCCACGGCGGCGACGAGCTGGCCGGTGATCGTCGCCGCGGCGACCCCGCCGGCGCCGATCGTCGCCACCTGGACCAGCGCGTTGGTGACGTAGATCGCGCCCAGCAGCCCGCCCAGCAGGTAGTACCAGCTGACGCCGGAGACCGAGCCGAGGCCGGCCGCCTGCCCGCTGAGCACGACGATCGCGGCGAGCGCCAGCGTCCCCATGCCGAAGGAGACGAGCGCCGCCGGCAGGCTGCCGGTGGCGCGCCCGAGCCCGGCGTTGATCGGCGCCTGCAGCGCGATCAAGCCGCCCGCGAAGGCGGTGACTATGACGGCCAGGCCGCGGTCCATCGCCCGTCTCTCATATCAGGCCGGCCGGGCGCGCCGCGACGGACCCGGCCGGGGCGGCGAGCGTGCAGCCGCCGCTCCCCCTACTTGGCGTCGAGCCAGTCGCGGCCGACGCCGATGTCCACCTCCAGCGGCGGATCGAGCTCGTAGGCGGCGCACATCTCGCGCCGCACCAGCTCGGTCGCGTCGTCCATCTCCCCCGGCGGGCCCTCGAACAGCAGCTCGTCGTGGATCTGCAGCACCAGGCGGGTCTTCGCCTCGCGCTCGGCGAGGGCGTTCTGGCAGCGCACCATCGCCAGCTTGATGATGTCGGCCGCGGTCCCCTGGATCACCGTGTTGACGGCGAGCCGCTCGCCCAGCCGGCGGGTGTTCGGATTGCCCGAGCGCAGCTCGGGGATCGAGCGCCGGCGGCCCAGCAGGGTGCGCACGTATCCCTCCTCCTGGGCGCGCTCGACGACCTGCTCGCGGAAGGCCCGCACCGCGGGGAACCGCTCCAGGTAGCGGGCGACGAATTCCTCGCCCTCCCTGCGCGAGATGTTGAGCCGGTCGGCGAGGCCGAAGCCGGTGAGGCCGTAGACGATGCCGAAGTTGACCATCTTCGCCTTCGAGCGCTGGCCGACGTCGACCTCGTCGCGGGAGATCTCGAAGACCTCGGCCGCGGTCGCCGCGTGGACGTCTTCGCCAGCGCGGAAGACCTCCTTCAGCACCCCCTCGTCAGCGACGTGGGCGAGCACCCGCAGCTCGACCTGGCTGTAGTCGGCGGAGAGCAGGCGGGCGCCGCGCTCGGCGACGAAGCAGGCGCGCACGGGGCGGCCGATCTCGGTGCGGATCGGGATGTTCTGCAGGTTGGGATTGGTGCTGGAGAGCCGGCCAGTCGTGGTCGCGGCCTGGTTGAAGGTCGTGTGGACGCGGCCGGTCCCGGGGTCGATCAGGTCGGGCAGCGAGTCGAGGTAGGTGTTCTTCAGCTTGGTCAGCTCACGCCAGTGCTCGATCTTCTCCACGATCGGGTGCTCGTCGCGGATCTGGGCGAGCACGCGCGCGTCGGTCGAGAAGCCGGTCTTGCCGCGCCGCTTCCTCGTCAGCCCGAGCTTCTCGAAGAGGATCCGGCCGACCTGCTGCGGCGAGCCGATCGTGAACTCCTCTTCGGCCAGCTCGAAGATCTCCCGCTCCAGGGTGGCGATGCGCTCGCCGAAGCCGGCGCCGACCTCGGCGAGGCGCTCGGCGTCGAGCTTCAGCCCCTCGCGCTCCATCGCCGCGAGCACGTGGACCAGCGGCAGCTCGACCTCATGCAGCAGCGAGGTCAGCTCGAGCTGCTCGAGGCGCGGCCGCTGGGAGTTGGCGAGCGCGGCGACGAGGCGCGCCTCGTGCGGCGGGTCGAGCCCGGCCTCGACCTCCTCGCCCAGCGCCATCTGGCCGTCGTCCTCGCCGCCGTCCGCCGCGGCGCCCTCGGCGATCCCGATCCCGGCGTCGGCAGCCAGCTCGGTCAGCTCGTAGGTGCGGCGCTGCGGCTCCAGCAGGTAGGCGGCGAGCATCGTGTCGTGCGCGAGCGCCGGCTCGACGCCCTCGCGCGCGGCCGCGGCGAGCAGGCCGTGGCGGCCGCCGCCGAGCGACTTGGCGTCGTGGGCGAGAAGCGGGTGCCCGGCGAGCGCCAGCGCGAGCTCGTCGAGGGTCGCATCCCCGGCCAGCGTGCGCTCGCCCTGCGCCGCGGCCCAGCGCCCGCCGGCGATCGCCAGCGCGAGCTCGCCCTCGCCGAGGGCGCCGGGCGACCCCTCCTCGACCTCGACCGCCAGCTCGCGCTCGACGCTGCGGCCGGGCAGCGCCTCGCCCTCGGGCAGCGCCTCTTCGAGCCGCTCGAGGACCGCGCGCAGCTCGAACTCGCGCATGAAGTCCCGCAATGCGCCGCGGTCGGGCTGCGAGGCCATCACGGCGCCGAGGTCGACGCCGGTCTCGATGTCGTAGTGCAGGGTGGCGAGCTGCTTCGACATGCGCGCGTCGTCGGCGTGCTCGACCAGGTTCTGCTTGCGTTTGGCGCCGGAGATCTCCTCGACGGCGCCGAGCACGCCCTCGAGGTCGCCGAACTTCTGCAGCAGCTGGGTCGCGGTCTTCTCGCCGATTCCCGGGACGCCGGGGATGTTGTCGGAGGGGTCGCCGCGCAGACCCATCAGGTCGGTGATCAGCGTCGGCGGCACGCCGTAGCGCTCCTCGACGGCGGCCTCGTCGTAGACCTTGGTCTCGGTGATCCCGCGCGAGGTGCTCATCACCCGCACCCCCGGCCCGACCAGCTGGTAGGCGTCGCGGTCGCCGGTGACGACCATCACGTCGATCCCCTCCTCGCGCGCCTGCTTCGTGAGCGAGGCGATCACGTCGTCGGCCTCGTAGCCGTCGACCTTGACGTTGGCGTAGCCGAAGGCCTCGACCAACGGCATCAGGTTCGGCCACTGCTCGCGCAGCAGGTCGGGCCGCGGTTTGCGCTGCGCCTTGTAGAGGTCGTAGGTGACCTCGCGCCCCGACATCCCCGCGTCCCAGGCGACCACGACGCCGGCCGGACGGTGCTCGTCGATGATCTTCACCAGCATCGAGGCGAGCCCGTAGATCGCGTTCGTCGGCCGCCCGTCGCTCGTCCCGATCGACTCCGGCAGCGCGAAGAACGCCCGGTAGGCGAGCGAGTTCCCGTCGATCAGGAAGAGCTCGGGCTTGGCGGATCCGTCGGTCGGGTCGGCGGCCATTGGGCGCCACTCTACGGCCCGGTCTGGCGAGCTTCCCGGCCCTTGGGCCGGAAACTCGCCAGACGGCGCCTCAAGACGGCCGCGATTCGCGCCGGTTCGTCTTCTATCTGGCAATCCGCGAGACGCACCACGTCGTAGCCGTGGGCTCGCAGCGACAGATCGGTGCTGCGATCGTCCTCGAAGGCGGCCCGCCCCCGGTGGTAGATGTAGCCGTCGGTTTCGACGACCACCATCCGATCGCGCCAGAGGAAGTCGACCAGATGCTCACCGACGCGCACGTTGACCTCGGGGGCGGGCAACCGGTGGCGGCGACAGAGCGCGAGGAAGTCTTCCTCGAGATCGCTGCGCTCCCGCCTGCGCCGGTCGTGTTCTTCGAGCGGCAATCCGAGCACGTTCGCCTGGCGAATCGCCCGGCGCAGCTCGCGAGGTGCGATCAACCGCCGTTTGCCGGTCGAGACCCGGCGGAGGTCCGCGATCGTCTTGGCTGGGGTCGTGACGGGGATGCCGTTACGGGACGTAACTGCAGCAGGTAGGAGCAGGCGGGATCGATGCAGCCAAATGCCACCCCGGTTGCGCTTCCCACCATCGCCGGGAATGGTGATGTGCACCCGTCCATTCCGCGGCGGAAGCAACTCCCATAGCTCCGCCGCGCTGCGATGACTCAGCGCCGCACCCCAGTGCTCGAGGATCGGCACGGTCGGACTGTCAAGGCCAGCCGAATCCGTGTCCGTCCCCTCGCCCCCGCCGTGGCCTTCTGAAGGCGTTCCACAGGCGAGCACGGCCGCCATCCACCGCCCCTCCCGCGAGAGCGCGCTGTGCCCGACGGCATATACGCCTTGATGAATCCGGTGAAGCCGACCGGCCGCTACACGCCGCCGCACTGCATTTCTGGTCAGTCCCGCCTCACTCAGCTGACTTACAGAGATCACACCGTGCTGGCGCGCCGCTCGCTCGGCGACCCTGGCATCGGGGTTGGCGCCTTTTGCGTCCATATGACGCATAAGGCGCCAAGCACCGCCGGCTCGCCCCCTGCAGCGGCCGAAATTTCCGCAACGAGCGTGCGGGGGCGCTACTTGGGCGGAAGCGAGGCGGCGAAGTCGGCGCCGGCTTCGACCCAGGCGGCGAGGCTCCCGTCGGATTCGGTTCCCACGGGGTCGACGTAGACCATGTTCTTCATCGGCTTGCCGGTGAAGTCCATCGGCCGGACATGAGCCTCGGACAGCGCCTTTTCGGCGTCTGCCGGGTCGAGCCGCACCACCAGGTCCTCGCCGATCACACCAACCGCCATGTTGCCGGCGAGCATGAAGGCGATCCCACCGAACATCTTCCGCTCGCTGAGGTCGGCCCGCGCGACGAGCACATCGCGGATGCGGTCGGCGAGGGCCTCGTCGTAGGCCATGCCGCGAGACTACTCGCAGCCCTGGCCGTCCCCGTCGGCGTCGAGGCCGTAGTGGTCTTCGCCGACCACCGTGACCGGACCGGTGTACTCGGGACCGTTGCCGCTGCCGCCGGCGCAGTCGTAATCGACGGCGTTCGGATCGAGACAGGCGCCGCTGTAGTTCGAATCGCATTCGCTGGCCGTCGCTTCCGCTTCTTCGCCTTCTTCGGCTTCGATCCGTTCGCGTTCTTCGGCTTCTGCCTGCGCCGCCACTGCGCGAGCGCGTTGGCGCGCGGCTTCGCGCTTCGCCCGTCGGTGGGCCGCCCGGCGTCGCTCGGCTCGCGCTTCGGCCCGGCGTGCCTGGCGGCGCAGGCGCTGCTCTTCGTGACGTTCGGCGGCGGCGCGCGCCGCCTGCTGCGCTTCCTGTGAGCTTTCGGATTCCGAGCTGGACCCGCAGCCCGCGGCTGCCAGCAGCGCACAACAGAAGGCCAGACCCGCAAAGACTCGCATCGTTTCTCCCCAAGACCGCTTGCGTTTCCATATCGCAGCATATGAGTGTCAGTGGCGAGGTGCGGCGCGGTTCCCGGCGGCGGGCCGGCGTGCGACGGGCGAGCGGACTTGCCGAATCTGATTCGATTGCTGCCCTCCATGGCCGTCAGCGCCCAGTACAGCGTCACGATCCGGGTCGAGCTCGATGCTCGCCAGGAGCCCCTGGGCAAGCTGACCGCGTCGATCGCCGAGGCCGGCGGGCAGCTTCAGGGAGTCGACCTGGTGCCGGGCGCCGGCGGCGAGGGCAAGCGGGTGCGGGAGTTCACGATCGACGCCCAGGACCGGCCGCACTGGGAGCGGATCCTGCGGGCGATCGGCTCGACCCGCGGGGCGCGCGTGCTCGACTACGTGGACCGCACGCTGCAGATGCACCGCGGCGGCAAGATCTCGGTCGAGAACAAGTACCCGCTGAAGACCCGCGACGACCTCTCGATGGCCTACACGCCCGGCGTCGCCCGCGTCTGCCAGGACATCCACGCCGACCGCGCCAAGGCCTTCGAGTACACGATCAAGAAGAACACCGTCGCGGTGGTCTCCGACGGCAGCGCCGTGCTCGGGCTCGGCAACATCGGCCCGGAGGCGGCGATGCCGGTGATGGAGGGCAAGTGCATGCTGTTCAAGGAGTTCGCCGAGGTCGACGCCTTCCCGATCTGCCTCGACACCCAGGACGCCGATGAGATCGTCCGCGCGGTCGAGCTGATCGCGCCGACCTTCGGCGGCGTCAACCTCGAGGACATCTCCGCGCCGCGCTGCTTCGAGATCGAGGAAAGGCTGAAGAAATCCCTGGACATCCCGGTCTTCCACGACGATCAGCACGGGACCGCGGTGGTCACGATGGCCGCCCTGTTCAACGCCCTGAAGATCGTCGGCAAGCCGATCGAGAGCCTGCGGGTGCTGGTGGTTGGCCTCGGCGCCGCGGGGGTAGCGGTGACGAAGATGATGCTCGCCTCCGGAGTGACGCACGTCGTCGGCTGCGACCGCCAGGGCGCCCTCTCCACCGGGCGCGCCGACTACCAGTCCGGCGAGATGAGCGAGATCAAGCGTTGGTACGCCGAGAGCTCGAACCCCGAGAAGCTGGAAGGACAGCCGGCGGACGTGATCGAGGGGGTGGACCTGTTCATCGGCCTCTCGGGGCCGGGGATCATCCCGGCCGAGGCGCTGGCCAGGATGAACGATGACGCGATCGTCTTCGCGATGGCGAACCCCAACCCGGAGGTGATGCCCGAGGACGCCGCGCCCTACGTGCGGATCATGGCCACCGGTCGCTCGGACTACCCGAACCAGATCAACAACGTGCTCTGCTTCCCCGGGATCTTCCGCGGCGCGCTCGACGCCGGCTCGCCCAACATCACCGAGGAGATGAAGCTGGCCGCCGCGCGCGGGATCGCCGAGGTGGTGACCGAGGACGACCTCTCCGAGGACTACATCATTCCCAGCGTCTTCAACCGCGACGTGGCGCCGATGGTCGCCAAGGCGGTGGTCGAGGAGGCCAAGCGCGACGGCCTCGCCCGCTTCAGCGAGGAGACCGGCACCTTCTCCACGGTCGAGGTGGGCTGAGCCGGTGCGCGTCCTCGTCACCGGAGCGAGCGGCTTCATCGGCTCGGCGCTGTGCGACGCGCTGCTTGCCCGCGGCGACACCGTGGTCGGCCTCTCGCGCGATCCGCAGCGCGCTCGCGGCACAAACCCGGGCGTCGTCTGGCACGCCTGGGAGCCGACTCTCGAACGCCCGCCCGAGGCGGCCTTCGAGAACATCGACGCGGTCGTCAACCTCGAGGGCGAGAAGATCAACCAGCGCTGGACCGACGACGCCAAGCGCCGGATCATGGAGAGCCGCCGCACCGGGACGCGAAACCTGATCGGGACGCTTGCGGCGCTCGAGCGCAAGCCCAAGGTCCTGGTCAACCAGTCGGCGATCGGCTTCTACGGCGACCGCGGCGACGCGATCGTCGACGAGTCGGCCGAGTCCGGCGAGGGCTTCGACGCCGAGGTCGTGCGCGAGTGGGAGGCGGCGGCGCGCGAGGCCGAGGCGACCGGCGTCCGCCTCGTCGTCGTCCGCACCGGCCACGTGCTCGACCCGCGCGGCGGCCTGCTCGGCGAACTGCTCACCCCGTTCAAGCTCGGCGTCGGGGGCCCGATCGCCGGCGGCCGCCAGTACATGTCGTGGATCCACATCGACGACGAGGTCGGCATCCTGCTCTGGGCGCTCGACCACGATTCGGTCAGCGGCACGGTCAACGCGACCGCGCCCAACCCGGTCACCAACCGCGAGTTCTCCCACGCGATCGGCCGCGCCCTGGGCCGGCCGGCCTCGGTGCCGGTGCCGGGCTTCGCGCTCGACCTCAAATTCGGCGGCGAGTTCGGCAAGGTGCTGCGGGGCGGGCAGCGCGTCATGCCCCGGCGGGCGCTCGACCTCGGGTACGAGTTCCGGTACGCCGAGATCGATGCGGCGATGAAGAATCTTCTGTAGTCGGGTGGAAGGGCCGCGGAGGCCCCCCTGGGGAACCCGCCGCCGCTGACAGCGCGCCAGGCCCGCACGGCTGCCGTCTCACAAGTTCCCCAGGGGGGCCTCCGCGCCCCTTCTCGAGTTTCAGAGAGCTGAAGCTTCGGGAGCCCGCCCTCGGGGGAGTCCAAAGCTCCGACCGGTTCAGGAGCTTTCCAGGTGTTCGAGCACCCGGCGCATTGCTTTAGCTCCAGGGGTTGCTGCGTATAGAGGTATTTGAGCTTCCTCGAGGATCGTTGCCGCGAATTTGGACGCAGCTCGAGTGGGTTCCCCGATGTAGGCGATGGAGCTCGAGTCCTCCGTGGCGCGTCGGGCGTTGGCTCCGATCGTGGCCAGATCGAGCTTGCCGCCCTTTTCGGAGTTCGGCAGGCAGATGGCGCGTACCTTCACGTCCCCAGCTTCAGGCGCATGGTGCGCAAGCTCCCTCTTAGCTCCCGCGCAGAGATCGCCGGCCACGTAGACCGTCACGGTGGCTCCGCTCGCGATCCCATCGGTGCTCGCGCAACCAGCTCCGAGGCAGGCTATTGCCAGGAGCAGCGCGGAGAGCGCGACGAGCTTCGCGCCCCCCGAGCCTGTAGGGAGCGTCGGGCGTCCCTCCGCGGCAACTTGTGAGCCGGCAGCCGGCCAAGCCTGGCGCGCCGTACCCGGCGGCGGGTTGCAGCGGGGGGATGCCCGACGCTCCCCCACCCAACGAGCCCCGGGGGGATGCCCGGCGCTCCCCCACCTCCACTCAACCAAAGAAGACCTCAGCCTCTTCGTAGAGCTCCCTCGGCACCGTCTTCAGCTGCGCGACCGCCTCGCTCAGCTCGACCAGCTGGATCTCAGTGCCGCGCAGCGCCGTCATCTTGCCCCACTCGCCGGCGTGCGCGGCGTCGATCGCGTGCAGGCCGAAGCGGGTCGCGAGGACGCGGTCGAAGGCGGTCGGGGTGCCGCCGCGCTGGATGTGGCCGAGCACGGTGGCGCGCGTCTCCTTGCCGGTCCTCTCCTCGATCTGCCCCTCGAGCCAGTGCGCGATGCCGCCGAGCCGCACGTGGCCGAAGGAGTCGAGGCCTTCGGCCTGGGTCTCCGGCATCCCGCCCTCGGGCTGCGCCCCCTCGGAGACGACGACGATCGGCGCGAAGCGCGCCTCGAGCCGTTGGCCGACCAGCCGGCAGACCTCATCGAGGTCGAAGGGCTGCTCGGGGATCAGGATCACGTTGGCGCCGCCGGCGAGGCCGGCGTGGAAGGCGATCCAGCCGGCGTGCCGCCCCATCACCTCGACGATCAGCACGCGGTGGTGGCTGTCGGCCGTCGTGTGCAACCGGTCGATCGCCTCCGTCGCGATGTTGACCGCGGTGTCGAAGCCGAAGGTGTAGTCGGTGGCGCCGAGGTCGTTGTCGATCGTCTTCGGCACGCCGACGACGTTGACGCCGTGCTCCGCGTGGAGCCTTGCCGCCACCCCGAGCGTGTCCTCGCCGCCGATCGCGATCAGCCCGTCGACGCCTTCGCTCCTCATGTTCTCGACGATCCGCTCGGCGCCGCCGTCCTGCTTGAACGGGTTGGTGCGCGAGGCGCCGAGGATCGTGCCGCCGCGCGGCAGGATGCCGCGCACCTCGGGCACCCCGAGCGGCCCGCCGTCGCCGGCGAGCGGGCCGTGCCAGCCGTCGCGGTAGCCGACGAACTCGTGGCCGAGCCGTTCGGCGCCCTTGCGCACGATCGCCCGGATCACTGCGTTCAGTCCGGGACAGTCGCCCCCGCCGGTGAGCACGCCGATTCGCATCGCCCTCAGGTTAGATGACACGCCCCCTGAGGTCGTACGGCCAAGCAGATCGAGGACGCAGTGAGCGTGGCGTGCTCTGCACGCGAGCGAGCGAGGACGCGGATATGCGCCGGCCGGAGGCGCTCAGGTCAGGACTTCGCGGCCCTGCGGGCGAGATCGATCGTCGCGCCGAGCAGCAGCACGCCGAAGAAGATCAGCCCGGAGACGCCGCCGCCCTGGCCGAGCCAGGCGTAGACGATCGTGGTGGCGCCGAGGGCGGCGAAGAGGCTGACGACGATTCCCATTGCGGCGATGATCCTAGTCGAACGGACCGATCCGTGAGGCGATCCCGGTAGGGGTTCCACTTAACCTTTTCGAATGTTTGCGGTAGAGCTGTCGCCCGGGGCAGTCGACGAAAAGGTACAAGACGTTCCACCCCTACCGGGATCGCCTCTGGGCGTCGCGTGACTCCCGAAGGAAGGCGCCGACCGCACCAGCCGCGCCTTCGGGGGAGCCGGCCTCGCCAGCCGCTCGGACGAGGCGGCTGCCGACGATGACGCCGTCGGCGATCTCACTGACTTCGGCAACCTGCGTCGGAGTCCCGATGCCGAAGCCGACGGCGACGGGCACCTCGGCGTCGGCCTTGGTCCCGGCGACGAGCTGCAGCAGGCCCGGCGGGAGCTCCTGACGCTCGCCGGTGGTTCCGACGGTCGAGACGACGTAGACGAAGCCACGGGCGGCGGCGCAGATCCGCGCCCGGCGCACCGGCGGCGTGGTCGGCGCCAGCAGCGGCACGAGGTCGAGGCCCTCGGCGGAAAGCGCCTCGCGCACCTCGCCGGCCTCCTCCAGGGGCAGGTCGGGGACGATCGCCCCGGCGGCGCCGGCGTCCGCGGCGCGGCGGGCGAAGGCAGCCGCTCCGCCCTGCGCCAGGACCATGTTCGAGTAGACCATGAGGACGACCGGGACGCGCGCCGAGACCGACTCGCAGACCTCCAGCGCCGTCTCCAGCGTCGCTCCCTCCGCCAGCGCCTTCGTCGCTGCCGCGTGGATCGTCGGCCCGTCGGCCAGCGGGTCGGAGAACGGCACACCCAGCTCGATCAGATCGGCCCCAGCCTCCACATAGGCCTCGGCCACCGCCAGCGAGGACTCCCGATCCGGAAATCCGGCCATCATGTAGGGCATCAGCGCCGCCCGGCCCTCGTCTCGGGCCCTCTGAAACGCACTCCCTATCGAAGCTCCCATGAGGGGGTCCCGGGGATGGCTCGGCGCAGCCTCCCCGCTGTTGCTGCGACGAGTCATTCCCGGGACCCCCTCCACCGCCCCTCCCCGCTGTTGCTCCAGCGAGTCACCCCCCGACCCCCCAGTCAACTCCACGACCTCGGCCAGGTCCTTGTCGCCTCTCCCCGAGAGACAGAGGACGTCGTAGCCGTCTCCCCGGCCGTTCTCCAGCAGCCAGGCGATCGCGTGGGCGGACTCGAGCGCCGGGATGATCCCCTCCAGCCGCGCCAGCTCGGAGAAGGCGGCGAGCGCCGCCGCGTCGGTGACGGCCGTGTAGGTGGCGCGGCCGCTGTCGCGCAGCTGCGCGTGCTCGGGGCCGACGCCGGGGTAGTCGAGACCGGCGGAGACCGAGTGCGCCTCGAGGATCTGCCCCTGCTCGTCGGCGATCACCGAGGAGAGCGAGCCGTGCAGGACGCCGGTGGCCCCCGCGCCGAGCGAGGCGCCGTGGCGGCCGCTCTCGATCCCCTCCCCCGCCGCCTCGACGCCGACCAGCGCGACGTCCGCGTCGCCGACGAACGGGGTGAAGATGCCGATCGAGTTGGAGCCCCCGCCGACGCAGGCGATCACACGGGCGGGCAGCTCGCCCTCGGCGGCGAGCGCCTGCTCGCGCGCCTCCTCGCCGATCACCCGCTGCAGGTCGCGGACCAGGGACGGGAAGGGCGCCGGGCCGACGGCCGAGCCGATCACGTAGTGGGTCGTCTCGACGTTGGCGACCCAGTCGCGGATCGCCGCGCTGACCGCCTCCTTGAGCGTGCGCGCCCCGGCGTCGACCGCTGCCACCTCCGCCCCGAGCAGCTTCATCCGCTCGACGTTGGGCGCCTGGCGGCGGATGTCCTCGCTGCCCATGTAGACGACGCACTCGAGGCCGAGCAGGGCGCAGGCGGTGGCGGTGGCGACGCCGTGCTGGCCGGCGCCGGTCTCGGCGATGATCCGCGGCTTGCCCATGCGCTGCGCCAGCAGCACCTGGCCGACCGCGTTGTTGATCTTGTGGGCGCCCGTGTGGCAGAGGTCCTCGCGCTTCAGGTAGACGCGCCGCCCGGCCCGCTCGGAGAGCCGTTCGGCCAGGTACAGCGGCGTCGGCCGGCCGACGAAGTCGCGCCGCAGCGAGGCGAGGCGAACGCGGAAGTCCTCGTCGCCGCTCGCCGCCGCCCATGCCTCGCTCAGCTCGTCGAGCGCCGGGATCAGCGTCTCCGGCACGTAGCGGCCGCCATACGGCCCAAAGCGCTCCTCGACGGTCGTCATCCGGCGGTAACGCTAGCCGCTCCCGCGGCCTCGAAGAAGGCGGTCATCGCCGCGTGGTCCTTGCGCCCCGGCTCGGCCTCGACCCCGCTGGCGACGTCGACCGCGTAGGGATGCGTGGCGGCGATCGCCTCGGCGACGTTGTCCGGGCGCAGCCCCCCGGCGACGATCGCCGGCACCTGCGAGCGCCGCTCCTTCAGCAGCCCCCAGTCGAAGCTCTCGCCGCTGCCCCCCCAGAGCCCCTTCCCCCGCTTGTCGAACAGGTGGAAGTCGGTCCGGAACGCCTCGGCCGCATGGACGTCCGCCGCGCTCGAGACATGAATCGCCTTGACCACCTTCACCCCCGTCTTCCGCGCCACCTCGGCGCAGAACGAAGGCCCCTCCTCCCCGTTCAGCTGCACCAGAGTCAGCCCCGCGTCCTCCACGGCCCTGGCGACCGCCCCCAACTCGGGATTCACAAAGACCCCCACAACCTCACACTTCCGCCGGAAAGCCGCCCCGATCCGCACCGCCTCAGCAGCCTCCACCGCCCGTGGACTATCGGCGAAGTGGATCAAGCCAATAGCCCAAGCTCCCAAGCGCACCGCCTCGGCGGCATCGTCCAGATTCGTAATTCCGCAGATCTTGACCCGCATAAGCCCAGACTACGCGAGCGAGGCCTGCGCCAAGCTAGGAGGCGTGGGTGTTCCCCCGCGGCAACTTGTGAGCCAACCGTCGTCCCAGCCTGGCGCGCCGTACCCGGCGGCGGGTTGCAGCGGGGGAATGCCCACGCCTCCCGTTGCCGCGGGGGGACACCCACGCCTCCTGCACTCCGCCGCGGAGCTGCACGGACCCGATCGGAGACCGCCGAGCGTCCCCCGCAGCAACTTGTGAGCCAGCATCCCGCCCGCGCCCTCGCAAACTCAGCGGCGGCGGGTTGCGGCGGGGGACGCTCGGCGGTCCCGCTAGCGCGACGGAACTTCTTCAGCGGACGCAGGCCGAACGCCCAAGGTCACCGTGATCTTCTTCGTCTTGCCGCCCCGATCGACCGTGAGCACCATCTTCTCGCCGGGATGCGCCGCATTGACAGCGTTGATCACTTCTTCCATCCCGTCGATCTTCTTGCCGTCGACTTCTGTGATCACGTCGCCGCCGAGCCGGAAGCTGGCCCCTTCGATCGTCGCCGAGGTGTCGCCGCCTTCGAGGCCGGCTTCGTCGGCCGGCCCGCCCTTGACGACTTCGTTGACCAGCACCCCTTCCTTCTCGGAGATCTTCAGCGCCTTGGCCAGGTCGGGGGTGATGCTGCCGCCGCTGATTCCGAGGTAGGCGTGCTTGACCTCGCCGTGCGCTTCGATCTGCTGGACGACTTCGCGCGCGGTGTTGATCGGCACCGCGAAGCCGATGCCGACGTTGCCGTTGCCGCTGCCGCCGGTCTGGATCTGGGAGTTGATCCCGATCACTCGGCCCTGGCCGTCGATCAGCGGCCCACCCGAGTTGCCGGGGTTGATCGCCGCGTCGGTCTGGATCACGTGCGAGATCGAGAAGCCGTCGGGGGCCTGGATCTGGCGCTGGATCGCCGAGACGATGCCGCTGGTGACCGTGCGGTCGAGCCCGAACGGGTTGCCGATCGCGACCACAGGTTCGCCCACCTCGACCTTCGCGGAGTCGCCCAGGGGCAGCGGGTGGAGCTGGCCTTCCGGCGCGTCGACCTTGAGCAGGGCGACGTCGGTCGCCGGGTCCGTGCCGACCACTTCGGCGGTGTAGTTCGTGTCGGAGGAGCCGAGTTTCACCTCGACCTTGCTCGCGTCTTCGACCACGTGGTTGTTGGTCAGCACGTGGCCTTCGGTGTCGATCAGGATGCCGGAGCCGGTAGCGAGCCCGCCGCCCCCGCCTTCGGGCTGCCCGAAGGGGTTGAGCGACGGTTCTTCCTGCGACTTGATCTGCGAGGAGATGAAGGCGACGCCCTGCCCGTCGCGGCGGTAGATCTGGTTGACCAGGTTGCCGCCGCCTTCTTCTTCCTTCGTGTCGACGGGCGCCGAGAGCGGTTCGGACACCGTCACCGACCTGCCGCCGCCGTCGGCGTGGATCCAGCCGGCGGCGATCGCGGCCCAGCCGAAGAGGGCGACGACGACGCCGCCGAGGAGCGCCGAGCCGAAGGAGCCTTTGAAGAATCGCTTCATCGAGGGGCGATGATGCAGACGATCTCCAAAGTTCTTCTAAAAATGGGCCGGCTGCCGGCGCCTACGGGAGGTGATGCTCCCGCGTGGCCTCGTCGGCGCCGGTCAGCTCGCGGGTCAGGGCCTCGGGGTCCCCGGCGCGCATCAGCGCCGAGCCGATCAGCACCGCGTCGACGCCGACGCGCTCCAGCTCGTGCAGCTCCCCGCGGGAGGAGATGCCGCTCTCGGCGACGACGGTCTTGCCGGCCGGCACGTCGGGCATCAGCTCGTAGGTGGTGGCGACGTCGACGGCGCCGGCGTCGAGGTCGCGGTTGTTGATCCCGATCACGTCGGCGTCGAGCCGCAGCGCCCGCTCGAGCTCCTCGCCGTCGTGGACCTCGACCAGGCAGTCGAGGTCGAGCCCGCGAGCCGTCTCGTACATCTCGCGCAGGGCCTCGTCCTCGAGCGCCCGGACGATCAGCAGCACGGCGTCGGCCCCGTTCACCGCCGCCTCGAACAGCTGGTAGGGGTCGACGATGAAGTCCTTGCGCAGGATCGGCAGGCTGGAGGCGGCGCGGGCGGAGCGCAGGTCGTCGAGCGAGCCGCCGAAGTGGCGCTCGTCGGTCAGCACAGAGAGCGCGGCGGCGCCGCCGCGCTCGTAAGCGCCGACCTGCTCGGCGACGGTCGCCGTCGCGGAGATCTCACCGGCGCTGGGCGAGCGGCGCTTGAACTCGGCGATCACCGAGAGCCCGGGCCGGACCAGCGCCTCGCTGAAGGGCCGGTCGTGGCCGCGTCCGGGCAGGCTCGACTCCAGCTCCGCCTGGGGCGTCGCGGCCCGCCGCTCCTCCACCCCTTCGCGCGCGGCGTCGATCAGCTGCTCGATCATTCCCACGAGAGAGACGAAGCCTAACCGGCGAGCTCGGCGGTCGTCGCGATCAGCCGGTCGAGCAGCTCGCGAGCGGCGCCGCCGTCGATCGCCGCCGCGGCGCTCTCGATCCCCTCGGCGAGGCTGCCGGCGCGGCCGCCGACGTAGATCGCGGCGCCGGCGTTGAGCAGGACGAGGTCGCGACGCGGGCCGTCGCCGCCATCGAGCACGGCGCGCGAGGCGGCCGCGTTCTCCTCCGGGCTGCCGCCGGCGACGTCCTCCGGCTCGCCCGGCTCGAGGCCGAACTCGCCCGGCTCGACGAACCACTCCTCGGTCCGCCCTCCGGCGACCTCGATCACCCGGGTGCGGGCGGAGACGGCGAGCTCGTCGACGCCGTCCTCAGCGGAGACGACCATCGCCCGCACGCTGCCGAGCCCGACCAGCGCCTCGGCGATCGTCTCCTGGTAGTGGCGGTCGGAGACGCCGAGCAGCTGCCGCTCCGCGCCGGCCGGGTTGGTCAGCGGCCCGAGGAAGTTGAAGATCGTGCGCACGCCGAGCGCCCTGCGCACCGGCACGACATGGGCCATCGCCGCGTGGTGGCGCGGCGCGAACATGAAGCCGAAGCCGACCTCGTCGATGCAGCGGCCGACCTGCGCCGGGCTGAGCTCGATCTCGACCCCGAGCGCCTCCAGCAGGTCGGCGGAGCCGCAGCGGCTGGTGTTCGAGCGGTTGCCGTGCTTGGCGACGGCGCAGCCGGCGCCCGCGGCGACCAGCGCCGCCGTGGTCGAGACGTTGAAGGTCGAGGGCCCGCCGCCGGTGCCGGCGGTGTCGACCAGGTCCTCGCGCTCGCTCTCGACCGGAGCGGCGAGCGAGCGCATCGTGCGCGCCAGGCCGACCAGCTCGGGCACCGTCTCGCCCTTCGCCCGCAGGGCGATCAGGAAGGCGCCCGTCTGCACGGGGTCGGCCCGGCCCTCCATGATCTCGGCGAGCACCGCCGAGGCGTGGTCGGCGGTCAGGTGGTCGCCGGCGCAGACGGCGTCGATCGCCCGGCTGACGACGTCGTTAGGCATCACGCCACCACACCGCGGTCGTCATTTCCCCCGGAGGGCGGTTGAAATGACGACCGCGCGAGGAAGTTGGCGAGCAGGTGCTTGCCCTGCGGGGTGAGCACCGACTCGGGGTGGAACTGGACGCCCTCGGCCGGCAGCTCGCGGTGGCGCGCGCCCATCACCACGTCGCCGAGCCGGGCACTCAGCTCGAGCTCCTCGGGCAGCTCGGGGTCGGCGACCAGCGAGTGGTAGCGGCCGGCGACGAGCGGCGTCGGCAGTCCCGCGAAGATCGTCCTGCCGTCGTGCTCGACCTCGGCGTCCTTGCCGTGGACCGGCTCGCCCTGGACCGTGCGCCCGCCGAACGCCTCGACCATCGCCTGGTGGCCGAGGCAGACGCCGAGCGCCGGCGTGCCCGCCTCGGCGAAGGCGCGGATCGCCGCGCCCGAGATCCCGGCCTCGGCCGGCGTGCAGGGCCCGGGCGAGACGACGAGGCGGTCGAAGCCGCGCTCGAGCAGCTCGCCGACCTCCGCCCGGTCGTTGCGCACGACCTCGATCTCCGCCCCCAGCTCGCCCAGGTACTGGACGAGGTTGTAGGTGAAGCTGTCGTAGTTGTCGATCACGAGCACGCGCATCGTCACTCCCAGTCGGGCTGGGCGCAGGCGAGCTCGACCGCGCGGAAGACCGCCTTGGCCTTGTTGACCGACTCGTTGTACTCGTAGGCCGGCTTGGCGTCGGCGACGGTGCCGCCGCCCGCCTGCACGTGAACCTGGCCGTCCTTGATCACGACGGTGCGGATGTGGATCGCCGTGTCGAGGTCGCCGCTCCAGGAGAGGTAGCCGATCGCGCCGCCGTAGGAGCAGCGCTTGACCGGCTCGAGCTCGTCGATGATCTGCATCGCCCGCACCTTCGGCGCGCCGGAGAGGGTGCCGGCGGGCAGCGCCGAGCGCAGCACGTCCATCGCCCCGACGCCCTCGCGCAGCCTGCCGGAGACCTGGCTGACGATGTGCAGCACGTGCGAGTAGGTCTCGACCACCATCAGCTCGTCGACGCCGACCGAGCCGTACTCGCAGACGCGGCCGAGGTCGTTGCGGCCGAGGTCGACGAGCATCACGTGCTCGGCTCGCTCCTTCGGGTCGTTGACGAGCTTCTCGGCCAGCCGCCGGTCCTCCTCCTCGTCGCCGCCGCGCGGGTAGGTGCCGGCGATCGGCCGCGTCTCCACCCGCCGCCCTTTGACCTTGACCAGCGGCTCGGGCGAGGCGCCGGCGATCTGGAAGTCGCCGAACTCGAGGAAGTACATGTAGGGGGACGGGTTGACGGCGCGCAGGCCGCGGTAGACCGAGAAGGCCTCGACCGGGGCGGGTGCGGAGAAGCGCTGCGAGGGGACGACCTGGAAGGCGTCGCCGGCGTGCACGTACTCGACGATCCGCGCGACCGCCGCTTCGAACTGCTCGCGCTCCATGTTGGAGGCGAAGCGCGGCGGCTCGGCGACGGCCGGCTGCTCAGGGACGGGGACGGCGGCGCGCAGGCGCTCGCGCAGCTCGCCGATCGTCGCCACCGCGCGCTCGTAGGCGGCGTCGATGCCGCCCTCGTCGTCGGCGAAGGCGCAGGACATGATCGTCAGCTCGTGCCGCAGGTGGTCGAAGACGAGCAGCGCGTCGGTGACCATCAGCGCCATGTCGGGCAGCCCGAGCGGATCGGGATTGGGCTCGCCGAGCGGCTCGACCGTGCGCACCAGGTCGTAGCCGAAGAAGCCGACCGCGCCGCCGGCGAACGGCGGCAGGCCCTCGACCGGGGCGAGCTCGTAGCGGCCGAGCGCCTCGGCGACGGCGCCGTAGGGGTCGGGCTCCTCGCGGTCCTCCTGCCCGGTCTCGCTCATGGTCCCCTCGCTCCAGCGCAGCACCGAGCGCGGGCGGATGCCGACGAAGGAGTAGCGGCCGACCTGGCCCTGCTCGGCCGACTCGAGCAGGAAGCAGGGCGACCCCTCGGGCTCGCCGCCGCGCAGCTTGAGGAAGGCCGAGACCGGGGTCTCGCAATCGTCGACGAAGCGTGTGCGCACGGGCACGACGTTGCCCTGGGCGGCGAGCTCCCGCGCCTCCCCGAGGCTCGGCTCGACGACGAGCTCGGCGGAGGAATCTCGCGCTCGCGCCTGTGAGGCAGTGGACATCATCAGATTGCCACCACTACCTCACAAGACTCGCTAGCGGCGACGGCCATTCAGCACCTCCATCGCCGCGCGCAGCGGCACGTCGCGCGAGGCCAGCAGGACGCTCAGGTGGTACAGGAGGTCGGCCGCCTCTTCGGCGACCCGCTCGTCGCTCTCCTCGCGCGCCGCGCGCACGACCTCCTCGGCCTCCTCCTCGACCTTCTCGCCGATCAGCTTCGGGTCGTCGAGCAGCTTCACCGTGTAGCTGCCCTCGGGCCGCTCGGCCGCGCGGCCGCGCAGCGTCCGCTCGAGCGCCGCCAGCGCCTCGTGCGCGACCGGCTCGGGCTCGCCGCCGCCGAGCGCGCGGTAGAAGCACGAGCGCTCGCCGGTGTGGCAGGCGGGACCGGTCGGCTCGACCAGCGCGACGACCGCGTCCCCATCGCAATCGATCCGCAGCTGCCTCAGCTTCAAGACGCGACCGGACTCTTCCCCTTTCCGCCACAGCTTCCCCCGCGAGCGGCTGAAGAAGTGCACCTCCCCGCTCTCCACAGAAAGGCGAAGCGCCTCCTCGTTCGCATAGGCAAGCGTCAACACCTCGCCGGTGTCGGCGTCCTGCGCGACAACTGGTACGAGGCCCCGCTCATCGAATTTGACGTCATCGAACATCGTTGAATCGTATGTGAGCCTGGCGCGCTCGCTGGCGGGGCGGTGATCGGGGGTGCCCTCGAACCGGCGGATACTCAAAAACGCGGTCCAATCGGACCGCGTTTTGTCGGGGCGAGGGCACCCCCGATCGCCGCCCCCACACAGCCCACCGCCTACTCGATGCCAAGCCGATCGAGCAGCCCCTCGTCCCGCCGCCACCGCCCGCGGACCTTGACCTGCAGGTCGAGGTGCACCTTCGCCCCCAGCTCGGCTTCGAGCGAGCGCCGGGCGGCCGCGCCGATCTCGCCGACCTTGGCGCCGCCCCTGCCGATCAGGATGCCCTTCTGCGACTCGGTCTCCGCCCAGACCTCGGCCTGGACCGTGACCAGGCCGTCCTCGCGGGTCGAGACCTCCTTGACCTGGATCTCGACCGAGTGCGGGATCTCGTCGCGGGTGCGGTTCAGCACCTGCTCGCGGATCAGCTCGGCGAGCATCGTCTCGCCCGGCTGGTCGCTGTGCTCCTCGGGCGGGTAGAGGTACTCGCCCGCGGGCATCAGCTCGCCGAGGCGCGCCACCAGCTCGCCCAGGCCCTCGCCCGTGCGGGCGCTGATCGGGAAGACCTCGTCGACGCCGTCGAGCTCCGCCGCCTCGGCCAGCACCGGAACCAGCTCGTTGGGGCCGACCAGGTCGGCCTTGTTGACCGCGCAGATCGTCGGCAGCTCGCGCCCGGCGCCGAGCAGCGCGCGGGCGATGAAGCGGTCGCCGGGGCCGATCCCCTGCTCGCCGTTGACCACCAGCAGCGCCACGTCGGAGTCGGCGAGCTCGCGCTCGACCCGCGTCTGCATGCGCTCGGTCAGCACGTCGCGCGGCTTCTGCACGCCGGGCAGGTCGACGAGCACGAGCTGCCGGCCCGCCGCCTCGTCGGTGGCGATGCCGCGGATCGCCCGCCGGGTCGTCTGCGGGCGCATCGAGACGATCGCCACCCGGCTGCCGACGATCGCGTTGACCAGGGTCGACTTGCCGACGTTGGGGCGGCCGGCGAGCCCGACGAAGCCGGCGCGGGTGGCAGAGACATCAGCCATCCCGCCTCGGCCCTCACCCGGCCCCGGGAGAGTCAGATCGTGACCGGGTCCGGGTGAGGGCTGGGTCTTTGAATCAGCCGGCATGTCCTCCGCTTCGCGTCCGGGCATGCCGGGCGAGCGGAGGTGGGTCTTCATGATCTCGGCCTGCACGGACAACATCTCACCCTGATCGGTTTCGTGGTCGTAGCCGCAGAGGTGGAGGGTGCCGTGGACGGCTGCCTCGGTCACGTCGGTGCAGTGATCGGGGCAGATCGCGACGTCGCCGAGCTCGCGCGGGCCGGCGGTGGGGCCGGCGCCGTCGACCGGGAAGGCGAGCACGTCGGTCGGGGCGTCCCCGCCGCGGTGCTCGCGGTTGAGCTCACGGATCCGCCCCTCGTCGACCAGCTCGACCGCGAGATGGCCGTCCTCGACCCCCGCCGCCGCGAGGGCCGCGGACACCGCGCCTCGCAGCTCGGCCGGCACGTCACCGAGGTCAACCGCCATCGGCCGGCGGCTGCTCGGCTTTGCGGCGCTCGGCGTGCTGGTCGTAGGCGGCGACGATCCGCTGCACCAGCTTGTGGCGGACGACGTCCTCGCCGCCGAAGCGGATGAAGGCGATGTCCTGCACGGCGCTGAGGATGTCGCGCACGACGACCAGGCCGGAGCGCTGGTCGGTCGGCAGGTCGATCTGGGTGATGTCGCCGGTGACCACCATGCGCGAGTTGAAGCCGAGCCGCGTGAGGAACATCTTCATCTGCTCGGGGCTGGTGTTCTGCGCCTCGTCGAGGATCACGAAGGAGTCGTTCAGCGTGCGGCCGCGCATGAACGCCAGCGGCGCGACCTCGATCACGCCGCGCTCGAAGTAGCCGTTGACCCGGTCCGGGTCGAGCATGTCGTAGAGCGCGTCGAACAGCGGCCGCAGGTAGGGGTCGACCTTGGCCTGGATGTCGCCGGGCAGGAAGCCGAGCCGCTCGCCCGCCTCGACCGCCGGGCGGGTGAGGATGATCCGCTGCACCTGGCGCTCGGCCAGCGCGTGGGCCGCCATCGCCACCGCGAGGAAGGTCTTGCCGGTGCCGGCCGGGCCGATGCCGAAGGTGATCGTGTGGTTGCGGATCGAGTCGACGTAGCGCTTCTGGTTCAGCGTCTTCGGCGCGACCTTGGTGTTGCGGTGGCGCCAGACGACGTCCTCGAGGATCTCGGCCGGGCTCTCGTGCGCGTCGATCGCCCCGGTCACCGCTTCGATCGTCCCCGGCGCGACCTCGTGGCCCTGCTCGATCAGGTCGACCAGCTCGTCGACGACCGTCGCCGCCGTCTGCACGTCGCCCGCGTCGCCGTCGAGCGTCAGCACGTTGCCGCGCAGGTGGAAGTCGCAGTCGAGGCGCCCGCGCAGCGCCCGCAGCACGGCGTCCTCGGAGCCCGCCAGCTCGGCGGCCACAGTGTTGTCGAGGGTCAGCTGCCTACGAGCCAAGCTTCTCTCGCACCGCCGCGCTGACCCGCTTGCCGTCGGCCCTTCCGGCGACCTTCGGCATCAGCGCCGACATCACCTGGCCCATCTGCTTCTGCCCGGTCGCGCCGGCCTCGGCGACCGCCGCGTCGACCAGCTCCGCCAGCTCCTCGTCCGAGAGCTGCGCCGGCAGGTAGGCCTCGATCAGCCCGGCCTCGAAGCGCTCCGCTTCGGCCTGCTCGGTGCGGCCCACCTCGTGGTAGGCGTCGGCCGCCTCGAGCCGCTTCTTGCGCTCGCGCTGCAGCACCGCGACCTCGTCGCCCTTGCCCAGCTTGGCGTCCTGCTGCAGGGCGTCGACGATCATCCGCAGCGCGGCGGCGCGCTCGCGCTCGCCGGCCTTCATCGCCGTGCGCACGTCGGTCTGCGCCTGCTCGAGAACGCTCATCGCGCAGTTTCGCGCTTCGCTCGCTGCACGAAGAACCAGATATGGACGTTTGCTCGCTCCGCACTCATTGCCCTGAAGGGTAGTCGGCGGACTCGATCGCGACCCGCTCGACCTCGCCGAGCGGCATCTGCAGGAAGCGGGTGCCGAGCTCGCGGAACGAGTCGGCCTCGCCGCTGCAGAGGAAGCGGTACTCGCCTTCGCCGTCGGCCGAGCGGGCCAGGCCGGCGCGCTCGAGCGTGCGCTGGGCCGCCGCGGCGACCGCGTGGCCGCCGCTGACCAGGCGCACGTCGCGGCCGAGAATGCGCTGCAGCATCGGCGCGACCAGCGGGTAGTGGGTGCAGCCGAGGATCAGCGTGTCGACTCCGGCGCGCTTCAACGGCGCGCAGTAGCCGCGCGCCATCTCGACGACCGCGCGGTCGAACGGCGAGCCGTCCTGGATGAACGGCGCCAGGTCGGGAGCCTCGACCTCGGTCACCTCCAGCGCCCGGCCCTGCGCCTCGAGGGCGCGCCGGTAGGCGCCGCTCTCGACCGTGTTCGGCGTCGCCAGCACGCCGACCCGGCCGCTGCCGGTGATCGCGGCGGCGATCTCGGCCTGCGGCTCGACCACCGGCACCACCTCCACCCCGTGCTCGGCGGCGACGGCGCGCGCCACGTCCTCGCCGATCGAGGTCGCCGTGTTGCAGGCGATCACCAGCAGCTTCGCGCCGCCCGCCAGCAGCAGCTCGGCGATCGCCCCGATCCGCGCCCGCAGCCGCTCGGGGTCGCGCCGGCCGTAGGGGAACATCGCCGTGTCGCCGAGGTAGACGAAGTCCTCCTCGGGCAGCGAGACGAGGCACTCGTGGAGCACGGTCAGGCCGCCGACCCCCGAGTCGAACATCGCGATCGGCCGCGAGGCGTCCAGTGGTCGGCGCGCTAGAGGAATGGTCTGTAGGCCATGAAGAAGATCGTCACGACGACGATCAGGCCGGCGAGTTTGCCGCCGTTGGCCAGCTTCTTCGAGATCGCTTCGTAGTCGGCGCTGAGCGCGTCGCCGCCCTCGAGGTCGCGCTCCGCCAGTTCGAGGGCCTTCGCGGTCTGCGGCCGGAAGAACCCGTGCGAGAGGCCAAAGAGGGCGATGATCGCGAGGAAGCCGATGCTGATGAAGGCGTCGCTCGCCTCCCACGGCCCGTCCGCCAGCAGGTAGATCCCGGCCAGCAGGACGACGATCAGCCCCGGCTCGACCAGGAAGCGATCGATCGTCTGGATGCCGCGCAGGATCGTCGGCACGCTCCTCGGCGCCGCCTTCTCGGCCGCGGCTACGAAGAAGCCGTAGCCGAAGGTGGGGCCGAAGGCGAGCACGACCGCGAGGATGTGCAGGAACAGCGCGATCTTGTAGCCGGGGTCGACGATGGTCGCCAGCATCGGGCGGGAACACTATCCGCTAGGGACGACGGAGCAGCAGGGCGGCCCAGTCGCCGTCGATGCGGCGGTCGGACTCGGCGAGGCCGCAGGCGGCGAACGCAGATGCGGCGTCGTCCAGCTCACTGGGGAGCAACCCTGAGCAGATCAGCGTGGAGGGCCACGGGGAAGGGGTCGGCGGAGCAACAGCGGGGAGGCTCCGCCGACCCCTTCCCCGCGTCCCTCCCTGGTCCGCGAGCAGTGCGGCAACCGCGCTCAGGACGGGGGCGGTCATATTGGCCACGACGGTCGGGGCGAGCTCGGGGAGGCGCTCGCGCAGGTTGAGGATCTCGAAGCTCGCGTCGACTTCGTTGACTGCGGCGTTGGCCTTGGAAGCTTCGATGGAAGCGGGCTCGTGGTCGTAGCCGGAGACCGGGTTCCAGCCGAGCTTGGCGGCGGCTATGGCGAGGACGCCGGAGCCGGCGCCGAGGTCGACGAGAGCTCCCTGGGCTTCGCCCGCCTGCTCCAGCTCCAGCAGCAGCTCGAGGCAGAGGCGGGTGGTCGGGTGGGCGCCGGTGCCGAAGGCGCGGCCGGGGTCGACGACGAGGTCGATCGCTCCGTCGCGCGGCTGCTCCCAGGAGGGGCGCAGCCAGAGGCGGTCGCCCACCAGCAGCGGCTTGTGGAAGTCCTGCCAACGGTCGGCCCAGTCGTCGGGCACGGTGGTCGAGACGACCTCGACCAGGCCCTCGCCCGCCGCCACCTCGAGCTCGCCCAGCTCCGGCAGCTCCCCCTCGCCGCCGTAGATCGCGTACTCGACGTAGCCCGGCCCGGCCTCCTCCTCGACCCCGTTCGGCGCCAGGACCGTCAACTCGGCCAGGACGAGCTCCGCCTGCTCCGGCCTGCACCGCACCGCCAGTCGAATCACCAAGCCACCCGCGCTCTACGTCTCTAACCGAAGAAGGAGGAGCGCATGCGGCTGAAGAAGCTCTCGCCGCCGCCGCGCCGCGAGCGCAGGTTGTGCGGCTCCAGGGTCTCGTTCAGCCGCTCGGCCAGCTCGCGCTGCTCCTCGGAGAGCTGCTCGGGGACGATCACCTGCACGGCGATCACCATGTCGCCGGGCGGTCCGCCGTTGGCGCCCGGCATGCCGTGGCCGCGCAGCGCGAACTGGCTTCCCGGCTGGGTGCCCGGCGGCAGCTCGATCTCGCGCTCGCCCTCGTGGCTCGGCACCTGGATCTTCGCCCCCAGCATCGCGTCGAGGGCGGAGACCTCCACCTGGTGGATCAGGTCCTGGCCGCGCATCGGGCCGCGCCGCGTTTCGAAGCCGCCGAAGCTGCCGCCGAAGAAGGCCTGAAAGATGTCCTCGACCGAGCCGAAGCCGGGCTGGCCGCCGCCCGCGGCCCCGCGCAGCCCCTCGTGCCCGTAGGCGTCGTAGGCGCGGCGGCGCTCGGGGTCGGAGAGCACCTCGTAGGCTTCCGCCGCCTCTTTGAACTTCTCCTCCGCCCCGGGGTCGTGGTCGTTGACGTCGGGGTGCAGCTCGCGCGCCAGCCTGCGAAAGGCCGTCTTCACCTCGGCCTTGTCAGCGTCGCGGGCGACGCCGAGGATCTCGTAGTAGTCGCGGGGCATCAGCCGTAGACCGACTCGCAGTAGCGCGAGAGCTCGCGCGCCGCGCCGCGCACCGAGGCGATCGCGGTCGCGTAGTCCATGCGCAGCGGCCCGACCACGCCGACCGAGCCGAGGTTGCGGTGCGCGAGCCCGTAGTTGGCGCCGACGACGCTGACCGAGCGCAGCTCCGGCTGCGGGTTCTCGGCCCCGATCCAGAGGAAGACCGAGCGCTCGTCGAGCGCCGAGCGCAGCATCCCGAGCACGCCGGCGCGGCGCTCCAGCGCGGTCATCAGCCGGTCCGCCGCCGGCAGGTCGCGGCGATGGTCCTCGGAGAGCAGGCGCGAGGCGCCCTCCATGTAGAGGCTGTCGCCGGTCTCCTGCTCGAGCTCGGTGAAGGCGGGCGCGAGGGCGGCGACGAAGCGCGACTCGAGCTCGCCCAGCTCGGGGTCGGCGAGGCGGTTGGCGATCATCCGCGCGCCGACGCCCAGCCCGGCCAGCGACTCGTTGAGGTAGCTCGAGGCCCACTCGACCAGGCCTGGGTCGACCGGCGCGCCGAACTCGAAGACGCGCTTGGCGATCGCGCCGGTCGAGGCGATCGCGATCGCCATCACCTTGGTCGGCTGCAGGCGCAGCACCTCGACCCGGTGGATCGTCGCCGTGGCGGGCGCCGGCGCGGTCGCGAGCGCCATCAGGTCGGTCACCTGGGCGAGCGCCGCGGTCGTCTCGCGCATCGCCTCGTCGATCTCGCGCCGCAGTCGCGAGAGCTCGAGCTCGACCCCGGCGGCCTGCGGCGCCCCGGACTCGATCAGCCGGTCGACGTAGTAGCGGTAGCCGACCTCGGTGGGCACCCTGCCGGCCGAGGTGTGCGGATGCGTCAGGTACCCCGCGACCTCCAGCGCCGCCAGCTCCGACCGCACAGTCGACGGCCCCCACTCGACCTCCCCTTTCTCCGCGATCGGCTTCGAAGCCACGGGCCTTCCCGACGCGAGGTGGGCGTCGACCACCAGCCTGAGAATCAGCTCCTGTCTCTCGCTGAGCATGCCTTGAAGTCTACGAGTCCACGTGCTGGTGCTTTTCGAGGGCTGTGCCTGTCTCGGAGACCACGGGTGCGTGGCTGGCGCGCGCCGGGGCAAGCGGGGCAAGGACGCAGGGAGACGGCAATGCAGCGCATTGTCGACTCCCGAGGACACCGCCCCGCGCCGGCCCGCCGCCGCCAGACGCGTGCACGGGGGCTCCGAGCCAGGCTCAGACCTCTACTTCGGCCTCCGCGTTGCGGATCGTCTGGTTGTCGCCCTGCGCGGCGACGACGTCGATCGTCGCCCTGCCGTCCTCGACCGACCTGACCTCGCCGCTGACCACGATCTCGGTCTCCGGCGCGCCCATGCCGCGGAACTGGACGGAGAGGCGCTTGAGCGACCTCGGGTCTCCCCCCGCCGCCTCGGCGGCGGCGCGGGCGGTCAGGCCCATCATGTAGAGGCCGTGCAGGATCGTGTTCGGCAGCCCGACCGCCTTGGCGAACTCGGGGTCGATGTGGATCGGGTTGAAGTCGCCGGAGGCCCCCGCATAGCGATGCGGCAGGTACTTGTCCGGCGTCGTCTTCAGCTCCGGGATCGCGTCGCCCGCGTTCAAGGTCATCGGCTTCGCCCTCCCTCACTGCGCAAAGAATCGGACATGCGTGCTTGTTCGTTCGGACTCGCGGCCCCCATCTCAGACCCCCCTCACGATCAGCGTCCAGGTTCCACGCGCGACCCGGTCCCCGTTCTGGTTGACGGAGTCGGTCTCGAAGATGTAGAAGCCCTTGCCGTCTTTCTCCTGGATGTCGACGCACCTGGCGGTGGTCGTGATCTCGTCGCCCGAGCAGGCGGGCTCTCCCCACTCGAACTCCTGCCCGCCGTGGACCATCGCCGCGAAGTTCATCCCGACGTCGGGGTCGAACATCGCCGGCGCCATCGCCGGCGAGCTGTAGACCACCGCGAACATCGGCGGCGCGACGACGTCGCGGTAGCCGGCCGCCTTCGCGGCCTCGCGATCGAAGTGGACGGGGTTCCCGATCCCCAGCACCCCGGCGTACTCGCCGATCTTCTCCTTGCCCACCTCATAGGTGGTGGCGGGCCATTCCTTGCCGACAGCCTCCGTTTTCACGCTCATGGGTCGGCGATTCTATTCAGACGCCGCGTTAGAGGGCGGTGGGGGTGTCCGGGCGAGCGCGGCGTTAATTTTTCGCTTGACCGTCGGCGAGCGGCGCGAGTCTCCAGGCGAAAAATCCAGCGCACGCCCGGACACCCCCACCGCCCTCCCCCGCCACGCTAGTCCCCAATCTCCAGGACCGCGAGGAACGCCTCCTGCGGCACCTCGACCCGCCCCACCTGCTTCATCCGCTTCTTCCCCGCTTTCTGCTTCTTCAGCAGCTTCTGCTTGCGGGTCACGTCGCCGCCGTAGAGCTTCGCGGTGACGTCCTTGCGCACCGCCTTGACCGTCTCGCGGGCGAGGATGTTGGAGCCGATCGCGGCCTGCACCGGCACGTCGAACTGCTGGCGGGGGATCGTCTTGCGCAGCCGCTCGACCAGGCGCTTGCCCTGCTCGTAGGCGGCGTCGCGGTGGACGATGATCGAGAGCGCGTCGACCCTGTCGCCGGCGAGCAGGATGTCGACCTTGACCAGGTCGGAGGCCCGGTTGCCGATCGGCTCGTAGTCGAGCGAGGCGTAACCGCGGGTCGAGGACTTGAGCAGGTCGAAGAAGTCGAGCACGATCTCGGCCAGCGGCATGTCGTAGCGGATCTGCACCCGCTGCGGGCTCAGGTAGTGCATGTCGACGTGGGCGCCGCGGCGCCCCTGGCAGAGCTCCATCACCGCGCCGATCTGCTCCGACGGGGCGATGATCGTCGCCCGGATGTAGGGCTCTTCGACCGCTTCGATCGTGCCGGGGTCGGGCAGCTCGGTGGGGCTGCGGACCTCCTTCGACTCGCCGTTGGTCAGATGGACCTCGTAGCGCACGTTCGGCGTCGTCGAGAGCAGGTCCAGGCCGTACTCGCGCTCCAGCCGCTCGCGCACGATCTCCATGTGCAGCAGCCCGAGGAAGCCGCAGCGGAAGCCGAAGCCGAGCGCCTCCGAGGTCTCCGGTTCCCAGGAGAGCGCCGCGTCGTTGAGCGCCAGCTTGTCGAGCGCGTCGCGCAGGTCTTCGTAGCGGTCGGTGTCGATCGGGAAGAGGCCGCAGAAGACCATCGGCCGCACCTCGCGGTAGCCCTCGAGCGCCTGCTCCGCCGGCCGCTCCAGCGCCGTCAGCGTGTCGCCGACGCGCAGCTTGGCGACGTCCTTGATCCCGGTGATGAGGTAGCCGACGTCGCCGGCCGCCATGCCGTCGACCGGGGTCATCGCCGGGCGGAAGAAGCCGATGTCGTCGATGTCGGCTTCGGTCCCGTTCTGCATCGCGACGATCCGCTCGCCCTTGCTGAAGCTGCCGTCGACGATGCACACGTAGGCGACCACGCCGCGGTACTGGTCGAACTCGGAGTCGAAGATCAGCGCCCTGGGCGGCGCGTCCTCGACGCCGCCCGGCGGCGGCACCCGGTTGACGATCGCCTCCAGCACCTCCGGCACCCCCTCCCCGGTCTTCGCCGAGATCCGCAGCGCTTCCCCGGGGTCGCCGCCGAGCAGGTCGGCGATCTCCGCGGCGACCCGCTCCGGTTCGGCGCCGGGAAGGTCGACCTTGTTGATCACCGGGATCAGCTCGAGCCCGTTCTCGATCGCCAGGTAGGTGTTGGCGACCGTCTGCGCCTCGACCCCCTGCGCGGCGTCGACGACCAGCAGCGCGCCCTCGCAGGCGGCGAGGCTGCGCGAGACCTCATAGGAGAAGTCGACGTGGCCGGGGGTGTCGATCAGATGCAGGTGGTAGGCCTGCCCGTCGGCGGCCCGGTACTCGACCCGCACGGCCTGGGCCTTGATCGTGATCCCGCGCTCGCGCTCGAGGTCCATCGAGTCGAGCAGCTGCGCTCGCATCTTCTTCGGGTCCACCGAGCCGGTCAGCTCGAGGATGCGGTCGGCGAGCGTCGACTTGCCGTGGTCGATGTGGGCGATGATCGAGAAGTTGCGAATGTGGTCCATCGGCCTGCGGAGTATGGCGAGGGGAACGCGTAGGAGGCGGTCGGGACTCCCTCGGCAGCGCCTAAATCCGCCTTCGGCGGATTAATCTGGTGCCGCTTCGCGGCTGAATCACTCCGCGGTGCCGGGGGGAGGCGCCGGCGAGGGAGTCCCGACCGCCTCCTCCCCGAGCGTCATCGGCTGGGCAGGCCGATGGCTCTGGGCGGAGAGCTGGGAGTCGCTGGCGAGAGAGTCCCGGTCCCCTCCGTCGCTGCGCCAGATGGCGACTTCCTCTCGCATAGCGGGACAAACTCGCCATTCGGTTACGGGCAGGCCGATGGATCCAGCGGTTTGGTGAGCTTGAAGATGACCGTGGGGGGCTTGCGGAGGACGAGTTCAGCGCCTACCCCTTCGGTCCATTTGGCGGTGGCTGGGTATGGGGGCTTGTCGGGTTCTATGCGGTCGCGGGAGGCGACCACGTAGTCGTAGTGGCCTTCGTCGATGAGTTCTCGCCAGCGGCGGCAGGTGGTCGGGGCGGTGAAGCCGCCGTGGGGCCTGTGTTCGCCGACGAATCGGACGTGGTTGGAGAGGTCGCGGCCGAAGAGGGGGTACTGGCGGGTGCTGGTGGTGGCTATGCGGGCGTTCGAGACGTCGTTCGCCCATTTGAAGGCGGCGTTGAGGCCGGGGGCGGCGAAGGTGGGGTTGGCGTAGCGGTTGCGCAGGTAGTGGCGCTGGACGGGGTAGCCGATGGCGATCGCGGCGACGAGGACGGCCGCGATCCCCATTTGCCAAAGCGACGATGCGTCGTGGCCCGCGGGTCCTGTCGAGGAGGAGGGGTGGCCTCCGGGCGCTGCCTTTTTCGCCGGGCGCGTCGCGCCGCTCGCCGAGCTGGCGCTGCGAAAATGAGACCGCCGCGCCCGGACACCACCCCTCCCCGCCGCCACCCGCGGGAGGAGGGCTGGTGGAAGGACGGTTAGGCCCAGGACCAATGCGGGGGCCAGGTAGCGGAGACCCGATTCGAAGCCTCTCGGCATCCCCTCGGGGCCGGAAGCTGAGGTGGGGGCGATCAGCCAGGCTGCGACGGCCGCGAGGCCGGTGAGGCCGGCGAGCAGCAGCGCCGCGTCTCGCCCGCCGTAGAGCTTTTCGTCGCTATTCGGGTCAAAGCTCAACGGCGGTCCTTTCGCGGGCTCATCCCCCCGGTCGCCGTAGAGGTTTTTGTCCCTATGCGAATCAAACCTCGACGGCGCCCGGCGGGGGAGGAGGCAGAGCACGAGGCCGGTGAGGGCGAGGGTGAGGATCAGGGGCCAGAGGATGGTCAGGCCGCTGTGCAGGCCGGGGAGGAACCAGCCGGACCAGACTGAGCCGTCGGTGAGGTAGCTGAGGACGCTGTGGCCCTCCCTGCCGCCGAGCGCCTGTGCGGGCGCCGGCAGCGAGATCGGGCCGAGGTGGTCGAACCAGGGCAGCGGGTTGCCCGTGTGGATCAGGTTGCGCAGGTACCAGTAGCCGCCGCCGGCCGATGCGGCGAGGACGGTCGCCGCCAAGGCACGCAAGCGTTTGCCGGCCGGCGCGAGAAACGGCGAGCCCAGGACGAGAACTGCAGCAGGTAGGAGGAAGTTGAGCTTGGTTCCGGCCGCCAGCCCGGCTGCGAGGCCGACAAGCAGAAATGCGTTCGCACTGTTCGTCGGCATGCGAGGAGAAGGGCGAACGGAATCGACGTCTCGACCCGAGGACCAAGCGTTTAGCCCAATCGCGACGGCGGCAAGCAGGAAGAAGATCCCGACGATGTCGTTGCGAGCTTCGCCCGCCTGATCCGCCAGCACCGGCAAGCTCAACGCAACCCCCCCAAGGGCAAGTGACCAAGGCGCGACCCTGTACGGCCGCCCGATGCACCAGCAAGCTCCCAGGCAGCCCACGGACCAGCCGAGATTCAGCAGCGGTGAGAGAAGATCGCGGCCGAACGCCAGCATCCCGGCCGCGTGGAAGATTTCCGCATTGGCGGGGTAGAACCACGCCAGGAACTGCGGCGCGATGAAGTGCAGATCCCAGGTATTGGAGCTTTGAAAGAACCCGGCGGCGAACGGCCCGTGGTACCAGGTCGAATCGAACCCGGTCATGCCCGTCAGCAGCTTCCACCTCACATCGATCCCGAACTTGACGAGGGCGGCGGCGGTGATGGCTGCGACGACGAGTGTGAGCAACTGGCCCGCGGGTCCTGTCGGCGGGGAGGGGTGGCCTCCGGGCGCTGCCTTTTTCGCCGGGCGCGTCGCGCCGCTCGCCGAGCTGGCGCTGCGAAAAAGAGACCGCCGCGCCCGGACACCACCCCTCCCCGCCGCCTCCCGCGGGAGGAGCGCTTGGGACAGGACGCCGAGAACCGCAACGGCGGCGATGTACGCGACCGGGGTGAGCAGGCCAAAGCTCCCGAGGAGCTCGGCGCTCCAGATCAGCAGCGCGAGCGCGACGACGGCCGTCGCGAGACACGCGGTAGCTCCAGAGAAGTCCGGCACGAGCCGAGCCCGAACCGCTGAGGCTCCCAGCCAGGCGAAGCCGCCCAGTGCGAGCAGCTCCGCGACGCCAAGCAGGTAGCGCGGCAGGTCGAGCATCAGATGGTTGACCCTGCGGCCACGTGCGACTGGGGGCGCGCGTGGCCAAGCAGATCAAGGATGCAGGGCGCCGCCTTTGGTGGTGCCAAAGGCAAGCCCGAAGACGCAGAGATGCGCAGTGCCACGTGCGTCATCCAGGCGTGCGGGGTCGTGGGGTCAACCATCTCTACGACGAACCAGGCGCATCACCTGGTCGAGCTCGGCGATTCGGAGCAGCTTCGCCGCGCCGATGTAGACGAGGCCGCCGAGGGCGAGGGCGGCGCCGAGGGAGACGATCTGGCCGAGGAGGCCGCGGCCGAGGGCGCCGTCGAGGACGTCCCAGGCGCCGAAGCTGACCGCCGCGAGGGCGGCCGAGGCAAGGGCGATTCTGATGCCGGTCGCGAACAGGCGCCCGAGCTCAAGCCCGCCCAGTTCGCGCCGCAGCACGATCGCCTGGGCGACCACGGCCGCGGTCGTGCCGATGCCGGTGCCGGCGACGACGCCGCCGGTGCCGAAGGGCTTGTAGAGGAGCAGCGCGCCGAGCGCCGAGACGACGAGGTCGACGGATGCGAGGCCGGTCGCCATCCAGGGGCGCTGGAGGCTGAAGAAGGTGCGCGTCTGCAGCAGGTAGAGGCCGTTGGTCGGCAGCGAGAAGGCGAACCAGAAGAGCGCGGTGGCGACCAGCGTCGTCTGCTCTGGGGTGAATTCGCCGCGCTGGTAGACGAGCCGGATCATCGGCGTCGCGAGCACGAGCATCGCCGCCGCGGCCGGCAGCAGGACGAAGATGATCTGCCGCATACCGTTGGCCATCGTCGCGCGCAGGTCGCCGTGCGCCCCGCGCGCCGCGAAGCGTGCCAGGGTCGGAAAGAGCACCGTGGCGATCGCCACCGAGAAGATCCCCTGCGGCAGCTGGTAGAGGCGGAACGCCTTGTCGATCGCCGCCGGCGATTCGTTGCTGACGAGGCTGCCGAAGATGCTGTTGATCAGCACGTTGAAGTTGATCAGGCCGAGGCTGATCGTCACCGGCAGCATCAGCAGCAGCACACGGCGCACGCCGGGATTGCGCCAGTCGAAGCTCCATTCGAACTTGAACGGCGTGTTGCGCAGGTCGAAGGTCGGGATCGAGAGCTGGACCAGCGTGCCGACGAGGATGCCGATCGCGTAGGCGTAGATCCGGTCCTGGCCGTGGAACAGCGGGATCAGCGCCACGACGACGACGATGATCGTCAGGTTCCAGAACAGCGGCGAGATCGCGAAGGCGCCGAAGCGGTCGTAGCTGTTGAGCACCCCGACGACGACGCCGCTCAGCCCGAGCAGGATCAGGATCGGGAAGAGGACGCGCGAGAGGGTGACCGTGAGGTCGAGGATCGGCCCTTCGAAGCCGGGCGCGAAGATCGGCATGATCACCGGCGCCAGGAGGACGAAGAAGGCGGTGATCGCGCCCAGCACCATCGTCACCAGCAGCAGCAGGGTCGAGGCGAGGCGGAACGCCTCCCGGTGGTTGCCCTGCTCGAGCTGCTCGGTGAAGACGGGGACGAAGGCCGGCTGCAGGGCGGCGTCGGCGAACAGCGCCCGCACCAGGTTGGGAACCTGGAAGGCGATCGTGAAGGCCGACATCGGGCCGCTGACGCCGTAGTACCCCGCGGCGACGATTTCGCGGGCCAGGCCGGCGACGCGCGAGGCGGCCGTGGCGGCGGAGAAGAACGCGGTCGAGCGGGCGATCCGCCCGGGGCGGGGCGCGGACCGGCTCTCGGATGATTCCGCAGCCTCGGTATAGTCCGGCGCCGCGCTCATGGCGAACATAGCCTCACAGAAGAAGCGGATCCTACGCAGCGACCGGGAGAGAACCGAGAACCGGCTGCTGACGAGTACCGTCAAGACCTACTTCAGGCGGCTGGAGAGCGCCGTCGAGGGCGGCGACGCGAGCGCGATCGAGACCGCGCACCGCGAGCTCGTCTCGCGCATCGACAAGGCCGTCCAGAGGGGCGCCCTGCATCGCAACACGGCGGCGCGCAAGAAGTCCCGCGCCGCGCGAATGGTTCACGGCGCTTAGGGCGCGAAAACCAAGCGGTTCAAGGACGACCGAGGGAGTGTGCTCTGCACATGACCGAGGGAGGACGCCGAAATGCGCCGGTTTGCAGGGTCCTAAGCGCCGGACGCAGCACGGATGGCAAGCGTCAACCCCAGTTCGTCTCCGTAATCCGCTCCACCCCTCAGCCACACCTCGAGGTCCGCAAGCGCGATCGTCGCCTCATGCAGGTCGGAGAGCTCGGCGTCCTGCAGGCGGCGGACCAGCTGCTTCGCCGCGTAGGGGTGCATGCCGAGGCTCGACTCGACCTGGCTCGGCGCCATGCCCTCCTCCAGCATCGCCGCCGCGGCGCAGGCCTTGCGCAGGCGGGAGGCGAGCCCGTAGATCAGCCCGGTGACGTTCTCGCCCTGGGCGATCAGCCGCTCGGCGATGCGCAGCGCGGCGGCCGGATCGCGCTCCAGCAGGGCGTCGGAGAGCGCCCAGACGGCCGCCTCGGAGGTGTCGGCGACCATCGCGTCGAGGTCGGCGGCCGCCACCTCGCCCCCCTCGCCGGCCCAGAGCGCCAGGCGTTCGAGCTCGTTGTGCAGGCGCTGCGGGTTGGCGCCCATGCGGTCGACCAGCATGCGCGCCGCCGCGGGCTCCAGCCGGAAGCCGAGCCGCTTCGCGTCGGCGACGAGCACGCGCGGCATCTCGCGCGCCTTCGGCGCTTCGAACTCGTGCACCTCCCCCCCAGCGGCCCTGACCGCCTTGAGCAGCTTCGCCGGCGCCTTCGCGCGGGCGATCAGCACGACGCTCAGGTCCGGCGGCAGCTCGCCCAGCGCGTCGGCGACCGCGTCGAGCTGTCGCTCGCGCCAGCGCTCGACCCCGTCGGCGAGCAGGAAGCGGCGCGACTCGGTCAGCGACATCGCCGGGATCGCCCCGATCAGCGCCTCGTGGTCGGGCGCGCCGCGACCCTCCCCGGGTTCGAAGACCTCGAGCGCGGCGGCGCCGCCGTCGCGCTCGGCCCGTGCCCTGAGCCGCGCCCGGGTCGCATCGATCTTCGCCCCGTCGGTGCCGGCGATCAGGTAGAGGGAGTGCAGCTCGGCCACCGCGCCGAGTCTAGATGGTCGATTCCACGGCGAGGTGTGACTGGGGGCGCGTCATCCAGGCGTGCCTGGTCGTGGAATCAACCATCCAGCCCGGCGGTCCGTCAGTGGCCGTGCCAGCCGTGGCCGGGACTCCAGCCGCCGTGGCCGTCCTCGCTGCTCGCGGACGACCCGCTGTCGCGCCAGCCTCCGCCGCGACCGTAGGCGTGGCCGCGACCGCTGCTCCACGAGGGAACTGCCGATTCTTCAGCCGGCGCTTCCGAGGCCACCGCTTCGGGCTGCGCCGGCGCCGGTTCGGGCTCGGCGGGGGACGGGGCCGGGGCCGGCTTCGAGTCTGCCGACGTCGCCGCCGCGGTGGGGCCCGGCGAGGGAGAGGGCGCCGCCGCGGGAGCGGGCTCCGCCTGCGGGCTCGGCTGCCGGGGGGTCGGGCTCTGCTGGGGGGAGCTCGGCGGCTTGCGGGTCTGCCCGCCACCGCGCCGCGAGCCGGCCGGCGCCGAGGTCGAGACCACGAGCTCGGCGGGCGCCGCGGGGCCGGAGGACGGGGCGGGCGCCGGGTGCGGCGGCGGCGGCGCGGCGTCGGGATGCCGTGCGGCGCCGCGTGCCGGCGCGCGGGCGGCCCTGCGCGAGGCGCCGTCGGCCGGTCGGGCGACGACGGTCGCCGCGCCCACGTCCTGCCGCGGCGCCGCGGGGATCGAGCTGCCCGCGGGCAGCGGCCAGCTCTGGTTGAGCGCGATCGCGACGAAGCCCAGGCCGACGGCCGCGGTCGCCCCGAGCAGCGCCAGCGTGGTGGCCCGCGCCCGTTCCAGCATGCCGGCGCCCAGCAGCCTCGCGTGGAGGCCCGGTCGCGGCGATCGCTGTGCGCGCTTGTGAAGCACCTGTACGTCCCATCGGCAGGCGGCGCGGCGAAGCGAGGGCCGCGGCGAGAAAGCCCCAAAATCGATTCGACGATCCGTCCAGTCGATGCGGCGACCGGACCCTGCGGACCGCTCAACCGCCCGTCCGCACCCGGAAGCCGGCGCGGCTGACGGCGATCGTCACGGCGCCGTCGAGGTCGGTGCGCAGCGCCGGCACGCCGTGCGCCGCGAGCGTCGCCAGGGTCCCCCGCGTGGGATGGCCGAAGGGGTTGCCCGCTCCGACCGAGATCACCGCGAGCCGCGGCCGCGTGCGCTCCAGCAGCGCGCCCAGCCCGGCGTCGTCGCTGCCGTGGTGGGCGACCTTGAGCACGTCGACCGGACCGGGGTCGAGCGGGGTCGCCTCCGCCTCCGCGTCGGCGGTCAGCAGGATCGAGAAGCGGCGCCAGCGGGCGAGCGCGACGATCGCCAGCCGGTTCGGGTCCTCGCCGGCGTGCGGCCCCGCGAGCAGCTCGCGCGGCGGCCAGAGCACGTCGAGCCGCAGGCGGCCGTCGCGCAGCTCGCCGCCGCGAGCCAGGCGCCGGGTGGCGATTCCCGCCGCGCGGGCCCGCGCCAGGGTCGGCCGCCGCAGCACCGCGAAGAAGAGCCGTTCGATCGGCATCTCGCCGAGCAGGTCGCGGATCCCGCCCGCATGGTCGGACTGGTCGTGAGTGACGACGACCGCCCCGAGCCGCTCGACCCCGGCGTCGCGCAGCTCGGCGGCGATCCCGTCGCCCGGCGGGCCGCCGTCGACCAGCACGGCCGGGGCGCCGCGGGGCCGCAGCAGGATCGCGTCGCCCTGGCCGACGTCGAGAACGACGACGCGCAGGCCGGGCTCGGCCGAGGCGGCGGCACCGGAGGCCCCACCCCCGGCGAGGGCGAGGGCGAGAGCGGCGAGGGCGGCGAGGGTGGCGAGGGTGGCGGCGACGACGATCAGGGCCGCCCCGACCCGGACCGCCGTAGAGGTTTTCCCCGCCATGCGGAGCAAACCTCTACGGCGCTCGCCGGGGTCGGCGGGGCGGCTCGCACCGGGTCGCCGCAGCGACCGCAGCCGGCGGCGACGGCCGGCGCGCAGCGCGGCGGCGACGGCCCCGGCCATCGCGACGTAGGCGGCCGCCAGGCCGCCGAGGCCGAGGTGGACGTGGAGGCTGGCCCAGCCGGGACGGCCGCACCAGGCGGCGACCTGGGCGATGTAGGCGAGCAGCGGCGCGGCGAGCGCGTTGAGCGCGGCGACCGGCAGGCCGGGGACCTGGCCCGCCGCGGCGGCGAGCATGCCGAGCCACATCGCCGGCGCCACCGCCGGCAGGGCCAGCAGGTTGGCGACCAGGGTCGTCGTCGAGAGTTCTTCGAAGTGGAAGGCGATCAGCGGCGCGGTGGCGAGGGTCGCGGCGATCGTCATCGCGGCGCCGTCGGCGAGCGCCCGCCGCCAGCCCCGATCGCCGAGCCGTTCGAGGATCGCGCGCCGCAGCGGCGCGGCGAGCAGCAGGATGCCGAGCACGGCGGCGAAGCTGAGCTGCCAGCCCACGTCGGCGGCGATGCCCGGCTCGACCGCCAGCAGCACGAGGGCGGCGACGGCCAGCGCGTGGAGGCGCGAGGCGCGGCGGCCGGACAGGGTCGCCAGCACGCTCAGCCCGCCCATGATCCCCGCCCGCTGGATCGAGGGGCCGGCGCCGGCCAGCGGCACGTAGACGGCGATCAGGCCGAGCACCCAGAGCAGCCGGGACCGCAGCGGCATCCCGAGCGCCGCCAGCAGCGGCATCGCCAGCAGCGCCAGCAGGGCGACGTTCTGCCCGCTGACGGCGAGCAGGTGGGAGAGCCCCGCACGGCGGAAGTCTTCGGTCGTCGCCGCGTCGACCTCGCCGTCCTCGCCGAGCACGAAGCCGCGCGCCAGCGCCGCCTCGCGGTCCGGCATGCCGCGGCCGAGCGCCGCCTCGGCGCGGGCGCGGATCTCGCCGCTGTGGGCGAGGGCCAGCGCGACCGCGGCGGCGACGAGCAGCAGCGCCAGGTGCGGGCGGGCGCCGCGCATCGGGGTCAGGGCTGCAGGCGGCCGCGCAGCGATTCCATCGTCGCCGGCCCGATGCCGCTCACCCGGTCGAGCTGGTCGACCGAGGAGAGCCCGCCGTGCTGGTCGCGGTATTCGACGATCTTCCCCGCCGTCACCGGGCCGATGCCGTCGATATCTTCGAGCTGCTCGGCGGTGGCGCTGCCGAGGCTGATCGGGCCGTCTTCGGGCGCTCCGGCGCCGCTCGCCCCGGCGCCGCCGGCGCCCCGCGCGGGCACCATCACCTGCTGCCCGTCGGCGAGCCGCGCGGCGCGGTTGATCCCTTCGAGCAGCGCCCCGCCCGCCGCGCCGCCGGCGCGCTCGATCGCGTCGACGACCCGCGAGCCGGCCGGCAGGTGGTAGACGCCCGGACGCCGCACCGCGCCGGCGACGTCGACGACCACGTCCGGCCCGCCGCTCGAGCTCAGGCTGACTTCGCCAGTGCCGCCGCCGGTCGACGCCGCAGCGGGCTCCGGCGCCCCCGCGTCGCCCTCGGCCCGGATCGCCCGCGCGCCGACGAGCAGCAGCGCGATCGCGACCGCGCCGTAGACGACGACCTGGGACCTCGACAGCGAGGGCATGGCCCCAGGCTCGCCGCCCCCGGCGCGCGCGTGGCGCGCACAATGAAAATTTTCGTACGCATATGAGTCGCGAGAGGCAGGCAGGCCGGGGGACGCAGGGAGCGTGGCGTGCTCTGCACGCGGGCGACCGAGGACCCCGAGATGCGCCGCCTATCGCGGCTCTTCGTGATCTTCGTCATATCCCGCCACCTCGGCCAATTGATCGCTGTAGAGGTCGGCGGCCGCGACGGGGGGCGACTGCACGGAGACGCAGGCCAGCTCGGCGTCGCCGGTACTGGCGACCGAGTGGTCGGTGGCGGGCGGGACGAGGATCAGGTCGCCCTCCCCCACGTCCTGGGTGTCGCCGGCGACCGACATCGTGCCGGCGCCGCGGACGACTATGTAGGCCTGCTCGCCGCCCTCGTCGGAGCGCAGCGTCTGCTCGGCGCCGGCCGGCACCTCGAGCCAGGTGACCGACATGTTGCGGGCGCCGAGCTGGCCCGCGTCCATCAGCGCGTGGTAGCGCAGCCGGTGCCACTCCTCGGCCGGAGCTTCTGACAGGCGTCTGACGAGCACGGCGGCCTTTCTACCAGATAATCGGCGCTAGGCCGTGCAAACCAAGCAGGTCGGGGGATGCAGGGAGGGCGGTGAGGGAGCGCACTTTCTAGTGCGTGACCGAACCAACCGACCGAAGGCCCCGAGATGCGCCGGTTTGCAGCGGCCTAGCGAACCACGAGGTTTACGAGCTTGCCGGGGACGACAATCTCCTTGACCACCTGCCTGCCGTCGAGATGGCGCCGCGCCTTCTCGCTCTCGCGGGCAAGCGCCAGCAGCTCCGCCTCGGAGGCGCCGGCCGGCGCCTCGATCCGGTCGCGCAGCTTGCCGTTGACCTGGACGACGAGGGCGAAGGTGTCGCTTGCCAGCAGCGCGGGATCGGCCTCGGGCCAGGGGCTCTCCCAGACCCGTCCGCCCTCGAGCCGCTCCCAGACCTCGGCGCCGAGGTGCGGCGCGAAGGGGAAGACCAGCGAGGCCGCGGTGGCGGTCGCGAAGCGCACGGCGGCGACCCCGGCGGGGTCGGCGTAGAGGCCGTCCTTCAGCCGGTAGGCCTCGTTGACCAGCTCCATCACGGCGGAGATCGCGGTGTTGAACTGGAAGCCGCGCTGGAAGTCGCGCGTCGCCTTGTCGATCGCCCAGTGCGCCTTGGCGAGCAGCCCGCGCGCCTCGCCCTCGGCGACGGGCGCGTCCGCGCCCTCGCCGCCCCGCGACTCGAGCTCCTCGCAGAGGCGCCAGAGGCGCGAGAGGAAGCGATGGACGCCCTCGACGCCCTCGTCGGACCAGTCGCCGCCGCGCTCCGGCGGCCCCATGAAGCAGACGTAGGTGCGGGCGGTGTCGGCGCCGTAGCGCTCGACGTACTCGGCCGGGCTGACCGTGTTGCCCCTCGACTTCGACATCTTGGCGCCGTCGCGGGTGATCATCCCCTGGGTGAAGAGGTTGGCGAACGGCTCCTGCACCGAGAGCGTGTCGAGGTCGGCGAGCGCCTTGGTGAAGAAGCGCGCGTACATCAGGTGCAGGATCGCGTGCTCGACGCCGCCGATGTACTGGTCGACCGGCAGCCAGTGGTCGGCGGCGGCGCGGTCCCAGGCGGCCTGGCCGTTCCGCGGGTCGAGGTAGCGGATGAAGTACCAGGAGGAGTCGACGAAGGTGTCCATCGTGTCGGTCTCGCGGCGCGCCGGCCCGCCGCAGCGCGGGCACTCGGTCGCCACCCAGTCCTCGGCGGCGGCGAGCGGGCTGCGCCCCTGGGGGGCGTAATCGTCGACCTCCGGCAGCTCGACCGGAAGCTGCTCGGCGGGGACCGGGACGATCGCGGGGGCTCCGCCGGAGCCGCAGGCGTCGCAGTAGACGACCGGGATCGGCGCGCCCCAGTAGCGCTGGCGCGAGACCAGCCAGTCGCGCAGGCGGTAGTTGACGGCCGCTTCGCCGCGTCCCTCCTCGGCCAGCCAGGCGACGATCTCCTCGTAGGCCTCGCGGTTGTGGCTGCCGTCGAAGCGCCCGGAGTTGGTCATCTGGCCGTCGCCGGCGTAGGGCAGGCCGCGCGGGTCGCACGCCGTCTCGGGGTCCTCGCCCTCGATCACCCGCTGCACCGGCAGGTCGAACCTGCGGGCGAACTCGTAGTCGCGCGCGTCGTGGCCGGGCACCGCCATGATCGCGCCGGTGCCGTACTCCATCAGCACGTAGTCGGCGACGAACATCGGGATCTCCTCGCCGTTGACCGGGTTGACGACGCTGCGCCCGAGCGGCACGCCGGTCTTCTCGCGGTCCTCGGCGCCGCGTTCCTCCGCCGACTCGCGGGCGACCCGGTTGACGTACTCGCGCACCTCGTCCTCGGCGGGCGTGCCCGCGACGAGCCGCTCCAGCTCGGGGTGCTCGGGGGCGAGGACGAAGAAGGTCGCGCCGAAGAGGGTGTCGGGGCGGGTGGTGAAGACGGGGAAGTCGACGCCGACCTCATCGCAGCGGAAGACGACCTCGGCGCCCTCCGAGCGGCCGATCCAGTTGCGCTGCATGGTGACGACGTGCTCGGGCCAGGACTCGAGCAGCTCGAAGTCGGCGAGCAGGCGGTCGGCGTACTCGGTGATCTTGAAGAACCACTGCTCGAGCCGGCGCTGTTCGACCTCGGTGCCGCAGCGCTCGCAGCGGCCGTCGACGACCTGCTCGTTGGCGAGCACGGTCGCGTCCTCGGGGCACCACTGCACCGGCGCCTCCTCGCGGTAGGCGAGGCCGCGCTCGAGCAGGCGCAGGAAGATCCACTGGGTCCAGCGGTAGTACTCGGGCGTGTGGGTGGCGAGCTCGCGCGACCAGTCGATCGAGATCCCCCAGGAGCGGAACTGGCGGCTGAAGGACTCGATCGAGCGCCGCGTCGCCTCGCGCGGCGGCTCGCCCGTCTTGATCGCGTTGTTCTCGGCCGGCAGGCCGAAGGAGTCGTAGCCCATCGGGTGGATCACCTCGAATCCGTGGCGGCGGCGGAAGTGGGCGATCGCGTCGCCGACCGCGTAGCACTTGAGGTGTCCGACGTGGGGCTCGCCCGAGGGGTAGGGCAGCATCTCCAGCACGTAGGACTTGGGCTTGGAGCCGTCGTAGCCCGGCTGGCCCGGATTGGCGACCTCCCAGGTCCTCTCCTCGGCCCAGACCTGCTGCCACTTGGCCTCGATTGACTTGGGGTCGTATCCCGCCACAGCCGCATCCTATGAAGAACCGATTAGCGAGCATCGCGATCTGATTCTCTGCGAGCGGCGCCGATGCGGAGCGTTGCCGCCGCCCCCGGACGCGAAGCGGAGGAGGCGGTGGCTTATATGACCGGCGAGACCGCTTCCAGGGTGTGCGGCCAGAGGTAGACCTCGAGCGTCGCGGCGACGACGAGGGTGGGGATCGCCAGGGCGACGGTGACGAAGGTGGCGGCCAGCAGCCGGTTCCACTCGCCGCGGCGGCTGGCGATCAGCCAGGCGGCGAGCGGCAGGAAGAGCGCGGTCAGCTCGGGGGTCGCGTGCGGGAGGACGGTGAGGATCAGGGTGAGGTGGGAGATGTGCAGCTGGTAGGCGATCGTCGCGCCCTGGAAGCCGAGGTAGAGCGCCTGGGTGGAGAGCGAGAAGAGGGTCACCGCGGCGACGAAGAGGATCGCGAACTCGCCCGCCTTGACGTGGATCCAGCGCGAGAAGCCGGTCCGCTGGGCGGCGGCGATCGGCATCGAGGCGCCGGCGATGAAGCCGGCGACGCAGGCGGTCGCGTGCAGGGCGAGGACCAGGCCGTTGCGCCAGAGGATCGGCAGCAGGTCGCCGGGGTCCTGCGGTTCGGTCAGGCCGGGCAGGTGGATCGGCGTGATGTCCGGCGTCAGCGCCCCGGAGACGAACCAGACGGCGACGAGCAGCGCCAGCGCGATCGCCAGGCTGAGCGCGACCCAGCCGCGCAGGACCGCCCAGGGCCGGTCGTTCCAGGCGGCGAAGGTCTCGCGGGTGTCCCGCATCCCGTGCGAGAACACGTGCTCGTTCGCGGTGCTCATCGCTCACTCATCGGCAGGCGGATACCCGGGATTGAGCCGGGTAGGCTGGCCGTCACTCGTGAGCGGGACGGAGACGACGACCGAGGCGACCGGAGCGCGGCGAGCGGCGGAGCCCTCGCGCCGCCGGCGCAGATGGCCGTGGGTAGTGGCGGCGTGCGTCGTGCTGGCGGTGGTCGCGGTCGGCGCGGGGGTCGCCGTCAGCTGGCGCTTCTCCGACGACGTGCTCGTGCCCGATCGCTCGGGCTGGGCGAGGAAGACCGAGGTCCTGGGGCTGGCGCCGGGGCGGATCGTGCTCGCTCGCGACGAAGACAGCGAGCGGCCCGGCGTCTACGGGCTCGACTGGCCGGGCGGACACGCCGTGCTCGGACCGATCGTCAGCGGGCGCCGTAGAGCTTTTGCTCGCTATCCGGGAATAACCTCTACGGCGGGCAGGGGCGCGGCGGGCGGCGGGGTGACGCGGCGGCTGCGGGACGTGCGCGGGTACCTGGCGCCGGAAATGGACGTGGGCGTCGACTCGACCGTCTACAGCGGCGACCCCAGGCAGGCCTTCGGGCTGCCCACCGAGCACGTCGCCGTCCCGGGCGAGCTCGGCCCGATGCCGGCGTGGCTGGCGCCGGCGCGCGGCCGGACCTGGGCGATCGTCGTCCACGGGCTGAACGGGACCCGCGAGGACGGGATGCGCCTCGTGCCGACCCTGCACCGCGCCGGGATGCCGGCGATGTTGATCGGCTACCGCGAGGACGAGGGCGCGCCGCCCAGCCCGGACAACCTCCACCACATGGGGCTGACCGAGTGGCGCGACCTGCAGGCGGCGGCGCGCTACGCGCTCGCCCACGGCGCCCACCGGCTCGTGCTCGGCGGCTACTCGATGGGCGGCGCGATCCTCGCCCAGTTCATGCAGAAGTCGCGCCTCGCCCCCAGGGTCGCCGGCCTCGTCCTCGACGCCCCGGCGCTCGACTGGAGGCGCACGATCGAATTCAACGCCGAACAGATGGGCCTCCCCGGCTTCACCGCCCTGCCGGTAATCGGGGCGATCAGCGCCCGCATCGACGCCGACTGGCACAGCCTCGACGCCGTCGCTCACCCCGACTCCTTCCAGCTCCCGATCCTGCTCTTCCACGGCCTCGACGACAAGGTCGTCCCGATAGCCACCAGCAACGCCTTCGCCGCCGAGCTCCCCCGCCGGGTCACCTACCTCCGCGTCCCCCATGCCGGCCACGTCGAGTCATGGAACGTCGACCCGCGGCGGTACGAACACCGGCTGCGGACATTTCTGGCACGACTCAAACCCGCCGATGAGAACCAGGCGGGCGCAGATCGCAAGTAGCTGCGCAGCGGTGCCGGGAGGACCGAGCCGGGCGTACGGCTTGCCCCGTCGACGGACCAGGATTTCGGTTCCGGCGGCGGCCTGTTCCATGTAGTAGCCGAAGTGGTTGCGGAACTTGTGGGCCCCGACCTCCTCGACGGTCGCTTCAGATGACGGCTCTTGATTAGTGGAGCTGGGGGGATTCGAACCCCCGGCCTCTACCGTGCCACGGTAGCGCTCTGCCAGCTGAGCTACAGCCCCAAGGTCGTACTCGTCCGCGAAGTGTAATGCCGCGCGCTGTCCGTTTCTCGCCGGAGCTAATCGGAGTTGGATCGCCCATTGGCCGGCGATCCTGTCGATAGGAATCAGGAAACAACGATCGAGATCGCCGCAGTAGATACCGAAGGCATCGATCTCGTCGGCCGAGTAGTTGCGACGGATGAAGCCCTCGGGTCCGCGCCTGTTCCTGGCGAGATGAGCGACGACGACATCACCCTTGCAGTTTGCCCATTTGCATTGGACCCGGAGGAGGCGCCCCGCGATCCCGAGCACCAGGTCGTAGCGCTCGTGCTCGGTCAGCGGTGCAAGGACTGAGAGCCCGAGTTCGGCCGCCTCCTTCGCGATCGCCAGCTCGGCAACGTTGCCCTTGTGATTTGGGTTGTCCAGCGTCATCGAACATATGTTCGCGGACAACTGGCCGACAGTCAATACATCAAGCGTCCAGTTGATGCTGGAACGCAGCGGGCCGCCATATCGGAGAACGGCCGAGGCGCGCCGGGTCGGCGCTACGCGGCGTGCTGCTCGGGGCCCTGGTCCTCGTCGACGTCAAGGATCAGGCGCTCGTCGGCGGTGCGGCGGATGTTGAACTCGAAGGGGGCGGACTCTTCGAGCTCGCGCAGCAGGGCCACGGGCTCGTCGAACTGCATCGAGACGGTGGCGCGACCCTCGGAGAAGCGCTCCACTGAGATGTCGGAGGCGCCGAGGCGGCCGACCGCGTCCTCGAAGCCGACCAGCTGGGAGAAGTCGCCGAGCGGGCCGATCTCGAGCTTGATCAGGCCCTCGAAGAGCTGTCCGAGCGCCTGCTCGGCGGTCAGGTCGGCGGGGGCCGCGCCGTTGCCCTGCATCGCCGGCGCGGCGCCGTTGCCCGCGGCCGGCGGAGCCTCGCCCGCCTGGGCCTCGGCGAGGTCCTGGGTGCGGCGGCTGACCTCGACCGCCTCGCGCAGCGCCTTCATCCTGATCCGCGTCGCCTGGCCGCGCGCCTGCGCCTGGATCTCCTCCAGCCGCTCCGACACCGCCTGCAGCGAGGCGATGCTGCTCTGGTGGCGCCGCTCGGCGTCGCGCAGACGCTCGCCGAGGCTGCGGATCTCGCGCTCGCGCTCGAGCACCATGCCCGAGAGCGAGGCCAGCTCCGCGTCGGCCTCCGAGGCGTGGCGCTCCACGGCCTCGATCGCCGCGTCGCGCGCCGTCAGCACGGCATCCACTTCCTCTCGGCGGTATCCCAGCAGGGCCCGCTTGAAGCTACCCATGCGCGGCACCGTAGAGGTGCCCTCGGACGCCATCCTGCGAGAGGCCCAGATCGGGGCGCGGCGCCTCGTGCCAGAGCTCCTCCAGCCCGTAGCGCTCGCGTTCGGACGCGGTGAAGACGTGCAGCACCGCGTCGAGGTAGTCGAGCACGATCCAGCCGGCCGCCCCCTCCCCCTCGACGCCGCCCGGCAGCAGCCCGTGCTCCTGCTTGAGCTTCAGCTTCACCTCGTCGACGATCGCCCGCGCCTGGCGCTCGTTGCGCGCCGTGCAGATCGTCAGGAAGTCGGTGTAGGCGGCGAGCCCCCGCATGTCGAGCACGACGATCTCCGTCGCCCCTTTGGAGTCGGCCAGCTCGGCCAGGCGCCGCGCCAGCGCCTCCGACTCGATCCCGCTCACCGGTAGACGCCCTTCTCCTCGATGAGACGGGCGACCGCCTCCGGCACCAGGTAGCGCAGCGGCCGCCCCGCCGCCGCGCGCTCTCGCACTGCCGAGGAGGAGACGCCGAACTGCGGCATCTCGAGCATCGTCACCCTGTCCTCGGTGCCGAGGCCGCGCATCGTCGAGGCGACGTCGGCGTCGGAGACCCCCGCCCGCCGCGCCACCGCCAGCCGCGCCAGCTCGGCGACGCGCTCGGGATTGCGCCAGCCGCCGAACCCGACGGCGGCGTCGGCCCCCATCACGAACACCAGGTCCGGTTCTCCCTTCTCGGCTGCAAGCAGCTCCAAGGTCTCATACGTGTAGGACGGACCGTCGCGCTCGACCTCCAGCGTGGAGACGGTGAAGCGGGCGTCGTCGGCCGCGGCCAACCTGGTCATCGCCAGCCGCAGCTCGCGCCCGGGGTCGTCGTGGATCCGCTTGTGCGGCGCCTCGCCGGTCGGCACCAGCACGACTTCGTCGAGCCCGAGCTGCCAGAGCGCCTCCTGGGCGAGCGCCAGGTGCCCGAGGTGCGGCGGGTTGAAGGCCGAGCCGAGGACGCCGATCGCCGGGCGCGCGCTGCCCCCGGGAGCGCTACTCACGCACCTGGCCGTCGCCGTGGACGACGTACTTGTAGGTGGTCAGCTCGCGCAGGCCGATCGGGCCGCGGGCGTGCAGCTTCTGGGTCGAGTTGCCGATCTCCGCCCCCATGCCGAACTCGAAGCCGTCGGTGAAGCGGGTCGAGGCGTTGGTGTAGACGACCGCCGCGTCGACGGCGGCCGTGAAGCGCTCCGAGGCCTCTCGCGAGCGCGTGACGATCGCCTCCGAGTGGCGCGTGCCGTAGCGGTTGACGTGCTCGATCGCCGCCTCGACCGAGTCGACCACGGCGACCGCCAGCTTCAGATCGAGGTACTCGGAGGCCCAATCCTCCTCGCCCGCGACGCCGACCTCGGCTCCGCCGGCCGCGGCCCGGGCTCGCTCGTCGCCGACCAGCTCGACGCCGGCCTCGCGCAGCTCGGCCAGGGCGCCGGGAAGGAACTCATCGGCCACGGCGGCATCGACCAGCAGCGTCTCGGCCGCGTTGCAGACGCCCGGCCGCTGCGTCTTCGCGTTGACCGCGATCCGCCGCGCCATATCCAGGTCGGCGTCGGCGTGGACGTAGACGTGGCAGTTTCCGGCGGCGGCGTAGATCACCGGCACGGTCGCGACGGCCTTCAGCGCGTTCTTCAGCCCCTCGCCGCCGCGCGGGATCAGCAGGTCGACGGTGTCCTCCCGCGTCGCCAGCTCGGCCAGGTCCTCGCGGCCGCCGCCGGCGAGCAGCACCGCGGCGTCCGCGGGCAGCCCCGCCTCGCCGAGCGCCTCGCGCACGATCGCCGCCAGCGCCCCGTTGGTCCGCTCCGCGTAGCTGGAACCGCGCAGGACGATCGCGTTGCCGCTCTTGATCGTCAGCGCCGCGCAGTCGATCGTCACGTTCGGCCGCGCCTCGTAGACGACGGCGACGACCCCGAGCGGCACCCTGAGCTTGCGCAGGTCGAGCCCGCTCGCCAGCGTCCTGCGCTCGAGCTCCTCGCCGACCGGGTCGGCGAGCGCCGCGACGGCGCGCACGCCCTCGGCCATCGCCGCGATCCGCTCTTCGCTAAGCGCCAGCCGGTCGCGCAGGGCCGGAGTCAGCGCCTCGGCCCGCTCGTCGGCCAGGTCGGCCGCGTTCGCCTCCAGCACATCGCCCGCGCGCTCCCCGAGCAGCCGCGCGATCGCCGCGAGCGCGGCGTCCTTGGCGGCGGTCGGAGCCGAGCCGAGGGCGCGCGACGCGCGCCGGGCGGCTTCGCAGGTCTCGGCGACGCCGGTAGTCGTGACTGCCATGCGCTAAGGGTAGCCGTGAGCGCCGGGCACCCCTCCCAAAACGCTCGGCGGGAGCCTCGCTTGAGTGTTTTGGGAGAGGCCCCCGGCGCTCACAGCAACACGAAGCGATCCCGGTGGATCGCCTCTCTCATCGGGCGCTCCCCAAGCGTTTCGATGAGCTCAGCGCTGAACTCATTGGTCGCCATGCCCTTAACCCTCCCGAGATCCACCGAGGAACACTCGGCAATGCCCTTGCCAATGAGCTGCCCGTCGCGGATGACTTCGACTGCATCCCCCATGGCAAAGCTGCCATACACATTGGTGATCCCTACCGGAAGCAGGCTGGATCCGCGCTCGCGCAGAACGGTGGCTGCGCCCTCGTCCACCTCGATCTGCCCCTTTGCCGGCTTCGCGTACTTGAGCCAGAGCTTGAAGCTCGACGCCTTGCCGGCCTGAGGCGCAAAGCGGGTCCCGATCGGCTCGCCACGAGCGGCCGCGAGCAGGCTGCCCGCCTTCGTCCCGTTGCAGATCGTCGCCGGCGTGCCCGACTCGGCCGCCATCTCCGCCGCCGCGACCTTGCTGCGCATGCCGCCGGAGCCGAAGGCCGAGGTGCGGTCGCCGATCTCCATCGCCTCCAGCGCGCCGAAGTCCTCGACGGTCTCGATCAGCTCCGCCCTCGGGTCGAGGCGCGGGTCGCTGCGGTGCAGCCCGTCGACGTCGGAGAGCAGGACGAGCAGCCGCGCGTCGAGCAGGATCGCGACCTGGGCGGCGAGGAAGTCGTTGTCGCCGAAGGTGATCTCGTCGGTCGCCGTCGTGTCGTTCTCGTTGACGACCGGCACCACCCCCCACTCGATCAGCCGCCGCAGCGTCTGCCGCGCGTTGAGGTAGTTGGTGCGGGCGGCGATGTCGGCGGCCGTCAGCAGCACCTGCGCCGCGCGGGTCCCGCCGTCGGCCAGCCGCGACTGGTAGGCGCGGAAGAGGTCGCCCTGACCGATCGCCGAGGCGGCCTGCAGCTCGTCCATCGCCCGCGGGCGCACCGGCAGCTCCATCAGCCGCATCCCGCGGGCGATCGCCCCCGAGGTCACCATCACGATCCGCTCGCCCCCCTGCTCCAGCTCGGCCACCTGCGCGCAGACCGAGTCGAGCACGTCCACGCGCAGCTCGCCGTCGTCGGCGGCGACGATCGACGAGCCGAGCTTCACGACCAGGGTCATGGCGGCAAGTCTAGGCGGCTACGGATGCAGCTCGAACTCGTGCTCGCCGACGCGGACGTCGTCGCCGGGCTCGAAGCCCGCCCGCTGCAGCGCCGCGATGACGCCGATCTCCCTGAGCCGCTGCTCGAGGTAGGCGAGCGCCTCCTCGTTCTTCAGGTCGTGGCGCTCGAAGAGCAGCTCGACGCCGCGGCCGAGCACGCGGAAGCCGCCGTCGGGCTCGCGCTCGACCACGTAGCCGCCCTCGCCCACCGGGCGGTAGACCCGGTGCTCGGCCTCGAACTCGGCCGGGCCGAGGTCGGGCCGCTCGGGGCGCGCCGGCGCCTCTGCGGGGAGATGGGTCAGGATCGCGCCGCGCAGCGCGTCGAGCCCCTCGCCGGTGGCCGAGGAGACGGCCAGCACCGCGACCGCGCTCTCGCCGGGCCGCTCCCGCCACTCGGCGACCCGCCGCTCGACCTCCTCCGCCGGCAGCAGGTCGCGCTTGGAGAGCACGACCAGCTCGGGCAGCCGCTCCAGCCCCGCCCCGTATGCGATCAGCTCCTCGCGCACCGCCTCGTAGTTCACCTCCGGCTCGCCCTCGGCCGGCGCCAGCTCGACCAGGTGAACCAGCATCGAGCAGCGCTCGACGTGGGCGAGGAACTCGTGCCCGAGCCCGGCCCCGGCGGCGGCGCCCTCGATCAGCCCCGGGATGTCGGCGAGCACCGCCTGCCGCTCCTCGCCCTCGATCGTCCCCAGCACCGGCGAGAGCGTCGTGAACGGGTAGTCGCCGACCTTCGGCTCGGCCCGCGTCAGCCGCCCCAGCAGCGACGACTTGCCGGCGTTCGGCAGGCCGACGAGGCCGACGTCGGCGAGCAGCTTCAGCCGCACCTCGATCCAGCCCTGCTCCCCCGCCGTGCCCTGCTCGGCGAAGCGCGGCGCCTGGCGGGTCGAGGTCGCGAAGCGCTTGTTGCCGTGCCCGCCGCGCCCGCCATGCGCGACCACCGCGCGCTGGCCGACCTCGACCAGATCCACCCGGCTGCCGTCGACCGCTTCCGCCTGCGTCCCCGCCGGCACCGGAATCTCCAGATCCTCCCCGCGCGCCCCGTGCTTGTTCGCGCCCCGACCGTGCCCGCCGCGCCGCGCGCGCCAGTGCCTGGACCCCCGCAGCGCCCCCAGATCGCGCCGCGAGGCATCGCAGACGAGCACCACATCCCCCCCGTGGCCGCCGTCCCCGCCATCGGGCCCGCCCCGAGGCACGTGCGCCTCCCGCCGAAAGCTCACACACCCGCTTCCCCCGGCGCCCCCCTCAACCCAGATCTTCGCCCTGTCGTCCATGACATCGAGAGGGTAGTTGGCGAGTTAGTCGCGGATAGAGCGACTAACTCGCCAATCAGCCCCGCACGAAGGTTCTGCGGGCCTCGTAGGAGGGGGCGGGGGTCCCTCCCACCCTTACGAGTCAGCCAGGACCGAGATCGTGCGGCCCCTGCGTGAGGGCTTGAACTGCACCGTCCCCGCCTGCGTGGCGAAGATCGTGTGGTCGCGACCGATGCCGACGCCGTCGCCGGGCCAGAAGCGCGTGCCGCGCTGGCGCACGATGATCTCGCCGCCGGAGACCTGCTGGCCCGCGAAGACCTTCACCCCGAGCATCTTGGGGTTCGATTCGCGGCCGTTGCGGCTCGATCCGAGTCCTTTCTTATGCGCCATCGTCGTCCTTTTTAGCAGCCGCTTTGGGTTTCGCGGCTTTCTTCTCGGCTTTGGGTTTCGCCGCTTTCTTCTCCTTCGGCTCAGCTTTCGCTTTCGCTGCTTTGCCCAGCTTCAGCTCGGTCACCTCGAGCCGCGTCAGCTCCGAACGGTGCCCGGCGCGGCGCCGGTAGCCCTTCTTCGCCTTGTATTTGAAGACCTTGATCTTCGGGCCGCGCAGGTGCTCGGCGACCTTCGCCTCGACCCTGACCTTCTCCAGCTCCTTCGGCTCCGCGACGACCTCCTTGTCGCGGAAGAGCACGGGCCGCAGGGCGACCTTGTCGCCCTGCTCGGCTTCCAGCCGGTCGACGAGCAGCTCGCTGCCCTTCTCGACCCTGTACTGCTTGCCGCCGCTCTCTATGACCGCGTAGACGCTCATTTGACGGCGGCGGATTCTAGAGCGTCTGCCCCGGCGCCGTTGCTTCCGGGCGGATCGCCGAGCAGCGAGGCGACCGCGGCCGCCCGCTCGACCCGCTCGATCCGCACCATCTTGCGCTCGCCGACGTGGCGCCCTCCACCGGTCACGGCGACGACGTAGGAGTCGATCCGCGCCACCGCGTCGTCGGCGTTGTACATGTGCGGCTCCTCGATCGTGACGACAACCTCCTCGCCGACCTTGAACGGCAGCGCGAGCTCCTCGATCTGCGCCCGGCTGCCGGCTTCGACCAGCGTGAAGGTTTCGATCGCCAGCGCCTCGCCGCCCTCGAAGTGGAACTGCCTGCCGGTTTCCTCCTCCAGCTCGGCCAAGCCGCTGTCGGGCTCGATCAGCTCCGCCGCGACCCGCGGGTTGACGCGCAGCAGGAAGGCCTCGGCGTCGGGGTCGTCGGCCGCCATCTCGCGCATCTGCCGCAGGCCCTCCAGCGCCACCGTCTCGGCCGAGAGCACGACGCCCTCGCCCTCGCAGGTGGGGCAGGGCGCGGTGAGGATCTCGCGCACGCCGTCGGTGATGTTCTGCCGCGTCATCTCGACCAGGCCGAGCGGCGAGACCTCGACCACGTAGCTCTTCGACTTGTCGGCGTCGAGCGCTTTCTGCAGCGTCTTCACCACCTTGTCGCGGTTTTTCGCCCGCGACATGTCGATGAAGTCGATGACGATGATGCCGCCGATGTCGCGCAGCCGCAGCTGCCGCACGGCCTCCTCGGCGGCCTCCGTGTTGACCCTCGTGATCGTCTCCTCCAGGCCGCCCTTGCCACGGCCGGTGAAGGAGCCGCTGTTGACGTCGATCACGGTCAGCGCCTCGGTGTAGTCGATGATCAGGTAGCCGCCGGAGGGCAGGTCGACCCGCCGCGAGAGCGTCGACTCGATCTCCTTGTCGATTTCCCATTTCTCCAGCAGCGGCTTCTTCTTCTCGTACAGCTCGACCTTCTCGACCAGCTCCGGCGCGGTGCGCTGGAAGAAGCCGGTCACCCGTTCGAGCTGCTTCGGCGAGTCGATGATCGCCCGCTCGAACTCGCTGAGGAAGACGTCGCGCAGCACCCGCACCGGCAGGTCCTGCTCCTGGAAGACGAGGCCGGGGGCATCGACCTTCTCGCCGCGCCGCTCGACCACGCCCCAGAGCTTTTCCAGGTAGCCGATCTCACGCACGAAGTCGGATTTCTTCGCCCCGTGCGCGGCGGTGCGCACGATCAGCCCGGCCTTGCCCTTGTAGGTGCGGTCGACCATCTTGCGCAGCCGGTCGCGCTCGGATTTGCTCAGCCGCCGGCTGACGCCGACGCCCGATCCCTGCGGCGCGTAGACCAGGTAGCGGCCGGCGATCGAGAGGTTCATCGAGAGCCGCGCGCCCTTCGACTTCAGCGGGTCCTTGACGACCTGCACCAGGATCTCGTCGCCCGACTTGATCATGTCGGTGATCCGCGGCCCGCCACCGCCGCGGCCGCGCCGCGGCGCCTGCTTGCCGTTCGGCATCACGATCTCGTCGACGTGCAGGAAGCCGTTGCGCTCGAGGCCGATGTCGACGAAGGCGGCCTCCATGCCGGCGAGGACGTTGTCGACCTTGCCCTTGTAGACGTTGCCGACGATCGACCGCCGGCCGCGGCGCTCGATGTAGAGCTCCGCCACGTTGCGCTTGCCGCCTTTGGTCTTCGACTCGAGGACGGCGACTCGGGTCTCGCCGCGATCGGCGGACACCAGGATGGTTTTCTTCATTTGTGTTTAGCTCAGTTCAGGTAGGTACGCATGGCCCGGTCCCTTTCGGGAGATCACCAGGCGAACCTGCCTCTCTGGCTGAGGCGCGCTTGCATGTGGATGCTCTGCAGCACTCCCACGGCGAGCAGGGTCGCCAGTACCGACGACCCGCCGTAGCTCATCAGCGGCAGGGGAATCCCGGTGATCGGCATGATCCCGAGGTTCATCCCCACGTTGACGAAGACCTGGAACAGCAGCATGGCGGCGATGCCGCCCGCCACGAGGGTCCCGTAGGAGTTCTTCGAGAGCGTCACGATCCGCAGCGCCCGCCAGATCAGCAGGGCGTATAGGGATAGGACGAACGCGGCGCCGGCAAATCCGTAGCGCTCACCGATCACCGCGAAGATGAAGTCGGTGTGCCGCTCGGGGACGAAGTCGAGCCGCGTCTGGGTGGCCCGATCGCCACGGCCGGTCTTCTCACCGGATCCGATCGCGATCTTGGCCTGGTTCTGCTGGTAGCCCGCGTCGCCCGGGTCGGCGCTCGGATGGAGGAAGGAGGTCAGCCTCTGCTGCTGGTATTCCTTCAACACGGGCGTCCCGACTGCGGGAGCGACCACGATCACGAGCGCCACCAGGGCGACGAGGGCCGCGCCGATCACCGCGAAGTGCGTCCAGCGGACGCCCCCCACGTACATCACGGCGAGGGTGATTGCCCCGTACACCAAAGAGGTGCCGAGGTCCGGCTGCAGGAAGACGAGCGCAGCCGGGGCGAGGCCGAGCGCCAGGTAGCGCACCGTGCGCTGTCGTGGCGAGCCCCGCCGGGCGCCATCGATCACGAACCCGGCAAGCGCCAGAACCAACAGGAGCTTGCCCAGCTCCGATGGCTGGAAGCTGAAGAAGGGAAGTTCGAAGGCGCGCCGCGAGCCGCGCGCGGCGAAGCCGAAGACGAAGACGAGCGCGACGCTGACGCAGAGGAAGGTGTAGATGCCGACCCGCAGCTCGCGGAAGCGCGAGTAGTCGATCCGCGCCAGCACGTACATGCCGACGAGGCCGAGCACGGCGTAGATCGCCTGGCGGTCGAGGTAGTAGTTGGGGTCGCCGGGGATGTCGTGCCGGGTCGCCTGGCCGAGCACGAAGGCGCTGAAGACGACCAGCCCGGCGGCGGCGATGCCCAGCGTGGCGTCCATGTAGGGCAGGCCGAGCCGCTCGGCGATGCCGGGGCGCAGGGCGAAGGGCTCGGGCCTCGCTCGTCTGGTTCGCGTCGCGTACATGTCAGCCGGGGCTTCCGCCGTTGGGGCCGCTTTCGCCGCTGCTGTGCTTGCCGAAATAGGCTTCCAGGATCTGCAGCGCGGCCGGGGCCGCCGATTCGGCTCCGAAGCCGCCTTCCTCGATCGTCACCGCCGTCACGATACGCGGATCGGGGTACGGGGCGAGAATGACGTACCAGGACTGGTCTTCGTGGCCGACCCGCTGCGCGGTCCCGGTCTTGCCCGCGACCGGCACGGGGAAGCCGCCGAAGACGGCGTAGGAGGTGCCGCCCGGCGACTGCGCCGCCTCGTGCAGGCCTTCGAGGATCGTGTCGCGGCTTTCTTCTTTGAACCCGACGTGCCGCCGCGGCTTGGGGTCGAATTCCTTCAGCACCCGCCCGGCCGCGTCGGTGACCTCGCGCCCGACGTGCGGGGTGACGACCGTGCCGCCGTTGGCCAGGGTCGCGTAGGCGATCGCCATCTGCAGCGGGTTGGTCTGCAGGTCGCCCTGGCCGGTCGCCAGCTGGATGTTGTCGCCGGCCGACCAGGGCCGTTCTTCGGCCAGGCCTTCGGCGGCCAGCTTGTCGCGCCACTGCTTCGTCGGCAGCAGGCCGGTTTCGGCGCCGGGGATGTCGATCCCGGTCGGCCGCCCGATCCCCAGTTTGTGCGCCCAGCGCTGCAGCTGCCCGGTGTCCCACATGTCGAAGCCCAGCGTGTAGAAGAAGACGTCGGAGGAGACCTGGAGCGCGGGCACCAGGGTCAGCGCGCCGTAGGAGGCGCCGCCGGCGTTCTGGAAGCTCTGGCCGCCGACCGTGAACGAGCCGCCGTCGTTGATCACCGTGCCCGGCGTGATCACGCCGCCTTCCAGCGCCGCCAGTGCGGTGATGAGCTTGAACGTCGACCCGGTCGGGTACAGCCCGGCGATCGCCCGGTCGGTGATCGGCGCCGCCACCGGATCGCGGTAGAGGGCGTCCACCTGGGCCTGGCTGAGCGTCTTGGTGAAGACCGAGGGGTAGAAGGTCGGGTAGGAGCCGAGCCCGAGGATTTCGCCGCTGTGGACGTTCATCGTCACGAAGCCGCCGGGCAGGCCGCGCGCCGCCAGCGCCGCTTCGCCGGCTTCCTGCACCGCCGAGTCGATCGAGAGCTCGACGTTGTCGCCGGGGACCGGCGGCTTCGACACGAGCTGGCCCCTGCGGGTCGGCTGGCCGAAGGCGTCGACCTGGATCTTCTTGATCCCGGGCGCGCCGCGCAGGTAGCGGTCGTAGGTGTCCTCGACGCCTTCCTGGCCGATCTCGTCGCCCGGCTGCAGGCCGCGGAAGCGCGGCTCCTTCAGCTGTTCTTCGTTGATCTCGTTGACGCTGCCGAGGATGTGCGCGGCGAGCGTGCCGTGCGGGTAGCGGCGGACGAAGACCCGCTGCACGGCGATCCCCGGGAAGCGGTCCTGGTTCTCCTGCAGGTAGTAGACGAGGTAGTCGCCGACGTCGCGGCGCACGGTGACCGGCGCCGCCGGCGCCAGCAGCAGCTGTTCGTGCAGCGTCCGGCGCAGCTTGCGCGGCGTGGTGTGGATCAGCCCGGCGAGCCGCGCCAGCTCGCCGCGGCGCTGCCGCTCGCCGGCCGGCAGCTTGCGCGGGTTGACCTGCAGCGCGAGGCTGGTGCGGTTGGCGACGATGATCCGCCCGTTGCGGTCGAGGATCTCCCCGCGCGGAGCGGTGACCCGGTACTCGCGCGTGCGGTTGTTGTTCGCTTCCGCGAGATAGGTGTCGCCGTTCAGCACCTGCAGGAACCAGAGGCGGAAGAAGAGGATCGCCAGCAGCGCCAGGGCGAAGCCGCCGAAGACCGCGATCCGCAGCGCCAGCCGGTTGCTCATCTCCGGCCCCAGGTCGTCGGAGCGCCGGTACATCAGGCCCTCCTCGCGCCGAGCACGGTCGGCTGCCGCCGCCGCGTCACGCGGGTCTCGTCGACCAGCGCAGGGCGCAGCAGGCGGCGCAGGCCGAAGTAGACCGGCCAGGCCCAGAAGAAGGCGTAGACGCTCTTCAGCAGCATGTCGCGGACGACCAGGCCGCTGACCGGCGCGTCGACCCCGAGCATCACCTGGACGATCGCGAAGCCGAGCTCGGCGAGCAGCGTCGCGCCCATGCAGATCAGCGGCGGCAGCAGGGCGCTGTGGATGTCGAAGCGCTCGCGGAAGAGGCCGGCGAGGTAGCCGACGCCGAGCAGCACCAGCGAGGTGCCGCCGAGCGGCGCGACCAGCAGGCAGTCGACGAGGAAGCCGATCGAGAAGCCGGCGACGGCGCCGGTCATGCTGCCGCCGAGCAGGCCGAGCGAGACGACCACGGCGGGCAGGATGTCGGCGCTCGTGTGCAGCAGCTCGACCCGCGAGAAGAAGGAGAGCTGGAGGAGCACCGCGAGGATCGCGGCGAGGGCGAGGCGGGCGAAGATCTTCGGCGTGACGATCATCGCTTGTGGCCGGTCAGCACCTGTACGAGGTCGAGGTTGGCGATGTCCGCATAGGGTCGCAGGTGGACCTGCTGGCTCGCCTCCTGCTCGACGATCGAGGCGCTGGTGACTTCGCCGATCGGCAGGCCGGGCGGAAACAGCGAGGCGAGCCCCTGGGCGCGCCAGCCCGAGGTGACGACGTCCTGCCCCCCGTGCACGTTCCTGGTCGAGTCGATGAAGTCGAGGATCAGGTCTTCGGGGTCGCCGACGTTCGGCCGCACCACCCCCTGCACGCCGCCCGGCAGCACCTTGGCCGAGACGGCGCTGGCGTGGTCGGTGATCAGGCTCACCTGCGAGGAGCCGCCCTGGGTCGAGGCGACGATGCCGACCAGGCCGTCGCCGCTGATCACCGGGTCGTCCACCTTCACCCCGTCGCCGGAGCCGACGTCGAGCGTCACGCTCGAGTTCCAGACGGTGGGCGAGCGACCGATCACCCGGCCGGCCACCGGGCGGTAGGCCGATTCGGCCAGCGGCGGGTCGCGGTCGAGGGCGACCAGCTTGCGCAGCTGGGCGTTTTCGGAGAGCGCCTCCTGACCCGCGACGGCCTGCTTGCGGGCGGCCGCCAGCTCTTCGGTGAGCTTGCTGTTTTCGCCCCGCGCGGCGAAGGTCTTGTCGAACCAGCCGACCAGGTCGCGGGCCGGCTTCAGCGCCCGGTCGGCGACCGTCTGCAGCGGGCTGAAGACGGCGCTGACGCCGCTCTGCACGCTGCCCGAGCTCTGCCCGTAGGTGACGGTGAGCAGGACGAAGGAGCCGATTATCAGTAATGCGAGCACCGCCCTACGGCGGCGTACTTGCTTGCGGTACACGTGAGAAGCCTAAGTCTTGGGAGGTATGTGAGCGGACGCTAAGCGACGCGCGGCGTGCCGGAGCTCATCTTGCTCGCCCGGTGAATCGTCTCGAACTCCTCCAGCGAGATGCCGGAGCCGACCGCCACGCAGGTCAACGGCGACTCTGCCAGCTGACAGGGCATCTGGCATTCGTCGCGGAGGCGCTGTTCGAGGCCTTGCAGCAGCGCGCCTCCACCGGCAAGGGTAATGCCTCGGTCCATTATGTCCCCCGCCAGCTCCGGCGGGGTGCGGTCGAGCGTGTCCTTGACCGCTTCGACGATGTGGCTGATCGTTTCGTCGAGCGCACCGCGCACCTCGGCCGAGCCGAGGGTGATCGTCTTCGGCAGGCCGGAGACCAGGTCGCGGCCGCGGATCTCGACCTCGACCTCCTCGGGCAGCGGCGAGGCCGAGCCCGCCTCGAGCTTGACCTCCTCCGCGGTCTGCGTGCCGATCGCCAGTTTGTAGTGCTGTTTGCAGTGGTGGACGATCGCCTCGTCGAGCTCGTCGCCGCCGACCCGGATCGACTGCGAGACGACGATCCCGCCGAGCGAGATCACCGCGACCTCGGTGGTGCCGCCGCCGACGTCGACTATCAGCGAGCCGGTCGGCTCGGCGACCGGCAGGCCGGCGCCGATCGCGGCCGCCATCGGCTCCTCGATCAGGTAGGCCTTGCGGGCCCCGGCCGAGAGGCAGGCCTCCTCGACCGCGCGCTTCTCGACCCCGGTGACGCCGGAGGGCACGCAGACGACCACCCGCGGGTGGGCGAAGCGGTTGGAGTGAACCCGTTTGATGAAGTGGCGCAGCATCTCTTCGGTCACGTCGAAGTCGGCGATCACGCCGTCCTTGAGCGGCCGGATCGCGGTGATCGTGCCCGGCGTGCGGCCAAGCATCCGCTTCGCCTCGACGCCGACCGCCTGCACCTGACCGGTGCGCGAGTCGATCGCGACGACCGAGGGCTCGGAGAGCACGATGCCGCGACCGCGCACGTAGACGAGCGTGTTCGCGGTGCCGAGGTCGACCGCCATGTCGCGGCCGCCGAGCCCGGTCAGGTAGCTGAAGATGCCCATATGCGGAATTTGGGAGGAATGACCGCGGAATCATCCCAGATGGCCGGGGCGGGGTCGCGAACTCGCCCCGTATGCAATTGACACGCATGCGTACTGAAACTTATAATCAGCGCCGCTGGAGGCACTCAATGGAGGCTGAAGGCGGCCTTCCCCAGCGACAGCGCCCGATCCGACGGACCGCCAGTGCAAGACAGACGCGACGCAATGCAAGCCGACGAGGAGCGCCATCTGCAAGAGCAGTTGCAGCGGGCGCGCCGCCTGGAGAGCGTCGGCCAGCTCGCCGGCGGCATCGCGCACGACTTCAACAACATCCTCGGCGTGATCATGAACTACGCCGAGTTCGTCGCCGACGAGATCCCGGCCGACTCGCCGGCGCAGCGCGACGTCGAGGAAATCCGCCGCGCCGCCGAGCGCGCGGCGGCGCTGACCCGCCAGCTGCTGATCTTCAGCCGCCGCGAGGTGGTCAAGCCCGAGCTGCTCTACCTGCGACAGGTCGTCGCCGACCTCGAGAACCTGCTGCGGCGGGCGCTGGGCGAGCGGGTCGAGCTGGAGACGAGATTCGGCCCCGAGCGGATGCCGATCGAGATCGACCCCGGGCAGCTCGAGCAGGTGCTGGTCAACCTGGCGGTCAACGGCCGCGACGCGATGCCCGACGGCGGCCGCCTGCTGATCGAGGTCGAGCTGGCCGAGCTCGACGAGGAGTACGTGCAGATGCATCCGGGCACCGAGCCGGGGCGCTACGTGCGGCTCAAGGTCTCCGACACCGGCGTCGGCATGGACGCCGAGACGGCCGACCGGATCTTCGAGCCCTTCTTCACCACCAAGGACGACGGCACGGGACTCGGCCTGGCGACCGTCTACGGGATCGTCACCGGGGCCGGCGGGCGGATCGACGTCTACTCGGAGCAGGGCATCGGGACCACGGTCAAGGTCCACCTGCCGGTCTGCGAGAGCGAGCCGCGTGCGCCCGGAACGGCGACCCGGCCGGCGCCCGCGGCCGCGCCGGCCGGCAGGGGCGAGGTCGTTCTGGTGGTCGAGGACGAGACCGACGTGCGGCGGATGGCCGAACGGATCCTCGGCAAGGGCGGCTACACGGTGGTCGGCACGACCGAGGGGGCGCGGGCGATCGAGCTCTGCCGCGACGCCGAGCAGCGGATAGACCTGCTGCTGACCGACGTGATCATGCCCGAGATGCTGGGCACCGAGCTGGTCGAGCGGGTGCGCGAGATCCAGCCGCGGATGCGCGTCGTCTACATGTCCGGCTACAGCCACGAGGTGCTGGCGCCGCGGGCGCTGACCGACAACGGCGCCAGCGCCTTCATCGAGAAGCCGTTCAACGCGCGGGCGCTGCTCGAGGTGGTGCGCGAGCTGCTCGACCGCCCGGCCGCGCCGGCGCCGGGGTAGGGGCTTGGCTCGCGAGGGGCGAGAGCCGGAGCGGCGGGCGCGCATCCTCGCGACCGACGACCGGCCCGAGGTCCTGCGGCTGGTCGAGCGCTCGCTCGGCGAGCGCTACGAGTGCGCGCTCGCCGGCGACGTCGCGGAGGCGCGCGAGCGGCTCGCCGGCGGGGCGCCCTTCGACCTGGCGCTCTGCGACATCCAGATGCCGGGCGAGTCGGGGCTGGTGCTGGCCGAGGAGATCGCCGCCGGCCACCCGGAGACGGCGGTGGTGATGCTGACCGGGGTCGACGACCCCGAGGTCGCCGAGCGAGCCTTCGCGGTCGGCGCCCACGGCTACCTGGTGAAGCCGTTCTGGGCGGGGCAGCTGCTGATCACCGTCGCCAACGCGCTGCGCCAGCAGGCGCTCGAAGCGGCCGAGCGGCGGCGCCACGCGGCGCTGCTGGGCTCGGCCGAGGAACAGACGGAGGCGCTGCGCCACGAGCTGATCGAGGCGCAGCGGCGGGCGATCGCCGAACTGCAGGCCTCGCGCCAGGAGACCGTCGAACGGCTCGCGCGGGCGATCGAGTCCCACGACGCCGAGACCGGGCGGCACGTGAACCGGATGGCGGCGGTGGCGGCGATGCTGGGCTCGCGGCTGGGGCTCGACGGTAGGCGCGTGATGCTGCTGCGGACGGCGGCGCCGATGCACGACGTGGGCAAGATCGCGACGCCCGACGGCGTCCTGCGCAAGCAGGGCGGGCTGACCGCGGACGAGCGCCGGGTGATGCAGGAGCACACCCTGGCCGGCCACGAGATCCTCGCCGGATCCGACAGCGAGCTGCTGCGGATGGCCGCCGAGATCGCCCTCACCCACCACGAGTGGTTCGACGGCAGCGGCTACCCGCGCGGCCTGAAGGGAGAGGAGATCCCGATCGAGGGCCGGATCGTCGCCGTCGCCGACGTCTTCGACGCGCTGCTCAGCGACCGCTCCTACCGGCCGGCGATGAGCCTCGCCGGGGCGACGGGGGTGATCGCCGCCGAGCGCGGCGCCCACTTCGACCCGGCCGTGGTCGACGCCCTGCTCGGCAACCTCGACGAGGCCGTGCGCCTACGCGACTGACCCGCGCTCGAGCAGTTGCGGCGCCAGATCGGCGAGCAGGCCGACCGGCAGCCCGACCACGTTGGAGACGCTGCCCTCGACCCGCTCGACCAGGGTCGACCCCAGGGTCTGGATCGCGTAGCCCCCGGACCGCCCCCGCCACTCACCAAACGCCACGTAGCGCTCCTTTTCCGTCTCGCTGAGCTCTTTGAAGACGACGGTCGTCCGTTCCAGCCCCAACCGCTCCTCCCCGTCGACGAGCACCGCCAGCCCGCTCATCACCGTGTGAGCGCGCCCTGACATGCGATCGAGGTACTCGCGAGCCTCGAGCTCGTCCGCGGGCTTGCCGAGCGCTTTTCCGTCCAGAACGACGTCGGTGTCGCATGCGACAACCACCTGGGCAGCCGGGACGGCCCGAGCCTTCAGGCGAGCGTTCTCCACGACCTCGAATTTGGGATCTCCGCCAATGAGCTCCTCCACCCCGGGTACCACGACCTCGAACTCGATGCCGAGCTTTCGAAGAATCTCGCTTCTCTGAGGCGATCCGGATGCCAGGACCACGTCTGAGCTCATCGGCCCGCTGACTACTGAAGCTCTGGGAACCAGATGCCGATCTCGCGCTCGGCCGACTCGTCGGAGTCCGAGCCGTGGACCATGTTGAAGGTGACCTCGAGCGCGAAGTCGCCGCGGATCGAGCCGGGGGCGGCCTCGACCGGGTTGGTCGCGCCGATCACCTGGCGGGCGGCGGCCACCGCTTCGGTCCCCTCGAGCACCATCGCGACCAGGGTGCCGCCGGTGATGAACTCGACCAGCTCGCCGAAGAACGGCTTCTCGGTGTGCTCGGCGTAGTGGGCGTGGGCGATCTCCTCGACCGCCGTCATCGTCTTCATCGCGACGATCCGCAGGCCCTTGCGCTCGAAGCGGGCGATCACCTCGCCACTGAGGGCGCGCTCGAAGGCGTCAGGCTTGACGAGGATCAGGGTCCGGCTCACGGCTGGGGCTCCTTTGCTGTCGTTTTGCTTTCGAAGGCTCTTTCTCCTTTTGCGGCGGCGCCTCGCCGCGGCTGCGCTCGCCTTTCGCTTTCGGGCGCTGCTCCCTGCGCTCCTCGCGCGGCGCCTTGCGCTTCTCCGGCCGCGCTTTGCGCTGCGGGCGCTCGCGCTGCTTCAGCGCGGTCTCGCAGTAGGGGCAGAGGGCCCAGCCCGGGTCGACCGGCTTGCCGCAGCTCGGACACGGGCGCTTGAGGCGGGTCTGGCACTCGGGGCAGCGCAGGAAGTCGTGCTCGGCCGGGAAGCCGCATTTGGGGCAGGCGTGCTCTGTCAGCTGGCGCACCCGCAGCTCGGCCGCCCTGATCTCGAGCTCGCGTTCGTGCGCGTCCTCGAGGAACTCCGGCGGCCGCACGATCGCGTAGACGGCCGTGCCGAGATAGGGGATGAACGAGGCCAGCGTCGCGCAGCCGACCAGGAACGGGTCCTTGATCCGGCGCTTGGCGTCGAGGTAGGTGAAGACGATCAGCGCCAGCCAGACGACGACCAGCATCAGGATGAGCAGGTTGACGACCAGGTTGAGGCCGCTGTTGCTGATGCCGAAGGTCGCGATAGCCATGGCTGTGTCCGCGGATCCCGTGTACGGGAGAGCGCGCGGTGAGTCTACTTCGCCGTCCTCGTCATGAACCCTGTCGCGCCGCTACGGGCCTATCCCGGCAGGGGTTCCACTTAACCTTTTTGAAGGTTTGGGATACGGCTGACGCCCACAGCAGTCGACAAAAAGGTACAAGACGTTCCACCCCTACCGGGATAGGCCCTACAAGAACAGGTTGCCGAACAGATAGCCGAGGCCGAAAAAAATGAGGATTACGGCGGCCACCACTGCGGCCACCAAAGCCATCATTGAGAGCAGTTCGGAGCCGGCGCTTTTCGAGCTCATTCGCCGGCCAATCCTAACGCGAGCCTCGCCGGTCCCAGCGCGTAATGGGAGCCGGCGACGAGCATCGCGCCCCCGTCCTCGCGCGCCAGCTCCCGGCCGCGTGCGACCGCAGCGGCGAGTTCCGGCTCAACCTCGACAGGCAAACCGGCCTCCCGGCAGATCCGAGCCAGGTCGGTCGCCGGAAACGAAGGCCTGGAAGCGGGAACCTCGGTGCAGACGGCACGCGCCAGAACCGGCGCCAGAGCCTCGACCATCGCCCTTGCGTCCTTGTCGGCGAGGATCGCGAGGACGGCGACGACCTTCAACGGCGCGTTCGCTGTTTGTGGCGCTGAGCCCGACAAAGAGCGAACGCGATCGAAGCGGAGGGCCGTGAGGGCTTCGGCGAGGGCGGCGGCGCCGTCGGGGTTGTGGGCGGCGTCGAGGAAGACGGGCGGGTCGGTCGAGACCTGCTCCAGCCTGCCCGGGATCTCGACCTCGGCGGCGACCGCCGCGACGCGGGCCGCGTCGAGCTCGCCGAGGAAGGCCTCCACCGCGGCGCAGGCCACGGCGAAGTTGCGGCGCTGGAAGGCTCCAGCCGCCCGCAGCCTCGGCTGTGCTCCGTTGACCCCCATATGGGTGGTCGATGGAGCACTCGCGGGGACGCTCACCAGGCGGGCGCCGCGCTCGCGCGCGGTGCGCTCGGCGAGCTCCGCCACCGCCGGGCTGACGTCGCCCAGCACCAGGGTCGTCTGGTCGCGCAGCACGGCGAGCTTCTCGGCGGCGATCTGCTCCTCGCTGCCGCCCAGCCACTCGGTGTGGTCGAGCCCGACCGAGGTGAGCACGGTGACCTTGGAGGGGATCGTGTTGGTCGCGTCGAGCCGCCCCCCCAGGCCGGCCTCGACCACCGCCGCCCGCACGCGGGCGTCCGCGAGGGCGACGAAGGCGGCGGCGGTCGCCAGCTCGAACTGGGTCACCGCCTCGCCGTCCTCCAATCCGCGGTTGACGTTCTCCGCCGCCGCCGCGGCGCGCTCGACCGCGGCGGCGAACTCGGCGGCGCCGATCTCCTCGCCGCGCACGAGGACGCGTTCGGACCAGCGCGCCGTGTGCGGCGACACGCAGGCGCCGGCCGGGACGCCGTGCGCCTCCAGCAGCGCCGCAGCCATCCGCGTCACCGAGGACTTGCCGTTCGTGCCGACGACGTGGATCGAGGCGAAGCGGTGCTGCGGCAGGCCGAGCAGCGTGCTCAGCCTGCGCATCCGCTCCAGGCCCAGCTTCCAGCCGATCGGCTCGAGCGAGTCGAGGTAGGCCTCGGGGTCCAAGATCAGTCGACGGTTGCCCCGCTCCGCGTCCGCACCGTCCAGGCGATCACGCGAGCTCTGCCAGTTCCACGCGGTAGCGCTCGAGCTTCTGCCGCTCCTCCTCGACGACCTCCGCCGGCGCCCGCTCGACGAACTTCTCGTTGCCGAGTTTGCCCTCGGCTCGCTTCACCTCGGCCCGCAGCTCCTCGCGCCGCGCCTCGAGCCGCGCCTCGATCGCCGCCGCGTCGATCTCGCCCGAGGCGAGGACCTTCACCGGCCCGACCGAGGCCACCGGGTCCCCCCCGTCCTCGGGAAGCGGAGCGGCGGAAGCGTCCATATCTGACTCATCGCGACCAGGGCGAAGCCGACCACTTTGATCTTGGAACGCGAAGCGGGCGAGACGGCCGACGAACTCCCGCGGCTCCAGCCCCTCGGCCCGCGCCGGCAGCACGGCCGCCGCCGGCGCCTCGACCAGGTCGCGCCAGGCGCGCAGCCGCCGCGTCAGCTCGATCCCGGCGCGCACCTCGGCCTCGGCCTCGGCGTCGCGCAGCGACTCGTCCGCCTGCGGGAAGGGATGGACGACGAGGTGACCGCGGCGCGACGGGTGGTAGGACCAGATCTCCTCGGTGACGAAGGGCATGATCGGGTGCAGCAGCGCCAGCACCCGCTCCAGCGCCCAGAGCAGCGTCGCCGAGACCTCCTCCTCTTCGTCGTAGAGGCGCGGCTTGACGATCTCCAGGTACCAGTCGCAGAGCTCCGACCAGAAGAACGAGTACGCCTCGCTCGCGGCATGGGCGAAGTCGTAGGACTCGAGCTTCGCCGTCACCGAGGCGATCGTCGCCTCCATGCGCGAGAGCAGCCAGCGGTCCTCGACCGTGCGCGGGCGCGGCGCCGCCTCGACCTCGGCGACGCCGAGCAGGATCAGCCGGCTCGCGTTCCAGAGCTTGTTGGCGAGGTCAGCGCCCTGCTGCACCTTGGCGTCGGAGAAGCGCACGTCCTGGGTCGAGGACATCGCCAGCAGGCCGAAGCGCAGCGCGTCGGCGCCGTGCGCGTCGATTTCCTCCAGCGGGTCGACGCCGGTGCCGAGGCTCTTCGACATCCGCCGCCCGTCGCGGGCCTGGATCACCGAGTGCACGTAGACGTCGCGGAAGGGCACGTCGCCGGCGAACTCGATCCCGGTCATGATCATCCGCGCCACCCAGAGGAAGAGGATCTCGCGCGCGGTGGTGAGGAAGCTGGTCGGGTAGAAGGCGCGCAGCCGCGGCGTGTCCTCGGGCCAGCCGAGCGTCGCGAACGGCCACAGCGCCGAGCTGAACCAGGTGTCGAGCACGTCCTCCTCCTGGCGCAGCGGCCCGTCGCAGGCGCCGCAGCGCTCCGGCTCCCGCTCGGCGACGTAGGTCTCCTCGCAGGCGTCGCAGTACCAGACCGGGATCCGGTGCCCCCACCAGAGCTGGCGCGAGACGCACCAGGGGCGGATCTCGCGCATCCAGTCGAGGTAGACGCGCTTCCACTGCGCCGGCACGATCCGCACCTCGTCGCGCTCGATCACCTCGATCGCCGGCTGCGCCAGCTCGTCCATGCGGCAGAACCACTGCAGCGAGATCAGCGGCTCGATCCGCGCCCCCGAGCGCTCCGAGAAGGGGACCGAGTGGACGTAGGGCTCTTCGTCCCGCAACCGCCCTTCCTCGCGCAGCGCGGCGACGACCGCCTCCTGCGCCTCGGCCGCGGTCATCCCGGCGAACGGCTCCCCCGCCTCCTCGCTCATCCGCCCGTCGGGGCCGATCGCGCCGATCTCCTCGAGGCCGTGCTTGCGGCCGATCTCGAAGTCGTTGGGGTCGTGGCCCGGGGTGATCTTCAGCGCCCCGGTGCCGAACTCGGTGTCGACGTGCTCGTCGGCGATGATCGGCAACCGCCGCCCGACCAGCGGCAGCAGGCAGTGCCGGCCGACCAGGTCGGCGTAGCGCTCGTCCTCCGGGTTCACCGCGACCGCCGTGTCGGCGAGCATCGTCTCCGGGCGCACCGTGGCGACGGTGAGCACCCGCTCGGAGCCCTCGACCGGGTAGTCGATCGAGTACAGCGTGTCCTCGACCTCGCGGTTCTCGACCTCGAGGTCGGAGATCGCCGAGTGCGAGCCCGGGTCCCAGTTGACCATGTAGTGGTCGCGGTAGATGTAGCCCTTGTCGTAGAGCTCTTTGAAGACGCGGTAGACGGCGCGCACATAGCCCTCGTCGAGGGTGAAGCGCTCGTTGTCGTAGTCGAGCGAGGCGCCGAGCCGCTTGTACTGCTCGACGATCCGCGAGCCGTACGCCTCTTTCCAGGCCCAGACGCGCTCGACGAAGGCCTCGCGGCCGAGCTCCTGGCGCGAGGTCCCCTCGGCGGCGAGCATCTTCTCGACCACCGCCTGGGTGGCGATCCCGGCGTGGTCGGTGCCCAGCGTCCAGAGCGCGTTGCGCCCGCGCATCCGGTTCATCCGCACCAGCGCGTCCTGCATCGAGCCGTTCAGCGCGTGGCCCATGTGCAGGGCGCCGGTCACGTTCGGCGGCGGGATCGCGACCGAGAAGTTCTCCTCAGGCGACCCCTCGGCCTCGGGGTGGAAATACCCCCCGTCAAGCCACTCCCGAAAGAGCCGCCGCTCGACCTCACCCGGTTCGTAGCGGGTCTTCCCCTCAAGCTCTTTCCGCTGGACGTCGTCCACGCGCCGAGTCTAGATAGCCGACGCACGACAGGGGGATCGGGTGTCCCCTGCCGGGAACTTGTGAGCCTGGCGGCGCACCGTCCCTTGCCCCTGTACCCGGCGGCGGGTTCCAGGCAGGGGACACCCGATCCCCCTTCCCGCTACGCGGTTTCCTCGCCGATGCCCTCGTCTGCCTCACCGATGTCCTGATGGGCCGCCTCGGTGACCAGGGTCGGGCGGCGGCCCTGGGCGATCGTCTCCCTGGTGACGACGCACTTGGTCACGTCGCGGCGCGAGGGCAACTCGAACTGCACGTCGAGCAGCGTCTCCTCGAGGATCGAGCGCAGGCCACGGGCCCCGGTCTCGCGCTCCAGCGCCTTGTCGGCGATCGCCTCGAGGCTGTCCTCGGCGAAGACCAGCTCGATGTCGTCGAACTCGAAGAAGCGCTGGAACTGGCGGGTCAGCGCGTGCTTCGGTTCGGTCAGGATCGTGATCAGGTCGTCGCGGGTCAGCTGGTGGATCGCGGCGACGACCGGCAGGCGGCCGATGAACTCCGGGATCAGGCCATACTCGATCAGGTCCTCGGGCAGCACCTGCTCGAACCACTCGCCCCGGTCCTTCTCCTCACGTGAGGAGATCTCGGCGCCGAAGCCGATGCCGCGGTCGCCGACGCGGTTCTCGATCACCTTGTCGAGCTCGGCGAAGGAGCCGCCGCAGACGAAGAGGACGTTGGTCGTGTCGATCGTCAGGAACTCCTGGTGGGGGTGCTTGCGCCCGCCCTGCGGCGGCACCGAGGCCGTCGTCCCCTCGAGGATCTTGAGCAGCGCCTGCTGCACGCCTTCGCCGGAGACGTCACGGGTGATCGACGGGTTGTCTGCTTTGCGCGCGATCTTGTCGATCTCGTCGATGTAGATGATTCCCGTTTCGGCTTTCTTCACGTCGTAGTCGGCCGCCTGGATCAGCTTCAGGAGGATGTTCTCGACGTCCTCGCCGACGTAGCCGGCCTCGGTCAGCGCGGTCGCGTCGGCGATCGCGAAGGGGACGTTGAGGATGCGGGCGAGCGTCTGCGCGAGCAGCGTCTTGCCGCAGCCGGTCGGCCCGAGCAGGAGGATGTTCGACTTCTGCAGCTCGACCTCGGGGTCCTCGCCGCCGGCCGACATCTGCACCCGCTTGTAGTGGTTGTAGACGGCGACCGAGAGGGCGCGCTTGGCGGCATCCTGGCCGACCACGTACTCCTCCAGCGTCTCGTTGATCTCGCGCGGTTTGGGCAGGTTCTCGAGCTCGACCCCCTCGCCCCCGGGAGGGGTCAGCTCCTCGTCGATGATCTCGTTGCAGAGGTCGATGCACTCGTCGCAGATGTAGACGCCGGGACCGGCGATCAGCTTCTTGACCTGGCGCTGGGACTTGCCGCAGAAGCTGCAGAGGAGCTGCTCGTTGGAATCGGTGGGACGTGCCAAAGCGGGAGATCTCCCTCCTTGCGGGGTCGGTAGTCGCCTACCGGCGTCGCGTCCAACAGCTTAGAGGGGGACGCAACCCGGCCCTCTCGGTGCCGTCGTCTACTCCGGCACGGCCGCGGTCCCTGCAAGCGGGCGAACCCTTGCGCGCCCGCTACGGTGTCGGCGATGCCCGATGTCCGCGTCGAGCCGGTCGCCTCCGAGCAGCTCGATCCGCTGCTGCCGCTGATCGCCGCCTACCAGCGCTTCTACGAGGTGGAGGACGTCGACGACGACCGCAACCGCGCCTTCTTCTCCCGCTTCCTCGCCCCCAGCGATGAGGGGATGCTGCTGGGAGCCTGGTGTGACGACGAGCTGCGCGGCTATGCCTGCCTCTACTGGCACTTCAGCTCGCTCGTCCCGGCCGAGACCGTGCTGATGAACGACCTCTACGTGGTCGAGGCCCACCGCGGCGAGGGCATCGGCCGCGCCCTGATCGAGGCCAGCGCGGCGATCGCCCGCCAGCGCGGCGCATCCCACCTGCACTGGGTCACCGCCCCCGACAACGCGGCCGCCCGCCGCCTCTACGACACTACCGGCGCGGCCAGCGAGCCCTCGATCGAGTACGAGCTGCGGCTCTGAGGCCCGGTGCGGGGCGCCTCAGTGGTGTTCGATGACGCGGTCGACGAGGCTGTACTCCTTCGCCTCCTCCGCGGTCATGAAGTAGTCGCGATCGGTGTCGTTCGTGACTTTGTCGAACGGCTGCCCGGTGTGCTTGGCGATGATCTCGTCGAGCCGCCGGCGCGTGTCGATGATCTCCTTGGCGTGGATCTCGATGTCCGCCGCCTGGCCCTGGAAGCCGGCCGAGACCTGGTGGATGAGGATCTTCGAGTTGGGCAGCGACATCCGCTTGCCCGCGGCGCCGCCGGCCAGCAGCAGCGCCCCCATGCTCATCGCGATGCCGACGCAGATCGTCTGCACATCGGGCTTGATGAACTGCATCGTGTCGTAGATCGCCAGGCCGGCGTAGACGTCGCCGCCGGGCGAGTTGATGTAGAGGCTGATGTCCTTGTCCGGGTCCTCGGACTCGAGGTGCAGCAGCTGGGCCACGATCAGGTTGGCGATTTCCTGGTTGACCTGCGTGCCGAGGAAGATGATCCGCTCGTTCAGCAGGCGCGAGTAGATGTCGAACGAGCGCTCGCCGCGCGAGGTCTGCTCGACCACCATCGGGACCAATGGGCTCATCACATCGCCTCCCGCGTTGCTCCCCCACGGGGAATCAGATATGGACGTTCGGTCGCTGCCGCGCTCACAGGCGCCACTCTATAGAAGGCCGGCGGCGGGACGCGGTCAGTCGTCGTCCCCCGGGGTCCAGAGCTCGCCCTTCTCCTCGCGCTCCTTCTCCGGGGTCCAGATCTGCTCCCGCGCCTCCGCCTGCTCGGGCGCGATCGGCACGGCCGACCCGGCGATCGCGTCGATCGCCTTGCGGAAGCGGATGTCGTCGCGGATCATCGCGTCGCGGCCGCTCTCGCGCAGCCGCTTCAGCAGCTTCTCGGGGGTCGTTCGCTCGTGCTCGGCCGGGTGCTCCAGCGCCTCGAGCATCTCCTCGTCGGAGACCTCGATCGCCTCGGCCTCGGCGACCGCCGCCAGCACCGCCTCGCGCTTCAGCTCCGCCTCCGCCTCGGGCCTGGAGTCCTCGATCACCTGCTGGCGCGATTTGCCCTGCATCTGCAGGTAGGCGTCGGGGCTCATGCCCTGGCCGGAGAGCTGGCGCTCGATCCGCTCCCAGCGCTCCGTCGCGCGCGCCGTCGCCAGCTCGTCGGGCAGCTCGACCTCGGCCTGCGCGGCCGCGGCGTCGACCGCGGCGACGCGGAAGTCCTGCTCGGCGCGCTCGCCGACGGCCTCGGCCAGACGCCTGGCGATGTCCTGGCGCAGCTCCTCCAGCGTCTCGAACTCCGAAGCCTCGGAGGCGAACTCGTCGTCGAGCTCGGGCAGCACCTTCTCCCGCACCTCCTTCACCTCGACGGTGAACACGGCGTCTTCGCCGGCGAGCTGCTCGGCCTGGTAGTCCTCCGGGAAGGTGACCTCGACCGTGCGGGTCTGCCCCGCCTCGGCGCCGGTCAGCTGCTCCTCGAAGCCGGGGATCAGCTGACCGCCGCCGAGCTCCAGCATCTGGTCGCTCGCCTGGCCGCCCTCGAAGGCCCTGCCGTCGACCAGCCCCTCGAAGTCCATCAGCAGCACGTCGCCCTCGGCGGCGGGGCGCTCGACCGGCTCCAGCCGCGCGAAGGCCTCGCGCATCCGCTCGACCTCGCGGTCGACCATCTCGGCCGGCGGCTCGGTCTCCTCCCTCGGCACCTCGAGGCCCCTGTACTCGCCGAGCTTCGCCGCGGGGCGCACGCCGATCTCGAACTTGAAGGCGAGCGGCTCGCCCGGCGCCTCGGGCGTGGAGAGGACCTCGACGCTGGGGTCACCGACCGAGGCGACCCCCGAGCCGAGCAGCGCCCGTTCGTACCACTCGGGCAGCGCCTCGCGGATCGCCTCCTCGAGCACGGCGCCGAAGCCGAGCCGCTGGATCACCAGCGACGGCGGCGCCTTGCCCTTGCGGAAGCCGGGCATCCGCATCTCCCGCGCCAGCTCCCGGGCGGCGCGGTTGACCGCGCGCTCGACGTCCTCGGCCGGCACGTCGACCTCGACGCTGACGCGCGAGTCGGGCAGCTCTGAGACTTTGGGCTCGGCGAGGGGCATGGGAATCAAAGTTCGCGCTTCGCTCGCTGCACGAAGAACCAGATATGGACGTTTGCTCGCTCCGCGCTCAAGCGCGGGACCCTATCGCGCCCGCCGCTGTGGACTTTGTACGTGCGGGAACACGTACAAAGTCACCTGCGCCGCAGCAGGCCGCGCCGCACGGCGACGGCGAAGTCGACCGCGAAGGCGAGCCCCCGCCCGAGCGGGCCGGTGACCAGCCAGGCGCCGGCCCGGTTCACCGCTCGTCGCCCCCTGCGGCCGTCAGCCGTTCTTCCAGCAGGCTGCCATGGCCGGCGGCGACCGCGCGGCCGGCGCGACGCTCGTCGAGCTCGACGCCGCGTTCGCGGGCGAGGTCGAGCAGGTCCTGCTTTTCGGTCCCTTCGCGGGCGACCTCGAAGAACACCCAGGCGAGCACGCCGAGCGCAAGGAAGGTGCCCTCGATCATCATCACCACGCCGGCGGTGCTCTGGTCGGCGAGCGCCGAGATGTGCCAGTAGCGCTCGCCCGGCGCGTAGATCGGGTAGAGCACCGAGCCCGACCACATCAGCACGTTGCCGAGGATCGCGCTGGTGAAGCGCACGCCGATCACGTAGGCGACCTTCCAGCCGGCGCCGAACCACTCCGGCTTCGGCAGCGGGCCGAAGACCGGCATCCACATCAGGGCGCCGAAGAAGAGGAAGCTCGTGTGCTCCAGCGAGTGGATCGGCGCGGTGCCGTACGCCGCGTCGTAGAGCGGCGGGATGTGCCAGACGTAGAAGTTGACCGCCCAGAGCGGGAAGGCGACGAGCGGGTGGGCGAGGATCTCCAGCCGCTTGAAGAGGGGAATCGCGAGGACCGGCTGCAGGATCGATTTGGTCAGGCCGAGGACGATCAGCAGCGGGGCGATGTCACCGATCAGCAGGTGCTCGACCATGTGCCCGATCACCAGCTCGTCGGAGATGTGGCCGATCGGGCTGAACAGGGCGATCGAGAGCACGACCAGCGCCGAGCCGAAGCAGATCTGGCGCCAGAGCGGCACCCTGCGGCCGTCCCATGAGAGCGTCAGCACGCGACGCCAGTAGAGGAAGCCCGCGAGCGTGATCGGGAAGACCTCGATCGGCGCGAACGCGCCGGCGACGTGCGCAAGGGGGACGCTGACCACGCTGGTAGCTTGGCAGGGCCGTGAGCTCCGGTCAGAACCGCTTCCCGCCGATCGGCAGCTACGGCTTCCTCTCCGACTGCCACACCAGCGCCCTCGTCTCCTACGACGGCGCGGTCGAGTGGCTCTGCCTGCCGCGTTTCGACTCGCCCAGCGCCTTCGCCGCGCTGCTCGACCGCGGCGCCGGCCGCTTCGGCCTCAAGCCGCGCGGCGTGGTCGTGCCGATCAGCCGCCGCTACGAGCCGGGCACGCTGGTGATCGAGACCACCTGGGTGACCGACACCGGCTGGGTCGTCGTCCACGACGCGCTGACGATCGGCGACTGGGTGGAGCAGGAGGGGCCGGGCTCGAGGCCGGTCACCGAACACGAGTCCGACCACTCGCTGCTGCGCACGATGACCTGCATCGACGGCGAGGTGGAGATGGCGATGGAGTGCCTGCCGCGCTTCGCCTACGGGGCCGGGGCCGCCCGCTGGAGCGGTGGCGAACTGGGGGAAGCGCGCGCCGCCGGCGAGGGGATCGCGCTGCAGCTGACCAGCGACATGGAGCTCGAGCTCGACGGCGGCGCGGCGCGCGGGACGGTCCGCCTGCGCGAGGGCGAGACAGCGTTCTGCGCGCTGACCCGGGGCGACAACGACCTCGGCGGGCCGCGCAGCGCGCCCGAGGCGCTGGAGCGGCTCGACTCGACCGAAGACTTCTGGCGGAAATGGCTGCGCGACGGCGAATTCCCCGACCACCCGTGGCGCATCCACCTGCAGCGCTCAGCGCTGGTGCTGAAGGGGCTGACCTACGCGCCGACCGGGGCGATCCTCGCGGCGCCCACCACCTCGCTGCCCGAGACCCCGGGGGGCGAACGCAACTGGGACTACCGCTACACCTGGATCCGCGACTCGACCTTCAGCCTCTGGGCGCTGCACACGCTCGGCTTCGACCAGGAGGCGCGCGACTTCATGCGCTTCGTCGTCGGCATCTGCCGCGAGGACCCCGAGCTGCAGATCATGTACGGGATCGGCGGCGAGAAGCAGCTGACCGAGAGCACGCTCGACCACCTCGAAGGCTACGGCGGCGCCAGCCCGGTGCGGATCGGCAACGGCGCCTTCGACCAGCGCCAGAACGACGTCTGGGGGGCGCTGCTGGACTCGATCTACCTGCACGAGAAGGCGCTGCGCGGCACCGGCACGCCGGCCGACCGGGAGCTGATCCGCCGCCAGGTCGAAGCGGCGATCGACGCCTGGCCCCATCCCGACCAGGGGATCTGGGAGTCGCGCGGCGAGCCACAGCACTACGTCTCCTCGAAGCTGATGATCTGGGTCGCGGTCGACCGCGGCGCGCGGCTCGCCCGCGGCATCGGCAGGGACGACCTGGCGGCGGGGTGGGAGCGGACGGCGGACGCGATCCGCGAGGAGATCCTCGAGCGCGGCGTCCGCGACGGCGTCTTCCGCCAGCACTACGACACCGACGCGCTCGACGCCTCGACGCTGCTGCTCCCGCTGGTGCGCTTCCTGCCGGCCGACGACCCGCGGATCCGCGCCACCGTCGAGGCGATCGACGAGCAGCTGACCCGGCACGGCCTGGTGCTCCGCTACCGCGTGGCGGAGACCGACGACGGGCTGAGCGGCGAGGAGGGCACCTTCCTGATCTGCTCGTTCTGGCTCGTATCGGCGCTCTCGGAGATCGGCGAGCGCGAGCGGGCGCGGGCGCTCTGCGAGCGGCTGCTCGAGTCGGCCGGCTGGCTCGGCCTCTACGCCGAGGAGCTCGAGCCAAGCAGCGGCCGCCACCTCGGCAACTTCCCGCAGGCCTTCACCCACCTGGCGCTGATCAACGCGGTCTCCCACGTGATCGCCGACGAGCAGCGCCACGACGGCGGCCCGACCGCGGTGTTCAGCGAGATGGGCGGCGTCCGCGACGGGGTCTGAGGCGCCGCGTCGGCGCCGCGTCGGCGCCGCGTCGCCGACCGCCGCAGAGGTTCTTACCCCTATGCGATCAAAAGCTCGACGGCGGTAGGTTCTGGGGGTGAGGGCGCGCCTGCTCGCCGTGTTCGTGCTCGCGGCCCTGGCCGCGGGCGCCGCGCCGGGCGCGGCGCGGGGATTCCGGGCGGAGGTCCACCTGACGGCGCTCGCCGGGACGCGGATCGCCTGGTACGAGCGCGGGCACGGGCCGCCGCTGGCGATGCTGACCGGGACCGGGTCGACGATGGCCGAATGGGACCCGACGCTGCTGCGCCTGCTGGCCCGGCGCCACCGGCTGATCCTCTTCGACTATCCGGGCGTCGGCCGCTCGGGGCCGTGGCGCGGCGACTCCTTCGACTCGCTCGCCAGGGCGACCGTCTCGCTACTGAAGGCGACGGGCGCGCCGCGGGCGGACGTGCTCGGCTGGTCGATGGGCGGTTTCGTCGCGCAGCGCCTGGCGGTCGACCACCCGGGGCGCGTCTCGCGCCTGATCCTCGCCGGGACCAACCCCGGCGGCGACCGCGCCGTGCTCGGCACTCCGCGGGCGCAGGCGATCGACAGCGAGCCGCACCCCAGCGAGGCGGCGATCCTGCGCGAGCTCTACCCCCCGGACCGCCAGGCCGAGGGGCGGCGCTTCCTGCGCCGGCTGCGGCGCGCCAGCCGCGGCGGCGAGGTCCCCGACGACTTCCGCGTCCCGGCCGCCACGGTGCGCCGGCAGGTCGCCGCCGAGGACCCGTGGCTGCGCAGCAACCGCAACTACCGCCAGCTCGGCGGCGTCGAGGCGCCTACCCTGGCGGCCGCGGGCGCACGCGACCCGGTCGTGCCGCCGCTCAACCTGCGGCGGATCGCCGCCCGCGTCCCCCGCGGCCGCTTCGCCCGCCTGCCCGGCGCCCACGCCTTCCTCTTCCAGTCCCGCCGGCGCTTCGCCCGCCTCGTCGAGGGCTTCCTCGGCGGGCGGCCGGCCGGGTTCGCCGTGAGGTCGGCGCGCTCGGCTAGGTTGGAACGGTGACCCGGCTGCGCGCCGACCGACCGCTGGAACTCGCGCCCGCGACGGCGCTCGACTACCGCGAGCTCGCGCGGCGGCGGCTGCCCCGCCAGCTCTTCGACTACGTCGACGGCGGCGCCTACGAGGAGCGCACGATGCGCGCCAACACGGCGGAGCTCGAGCGCCTGCTGCTGCGACAGGTGGTGATGCGCGACGTCTCCGAGCGCGACCCGGGGGTCGAGGTGCTGGGCGAGCGCCTCGCCCAGCCGGCGATCCTCGGGCCGGTGGGCCTCGCCGGGATGCTGGCGCCGCGCGCCGAGGTCCAGGCCGCGCGGGCGGCGGAGGCGGCCGGGGTGCCGTTCGTCGAGTCGACCGTCTCGATCTGCCCGATCGAGGAGGTCGCCGGCGCGACCGCGCGGCCACCCTGGTTCCAGCTCTACGTGATGCGCGACCGCGGCTACACCGAGCACCTGATGTCGAGGGCGCGCGCCGCCGGCTGCGAGGTGCTGGTGCTGACCGTCGACCTCGCCGTGGTCGGCGCCCGCCACCGCGACACGCGCAACGCGGTGGTCGGCGAGGGCCTGTCGCTGCGGGCACGGGTCGGCCGCGCGCTCGATCTGGCGACGCACCCGGGCTGGATCCGCCGCGTCGCGCTCGGCGGCAAGCCGCTCACCTTCGGCAACCTCGAGGAGGCGGTCCCGGGCGCGCGCACGCCGGAGGCCTTCCGCGCCTGGGTCGACGCCCAGTTCGACCCCAGCGTCACCTGGGAGGACATCGCCCGGGTGCGCGAGAGCTGGGACGGCCGCCTGCTGGTCAAGGGCGTGCTCGACCCCGCGGACGCCCGCCGCGCGGTCGAGGTCGGCGTCGACGGCGTGGTCGTCTCCAACCACGGCGGCCGCCAGCTCGACGCGGTCCCCGCCACCGCCAGCGCTCTCCCGGAGATCGCAGAGGCGGTCGCCGGCCGCGCCGAGGTCCTCGTCGACGGCGGCGTGCGCACCGGCCTCGACGTCTTCAAGATGCTCGCCCTCGGCGCCAGCGCCGTGCTGCTCGGCCGCGCCTGGGCCTGGGCCGTCGCCGCCCGCGGCCAGGCCGGCGTCGCCCACGTCCTCGAGATGCTGGAGGCCGACCTCGACGTCGCCCTCGCCCTGACCGGCAACACCTCGCCGGCCGGGGTCGACCGAGCCGCGCTGCTCGAAACGCGATAGGCGTCGACCGGCCGCCCCGCGTTACCTCGCGCGCCGAGCGGGAAGTAGCGTTTGACGGACGTGATCGCGTAACGAGACGAGCGGGAGGATGGGATGGCGAAAGCACTGGACGGGACCGTGGCGCTGATCACCGGCGCCAGCAGCGGGATCGGCGAGGCCACGGCGCGGGCGCTGGCCGCGCAGGGGGCGAAGGTGGCGCTGTCGGCGCGGCGGCTGGAACGGCTGGAGCGGCTGGCCGAGGAGATCGGCAAGGGCGGGCACACGGCCCTGGCGATCCAGTCCGACGTCGCCGACCCCGAGCAGGCGAGCGGCGCGGTCGGCCGCACGGTCGACGAGCTCGGCCGGCTCGACATCCTCGTCAACAACGCCGGCGTGATGCTGCTGGGGCCGATCGAGGGGGCGCCCACGGAGGAGTGGGAGCGGATGATCGACGTCAACCTCAAGGGCCTCGTCAACACGGCCCACGCCGCCCTCCCCCACCTGCTCGCCGCGACGGAGGAATCCGAGCGCGGCTGCGCCGACCTGGTCAACGTCAGCTCGGTCGCCGGCCGGGTCGCCCGCTCGGGCTCCGGCGTCTACAACCTGACCAAGCACGGAGTCGGCGCGTTCAGCGAGTCCTTCCGCCAGGAGTTCGCGCGGCGGCGCCTGCGCTCGACCCTGATCGAGCCGGGGGCCGTGGCCACGGAGCTGACCGACCACCTGCGCGACGGCGTGCGGGAGAAAGTGCGCGAGCGCTTCGCCGACATCGAGATCCTGCAGGCCGAGGACATCGCCGATGCGATCGCCTACGCCGTCACCCGCCCGGCGCACGCCTGCGTCAACGAGCTGCTGATCCGGCCGACCGAGCAGGTGGGCTGAGGGCGCCGCTCAGTCGCGCGGCGGGCGCGGCGAGATCAGCGCCACCGGCAGGGCGAGGCCGGCGGCGCGGCGCAGCGTGGCGATCCGCCGGCCGGGCTGGACCGCGTCGCGGATCTCGCTCGCGTGCTCGCCGAGCATGGCGACGGTCGCCTCGATCTCCGGGGCGAGGAAGGCGAGGCCCCAGAAGAAGGCCGGGTGGTCTCCCCCGGCTCGCTCGATCGCCTCGGGCGGCTCCTGCACCAGCTCGAGGATCGTCGCGCCGAGGCGGAAGAACGCCTGGCGCGGGGCGCCGGCCGGCGTCGGCTGCTCGCGGACGCGCCGCAGGTCGAGCCCGGCGCGCTTCAGCGCGGTCACGGTGCGGTCGAGCGCCGGCGTCATCGCGACCACGTGGTCGACCGCCGTGAGCCCGTTCGGATGCTCGGGCGCCACGCCGGGCGGCGGCCGCTCGGAGCGCGCCGTCGGCAGCCCGTCGAGCTCCAGCTCCCCGACGTCGCGCAGCGACCAACCGGCCAGCCGCTCGCCGGCGTGCGGGCCGGCGAGTCGGATGCGCACGTCGCCGACCACGCAGGTGTCGCCCTGCACCGCGAACCCGAGCGCCTCCCAGGCGGCGGGCTCGTCGGCGACCGTCAGCACGTCGATCGTCACGCTCACTCCGGACGCGCCTCCTCGTGGCGGCGCTTGATCAGCATGGAAGGTTCCTTCGGAACCGCCCAGGAGCGCATCTTGCCCTCCACCTCGAGCCGCAGGTCGAAGTGGTGCGCCGTCGCCCAGTGCTCCTGAACGACGAAGGCGCCGGCGCTGACGCCGCGGATCGCGAACTGCTCGTGGCCCTCGACCTCGGCGTCTTCGGTCTCGACGCTCTCGACCTGCGCACCGCGTGGCCCGTCGCCGAGGAACGCCAGGAGCCCCTCGACCGCCTCCTCCAGCCCCTCTGCATGGACGAGCACGCTGCCGTCCTCGCCGTTGCGCACCCACCCCATCACCCCGAGGGCCAGCGCCTGACGTCGCGTCGCGTCACGAAAGCCGACGCCCTGCACCCGACCGCGCACCGCAACCCGGACCGCCCGCTCACTGCTCATGACCGGCATGTTGCCGCTTTTTCACCCCTATAGGGGGTAAAAGGCAGCAAGATAGGCTGGCGCGGGCGCCGCTACTGGACAAGCTCTGCGACTACCAGCCGGAGGCCGACGTCGAGCTCGCTCCTCGTCCGCAGCTCACCGTGGCGGCGCCCCCACTCGCCGCTCTCGAGATCCCCTCGCAGGCGCTCAAGCCCGCGGGCCGACACTTCGTCGGGCAGCTGGTGCCAGATCGAGGAGGCGCGGCGGACCTCCGGGTCGAGGTGTGCCTCCGGCCGGTCCCAGAGGGCGACGCAGAAGCCGTCGGTGCAGCCGGCCGGGACGGGCAGCGGCTCGATCCGCAGGCCCGGCAGCAATTCTCCCAGCCGCTCGATGGTCGGAAAGACGCGACGGTCGTGCTCGACGATCTCCGGCAGGTAGTCGCGGCAGAGCCACATATCCGCCGTCGCGTCGAGGTCGAGCGTGACGAAGGCGATGCGACGGCGGGTGACGCGGAGGACCTCGGCCAGGCCGCGCTCGACGTCGTCCCAGTGGTGCAGCGTGAAGACGCCCATCGTCGCGTCGACGCTGTTGTCGTCCAGCGGCAGGTCCTCGGCGACAGCCTGGATCGCCCTCGCCACCTCCGGCGGGCGCTGGGCGATCATCACCGGCGAGGGCTCGACCGCGATCACCTCGCGGTCGAGCGGCTCATAGGAGCCGGCGCCGGCGCCGACGTTGAGGACGACCCGCGCCTCGCCGAGCGCCCGGTGGATCCTCGCTTCGATCCGCGGGTCGGCGCGGCGGACCTCGGTGTACCCGACGCCCATGCGATCGTAGGCGGGGAGCTTCATGCGCCCGCGCCCCCGGCCCTGCCCTCGGGCGGTTCAGCGGAACCGCCGTCGCGCAACATCTTCACCAGCAGTTCTACGAAGTCGCCGTAGAGATCGCGGCGCACCGCCTCGGGGCTGACCGGCGATTTGATCGCGATCCCATCTGAATGAGGGTACCAATCCCGTGGTGAGCCCGGCACATCTCCCCCGCCTCTTCGTCACCGCCGGGACAAAGCGCGGCCTCGACGCATCTGAATGAGCGCGTTACACTGCTCATTCATGGACTTCCCGAGCCGACAGACCGCAGCCGCACAGCTGCCCGTCGCCGGGAAACTCGTCGAGGCCGCGATTGTCGTCGCGGTCGTCGCCTGAACGCAAGAGAGCGCCCGCCGGCCAAGGTTGACATCGAGGGGGACACGGCGGAGGCGCCGGAAGCTCCCACAGCGCCCTCGAAGCACTGGCAGGAAGCCCTCGGACGGCTGGCGCGAGACGGCGTCAGGGCGCCATGGCCCCACTCCAACCCGATCGACCGGCGTGCTTTCCCGGGTGGCGGTGGAGCTTGATCGACTGCGGCGCGCAGCTCCGCGACGGCATGAACCCTCTTGTCGAGAAACTATTTGTCTCATAGGTTTTTTTGATATAAAAAGTGATCAATATGGCAGTCTCTCCCGGCGATTCCCGCCCTTACGACGTAGCCGTCGTCGGGGCGGGCGTGGCGGGGCTCAACGCGCTGGCGGTGGCCAGCCGGTATCTGGCCAAGGACCAGCGGGCTCTGATTGTCGATCGCCGGAGCCGGATCGGCGGGATGTGGGTCGACACCTACCCTTATGTGCGGCTGCACCAGCCGCACCCGCTGTTCACCGCCGCTGACATCAAGTGGACGCTCGGGGCCGACCGCGCCCACCTCGCGACGAAGGACGAGGTGCTCGACCACTTCTCGCACTGCGTCGACGTGGTGAAGGGCCGGGTGGGATTGGACCAGTGGCTCGGCACGGAGCTGCTCTCACACGAGGCCGGCGAGGAGGCGATCCGGCTGACCTGCCGGGCCGCCGACGGCACGCCTCGGACCGCCGAAGCCAAGCGGCTGATCAAGGCGCCGGGGCTTGCGGTCGAGCCGAACCAGCCGCTCGCGGTATCGAGCGACAGGGTCCGCTCGGTCTCCCCCGACTTCTGCGACGTCCGCAGCGGCGAGATCGCCGAAGACGGCGCCCCCGTGTGGGTGATCGGCGGCGGCAAGACCGCGATGGACACCGCCAACGCGCTGATCGAGGCGCACGCCGATCGCGAGGTCAACATCCTCGCCGGATCGGGCACGTACTTCACCTCCCGCGACAAGGTGTTTCCCACCGGGGCGAGGCGGTGGTGGGGCGGCACCCCTGGCGTTCCGTTGTTCCTCGAATGGTCGCGACGTTTCGACGGCAGCAACGAGCGCGACGCGATGGCCTGGTACCGGGCCACGATCGGCACCACGCCCACCGACGGTGCGAGCAACTTCGTCTTCGGGCTCCTATCCGAGGCGGAGGCTCGAGCAATTCGCTCGGGAGTCACCGAGATGGTGGGTGACCACCTGGTTGACGCAGTGGACCGCGGCGGCGGCGTCGAGCTCCTGCTCCGCAGCGGAGCGACTCGCCAGATCGAACCCGGGACCTGGCTCGTGAACTGCACCGGCTACGTCTTCAACGAGCAGTCGCAGACGGTCCCGTACGAGCCCTACCTGTCGACGGGTGGCAACGTCGGAGTCGTCTCGACGCGGTCCGCCATAGCGCTGCTCAGCTCGTTCGGCGGCTACTACCTCGGTCACCTGATGATGCTGGGCCGGCTCGGCGAGCTGCCTCTGTATGAGCTGGATGGCGACGAGCTGGCAAGGCAATCGCGGGAGGCGTGGGCCTGCGCGGCCGTGACGGCGCATCTCTACAACACCAGCGTGATCGCGGACAACGCGCCACGCCAGGTCCTCAGCCAAAACGGCTTGAACCTCGATCGCTGGTACCCCCCGCACCGATACCTTTTCGGCGGCTTGCAGTTCATGCGGGCATACCGGCGCGAACGCGAGCGCTGGCGACAGGCGCTCGACCGCGTACGCGAGCGCTTCGACGTGCGCTGCGGCCCCGTCGTCTAGGCGCCGGTCGCCGCCGCACGGGCGCGGCTGACGATCGCCTCGGCGAGCTCGGAGGGGCGCTCCTCGGGGATCCAGTGCGAGGCGCCCTTCAGCTCGACGAACTCGTAGGGGGCGTCGACGTGCTCCCCGGTCAGCTCGGCCATCCTGCGGCCTAGCGCCCGGTCCCGGTCGCCCCAGACGAAGGTGGTCGGCACGCTGACGTCGGGGGTCTCCTCCCGCAGCGCGAATGGGATCGCCCGGTACCAGTTGAGGCCGCCCGTGAGCGCGCCGTCTTCGACGATCTCGGCCCGGTAGGCGGCGACCATCTCGTCGGTCATGCCCGAGCCGGCGAGGGCCGATGGGGCTAACCGCTGGCTGGAGAGCAGCCGCTCGGGAAGCGCGGGGAGCTGAAACAGCCCCATGTACCAGGACCGCAGCGCCTGGTCGGAGCTGAGCATGGCCCGCAGGAACGCCCGCGTATGGCCGACGCTCACCGCGGTCAACGAGGCCAGCCGGTCGGGATGCCGGGCGGCGAGGCCCCAGGCGACCGCGGCGCCCCAGTCGTGCCCGACCAGATGGACCGGCGCGCCGATCCGGTCGATCAGCGCGACGACGTCGTCGACCAGCTCCGTGCCCCTGTACGCGCGCCGGCCGCGTGGCCGGGCACCGGGGGAGTAACCGCGCTGGTCGGGCGCGTAGGTGCGGAAGCCCGCCTCGACCAGGAACGGCGTCACCTTCGCCCACGAGGTGGCCCGCTGCGGGAACCCGTGCAGGAGCACCACCGGCGGGCCGTCGAGCGGCCCCTCGTCGACCACGTCGAAGGTCAGCCCGACCCGCTCGTAGGAGGTTATGCGCGCCGGCTCAGCCATATTCGTCCCCTCTGATCGCTCGACTCGGTTGCGCGGAGCAGGATATCGGCGAGCCCAGTGCCCCGCCGCGGCCGTCAGCTCGTCTCGACGATCAGGAGCCGGTTGCCGTCCTGGTCGCGGAAGAAGAACATCGGCGGCACCGGGCCTCCCATCCGCATCACCTCGGGGTCGACGTCGACGCCGCGCTCGCGCAGGGCGGCGTGGTCGGCGTCGATGTCGGCGCTCTCGAGCCCGATGCGGGTCGCGATCCCGGCCTCTTCGCCCTCCCGCGGCCGCACCAGCGCGATCGTCGTCTCCGCGCCGGGCGGCACGACCGCCACCCAGCGATCGCCGTCGCCGAAGGGGACGTCGGCGACCTTCTCGAAGCCGAGCTTCCCGGTGTAGAACTCGATCGCCCGGTCCTGGTCGGCGACCGGGACCATCACCGTCGACACCCGGCCGATCGCGGTCGCTGCGGTGCTCTCGCTCATCTGAATTCCCTCCTGTGCGTGGATTGTGCCTTGCGGTTGATTGGACCGGACGTGGAGCGAAAACTCATCGCACGACCGGATCCGACTCCGTCAGCCGGGCCGGCAGCCCGAACGAGTCGAAGAGCGAGGGCAGGAACGGCGCCAGGAAGTTGTGCAGGCGGCTCCCTGGCCGAGCATGAAGCCGGCGATCCTTCCCCGGGCTATCGCCCGTTGCGCTCGCGGTGCTTGCACCCCGGCCAGCAGCAGGGCCGTCGCTGGCCTTCCTCCAGCTCTTCCCGGGTTCGCCGGATACGGCGCTCCCGCGTCGGGCGAGATCTACAGCGGGCCGGTTCACCACTTTCTACCGACGTGACCGGTCGGCCGGAAGAAGCTCGAAGGTTCCGCCCTGGAGAGGGGCGACCGCACGGAAGTGGCGTTCGTCGAAGCTGAGCAGGCGCCGCGTCTTGTAGCGCTCGGCCAAGACCACGATCGAGCAGTCGGCGAGGCCCAGGTCGAGCGACTCATATCGGGCGTCGAGCGCCCGCACGGCGGCGAGGTCGTGTTGCTCAAGGGCGGCGAGCAGATAGCGCCGTTCGGCCAGGTCCTTGAGGAAGGCGCGCCGCTGCACCAAGCCGAAGCGGGCGCCGAGCAGGTAATCGGCCTCGGCCGCGACGGGCTGGGGCAGCACCAGCTCCCCCTCCTCCCGGGCGAGCGCGGCGAGAACGGCGTCGCGGACAGGATGGTCGGATTCGGGCAGGGCCAGCAGGGCGCCGGCGTCGAGAATCAGCGTCACCGGCCGGAGCTGTCCTCGCCGAAGCCGCGCATCAACTCCTCGTCGGGGATCTCCCAGATCGGCCGCGGGTCATCGTCGATCCGCCGCGCCTGGACCTTGCCCAGCTCGAAGTCGCGGTCCCGCTCGGGCCGCGGGCGGTAGGCGGAGATCGCCTCGCGGACTATCTCCGCCTGTGGGCGGCCCTCCGCCCGCGCCAGGCGTGCAAGCCGCTCGGCCTGCTCGTCATCGAGGTAGACGCTGGTCTTGCGCATCGGGATCTCAGCATAGGGCAGGATGTAGGGCAAGGCCAAGGCGCTTGCGAAACGCATGTTTCAGGAGGTGGACCCTCGAGGTCACCGTCTAGCTCGATGTTGAGGGTGTCGCCGATGGATTCTCCGGTGAAGAGGAGGACGCCGAAGCGTGGTGAGGCGACTGCGGTCCTGGCCTCGGTTCGCTGTGGCCACCACGCGGACGTTCCGGAGGTTCCGATGCATAGGTCGCAGACGCAGCGCCTTCCTAAAGAGATGGAGAGCAAACTCCTCTTCTTCGCCCACCGGAAGCGTGTAGCGTCGCCGCCCAAGGAGGACAGTCCTCTTCGGAGGCGACCCGGGTCTGGTGGTGCCCACGTCTGTGGTCAGGCTGAGCGTCCCGCTGCACACGCTTCGGGGGGCCCCGCCGACACAAGCCAGGGCAACGGCGGTCCAGCCTCCCCTTCCCACATGCATCGGCCACCATTCGCGAGGCTGGACCTCCAATAGCCCCGGGGGGACACGTCCGATGACGCCAAAGGCGCGATGCTTCCCCATCCGCGTTGACGTGAACCACAAGTTCCCGTCGGGACCAGCCGTGATCCCCGCCGTTTCCTGCCCTGATGCGGCTTCAAATTCAGAGTTCGGCCCCATCGGGGCGATGCGACTGATGTGGCTGCCGGAGGTCCAGAGATTGCCTTCCGGCCCAGTCGCGATGTCCGATGGCGAAATGTAGCCTGGGAATCGTCGGAACTGGTCGGTCAGCGGTCCGGAGGGAGTGATCTGCCCGACACCAGAGAAGCCTTCAAAGCCACCGTGTTTGTTCCAGCCACCCTTCGAGAACATTAGCCATAGCCCCCCGTCGGGACCGGTGAAAAGCGACTTGCCGAAGGTCCTCGACGGCAGGGGGTAAGCGGTGAACTGACCGTCCGTGGTGATCCGGCCGATCTCTCCCCCCGGTCCCGGTACCGCGAGCGCAGCGAACCAGAGGTCGCCGCCGGGGCCTGCGGCAATCGTCCGAGCGGAAGCTTGCGGTGGGATACGCACACTCGTCAGCTGCCCAGCCGGAAGGGCAAACTCCGTGATCTCACCGTCCGGAGTGATCCTGTAGATCGACGATCGCGCCACTGACCATAGGTTGCCGTCGGGACCTGGAGCAATCCCTCCCGGTTCGCCTGCTCCGGGGAGAGAGAAGTAGGAGGCCTGACCACTTGGCGTGATCCTCCCGATCCCGCCTGGGACCTCCGTGAACCAGAGGTTGCCGTCGGCGCCGCTCACGATCGCGCTCGGGGTGCCGGGCGAGTCAAGCGGAAACTCGGTTATCTGGCCCTGAGGCGTGATCCGGCCGATTGCCTTGGGGCTCTCGGTGAACCACAGGTTGCCGTCGGGGCCGACGGTGATCCCACCCATCGAGCTGGGCCCGCTTGGCACCGTGAATTCCGCGATCAGCTCGGGGTCGGCCAAGGCGTCGGGCGCAGATCCAGCAGATGCAAGCAGTAGGCCGATCACGGCTACGACGAGGATCACGCGCTTCGACAGCGCTGCCGCTCTCACCCTCTCGCGCCCCGACGTCTCGCCCGTCCTTCCAGGACGATCGCGCGGTGGGCGCCGTGCCCGCCGACCAGGGTTACGATCGACCTGGCCCGCAGACGGTGATGGCGGGTGCGTCGCAGAAATCGCAGCGCCCAGCGCTTCAGCCGCACGGCGACGAACTTCCGCTCGCCGCCATGCAACGAATAGCGAGCGCGGCCGAGCACGATCGTCCTGTAGGCGGCCTTGCGATGCCGGCCCTGGCGCCCTCTGCGGTGCAGCTTCCTGCGGATCACGAGACGGACCGTCCCGCGGCAGGAACCAGAGGTCCCGGCGCGGCAGAGGAGACCGACCCGGGCATGGCGGTGGATGACGGGGACGCGCCCCCGGCGAATGGAGATTCGCGGCTTGACCGCCGGCGCGGGCGGCGGCGAGCTCGTCGCAGCCGTGATTTCCGTGGGCGGCGCAGAAGGCGGTTCCACGTAGGGGATGTGCGCCACCTGGCCGTCGATGCCGCTACGGGTTTCGGGCGGCGCGATCGTAATCGGGGTCGCTTCGGCCTTCGAGGAGGCCCCCTGCCACCACTGCTCGGCGTGGAGGCCGTCCGGCAGGGAGACGTATCCGTAGTTGAATCCCACCAGGTAGGAGCCGGCCGGAAGGCCGCGCAGCGCGTAGTCACCGGCGGCATCGGTGTCTTCGCAGTCCTGGAATTCCCCTTCCACTGCCTGGAGACAGACGAAAACGCCGGGCACCGGGACACCGGTGCCGACCTGGGTGACCTGCCCCAGGATCTGCGCGCCGGGCGCGAGCTGCGCGTCTATGCCTGTGACCTGGTTCGGCTCTTCGACGACAATCTTTTCCGAGCCCGCCCAGCTCTCCGCGTCCCTGTAGTACTCGTGCAGGTAGTTGACCCTGTTGGCGCCTTCGAACTCGACCGCGTATTCGCCGCTGCGCAGGCCGTTGAGCCGGTAGTGGCCCGCGGCGTCGGAGAACGCGCAGCGGCCGGGGATGCCACCGGAGGCGCTCGCGCAGGCCCAGACGCCGGCTATCGGCTCACCGGTCCCTTCGTCGGTCACCGTGCCGGAGATCGAGCCGCCTTCGGCGAGCTGGGCATCGACCGTGAGCCTTTCGTCCCAGTTGAGCGCCACCGCGTCGGCTTCGTCGGAGCGGTACTCGTTGTCGTAGAACTCGTCGATCCAGGGCAGGTTCCCCTTCCAACCCGAGAACTTGATCACGTAGGAGCCGGTGGGCAGGCTGATGAGCGAGTAGTGGCCTTCCGCGTCGGTCTCGGTGCACGATTCTTCGACAGCACCGGTGCGCTCGAACTGGCAGACGTGCTCCCCCGCGATCGGCGCGCCGCCCGCTTCCGCCGTCACGGTTCCCGAGATCTGTCCGGCCGTCGCCGCCGCCGGCACGACTCCGATGATCGCCATGCAGAGACCCAAGCCCAGGGTCAACCTCGCCGACCGTGCCATCCCGCCTCCTGCCTTTCGTCTCGAATAAACGCCACGGACTCTAAACCCCGGTTGGCGCAGACGTTGCGGTGCGAGAACGACGGCTCTTGCCCGTCGCCCCGCAGTGTTTGACCCCACCGCACGCTGTTGTCATCCCCCCCGCCTCGTCGTGGTCGCCGGCGTCGGCGACGATCCGATCGACCAGCTCGGTGACGGTCATGCACCTCGGATGGTGGTTCGTCGCTCGTTGAGACATCCGTCTTCGAACCGTGCAGATCGGGCGATGCGACCTGCGAGTCGAGCGAGTTCGAGCTCGTCTCCAAGACCCCATGCGCAGTCGCGCAAGGGGTGGTGGAGGTGTGGCCACTGGAGTCGACGCCGTAGCGCCCGCGCTGACTGGATTGGCGCTAGCGCAGAAGGACTCGGCAGCGCTTGAGCAGCTCCTCCAGCCGCGAAGGCGTTCCCAAGAGCCGCCCAAACGAAGCCCCCCGGACGATCGCGAGTCCACCTCAACACTCATGATGTGTTGCCGCTACGCCGACCTGTCGACATGCCTAAGCGGTGGCGAGGACGACCTCGCAGCCGCCCAGGGTGAATGACCCAGCGTCGAGCGCCCGCTTCTTTGGCAGCTGGGCCTTCTTCTTCTCGGGGCGGATGTCGATCATCAGCTCGATCTCCAAGCCGCTGGCGACCCTGACCAGGCGCTCGAGGCTGGGCGTGTGCTCGCCGATCTCCATGCGGGCGACATCGGACTGGTAGACGCCGAGCCGCTCTGCCAACTGCCGCTGGGAGAGGCCGTGCTCGGCACGGTGGTGGGCGACCTCGACAGCAAGCCAACGGGCCCTCCGGGCCCACGGCGAGAACCGCAAACAACTTTTCCTCCATCCGCCGATAGATCGGCCGCCACCGACTTCTCCCGCGGCGGGGGCGCAACTCCCGCAAGCCAGACCCTTCCTCACCCATGACGCCGCTCTGATGCGGGTTCCGCAGAGCCGGGCCATCGACAATACGCGGGGATTAGCAGCGATTCAGGCACTTCTGGCGAAGAAGTGCCTGACCCGGTGACCCGTTTCCAACCGCGGAACCCCTCCCTTGAGCAGGTGGGCGCATGATGACGCGAACCACTGCTGAGCGGGGCCAATCATCCCAGCGCCGCGGCGACGTCGGAGACCTTCTGGACGAGCCGCCGGGTCCCGGGGATTTGCCGGAAGCCATGGTGCTCGTAGAAGCGCAGAGCATTCTCGTCAATGGCGTCGACCACCACGAACCGCGCAGCGACCGTCGCCGTGGCGGCGAGCACGCGCCCCAGCGCGTCGGCGAGCAGCGCGCCGCCCAGTCCTTGGCCCTGGAGCGATCGAGCGAGCGCCAGGCGCGCAAGCAACACGGCCGGAACCTGACGCGGCGCACCATGGCCCAATGCACGGGGAAGCTCCTCTCGCTGCAAGAGGTGCGCTGAGAGCGAGTAGTAGGCGACGACGACGCGATCGCCGCGATGCCATATGAACGTGCGGGCCGTGCGTCGTGCGGCGGCGCCCAGCGCGTGCTCAATCAACCACTCGTCAAGCTCGGGTCTGCCGCTGTCGAACCCGCCGAGCTCGTGAGCCTCGCTCAGCTGCTCGGCGAAGACCCGCAAGCTCGCTATCGCGACACCACGCGACGGGCGCGATCACCGGCGCTCGCCAGGACCGGGCTCGGTTGCGGCTTCTCGTCGAGCGCGGAGATCAGCTGGTCAAAGAAGGCAGCGGGTACCAGCGTGACGGCATCGCGCTCGCGCAAGACCTCCTCGGCGCGATGCTCAGCGGCGGTTCGCACGAAGTCGCTGGCGGACTCATCGACCAGCTTGGCGGCGTGCTCGATCCGCTCCCTGGACTCCTGTCGAAGCCGAAACTCAAGCCGGTTCGAGGCACGCGTCGCCATTACCGTACAACTGTACGGGACACTTGGCGCTGAGTCAAGGGGCGTCGCTCGGCCAACATCACCTCCAGTACCGACTCGGCGACGTGGCCGATCACGCCCGGCAGGCCCCCGCCGCGAAAGAACCCAGCGGTACCGCCTCGTGCCGCCTGCCAAGCATCGTGGAAGCGCCGGTCTCGCTCGTCTTCGAGGTCGATACAGCTGCATACGACGCTTTCCTCGACTGAGATGGGAACGGCAGATCGCAAGGACACGCGTCGGGACATCGGCAACATCCCGACTCGTCAACCTCTGCGCGGCGGGGGCGACGCGAGCCTGCCGCCCTCCTCGCTCAACAGATCCTCCGCCGTCGTAATCGACTTCGGCCCGAAGGCACGCTCGAGCAGCTCCTCCTCTTCGTCGCTTAGTAACTATCCGAGAACCCGATGACTCCGGTCAGGCTCGCTTGAGCCGTCTGAACCACAGCAGGGCGCAGGCGAGCTGGACCAGGCCCTCGTAGTTCTCGGGCTTCTTGTCGTAGCGCACGAGGATT
>Ga0210085_1000003_pt1 | contig 175396 bp, 139 predicted proteins | sample China_Galinas_PW_5_FD_184866 | JGI IMG/M metagenome (GOLD analysis project Ga0210085, IMG submission 184866) | Wetland microbial communities from San Francisco Bay, California, USA, that impact long-term carbon sequestration - China_Galinas_PWC_D1... | ecosystem: Environmental > Aquatic >...
CACAGAAATGACACGGCCGATGGCGCGGCCACACGTGAGCCGCGTACAGGCAAAGGTGAAATGGTGCGGTAAGAGCGCACCGGCGTCGCGGCGACGCGGCGGCCAGGCAAACCCCGCCAGGTGCAAGGCCAAACGGGATCGTCGACCCTGCCCGGCGAGATCCAGGTAGGCCGCAGCCGCTGCGGCGGCCGGCGGGACGCGTTCCCGCCGAGATAGATGGTCGCTCTCGACAGGATCCGGCTTACAGGCCCGCCAGGGAAGGGCCCCTCTCTCGCCCGGGAGGGGCCCTTCCCAACCTCGTCACGGTTTGCTGTCTTAGCGTTTGCTAACGTGCCGCTGACTTCCGCTGAATCCCCGCCACATACCGCGGGGAGCGGGGGACCCACGAGTTGGGGCGAATCGCCGGCATCCGCCGCGTAGCGCAGCTCTTTCAGCGCGAGCCCGTCAGCTAACCCCGCAAGCGCCCCGAAAGAGCCATGACGAACGACGCAAGCCGCCGCTGGCGGACATACGGAATCCTCGCGGCCCTGCCGCTGATCGCCACGCTGCTGGCGCTGACCGCCGCGCGCGCCGAGGCGGGAACCGGCGGCGCCGCGAGCGGCGCGGCGGGCGAAGCCGAGGCCGGTCGCGGGCTCGCCTTCATGCCGCTGCGCTGGGCAGGGGCCACCTGGTACGGGCCCGGCCTCTACGGCGAGCGCACCGCCTGCGGCCAGGTGCTGCGCCCGCACACGATCGGCGTCGCCCATCGCCGCCTGCCCTGCGGCACCGCGGTCAGGTTCGTCTACCACGGCCGTGCGATCGTCACCCGGGTCATCGACCGCGGCCCCTACACCCGCGGCAACGCCTGGGACCTGACCAACGGCGCCCGCCGCGCCCTGCGCTTCGACGGCTCCGGACGGGTCGGCTTCGCGATCGCCGTGCGCCACGCCCGCGGCTCCTGACGCCGCCGGCCTCGCGCGGCAGCTACTCTTTCCCGTCCGAGCAGGGACTTTCCACGAGAGGAGCTGGGGGCATGCTGTCGAGGTTCTCGATCATCGGGCTGACGATCTGCCTGGTCGCGCTGGCCGCCGCGGTGGGCGCCGACGGCGCCGCGAGCGGCTCGCGCACCACTGTCGTGCTGGGGAGCAGCGCGAGGATGCCCGACCCGTCCTGTCCGGACCTGCCGTGCCAGGCGATCGGCAGCGTCACCGGCTTCCAGGTCAGCACCAACCAGGACCGGCTGCCCTTCATCGTGCCGCGCGACGGAAGGGTCAGGGCCTGGACGCTGACCCTGTCGCAGCCGACCAACCGGCAGCGCTCCTTCTTCAACGGCTTCTTCGGCACGCCGCCGGAGGCGCGGCTGGCGATCCTGCGCCGCATTCCCGGCACCAACCCGCCCCGCTACAACCTGCGCCGCCAGGGCTCGATCCACGTGCTCAGTCCCTACCTCGGCAAGACGGTCAAGTTCGGCGCCAACCTGCGGGTCGAAGCGGGCGACATCGTCGGCCTGACGATCCCCACCTGGGCGCCCGCCTTCGCCCAGGGGCTCTCGGCGAAGAACGCCTGGCGCGCCAGCCGCGAGCGGGGCAAATGCACCAACACGACCGACGTCCGCCAGGGCAGACCCCAGGTCAGGGTCGGCAAGCGCCGCACCTACGCCTGCCGCTACAACACCGCGCGGCTGCTCTACACCGCCACGGTCGTCGAGGACTGAAGCTCCCAAAGGGGAAGTGCTGGCAGACCCGCAGCGAGGCGGCGGGCCGGGGTCCCCCCGAGGCAACTTGTGAGCCGGCACGCCCGCCCGCGCCCTGCCGCGTAACCGGCGGCGGGTTGCAGCGGGGGGAACCCGGCCCGCCGCCCCCTACGCCGCCGAGGGCAGCACTTCGGGCGTCGCCTGATCTTTGGGTAGGGCAGCCGCGCTGGCAATCAGGCTCTGGAACTCGTTCAGCGCCAGGTGCGCGATCGCCTCGAGGATCTCCTCGTCGCTCCAGCCGATCTCCATCGCCTCTTCCTGGAGGTGGTGGGGAGGAGCCCCGTCGGCTTCCAGCGTCGCCTTGAGGAACTCCAGCAGCGCCGCCTCCTTGGCGTCGCCCGAGCTGAAGCTGCGGGCGCGCGAGACCTCGTCGAGGCCGAGGCCGGCGCGGCGCGCCGACTTCGCGTGCTGGGCGATGCTGTAGGCGTCGTGGCGATGCTCGGCGACCGCCAGGGCGATCCGCTCGCGCGTCGCCCGCGGGAGGACGCCGCCGCGCAGCTCCGAGCGCATCCGGGTGTAGGCCCGCAGCACGGCCGGAGCGCCGGCGAGGACGCCGACGAACTTGGTCACCGCGCCGCCGGCCGCCTGGATGCTCTTGATCAGGGGAGCGCTCTCGTCAGGCGCCGTCAGCTCGTCGTGGATCTGAAATCTGCTTACTGCCGTTTTTACCGTCACTTGCATCCCGCCTTTGGCTCGGATGGCGGAATTCCGCTTCACAGAGCCTTTAATTGGCCTTTACTTTACTTTAAGCCACTTACTTACGCGAAGTAAGTTATACCGAGTTTCGGACGCTCTCGCAAGCCTTCCGCGGCGCTTGTCACATACCCGTAATACGTCCCTTCAGGCCCGGCCGGTTCACGCGGGCCTCCCGGGCGGCCCGCTTCCCCTATCTTTGCCCTCCAACGCGCGAAGGCAGTCAGAAGGAGAGACGGGATGGCAGACCAACCAACCAGCGCCGCCGACGTGGCCGAGATCGTCAGGGAGCGCGATGTCCGCTTCATCCGCCTCTGGTTCACCGACGTGCTCGGCCACCTGAAGAGCTTCTCGATCAACTCGGCCGAGCTCGAGGACGCGCTGGAGGGGGGGATGGGCTTCGACGGCTCCTCGATCACCGGCTTCAACCCGATCGAGGAGTCGGACATGATCGCGATGCCCGACCCCTCGACCTTCGCCCTGATCCCCTGGCGCCCGGAGGAAGAGAACGCCGTCGCGCGCATGTTCTGCGACATCCGCGTGCCCGGCGGCGACCCGTACGAGGGCGACCCGCGCTGGATCATGCGGCGGGCGCTGAAGCGGGCCGAGGAGATGGGCTTCGACGCCTACAACATCGGCCCCGAGCTGGAGTACTTCTACTTCCGCTCGGCCAAGCCCGGCGGCGGCGTGCCCGAGGTCCTCGACGAGGGCGGCTACTTCGACCTGACGACGCTCGACGCGGGCTCCGACGTGCGCCGCGAGACGATCCTGGCGCTGGAGAAGATGGGCATCCACGTCGAGTACGCCCACCACGAGGTCGGCCCCTCCCAGCACGAGGTCGACATGCGCTACAAGGACGCGCTGCGGATGTCAGACGACTGCATGACCTACCGCATCGTGGTCAAGGAGTACGCGATGAAGTACGGCTGGCACGCGAGCTTCATGCCGAAGCCGCTGTTCGGCGAGAACGGCTCCGGCATGCACGTCCACCAGTCGCTCGGCAAGGACGGCCGCAACGCCTTCTTCGACCCCGACGACCAGTACTACCTCTCGGCCACGGCGAAGGCCTTCATCGCCGGCCAGCTGCGCCACGCGCGTGAGATCGCGCCGCTGTTCGCCCAGTGGGTCAACTCCTACAAGCGCCTCGTGCCGGGCTTCGAGGCGCCCGTCTATCTCGCCTGGTCACGGCGCAACCGCTCGGCGCTGATCCGCGTGCCGCTCTACCACCCCGGCAAGGAGGGGGCGACGCGGGCCGAGCTGCGCTGCCCGGACCCGGCCTGCAATCCCTACCTCTGCTTCGCCGGCATGCTGCAGGCGGGCCTGGAGGGGATCGAGAAGGGCTACGAGCTGCCCGAGCCGATGGAGCAGAACCTCTACCACCTCGCGCCCGAAGAGCGCTCGCAGCGGGGGATCGAGCAGCTTCCCGAGACGCTCGGCGAGGCGATCGACATCGCCGCCGACTCCGAGCTCGTCCTGCGCACGCTCGGCGAGCACACCTTCCGCCGCTTCATCGAGATCAAGCGGCAGGAATGGGAGGACTACCGCGTGCAGGTGACGCCGTTCGAGATCGAGAATTTCCTGCCTGTGCTCTGAGGTTTCGGCGCGCGGGTCCTGTCGCGAGGGGAGGGGGTGCCCGGGCTGCGCTGGGTTTTTCGCCCGCTGAGCCCGCGCCACTCGATGAGAGTCAAGCGAAAAACTAACGCCGCTTTCGCCCGGACACCCCCTCCCCTCGCGCCACCCGCGCGAGAAGCGTCAGCCGCGGGACAGCTGGGGCTCGGCTTTGTCGCGAGGGGGGCCTGACGCGCCAGTTCCTCCCCGGGAGAGAGCTGATGGCCACCAGAAGTCGTCCCCCACGGTGAGGGCTATAGCTGGGACGAGGATGCTGCGGACGAGGAAGGTGTCGAGCAGGACGCCGAAGGCGACGACGAAGCCGAGCTCGGTGAGGAAGGTGAGCGGGAGGACGGCGAGCACCGAGAAGGTGCCGGCGAGCACGATCCCGGCGCTGGTGATCACCGCGCCGGTGACCGCGAGCGCACGCAGGATGCCCTGTTCGGAACCGTGCGCGATCGTCTCCTCGCGGGCGCGGGCGATCAGGAAGATGTTGTAGTCGACGCCGAGCGCGACGAGGAAGACGAAGGCGAAGAGCGGCAGCGAGGGGTCCGAGCCGGGGAAGCCGAAGATCACGTCGAAGGCGAAGTAGCCGACGCCGAGCGCGGCGAGGAAGCTGAGGATCACGGTGCCGATCAGGATCAGCGGCGCGACTACGGCGCGCAGCAGGGCGATCAGGATCAGCAGCACGACGACGAGGATGATCGGCGGGATCACCAGCGAGTCCCAGCCGGCTGCGTCGCGGACGTCGAATTCGACCGCCGTCGGGCCGCCGACCAGGGTGCTCTCGGCGACGCCGTGCGCCGCTTCGCGGATCGGTTCGACCAGATCGAAGGCCTCGGTCGAATACGGTTCGAGTTCGAGCGTCGCCTGCAGCAGGGTTCCCGGCGGGCCTTCGTTCACCGGCCCCGACACGGAGGCGACCCCGTCCACGGCGGCCACCGCGCGCCGCGTAGCCGGGATGTCGCTCGGGTTCTCGACGACCAGATCGGTCAGCGCCGTCGTCCCCGAGGCGAAGCTCTCGCTCAGCAGGTGCTGGCCTTCGACCGATTCGACTTCCTGCGTGTAGCTGTCTTCGCTGGTCAGTTCGGTCGAGAAGAAGGCGAAGCCGCCGCAGAAGACGAGCAGCACCGCGATCGCGCCGACCATCACCCGCTGTGGCCCGCGCGCTACTCGTTGGCCGACCCGCGACCAGAGCCCGTGCGTGGCGTCGGCGGTGTGCTCGAGCCGGTGGCGGCGGACCTCGTAGGGCTTGAAGAAGGCGCGGTCGAGCGGCCCGACGATCAGCGAGGGGATGCGACGGCCGCTGAGCCGGCGCAGGACCCAGTTGAGCAGGACGAGCGGCAGCAGGACGAGGACCACGAGGCTGGCCAGGAACGGGCGCGCGAGGGCGCCGAGCCCGGAGCCGTCGACGATCCTGCGCCGCGCCCGCTCGGAGACTTCGTCGGCGCTCGGCGCGGTCTCCGGCGTGTGCGGCACGAAGGGCCAGAAGGCGCGGCGGCCGAAGATCGTCAGCAGCGCCGGCAGCAGGGTCAGCATCGAGAGCGCCGCGCAGAAGATGCCGATCGCGGCGATCGGGCCGAGGCCGGAGGTGCCGTTGACCCTGGCGACGAGCAGGCAGAGCAGCGCCGCGATCACGGTCGCCGCCGAGGCGAAGATCGCCGGTCCGGCGGAGGCGAGCGCGGTCCGCATCGCCACGTGCTTGTCGGTCTCGTGGTGCAGCTCCTCGCGGTAGCGGGAGACGAGCAGCAGCGCGTAGTCGGTGCCGGCGCCGAGCACCAGCACCGACATGATCGAGCTCGACTGGCCGTTGACCGTCGTGCCCAGCTCGGAGACGCCGTAGCCGATCGAGCGCGAGAGCGCCTCGGCGAAGATCACCGCAGCCAGCGGGATGAAGAAGAACATCGGCGAGCGGTAGATCACGATCAGCAGGAAGATCACGAGGCTGAGCGCGGCGAGCAGCAGCGTGCCGTTGATTCCTTCGAAGACTTCGATCGCGTCGGCGGAGAAGCCCGCCCCGCCGGTCACCTTCACCTGCAGGCCCGGGGGCGGGTCCTCGACCTGTTCGCGCCAGAACTTGACCGGGTCGAGGATCCGTTCGCCCTCGCCTTCGGCGTCGATGTAGGCGGTGACGATCGCGGCCCTGCCGTCGGGCGAGACCACCGGGCCGACGAACGGCTTGTAGCCGGACGGCTGTCCGGGCACCGGCTCGGCGCCGTTGCCGGCGAGCTTGGTCCCGTCGGCGACGACGCCGGGGAAGCGCTTCGAGGCCATCGCCGCGACGTCCGCTTCGATCGTGCGCCGGTCCGCCGCGGTCAGCCCGGACTCGCGCTGGAAGATCACGACGCCTGGGGCCAGTTCGCCGCCCTGCAGCGATTTGGTCGCCTTCAGCGCCGCGGTCGATTCGGCTGAGCCGGGCAGGTAGGAGGTCGCCTCGTTGTTTTCGGCGTCTTCGAACTTGCCCGGCAGGTTGGCCGGCCCGGCGGCGACGAAGATGCCGACGAGCCAGACCGTGAAGACGATCCACTTCGCGCGGCGGCCGGCGGCGAAGGTGAGGAGCGAGCGCACGGCGCGCATATTCTCAAACCTCTGGGGCGGGTGGGTCCGGACCCGCCCGAGAGGCGTCAGAGACGGGACGCCAAGACGTGAGGGTCGGTGGTGGGGGCTTGGCAGGCGAAGTGCTCGCATACGTAAGCCGTTGGCTTGCCGTCCACCGCGCTGCGTTCTTGGAGCAGGGGTGGGGTGCGGGAGCCCTCCGGGCCGCCAGCGAGGACTAGGTGGGGGCGGTGCTTGGAGCGGACTACGGCGGCGAGCTCCGTGATGTCGTCGCCCACCAGGGCGACCTGCTTGACCCGCGCGAGCTGGAAGTCGAGGGCGCGGAGCAGGTGGGCGAAGGCGTCGGGGCGGCGCGGGGCGGCCTTGGCGAAGAGGCGCAGGACGCCGTCGGCCCACTCGCCGTAGCGGCGCTCCCCGGTCAGCGCCTCGAGCCGCAGCAGGCCGAGCGCCATCGCCGAGTTGCCCGAGGGGATCGGGTGGTCGCCGATCTCCTTGCGCCGCGCGATCAGCTGCTCGTGGTCGTCGGAGGTCGAGAAGAAGCCGCCGCGCTCGCTGTCGCCGAAGCGCTCGATCGTCGTATCGGCGAGCGCTCGCGCCTCCTCGAACCAGCGTGGCTCGAACGTCGCTTCGTAGAGCGTCAGCAGCGCTTCCAGCAGGAAGGCGTGGTCCTCGAGGTAGGCGTTGAGCCGCGCCTCGCCGTCCTTGTAGGTGCGCAGCAGGCGGCGCGTTCGCTGTTTGTCGGGCTCACCCCCACCAGCAGCGAACGCGGGCGTGCGCATCCGGTCCAGCACGAACTCGGCGCAGGCGCGTGCCGCCTCGAGGTAGTCGTCGCGCCCCAGCACCGCGCCCGCCTCGGCCAGGGCGCCGATCGTCAGCGCGTTCCAGGCGGCGAGGCGCTTGTCGTCGAGGCCCGGCCACTCGCGCTTTTCGCGCGTGTAGCGCAGCGCCATCCGGGCTTCGGCCATGATCTCCGGTTCCTGCGCGGCCGCGCCGTGGACCAGGTGGAGGATGTTGCGCCCCTCGAAGTTGCCGGCCTCGGTGACGCCGTAGAAGTCGAGCAGCGGCGGCGCGTCGCTGCCCAGCACCGTGCGGATCTCCGCCGGCGTCCAGGTGTAGAAGCGTCCCTCCTCGCCCTCCGAGTCGGCGTCGAGCGCCGAGTGGAAGCCGCCCTCGGGGCCGCGCATGTCGCGCAGCGCCCAGTCGAGCGTCTCTTCGACGATCCAGCGGTAGCGCTCGTGGCCGAAGGCCTGCCAGCCGTGCAGGTAGGCGGTCGCCAGCTGCGCGTTGTCGTAGAGCATCTTCTCGAAGTGCGGGACGAGCCAGCCGGCGTCGACCGAGTAGCGGGCGAAGCCGCCGCCGAGCTGGTCGTAGATGCCGCCCGCCATCATCGCGTCGAGGGTCACCTCCACCGGCGCGCGCTCGCCCCGCGCCAGCAGCAGCTCGAGCGTCGACGCGGGCGGGAACTTGGGCGCCCCGCCGAAGCCGCCGCGCTGCATGTCGGCGCCCTCGCTCAGGGTCGCGACGGCGCCCTCCAGCAGCTCGGCGCCGGGGGCCTCGGAGTCGGCCTCGACGGCGCCGACCGCGCCCAGCCGCCGGCGCGTCTCCGGCGCCCGCTCGCGCAGCTCCTCGCGGCGGTTCTCGAAGGCGTCGAGCACGGCGTCCATCACCATGCGGAAGCTCGGCATCCCGCGGCCCTCCTCGGGCGGGAAGTAGGTGCCGCCGTAGAACGGCACGCCGTCGGGGTCGCAGAAGACCGTCATCGGCCAGCCGCCCTGGCCGCTGATCGCCTGCACCGCCTCCATGTAGAGGGCGTCGACGTCGGGCCGCTCCTCGCGGTCGACCTTGACGCAGACGAAGTGCTCGTTCATGTGGGCGGCGGTCGCCTCGTCCTCGAAGGACTCGCGCTCCATCACGTGGCACCAGTGGCAGGCCGAGTAGCCGACCGAGAGCAGGATCGGGCGGTCGAGCTCGCGCGCCCGCTCGAGCGCCTCGGCGCCCCACGGGTACCAGTCGACCGGGTTGTCGCGGTGCTGGAGCAGGTAGGGGCTGGTCTCCCGCGCGAGACGGTTCGGCATCCCTCAACACTACCCCGGAGCAAGCTAGGCCAACTATTGGTTGGGAGCTATCGACGAAAGTTGGTCAGCTTGAGAAGAATCGCGTGTGCCCGGAAGGATTCCGGCCTGTTTCATGTCTACCTTTCACCGGTGAGCGACGAACGACCGCAGAGCGGGAGCGAGCCGGAGCTCGAGCGGGCTCTGGCCAAGCTCGACGCCGAGGACCGCGAGATCGTCATCGCGCGGCTGCGCAGCGCCGAGCGCACCGAGGCCGAGCTGCGCTACCTCGCCGACCACGACTCGCTCACCGGCCTGCTCGACCGGCGCCGCTTCCGCGCCGAGCTCGACCAGCACGTCGCCTTCAGCGCTCGCTACGGCGGCCAGGGCGCGGTGATGATCGTCGACATCGACGGGCTCAAGGCGGTCAACGACACGCTCGGCCACCAGGCCGGCGACAACCTGATCCGCCAAGTCGCCGAGACGCTGCGCGAGCGGGTGCGCGGCACCGACATCGTCGCCCGCCTCTCCGGCGACGAGTTCGCCGTGCTGATGCCGCAGACCGACACCGCCGGCGCGCTGGCGCTGGGCGAAGACCTGCGCGCCCAGGTCGCCGAAGGCGAGCGCGCCTCCGCCGACCCGGTGAGCACGACGATCAGCGTCGGGATCACGATGTTCGGCGGCGGCCGCGGCGGCGCCGAGGCGGTGCTGGCGGCGGCCGACCAGGCGATGTACCGGGCGAAGGAGGACGGCCGCAACCAGATCGCCCTCTTCCGCGACCCCAGCGAGCCCCGGCAGGGGACGAAGCGCCGGCAGACGACCGCGGCGCGGATCCGCGACGCGCTGAGCGAGGAACGGCTGAGCCTGCACACGCAGCCGATCCGCGATCTGGGCTCGGGCGGGATCGAGCGCTACGAGCTGCTGCTGCGGATGACCGACGAAGACGGCGCGCTGCTGCCGGCAGCCTCGTTCATCGAGGCGGCCGAGCGCTCGGGCATGGTCCAGGAGCTCGACCGCTGGGTCGTCGGCCGGGCGCTGGGGCTGCTGGTCGAGCGCGAGCGCGAGGGGCGCCCGCTCTCCCTGCACGTCAACCTCTCGGGCGCCTCGCTGACCGACATCTCGGTGCTCGAGTTCATCGAGCGCCGGCTCGACGAGGGCGGCGCCGACCCCTCGCGCTGCACCTTCGAGATCACCGAGACGGCCAACGTGTACGACTTCGAGACCGCGGCCGGCTTCGCCGACCGGCTGACCGAGTTCGGCTGCCAGGTGGCGATCGACGACTACGGGGCCGGCTTCGGCCCCTTCCACTACCTGAAGAAGATCCCCTTCGACCTGATCAAGATCGACGGCTCGTTCGTCAGCGACATGCCGCGCTCCGACGCCGACCAGCTGACCGTCAAGGCGATCGTGCAGATCGCCCGCGGGCTCGGCAAGCGGACGATCGCCGAGTACGTGCAGGACGACCGCACGACCGAGATGCTGCGCGAATACGGGGTCGACATGGCCCAGGGATTTCACCTGGGCCGTCCTGTCGACCTCGAAGAGATGCTGGCTGCCTAGGCGGTTTTCCTCAGAGCGCCGCTGAAGTGGCGGCCCGGTTTGTCGCAAGGGGGCTGCTCGGGGAACGCGTAGCTCGAGTCGAGCGTCAGCTTGTACCTGAGCCGCGGCATGACTTCGATCACCCACCTGATCGTGCCGCTTCCATTGAAAACGGAAATGCTCTTGCCGCCGGCCTTGAACAGCCTCGCCGTCGAGCGGGCCGGTTCTTCGGGGAGCGTGAGCGGCAGGGGAAGACAGGTGTCGGGGACGCCGTTGACGATCAGCGCGGCCTTCTTTCCGCCCGCTTTGACTTCCAGGCCGATCCCGTCCTGTCCTTCGTAGGTGCCGGGGCGCAGCGGCAGCCCGCCGCCACCACATCCCTTGCCCTTCCTGCCCTTGCCCTTCTTCTTCGAGGCGGTGGCGGAGCGGTGGGCGCGCTTGCCGTGGCCCTTGCCCTTGGCCTTCGCGCAGCCCCTGCCCTTCTTCTTGCCCTTCTTGTGCGCCCGCTTGGCGGACGCCCCAGCGCCCTGTCCTGCCGTGGCCAGCGAGCTGAGCCCGAGGGCCAGCGCCAGCGCGGCGACGAGTGCGAGCAGGATGCTCTTTCTCACGTGTCTCTCCTTTTCAGATCGGTGGTGCCCCGCTCGGGGCGACTCGATTAAAGCCGTGGCGACGGGCGCCGAGCCCGGGCGGGGCGTGGCGTGGGCCGATCGGCCCATCACGCGTCGGGCGCGTCGAGCGAGGACCAGCGACTAACCTCGTGGCGGGGATGGACGAGACGCGCTGCTACCGGATTCGCGGGGTCGTCCAGGGGGTCGGCTTCAGGCCGTTTGCCTATCGGGTCGCAAGGGAGCTGGGGCTGGGGGGCTGGGTGCGCAACGACGCCGAGGGGGTGCTGCTCGAGGCGAGCGGCGAGCGGGGGTGGCTGGACTCGTTCGTCGGGCGGCTCCGCGATGAGGCGCCGGTCGCGGCGCGGATCGATTCGCTGGAGCTGCTCGAGCGGCGCGCGGGCGGGGGGGCGAGGGATTTCGAGATCCGGACCAGCGAGGAGGGGGCGCCGCGGCGGGCGCTGGTCGCGCCCGACCTCGCGGTCTGCGAGGACTGCCTGCGCGAGCTGTTCGACCCGGCCGACCGGCGACAGCTCTACCCGTACGTCAACTGCACCGCCTGCGGTCCGCGCTACACGATCGTCCGCGGTCTCCCCTACGACAGGGCACGGACGACGATGGCTGGCTTCCCGATGTGCGCGGCCTGCGCGGCCGAGTACGCGGACCCGGGCGACCGGCGCTTCCACGCCCAGCCGACCTGCTGCTGGGACTGCGGGCCGCGGCTGGCGCTGCGCCTGCCGGAAGACGGCGACGCGGCGCGCGGGGACCCCGTCGACGAGGCGGCGCGGATGCTGCTGGCGGGAGCGATCGTCGCCGTCAAGGGGATCGGCGGCTACCACCTGATGGCCGACGCCCGCAACGAGCGGGCGGTGGCGGAGCTGCGGCGCCGGAAGCGGCGCGAGAGCAAGCCGCTGGCGCTGCTCTCGGCCGGGCTCGACGCCGTACGCCGCTACGCTGAGCCGGGCGCGGAGGAGGCGGCGCTGCTGCGCTCGCCGGCGCGGCCGATCGTGCTGCTGCGCCGGCGCCCGGGCGACGGTCTCGCGGACGCCGTCGCGCCCGGCAACGCCGAGCTCGGGTCGATGCTCGCCTACACGCCCGTGCACCACCTGCTGCTGCGCGGGGAGCTGGACACGGTGGTGGCGACGAGCGGCAACCGCGCCGAGGAGCCGATCGCCTTCGAGGACGACGACGCGCTGCGGCGCCTCGCGCCGATCGCCGACGCCTTCCTGCTCGGAGAGCGGCCGATCGAGCGCCGCGCCGACGACTCGATCGCGCGGGTGACCCGGCTGGGCGGCGAGCCCGTCGTCACGCCGCTGCGCCGCTCGCGCGGCTACGTGCCCGAGCCCTTGCGGGCCCCCGCCGAGCCGTCGCCGCTGCTCGCCGTCGGCGCGCAGCTGAAGAGCACGGTCTGCCTCTCGCGCGGCGCCGAGCTCTTCCTCAGCCACCACCTCGGCGACCTCGACGGGGCCGCCTCCCGCGAGGCCTTCGAGGCGGCGATCGGCGACCTGCGGGCGCTGCTGGGGGTCGAGCCCGAGCTTGTCGTCCACGACATGCACCCCGACTACGCGAGCACCGCCTGGGCCGGCGAGCGCAGCGGCCTGCCGGCGCTCGCGGTGCAGCACCACCACGCCCACCTGGCCGCCTGCATGTGCGAGCACGGGCTGAGCGGGCCGGTGCTCGGCGTGATCTTCGACGGCACCGGCTACGGCAGTGACGGCGCGGTCTGGGGCGGCGAGCTGCTGCTCGGCGACTACGCCGGCTTCGAGCGCGTGGCGCAGCTCGAATACATGCCGCTGCCGGGGGGAGAGCGGGCGATCCGCGAGCCGTTCCGCGTCGCCCTGGCGCTGCTGCGGGCGGCCTTCGGCTCGCTCGACGGCCTCGGCGACCTGGCGGTCGTCGCACGCCGCTCGGAGGAGGAGCTGCGGGTGCTCGGGCGGATGATCGAGACCGGCGCCGGCTCGCCTCCCAGTTCGAGCGTCGGCCGGCTGTTCGACGGCGTCGCGGCGCTGCTCGGCCTGCGCGAGGTCGCGGATTACGAAGCTCAGGCCGCGATCGAGCTGGAGCAGCTCGCCGCCCGCTCGGCCGCCGGCACGCCGCTGGGGTGGACCCTGCACGGGGACGAGGCGCCGCTGCGGATCGACCCCCGGCCGCTGGTCCGCGACCTGGTCGCCGAGCTGCGAGCGGGGCGGGCGAGCGCCGCTGATCTGAGCGCCCGCTTCCATGCCACCGCGATCGAGATCGTGCGGGCCGCCTGCGCCGCGGTCCGCGAGCGCCGCGGCGTCGAGCGGGTCGTGCTCAGCGGCGGCGTCTTTCAGAACCGGCTCCTGCTGCGCGGTTGCCACGCGACCCTCGGCGAGGCGGGGTTCGAGGTCTTCTCGCACCGCCGCGTGCCTCCCAACGACGGCGGCGTCGCCCTCGGCCAGGCGGCGGTCGGCGCGTGGGCGCAGCGCGAGACTTGATCTACAGTGGGCGGACCGATGTCAGCCTCGCCATTCCAAGCAGGCGACGCCAAGGTGCTCGAGCGCGCCGACTTCGAGTCGCTGTTCGCGGCGCTCGCCGACGAGGGCTACGAGGTGGTCGGGCCGACCGTGCGCGACGGGGCGATCGTCTACGAGGCGCTCGGCGGCGTCGAGGACCTGCCCGCCGGCTGGACCGACGAGCAGGACGGCGGCACGTACCGGCTGCGGCGCCGTGACGACGAGGCGCTGTTCGGGCACAACGTCGGCCCCAACTCCTGGAAGGGCCTGCTGCATCCGCCGGACCAGCTGCTCTGGCGCGCCCGGCGCGAGGCGGACGGCGACTTCGAGGTCGAGGCCGGGGTCGCGGCCGAGTCGCCGCCGCGGCGGGCCTTCCTCGGCGTGCGCTCCTGCGACCTGCACGCGATCTCGCATCTCGACGACGCCCTGCTGCGGATCGAGCACCCCGACGCGGCGTACGCGGCGCGGCGCTCGAACGTCCTCGTGATCGCGGTCAACTGCGGGCAGGCGTCGGGGACCTGCTTCTGCGCCTCGATGGAGACCGGGCCGCGGGCGAGCGCCGGCTTCGACCTGGCGCTGACCGAGGTGCTCGACGGCGACCGCCACTGGTTCCTGCTCGAGCAGGGCAGCGAGGCGGGCGCGCGGCTGGCGCAGGGCCTGCCGCTGCGCGACGCGGAGCCCGAGGAGTTCGAGGCGGCGCTGGGCGTCAGCGAGCGCACCGCCGGGCAGATGGGCCGCGAGCTCGACACGACCGGGATCAAGGACCTGCTCTACCGCAACGCCGAGCACCCGCGCTGGGACGAGGTCTCCGAGCGCTGCCTCACCTGCGGCAACTGCACGATGGTCTGCCCGACCTGCTTCTGCACGACCGACGAGGACGTGACCGACCTCGCCGGCGAGACCGCCGAGCGCCACCAGCGCTGGGACTCCTGCTTCACGCTCGACTTCACCTACGTCCACGGCGGCAGCGTCCGCCACTCGCCGAAATCGCGCTACCGGCAGTGGATGACCCACAAGCTGGCGAGCTGGATCGACCAGTTCGGCACCTCGGGCTGCGTCGGCTGCGGCCGCTGCATCGCCTGGTGCCCGGTGGCGATCGACATCACCGAGGAGGCCGCGGCGATCCGCGCGACCGACGGCGCCGGGGCGCCGGTCGAGGGCGGGGAGGAGGAGGCGGCTTGAAGACGATCGCCGATCTGCTGCCCGAGATCCCGCTCTTCCAGGGACTGAGCGCCGAGCACCTGGAGCTTCTGGCCGGCTGCGGCACGAACGTCGTCGCCGAGGAGGGCGAGTACCTGTTCAGGGAGGGGAGGACCGCCGACACCTTCTTCGCGATCCGCCACGGCGCCGTCGGGATCGAGGTCTCGGTGCCGGCGCGCGAGCCGATCGTCGTCCAGACCCTGCATCCCGGCGACGTCGCCGGCTGGTCGTGGATCTTCCCGGCGCAGCCCTGGTCCTTCAGCGGCCGCGCGATCGAGCGCGCGCGGGCGGTCTCCTTCGACGGGGCCTGCCTGCGCGGCAAGCTCGAAGCCGACCACGAGCTCGGCTACGAGCTGATGCGCCGCGTCGCGATCGTGATGGCCGAGCGGCTCCGCTTCACCCGCATGCAGCTCCTCGACGTCTATGGCCGCGACGAGGCCGCGTAGCCCGTCGGCGGCGGCCGAGCCGCCGGACGCGATCGTGCCGCGGCGCTTCCGCGTGCTCGGCAACCGGCGCGAGAACGAGGACACCTTCACGCTCGAGCTCGAGGGGCTCGACTCGCCCGGCCCGTTCGAGTTCGAGCCGGGCCAGTTCAACATGCTCTACGCCTTCGGCGCCGGCGAGGTGCCGATCTCGATCAGCGGCGACCCGGGGTCGTCGGGGCCGCTGGTCCACACGGTGCGCGCGGTCGGCGCGGCGACGCGGGCGATCTGCGCCGCGCGGCCCGGCGAGGTGCTCGGCGTCCGCGGTCCCTACGGCAGCGCCTGGCCGGCCGGGGCCGGCGAGCTCGACGCCGTCGTCGTCGCCGGCGGCCTCGGCCTGGCGCCGTTGCGCCCCGCCCTCTACAGCCTGCTCGGGCGCGGTCCGGGCGGCGGCCGGCTGACCCTGCTCTACGGCGGCCGCGAGCCCTCGCAGCTGCTCTTCGCCGCCGAGCTCGCGGACTGGGCGGAGCGCGAGGACATCGACCTGCACGTCACGGTCGACACCGCCGGACCGGGCTGGAGCGGCGCGGTCGGCGTCGTGCCGGCGCTGATCGAGCGGGTCGAGATCGAGCCGGAGCGCACCGTCGCCCTGGTCTGCGGCCCCGAGGTGATGATCGGCTTCTCCGTCGCTGCGCTGCGCGAGCGGGGCCTGGCCACCGAGGCGATCCACGTCTCGATGGAGCGCAACATGAAGTGCGCGATCGGCCGCTGCGGGCACTGCCAGCTCGGCCCCGAGTTCGTCTGCCGCGACGGCGCCGTCTTCACCTACGAGCGGCTGCGCCGCCTGTTCGAGCTGAGTGAGGTCTGATGGCGGAGTCCGCGCCACGTCCCAAGCTGGCCGTCTGGAAGTTCGCCTCCTGCGACGGCTGCCAGCTCAGCCTGCTCGACTGCGAGGACGAGCTGCTCGACGTCGCCGCCGAGGTCGAGATCGCCTACTTCCTCGAGGCCACTCGCGGCGAGATCGGCGGTCCCTACGACCTCTCGCTGGTCGAGGGCTCGGTGACGACCGCGCACGACGCCGAGCGGATCAGGCAGGTGCGCGCCGCCTCCAGGCACCTGGTCACGATCGGCGCCTGCGCCACGGCCGGCGGCATCCAGGGGCTGCGCAACTTCGCCGACGTCGACGAGTTCGTGTCCGCGGTCTACGCGACGCCCGACTACATCTCGACCCTGGAGACCTCGAGCCCGATCAGCGCCCACGTCCCGGTCGACTTCGAGCTGCAGGGCTGCCCGATCAACAAGCGCCAGCTGCTCGAGGTGATCGGCGCCTTCCTCAACCGGCGCAAGCCCAACGTCCCCGCGCACAGCGTCTGCATCGAGTGCAAGCGGGCCGGCAACGTCTGCGTGATGGTCGCCCACGGCACGCCCTGCCTCGGCCCGGTCACCCATGCCGGCTGCGGCGCGCTCTGCCCCGCCTACGATCGCGGCTGCTACGGCTGCTATGGCCCGATGGAGAGCCCCAACGCGGCCTCGCTCAGCGGCTGGTGGCGCGAGCGGCTCGACGCCTCCGAGCGCGACGTGGTGCGCGCCTTCCGCACCTTCAACGCCAACGCCGAGCCGTTCCGCGCCGAGAGCGAGGCGCACGATGAGTGACGTGCCCGACCAGGCCGGCGACGGCACGCGCACGCGGGTCGTGCGCACCGACTACCTCGCCCGGGTCGAGGGCGAGGGGGCGATGCACGTCGAGGTCGAGGGCGGCGAGGTCACCGACGTGCGGCTGGAGATCTTCGAGCCGCCGCGCTTCTTCGAGGCCTTCCTGCGCGGGCGCGCGTTCGGCGAGGCGCCGGACATCACCGCGCGCATCTGCGGGATCTGCCCGGTCGCCTACCAGATGAGCTCGGCGCGGGCGATGGAGGACGCGCTCGGGGTCGAGGTCGACGGGCCGCTGCGCGACCTGCGGCGGTTGATCTACTGCGGCGAGTGGGTCGAGAGCCACACCCTGCACGTCTTCATGCTGCACGCGCCCGACTTCCTCGGCTACGAGGGAGTCGTCGACATGTCGGCCGACCACCCGCAGCTGGTCCGCGACGCGCTTGAGATCAAGAAGACCGGCAACGCGATCATCGACCTCGTCGGCGGCCGCGAGGTGCACCCGATCAACGTCCGCGTCGGCGGCTTCTACAAGCTGCCCGACCGGTCCGCGCTGGCGCGGCTGCGCGAGCGCCTGCTGCGGGCGCGCGAGCTGGCCGAGCGGGCGGTGGCCTGGACGGCGACGCTCGACTTCCCCGAGTTCGAGCGCGAGGTCGAGATGGTCTCGCTGTCGCAGCCGGGCGAGTACCCGATCGACCGCGGACGCCTGATCTCCAACCGCGGGCTCGACATCGCCCCGGCCGAGTTCGACCGGCACGTCGTCGAGGAGCACGTCGAGCACTCCAACGCCCTGCACGCCCGCATCCGCGAGCGCGGCGCCTACCTCGCCGGGCCGCTGGCCCGCTACTCGCTCTGCTCGCACGAGCTCTCGGAGCGGGCCGCCGCGGCGGCGGCCGAGGCCGGCCTCGACGGCGAGTGCCGCAACCCGTTCCGCAGCATCGTCGTGCGCGCGGTCGAGGTGCTCTACGCGCTCGACGAGGCGATCCGCCTGATCGACGCCTACGAGCCGCCCGACGCGCCCGCGGTCGCGATCGAGCCGCGCGCCGGGGTCGGGCACGGCTGGACCGAGGCGCCGCGGGGGATGCTCTACCACCGCTACGAGCTCGACGAGGAGGGCACGATCGTCGAGGCGCGGATCGTGCCGCCGACCTCGCAGAACCAGAAGAGCATCGAGGAGGACCTGTTCGGCGTCGTCCGCGGCGCGATCGAGCTGCCCGAGGAGGAGCTGCAGCTGCGCTGCGAGCAGTCGATCCGCAACTACGACCCCTGCATCTCCTGCGCGACGCACTTCCTCGATGTGCGGATCGAGCGGCGCTGATGGCGGCGGCGCTGGCGATCGGGATCGGCAGCGAGCGCGGCGACGACGCCGCCGGCTTCGCGGTCGTCCGCGCGCTCGCCGGGCGGCTGCCGCCGGGCGCCGCGGCCGCGGAGCTGCACGGCGACCCGACGGCGCTGCTCGAGCGCTGGCGCGGCGCCGCGGCGGTCGTCCTGGTCGACGCCGTGCGCGGCTGCGGGCCGGCGGGCAGCCTGCACCGCTTCGACGCGAGCCGCGAGCCGATCCCGGCGCCGGCCGGGCCGGGCACCCACTCGCTCGGCTTCGCGGCGGCGATCGAGCTGGCCCGGCGGCTGGGCGAGCTGCCGGAGCGCGTCGTCGCGATCGGGATCGAGGGCGCGGAGTTCGCGCTCGGCGACAGCCTCTCGGCGCCGGTCGCGGCGGCGATCGAGCCCGCTGCCGAGGCGGTGCTCGCCGAGCTGCGCGCCGCCGAGCCCGTGCTACGTTCAGCCCCCGAAGCGGTCGAGAGGAGATAGGCGCATGTGCCTGGCGATCCCCGCCCAGGTCCTGGAGATGGCTGACGAGGCGAACCGGCTCGCCCGGGTCGACGTCGGCGGGGTGCGGCGCAAGGTCAACGTGCTGCTGCTCGACGAGGACGGCGAGGGGGTGGGCCCCGGCGACTGGGTGCTCGTCCACGTCGGCTTCGCGATCTCGCGAGTCGACGAAGCCGAGGCGCTGGCGACGCGCAGGCTGCTGGAAGAGATGGGCGACGCCTACGAGTCCGAGCTCGAGGAGCTGAAGGGCAGCGCGATCGAGTGAGCGCCGAGCCGCACCGCTGCGAGGACGGGACCTGCATCACCTGCGGCGACGTCGCCCTGCCGCTGCGCGTCGTCTCGCTCGACGGCGAGCGCGGGCTGGCGCTCTGCGAGGACGGCGCGGGCCGCCGGGAGACGGTCGAGATCGCGCTCGTCGCCCCGGTCGCGCCGGGGGAGGAGCTGCTCGTCCATGCCGGCACGGCGATCGCCAAGCCCCGCCCGGGGGAGCCGGCGTGAAGTACGTCGAGGAGTTCCGCGACCCGGCGCTGGGCCGGGCGCTCTCCGCCCAGATCCTCTCGCTGGTCGAGCCCGGCCGCCACTACAAGCTGATGGAGGTCTGCGGCGGCCACACGCACACGATCTACAAGTACGGGATCGACGACCTGCTGCCGGAGAACGTCGAGCTCGTCCACGGCCCCGGCTGCCCGGTCTGCGTGATCCCGATGGGCCGGGTCGACGACGGGATCGCGATCGCCGAGCGCGAGGGGGTGATCTTCGCCTGCTTCGGCGACATGATGCGGGTGCCGGGCTCGCGCGGGACGCTGCTCGAGGCGAAGGCGGCGGGGGCCGACGTGCGCGTCGTCTACTCGCCGCTCGACGCGCTGCGCCTGGCCAAGGCGAACCCGGAGCGCGACGTCGTCTTCTTCGCGATCGGCTTCGAGACCACGGCGCCCTCGACCGCGCTGACGCTGAAGCGGGCGCGCGCGGAGGGCGTCGAGAACTTCCTCTGCATGTGCAGCCACGTGACGATCGTGCCGCCCCTGCGGGCGCTGCTCGACTCGCCGGGCTTCGAGCTCGACGGCTTCGTCGGCCCCGGCCACGTCGCGACGATCGTCGGCCTCCGCCCGTTCGAGTTCGTCCCGGCCGAGTACGGGCGGCCGTTCGTCGCCTCGGGCTTCGAGCCGCTCGACGTCCTGCAGTCGATCGAGATGATCCTGCGCCAGCTCGCCGCCGGCCGGGCGGCGGTCGAGAACCAGTACACGCGGGTCGTCCCCTACGAGGGCAACCCGGCGGCGCTGCGGGCGATGGAGGAGGTCTTCGAGCCGCGGCCGGAGTTCGAGTGGCGGGGGATGGGGACGATCCCCGAGAGCGCCCTGCGGATCGCCGAGGAGTACGCGGAGCTCGATGCCGAGCGGCGCTACCCGGCGCCCGGCGAGCGCGTCGCCGACCCGCGCGAGTGCCAGTGCGGCGAGGTGCTGAAGGGGGCGATCAAGCCCTGGGAGTGCCGCGTCTTCGGCACCTCCTGCACGCCCGAGCACGCGATCGGCGCCTGCATGGTCTCGCCGGAGGGGGCCTGCGCCGCCTACTACAACTTCGGCCGTCTGGCGCGCCGCGGGGAGCCGGTGTGAGCGCCGGCGGCCGCGAGGAGCGGATGCTGGGGATCGTCGAGCGGGCGCGGGCCAAGCGGGCGCGCTTCCGCGACGAGCGGGTGACGATGGCGCACGGCGCCGGCGGCAAGTCCTCGCAGGCGCTGGTCGAGGGGCTGCTCGCGCCGGCCTTCGACTCGCCGGCGATGGCCGAGCTGGACGACGCCGGCCGGCTCGAGGTCGAGGGGCTCGGACTGGCGATGACCAGCGACAGCTTCGTCGTGCGGCCGATCCGCTTCCCCGGCGGCTCGATCGGCGAGCTGGCGGTCAACGGCACGGTCAACGACCTCGCCGTCTCCGGCGCCCGGCCGCTGGCGCTGACCGTCTCGCTGGTGCTCGAGGAGGGGCTCGACGCCGACGAGCTGCGGGACGAGGTCGAGGCGATCGCCGCCGCCGCCGCCGCGGCCGGGGTCGAGGTGCTGGGCGGCGACACCAAGGTGGTCGAGCGCGGCCGCTGCGAGAAGATGTACGTCTGCACGACCGGGCTCGGGCGGCTCGACCCGCGGGCGAGCCTGGCGACCGGGGCGATCCGGCCGGGCGACCGGGTGCTCGTCTCCGGCCCGATCGGCGCCCACGGCACGGCGATCATGCTGGCCCGCGACGAGCTCGGGCTCGAGGCCGAGATCCGCTCCGACACGCGCTCGCTCTGGCCCGCCGCCGACGCGCTGCTGGAGGCGGCCGGGCCCGGCCTGCGCTGCATGCGCGACGCGACCCGCGGCGGCATCGCCTCGGCGCTGAACGAGCTGGCGCGCGCCTCGGAGGTCGGGCTGGCGGTCGAGGAGGCGGCGCTGCCGGTGCCGCCCGAGGTGGCCGGCGCTGCGGAGCTGCTCGGGATCGACCCGGCGCACGTCGCCAACGAGGGGGTGCTGGTCGCCTTCGTCGCCCCCGAGCTGGTGAGCGAGGCGCTGGCGGCGCTGCGCGCGGCGCCGGGCTGCGCGGCCGCGGCCGAGATCGGCGAGGCGCGCGAGGAGCCGCCGGGGACGGTCCTGGTCGACACCGCCTTCGGCGGGCGGCGGGTGATGGACATGCTGGCCGGCGACCCGCTGCCGCGAATCTGCTGATGCACGAGCTGGCGCTCTCGCGGGCGATCGTCGACGCGGCCCGGCGCCACGCCGGCGGGCGGCGGGTGACCGCGGTCCACGTCAGGCTGGGCGCCCTGCGCCAGGCGGTCCCGGGCTCGCTCTCCTTCTACTTCGAGGTCGTCGCCGCGGAGAGCGAGTGCGCCGGCGCCCGGCTCGAGCTGGAGCCGGTGGCGGCGCTGCTGCGCTGCGTCGAGTGCGGGCGCGAGTGGGACCCCGAGCCGCCGCCGCTCGCCGAGCACGAGGGGGCGCTGCCGCCGCTGCCCGTCTTCAGCTGCCCGGCCTGCGGGGCCGCCGGCGAGGAGCTGGCCGGGAACGAGCTCGAGGTCGCCTGGATCGAGGTCGAGGAGCCGGCGGCGGCCGGAGGGTAGGCTCGGCACCGATGCACCGGACGAAGATCAGGGTCGCCGAGGACGCGCTCGACGCCAACCAGACGATCGCCCGCGCCAACCGCGATGACTTCGACCGCGCCGGGGTCGCCGTGGTCAACCTGATGAGCGCCCCCGGGGCGGGCAAGACGACGCTGCTCGAACGGGCGATCGAGGGGCTCGACGGGCTGCGGGTCGGCGTGCTCGAGGGCGACGTGCAGGGCTCGATCGACGCCGACCGGATCGCCCACCTGCATGTCCCCGTCACCCAGCTCAACACCGACCCGGGCTTCGGCGGCGAGTGCCATCTCGACGCCAACATGGTGCGCTCGGCGCTGCCCGAGGTGCCGCTGGGGGAGATCGACCTGCTGGCGATCGAGAACGTCGGCAACCTCGTCTGCCCGGCCGAGTTCCGGGTCGGCGAGGACGCCCGGGCGATGGTCTGCGCGGTGACCGAGGGCGAGGACAAGCCGCTCAAGTACCCGCTGATGTTCCGCACCTGCGAGCTGATCGTCGTCAACAAGATCGATCTGCTGCCGCACCTCGACTTCGACCTCGACCGCCTGCTCACCAACATCGAGACCGTCAACCCGACCGCCACCGTGCTGACGACGAGCGCCCGCGGCGGCGAGGGGGTCGACGCCTGGCGCGAGTGGCTGGCCGGAGTGGCCGGGCGCCGGCCGGCGTGATGACGCGGGCGGCTGCCGGCGTCGCGGCCGCGATCGTCGGCCTGCACCTGCTCGGCTTCGGGCTGCTCGCGCTCAGCGCCTCCGGCGCGCTGACGGTCGGGGCCGGCCTCGCCGCCTACGCGCTCGGCCTGCGCCACGCCTTCGACCCCGACCACCTGGCGGCGATCGACAACGCGACGCGCAAGCTGATCGGCGAAGGCAGGCGGCCGCTCGGCGTCGGCTTCTTCTTCGCGCTCGGCCACTCGACGGTGGTCCTCGTCCTCGCCCTGGGCGTCGGCGCCCTCGGCGGCCAGATCGCCGGCGAGGGCTCGACCCCGCACGCCCTCGGCGGCTGGATCGGCGGCGGGGCCTCGATCGCCTTCCTGCTCGCGGTCGCGGCGCTGAACGTCGTCCTCCTGGCGCGGCGGCGTGGTGGCGGTGGCGGGGGCCTGCTCTTCCGCGTCTACGGGCGCTTCACGCTGCTGGTCTCGCGGCCCCGGCAGATGTACCCGGTGGGGCTGCTCTTCGGTCTCGGCTTCGACACGGCGACCGAGCTCGGCTTGCTGCTGCTCGCCGCCGGCGCCGCCGGCGCGGGTCTGCCCCTCTACGCGATCCTCTGCCTGCCGCTGCTCTTCGCCGCCGGGATGTCGCTGCTCGACACGCTTCAGGGCTCGGCGATGGGTCGCGTCTACGGGTGGGCCTGTGCTCACCCGGCGCGCAGGCGCCGCTACGACCTCGCCGTCACCGGCGTCTCCGCGGTCGCCGCCCTGGCGATCGCGGCGCTCGAGCTGACCGCGCTGGCGGGGCTCTGAGCGGGCCTCACCCGCCTCAGCCGCGCAGCTCGGCCCGCTTGACCTTGCCGCTGTGGGTCTTCGGCAGCTCGGCGGCGAACTCGACGATGCGGGGGAACTTGTAGGGGGCGGTCTCGCGCTTGCAGTGCTCCTGCAGCTCGCGCGCCAGCGCCTCGCTCGGCTCGCGGTCGCGGGGGACGACGATCGCGCGGACGACCGCGCCGCGCTCGGGGTCGGGGGCGGCGACGGCGGCGGCCTCGGCTACGGCCGGGTGGGCGAGCAGCGCCGACTCGACCTCGACCGGCCCGATCCGGTAGCCGGAGGAGACGATCACGTCGTCGTTTCTCCCCTCGAACCAGAGGTGGCCGTCGTCCTCCTGACGCACCAGGTCGCCGGTCGACCACCACTCGCCCGCGAAGCGCTCGCCGTCGAGATAACGGGAGAAGAAGGTGGGGGAGGAGTCCACGCGCAGCTGCAATTCACCCACCGCCGCCTCCTCTGCTCTCGCTCCCTCGCGAGACATCAGATCGTGAGCTCGGTCGCTTCCGCGTCCGGGGGCGGCGGGCGCCACCCTGACCTCAATACCAGGCAGGGGCCTGCCCATCGACCCCGGGCGCACCGGTTCGCCTTCGAGGTTGCCGGAGACGTGGCCGGTCTCGGTCTGGCCGTAGCCGTCGGCCGGCTCGCGTCCCGTCGCCTCGCGGAAGGCGGCGACCGTCTCCGCCTCCAGCGCCTCGCCGGCCGAGACCATGCGGCGCAGGGCCGGCAGCGGGCGCAGGGTCGTGCGCTTGGCGAGCATGCGGTACTCGGTCGGCGCCTGACAGAGCACGTTCACGGCCAGCGCCTCGGCCAGGTCGAGCCGCTCCGCGGGGTCGAAGCGCCCCGCGTGGATCGTCGCCGCGGCGCCGGTCAGCCAGGGGGCGAGGAAGACGTTGCGGGCCGACTTCGACCACCCCGGGGCGGTCGTGCACCAGACGAGCTCGCCGGGGCGCGAGGCGAGCCAGTGCTCGGCCTGCGAGCGCTGTCCGGTCAGGTAGCGGTAGGCGTGGACGACGCCGCGCGGCTCGCCGGTGGTGCCGGAGGTGAAGACGATCAGCGCCGGGTCCTCGGGCCCCATCTCCTCGACCGCCGCCGGCGTCTCCTGGGCGCGGTCCTCGTCGAGCGCGCCCGCGACCTCCTCCAGGGTCATCGCCGGCACGCCGTCCGGCAGCTCGCCGAGCAGCCCGGCTTCGCCGACGCAGAGCGCCGGCGCCGCGGCGCCCGCCCGCAGCTCGAGGTCGTGGCGGCGCAGCTGCGGGCTGCAGGGCAGCGCGACGGCGCCCATCCGCCAGCAGGCGAGCAACGTCAGCGCCCACTCGATCCGGTTGCCGAGCAGCGTCATCACCACGTCGCCGCGCCGCACCCCGCGCGCCGCGAAGGCGCCGGAGAGCCCGGCCGAGCGCGCGATCAGCTCGCCGAAGTGCCAGTCGCGCCGCTCCCCCTCGGCGTCGATCGCGACGATCCCCAGCCGCGAAGCCGGCGAGCGCTCCATCAGCTCGACGAAGTTCACCCGCGGCAGTCTGCCGCAGATCAGGCCTCGGAGAAGCCGAGGCGGAGGTAGATGCGGCGCAGGGGCTTCGGCGCCCACCAGTTCCACTTGCCGAAGAGGCGCATCAGCGAGGGGACGAGGAGGGCGCGGACGACCGTGGCGTCGAGCAGCACGCCGACCGCCATGCCGATCGCGATCTGCTTGACGAAGAAGACGCTGCTGACCCCGAAGGCCAGGAAGACGAGGGCGATCGCCAGGGCGGCGGCGGTGATCACGCGGCCGGTGCGGGCGATGCCGGTCGCCACCGCCTCCTCGTTGGAGTCGCCCGCGTCGTGGCGCTCCTTGATCCGCGCCATCACCAGCACCGCGTAGTCGGTGGCGAGGCCGAAGATCACGGCGAAGAGGAAGACGAGGCTGGTCACCTCGACCGCGGCGGGCCCGGTGTAGTCGAGCGGCGTGTCCAGCCAGCCCGCCTGGAAGGCGAGGACGAGGATGCCGAGCGTCGCCGCCAGGGTCAGCGAGTTCATCAGCAGCGTCTTCAGCGGCAGCAGCAGCGAGCCGGTGAGCAGGAAGAGCAGGATCAGCGTGGTCAGCGCGATCAGCCCGACGACCAGCGGTGCGTGCTCAAGCAGGCTCTGCTTCTGGTCGATGAAGCCGGCGGTGTTGCCGGAGACCAGGGTCGCCGAGGCGCCCGGCGGCGGCAGGTCGCGGATCGCGTTCACGGCGTCCTGCGAGCTCGCGTGCAGGGCCTGGGCGCCGGGGGCGAAGTTGGCGAAGGCGACGTCGCGGGAGGCCCGCGCGAACGGGCCGCCGCCGGCGATCCCGCCGACCGCTTCGACCCGGCGCCGGTAGGCGGCGAGCTCGGCGCCGCTCGCTCGCCCGTCGACGGTGACCGTCACCGCTTCGGTCACGTCGCGGGGGTAGTGCGCTTCGAGGTAGCGGTAGGCGTCGTAGGAGGGCTGCCCCGGCGGCACGGCCTCCGAGCTGGGGCCGGTCAGCGTCGTCCAGGCCAGCGGCGCCGCGGCGGCGAGCAGCAGGGCGCCGCTGGCGAGCGCGACCCCGACCGGGCGGCGCATGACGCCGCGGGCGAGCCGGTACCAGCCGTCGGAGGTGTCGGACACCGCCGGCCCGCGGCGCACCGAGAGCGCGTCGATGCGCGTGCCCAGCAGGGCGAGCAGCGAGGGCACGACGAGGATCGCGATCAGCGAGGAGAGAACCGCCACCGAGGCGCCGGCGACCGCCATCGAGTAGAGGAAGCGCTGCGGCATGAAGATCAGCGCGGCGAGCGCCGCGGCGACCGTGAGCCCGGAGAAGACGACCGTGCGGCCAGCCGTCTGAACGGTGCGCCGGTGCGCCTCCCGCGAAGCGCCGGCGCCGCCCAGCTCCTCGCGATAGCGGGAGACCATGAGCAGCGCGTAGTCGACGGCGAGGCCGAGGCTGAGCCCGGTGGCGATGTTCAGGGCGAAGAGCGAGGTGTCGGTGAGGCTCGCCATGACCCGCAGGACGAGCAGCGTGCCGACGATCGAGACGACGCCGAGCAGCAGCGGGATCGAGGCGGCGACGACGCCGCGGAAGACGAAGAGCAGCAGCAGCGCGAGGACCGGGAAGGCGATCAGCTCGGCCTTGGTCAGGTCCTCGCGGGTCTGGTCGTTGGTCTCGTTGAAGCCGGGGGCGAAGCCGCCCATGCGCACGTCGAGCGGGCTGGTCGCGAGCAGCGCCTCGACGTCTTCCGCCGCGAAGCCGCCGGCGTCTTCGATGTCGGTCGTCGAGAGGTAGGCGACGATCGCGAGCGATTCGCCGTCGCGGGCGATCAGCTCGGCCCCGGCGCGCCGGTCGCGCAGCGGGTCGACGACGCGGCCGATGTGCTCGACCCCGGCGACGCGCCGGCTCAGCGCCGCGACCCGGCGCCGCAGCGCCGGGCTCGCCGTGTCGAGCCGGCCCCCGCCGGGAGCGCGGACGACCAGCACGATCGCCGGGTTGGGGTTGTAGCCGAGCGAGTCGTGCAGGAGGACGGTGGCGCGCTCGCTCTCCGAGGCCGAGTCGGCGAAGCCCGCCGCCTTCAGGTGCCGCTCGACGTCGTGGCCGGCGGCGAGCGCCAGCACCGCGAGGGCGGCGACGGCGGCGAGGACGCGCTTCGGGTGGCGCCAGGTGAGGTCGGCGATCCTGGCCATCGGGGTCATCGACGGAGGAAACGGGTCGCCGGGACGAGATGTGAGCTCGACATCGTGGCCAACCTACCAGAAGTCAAAGCGCATACTTTGGAAAACAAATTAATGTCGTGGCGATCGCTACCATCCAGGCGATGCCCCGGAGGGAATACGACCAGTCGTGCAGCCTCGCCTGCGCGCTCGACCGCGTCGGCGAGCGCTGGTCGCTGCTGATCGTGCGCGAGCTCTCGCTCGGGCCGCTGCGCTTCTCCGACATCGTGCGCAACGTCGGCAACGCGCCGACCGACGTCGTGACCAAGCGGTTGCGCGACCTCGAGCGTCACGGCATCGTGCGGCGCCGGGCGCTCGGCCTGCCGGCGACCGGCGTCGCCTACGAGCTGACCGAGATCGGCCGCGACCTCGAGCGGCCGATGCTCGAGCTGAGTCGCTGGGGCATGCACTTCGAGCGGGTGGACGACGTCGCCGACCTGCCCCCGAGCTCGCTCGCCAACGCGGTGCGGGTGCTCGTCCAGCCGCCGGCGGCCGCCCGGATGACGGTCGGCCTGCGCAGCGGCGGCGAGGAGTACACGCTGCGAATCGAGGACGGCTGGATCGCCGCCGAGCGCGGCGCTCCCGCCGACGCCGAGGTGACCCTGGCCGGCGACCCCGCCCCCGTGCTTGCGGCGCTGGTCGTCGGCGAGGCGGCGGAGCGGGCGATCGAGGTCGAGGGCGACCGCGCCGCCCTGCAGCGCCTGCGCGGTTGGGTGGTCCTGCCGGAGCGCCTGCGGCAGGCGGCCGTCGACGCCCCGGACGCCGGGCGGCCGCTGTCGGCCGCACGTTAGGCCCCTCTGTGGGGCTCAACGTGCGCTAGCGCAGTTCCGCCGAGCTCTTGCCGAGCAGCTGGCGCGCGACGATCAGCAGCTGGATCTGCTGCGTGCCCTCGAAGATGTCGAGGATCTTGGCGTCGCGCGACCACTTCTCCAGCAGCTCGTCCTCGCCGTAGCCGGCGGCGCCGCAGAGCTCGACGCAGCCGAGCGTCACGTCGACGCAGGTGCGTCCCGCCTTCGCCTTCGCCATCGAGGCCTGCAGCGAGTTGGGCTTGCGGTTGTCGGCCATCCAGGCGGCCTGCATGGTCAGCAGCCGCGCCGCCTCCCAGTCGGCCTCCATCTCGAGGAAGCGCGAGACGGCCGCCGTCTGGTTGAGGGCCGGCGTCGAGTAGTCGATCTCCACGCCCGCCTCGGCGAGCAGCTCACGCGTGCGGTCGAGCGCCGCGCGGCCGACCCCGACGGCCATCGCCGCGACCAGCGGCCGCGTGTTGTCGAAGGTCTGCATTGCGCCGCCGAAGCCCTTCTTCGTGTCGATCTCGGGGTTGCCGAGCAGCGCCTCCTTCGGCACCCGGCAGTCCTGCAGGGTGAAGTTGGCGGTGTCGGAGGCGCGGATCCCGAGCTTGTGCTCGAGCCGGTCGAGCTTCAGCCCCGGGTTGTCGCGCTCGACGATGAACGACTTGATCGCCGCCCGCCCCTTGGACGGGTCGAGCGAGGCCCAGACGACGATCAGGTCGGCCCGGTCGCCCGAGGTGACGAAGATCTTCTCGCCGTTGAGCACGTACTCGTCGCCGTCGAGCTTCGCGGTGGTGCGGATCGCCGCGGAGTCCGACCCCGCCTCCGGCTCGGTGATCGCCATCGCCGCCCATTTGCCGCCGTAGCGCTGCAGCTGCTCCTCGTCGGCGACCGAGGCGATCGCCGAGTTGCCGAGCCCCTGGCGCGGCATCGAGAGCAGCAGGCCGACGTCCCCCCAGCAGAGCTCGACGATGCCGAGCACGGTGGAGAGGTTGGAGCCGTTGCGGTTGCCCTCCGCCGCGTCGCCGTCGGCGTCGCGGCGCACGCCGGCCGCGCCGGCGCCGCCGAGGTCGGCGCCCTCTTCCATGCCCTCCATCAGCGAGGCGAGCATGTCGAGCTCCTGCGGGTAGGAGTGCTCGGCCTCGTCGTACTTGCGCGAGATCGGCCGGAAGACCTCGGTCGCGACCTGGTTGGCCTGCGTGGCCAGCGGCTTGAACTTCTTCGGTATCTCGAGGTTGATCATCTCTGCCTTTCGCTCGGCCCTCGTGCGGGGCGCTAGACGAGCAGGGCGCCCTCCATGACGCCCGCAGCTCGGAGGTCGCGGTACCAGCGCTCGACCGGGTGCTCCTTGACGAAGCCGTGGCCGCCCAGCAGCTGCACCCCTTCGGAGCCGATCTCCATCCCCTTGGCGGCGCAGAGCTTGCGCGCCAGCGCTGCCTCGCGCTGGAATTCCTGGCCCTGGTCGGCGCGGCCGGCGGCGCGGTAGACCGCGAGCCGCATCCCGTTCGACTCGATGCCGATGTCGGAGACGCCGAAGGCGACCGCCTGGCGGTTGGAGATCGGTTCGCCGAAGGCGGTGCGCTCGTTGACGTAGGGGATGACGTAGTCGAGCACCGCCTGCGCCGCGCCGACCGCCAGCGCGCTCCAGGCGATCCGCGCCCGCTGCACGCACTCCACGTAGTCCTCGCGGCCGCCCTCGCCGAGCAGCGCGTCGCCCGGCAGGCGCACGCCCTCGAGCAGCAGCCGCCCGGTGGCGGCGGGCCGCAGGCCCATCGCCGGCTCGTCGCGGACCGAGAGGCCCTCGCCGCCGGACTCGACGACGAACAGCGCCGGGCCGACGCCCTCGGCGTCCGCGGCGACGAGGAAGAGCTCGCACTCGGTAGCCCGGGCGACCAGCGACTTGGCGCCGTCGAGCACCCAGCCCTCGCCCTCGCGGCGCGCCTTCGTCTCCAGCTTCAGCGGGTCGAAGAGGGGGCGCGGCTCGAGCAGCGCCAGCGCCGCCGCGGGCGCGTCCTCGCCGGCGAAGGCGGGCAGGTAGGTCGCCTCCTGCTCGGCCGTGCCCCAGTGGCCGATCGCCGTGGCGACGGCGCCGGGGGCGAGCGCCGCGTAGGCGATCCCCATGTCGCCGTGGCCGAGCGCCTCGCCGACCAGGGCGCTGGTCGTCGCCGCCTGCTCGGTCATCACGCCCCCGAGCTGCTCGGGGATGCCGAGCATGTTGACGCCGAGCTCGCTGGTCTGCGCCAGCAGCTCTCCGGGAGTCTCGCGCTCGGCGTCGGCCTGCTGCGCGGCCGGCCGCACCTTCGCCTCGGCGAAGTCGCGCACCGCCTCCTGGAACATCTGCTGCTCCTCGTCGGGCGTGACGTCGAACAGGCTGCGCGGCTTCCCCGCCGCCTGGCGCGCCGGTTTGCCCAGCTTCTGCGTCGCCTTGAAGGCGCGACCGGCCGCGGTCGCGGTGCGGAAGCCGTTCTTCGTCCCCTGGAAGACCATCCGCTCGACGACCTTGCGCAGGCCGACCCTGTCCAGCAGCTCCGTGCCGGCGAGCCAGTTGAGCGATCGCAGCGCGATGCCCTGACTGCGCTCGGCCACGCTCGTTCCGTTGCCGTTCTCGTTCACTTTCCCTTCCTTCCGCTGTCGGTGGGAGTCGCTTTGGGCTCGAGCGGCTTCAAGTGGCCGTCGAGATGAGGGGTGTGCCGCTTGGCGTCGCGCACGGCGAAGTGGATCCGCTCGCCGCCGGCGTCGCAGAGGAACTCGACCCGCCCCGGCAGCCGGATCGGCTTGCGGAAGGCGACCTCGGCCGCGAAGGCGTCCGGCAGGCGGCTCGACAGCGCCGCGAGGCAGCGGGCCTTGGTCCACATCCCGTGCGCGATCGCGCTCGGGAAGCCGAGCGGCTTCGCGCTCAGCGAGTGCATGTGGATCGGGTTGCGATCCCCCGACACGGAGCCATAGCGCCGCCCCAGGTCGCCGCCGAGCTTCCACATGGCGCTGACCGTCAGCGCGTCATCGTCCCCGTCCCCGCTGCGCCGTAGAGGTTTGTCACGCATACCGGAATCAACCTCTACGGCGGTGGAGGAGGGGCCGCGGCGGAGGAAGGTGCTGGTCGACTCCCAGGCCTTCTGGCGTCCGGTCCAGGCGGCGGTCTCGATCGCGAACGTCTGGCCTCGCCTGTGCGGCCGCAGGGGGGTGGGGCGGACGACGAGCTTCAGCTCCTCGCCGAGGCCGAGCGGCCGGTGCTGTGCGATGCGGTTCTCGACGTGGACCAGGCCGACCGCGCCGAAGGGGAAGTCGCCGTCGGCCATCAGCGCCATGTGCAGGGGGAAGGCGAGCACGTGCGGATAGGTGGGCGGCAGCGTGTCGCGCAGCGAGAAGCCGCAGACGCGGGCGTAGGCGGCGACCCGTTCGGGGTCGGGCCGCACGCCGGGCAGCTCCAGCTCGGCCTCCGGGATCTCCCCGCCGCGGCCGGGGACGAAGGGCAGCAGCGAGGCGCCCGGGATCAGCGGCGCCGCGGCGCGCGCGTAGAGCGGCAGGATGCTGGGCGGGCTGTCGAGCGTCCGCGTCGCCATCAGGCTCCCAGCAGGCTCTGGCCGCAGACGCGGACGACGTTGCCGTTGACGCCGGTCGAGGCGGGGTTGGCGAACCAGGCGATCGTCTCGGCGACGTCGACGGGCAGGCCGCCCTGCGACATGCTGTTCATCCGCCGACCCGCTTCGCGCACGGCGATCGGCATCGCGCCGGTCATCTGCGTCTCGATGAAGCCGGGGGCGACGGCGTTGATCGTCGCGCCGCGCTCGGCCAGCTCCGGCGCGAGCGCTTCGACCATGCCGATCACGCCGGCCTTCGAGGTCGCGTAGTTGGTCTGGCCGGAGTTGCCCGCGATCCCGCTCATCGAGGAGACGCAGACGATGCGGCCGTTCTCGCGCAGCAGGTCCTTGTGCAGCAGCTCGTCGTCGATCCGCTCCTCGCTGGAGAGGTTGATCTCCATCAGCGAGCTCCAGCGGTCCTCGGGCATCTTCGCGATCGTGCGGTCGCGGGTCACGCCGGCGTTGTGGACGACGACGTCGACCCCGCCGGAGAGCCGCTCGGCGATCGTCGCCGGAGCGTCCTCGTCGGTGATGTCGAGCTCGATCGTCTCCGCGTCGAGCCGCTCGGCGACCTGCGCCAGGTCGCCCGCCAGCGCCGGTACGTCGAGCAGCACCAGCTCGGCGCCGTCGCGGTGCAGGACGGTGGCGATCGCCTCGCCGATCCCGCGCGAGGCGCCGGTGACCAGCGCCCGCATACCGTCGAGCGGCTGGCGCCATTCCGGCTTCGGCGCCTCGGCGACGCCGGAGCCGACCCGGATCACCTGGCCGGAGACGTAGGCGGAGCGGGGGGAGAGCAGGAAGCGCAGGGTCGAGTCGATCTGGTCCTCGGCGCCCTCGGCGACGTAGACGAGCTGTACCGCGATCCCGCGGCCGATCTCCTTGCCGAGCGAGCGGGTGAAGCCCTCCAGGGCGCGCTGCGCGGTGCGGGCGCGCGGCGGCAGGCCCTCGGGCGTCGCGCCGAGGACGACGACGCGGCCCGAGCGCTCGACCCGCCTCACGTTGGGGTGGAAGAAGCGCTGCAGCTCGACCAGCTCGGTCGAGTCGGAGATCCCGCTCGCGTCGAAGACGAGCGCGGCGACCGGGCCCTCGGAGGTCTCGGGCGGCGGCGCGCCGAACTCGCCGAGCACCCGCTCCAGCGCCTTGCCGAGGCGGCCGCCGGGGGCGCCGCCGCTCAGCACCGGCCCCGGGCTCTCGCCCGCGCCGTCGGCGTGGCGCTTCAGCTCGACCGGCCGCGGCAGGCCGACGCGCGGCGCGATCAGCTTGCCGGGGGGCGAGTTGACGAGTTGTGCGTAGAGGTCGCTCATTTCCCTTTACCGTCCTTTCCGGGGGCCTCGAGGATCGCCACCACTCCCTGCCCGGCGGCGGCGCAGATGCTGACCGCGCCGCGGCCGGAGCCGCGCTCGTGCAGCTGCTTGGCGAGCGAGGCGACGATCCGCCCGCCGGTCGCGGCGAAGGGGTGGCCGGCGGCGAGCGAGCCGCCGTTGACGTTGAGCTTCTCGCGGTCGATCGCGCCGAGCGGCCCGTCGCGGCCGAGCCGCTCGCGGCAGAAGCGCTCGTCCTCCCAGGCGCGCAGCGTGCAGAGCACCTGGGCGGCGAAGGCCTCGTGGATCTCGTAGAGGTCGAAGTCCTGCAGCTTGAGGCCGTTGCGGTCGAGCATCCGCGGCATCGCGTAGGCGGGCGCCATCAAGAGGCCCTCGCGCTTGTGCACGTGGTCGATCGCCGCGGTCTGGCCATCGACGAAGTAGGCGAGGACCGGCAGGCCGCGCTCCTTCGCCCACTCCTCGCTCGCCAGCAGCACCGCCGAGGCGCCGTCGGAGAGCGGGGTCGAGTTGGCGGCGGTCATCGTGCCCTCGGGGCCGCCGAAGACCGGGCCGAGCTTGGCGAGCTTCTCGGGCGCGGAGTCGGGGCGCAGGTTCTGGTCGCGCTCCAGCCCCAGGTAGGGGTTGACGAGGTCGTCCATGAAGCCGCGCTCGTAGGCGGCGGCGAGCTTGTGGTGGCTTTGCACCGCGAGCTCGTCCTGCTCGGAGCGGCCGACTTCCCACTCGGCCGCCATCGTCGCGCAGTGCTCGCCCATCGAGAGGCCCGTGCGCGGCTCCTCGTTGCGCGGGATCGAGGGGGCGACGTGGCCGGGGCGCAGGCGGGTCAGCTGCTTCAGCTTGCCCGCGGTCGAGCGCTCGCGGTTGGCGTCGAGCAGCACCTCCCGCAGCCCCTCGTTGAGGCCGATCGGCGCGTCGGAGGTGGTGTCGGCGCCGCAGGCGATGCCCGAGTCGATCTGCCCGAGGGCGATCTTGTTCGCGACGAGGATCGTCGTCTCCAGCCCGGTGCCGCAGGCCTGCTGCACCTCGTAGGCGGGCGTCTCGGGGGCGAGCCGGGTGCCGAGCACGCTCTCGCGGGTCAGGTCGCGGTCACGCGAGTGCTTGAGCACTGCGCCGCCGGCGACCTCGCCGATCGCCTCGCCGCCGAGTCGGAAGCGCTCGACCAGGCCGTCGAGCGCCGCGGTGAGCATGTCCTGGTTGGAGGCGCGCGAGTAGACCGAGTTGGAGCGCGCGAAGGGAATCCGGTTGCCGCCGACGATGGCGACACGACGGGGACCGTCAGTCAACGTCGATGCCTTTCGTATTCGGAGTGCGATTGCCGCGTGCAGGGGCAGAGGCCTCCCGCCGCTTGCATGGATCGCTGCAACGATAACAAGACACAGATCGATGTCAACGTCACTGTGACCGGTCGCACATGCGCTTGGTGGGGTCGCGGTCCGCCTGGTCGCCCTGTAGCCTGCCGCGGTCTGAATCTTTTTGACCTTTTCGAGAGGAGCTCTTATGAGAGTGCGAACTCTGTTCGCGGCCGGCGTGGCGGCCTTGGCGGCCACGCTGCTCTGGGTGCTGCCGGCACAGGCGGCGGAAACGCTCTACTGGAACAACTACGACGGCAACTCGATCGCCTACGCCAACGTGGACGGCACCGGCGGCGGCGAGCTCAACACGGCCGGGGCGGCGATCGAAGACCCCGAAGGCTTGTCCTACGACTCGGTCACCGGCCGCCTTTACGTCGCATCCAGTGAAAACAACACGATTGTCTGGGTCAGCGTGGACGGAAGCGGAGCCGGGATCTGAGTGCCCCAGGCGCACCGATCGAAAGCCCCGAAGGGCTCGCGGTCGACCCGGCGACGCGGACCATCTATTGGGTGAACACCGAAGGCAACGGCGCAGCCGAAGGGTCGATCGCCTGGGCGAGGCTCGACGGCAGCGCCGGCGGCATGCTCAACACCGCCGGTGCGACCCTTTCCTCGCCCTATCGGCTTGCGATCGACCCCGCGGGCGGCAGGGTCTACTGGGTCAACGAGGGCGCCACGCCGCACCTGATCTCCTACGCCAACATGGACAACACCGGTGGCGGCGGTGACCTCGACATCAGCGGGGCGAGCGAACCGGGAGCCAGGGGGCTCGCGGTCGACCGCGACGCCGGCAGGATCTACTGGCTCAACGAAAACTCGATCTCCTATGCCAGTCTCGGCGGCGGGAGCGGCGGCGACCTGAATGTCGCCGGAGCTGTGTTCGAAGGTCCATACGGAATCGCCCTCGACCCCGCCGCGGGCAGGATTCTCTGGGGCAATTACGACTACGGAACCGAACCTGTGGGCGCCTTCGGCCTTGCCGCCCTCAACGGCTCCGGGGGTGGTGGCCTGAACATCGCCACGGCGCCTGTGGACGGCCCGCAGGACCCGGTGATCCTCAAGTCCCCGGGCGGCACCGGCGCCCCGCTGGTCAGCGGTGGCTCCGATCCCGGCTCGGTGCTCGGTTGCTCGCAGGGCTCCTGGGCACCCGACCTCGCCGGCGCCTTCCTCTACCAAGCCCCGGCGAGCTACTCGTACCAGTGGACGCTCAACGGCGCCCCGATCGCGGGGGCGAACTCGAGCCTCGTCCTGGCCTCGAACAGCGGCGACTACGTCTGCTCGGTGACGGCGGCCAACCACGAGGGCTCCGCGACCCAGTCGAGCGCGGCGTTCAGGGTGGCGCCGGCGCCCCAGCCGGTGACGACGCCGCCCGACCTCGTCCTCCGGGTGCGGCCTCGCAGGGGCCACACGAGGGCCGGCAGGACGACGAGGTTCAGGGCGATCGTCCGCAACGTGGGCGGCACGACGGCGCGCGGCGCCCGCGTCTGCGTCAGGGTGCCCCGCAGGCAGCGCAGGGCGCTGAGGACGCCGCGGTGCCGCAGGCTCGCGGCGATCGCCCCGGGCGGAAGGCGCGTCGCCAGGATCGGGGTGCACGCGAGGCGCCGCGCCCGCGGCGCCTACAGGCTCGTCTTCCGCGTGCGCCGCGCCGGCGGCGCCGGCCCGGTCAGGCGCAAGCTCATCGTGCGCGGCCACCGGCGCGGCAGGCGCTGAAGGCGTGGAAAGCAGGCCGGACAGGTAGCCGGCAAGAAGGGGTGGCCCGTTAGGGCCACCCCTTCGGAGGGGGTGGGATACGGGATCCAAGTCGCTGGCGAGAGTGTTCTAAAAATAGGGCATTTGCCCTAAAAAAAGCTCATATGAGTTATAATTAGGCCATGAACGTGTCCCGGCCGTTTGAGGCTGTCTCCTCCACCGTCGACGTTGACGTGCTTGCGGTCCTCGCGAGTTCGACCATGCCGCGAAGCGGCCGCGAGCTCGCGCGTCGCGCCGGGCGGTCCAGCACCGGGGTCCAGCACGCCCTGGACCGTCTTGTCGAGCACGGCTTGGTTGCCCGGCTGGAGGCGGGTCGTTCCTTCCTCTACACGCTCAATCGCGATCATCTGCTCGCCCCGGTGGTGGAGAAGATGGCTGAGGCGCGGCCGGAGCTGATTCGACGTTTGCGAGACGAGATCGGCTCCTGGCGGACTCCACCCGCCCACGCATCGTTGTTTGGCAGCACGGCGCGCGGCGACGGCGACACGGCAAGCGACATCGACCTGTTTCTCGTGCGGCCGGCCGACGCGGAAGAGGATCTATGGGCTGAGCAGGTGAACGGGCTGGCTGATTCCGTCCGCGCATGGACCGGGAACAACGCCGGGATAGTCGAAGTCTCCGAGGACGAGCTGTCCGAACTGCGCGAGTCGCCGCCACCCGTCTTCGGCGAGCTCCGGCGGGATGCGATCGATCTGGCCGGTGAACCCGCGCGGAATCTGGTCGGGCGCCCCTGATGGCACGGGCGTCAGCGCAGCAGTTGGTCGATTTCGCCGAAGTGCAGCTGCAGCGCTAGGGCTGTGGCTACCGCTCGTAGAGCTTGACGACGCGCACGGCGCCGTCGGGGGCGGCCTCGACGCAGAGGTTGCAGGCCGTTCTCTTCGCGCGACGATCGAGTGGAGCATTCGGTGCAGGCCTTGTCGACGCCGAAGCCTAAAGATTTCGGTCCGCCGACAAGGGCGCTACCCTCTGTCCAGTCGGCGACGACTACTTTGCTCTTGAAAGGGGGATGGACATGCCGGATCTGAGAACCGAAGCGGCCGAGGCCGCACAGAAAATTCTTGCGGAGAACTGGGGCAGCGCCATCCCGGTGGACCCGGCTGTAGTTGCTCGCAAGATGGGCATGGAGGTCTCAGATGCCTACCTCGATCCAGACGTAGCCGGGGCGATCGAAAAGCGTGAAGGAAGCCCTGCCCATATCTACCTGAACACGACAGACCATCCGAACCGCCAGCGTTTTACCTGTGCCCACGAGATTGGACACGCCGTCAAGCGGATCAACGAGGACAGCTTCGAATACGTCGACTACCGGGATGGCACCGCTTCAATGGGGATCGACGAAGGTGAGTTGTTCGCAAACTCGTTCGCGGCGGCACTGCTCATGCCAGAGAAGGAGGTGCGCCGTCTCAACGGGATTGGAATGCACGAGCGGGAAATGTGTCGCACTTTCGGCGTCTCCGAAGCAGCGATGGTTAACAGGCTCAAGAACCTGGGCCTATATCGCTGACCCATGAGCGACCCAAATCCGGCGAGGGGCTCAGGCGCGTTTGGCGACCTGCTCCAGAACATCGGGCTGACGGATGCGACGCCGGTCGAGAAGTTGCCTCCATCGCGGAAGGAGAAGCTCGAGGGCGACGACCTGGAACAGCTGATCAAGCTCAAGCGATTCTATGGTCGCTGGATTCTGATCATGATGGCGGCGCAGCTGATCGTCGTGAACGCGGGATTCATGGTCTACAGCTGGAAGGGCTTCGATTGGGCGCCGCCCGATGGGGTCGTCCAGGTTTGGCTGACCGCGACCTTTGTCCAGATCGTCAGCGTGGTCGTGGTCATAACGAAATCGCTGTTCCCGGGCGGAAAGGGCGAAGACGCATCGTGATGACGCGCAGTGGCTACCGCTCGTAGAGCTTCTTGACGCGCACGGCGCCGTCGGGGGCGGCGCCGACGCAGAGGTCGCAGAGGACGCACTCGTCGAGGTTGGCGGCGACGATCTCGACGCCGGCGTCGGTCGCCGCGAAGATGTCGACGGGGCAGACTTCCTCCAGCTTCTTCGCCAGCTCGGCGTCGCCGGCGACCGAGGCGTCGACCTCGACGTCGATGAAGACCTTGTCCAGGGTCTCGGCCATCAGGCGGCCACCCCCAGCTTCTGCTTGACCGCGTCGGGGATCTCGTCGATGCGCTCGACCACGCGGATGCCGGCGGCTTCGAGCCGGGCGATCTTCTCCGTGGCGGTGTCCTCCTTGCCCTCGACGATCGTGCCGGCGTGGCCGAAGCTCATCCCCTTCATCTCCTCGTCGTCCATGAACTTGCCGGCCATGAAGGCGACGATCGGCAGGCGCGAGTCGTGCTCGGCGACCCACTCGGCCAGCTGCGCCTCCATGCGGCCGCCGGGCTCGGTGTAGATCACGATCGCCCGCGTCTGCTCGTCGGCCTCGAAGTAGGGCATCAGCTCGGCGTAGGTCGAGCCGATGATCGCGTCGCCGCCGATCGAGACGGCGGTCGAGACGCCGAGGCCGGCCTGGGTCAGTGAGGAGGAGATCTCGGTGGTCATCCCGCCGGAGCGGCTCATCACGCCGACCGGGCCGGGCGCGTAGGCCTTGGCCGCGTCTTTGGCCGGGCCGCCGATGCCGCCCATCTTGCAGACCTCGGGGACGATCAGGCCGAGGCAGTTGGGCCCGATGATCCGCGCGCCGCGCATCTCGGCCAGCTCGACCATCTCGGCGACGTCGCCGCGCGGGATCCGCTCGGTGACGATCACGATCAGCTCGATCCCGTTCTCGATCGCCTCCAGGGCGGCGTCCTTGGTGAAGGCGGGGGGGACGGTGATCACGGAGCCGTCGATCGGCGCGCCGTGGTCGGCGACCGCCTGCTCGACCGTGTCGAAGACCGGCACGCCGTGCACCTCGCGGCCCTTGCGGCCGGGGGTGACGCCGCCGACGATCTTCGAGCCGTAGTCGAGGCACTCCTTGGTCAGGTTGACCGCCTCGCGCCCGGTGATCCCCTGGACGATGAAGGTCGTGTCCTTGCTGAGAAGGATGCTCATGACACACCTCTGCGGTCGTCATTTCCATCGGATAGCGGTTGAAATGGCGACCGCGAGGTCATGCGGCCGCCCCTTGGATCTTCTCGACCGCGCGCCCGGCGGCCTCCCACATCGAGACCGAGCGGTCGCAGTACTCGACGCCGTACCTGTCGAGGATCTTGAAGCCCTCCTCCTCCCAGGCGCCCGGGATGCGGAAGATCGCGATCGTCTCGCCGGGGTCCTTGCCGAGCTCCAGACAGGCCTTGATCACGCCGCGGGCGACGATGTCGACGCGGGTGTTGGAGACGATCGACATCATCACGGCGATCTTCTCGACGCCGTCCTTTTCCAGCACCTGCTTGGCCAGGCCGCAGGCCTTGGCGACCGAGGGGTTGCCGCCGATCTCCGAGTAGTTGGCCGGCCTGCCGCCCTGGCTGCGGACCGCGTCGGTCAGCGTCAGCGAGCCGCCGCCGGCGCCGATCACGAGGCCGAGGTTTCCCTCGAAGCCGTGGTCCTTGCCCTGGATCACGCCGCGGTGGTCGGCGGCGTCGATCGCGGCGACGTTGCGCTCGAAGTCCGAGGGCTCGTAGGTCTCGCGCGTGTCCTCCTCTGCGATCTCCAGCGCCTTGCGCAAGAGGCCCTTCTGGCGGCCGACCGCCTCGTTCTCCATCTCCATGTGGGCGTCGAGGGCGACGAAGCTGCCGTCGGCGAGCTCGGCCAGCGGGTTGATCTCGGCCAGGGTCATGTCGTTGTCGCGGAAGAGGCGGGCGAGGCGGGCGAGGATCGGGGTCGCGCGCTGCAGCTGCTTGCCGGTGACGCCGGTCGCGGCGACCGCCTGCTTGGCTTCGAAGTCGGCGACGGGGAGCAGGTTGGAGACGTGCCGGCGGCCGACGTGGTCGGGGTGCTGCTCGGCGACCTCCTCGATGTCGATCCCGCCCATGTCGCTGAACAGCATCAGCGGCCGCTTCGCGGTGCCGTCCCAGACGACCCCGGCGTAGTACTCCTGCTTGACCTCGGCCTTCGGGTCGACGAGGACGCCGCGCGGCATGTGGCCGTTGATCTCCAGCTCGAGGATCGCCGCGGCGTGCTCGGCCGCCTCGTCGGGCGTGTCGGCGAACTTGACGCCGCCGGCCTTCATCCGGCCGCCGGTCAGCACCTGCGACTTGATCACGGTCGGACCGCCGATCTCCTCGGCGACCTTGCGCGCCTGCTCGGCGCTCGTGCAGAAGCCGTACTTGGTGACGGGAATCCCCGCCAGCTCGACGATCTTGCGTGCCTCGTACTCAAAGAAGCGCATAAAGGGTGCGAGACCCTATAGGAGAGCCCCTCCCGAAATCATCGCGGCCCGGATGAGGCCGAGTGACGCTGCGCGATACGGCCCCGTCCCGGTGCCCCGCGTAGCGCCGCTACGCGGGGACCGTGCCGTGACCGTCTCGCTTGGTCATCGACCTCCCCGGTCTCGCGCTGATTCCGGTCGGGACTCTCCTCAGTCCTTCATGGATTGCGTCGGTCCAGGCCGACCACAGCGTGAGCCCCATGTGCATGCCGCCGCGCAATCGCACGCTGTCGAGCGAATCCACGTGCTCGATTCCCCGCACCGAACCGGTCAAGAACACCTCGTCGGCGGTCAGCAGTTCGTCGCGGGAGATGGATTTCTCATGCGTCGTGACTCTCATCTCGGCCGCGATCTCGACCACTCGCATGCGGGTGACGCCGGGCAGGATGCGTCCGTCGAGCGGGGGTGTGAAGAGGGCGCCGTCGCGGACGGCGAAGAGGTTGGCGCGCGAGACCTCGAGCACCTCGTCGTCGTCCACGATCAGCGGCAGGGCGCCGTCCGGCATGGCCGCCTGGGCCTCGTCGAGCAGCGAGCGGTCGGCCCACTTGTGCGGGCCGAGACCGCCGGGGACGGTCAGGGAGCGGAGGCTCACGCCCGCGTCTGGCGGGTTTGTGCCGGATAGCGACCCAAACTCGCCAGACGCAGGGCGGGACGCGACCGTCGCCGCCAGTCTCCCGCTCGCGGACGGCGCCACGGTGATCCGCAACGCCTCGGCGGACGCGCGAGTCGTCGAACCGCCCCACGGCCGGTCAATCGCCGGCACGTCCAGATCTGGCGGAGTGCGGTCCGGATAGAGGACGGCGAGGCTGGCATTTAGGCGGGCGAGGTGGGCATCCCACTCGACCGGGCGGCCGTCGAGGACGAGCAGGGTCTCGAAGACGCCCTTCGCCGGGTCGGGTCGCCGGTGCGCGGCCACGGCGGGGATTCTGGCAGTCTCACGCCGATCGGCTCGCCGAGGCGCCCGTTGAAGACGCTGCTGATCGACAACTACGACTCCTTCACCCACAACCTCTTCCAGCTATTGGCGGAGGTGAGCGGAGAGGAGCCGGTCGTCGTGCGCAACGACGAGGCGGAGTGGGACGAGCTGGCGCGCCTGGACTGCGACAACGTCGTGATCTCGCCGGGGCCCGGCCGGCCCGAGCGGATCGAGGACTTCGGCGTCTGCGCCGAGGCGATCCGGCGCTCGGCGCTGCCGCTGCTCGGCGTCTGCATCGGCCACCAGGGGATCGGGGCGGCGTTTGGCGCTTCAGTGATCGCCGCACCCGATGCCGTGCATGGGCGTCTCAGCCCTGTTCGCCACGACGGATCGTCCCTCTTCGCTGAGATTCCCCAAGAGTTCCAGGCCGTCCGGTATCACTCGCTCTGCGTCGAGCAGCCCCTGCCTGACGAGCTGCGTGCCACAGCTTGGACGAGTGACGGCATCTTGATGGCGCTCGAGCACCGTCAGCACCCCCTCTGGGGCGTTCAATTCCACCCGGAGTCCGTCTGTGCGGCATACGGGCGTCGGCTGCTGGAGAACTTTCGGGAGCTCAGCAAGCGATTCCCAAGGAGTGTCTCGGCGGCCCCGATAAGGGAGGACGGGGACACCCCTGAACGGGCGGATACTCAAAACGCCGGCCTAATTAGGCCGGCGTTTGTCCGGGCAGGGGTGTCCCCGTCCTCCCGTCCCCACAAGCTCAAGGTGCGACGTCTCGACCGGCTGGTGGAGCCCGAGCTCGTGTTTGCGAGCTTGTATGGGGAGAGCGAGAATTCGTTCTGGCTGGACAGCAGCCGGACGGGAGGGGGAGCTCGGTTCTCGTTCATGGGGGATGACGGCGGGCCGTTGGGTGCGGCGGTCTCCTACGACATAGGCCGGGGAGATGTGCGAGTCGCGCGCGAAAGCGGGGTCGAGCTCCGCCGCGAGTCGATCTTCGAGTACCTGGCGCGGGAGCTGGACAGGCCTGCGCCGAAGGGGCCCGAGCTGCCGTTCGAGTTCCGGTGCGGCTTCGTCGGCTGGCTCGGCTATGAGCTGAAGGCGGAGTGCGGGGGGGACGCGGCGCACGAGTCGCCGCAGCCGGACGCGGCGCTCATTTTCGCCGATCGGATGATCGCGTTCGACCACGCCGAGCGCCGCACCTACCTGCTCTGCCTGATTGAGCCGGGTGGCGAGCCGGAGGCGGCGCGCTGGCTCGAGGCGACCGCCGAGCGCCTCGAGTCGCTGCCGCATACGGACCGCGGGGTTCCCTTTTCGCCCGATGCGACCGAAAGGAACTCCGCGATGGGGGAGCCCCGTCGCGCGATGGGGGAGCCCAGGCTCGAGCGGTCGCGGGAGCGCTATATCGACGAGATCGAGGAGTGCGGGCGGCTGCTGGCGGAAGGGGAGACGTACGAGGTCTGCCTGACCAACGCCGTGCAGGCGGATCTCCGCGATGGCGATGGCGAAACGGACCCGCCCGACCCGCTGGCGCTCTACCGCGCCCTGCGCCGCGCCAACCCGGCGCCCTACTCGGCCTACCTGCGCTTCGGCGACGCCGCCGTGCTCAGCTCCTCGCCGGAGCGCTTCCTGCGGGTCGGCGGCGACCGCCGGGTCGAGGCGAGGCCGATCAAGGGGACGAGCCGGCGCGGCGCGACGCCGGCCGAGGACGCGCGGCTCGCCGAGCGGCTGCGCACCGACGAGAAGAGCCGCGCCGAGAACCTGATGATCGCCGACCTGCTGCGCAACGACCTCGGCTCGGTCTGCGAGGTGGGCACCGTGCACGTGCCCTCGCTGATGCAGGTGGAGACCTACGAGACGGTCCACCAGCTCGTCACCACGGTGCGCGGGCTGCTGCGCGAGGGGCTGGGGCCGCTCGACTGCGTGCGCGCCTGCTTCCCGCCCGGCTCGATGACCGGCGCGCCGAAGCGCCGCACGATGGCGATCCTCGACCGCCTTGAGGGCGGCGCGCGCGGCCCCTACTCGGGCGCGATCGGCTGGCTCGGCCTCGGCGGCGCCTGCGACCTCAGCGTCGCGATCCGCACGATCGTCCTCGACGGCGAGCGCGCCCGGATCGGCGCCGGCGGCGCGATCGTCGCCCTCTCCGATCCGCAGGAGGAGCACGAGGAGATGCTGCTCAAGGCGGCCGCCGCGGCCACGGCGCTCGGCTACAGCCGCACCAGGCTGGTCGAGTCGATCTCGCGCGTGACGCCGCGGAAGTCGATCGTCAGCGGCGCCGCCGCGACGACCTCGGCGTAGTCGACCTGCGGGTGGGCGGTGACGATCGCCGCGATGTCCGCCTCGGCGAGCGCCGCGCCGAGCTCGACCGAGCGCATCCCGAGCTCGGCGACCTCCGGCACGAACGGGTCGTGGTAGGAGACCTCGGCGCCGAGCTCGCGCAGCAGCGTCACGATCTCCAGCGAGGGCGCCTCGCGCACGTCGCCGACGCCGGGCTTGTAGCTGACGCCGAGCAGCAGGACCCTCGAGCCCTTGACCGACCTTTCGGCGTCGTTCAGCGCCCGCGCGACGCGCTCGACGCAGTAGGCGGGCTGGGCCCGGTTGACCTTGCCGGCGAGCTCGATGAACTCGGGGTAGAAGTCGTGCTCGCGCGCCTTGAAGGCGAGGTAGAAGGGGTCGACCGGCAGGCAGTGGCCGCCCATCCCCGGCCCGGGGTCGAAGCGCATGAAGCCGAAGGGCTTGGTCGCCGCCGCCCCGATCACCTCCCAGACGTCGATCCCGAGCCGGTCGCAGAGCTGCGAGAGCTCGTTGACCAGGGCGATGTTGACCGAGCGGAAGATGTTCTCCAGCAGCTTCGCCAGCTCGGCCGGCTCGGGGCCCGAGAGCGCGACGACCTCGTCGCAGACCAGCGAGTAGAGCTCGCGGGCGCGCTCGGTGCAGGCGGGGGTGACGCCGCCGACCAGCTTCGGCGTCGTGCGCACCGTGTAGTCGGTGCGCCCGGGGTCGATCCGCTCGGGGGAGAAGGCGAGGTGGAAGTCGCGCCCCGCCTTCAAGTTGGACTCCTGCTCGAGGATCGGCAGCAGCCGCTCGCGCGTCGTCCCCGGGTAGGTGGTCGACTCGAGCACGATCAGCTGACCCGGCTGCAGCACCGAGGCGAGCGCCGCCGCCGACTCGTTCAGGTAGGTGAGGTCGGGCTCGCGCGACCCCGTCAGCGGCGTCGGCACGCAGACGATCACCGCTTCGCAGGAGGAGAGGTCCGCCTGGTTCGCCGTCGCGGTCAGCCGCCCGCCGAGCCCCGCCAGCGCCGCGTCCGGGATGTCCTCGACATAGCTGCGACCCTCGTTCAGCGCCTCGACCTTGCGCGTGTCGGCGTCCATGCCCACGACCTCGTTCCCGGCCTCGGCGAAGGCGACGGCCAGTGGCAGCCCGACGTATCCCAAACCGACGATCCCGACCTTCATCGGCGCAGTGTAGGCGCTCCGCGGGACCGGTTCGGGCTCAGCCGAAGGGCTTCTGGCGGAAGTCCTTCACCGGCCGCATCGAGAACGGAATCGCCGGCTGGCCTCTGTACACGGCTCGTACCCGACCGTGCTTCCCGCGTCCGTACCGCGTCTTCAGCGTGCCGTTGAAGATCCCGACTCTGTTCGCCCTGGCTCGGCCGGCCCCGCGCCACTGGCCACCCTTCCACAGCTGGATCGCGACCCTGCCGCCCCGGCTGTCCGGCGTCCTGCCCCAGAAGCTGAGCCCGTGCCTGCGCGGGTAGGCGACGAAGGGGAACCGGAATGCGTAGAAGACCTGCTTCGGCTTGTCCTGGGCCAGGGTCGCGCCGCGGAAGAAGAGTCCCGCCTGCAGCGTCTCGCTGAAGGGGCGATTCGGTTCGTAGGGGTCGTCCCTGAGGCTGTACCAGAAGAAATGGGTCATGCCGGCGCGCCAGGAGCGGAACAGCGCCTCCGCCGTCCAGCGACAGAGGATCCTCATCGGAAGGCCGCCCGGGTCGGGCGGCTTGGAGTCCCAGGAGAACTCGGTGTTCCAGAGTTCGGGGTGGCGCAGCCTGGACTTGATGCGGCCCGCCCGGTCGGCGGCCCGCAGCAGCCTCTGCAGCTTCGCCAGGTCGCCCAGCTCGACGTCGTCGGCGCCGCCGGTGTGGGTCGGCCCGCCGGTCGTGTAGGGGTGGATGTCGAAGATGTCGAAGTGGACGCCGCCTTCGCAGCTCCCCCCGGTCGGGCGGGGACGCCTGTCGCCGCGCATGCAGAGCAGCTCGCGGGTGAACCTCATCGGTCCGATGGTCCACGGCGGCACGGCGACCGGCCCGAGGCCCGCCGCGACCACGAGGTCGGAGGGCTCGACCGACTTGATCCCCGCGTAGAAGGCGTTGATCAGGCGGCGGTAGAGCGTCGGCGAGACGAGCCGGTCGCCGCGGTATTGCGGCAGGAAGAAGAGCGTCAGGTTCGGCTCGTTGAGCCCCTGGAAGTAGCGCACCCGCGGGAGGCCGCCGAAGCGCCCGCTGTAGCGCGACGCGGCGGCTTTGGCGAACGCCTCCAGCGCGGCCGGGTCGGGGTCGCAGAGAATCGTGTCCTGCAGATCGGCCGAGCCCTGGCAGCGCTGCGCCCAGGTCGGCGCGCCGTCGACGAGCAGCATCGGTTCGAGCCCGGCGTTGACAGCCTCGCTCACTCCAAGGTCGATGTAGGACCAGTCGTAATGCGGGTCGGCGGGATTTTCCGGCTGCCAGTCGGCCGGGGCCTGTTCCGGCGCCACACCGTTCCAGGGCAGCACCAGCCTCACCACCCGCGACCCGGTCGATTGAGCCTGGCTGAAGACTTCCGGTTCGTAGTTGCCGATGCCGGAGATGCCCGTCACCAGCGGCCTCGGCGCGGCCGCGGCCGGCTGCGCGACGAGCACGACGAGCACGCATGCCGCGAGCGTCGCGAGCAGCCGCCCGCCGGCCCGCCTCGATCCGCTTGAAATTCCGGGGCTCAAGGCGGGTCAGGGAGCCGGTCGTCTGCCGCGGCGGAGGATGTATGCGGCGGCCCAGGCGAGCGTCGCCGCCAGCGCGAGCGGCAACAGCAGCCCGGTTCCACCCGAGGAGGATGCGCCCGTGGCCTTGGCGAGCACGGCGCCGACCCCCGACGAGCCACCGGGCAGCGGCGCCTGCCGGGCCGCCTGGCGAGCCGGGCTCGGCGCCGCCTGAGCACGAGGGGATTGCGCCGGCGCCGCCCGCCGCTCGTCCGCCCTGCCGCTCGAGGACGGGCCGCTTCCGCTTCCTTCGCCCGCCCCCGGTTGCTCCGCGACGACGGCCGGCGCCGTTTCGGCCGCGATCTCCGCGACCGCCCGGCCGGCGGGGCCTCTGGAGTCGAGCTCGCGCGCGCTGCGGGCGCCCAGAACCCGCGCGGGAGACCGCTCGCGACCGCGCCCCGAGCCCGTGCGTCGCGGGCCGCCCGCCGTCGGGATCGCCTCGGTGTACTGCGTCGCCGCCGAGTTGCCGGGCGGCACGACTTCGCCCGCGGCCGCCGCCGTCGGCGCGGCGAGCACGGCTGAGACCGCCAGTGCGGAGATTGCGGGTCTGATCGCGTTCATCTGCGTGCGGCCGGCTCGAGGGCCGCAACTCGTTGGGCCCGTCCGACGTCCGCTCGTAGCATAGAACCCAATGGAGGCAGCTTCGGTGCGGCGCCGCGCAGCGCCGCGGGAATACGCTCGGAGGGTCGATTGGGGAGCTGCCTGGGTCTCGGCTCTCTGCTTTGGGCTCGTCGCCTATCTCGGGCTCAGGGGGGGCGGCTACGACCCTCTCGTCCACGAGCAGGTCGGGATCGCCGTCTGGTGGGTGCTGCTCGTGGCGATGCTGGTCGGCGCCCTACCGAGGCAGAGGCCGGGAGCCGCGGCATGGGCCGCGCTGGCGCTGTTCGCCGCATTCGCGCTATGGACGGCACTGAGCCTGGGGTGGACCGAGAGCGTCGACAGGACCGCCACCGACCTCGCCCGCGTCTGCCTCTATCTCGGGGCCCTCGTCGCCACCGTGTTCAGTCGCTGCCGCCGCGACGCGCGACGGGTGATCGGAGCCGTGGCCGCGGCGATCGTCCTCGTGTCGGTCGTCGGGATGCTCTCCCGCCTGCACCCCTCCTGGTTTCCCGCCGCGGCGACGACCGGTCGCTTTCTCGAAGACCCCGAACGCCTCTCGTATCCGCTCAACTACTGGAACGGTCTCGCCGCGCTGATCGCGATCGGCCTGCCGTTGCTGCTGCACGTCGCGACCGACGCGCGCGCCGCCGTCGCGCGGGCGCTCGCCGCCGCGGCCCTGCCGGCCCTGGCGCTGGTTCTCTTCATGACGCTCTCGCGCGGTGGGATCGCCGCCGCGGCGATCGCCGTCGCGCTCTTCCTCGTCCTCGCGCCGGATCGTCTGCCGAAGCTGTCTACGTTGCTGCTCTCCGCGGCGGCCGGCGCCGTCCTGATCGCCGCCTATCAGGCGCGTGGCGCCCTCCAGGCCGGGATGCTCGACGACGTCGCGCGCCGGCAGGGGGCGGAGATGCTCTGGATCGTGCTCGCCGTCTGCGCCCTGGCCGGCCTGGCGCAGGCGGGCCTCACGAGCGCCCGGGCGCGCGGCATGAGGCCGGCGTGGACCCGGGTGCCGCGCCGTCGCGCGCTTCAGGCGACGGCCGCGGCCGTCGCGATCGCGGCGGCCGTCCTGCTGGCGGTCGGCGCGCCCGGTCGCGTCTCCGGCGGCTGGGAGGAATTCAAGCAGGGGGGTGGGCCCGGGTCGGGGGCGGAGCGCCTGGGGAGCGTCGCGGGACAGAGTCGCTATCAGCTCTGGAGCGCGGCGGTGCGCGAGAACGCGAGCGCTCCCTGGAGGGGGACCGGCTCGGGAACCTTCGAATACTGGTGGGCTCGCGACGGCGGCACCGACGAAACCGTGCGCGACACCCACTCGCTGTACCTGCAGACGCTGGGGGAGCTCGGCATCGTGGGGCTCGCCCTTCTCGCCGCCTTCCTCGCTCTGGTCCTGGCTGCGGGCGGGCGCCTCCTGCTCGCGGTCAGGCAGGATGGACGTGCGCGGGTCGCCGCCGCGATGGCGGGCTTCGTGGCCTTCTGCACGACCGCGGTATTCGACTGGACCTGGCAGATTCCGGCCTTGCCGGTCGCGGCGCTGTCGCTCGGCTCGATCCTGCTGCTGAGCCGCCGGCCCTCGCCGCGGGGGGGGCGGCCGGCAGCACTCTCCATGCCGTCGCGGCTCGCCGGGGCGGCGATCGCTCTGATCGCGATCGTCGCGATCGCGATCCCGCTGGCTTCGACCACGCTGCTGCGGCAGAGCGAAGCCGATGTGCGCGACGGCGATCTCAGCGGGGCGCTGGAGAGCGCGCGCACCGCCCAGAACGTGCAGCCCGACGCCGCCGCTCCGCGGCTCCAGCAGGCGCTGGTGCTCGAGCAGCAGGGGCGGCTCACGGCCGCCGCCGCGGCCGCGCGGGCGGCCACGGCGCGGGAGGAGGCCAACTGGCGCAACTGGTTCGCGCTCTCCCGGATCGAAGCCGAGCGCGGCCGCGTGGACGAGGCCGTCGCCGACTATCGCAGGGCCCGCTCGCTGAACCCGCGGGCATCGATCTTCCGGCGCTGAGAGCCGATGAGGCAACGCGGAGCCGGGTGGAGGACTGGAATACTGCCGGGCGCGATCGATTCGAAGGGAGATAGATGAGCTTGCTGGCCAGATTCGGCGTGCTTGCGGCACTCGGCCTCGGGATGCTTCTCGTGGCCGGCTGCGGGGAAACCGTGATCGACAGCGCCAAGACCGAGGGCGCGATCGAAGAAAACCTCGAGAAGTCCGTGGGGCAGAGGGTGGCGTCGGTCGACTGCCCGTCGGGGGTCGAGGTCAAGAAGGGCAGAACCTTCGAATGCACGGTCAAGCTGAAGAGCGGCAGGACCGAGACGGCGACGCTGAAGATCCTCAACTCCGAAGCCGACGTCGAATTGACCGACATCAAGTCGGCGGGCGGGAAGTAGAGTGCCGCGGATGAGCCAATCCATCGCGGCCGACGCGCCGACCACCAACAAGAAGCTCCTCGACTGGGTCGGGGAGATGGCAGACCTCACCCAGCCCGACGCCGTCCACTGGTGCGACGGCAGCGCCGAGGAGTACGACCGCCTCGCGCAGACGCTGATCGACGCCGGCACCTTCGAGCGCCTCTCCGACGCCAAGCGGCCGAACTCCTATCTCGCCCTCTCCGACCCCGACGACGTCGCCCGGGTCGAGGACCGCACCTTCATCTGCTCCGAGCGCGAGCAGGACTCCGGGCCGACCAACAACTGGCGCGCCCCGGCCGAGATGCGCGAGACCCTGCGCGGTCTCTTCGACGGCTGCATGAAGGGCCGCACGATGTACGTCGTGCCGTTCTCGATGGGCCCGCTCGGCTCGCCGATCGCCCACATCGGCGTGCAGCTGACCGATTCCGCCTACGTCGCCGCCAGCATGCGGATCATGACCCGGATGGGCAAGGGCGCGCTCGACGTGCTCGGCACAGACGGCGAGTTCGTCCCCTGCCTGCACTCGGTCGGCGCGCCGCTGGCCGAGGGCGAGGAGGACGTGCCCTGGCCCTGCGACGCCGACAACAAGTGGATCGTCCACTTCCCCGAGAGCCGCGAAGTCTGGTCCTACGGCTCCGGCTACGGCGGCAACGCCTTGCTGGGCAAGAAGTGCTTCGCGCTGCGGATCGCCTCGGCGATGGCGCGCGACGAGGGCTGGCTGGCCGAGCACATGCTGATCCTCAAGCTGACCTCGCCTCAGGGCGAGGTCAAGCACGTCGCCGGCGCCTTCCCCTCGGCCTGCGGCAAGACCAACCTGGCGATGCTGATACCGACGCTGCCGGGCTGGAAGGTGGAGACGATCGGCGACGACATCGCCTGGATGAAGTTCGACTCCGACGGCCGGCTGCGGGCGATCAACCCGGAGGCGGGCTTCTTCGGCGTCGCCCCGGGGACGAGCGAGAAGACCAACCCGAACGCGATGAAGACCGTCGCCCGCGACTCGATCTTCACCAACTGCGCGAAGACCGACGACGGCGACGTCTGGTGGGAGGGGATGACGAAGGAGCCGCCCGCCCACCTGATCGACTGGCACGGAAACGAGTGGACGCCGGAGTCCGATGCGCCGGCCGCGCACCCCAACGCCCGCTTCACCACGCCGGCCGCCGCCTGCCCGTCGATCGCCGACGAGTGGGAGGACCCGGCGGGGGTGCCGATCGACGCCTTCCTCTTCGGTGGCCGCCGCTCCACGGTGGTGCCGCTGGTGCGCGAGGCCTTCGACTGGGAGCACGGCGTCTTCCTCGGCTCGATCATGTCCTCGGAGAAGACCGCCGCGGCGGCAGGGACGGTCGGCGAGCTGCGCCACGACCCGATGGCGATGCTGCCCTTCTGCGGCTACCACATGGGCGACTACTTCGGCCACTGGCTGAAGACCGGCGCCAGGGAGGGCGCGAAGCTGCCGCGGATCTACTACGTCAACTGGTTCCGCAAGGACGACGAGGGGAACTTCATCTGGCCCGGCTTCGGCGAGAACAGCCGCGTGCTGGAGTGGATCTTCCGCCGCTGCGCCGGCGAGGTCGGGGCCGAGGAGACCCCGATCGGCCTGGTGCCGAAGGCCGGCGACCTCAACACCGAGGGGCTGGAGATCTCCACCGCGGAAGTCGAAGAGCTGCTCGCCGTCGACCCGGCCGAGTGGAAGGTCGAGCTGCCGGCGATCCACCAGCACTTCGCCCGCTTCGGCGAGCACCTGCCCGAGGAGCTGCACGAGCAGCTCGCCGACCTGGAGCGGCGCCTCGGCGTCTAGGCGCGATCGGTGTGGGCCGACTCGGCGATCTGAAGGTCGAGGCGGCCGGCCGGGCGATCCGAGCGCTGGGCCGGCTCGCCGGCGGTCATCACGTCGATCTCGACTATCCGCCGAGCGTCGAAAGCGCGCCGCGCTACGGACACGGGCGTCCGGCGAATGCGCCGTTGGACGCCCTGATCCGGTCGCAGCGCTCGAACTACGGCCCGACGCTCGAGGCCGTCGCGCGCTACGCGGACGAGCTCGCGGCGATTGAGGCCCGGGCCTCGGATCCACGCGAGCCCTCGTGGCTGAACGGAATGATCTCCGGCCTCGACGGAGCCTGCCTATACGGGTTGATGCGCGACCGACGGCCGTCGCGGTACTTCGAGATCGGCTCCGGCAACTCGACCAGGTTCGTCGCCCGGGCGCGGCGGGACGGAGGCCTCGACACCCGCATCGTCTCGATCGACCCGCACCCGCGGGCGGAGGTGGACGAGCTCTGCGACACGGCGATCCGCCGGCCGCTGGAGACGGCCGATCCGGCGCTCTTCGACGAGCTGCGCGCCGGAGACCTTCTCTTCTTCGACGGCTCGCACCGGGTCTTCATGAACAGCGACGTCGCGGTCTTCTTCCTCGATGTGCTGCCCAGCCTCCCCGCGGGCGTGCTGGTGGGCCTGCACGACGTCTACCTGCCGGACGACTATCCACCGGACGTCGCCGAGGACTACTACTCCGAGCAGTACATGCTGGCTGCCTATCTCCTGGGAGGAGCCGACGTCGAGATCGTCCTGCCGGCCTGGTGGGCCTCCCACCAGCCGGACCTCGGTTCGGCGCTGGACGACCTGTGGAGCCGACCGGGCCTCGAATCGGTCGACCGCCTCGGGGTCTCCTTCTGGTTCTACAGCCCGTAGGCCTCGGCCAGCTCCGGGTCCTTGGCGGCGAGCATTTCGGCCAGCTCGACCATCACCTTGCACTGCTTCCAGGTGGCGTCGTCCTGCATCTTGCCGTCGATCATGTGCACGCCGCGGCCGTCGGGGATCGCCTCCAGCACTTTCTTGGCGAACTTGACCTCGTCCTGGGGCGGGCTGAAGACCTTCTTCGCGATCCCGATCTGCACCGGGTGCAGCGACCAGGCGCCGACGCAGCCGAGCAGGAAGGCGGCGCGGAACTGGGTCTCGCAGCCGGCCGTGTCCTTGATGTCGCCGAAGGGGCCGTAGAAGGGCAGGATGCCGGTGGAGGCGCAGGCGTCGACCATGCGCGCGATCGAGTAGTGCCAGGGGTCCTGCTGGGCGGTTACGCGGTCGGCCTCGGGGTTCTCGGGGTCGGCCGGGTCCTCCATCGAGCGGTAGCCGGGATGGCCGCCGCCGACCCGCGTCGTCTTCATCCGCCGTGAGGCGGCGAGGTCGGCGGGGCCGAAGCTCATCCCCTGCATGCGCGGGCTGGCGCAGGCGATCTGCTCGAGGTTGACCACGCCCTGCGCGGTCTCGAGGATCGCGTGGATCAGGATCGGCCGCTCGAGCCCCGCCTTCGCCTCGAGCTGGGCGAGCAGGCGGTCGACGTAGTGGATGTCCCAGGCGCCCTCGACCTTGGGCACCATCACGACCTCGAGCTTGTCGCCGATCTCGCCGATCAGCGTCGTCAGGTCGTCGAGCACCCAGGGGCTCTCCAGCGAGTTGACCCGCGTCCACAGCGCCGTCTGGCCGAAGTCCGACTCCTTCGCGGCCTTGATCAGGCCGGCCCGCGCCGCCTCCTTGCGGTCGACCGGGATCGCGTCCTCGAGGTTGCCGAGCAGGATGTCGGTCTGCTTGGCGATGTCGGCCGCCTTGGCGACCATCTTCTCGTTCGAGAAGTCGAGGAAGTGGATCATCCGCGAGGGCTTGACCGGGATCTCGCTCAGCGGCTCCGGCGCGCCGATCGCCAGCGGGTGGAAGAAGTCTCTGGGGTTTCTCAAGCTGCTCCTCGGGTCGGGGACGGTCGCGCCGAAATCTAATCCACCGGCGCCGTAGAGGTTTTACCCGTATAGCGGTGAAAAGCTCTACGGCGCTCGGAGGGGGTGGGCGCAGGGATTTCGGCTCCGCCGCCGTAATTGAGCGTATGAGCGACGACGCGCGCACGAGCGCCGAGGACTGGACCCTGCCGCGACGCGCCCGACCGCCGCTGCTCGGCGAGCTGGTCGAGCGGATCGACGAGGCGCTGGCGACGGCGAGGGCATCGGAGGCCGCGGTGATGACCGTCGGCGCCGCCGCTCTCGACGCCGCCGAGCAGGCGAAGCGGGCGGCGGAGCTGGCCGAGCGGGCGAGCGCCGCGGTCGTATCGCGGGCGGGCTCGACGGAGAAGCGGAGGGCCGCGGCTCCGCCTCGGTCCCGCGAGCCCGGAAACGACGCCGGGCCCGGCGACATCGACGACTTCACGGCCCGCGCCGACCAGCTCGCCGAGCGCCTCAGCCGGCTGCAGCGCCTGCCGCTCTCGGCCTGAGCCCGCTCGCCGATATCCTTCGGCTCCCCCGCAACCGACCGGATCAGGAGCCATGGCCGTAGAGACCGCCGCGTACGCCGAGCAGACCGACATCCAGCGCGACATCACCGAGATGGTGCGCCAGTTCGTCGACGAGCAGATCATCCCCAACGCCGAGAAGTACGACCACGAGGACTCCTTCCCGGAGCCGATCGTCGAGCAGATGAAGGAGCTCGGCCTGTTCGGGGTGACGATCCCCGAGGAGTACGGCGGCATGGGGCTCGACCTGACGACCTACGCGATGATCGTCGAAGAGCTCAGCCGCGGCTGGATCTCGATCTCCGGCGTCGTCAACACCCACTTCATCGGCTCCTACCTGTTGATGAAGTTCGGCACCGACGAGCAGAAGGAATACTTCCTGCCGAAGATGGCGACGGGCGAGATCCGCGCCGCCTTCTCGCTCTCGGAGCCCGAGGTCGGCTCCGACGTGCAGGGGATCAAGGCGACCGCGAAGAAGGGCGACGACGGCAGTTGGGAGCTCAACGGCCAGAAGATGTGGGTCACCAACGGGCTCGGCTCGGGCGTCGTCTTCGTGCTGATGAAGAGCGACCCGAAGGCCGACCCGCCCTACAAGGGGATGACCTGCTTCATCACCGAGAAGGAGCCCTGGAAGGAAGTAAACGAGGGCGACTTCGCCGGCCTGAACGTGCCGCCGAAGATCAAGAAGATGGGCTACAAGGGCGTCGAGTCGACCGAGCTCGTCTACGACGGCTACAGATGCCCGCCCGAGCGCGTGCTCGGCGGCGAGGAGGAGGGCGTCGGCCAGGGCTTCGTGCAGATGATGGACGCGCTCGAGGTCGGCCGCGTCAACGTCGCCGCGCGCGGGGTCGGCATCGGCCAGCGGGCGCTCGAGCTGGCGCTCCGCTACAGCCAGGAACGCAAGACCTTCGGCAAGCCGATCGCCGCCCACCAGGCGATCCAGTTCAAGCTCGCCGACATGGCGACCCAGCTGGAGGCGGCCCGCCTCGTCACCCGCAAGGCGGCGCGGATGAAGGACGCCGGCGAGCGCTCCGACCTCGAGGCGGGGATGGCCAAGCTGCTCGCCTCGGAGACGGGCAAGTTCTGCGTCGAAGAAAGCTTCCGCATCCACGGCGGCTACGGCTACTCGAAGGAGTACGAGATCGAGCGCCTCTACCGCGACGCCCCGTTGCTGCTGATCGGCGAGGGCACCTCGGAGATCCAGCGCATGGTCATCGGCAAGAAGCTCCTCCAGAGGCACAAGATCTAGCCGCATGGCGTCGACCTCGGACCTGATCCGCACCGCCGTCGAGCGATTCCAGGCCGAAGTCCCCGCGCTGCAGAAATTGAAGCTCGTCTTCGGCCTGGAGCTGAAAGGGCGCGGCGACATCCAGCTCTACCGCGTGGAGGTGCCCGGGCCGCAGATCAGGAAGGACCTGGCGCAGGACGAGCGCGTGCTCGTGCAGATCGACCGCGCGCAGTTCAACGAGCTGGCCGAGAAGGGGACGCTGAAGAGCTACCGCCGCGCCTGGGAGACCGGCCACATCAAGGCGAGCGGCGACTCCAACGTGCTCAAGCTCGTCGCCCAGGTGGTCGAACGCCAGGAGCAGCGCGCGCGGCTGAAGAAAGCGCATTGAGTCGCATCCCGTCCCGAGGGAAAAATCCGCAGCGAGCGGTCGAGCGGGAGGGGAAAAGGGACGAAACGGCTGAAGGTTTGGCGCTCCAGCCGTTATATGATGACTATGCCGGTTGTGACGCCACCGATGCGTGGAGAGGAGCGCTGTGACGAGAGCAGGCGCGGACCTGCATGACGCCTGCCGGCGGAGTTGAAGCGTCGATGAGCCCCACATTGACGGTGACTCTGAGCGATTTCGCGCTGGACGCGCTTGCGCGCGGTCGACCGCGCGGCTCGGAGGAGGCGAAGGGGCGCCTTGTCCGGGCGACCCGCTTCTATCTGAACGAGGCCGCCGCGCAGAGGCCCGGATGGTCGGTGCCGACGACGCTGCGGCCCGAGCGCGAGGGGACGGAGGTGAGCGTCGAGCTGGACGAGGACCTTCTGCACCGCGTCCAGGAGGAGGCCGGGAAGCAGGACGTGTCGCTGTCGCGCCTGGTCTCCCAGGCGGTCATCTATTACGCCGCCGAGTACGACGCCGGTCGCATCACCCAGCGGGTGCTCGACGAGCTGGAGGGCGACGAAGGCGCCGCTGCCTCCTAGGCGCCTCGGCTAGGCGAAGGGAGTGGCCACGACCGGGGCGGCGCCGAGCTCCGTCAGGCTCGCCTTGAGGCTGCGGCGTCCGCGATGGTGCAGGCCGTGCACGGAGCTCTCCGTCTTGCCGATCGTCCGCGCGATCTCGGTCGGCGAGAGGCCGATCACGTGCCGCAGCACCAGCACCTCGCGCTGGTCATCGGGAAGGTCGTCGAGCGCCTCACGCAGGGCACGGCTGCGATCGACGCTGATCTGCGCCTGCCCCGCGTCGGCGAGCCTCACCTCCTCGGTCGGTATCGCTCGCTTGGCCCGCACGTGATCGAGTGCGGCGTTGCGGGCCACCCGCAGGATCCAGGCGGTGAACGGCACCTCGCGCTGCTCGTACTTGCCGATCGTGGTGATCAGCTTTGCGAAGACGCTCTGGGTGATGTCTTCGGCCTCATGACGGTCATGGACGACGCTGTTCACGTAGCGCTGGACGTCGGGCGCGTAGCGGAGATAGAGGAAGTGAAGTCCCTCCGGATCGCCCGCCTTGGCGTGCGACACGGCGTCTTGGACGATCTGGCTGTCCGCCTTGTCCGGACTGCCTCCCATGCTTAGCCTCCTCGCCGAGGCGCCCGACAGGCCCGACGGGCCCTGTCGACTCGACTGCGATTGGCGACTGGTCACGCTTCCCTCCGGTATCACTGCTTAACGGTCTTTGCGGAATAGCTAGCCTGGCAGCATGATGGCAATCGGTCCATTGTCAATGCCAGACATTCGTCCAAATTTCACTCTGACTCCTCAAGTACCGAGAATCAACGGATGAACTTAGGACGAATTTGTTCATAGGACTGAAAATCTTGCGTTCACCTAGTAGTTCTGGGTATGGAACCGGCATGAAAGTCGAACTAGGCAAATTCGCGCGCACCGCGATCGAAGCCCATGCCGGCGGCGATCTGGAGGCCGGGGTGGTCAAAGCCCTCCGCCACTACGCTCGAATCGGCGGGTCCGAGCCGCGTCTTGCCCCCCTTTCAGCCCACGGCGGATGGCCCTCCGGCAGTCAGCGGTGCACCCAGACGGTGGAGCTAAGCGTCGACCCGCACACCGAAGCGGCTCTGCGGCGGGCCGTCGGTGCGGCTTCGCCGGGGCAGCTCGGCGCCCATGCCGTTCTCGTCTACCTGGCCGACCTCGACAGGCCGGGCGCGGAAGTTCCCCCGCCGATCCCACGTTCTTAGACCGCGACCGGCAAGCACGCCGGACAGCGCGCCGAACCTGGAGACGACTTGAACCTGATTCTCAGCCTGAAAGAGCTCTGGCGCCGCCGCCTGCTCGTCGCCATCTCGATTGTCGCTTCCGCGGCCATCTCACTCCTCGCGATCTACCAGCTGTCCCTGTTCCCCCCGTCGATCTCACAGCGCGTCCACATGAAGGGGCGCGGGTCGATCGAAATCCTCGTCGACTCGGCTCGCTCGCCGATCGCCAACGCCCGCCGCGACCTGAGCGGCCTGACGGCCCGCGCCGGCGTGTTCGCCCGCTACATCGCCGGCGGCGACGTCGTCGCGCAGATCGCCAGGGCGAACGGGATCCCGGCCCGGCAGATCGACGTGGCAGGGCCGCAGCCGCTGCCGGGCGAGGCCCCGGGCGCGACCGGCGAAGCGTTGGAAATCCACCCCTACGGGATAACGATCACCCAGTCGGGCGAACTGCCGATCCTCACGATCGCGACCCGCGCGCCCACCACCGACGAGGCCCGCGGGCTCGCGGCGGCCGCGCCGGCGGCGATCAGCCGGGTCGTCAAGTCGATTCAGCGCCAGCAACGGACGCCGCTGAGCCAGCGGGTCGAGTTCCGCGTGCTCGGACCGGCCAAGGCGGCTCCGGTCGACGACGCCCTGGGGAAGAAGGTCGCGCTGCTGCTCTTCGTCGTCCTGCTCGCGCTCTGCATCACGGCGATCCTCGCCGTCCCGCGTCTGATCGCCGCCTGGCACGCGGCTGAGCCCGAAGCGGCGCGGGAGACCTGAGCGTGGAGCTCGCGCGAACCCTGAGGACGCTCTGGAACCGTCGCCGCCTCGTCGCCCTGGGGGCTCTGGTCGCGGCGTTCGCCGCCTTTCTCAGCGTCTACCGGGTCGGCGTCTTCCCACCCTCGCTGCAGGCCCGCACCAACGTCTTCGCCTCCGCCTCCAGTCAGATCCTCGTCGACACGCCGGACTCGGCCTTCGCGGACCTCTCCTACGACCTCGAATCGCTCGACACGCGGGCGACCGTATTCGCCCGCTTCCTCGCCAGCCCCGCTGCGGTCGCGCTGATCGCCCGCGAAGCGAAGCTCCCCCTCGACGCGATCGAGGCGCAGGGCCCCTACGAACTCAACCTGCCGGAGGTCCAGCAGGCGCCGACGGCGGAGAAACGCAGCTCGCAGATCATCGGCGAGGGCGCCCTCTACCGGCTGCGCTTCGAGAACAATCCCTCGCTGCCGATCGTCTCCGTCTTCGCGCAGGCGCCCGGGCGCGACGAAGCGATCGCCCTCGCCGCCGCCGCGCCGGCCGCCCTGCGCGGCTACATCGACCGGATCCAGGAACGGCAGCACACGCCGCGCTCGCAGCGGGTCGAGATCCGCCAGCTCGGCAAGGCGACCGGGGCGATCGTCAACAAGGGCGCCAACCTGCAGATCGCGACGCTCGTGTTCCTCGTCGTGCTCGGCGGCTGGTGCATGCTGCTGATCCCGGCGCGTACGATCGCCCGCGGCTGGCGCGAGCTGAGCGAGGTCGAACGCCGCGGCTCGAACGGATCGCCGGGCCGGCGCAAGGGCCGGCGGCGCGACGCGAAGGCTCGCGGCGGCAGTCGCGAGCGCGAGCGAGCTGGTTGAGGTGGAGGCGAACGCCGCGCATGCCGACTTCGCGCCGAGCGCCGACGCCTGGCCGCGCACCCGCAGGCCGTTGCCGTGGCTGATCGCCGGCTTCCTAGCCGCCCTCTTCCTGCTGCCGGTCGACTCGATTCACCCGAAGGTCAGCCTCCCCTTCAGCTCGGACTTCGACCGCTTCCTCGTCGGCCTGATCGTCGCGGTCTGGGTCGCGGGGGCGGTGTTCGGCCGCCGCGAGAGGTTCGTGCGGCTGCGCTCGCGCGGTTGGGCGGCCGGCATCCTCTCCTTTCTCTTCGTCGCCGTCGCCAGCATCGCGGTGAACGTCGAGCGGATCACCAACCTCGGCGAGTGGGGGGCGGCGCAGAAGAAACTGGCCGTCCTCTTCGCGTTGGCGGCGCTGTTCGCGGTGGTCGTCCTCACACTGCGGGTCGCCGAGCTGCGGCCGTTCATGGTTCTGATCGTCGTCCTCGCGACGTTGACCGCCCTCGGCACGATCTACGAGAAGCAGACGGGGCACAACGTCTTCTACGAAACGGCCGCGAAGGTCTTCTCGCCCGTCGCCGAAGTCGACCCCTCGCCGACCGAAATCGAACCCGAATGGAACCGGGGGCGGCCGACGATCACCGGCCCGACCAGGCACGGGCTCTCGGTCACCTCGATCCTCAGCATGGCGCTGCCGTTCGCCGTCGTCCTGGCGGCGGTCGCGCCGACCATGCGGCGCCGCCTGCTCTGGGTCGCGGCGATCTGCATCGTCATCGCGGGGGCCCTGGTGACCCAGCGCAAGTCCGGGGCGGTGATCCCGGCCTTCGTCCTGCTGGCGCTGTTCGCGCTGCGACCGCGCCAGCTGCTGCGGCTGGCTCCCTTCGGGGTCGTCGCGCTGGCGCTCGCGCTGGCGATCGCTCCAGGAGTGTTCAGCTCGGTGCAGGAGTTCGGCCACGCCGACAGCCGCTCCTCGACCAAGGGCCGCACGTCCGACTACCCGGCCGTGGTGCCCGACCTGTTGACGCACCCGATGCTGGGCCGCGGCTTCGGCACGCTCGACTCGCAGAAATCCGACACCTACAGGATCTTCGACAACGAGTATCTCGGTGAGGTCTTCCAGGTCGGGGCGCTGGGCCTGCTCGCCTTCCTGGCGATGATCGTCACGCCGCTGTTCGTGGTCCGCTCGGTCCTGCGCTCCGACAACCCGCTGCGCGGCCCGCCGGCGCTCGCCGCCGGCGCCGGCTGCCTGGCCTTCGGCGTCGCCACCGCCCTCTACGACATCCTCACCTTCCCCCAGGCGCCCTACCTGTTCTTCATCATGGCGGCGATGTGCGTGTGCGCCGCCTCGGTCGAAGTGCCGGCGGAGGAGGTCGAACGCCGGCGGATCCGGTTCGTCCCCTACCAGCTGACGCCTGAGGGCTTGCGATAGCCGATCGGCTGGCCGCCGGCGGTCGTGCAGTTCGAGGAGACGCAGTTGCCTGCGCCGTCGAGGGTGACGGCGCCGGGAGCTCCCCAGATGTTCTGGGAGAAGGTCGCCGCCGACGCCGAGCCGTCCTGGGCGAAGCCGCCGTCGGGGTCGACCGCGATATTGCGTTCGACGGTGTTGCCCGAGCCGGAGTCGCAGTCCCACTCGAAGCCGGGGAAGCCGTTGAAGGCGAGGCCGCCTTCGACCCAGGTGTTGTCGCGGATCGTGATGTTCGAGCGAGAGGTGCCCCCGGTGCCGAGCCCGCAGATCTCGGTCCGGCCCTGCGCGGTTTCGATCAGGTTGTTCTCGTAGAGCAGAGAGCCGTTGCTGCCGCCGTGGATGTAGGTCGAGCCCGAGTTGGCCGTCGGGCTGCCTTCGTAGTAGCCCTGGTGGTGCAGCCAGTTGTCGGTGATCCGCAGGTTCGGCCCGTTGCCGGTGATCTGGATGTTGTCGGAGTGCTCGCTGGAGCCGGGGTTGCGCCCGACCGGCCCGATCTCGTTGCGGTCGATCAGCACGTCTTCGCCGCCGACCCCCTGGAAGCCGTCGGCGGCGATGTCGTGCACGCGGTTGCCGACGAAGCGCAGCCTGTTGAGGTTGCCGTAGCAGCGGCAGCCGTAGCCGGTGTTGCCCGAGTTGTCGGCCTTGGTCCAGCCGATGTCGTTGCCTTCGATCCGCACGTCGTTGTTGGTTTCGGGCATGAAGATCAGCTGGTCGTAGGTGCGGTTTGACTGGGTGCCGCCGATCGTGTCGCCGAGCAGCTTCGTGCGGTGCGAGCCGCGCATTTCGATCGAGCGGAAGCGGGCACCCTCGATCGTCAGGCCGGTGGTCGAGTCGAGGTCGACCGCGCCCATCGAGCCACCGTCGGTGGAGATCGTCACCGGGCTGGCGCCGAGATCGCTGAGGTTCACGTCGCCGACGTTCGCGGTCACGCAGACGTCGTGGCCGCCCTGCACGGCTGAGCGCACCTGTGAGGCGGTCGTCGCGTTCGTCGCGCCGACGACACAGCCGGAGGAGCCGGAGGGGGGCGGGGGCGGTTCGCTTTCTTCGCCTCCTTCTTCTTCCGGTTCCGGTTCTTCCGGTTCGGTTTCTTCCGTGGGCGGTTCGGATTCCGGCGGTTCGCTGTGCGGCGCCCTGCCCACCCCGAACGACTTCCTGTTCGAGTTCGAGCTCCCGTGGCCGTCCCTCACGGTCAGCCTGACGTATTTCGTTCCCGTCGATTCAAAGGTGAACTCGATCGCGCAGCCGCTGCGTTCCTGGTAGACGACGCTGCCGCTCTGGTTCTCGAACGACCACGCGCAGGTCACGGGCGCCTGACCGGTGGAGGCCGTGCCGTCCAGCGTCACCGGCGTATCGACACGCGCTTCGCCGGGAGCCGTCCAGACCGCCCTCGCGGGCTCCGGCGGCGGGGGCGGCGGGGACGTTTCGCCCCCTTCCCCTTCGCCTTCCTCACCCTCGGGGTCTTCGGGCGCCGGCGACTCGGGCTCCCCGGGGGGCGGCGGCGGATCGGGGTCCGGGGCTCCTTCCGCCGGCGGATCCTCGCCGGGCCGGTCTCCGGCGCCCGGATGGCTGAGCGGGTCGAGCGGGTCGGTTCCGGCGACGATCTCCTCGCGGTCCCCGAAGCCGTCGCCGTCGGTGTCGGCGCGGCGCGGGTTGGTCTTCGTCCGCCTCACCTCGGTCCAATCCGAGAGGCCGTCGCGGTCGGTGTCCCTGCGACGGGGGTTGGTCCTGCTGCGGCGCCGCTCGAACCGGTTGGACAGTCCGTCCCCGTCGCGGTCCCGCTTCAGCTTGCCACGCCCCCGCGCGTGGCGGCGGCCCCCGCGCGTGTGGTGGCGGGAGGTGCGCGTGTGGTGGCGGAGTCGGAGCTCCGGGGTCCGCGGGGCGAGGACGAGGTCGGAGACCGAGAAGCGCAGGGCGGACCGGGCGAGCGCGGGAGACTGGAACGCGGCGAGCCCGGCGACGGCGAGGGCGACGACGACGCCGATCGACCGGAGCGCTCTTCCGCTGTGGGGGAGGCCGCGCATCTACGCCCCGATCGGGCGCGGCTCCGTGCCCCGCCAGTCTGGGGCCGTCGGATTGGACGAATGACCGAACTACCAGCTGACGCCCGAGGGCTTGCGGTAGCCGATCGGTTCCTGGCCTGCCGGGTTGCAGTTGGCCGAGGTGCAGTCGCCGGAGGCGTCGAGGGTGACGAGCGACGGCTCTCCCCAGAGGTTTGCGGCGAAGCTCGCCGCAGCGGGCGAGCCGCTCATCTGCAGGCCGCCGTCGGCGTCGACCGCGATGTTGCGTTCGACGACGTTGCCCGTTCCGCTGTTGCAGTCCCACTCGAAGCTCGGGAAGTTGTCGAAGGCGAGGCCGCCATCGATCCACGTGTTGCGGCGGATCGTCAGGTTCGAGCGCTCGTCGCCGCCGGTTCCGAGGCCGCAGATCTCGGTCCGTCCCTGGGCGGTTTCGATCAGGTTGTTTTCGTAGACGAGCGAGCCGTCGCTGCCACCGTGGATGTAGGTCGAGCCGGAGTTGGCGCTGACGGCGCCCTCGAAGTAGCCCTGGTGGTGCAGCCAGTTGCCGGTGATCCGCAGGTTCGCGTCGTTGCCGGTGACCTGGATGTTGTCGGAGTGCTCGTCCGAGCCGGGGTTTCGCCCGACCGGCCCGATCTCGTTGCGGTCGATCGTCACGTCGGTTCCACCGACCCCCTGGAAGCCGTCGGCGGCGATGTCGTGCACCCGGTTGCCGACGAAGCGCAGCCTGTCGAGGTCGCCGTAGCAGCGGCAGCCGTAGCCCGTGTTGCCCGAGGTGTCGGCGAGCGTCCAGCCGATGTCGTTTCCTTCGATCGCCACGTCCTCGCTCGCTTCTGGCGCGAAGATCAGCTGGTCGTAGGTGCGATCGGACCGCGTGCCGCCGATCGTGTTGTCGAACAGGTGGGTGCGGTCCGAGTGCCGCAGTTCGATCGAGGTGAAGCGTGCCCGGCTGATCGTCAGGTCGGTGGTCGAGTCGAGGTCGACCGCGGCCATCGAGCCGCCTTCGGTGGAGACCGTCACCGGGCTGGCGCCGAGATCGCTGAGGTTCACGTCGCCGACGGCTGCGGTGACGCAGACGTCCTCGCCAGTTTCGACGGCGGCGCGTATCGCGGCCGCGGTGAGGGCTTCGACGCCGCCGCCTTCCCCACAGGCGGAGGGCGCGGTCGTGGGTGGGGCTTCGATCGCCCAGCTCCATTCGGCCGGGGTCTCGTCGACGTTGCCGGCGGCGTCGGTGGCGCGCGCCGCGAAGGTGTGGGCGCCGACCGTGAGGTTCGCGTAGGAGCGAGGCGAGCCGCAGGCGGCGTAGGCGGCGCCGTCGAGGCTGCATTCGAAGCTCACACCCGGCTCCTCGGGGCCGGGGAAGAAGCTGGCCGAGGTGCTCATCGTGGTCGTCGGGGGATGGGTGGGGATCGTCGTCTCGGGTGCGGTCGAGTCCTCGACGTAGGTGAGCGGTTCCGAGCAGCCGGAGGTCCGACCTTCGACGGTTGCCGTCGCGTGGAGGACGGTGACCGAGTCGTCGGGGACGGAGAGCGTGTGGCCGGATTCGAGCTCGGCGGGGGTGACGATGGCGATCGGCGGGCTCGAGCAGTCGTCGCCGTCGTGGAGTTCGACCGTGGCGCCGGCGACCGCGCTGCCGAAGACGACCGGGGCGTTGTCGTTCGCCGGGGAGGCGGGGACGGCCGCGGTCAGCTCGGGCGTGTCGGGAGCGCCCGTGTCGATCGCGAATTCGCGGGCCGCGGCGGCCTGGTTTCCGGCCGCGTCCGCCGCCCGCACGCGGAATGCGTAGGAGCCGTCGGATAGCGGTTCGGCGGGCGTGTGCGAGGTCGGGTCCGAGCAGGCGCCGAAGGAGGGCGCGCCCTGGTCGAGCGAGCATTCGAAGCTCGCGCCGGGCTCGGATTCGAAGCCGAAGGTCGGGGTCGGGTCGTTGGTCAGGTCGATTGGGCCGGAGCGGATCTCGACCGCCGGCGGGGTCATGTCGACGGTCCAGTCGAACGAGTCCGGAGTGCCGTCGACGTTGCCGGCGAGGTCGATCGCCTTGACCTCGAAATGGTGGTCGCCCTCGCCGAGGCCGGCGTATTCGCGCGGTGAGCCGCAGGCGATCCACGAGGCGCCGTCGAGTCGGCACTTGAACGAGGCGACGCCGGAGCCCGCGCCGTCGTCGCCGGAAAAGGCGAACGTCGCCGCGCTGGCCGCGGTGGCCGCGTCCGGGTGAGCGCTGATAGCAGTCTGCGGCGCCGTGGTGTCCTTGACGACCGCCACCGCCCCCTGGCCGGTGTTCCCGGCCGCGTCGCTCACGCACAGCCGCAGGGCGTTGTCCCCCTCGGCGAGGTCGGAGGCGCCGACTTCGGAGACGTGGGTGGCAGGCTGGTTGTCGTATTCGCCGGAGGCGATCACGGCGCCCGAGGCGCAATCGGCCCCGCCGACGCGCAGCTCGAAGGAGCCGTCCTCGTTCGCGTGCCAGGTGACCTCGCTGCTCTGACCGGCCTTCAGTAGGGACTTCGAGAGCGAGTCGATCGCCACGGTGGGTGCGGTGAGGTCGATCCGCCAGCCGAAGACGGCCGGGCTGTCGTCGACGTTGCCGGCCGCGTCGATCGCCCTCACCTGGAATTCATGGTCGCCCTCGGAGAGTCCGGCGTACCGCGCGGGGGAGGCGCAGCCTTCCCAGTCACCTGCGTCAAGGCGGCACTGGAACGAGCCCACCCCCGAGCCGCCGGGGTCGGCTGCGCTGAACCGGAATTCGGCGGTGGCGCTGTTGGCGAGGCCGGAGGGATGGCCGTCGACCGTCGTCTGCGGCGGGGTGGAGTCCTCCACATAGGCCAGCGGTTCAGAGCAGCCCGAGGCGTTCCCGGCCGCGGTGGTCGCCGTCGCGCGGAAGAGCGTCGTCGAGTCGTCGGGGACCGGGACCGTCACCCCGGCTTCGAGCCCCGCGGCGGCGACCGTCGCCAGCGGCGAGCCCGAGCAGGTCCCGACATACAGCCGCACCGTGGTGTCCGCCGGGGCGGCGCCGAGGACGCTCGGCCCGTTGTCGTTCGCCGGCGAGGCGGGGAGCGTCGCGCTCAGCACCGGCGCGTCGGGGCCGGCGGTGTCGAGCGTGAACCCCCGCGTCGCCACGGCCACGTTCCCGGCCGCGTCGGTCGCCCGCACCCGGAAGACGTAGTCCCCGTCGGCGAGCGGTTCCGCGGAACCGTGGCCGCCTTCCCCCGAGCAGGGGCCGAATTGCGGCGTCCCGGTGTCGATCGAGCACTCCAGCGAGGCCCCGGCCTCGGCGCTGAACGTGAAGCCGGGGGTCGGGTCGTTGGTCAGCCCGTCGGGGCCGGAGAGGATCTGCAGGGAGGGGGGAGTGGTGTCCACCGTCCAGGCGAAGGAGGCGGGGGAGGGGTCGACGTTGCCGGCTTCATCGATCGCCCTCACCTGGAATTCATGGTCGCCCTCGGAGAGTCCGGCGTACCGCGCGGGGGAGGCGCAGCCTTCCCAGTCACCTGCGTCAAGGCGGCACTGGAACGAGCCCACCCCCGAGCCGCCGGGGTCGGCTGCGCTGAACCGGAATTCGGCGGTGGCGCTGTTGGCGAGGCCGGAGGGATGGCCGTCGACCGTCGTCTGCGGCGGGGTGGAGTCCTTGGCGACCGCCGCCGTCGCCTGGCCGGTGTTCCCGGCCGCGTCGCTCACGCACAGCCGCAAGGCGTTGTCCCCCTCGGCGAGGTCGGAGGCATCGACTTCGGAGACGTGGGTGGCAGGCTGACCGGCATAGGTACCCGAGGCGACGACGGTCCCCGACTCGCAATCCCCGCCCCCGACCCGCAGCGCGAATTCTCCGTCCTCGTTCGCGTGCCAGGTGAGTTCACTCGTCTCTCCGGCCTTCAGCAGGGACTTCGAGAGCGAGTCGACCTGCACCGCGGGGGCGGCGGTGTCGAGCGTGAACCCCCGCGTCGCCACGGCCACGTTCCCGGCCGCGTCGGTCGCCCGCACCCGGAAGACGTAGTCCCCGTCGGCGAGCGGTTCCGCGGAACCGTGGCCGCCTTCCCCCGAGCAGGGGTCGAATTGCGGCGTCCCGGTGTCGATCGAGCACTCCACCGCGGCCCCGGCCTCGGCGCTGAACGTGAAGCCGGGGGTCGGGTCGTTGGTCAGCCCGTCGGGGCCGGAGAGGATCTGCAGGGAGGGGGGAGTGGTGTCGGGCGGTGGCGGCGTGGGGGGCTCGGCTTCCTCGCTCCCGGGTTCCCACTCGGGCGGTGGGGGTGGAGTGGCGACGGGAGGCGGTGGAGACAGCCGGTCCGGGGCGGCCGGCAGGCTGGACGGGTCGCGGGGGTCCGAGCCGGCCCGGAGCTCCTCGCCGTCATTGGCGCCGTCGCCGTCGCTGTCGGCCCGGCGCGGGTTCGTGTGCGTCCGCCTCAGCTCGACCCAATCCGAGAGGCCGTCGCGGTCGGTGTCGCGGCGGCGCGGGTCGGTCCCGGTGCGCCTGACCTCGGTCCAGTCCGAGAGGCCGTCGCCATCGGTGTCGCGGCGGCGCGGGTTCGTCCGCGTGCGGTGCCTCTCGGTCCAGTTCGAGAGGCCGTCCCTGTCGCTGTCGCGCCGTCCGCGGTGCGGGCGCCGATCGCGCGGGATGAGCGGCGCGACGATCCGGCTGTCGAGGGCGAGCCGAAACGACGGCTTCGCTTCGACGGGGGGCGGCAGGCCGGCGAGCACGATCGCGACGAGGAGCGCGCCGCGGAGGATCGGCCCTGTGGTTCTCGCGCTGGAGCGGATGGGGTGCATTGCTGCGCCTCGACATCCCTGAGGTCAGCTCGGGGCCGGCGTGGTCAGCAGCTCCTGCAGGATCTCCCGCCGGCTCGGCCGCGCCGGCCCCATCGCCAGCGCCCGCGAGTAGGCGGCGAGCAGCGAGCGCTCCTGGTGCTCCCAGGCGAGCACGTCCTCCACCCGCCTGCGGCCCGCGGCGCCCATCGCGGCGCGACGGTCGGGGTCGTCGAGCAGCGCGGAGAGGGCCGCGGCGAACCCCGCGTGGTCGCCGGGTGCGACGAATACGGCCGAGTCGCCGGCGCCGAAGCGCGACTCGGCGATGTCGAAGGAGACCATCGGCCGCGACATCGCCATGTACTCGGAGAGCTTCACCATCGAGGAGACGTCGTTGAGCGGGTTGCTGGGGTCGGGGGCGAGGCAGACGTCGGAGCTGGAGAGCACCCGGCCGATCGTCTCGTGCTCGACCCAGCCCGTGAACTCGACGCAGTCGGCGAGGCCGAGGTCCGCGGCGAGCGTCCGCATCTCGTCGAGCACGTCGCCGTCGCCCATGAAGGTCGCGTGCCAGTCCCGCCTGCGCGAGTGCAGCTCCGCCAGCGCCAGCAGCGCTTCGTCGACCCCGTCCTGCGGGCCCATCACCCCGACGTAGCTGAGCAGGAAGCGCTTGCCGCGCTTCAGCGAGGGGTCGGGCTCGCTCGGCGCGAACCTGCTCAGGTCGGGACCGGTGCGCACGACCGCGACGTCGCCGGGATCGCGCCGGCCGCGCTCGATCGCCACCCGGCGGTAGGAGTCGTTGACCGAGAGCACGACGTCGGCGCTGCGGAAGGCGACCTGCTCGGCGGCCAGGGTCAGCCTGTGCAGCAGGCCGCCGCCGAAGCGGGTCAGGTAGAGCTCGGGCGTGAGGTCGTGGTGGTCGAAGACGAAGCGGGCGCCGCGGCGGCGCAGCGGCAGCGCCGCCAGCAGCAGGAAGTCGGGGGGGCTGCAGGCGTGGACGAGGTCGAAGGGTCGCTCGCGGGCGAGCCGCCGGGCGAGCCGGCGCATGCTCCACAGCGCCGCGAGGTACTCGAACGCGTAGCCGGCGGCGCCCTCACCGCCACCGCGGACCCGATAGCGGTGGATCTCGACGCCGTCGATCCGCTCGAAGGCCTCCCGATCGCGGCTCTCGCCCATCGGGCAGATCGCGGTCACCTCGTAGCCCGCCCGGGTCAGCGCGGTCGCTTGGTTCCAGACGTGGCGGTCCGAGGGGAGCGGCTCGTTCTGGAGCAGGATGAGGACGCGCCCGCCGGACATCTCAGGCAGGCGCCTTCGCCGGCTCGACCTCGACGGCCGCTTCGGCGCTCTCGCGGCGCGCCCAGGCGAGCGCCGCGCGCTCCGCGCCGTCGCCGACGACGCGCGCTTCTTCGCCGTCCTCGACGCAACGCAGGCCGGCACGGGTGCGCCACCACCCGGCGACCTCGCGGGGCAGCGCGTGCCACCCCCGGTGCTCGTCCAGCTCTGCCGCCAGGTATTCGAGGAATTCCTCGTACATGCGCAGGCGGGCCGTCGTGTCGAGGTAGTCGGGATGGACGATCGGGTTGATCAGGCCGCCGTTCTCGATCAGCCAGTCGCACTTCCGCGTCCACAGGTCGATCGAGTCCCGGCGCAGGATCTCCCACATCGTGTGGTCCTGGACCAGCGTGATCGGCAACTCGACCATCTCGCCGAGGAAGAAGGGGAGGATCGAGCAGCAGCCGCCGGGCTGCGGCTCGAACGGGTCGGTGTCGGGGAACGAGGTGTCGTAGAGGCAGCCCAGCTCCGGCATCCAGTCGGGGTTGCGATGGGTGGCGGGCGAGCGGAAGCCGACCGCATCCCACTCGGCCAGGTAGCGGTGGATCGCCGGCAGCTCGGACTCGAATCGCGCGCGGCTCTCGAACAGCCTGCAGTCGTGCTTGATTCCGTGCAGTCCCACCTCGCAGCCGGCGGCGCGGACCTCGTCGAGCAGGCCGTCGGGGATCGGGTACCACTCGGCGACGAAGTTCCAGGAGGAGACGAAGCCGTGGCGGCGCTCGATCTCGATGATCCTGCGCACGTTGGCCACCCCGGCCGGGCCCTCGACGTCGTGGGTGAGGATCGCCGCGAAGCGCCTGCCTCCCGGCCAGTCGGCGACCGTCGGCAGCCGCGCGACTCCGCGCCGCTCCAGCTCGGCCCCCAGCTCCGCGCGCCGCCGCTCGACCAGCAGCGGCTCGACCGGCCAGCGCGGGAACTCGACCCGCGCCTGCCGCTTGGCGTAGCGCCGCCGCATCGCGAGCTGCAGCCGCCGCGGCAGCAGCGGCTTGACCGCGTAGTACGCGCTCAGAGGCAGCGAGCGCCGCCCGCCCGCCGTCTTCCGGTAGCGCTCCTCGAGGTAGTGGCGCTCGTCGAAGTCCGCTCGCACTCCCGATCAACGCGCGAGCGCGCCGCCGGCTTGCAAGATGGGCCCGCGACGGCGACCCGTGGGGACGGTATTACGAATGAAAAAGGGACCAGTCACACGGCACCGCGGCCGGTCAGCACCACCTTGACCGTGCGGGCGAGGATCCTGACGTTGAGCCAGAGGGAGCGGCGGTCGACGTACTCGAGGTCGAGGTCGACCATCTCGCGGTAGTTGAGCTCGTTGCGGCCGCTCACCTGCCAGAGGCCGGTGAGGCCGGGCCTGACGGAGAGGCGGCGCAGCCAGTGCGGCGGGTAGAAGTCGACCTCGTACGGGATCGGCGGGCGCGGCCCGACCAGCGTCATCTCGCCGCGGACGACGTTCCAGAGCTGCGGCAGCTCGTCGAGGCTGAAGCGCCGCAGGAAGACCCCGACCCGGGTCACCCTGGGGTCGTCTTCCAGCTTCTGCAGGCCCTCGTCCCGCCTGTCCGCGGCGTCCTGGTCGTTGATCACGTCGAGCACGTAGGAGCGGTGCGCGTCGGGCGCGGTGTCGCAGCGCATCGTGCGGAACTTGAACACGGTGAACTCGCGCATGCCCCTGCCGCAGCGGCGCTGGCGGAAGATCGGCGAGCCGCTGGAGTCGGCCCGGATCGCCACCGCGAGGGCGGCGAAGAGGGGTGCCAGCACGAGGAGCAGCAGGCAGGAGGCGAGCAGGTCGAGGACCCGGATCGCCAGCTCGGTCGCCCGCCCGGCGGTCGTCGCCGCCGGCGCCGCGGGCCTCTCGGCCTGGCGCGCAGCCGGGGTGTGCCTGTCGGCGGACGCGGACTCCATTGCGCTCAACCAGTCAACGTGCGGTCGCCGGCGGGACTTGCGGCCCCCGGGTGCGACCTCGGGGCGACGGGCGCGTCCGCCGGGGGGCCGAGCGGCGGCGCCGAGCGCCCGGCGATCACGCGCAGCCCGGCCCACTCGTCGCGCACCCGCTCGCGCTGGGCCGCGCTCACCGCCGCGGCGACGCCGAAGACCGCGATCCGGATCGCGTGCCCCAGCGCCAGCGCGGCCCGGATGCCGAGCGCCCGCGCCGGCCCGTAGTGCTTCTCGGCGAACAGCAGTCGCGAGTGGCTCAGCTGCGCCATCAGGTCGCCGTGCGAGCGGCCGCCGCAGTGGTGGGTGACGGTCATCTGCGGCAGGTGCGCGACCGGCCAGCCGGCGAGCCGGAAGCGATAGCACCAGTCGATCTCCTCCGAGTAGAGAAAGAAGCGCTCGTCGAGCGGCCCGACCGCCCGCACCGCCTCCCGGCGGGCGATCAGGAAGGCGCCGACCAGCCAGTCGACCTCGTGCTCGCGCTCGTACGGCGCCGGCCGGGTCTCGAGCTCCTGCAGCGTGCGCAGCGCCGGCCAGTGGGCGGCGAAGAGCGCCTCGCCGAGGCTGCGAAGGGGGGAGGGGAAGCGGCGGATCGAGGGCTGCAGCCCGCCGTCCGGGCCACGCTGCACGACGCTGGCGAGGCCGAGCCCAGGCCGCGCGTCCATCGCCGCGACGAGCTCCGCCAGGCTCCCCGAGCGGATCTCGACGTCAGGGTTGAGCAGCAGCACGTAGCGTCCTCGCGCCTGCGCCAGGGCGACGTTGTTGGAGGCGGCGAAGCCGCGGTTGTCGCGGCGCAGCACCCGCACCTCGCGGAGCTCGCGCTCGATCGCGTCCGGGGTCCCGTCGGCGGAGCCCGCGTCGACGACGAGCCACTCGGCAGAGGCCGCGCCGGTCGCGCCGAGTGCCGAGCGCAGCGTGCGCAGCGCCATCTCGCGGCCGTTGTGGGTGACCGTGATCACCGAGAGGTCGGGGCGCTCCGCCATCGCCTCAGCCCGCGTGGCGGTAGAGCGCCTCGCCGATCAGGCGGCCGACGAAGGCGGGGGAGTGGCTGATCGTGGCGCCGAGGACGCGGTCGCGCAGGCCCGCCTCCGGCTCGGGCGGCCGCTGCGCCAGGTAGGTGTAGGCGAGCTCGACCTCCTCGGCGCCCCAGGCGCGCTTGAAGGCGCGCAGGCCGTCGTTGCCGAGGTCGGTGCGCCCGAAGTCGAGCGTCTCGTAGCCGGATTCGCAGGCCCAGCGGATCGCCTCGGCGAACAGCAGGTTGTTCGGCCGCTTGGAGAGGCTGCGCGAGTCCGAGGCGCCGTACTTGTAGGTGACCGTCCCCTTGAAGGTGAGGAAGACGGCGGCGGCGATCGGCTCGCCGTCGTCGAGGACGAGCATCACGAAGCCGAGGCCCCGCTCGAAGAGCCGCTCGAAGCGGCGGATGAAGCGCTTCGGCTGCGTCGGCACGCCCTGCCGACGGCGGGTCTGCAGGTGCAGGGCGTAGAAGGCGTCGAGCGCCGCCACGTCGGTTCGGCGCTCGACCCGGAGCCCTTCGCGCCGCGCCTTCTTGACGCCGCGCCTGATCTGCGACTTCGAGAAGCGCTGCTCGACCTCCGCCGGATCCGCCGCCAGCGGCAGCAGGTGGCGGTAGAAGCTGGGCCGGACGTGCGCCCCCGGAGCGCCGGGGAGCGGCGCGTGGACGGTCAGCTCGAGGCCGCTGCCGGCCGCCCGCTCGGCGAGCGCGCGGCCGAGCGCGCCGACGATCGCCGGATCGGCGTCAGGGGCGGCGACGGGTGCGCAGACGTCGGAGAAGGGGATCGACACGAGCCGCCTTCCGGTCAGCCGGCTCTCCACCCGCGCGACCGGGATCCCGGCTTCGATGCCGCCCCCGTTCCCCACGCAGCAGGCCTCGAGCTCATAGCCGTACTGGGCACGCAGCAGCTCCAGCCACAGCGGGTGGTGGAAGGCTTCCGCCGCGGGACTGCGCTCGATCAGCCGCCGCCAGGCCGGATCCGCGATCGGGTCGATCGTCACGGCGGTCGCGTTCATGCCACCACCGCCTCCGCCGGGGGCGTCGCGCGGTCGGTCGCCGCCCGCGCCCAGAGCTCGAGCGTCAACAGCGCCCAGAGCCGGCGGCCGTGGTCCTCGCCCGCGCGGTGCCGGTCGAGCAGCGCCTCGACCCCCTCGGGTCGCAGCCAGCCGCGCTCGACGCTCTCGCGGTCGAGCAGCACCTCGCGCGCGAAGGGCGCGAGGTCACCGCGCAGCCAGCGGTCGACGGGCAGCTCGAAGCCGCGCTTCGGGCCGTCGAGCACCTCGTCGGGCAGCCAGCCGCGCAGGGCGCCGCGCAGGCCGATCTTGCGCCGCGCGCCGCGCGCCTTCTGGGCCGTCGGCAGCGACGCGGCGAGCTCCATCAGCTCGTGGTCGAGCAGCGGCGAGCGCGCCTCGAGCGAGAAGGCCATCGTCGCGATGTCGATCTTGGTCAGCAGGTCACCGGGCAGGTAGACGGTCGCGTCGACCTCGAGCAGCTGGTCGAGCAGCTCGTGGCCGCTGGCTTCGCGCCAGGGGCCGAGCAGAGCCTCCGCGGCCGCCGAAGGCGCCATCTCGGCGGCGAGCTCCGGCGTGTAGAGGGCGGCCCGCTCGCTCGCGCCGAAGACGCCGACCTGATCGAGGTAGCGACTCTGCCGGTCGCCGCCGAGGCGGCCGGCGAAGCGCCGCACGCGGCTGCGCAGGGCCCGCGGGTCCGGCGGGCGGCCCAGCAGCCCGGCCGCCGCGCCGAGCGCGTCGCGCAGCCCCGCCGGCAGAACTTCGAGCCGCGCCGCCAGGATGTTCGAGCTGTAGCGCTGGTAGCCCGCGAAGCTCTCGTCTCCGCCGTCGCCGTTGAGCGCGACCGCGACGTGCTCGCGGGCGAGCTGGGCGAGGTGGAAGCAGGGCAGCGCCGAGTGGTCGCCGAACGGCTCTCCGTAGTGGCGAGCAAGCTTCGGAAGCATCTCGACCGCGTCGGGCTCGACGACGAGCTCGTGGTGCTCGGTGGCGAAGCGCTCGGCGACCAGCCGCGCCCGCGGCAGCTCGTCGAAACGCTCGTCGGCGAACCCGATCGAGAACGTCTTCACCGGTTGGGAGGACTGTTCGGCCATCGCCGCGACGACCGCCGAGGAGTCGATCCCACCGGAGAGGAAGGCGCCGACCGGGACGTCGGCGACCATCCGCCGCCGCACCGCCGCGCGCAGCGAGGAGCGGATCTCCTCGTGCAGCTCGCGCTCGCCGGCGAAGCGCTGCTTGGCCGCGTAGTCGAGCCGCCAGTAGCGCTCGATCGTCGCCGTCCCGTCCGCGTAGACGAGGCGGTGCGCCGGGGGCAGCTTGGCGACGCCCCCGAAGATGCTGCGCGGGGCCGGGACGTACCCGTAGGCGAGGTAGGCGTCGAGCGCCTGCGGGCAGATCCCGCGCGGGACCTCGGGGTCCTGGAGCAGCGCCGGCAGCTCGGAGGCGAAGCTGAGCGCGCCGTCGCGCAGGTTGTAGAAGAGCGGCTTCTTGCCGATCCGGTCGCGGGCGAGCAGCAGGCGCCGCCGCCGGCTGTCCCAGAGGGCGAAGGCGAACATCCCGTGCAGGCGCGCGATGCACTCGACGCCGAGCTCCTCGTAGAGGTGCGCGATCACCTCGGTGTCGCCCCGCGTCGCCAGCCGGTGGCCGCGGCCGGCGAGCTCGCGGCGCAGCTCGGCGTAGTTGTAGATCTCGCCGTTGAGCACGACCGTGACAGTTCCGTCCTCGTTGCTCACCGGCTGGTCGCCGGTCGCCAGGTCGATCACCCGGAGGCGCTGGATGCCGAGGCCGACGCCGTCGTCCAGGCGCAGGCCGCGCTGGTCGGGCCCGCGGTGCTCCTGGGCGGCGCACATCGCGGCGATCGTCTGCTCGGCGACGGCCCCGCCGCCGGCCCGCGCCTGGCCCGCGATCCCGCACATCAGCCCGTCGCCGCGCGCGTGGCCAGCGGCAGCTTGGCGCGGATGCGGCCGCGCAGCTCGCGCCGCACGGTGCGCCGGAACTCCTCGTCCTCGACCCGCGGGGTGCGCCGCGACGCGGCCCTGACGTAGCCGTAGAGGAATGCCAGGCCGGAGAGGCCGAGCGGCCTCGACGCCGCCACCTTCAACGAGCGCGCCGTCACCCAGTAGGCCGGGAAGCGCGCGATGTAGGCGGACGCGCCGTAGCGCGCGCGGCCGCGCAGGGTGCCGTCGGCGCTCGCCCAGGGACGGTGGTGGATCGCCACGAGGTCGGCGAAGGTGCGGGTGCGGAAGCCGCGCATGCGGGCGGTCGTCTCGTCGATGACGTCCCAGCTGAGCCGCTCCTCGATCCCGCCGATCGCCTCCAGGCACTCGCGCGAGTAGCACTTGAGCGCGCCGTTGACGTGATGCTCGCCGGGCACGCGCTCGAGCCGCCACCTGCCGCGCACGAGCTCGCGCCGCAGGCCGCCCGCCATGCCGAGCCGCGGGTCGGAGGCGAACTCGGCGAGGATGCGCTCGAAGTAGCCGGTCGGCAGCTCCATGTCGCCGTCGAGCTTGGCGATGTGCGTGTAGTCGCGCCAGCCGGCGCTCGCCAGGCCGAAGTTGAAGGTGCGCGGCGCCGCCGCGGAGGCGAGCCGGTCGCGCGGGTCGGCGAGCGGCGGGTGCGCGGGCGCGCGCAGCGGCGTGATGAAAGGGATCTCGCGCGCGAGGCGGGTCGCGAGGGCGTGGGTGTCGTCGGTCGAGTGGTCGTCGACGATCAGCCAGCGATCCGGCGTGCGGGTCTGCGCGGCGACCGCGCGTGCCACGCGCTCCAGATGCCCGGTCTCGTTGCGGACCGGCGAGATGACGAGAAGGCGTCGATCCATCACCCTGGTCAACGCATGCGGACGGGCTCGACTTGCGGTTGTCGCGGCGCTCCGAAAGCGTGCGCCGCCCTCGGCCGTTGACCCTGCATGAGGCCCGCGCACACCGCGACCGAGGAGCTGTCCGGGGAGGGCTTCGGCGCCGCGCACGGCGCGGTCGAGGACCCGTGGCTGAAGCGGGCCCTGCTGGGTCTGGTGCCGGGACCGCGCCGCCATCGCCTGCTCGGGGCCCTGCGCGGCGCCCGCTACCGGGGAGAGGCGGTCGAGTGCCCGTGCTGCGGCTCGAGCTCGGCCCGCTTCCTCCCGCACCGCGGCCGGCAGCGGGCGAAATGCCCGCGCTGCGGATCGCTCGAGCGCCACCGCGTGCTCTGGCTCTTCCTCGAGCGCGAGACCGACCTCTTCGAGCGCCCCGGGTCGCTGCTCCACATCGCGCCCGAGTACGCGCTCCAGCAGCGGCTCTCGCGGCTGCCGGGTCTGCGCTACCTGAGCGGCGACCTGGATTCGCCGCTCGCCGACCGCGAGCTCGACGTGATGGAGCTGCCGTTCGCGGAGGGGAGCTTCGACTTCCTGATCTGCAATCACGTGCTCGAGCACGTCGCCGACGACCGCCGCGCGCTCGCCGAGATCCACCGGGTGCTCGCGCCCGGCGGCTGGGCGATCCTGATGTGCCCGGTCGACGGCCGGCGGGCGACGACGCTGGAAGACCCGGCGGCGACCACACCCGCGGAGCGCCACCGCCGCTTCGGCCAGGCCGACCACCTGCGCCTCTACGGCCGCGACTACGCCGACCGGCTCGCCGGGGCCGGCTTCGAGGTCCGCCGCGAGCGCTACGTCGATGCCTGCGACAGCTCCTCCGTCGCCCGCTTCGGCTTGCGCCGCGAGGGCGACGAGGCGTTCGGCGAGGAGGACGTGTTCCTCTGCGTCAAGCCGGGGTCGCCGGGCCCCCGGGCCCAGCGCAACGCCTCGCGCCCGCGGCCCGCGGCGAGGAACGCCGCCGCGTAGGCGGCGGTCACGAGCAGGCCTCCGGCGACCAGCGTCGGCCACCACGACGCGCCGACCGCCAGCGCCGCCGCGGCGACGGCCACGCCCGCCGCCGCGGCGGCTACCACCGGGCGCAGCGCGCGCGCGAAGCTGCCGAGGTGGATCCCCGACCGGGCCAGCAGGCGGGCGTTGAGCGGCAGCACGAGCGCCGCCGCGATCGCCCCCTGGCCGATCGCCACCCCCTCGATCCCACCGAGCCGGGCGGCGATCGGCAGGCCCACGGCGAGCGCCGCCAGCCAGGCCAGCTGCACCCGCACCAGGGCCCCGGCCCGTCCCACCGCGATCAGCAGGTCGTAGCAGAGCTCGAGCACGACGCGCAGCGCTCCGAGCAGCGCCAGCCACTGCAGGGCGACGACGGCGGGCAGCCACCTCTCGCCGTAGAGGACGCCGACCAGGGGGGTCGCGAAGGCGGCGATCAGGACCCCGCCCAGGACGGCGACGCCGCCGGCCAGCGTGAGGCTGCGGGCGAACGCCCGCTCGAGCTCGGGCCCGTCGCCGGCGAGGCGCGAGAAGGCCGGCAGCGAGACCTGGCGGATCGAGATCGAGAGCAGGTTCCAGGGCCAGTTGGCGACGTTGAAGGCGAGCGCGTAGAAGCCGAGGGCGCCGACCCCGAGCACGCGGCTGACGACGACCGAGTCGACGTTGACGATCGCCAGCAGCAGCACGCTGGTCAGCGCCGGGGGCAGTCCGACGCGGAGGAGCTCCAGCGCGGTCTTCCGGTCCCAGCCGGGTCGCGGGCGTTCGGGGGCGAGCCAGAGGATGATCGCGGTCGCGACGCCGTTGGAGATCGTGAGGCCGGTGGCGAGCCCGAGCGCGCCGTGGTTCACCGCGAGCAGGATCCCGATCGGCGAGCCGACGAGGAAGCCGACGAGCTGCGCGATCGCCCGCCTGCGCTGCTGGAAGGCGCGCATCAGCAGCGCGTTGGGAATCGTCGATATCCCGTCGAGGAGGATGCCGAAGGAGAGCACGCGGATCGGCCCGGTCGCCTCCGGGGCGTTCAGCAGCGAGGCGATCAGCGGGGCGCCGAGGAACATCAGGGCGAACCAGACGGCGCTGCTGGCGAAGGAGCAGCTGATCGCCGTCGGGGCGATCCGCTCGACCGCCCGCTGCCAGCGGATCACGGCGACGCTGAGCCCGGCCTCGTTCATGCTGAGCACGATCGTCATCACCAGCAGGGCGGCGGTATAGGAGCCGAACTCGTCCGGGGTCACCACCCGGGCGATGACCATCCCGGCTGCCACGTTGAGCAGGCGGGCGGTGCCGCTGTTGAACAGGCTCCAGGCCATCCCCCGGCGCGCGCGGGCGCCGAGCTGCTCGTTCGGCTGCTCCGACGGCGGCGGGGAGTCAGGCATGCCCGGCACCCGCCCGCCGCCCGTTCGAGCGGGCGCCCAGCGAGAGCAGCTCGGCGAGCAGCTCGGCCCGCGCCTCCCAGCTGTGCCCGGCGGCGAACTCGCGGCGCGCGGCGAGCAGGGCAGCCTCGCGCGGCCTCGCCGCCTCGCGCATCGTCGCGGCGGCGAAGTCGGCCGGGCCCTCGGCCAGCGAGACCAGCTCGGTGCGCAGCGAGCGCACGGCGGGCAGCGGCGTCGAGACCGCCGGCCTGCCGGCGGCGAGGTACTCGAGCGTCTTCAGCGGGAAGCTGTTGCGGTTGAACCGGTTGTCGGCGTAGGGGACGAGGCCGACGTCGATCGCCTTCAGGTAGGGCAGCAGGTGCTCGAAGCGCTTCGGGCCGGCATGGAAGACGTTCGGTCTCGTGAGCAGCGCCTCGAGGCGATCCGGCTCGAAGGACGGGTCGCGCGGGCCGACAAGCAGCAGCGAGGCCCCCGCGGCGACGACCGACTCCAGCAGGGCGAGGTCGGTGCGGGCGTTGAGGTGTCCGACGAAGCCGGCGACCGGCCGCGGAAGGTCGACGTCGGGCGGGTCCGGGGCGTCGTCGACCGCGGCGTAGAAGTCCGCGTCGCAGCCGTTCGGCAGGTAGGCGGCCTCCACGCCCCGAGCGCGCAGGTCCTCGGCCACCCCCTCGCTGACCGAGACGACCAGGTCGGAGCGCTCGGTGAGCCGGCGGTCGCCGGCCGCGAGCTGCTCCGCCGGGCGCCGCCAGAGCGGCGCCGCGGCCACCGGGTCGTCGCGCCACCAGTAGGCGCGCACGCGCTCCCCGCAGACGCCGTAGGCGTCGACGAACAGCCAGGTCGAGATCACCGCCTGGGCGCGCTCGGCGCCGCTCCGGTGCAGCGCGCGGCGCAACTGCCGCCGCGCGATCCGGTTGGTCAGCGGCAGCATCGCCGGCGTCATCGGCTTCGGCGGCACGAGGGGCGTGTAGCGGGTCAGGCCCGGCGCGATCCGGCGCAGCCTGGGTCGCTTCAGCGAGGGCGCCACCTCCGGTGCGTTGAAGCGGGTCAGGTGGGAGATCGGCGGGTCGACGTAGAGCACCGGCGCGTGCGCGGTCAGCCGTTCGGCCATGTGGCGGTCGGCCAGCTTCACCTCGTCCCAGTTGTTGGCCGCGCAGATGACGACGGGGTCGGCGGACTTCATGCGGCGACCCCCGCGAGGCGGGAGGCCTCGATGGCATCGCGGTGGCGCTTGCGGCGCGGGTCGTGGTTGTCGAGCTCGAGCCGCAGGGCGCGCGAGGCCACGCTCGCCGCCTCGCCCCAGCGTCGCGCCGGGCGCTGCTCGACGACGCTGCGGTAGATCCCGAGCTGGACGCCGTTCGCGCGTTCGAGCGAGAAGCGCGCGACGACGGTCTCGCGGCTGTAGCGGCCGAGCTCCTCGCGCCGCCGCGCGTTCTCGAGCAGCTCGCGCATCTGGGCGGCAAGCCACCCGCCGCCGGGGGCGCCGTCGCCGACCCCCCAGAGGCCGTGGCGGAGGAAGTAGTCGCGGCCCTCGGGGTCGAAGATCCGCGAGAAGCCCCTCTCGCCCTGCACGATCACCGGCTTGCCGGTCGCCATCGCGCGCAGCGACGAGCCGCCCATCCCGAGCACGAGGTCGGCCGCGGCATAGGCCGGGCGCGGGTCGGCCAGAGCGCCCGCGAAGCGGACCGCCTCGCGCCCGAGGCGGCGGTTGACCCGTCCCGCTCGCTTGCGCAGCGCCTCTCCGGCCGGTCCCTCGCCGACGATCAGCAGGGTCAGCGGCAGCTCCTCGCCGAGCAGGCCCGTCGCGTCGATCGCGTCGCTGAGGGCTTCCAGCTTCAGCTCCAGCGCCAGTCGCGAGACGGTGACCGCGAGCGGGGCGCCGGGGTCGATCCCGAGCTCGCGGCGCAGCGGCGCGCCGTCGGCCCGCGGCGAGTCCGCATCGGTGTCGACCGGCGGCTCGAGCGCCCAGACGGGGGCGCGGCGCCCGCGGGCCGCCTCCTCGGCGAGGGCGGCCGTGCCCATCACGAGGGGCACCGAGCGCGGCACGAAGGGGGACGGGGCCATCGAGAGGACGGTGCAGAGCAGCGGCACGCCGCCTGCGAGGTGGGCGCCGAAGTAGGCGTCGAGGCAGGGCGGCCACTCGTAGGCGTGGATCAGGTCGAGCCGGCGGCGACGGGCGAGGCGGGCCAGCTGGGCGATGCGCGACGGCGCCGGGCGGTAGCGCAGGGGGCGGGCCGGGACGAACTCCAGCCCGCGCGATTCGATCCGCTCGACCAGCGGCCCGGGCCTGCCGTAGACGACGACGTCGTGGCCGGCCGCCGCGGCGGCCGCGGCGAGGTCGATCGAGTTGATCTGGCTGCCGCCGATCTCGAGGCTGTGCGGGGCGACCAGCAGCCTCAACGGATCGCCTCCAGGGGTTGCGGCAGCGCGGCCGGGCGCGCCGGCGAGCCGTACCAGACCTCCCCGCCGGGGACCGGCCTGGTGAGGACCGAGCCCATTCCGACCAGCGCCCCGGAGCCAACCGAGACGTGCTCGCGCAGCAGCGCCCCGGCGCCGATGTAGGCGCCGGCCTCGATCGTCACCCCGCTGGCGACCCGGGCGCCGGCGGCGAAGGTGACGCCGTCCTCGATCGCGTCGTCGTGGGTGAGCACGACCGCGGGCATCATCGCGACGTGCCAGCCGAGCCGGATGTCGGCGGTGAGCACGCAGTTCGCGTGCACGACGGAGCCGGCGCCGACCTCGACCGAGCCGGCGACGACGGCCCGCGGATGGATCAGCGTCGCGTAGCGATCCAGGCGCAGGCCCAGCCGGGCGACGAGCCGCAGCCGGCGCAGGGGGTCGCGCGGCGAGGCGACGCAGACGACGATCCGCGCCTCGGGATACTCGGCCACCGCCGCGCACGGGCCGAGCACCGGCACGCCGAGCAGCTCCCGCCCGCGCAGCTCGGGGTCGTCGTCGAGCAGCCCGACGAGCTCCCAGGTGGGCGTGTCGCGATTGATCGCCCGGACCAGCTCGATCGTCTCCCGCGCAAACCCACCCGCTCCGATCAGGATCAGCGGCGTAGCCATGGACAACCGAAGAACGCCGCGTGCGGGGGCGTTCTTGCGGCTGCGCGGCGCCTACCAGTGCACGCCGGAGGGCTTGCGGTAGCCGATCGGACCTTCGCCCGACGGGTTGCAGCCGGCAGAGGCGCAGTTGCCGTCGGCGTCGAGGGTGACGGCGCCGGGGATGCCCCAGATGTTGTGCGCGAAGCTCGCCGCGGCGGCCGAGCCGTCCTGGGCGAAGCCGCCGTCGGGGTCGACGGCGATGTTGCGTTCGATCAGGTTGCCCGAGCCGGAGTCGCAGTCCCACTCGAAGCCGGGGAAGCCGTTGAAGGCGAGGCCGCCGTCGACCCAGGTGTTGCGGCGGATCGTGATGTTGGAGCGTGCGGTGCCGCCGGTGCCGAGGCCGCAGATCTCGGTCCGTCCCTGGGCGGTTTCGATCAGGTTGTTCTCGTAGACCAGGGAGCCGCTGCTGCCGCCGTGGATGTAGGTCGAGCCGGAGTTGTTGGCGACGCCGCCTTCGTAGTAGCCCTGATGGTGGATCCAGTTGTCGGTGATCCTGAGCCCTCTGTCGTTGCCCGTGATCTGGATGTTGTCGGAGTGCTCGCTGGAGCCCGGGTTGGCGCCGACGGGCCCGATCTCGTTGCGGTCGATCAGCACGTCTTCCCCGCCGACGCCCTGGAAGCCGTCGGCGGCGATGTCGTGCACGCGGTTGCCGACGAAGCGCAGGTGGTCGAGGTTGCCGTAGCAGCGGCAGCCGTAGCCGGTGTTGCCGGAGTCGTCGGCGATCGTCCAACCGATGTCGTTGCTTTCGATCGTCACGTCCCTGCTCGCTTCCGGCATGAAGATCAGCTGGTCTTCGACCCGATGGGCCTGCGTGCCGCCGATCACGCTGCCGATCACGCGGGTGCCGTTGGCGCGGCGGATTTCGATCGAGCGCAGGCGGGCGCCGCGGATCGTCAGATTGGAGGTTTCCTTGACCGTGACCCCGCCGAGCGCCTCGTCGCCTTCGCTGGAGATCGTCACGCCGGCGAGGCTGCCGAGGCCCTCCAGCCTGACGTCGCCGATCGCCGCCGTCACGCAGGCGCTGTTGCCCGCTTCGACCGCGTCGAGCAGCCGCGCGGACGAGGTCACCTCGACCTGTCCGACCTCGCAGCCGATCCGGCCGAGGGGCGAGAGGGGAGTTTCCGGCGGCGCCGCGGGCGGGCCCGGCGCCCCCGGTTGCGCCCCGCCCGCCTGCGGTTGCGCGCCCGCGGCCTGTCGGTCGAGGCGCTCGAAGAGGTCCCCGAGGCCGTCGCCGTCGCGGTCGCGGAAGGGTGAGATGCGCGCCTGCCGGCTCACGCACCGCCCGGCGCCGCAGACGGTGACCTGGACCCGCCCCCCGCGCACGGGGCGCCGGCCGCAACGGCGGCCGTTGCGAGGGACCACCGCGGCGAAGCGCCGCTTGCGGGCTCGGCTCCCGCGTAGCCGCAGCCCGCGGCAGCCGCCGGAGTAGCGCAGGCGCGCCCGCTGCCCGCGCGCGAAGCCGACCACGGCGATGCCGCGGCGCGGGTTCTCCCTGCTGACCGCCTGCGCCTTCAGCGTCCCGATCGCCGGCGCCTTCGGCGCCTCCACTGCGCGCATCACGCCGAAGATCAGCCCGCCGGCCGCCAGCCCGCCGAGCAGGACCGCGCCGCTGTGCGCTGGCAGGCGGAGTCCCATGGGCTCACCGCAGGACAGCGGCCCCCACGGCGGTCTCGAACGCCTCGACGACGCGGTCCTGGGCGGCGTCGTCGAGCTCGTCGTGCAGCGGCAGCACCAGCGATCGCAGCGCCAGCTTCTCGGTGGCGGGAAGCGGCCCGTGCGGGTGGCCGGCGTAGGCCGGCTCGAGGTGCGCGGCCATGATTCCCCGGCGGCCCGAGACGCCCGCGTCCAGCATCCCCGCGAGGACCTCCACCGGCTCCGCCGGGCAGTCGTCGGGCAGCAGCACCCAGAAGGACTGGAAGTTGGTCTCCCCGTAGGGCGGGTCGGCGATCGTGCGCAGCCCCGGGACGCCCGCCAGCAGCTCCCGGTAACGGCCGGCGCGCTCCCGTCGCCGCTCGACGATCCCGTCGAGCCGCCCGAGCTGGACCAGCCCGACGGCGGCCTGGATGTCGGTCAGCCGGTAGTTGAAGCCGGGCTCGAGGTAGGACTCGACGATCACCCGCGCCGCCTCCGCGCGCGCGGCGGCGTCCACGCTCATCCCGTGTTCGCGCAGACGCCGCCCGCGCGCGGCGCTCTCCCTGTCGGCGACCGCGAGCATCCCCCCCTCCCCGGTGGTCAGCAGCTTGCGCGGGTGGAAGGAGAAGGCGACCTGCGGCGAGTGCGAGCCGATCGGCGCGCCCCGGTAGGTCGCGCCGGCGGCGCAGGCGGCGTCCTCGACGATCGCGACGCCGAGCGGGTCGAGCAGCTCGTGCAGCGCGGCGACGTCGGCCGGGACTCCCGCCTGATGCACCGCCACGACCGCCTTCGTGCGGCCGGTGAGCCGCTCGCCGACGCTCGCCGCGGTGACGTTCTGGGTCTCCAGGTCGACATCCGCGAACACCGGGTTGGCGCCGGCGCAGCGCACCGCGTTGGCCGTCGCGATGAAGGAGAGCGAGGGGACGACGACGTCGTCGCCGGGGCCGACCCCGGCGAGCAGCAGGCCGAGGTGCAGCGCCGCCGTCCCGCTGGAGACGGCGATCGCGTCGGCCGCGCCGACGCGTGAGGCGAAGGCCTGCTCGAACTCGCGCACGCGGGGCCCCTGGGCGACCCAGCCGGAGGCGACCGCCGCCGCCGCCGCGTCGGCCTCCTCCTGCCCGATCGTCGGGCGCATGACCGGGATCGCGTTCATCGGGGCGGTGGGGTCGGCACCGCGACCAGCGGTTCCGCTCCGCTCTCCGCGCGCGGCACCGCGTCGCCCCTGCCGGGGCCGATGTACTCGAGGCCCAGCTCCTCGATCGCATCGGGCTCCCAGAAGCGCCGCCCGTCGAGCACCGCGCGCAGCCCGCCGTCGCGCAGCGCGGCGAGGTCGAGCTCGCGATAGGACGAGTGCCCCGTGGCGAGGACGAGCGCCAGTGGCCGCCAGGCGGGCGAGGCCGGGTCCCAGGGCGCGAGCCGGTGCCCCTCCAGCTCGGCCTCGCCGAACAGCGGATCGTGGACGCGGACGTCGGCGCCGTGGGCGCGCAGCGCCGCGTCGATCTGGAAGGTCGGCGAGCAGATGTGCTCCTTGACGTCGGGGCGGAAGCCGAAGCCGAGGATCCCGACGCGGACGCCTTCGAGCCCGCCGAGGCGCCGCTTCAGGCGCGCCGCCAGCCGCTCCGGCTGCTCGTCGTTGACCCGCCGCGCGCCGCTGATCAGCGAGGCGTCGATCCGGCGCCGCTCGGCGTCGCGGATCAGGAAGTGGGGATAGACCGGCGTGCAGTGCCCGCCGACGCCGATCCCCGGGGAGAGCAGCGCGCACTCGCCGTCGGTGTTGGCGGCGTCGAAGAGGCCGGCGCTGTCGAGGCCGGTGTCCTCGGCATAGCCGGCGAGCTGGTTTGCGAGCGCGATGTTGACGTCGCGGTAGATCATCCCGGCGAGCTTCACGAACTCCGCCGCCTCGAGCGTCTCGACGTCGATCACCGGCGCCCCCAGGTAGTCGCTGTAGAAGGCGGCCGCGCGCGCCGCGGCGCGCGCGTCGAGGCCGCCGACGATCTTCGGCGTCTCGTCCAGGTGGCGCATCACGAAGCGGCTCTTCACCCGCTCGGGCGAGTAGGCGACGGAGAGCTCGTCGCCGGGCTCGAGCCCGCCCTCGGCGAGGACCGGCACGAGGCGCCGCCGCGTCGTGCCGACCGGCACCGTCGTCTCGTAGACGACCAGGGTTCCCGGCCGCGCGCCGCGGGCGATGTCGCGCGATGCGTCTTCGAGGTTGGAGAGGTCGGCCTCGCGCCGCTCGGTCAGCACGGCGGGCGCGATCACGACGACGACGTCGCTCTCGGCCGCCGCCGCCGCCGTGTCGGTCGTGGCGCGGAGGCGGCCGGCCCGCAGCACCTCGCCGAGCAGCTCGACCACGCCGGGCTCGTCGATCTCGGGCCGTCCCGCCTCGATCGCCGCGACCACCCGCGGGCTCTTGTCGCATGCCCAGACCGTTGCCCCGCGCGAGGCCATCCAGACGGCGATCGGCAGCCCCATCTTGCCGGCGCCGACGACGCTGACGTTCACGGCGCCACCCCGGCGGCGAGGTCGTCGCGGGTCCACTCGATCGTCCGCGTCAGGCCCTCGGCCAGGGGGACGCTAGGGGCGAACCCGAGCAGCCGCCGGGCCTTGGCGATCACGGGCGTGCGGTAGGCGACCTCGGCGCGTTCGACGTCGCCGCGCTCGACCCGGCTCGCGGGAGCGAGCGAGGCGACCAGCTCCGCCAGCCCGGTCGTGTCGACCCGGGCGTCCGGGTTGCCGATGTTGAAGATCTCCCCGGCCGCCCCGCCGGACTCGAGCGTCCGCAGGGCCGCGTCGACGAAGTCGTCGACGTAGCACCATGCCCGCACGGCGCTGCCGTCGCCGTAGACCACGAGCGGCTCGCCGCGCAGCGCGGCGAGGCAGAAGTTGCGGATCGCGCCCTCGCCCGTCTGGCGGGGTCCGTAGACGTTGAAGGGCCGCAGCACCGTGGCGGCGAAGCCGTGCGCCTCGCCGCCGCGCAGGACGAGGTGCTCGCCGGCCAGCTTGCTCGTCGCGTAGACCCAGCGCCGGTCGGAGGAGGGGCCGATCGCGCAGGGCGAGAGCTCGTCGACGTCGTGGGCCTCCGGGCCGTGCACCTCGCTGGTCGAGAGGTAGACGAGGCGCGGCGTGCCGGCGGCGACCACCGCGTCGACGACGCCGGCGGTGCCGTCGATGTTGACGCGCAGCGTCGTCTCCGGTTCCGCGTAGTAGCTCGAGACGCCGGCGATCGCGGCGAGGTGGAAGACCGCGTCGGCGCCGCGAACGAGGTCGAACACGGCGTCGCGGTCGCGGATGTCGCCCTCGACGAGCTCGACGTTGGGGTGGTCGGCGATCGCCGTGCCGGCCAGCGAGTTGCGGCGCAGGTTGTCGAACAGCACCAGCTCGGCGTGCTCGGCGAGCCGCTCGGCCAGGTGGGAGCCGATGAAGCCGGCACCGCCGGTTATCGCGTAGCGAGGCAGTCCGCTCATCGGGGCCTCAGGCGGTCGCGCCGCTCCCCAGCGCCGCGCCCCCGCTCTCCCCGCCGCTGTTGACCAGTACGTCCTGGGGGATGTGGACCGGCTGGCCGCCGCAGGCGAAGGAGCGCTCCAGCGCCTCCAGCGCCAGCACGACATGCAGCCCGAACTCGGCGCTCGATCGGGGGGTCGTCCCCTCGCGGATCGCGCCGGCGAAGTCTTCGAGCTCCAGCGCCAGCGGCTCGGTCGCGTCGATCCGCGGCGAGACGATGTCGCCGGCGCGGTAGCTGGCGCGGTACTCGCCGAAGTTGGCGGGCTCGTCGAACTCCAGGCCGCGGTCGTAGACCTTGACCGACTCGTCTGCCTCGCTGTCGTCGTACTGGACCATCCGGTCGCTGCCGACGATCAGCATCTGGCGCAGCTTGCGGGGCGCCAGCCAGGAGAGCTGGACGTTTGCCTGCGTGTCGCCCGCGAAGGTGAGCGTGAGGAAGGCGGTCTCGGGGACGCCGGCCTGGAAGACGCTGCGCCCGCTCGCGGTCGCCTGCACGACCGGCCTGCCCAGCCAGTGCAGGAGGATCGAGAGGTCGTGCGGCGCCAGGTCCTGGACGACGCCGGCGGGTTGGTACTTGCCCAGGTTCATCCGCGAGGAGGTGACGAAGTAGATCTCGCCGAGCACCTCTTCGCGGATCAGCTCGTCGACCTTGTTGACGGCGGGGCTGTAGAGGAAGGTGTGGCCGGGCATCAGCACGCGGTCGACCTCGCGGGCCAGCTTGATCAGCTCGACCGCCTCGACGGAGCTGACCGCCAGCGGCTTCTCCACCAGGACGTGCTTGCCGGCTTCGAGGGCGCGCCGGGCGAGCTGATGGTGAGTGGCGGGTGGGGTGGCGACGGCGACCGCGTCGAGGCGCGGGTCGGCCAGCATCGCGTCGAACTCGCGCTCGACCCTGACCTCGCGATAGCGGGACTTGAAGTCGGCGATGCGACCCTCGTCGAGCTCGCAGAGGCCGATCAGGCGGAAGTCCTGCGAGTCGGCGATGTTGCGGGCCAGGTTGGGGCCCCAGTAGCCGTAGCCGACGACGCCGAAGCCGAGCTTCCCGGAGGTGGGGAGGCGGCCGTTGCCGTTTGCCTGCATGGTCGGGTCGAAGTTCATCTCGGGCAAGCAACGAGCTGTGCCTGGGGTCGCTTGCATGGCGTTCTCCGCTCCGGGCTGAAAAAAGAACTAGGCCGTCGCGGAAATTTGGGCGGCGGGCATCCGTTCGGTTGGCGATGGACGGGAAGCGAAAGCGCCTGCTGGCCGCCTGCGCCGCGCTCTGCGCCGCCGGCCTCCTCGCCTACCTGACCGCGGCGGCGCTCGACCGCGGCGCGGCGCGGGACGGCGCCGGGCCGCTCGCCGGGCCGCTCGCCGGGGCGCCGGTCGGGGTCGAGGGCGCGGAGCTGATGGCGCGATCCGTCGACCGCGCCGACCGCGGCGGCGCCGGTCGCCTGCTGGCGCTCGCCGGTGGCCGCGCGCGAGCGCTCGAAGGCGACCTCTCCTGCGAGCGCGTCTACTACGCCGCCGGCCGCGGCCTCTGCATGCGGGGCGCCGAGGGGGGCGGCTACGAGGTGACGATCTTCGACTCCTCGATGCGTCCGCTGAAAACCCTGCCGCTCGCCGGCCTGCCCTCGCGGGCGCGCGTCTCGGCCGACGGCCGCTACGGCGCGACCACCGTCTTCGTCGACGGCCACGCCTACGAGAAGCCGGGCGGCTTCTCCACCGTGACGACGCTCTACGACATGCACAGCGGCGCGAGCCTGGGCAACCTGGAGGGATTCGCGGTGCGCAAGAGCGGGCGGAAGTTCGAAGCCGCCGATTTCAACCTCTGGGGCGTGACCTTCTCCCGCGCCGACCCCGACCGCTTCTACGCGACCCTGCACACCGGTCCGCACTATTACCTTGTCGAGGGGAGCGTCTTCGGACGCACGCTCCGCGTCCTGCGCGACGGCGTCGAGTGCCCGTCGCTCTCGCCGGACGGAAGGCGGATCGCCTTCAAGAGCCGCTTCGCCCACGATCGCTGGCACCTCAGGGTGCTCGACGTCGAGACGCTGCGCGACCACCCCGTCGCCGAGCGCCGCTCGATCGACGACCAGGCCGAGTGGCTCGACGACCGCACGCTCGTCTACTCCGACGGGCTCGACCTCTTCACCGTGCCGGCCGGCGGCGGAGGAGCGCCGCGGCTGATCCTGCGGGGCGCCTCCTCGCCGGTCGCGCTGGGCACGGCCCACGATGCGCGGCGGAAACCCGGCTCCCCCCAGTCTCAGCCTGTGGTTGAGGGTTAGAAGAGACGCATTGCCCAGGGGCGCGAAAAATCGTCGGGAGGTCCGTCGTTCCTCTCAGGTGACCGGTCCCCGCGCAGGTGTCCTTCTCGCGTTCGCCGTCGCCGTCCTGTGCGGCTTCGCGCTGCGCCCCGCGACGGCGATGGCCGGCCCCTGCGACCCGCCGAACAACGAAATCGTCTGCGAGAACTCGAAATCCGGCAACCCGGAAAGCGAATGGGACGTCGACGGCGCGGGCGACCCGAGCATCCAGGGGTTCGCCACCGACATCAGCGTCGACCGCGGCGAAACGATCAGCTTCAAGGTCGACACCAACTCGACCAAATACCGGCTCGACATCTACCGCATGGGGTACTACGGCGGCGACGGCGCCCGCAAGGTCGCCACCGTCGCCGGCACTCCGCACTCGCAGCCCGCCTGCGAAGAAGAAGCCTCGACCGGCCTGATCGACTGCGGCAACTGGGCCGTCTCGGCTTCCTGGGAAGTGCCCTCGACCGCCGTCTCGGGCATCTACTTCGCCCACCTCGAACGCGAAGACAAATCCTCCGAAGGCAGCCAGATCGTCTTCGTCGTCCGCGACGACGAAAGCGAATCGGAACTGCTCTTCCAGACCTCTGACACCACCTGGGAGGCCTACAACGAGTACGGCGGCAACAGCCTCTACACCGGCGACCCGGGGGAAGACCCGGGACGCGCCTACAAGGTCAGCTACAACCGGCCGCTGACGACGCGCGGCACCGGCGCGCAGGACGCTCCATTCAACGCCGAGTACCCGATGGTCCGCTGGCTGGAGCGCAACGGCTACGACGTCAGCTACTTCACCGGGGTCGACAGCGACCGCCGCGGCGGCGAGATCCTCAACCACAGGATCTTCCTCTCGGTCGGCCACGACGAGTACTGGTCGGGGACGCAGCGCGCCAACGTCGAAGCGGCGCGCGAAGCCGGCGTCAACCTCGCCTTCTTCAGCGGCAACGAGGTCTTCTGGAAGACGCGCTGGGAAGACAGCATCGACGGCTCCGGCACCGACCATCGCACGCTCGTCTGCTACAAGGAGACGCACGCGAACGAACCGCTCGACCCCGAGGACCCGGGCACCTGGACGGGGACCTGGCGCGACCCGCGGTTCAGCCCGCCGGCCGACGGAGGGCGGCCGGAGAACGAACTGACCGGCACGATCTTCGCCGTCAACGTCGGCACCACGGCGATCGAAGTGCCGGCGAAGTACTCCTCGCTGCGGATCTGGCGCAACACCGACATCGCCGACCTGGAACCGGGCGAAACGGCGACCCTGGGCGAAGACACGCTCGGCTACGAGTGGGACGAAGACGCCGAGAACGGCTTCCGGCCCGCGGGCCTGGTTCCGCTCTCCTCGACCACCGACGAAGTGCCGCAGCGGCTGGTCGACTACGGCAGCACCTACTCGCCGGGCGAGGCCACCCACCACCTGACCCTCTACCGGGCCGAAAGCGGGGCGCTCGTCTTCGGCGCCGGGACCGTGCAGTGGCCCTGGGGCCTCGACGACCACCACGACCGCGGCGAAGAGGAAGTCGACTCGCGCATGCAGCAGGCGACCGTCAACCTGTTCGCCGACATGGGGGCGCAGCCGGCGACGCTGCAGGCCGGCCTCGTCGCGGCTGCGCAGACGACCGACTCGACCCCACCGACGGTGGCGATCACCAAGCCGGCCGCGGAAATCGAAGTCCAGAGCGGCCAGCCCTACACGATCGAAGGCAGCGCATCGGACTCCGAAGGCGAGGGCCAGGAAGGCGGCGTCATCGGCGCGGTCGAAGTGTCGGTCGACGGCGGGGAAAGCTGGCATCTCGCCGACGGCGCCGCGAGCTGGAGCTACACGTGGACGCCCGAAGAGCTCGGCGCGACGACGATCCTGGCGCGCGCGACTGACGACAGCGCCAACCTCGGGGCCAGCGCCGAAGTCGACGTCGAAGTCACCGCGCAGGCCTGTCCCTGCTCGATCTGGGACCCCTCCTTCGAAGCTCCGCAGGACTCGGACTCCAACGCGATCGAACTGGGCGTCAGGTTCCGCTCCGAGGTGACCGGCTACGTCAGCGGCATCCGCTTCTACAAGACCAGCGGCAACACCGGGACCCACGTCGGTCGCCTCTGGACGGCGAGCGGCGAACAGCTCGCCCAGGTCACCTTCACCGGCGAGTCCGGCTCCGGCTGGCAGCAGGCCGAGTTCGACACCCCGGTCGAAATCCAGGCCGACACCACCTACGTCGCCTCCTACTACGCGCCGTTCGGCCACTACGCCTCGGTCGAGGACTACTTCACCCTGGTCGGCTACGACAACCCGCCCCTGCACGCTCTCGCCGACGGCGTCGACGGGGCGAACGGGATCTACAAGTACGGCTCCTCCGGCGGCCTGTTCTCCGACGGCGGGCCCAACACCTTCCACTCCGAGAACTACCTGGTCGACGTCTCCTTCGAAAAGAAACTCGTGCCGGACACGACGCCGCCGACGATCGGCAGTCGCACCCCCGTCGACGGGGCGACCGAAGTGCCCCCCGAAGTGAGCCCGAGCGCCTCCTTCGACGAGGCGATGGACCCCGCGACCGTCGACGGGACGACGGTCGAGCTGGAAGACTCGCTCGGCACCCCGATCCCCGCCACCGTCAGCTACGACGCCGGTCAGCGCAGGGCGACGATCGAACCGAGCGAAGCGCTCGACTACTCGACTACCTACACCGCCACGGTCAGGGGCGGGCCGGGTGGCGTCGCCGACCTCGCCGGCAACCACCTCGCCGCCGACTCGAGCTGGTCCTTCAGCACGGCGCCGCCGCCGCCGGCGCCCCCGGACGAAGGCCCCGGCGGGCCGATCCTGGTGATCGCCGGCAGCGGCAACGCGTTCAGCCGCTACTACGACGAAATCCTGCGGTCGGAAGGGCTCAACGAGTTCACGGCGACCGACATCACCAACGTCACGCCGTCGCTGCTGGACGAATACGACGTCGCGATTCTCGGCGACGTCCCGGTCAGCGTCAGCCAGGCGCAGACGCTGACGAGCTGGGTCGAAGCGGGCGGCAACCTGATCGCGATGCGCCCCGACGGCAAGCTGGCGGGGCTGCTCGGGCTCAGCCCGGCCGGCGGGTCGCTGGGCAACGCCTACCTGAAAGTCGACACCGGGACGGCGCCCGGCGCCGGTATCGTCGGCCAGACGATCCAGTTCCACGGCGCCGCCGACCGCTACACGACCGCCGGGGCGCAGACGATCGCGACGCTCTACTCCGACGCCTCGACCTCGACCGCCAACCCGGCGGTGACCATGCGGGAAGTGGGGGAAAACGGGGGTCACGCCGCGGCCTTCACCTACGACCTGGCGAAGTCGGTCGTCTACACGCGCCAGGGCAACCCCGCGTGGAACGAAGAAGAGCGCGACGGGATCAGCCCGGTGCGCTCCGACGACCTCTTCTACGGCGCCAAGGAAGGCGACGAACAGCCCGACTGGGTGAATCTGGACAAGGCCGAAATCCCGCAGGCGGACGAGCAGCAGCGGCTGCTGACCAACCTGATCGAGCGGATGAATCTCGACCGCAAGCCGCTGCCGCGCTTCTGGTTCCTGCCGGAAGACCACAAGGCCGCTGTGGTGATGACCGGCGACGACCACGGGAACAACGGCACGACCGGCCGCTTCGAACACCTGAAGTCGCTGGACCCGTCCGGCTGCGTGGTCTCGAAATGGGAATGCGTGCGGTCGACGTCCTACATCTACCCGAACACCCCGATCACCGACGCCAAAGCCGCGGCCTTCGTCGGCGAGGGCTTCGAGATCGGAGTCCACATCACCACGGGCTGCCGCAACTGGGACGACGAAGAAGACCTGGAAAACGTCTACTCGGGCCTGCTCGACGAATTCGCCGAAAAATTCCCCAGCCTGCCGGCGCCGGCGACGAACCGGATGCACTGCATCGTCTGGAGCGACTGGGCAACGCAGCCGAAAGTCGAGCTGAAGGACGGGATCCGGCTCGACACCACCTACTACTACTGGCCGGCGAAATGGGTGCAGGACCGGCCTGGCATGTTCACCGGATCGGGCATGCCGATGCGCTTCGCGAACCTCGACGGCTCGCTGATCGACGTCTACCAGGCGCCGACGCAGATGACCGACGAGTCCGAACAGACCTACCCGTTCAACGCCGAAGTCCTGCTCGACAACGCGCTCGGCTCGAAGGGGTACTACGGCGCCTTCGTCGCAAACATGCACAACGACAAAGTCGAATCGCCGGAAGCCGACGCGATCGTCGCCGCGGCGCAGGCGCGCGGCGTGCCGGTGATCTCGGCGCGCCAGCTGCTGACCTGGCTCGACGGCCGCAACCAGTCCTCGTTCGGCGCGATCGAATGGTCCGGCGACGACCTCAGCTTCACGATCAGCCCGGGCGCCGGCGCGAGCGGCCTCCGCGCGATGGTGCCGGTCGAAGCCGGGATCGGCTCGCTGGAAGGGATCGAACGCGAAGGGACGCCGGTCGCGACGACGACCCGCACGGTCAAGGGGGTCGAATACGCCTTTTTCGACGCGACCGCGGGCGGCTACACGGCCACCTACAAGAACGAAGAGCTGCCCGAAATATCGAACGTGCAGACGGAAGCGGCGAACGACGGCACCGCCACGGTCAGCTGGGAGACGAGCAAGCCGGCGGACTCGAAGGTCGAATACGGGACGAGCGCCGGCGCGCTCGAATCGAGCGTCAGCGACCCGGCCCTGCTGACCTCGCACAGCCTGCAGCTCTCAGGGCTCGAACCGGGCGCCACTTACTACTTCCGCGTCACCTCGGCCGACGGCGAAGCGAACTCGGTCACCGCGCCGGAATCGCCGCTCGCGCCGGGGACCTTCCAGACGCCGCCGGCCCCGCCGGCTCTGACCGCGACGGTTCCGGCTTCGCCGGCGAACCAGACCTCGCCGAAGCTCGTGGGCTCGGCGGGCGCCGGCACGACGATCGACGTCTACGCCGGCGCCGCCTGCCCGGGCTCACCGGTCGCCTCCGGCACGGCGGCCGAGCTGGAAGCCGGAATCACCGTCGAAGTCGCCGCCGACACGACGACCGCGCTGCGGGCCACGGCGAGCTCCGCGGCCGGCGCGTCGAGCTGCTCGGAACCGCTCTCCTATGTCGAGGACTCGACCGGCCCCGACACGCAGATCACGACCGCGCCGCCGGCGCTGACCGCGGAGGCGACCGCCGAATTCGCCTTCTCCGGCGACGACGGGGCCGGCTCGGGCGTCGCCTCCTACGAATGCAGGCTCGACGGCGGCGCCTGGGGCGCGTGCGAATCGGCGCAGGAATACGTCGAACTGGGCGACGGGAGCCACGAATTCCAGGTGAGGGCGGTGGATCAGGCCGGCAATGCCGACCCGGAACCGGCGAGCTCCGAATGGAACGTCGACGCCCAGGCTCCGGATACGAGCATCGGGACCCACCCGGCGGCCGTGTCTGCCGACGCCGAAGCCAAATTCGGCTTCTCCGGCGACGACGGCCTGGGCTCCGGCGTCGCCTACTTCGAATGCAGCATCGACGGGGCCGCCTGGGAACCGTGTGGCACTCCACGGATCTTCACCGGCCTCGGCGACGGGAGCCATGAATTCCAGGTCAAAGCGGTGGACAACGCCGGCAACGTCGATCCGAGTCCCGCCCCGTACACCTGGACCGTTGACACTGCTGCCCCAAACACCATCATCGAAACGAACCCGGAAGGCCTCGCCGACAGCGCGAAAGCCAAATTCACCTTCTCGGGCGATGACGGCTCGGGCTCGGGCATCGCCTCCTTCCAGTGCAGGCTCGACAGCGGCAGCTTCGAACCCTGCTCCTCGGGACAGGAATACACCGGCCTCGCCGAGGGAGCCCACACGTTCGAAGTCAAGGCGATCGACAACGCGGGCAACGCCGACGCCAGCCCGGCGACGTTCGCCTGGAGCGTCGACACCGAAGCCCCCGACACGACGATCGAAAGCGAACCGGCCGCCCTCGCCAACGCTGCGGCGGCCAAATTCACCTTCTCCGGCGAAGACCCCGGCGGCTCGGGCATCGCCTCCTACGAATGCAGGCTCGACAGCGGCAGCTTCGACGCCTGCACCTCGCCGCGGGAATACACGGAACTGGCCGAGGGTGCCCACAGCTTCGAAGTCAGGGCGATCGACAAAGCCGGCAACGCCGACGCCAGCCCGGCCACCTACAACTGGAGCATCGACCTCACCGCCCCCACGGTGACGATCGACTCGCTGTCCAAATCCCTGCTGAAGGCGGGGGAGAGCGCCGAACTGACCTGGCACGCCGACGAGAACGGCGGCTTCGAGCTGCGCAAGGGCGGCGCCGACTGTGCGACCGGCACGGTGATCGCCTCCGGTCCCTACACCGGCCAGCCCGCCCAGCACACCTCCGAAGTCAAAGCCTCAGACCTCGCCGAGGGCCCCAACGCCCTGCGCCTCTGCCTCGCCGACGCCGCCGGCAACCACGGCTCGGCGACGGCGAGCGTCGAAAAGGACACCGCGGCGCCGACGACCACTATCGAATCCGAACCGGCCGCCATCGCCAACACCGCCGCGGCCAAATTCACCTTCTCAGGCGACGACGCCTCCGGCTCCGGCGTCGCCTCCTTCCAGTGCAGGCTCGACAGCGGCAGCTTCGGCGCCTGCGAATCCCCGCGGGAATACAGCGGACTGGCCGAGGGCCCCCACGAATTCGCGGTCCGCGCGATCGACAAAGCCGGAAACGTCGACGGCAGCCCGGCGACGTTCGCCTGGAGCGTCGACACCATCGCGCCCGAGACGACGATCGATTCCCACCCCACCGCGTTTTCCGCCAGCGTCGACGCAGAATTCAAATTCAGCGGCAGCGACACGGGCTCCGGGGTCGGCATCTTCGAATGCCGCCAGGACTCGATCTCGCCCGGCGCCTGGCAGCCCTGCGTCTCGCCGCTCGTCTACTCCTCGCTCGCCCAGGGGACCCACAAATTCGAAGTGCGGACGGTGGACAAAGCCGGCAACCCCGACCCGGAACCGGCGAGCTTCGAATGGACGATCGACAGCCAGGCCCCCGAAACCACCCTCGACACCAACCCGGCCTCGCTGACCGACACCGCCACGGCCAAATTCACCTTCTCGGGCGACGACGCCTCCGGCTCGGGCGTCGCCTCCTTCCAGTGCAGGCTCGACGCCGGCGGCTTCGGCGCCTGCTCGCCCCCGCAGGAATACAGCGGCCTCGCCGAGGGCGCCCACAGCTTCGAAGTCAGGGCGATCGACAAAGCCGGCAACGCCGACGCCAGCCCGGCCACCTACAACTGGAGCATCGACCTCACCGCCCCCACGGTGACGATCGACTCGCTGTCCAAATCCCTGCTGAAGGCGGGGGAGAGCGCCGAACTGACCTGGCACGCCGACGAGAACGGCGGCTTCGAGCTGCGCAAGGGCGGCGCCGACTGTGCGACCGGCACGGTGATCGCCTCCGGTCCCTACACCGGCCAGCCCGCCCAGCACACCTCCGAAGTCAAAGCCTCAGACCTCGCCGAGGGCCCCAACGCCCTGCGCCTCTGCCTCGCCGACGCCGCCGGCAACCACGGCTCGGCGACGGCGAGCGTCGAAAAGGACACCGCGGCGCCGACGACCACGATCGACACCAACCCCGCGGCGATCGCCGACAGCGCGAAAGCCAAATTCACCTTCTCCGGCGAAGACCCCGGCGGCTCGGGCATCGCCTCCTTCCAGTGCAGGCTCGACGCCGGCGGCTTCGGCGCCTGCTCGTCCCCGCAGGAATACAGCTCCCTCGCCGAGGGCGCCCACAGCTTCGAAGTCCGCGCGATCGACAAAGCGGGCAACGCCGACGGCAGCCCGGCGACGTTCGCCTGGAGCGTCGACACCGAAGCACCCGACACGACGATCGAAAGCGAACCGGCCGCCCTCGCCAACACTGCGGCGGCCAAATTCACCTTCTCGGGCGACGACGCCGCCGGCTCGGGCTTCGCCTCCTTCCAGTGCAGGCTCGACGCCGGCGGCTTCGGCGCCTGCTCGTCCCCGCAGGAATACAGCGGACTCGCCGAGGGCGCCCACAGCTTCGAAGTCCGCGCAATCGACAAAGCGGGCAACGTGGACCCGGTCCCGGCGAGCTACGAATGGACGATCGACAGCCTGGCTCCCGAAACCCAGATCGAAAGCAAACCCGGGGCGGTGACGGGCAGCGCCGAAGCGAAATTCACCTTCTCGGGCTCCGACGGAGCGGGCTCCGGCGTCGCCTCCTTCGAGTGCCGCCGCGACTCGACCGATCCGGAAGCGTGGGGCGGTTGCGGCTCGCCTCAGGAATACGCGGAACTGGGCGACGGGACGCACCGCTTCGAAGTGCGCGCGGTCGACGTCGCCGGCAATGCCGACGGCAGCCCGGCCGGCTACGAATGGACGGTCGACACCACGGCGCCACAGGTCCAGGTCGACTCGGGCCCGGAAACGTTCTCGGCGGTCGCCGACGCCAACTTCGCCTTCTCGGCCTCCGACTCCGGCGGATCCGGCGTCGCCACGGTCGAATGCCACCGCGACGCCGAAGCCTGGGCGCCGTGCGGCTCGCCTCGCTTCTACGCCTCGCTCGCCGAGGGCCTGCACGAATTCCAGCTCCGCGCCGTCGACAACGCGGGCAACACCGGAGCGCTGTCGTCGCCCTACCAGTGGACGATCGACACCAAGGCCCCGCAGACGACGATCGACACCAAACCAGCGTCGCTCGCCAACACCGCCGCAGCCAAATTCACCTTCTCGGGCGACGACGCCTCCGGCTCGGGCATCGCCTCCTACCAGTGCAGGCTCGACGGCGCCAGCTTCGGCGCCTGCACCTCGCCGAAGGAATACAGCGGCCTGAGCGAGGCCCCCCACAGCTTCGACGTGCGGGCGATCGACAAAGCGGGCAACGTCGACGCAAGCCCGGCGACGTTCAACTGGCAGATCGACCTCACCGCCCCCACGGTGACGATCGACTCCCTGTCCAAATCCCTGCTGAAGGCGGGAGAGAGCGCCGAACTGACCTGGCACGCCGACGAGAACGGAGAATTCCAGCTGCGCCTCGGCGCAAGCGACTGCGCCTCGGGCACGGTGATCGCCTCCGGCGAATACACCGGCCAGCCCGCCCCGCACCTCACCGAAGTCAAAGCCTCCGACCTCGCCGAGGGCGCCAACAGCCTCCGTCTCTGCCTCGCCGACGCCGCCGGCAACCACGGCGCGGCGACGGCTGGCGTCGAAAAGGACACCGCGGCCCCCGAGACGACGATCGACACCAACCCGGCCTCGCTGGCCAACAGCGCCACGGCCAAATTCAGCTTCTCCGGCGACGACGCCTCCGGCTCGGGCATCGCCTCCTTCCAGTGCAGGCTCGACGGCGCCAGCTTCGGCGCCTGCACCTCGCCGAAGGAATACAGCGGCCTGAGCGAGGGCGCCCATGAATTCGCGGTGCGGGCGATCGACAAAGCCGGCAACGTCGACGCAAGCCCGGCCGTCTTCAACTGGAGCGTCGACACCGAAGCGCCGCAGACGACGATCGACTCCAACCCGGCCTCGCTCGCCAACACCGCCGCAGCCAAATTCACCTTCTCCGGCGACGACGCCTCCGGCTCGGGCATCGCCTCCTACGAATGCAGGCTCGACGGCGCGAGCTTCTCAACCTGTTCCTCGGGGGTCGAACTGAGCGGCCTCGCCGAGGGCGCGCACAGCTTCGAAGTGCGGGCGATCGACAAAGCCGGCAACGTCGACCCGGTCCCGGCGAGCTACGGGTGGCAGATCGACCTCACGGCGCCGACGATCCAGATCGACTCCGGCCCCGAAGGTCTGACGAACGACCCGCTGCCGACCTTCGCCTTCAGCGCCGAGGCCGGGGCGAGCGTCGAATGCTCGATCGACCAGGGCACCCCCGGCTTCGGTCCGTGCTCGAGCGCCGGTGGCGATACGCCCGAATCGCCGCTCCCCGATGGCGAATACACGTTCCGCGTGCGGGCCGCCGACGCGGCGGGCAACCAGGCGGTGGCGACGCGCGAATTCAGCGTCGAAGCGGCCGCGCCGGATCCACCGCAGCTCACCACGACCGACCCCGTCTCGCCGGCCAACGAGAACAACCCGCAGGTGATCGGCACGGCCCAGGCGGAAACGACCGTGAAGCTCTACGCCGGCGCCGACTGCTCCGGCTCCCCGATCGGCTCGGGGTCGCCGGCCCAGCTCAAAGCCGGCATCGTCGTCGCAGTGCCCGACAACTCGACCACGAGCTTCCGCGCGACCGCCACCAACGCCCTGGGGACCGCCTCCGGCTGCTCGGAACCGCTCGTCTACGTCGAGGACTCGGAAGCCCCCGACACGACCATCGACACCAAACCAGCGTCGCTCGCCAACACCGCCGCAGCCAAATTCACCTTCTCGGGCGACGACGCCTCCGGCTCGGGCATCGCCTCCTACGAGTGCAGGCTCGACGGTGCCGGCTTCGAACCGTGCCCGTCGGAAACCGAACTGACTGGCCTCGCCGAGGGCGCCCATGAATTCGCGGTCCGCGCGATCGACAAAGCCGGCAACGTCGACGCAAGCCCGGCGACGTTCAACTGGCAGATTGACCTCACCGCCCCCGCCGTGGCGATCGACTCGCTCTCCAAATCCCTGCTGAAGGCGGGGGAGAGCGCCGAACTGACCTGGCACGCCGACGAGAACGGAGAATTCCAGCTGCGCCTCGGCGCGAGCGACTGCGCCTCGGGCACCGTGCTCGCCTCCGGCGAATACACCGCCCAGCCCGCCCCGCACCTCACCGAGGTCAAAGCCTCCGACCTCGCCGAGGGCGCCAACAGCCTCCGCCTCTGCCTCACCGACGCCGCCGGCAACCACGGCTCGGCGACGGCGAGCGTCGAAAAGGACACCGCGGCGCCGGAGACGACGATCGACACCAACCCGGCCTCGCTGGCCAACAGCGCCACGGCCAAATTCAGCTTCTCCGGCGACGACAGCGCGGGCTCGGGCATCGCCTCCTACGAATGCAAGCTCGACGGCGCGAGCTTCTCAACCTGTTCCTCGGGGATCGAACTGACTGGCCTCGCCGAGGGCGCCCATGAATTCGCGGTCCGCGCGATCGACAAAGCGGGCAATGCCGACGCAAGCCCGGCGACCTACGGCTGGAGCGTCGACCTCACCGCCCCCGCCGTGGCGATCGACTCGCTCTCCAAGGCCCTGCTGAAGGCGGGGGAGAGCGCCGAACTGACCTGGCACGCCGACGAGAACGGCGGCTTCGAGCTGCGCAAGGGCGCCGCCGACTGCGCGACCGGCACGGTGATCGCCTCCGGCGAATACACCGCCCAGCCCGCCCCGCACCTCACCGAGGTCAAAGCCTCCGACCTGGCCGAGGGCGCCAACGCCCTGCGCCTCTGCCTCGCCGACGCCGCCGGCAACCACGGCGCGGCGACGGCGGGCGTCGAAAAGGACACCGAAGCGCCGCAGACGACGATCGACACCAACCCCGCGGCGCTGGCCAACAGCGCCGCGGCCAAATTCAGCTTCTCCGGCGACGACGCCTCCGGCTCGGGCGTCGCCTCCTATGAATGCAGGCTGGATAGCGGCAGCTTCTCGCCCTGCGCCTCGGGGATCGAACTGAGCGGCCTCGCCGAGGGCGCTCACAGCTTCGAAGTGCGGGCGATCGACAAAGCGGGCAACGTCGACGCAAGCCCGGCCGTCTTCAACTGGAACGTCGACACCGAAGCCCCGCAGACGACGATCGACTCCAAACCGGCATCGCTCGCCAACAGCGCCAGCGCCGAATTCACCTTCTCGGGCGACGACGCCTCCGGCTCGGGCATCGCCTCCTTCCAGTGCAGCCTCGACGGCGCCAGCTTCGGCGCCTGCACCTCGCCGAAGGAATACAGCGGCCTGAGCGAGGGCGCTCACAGCTTCGAAGTGCGGGCGATCGACAAAGCGGGCAACGTCGACGCAAGCCCGGCGACGTTCAACTGGCAGATCGACCTCACCGCCCCCACCGTGGCGATCGACTCGCTCTCCAAGACCCTGCTGAAGGCGGGGGAGAGCGCCGAACTGACCTGGCACGCCGACGAGAACGGAGAATTCCAGCTGCGCCTCGGCGCGAGCGACTGCGCCTCGGGCACGGTGCTCGCCTCCGGCGAATACAGCGCCCAGCCCGTCCCGCACCTCACCGAAGTCAAAGCCTCCGACCTCGCCGAGGGCGCCAACAGCCTCCGCCTCTGCCTCACCGACGCCGCCGGCAACCACGGCTCGGCGACGGCGAGCGTCGAAAAGGACACCGCGGCCCCCGAGACGACGATCGACACCAAACCAGCGTCGCTGGCCAACAGCGCCACGGCCAAATTCAGCTTCTCCGGCGACGACGCCTCCGGCTCGGGCGTCGCCTCCTACCAGTGCAGGCTCGACGCCGGCAGCTTCGGCGCCTGCGAATCCCCGCAGGAGTACAGCGGCCTGAGCGAGGGCGCCCATGAATTCGCGGTCCGCGCGATCGACAAAGCCGGCAACGTCGACGCAAGCCCGGCGACGTTCAACTGGCAGATTGACCTCACCGCCCCCGCCGTGGCGATCGACTCGCTCTCCAAATCCCTGCTGAAGGCGGGGGAGAGCGCCGAACTGACCTGGCACGCCGACGAGAACGGAGAATTCCAGCTGCGCCTCGGCGCGAGCGACTGCGCCTCGGGCACCGTGCTCGCCTCCGGCGAATACACCGCCCAGCCCGCCCCGCACCTCACCGAGGTCAAAGCCTCCGACCTCGCCGAGGGCGCCAACAGCCTCCGCCTCTGCCTCACCGACGCCGCCGGCAACCACGGCGCGGCGACGGCGGGCGTCGAAAAGGACACCGCGGTGCCGCAGACGACGATCGACACCAACCCCGCGGCGATCGCCGACAGCGCGAAAGCCAAATTCACCTTCTCGGGCTCTGACCCCGAACCCGGCTCGGGCGTCGCCTCCTACGAATGCAGGCTGGATAGCGGCAGCTTCTCGCCCTGCGCCTCGGGGATCGAACTGAGCGGCCTCGCCGAGGGCGCTCACAGCTTCGAAGTGCGGGCGATCGACAAAGCGGGCAACGTCGACGCAAGCCCGGCGGTCTTCAACTGGAACGTCGACACCGAAGCCGCGCAGACGACGATCGACTCCAACCCGGCCTCGCTCGCCAACACCGCCACGGCCAAATTCACCTTCTCCGGCGACGACGCCTCCGGCTCGGGCGTCGCCTCCTTCCAGTGCAGCCTCGACGGCGCCAGCTTCGGCGCCTGCACCTCGCCGAAGGAATACAGCGGCCTGAGCGAGGGCGCCCACAGCTTCGAAGTGCGCGCGATCGACAACGCCGGCAACGCCGACCAGAGCCCGGCCGTCCACGAATGGAGCGTCGACACCACGCCGCCGGCCGTCTCCGTCGACTCCGGCCCCGAAGGTCTGACCAACAACCCGAGCCCGACGTTCGCATTCAGCTCCGAGCCCGGCGCAGGCTTCGAGTGCTCGATCGACTCCGGCACCCCCGACTTCGCCCCCTGCTCCGCGGAAGGCTCCCACACCCCCGAATCGCCGCTCCCCGACGGCGAATACAGCTTCCGCGTGCGGGCGACCGACGCGGCGGGCAACGCCGCCGTCGCCACGCGCGAGTTCAAAGTCGACACCGCCGCCCCCGCCGGCCCCCAGCTGACCTCGACGAGCCCCGCCTCGCCGGCCGACGAGAACCACCCGGAGCTCTTCGGCACCGCCCCCGCCGGCACCACGGTCAAGCTCTACGGCGGCGCCGACTGCTCGGGCGCCCCGATCGCCACGCTCACCCCGGCCGAACTCGCAGCCGGCGTCGAAGTCAGCGTCCCTGACGACTCGACGACGACCTTCCGCGCGACCGCCACCACCGCCGCAGAAAACACCTCCGGCTGCTCTGAACCGCTGGTCTACGTCGAGGACTCGAGCGCCCCGACGACGACGATCACGACCAAGCCTGCGTCCCTGATCGCCGTCGACCACGCCACCTTCCAGTTCACCGGCGCCGACCCCGGCGGCTCGGGCGTCGCCTCCTTCCAGTGCAGGCTCGACGGCGGAAGCTTCGGCGCCTGTTCCTCGGGGATCGAACTCACCGGCCTCAGCGACGGCTCCCACACGTTCGCGGTCCGCGCGATCGACAACGCGGGCAACGCCGACGGCAGTCCCGCCTCCTACGAATGGAGCGTCGACACCGGGGCCCCGACGACGACGATCGCGACCAAGCCGGCCTCCCTGATCGCCGTCGACCACGCCACGTTCCAGTTCACCGGCGCCGACCCCGGCGGCTCGGGCGTCGCCTCCTTCCAGTGCAGGCTCGACGGCGCCAGCTTCTCCGCCTGCACCTCGGGGATCGAACTCACCGGCCTCAGCGAGGGCTCCCACACGTTCGCGGTCCGCGCGATCGACAACGCGGGCAACGCCGACGGCAGTCCCGCCTCCTACGAATGGAGCGTCGACACCGGGGCGCCGAGCACCACTCTCGACACCCACCCGGCGGCGATCTCACCCTCCGCCGACGCCTCCTTCGCCTTCTCCGGCGACGACGGCGCCGGCTCGGGCGTTGCCTCCTACCAGTGCCGCCGCGACTCCGCCGCAGCGGTCGACTGGGAACCGTGCGGCTCGCCCAAGGCGTACAAAGCCCTGGCCGAGGGCTCCCACGAATTCGAAGTGCGGGCGATCGACGAAGCCGGCAACGCCGACCAGACCCCAGCCTCCTTCGCCTGGGAGATCGACACCAAGGCGCCGAACACGCAGATCGACAGCAACCCGGCCTCTCTGATCGCCGTCGACCACGCGACCTTCGAGTTCTCGGCTTCCGATCCCGAACCGAGCGCGGGCCTCGCCTCCTTCCAGTGCAGGCTCGACGGCGCCAGCTTCGAACCGTGCTCGTCCGGCGTCGAACTGAGCTCCCTCGCCGAGGGCGCCCACAGCTTCGAGGTCCGCGCGATCGACAACGCGGGCAACGCCGACGGCAGTCCCGCCTCCTACGAATGGAGCGTCGACACCGGGGCCCCGACGACGACGATCGCGACCAAGCCGGCCTCCCTGATCGCCGTCGACCACGCCACGTTCCAGTTCACCGGCGCCGACCCCGGCGGCTCGGGCGTCGCCTCCTTCCAGTGCAGGCTCGACGGCGCCAGCTTCTCCGCCTGCACCTCGGGGATCGAACTCACCGGCCTCAGCGAGGGCTCCCACACGTTCGCGGTCCGCGCGATCGACAACGCGGGCAACGCCGACGGCAGTCCCGCCTCCTACGAATGGAGCGTCGACACCGGGGCGCCGAGCACCACTCTCGACACCCACCCGGCGGCGATCTCACCCTCCGCCGACGCCTCCTTCGCCTTCTCCGGCGACGACGGCGCCGGCTCGGGCGTTGCCTCCTACCAGTGCCGCCGCGACTCCGCCGCAGCGGTCGACTGGGAACCGTGCGGCTCGCCCAAGGCGTACAAAGCCCTGGCCGAGGGCTCCCACGAATTCGAAGTGCGGGCGATCGACGAAGCCGGCAACGCCGACCAGACCCCAGCCTCCTTCGCCTGGGAGATCGACACCAAGGCGCCGAACACGCAGATCGACAGCAACCCGGCCTCTCTGATCGCCGTCGACCACGCGACCTTCGAGTTCTCGGCTTCCGATCCCGAACCGAGCGCGGGCCTCGCCTCCTTCCAGTGCAGGCTCGACGGCGCCAGCTTCGAACCGTGCTCGTCCGGCGTCGAACTGAGCTCCCTCGCCGAGGGCGCCCACAGCTTCGAGGTCCGCGCGATCGACAACGCCGGCAACGTCGACGGCAGCCCGGCCGTCTTCAACTGGAGCGTCGATACCGAAGCCCCGCAGACGACGATCGACACCAAACCGGCGTCGTTGGCCAACAGCGCCAAAGCGAAGTTCACCTTCTCCGGCAACGACAGCGCCGGCTCGGGCATCGCCTCCTTCCAGTGCAGGCTCGACGGCGGCGGCTTCGGCGCCTGCTCCTCCCCGCAGGAATACAGCGGCCTGAGCGAGGGCGCCCATGAATTCGCGGTGCGGGCGATCGACAAAGCCGGCAACGTCGACGCAAGCCCCGCGACCTACGGCTGGAGCGTCGACACCACGCCGCCGGCGGTGGGGATCGACTCCGGCCCCGAAGGTCTGACCAACGACAGCACCCCGACCTTCGGCTTCCATGCCGGGGAGGAAGGCGCCGCGGTCCTCTGCTCGATCGACTCCGGCACCCCCGACTTCGCCCCCTGCTCCGCGGAAGGCTCCCACACCCCCGAATCGCCGCTCCCCGACGGCGAATACAGCTTCCGCGTGCGGGCGACCGACGCGGCGGGCAACCAGGCGACGGCCACGCGTGGGTTCAAAGTCGACACCGCCGCCCCCGCCGGCCCCCAGCTGACCTCGACGAGCCCCGCCTCGCCGGCCGACGAGAACCACCCGGAGCTCTTCGGCACCGCCCCCGCCGGCACGACGGTCAAGCTCTACAGCGGCGCCGACTGCTCGGGCGCCCCGATCGCCACTCTCACCCCGGCCGAGCTCGAAGCCGGCGTGGAAGTCAGCGTCGCCGACGACTCGAGCACCGCCTTCCGCGCGACCGCGACCACCGCCGCCGAAAACACCTCCGGCTGCTCTGAACCGCTGGTCTACGTCGAGGACTCGAGCGCCCCGACGACGACGATCGCGACCAAGCCGGCGTCCCTGATCGCCGTCGACCACGCCACGTTCCAGTTCACCGGCGCCGACCCCGGCGGCTCGGGCCTCGCCTCCTTCCAGTGCAGGCTCGACGGCGGAAGCTTCTCCGCCTGTTCCTCGGGGATCGAACTGACCGGCCTCAGCGACGGCTCCCACACGTTCGCGGTCCGCGCGATCGACAACGCGGGCAACGCCGACGGCAGCCCGGCGAGCTTCTCCTGGACGGTCGACACGACGGCGCCGCAGACGACGATCGACTCCAAGCCGGCGTCGCTCACCAACAGCGCGGCAGCCGAATTCGCCTTCTCCGGCGACGACGGGGCCGGCTCGGGCATCGCCTCCTTCCAGTGCAGGCTCGACGGCGGCGGCTTCAGCGCCTGCGCCTCGCCGCAGGAATACACCGGCCTCGCCGAGGGCGCCCACAGCTTCGAGGTCCGCGCGATCGATGAAGCGGGCAACACCGACTCCACCCCGGCGAGCTACGAATGGACGGTCGACACCGCCATGCCGGACCCCCCGCAGCTGACCTCGACCGACCCCGCCTCGCCGGCCGACGACAACCACCCGAAGCTCTTCGGCACGGCCCCGACGGGCGCCACGAGCGTCAAGCTCTACAGCGGCGCCGACTGCTCGGGCGCCCCGATCGCCACGATCACCCCGGCCGAGCTCGAAGCCGGGGCCGAAGTCAGCGTCGCCGACGACTCGAGCACCGCCTTCCGGGCGACCGCGACCACCGCCGCCGGAAACACCTCCGGCTGCTCTGAACCGCTCGTCTACGTCGAGGACTCGACCGCGCCGCAGGCGAGCATCGACGCCCATCCGGCCGCCGTAGCCGACAGCGGAAACGCCGAATTCGCCTTCTCCGGGTCCGACTCCGGCTCGGGCGTCGTCGCCTTCCAGTGCCGCCTCGATTCCGGCGCCTGGAGCGTCTGCGATTCGCCCAAGCGGTACTCCGGCCTCGCCGACGGCGCCCACGTCTTCGATGTCAGGGCGATCGACGTGGCCGCCAACGAGTCCGCACCCGCCACGTTCGCCTGGGCGATCGACACCGCCGCCGCCGAACCGAGCCCTCCGTCGACGTCGACGCCGGCCCCGGTCCCCTCGGAGACGGGCGAAGAGCCGCCGCATGCGCTGAAGCCTCCCACCGGGCAGGCGAAGCTGCTGCGAGTCCGTCACGACGCCAGGAAGGGCACCGCGCTCCTGATCTTCGCCGTCCCCGAGCCGGGCGTGCTCTCCGCCCGTCCGCCGGCGGTCTCGCTGGGCCGCACGAGCAAGCGGCGCGGCACCGCCCAGCGCATCCGCAGGTTGCGACTGCTGCAACGGCGGATCAAGCCGAGGAGCATCCGCATCGCCCACTCGGGCACGGTCAAGATCCCGATTGTCCTCACCAAGGCCGGCAGGAAGCTGCTCCGCAGGACCCACCGGCTGAAGGTGAAGGCGGTGATCCGCTACCGGGCCGCGAGCGCCAAGGCGACCTGGAAGATCGCCGTCACCCTGAAGAAGAAGCGCCTTCGCGTCGTGGCCAAGACGCGCCACAAGAAGAAGTAGCGCGGCGCGCCACGGCGCGGGCTTCCGGCTCTGCCGCAGCCTCCCGGCTCAGGCCGGGTCGAAGCCGGCGACCGCGGCGGCGATGCGGTCGATCTGGCGCTGCTCGATCGTCGGGAAGATCGGCAGCGAGCAGATCTCCGACGCCAGGCGCTCCGCCGCCGGCAGGCTGCCGGGGCCCATGCCGAGGTCGGCGTAGGCGGGCTGGAGGTGGATCGGCGTCGGATAGTGGATCGCGTTGGAGACGCCCGCCGCGTCGAGGTGCTCGCGCAGGGCGTCGCGCTCCGGGGAGCGCACGACGAAGAGGTGGAAGACGTGGTCGCCGTCGGCGGCGGGCGGGGGAGGGGGCGCGACCTCGGCCCCGGCCAGCGCCTCGCACAGCGCGGCGCCCGCTGCCCGGCGGCGCTCGTTCGCCTCGTCCAGGCGCTCGAGCTTGACCCGCAGGATCGCCGCCTGCAGCGCGTCGAGGCGGTCGGTCCTGGCGGGCAGCTCGTGATGGTGGCGCGTCCCCTCGCCGTGCGAGCGCAGCAGCCGCAGGCGCTCCGCGAGCCCGGCGTCGTCGGTGACGACCGCGCCCGCGTCGCCCCACGCGCCGAGGTTCTTGGTCGGGTAGAAGCTGAAGCAGCCGGCGTCGCCCAGCGAGCCCGCCGGCCGGCCGCGGTAGCGGGCGCCGTGCGCCTGGCAGGCGTCCTCGACCACGAGGATCCCGCGCGCCCGGCAGAGCGCCAGCAGGGGCTCCATCTCGACCGGACGGCCGTAGAGGTGGACCGGGATCACACAGCGGGTGCGGGGCGTGAGCGCCCGCTCGACGATCTCCGCGGTCAGCAGCGCGGTCTCCTCGTCGACGTCGACCAGGCGGGGCGTCGCGCCGGCGGCGCTGACCGCCTCGGCGGTCGCGATGAAGCTGTTGGCGGGGACGATCACCTCGTCGCCGGGGCCGACTCCCAGGCCGCGCAGCGCCAGCTCCAGCGCGGCGGTGCCGGAGGAGACCCCGACCGCGTGCCCGGCCTCGCACCACGCGGCGAAGTCGCGCTCGAAGCCCTCGACCTCGGCCCCGAGCGTGAAGGCGGCGTCGCGGCTGACCCGCGCCACCGTCTCCTGGAGCTCGGCGAGCAGCCGCGGGTCGGCGTTGTCGAGGCGCGTGAACGGCACGCGTGCCTCGCCGTCGACCGCGGCGGGCGGCGAGAGCGGCGATCCGGCGCCGGCGTTCACGCGGTCGCGCCGCCCGCCGGCCCGCCGGCTTCGCCGAGGCCGGTCGCGAGCAGTGGAAGGGGGTCGAGGTCGTCGAACGCCGTCGCAACCTCCTTGCGCGAGCGTACGCCGAGCTTGGCGAAGATCGACGCGAGGTGGCTCTTGATCGTGCTTTCGGCGAGATACAGGCGCTCGGCGATCTCCGCGTTCGTCAGCCCCCTGCGGACCAGCTGGAGGACCTGCTGCTCGCGGTGCGAGAGCGCCGGCCGTTCGACGCCCGCGCGCAGCTTGCCGGGCACCACCGACTGGCCGATCGCGACGGCGAGGACGGCGGTCGCCAGCGTGCGCTCGAGCTCGGGGTCGAAGACCACGCCGCTGGCGCCTCCGTCGAGCGCCCGGCGCACGCCCACGCCGCTGGTCGGCGAGGAGATCACGACTACCCGCGAATCCGGAGCCTCGCGGCAGAGGCGGCGCAGGGTGGCCATCTCACGCGGCGCGTCGACCTCGCAGGCGAAGACGACGACCGCGCCGTCCGGAAGCGACTCGACGACGTCGTCCACCGTCTCGGCCCGGGTGTGGACGGAGAGCCCCTGCGTCGCGAGCGCGCCCTCGATGCGCCGCTGTGCGCGGGCGTCGGCCACGATCGCGATCACCTGGGGAGGGGACGGCGGCCGCGGGGCGCCATCGGTCGGCTTGGCCTCCGTTCGCATATGAGATGTAACGGCGCCCGCGCCCGCAAGCTTGTGCGGCTTTCGGGCGCAGATCCGGCCGCAGGCAGGCAAAAGCCCCGCCACGGCCCGCCCGTTGTGTCGATGATGGCGAGCGCGAGAGATGCCCCGGCAAACGAGGCGTCCCGTCGCCTGATCGACGAGGTCGCCTTCGGCGAGGACGTCGTCGTGCACTCGTTCGTCAACCTCTACGGCTGCCGGATCGGGTCGCGCACGCGGATCGGCACCTTCGTCGAGATCCAGCGCGGCGCCGAGGTCGGCGCCGCCTGCAAGATCCAGAGCCACAGCTTCATCTGCGACGGGGTGCGGATCGAGGACGAGGTCTTCGTCGGCCACGGCGTGGTCTTCGTCAACGACAGGCGCCCGCGGGCCACCGACGGCGAGGGCGCGCTGCAGACCGAGTCCGACTGGGAGCTGCTGCGGACCGTGGTCGAGCGGGGCGCCTCGATCGGATCCGGCGCGACGATCCTCGGCGGGGTCCGGATCGGCGCCGCGGCCACGGTCGGTGCCGGGGCGGTGGTGACCAGGGACGTCGCGGCGGGGGAGACGGTGGCCGGCAACCCGGCGCGGCCGCTGCCCGCACGCGTGCGCTGACGCCCCACGCTCCCGGGTCGCGCCGTCGATAGCATCCGGCCCGTCCAAACCCCAGAGGAGATCCGGAGACCGATGAGCGAGCAGACCTACGAGCTGACCACCGACCAGGCCGAGCGCGAGGCGTCCGGCGCGCACAGCTACGGCCGCTACCTCGAGGAGTTCGAGGTCGGCGCCGTCTACAAGCACTGGCCGGCGAAGACCGTGACCGAGGCCGACGACCACCTGTTCTGCCTGATCACGATGAACCACCACCCGCTGCACATCAACGACGTCTACGCGGGCGGCTCCCAGCAGGGCCGCAACGTCGTCGTCGGGCCGCTCGTCTACTCGCTGGCGCTCGGCATGTCGGTCTCCGACATCTCCGGCAAGGCGATCGCCAACCTGGCGACCGAAGAGCTCAGCCACCCGGCGCCGGTCTTCCACGGCGACACCCTGTTCTGCGAGACCGAGGTGCTCGACGTGAAGCCCTCGAAGTCCAAGCCCGACCGCGGCGTCGTCAAGGTGCACACGCGCGTGCTCAACCAGGACGGGGTGCTGGTCGCCGAGTTCAAGCGGCTGGTGCTCGTCCCCCGCCGGAACCCCGGCGAGTAGCGCCCGTCAGTCGCGGTCGACGGCGGACACGGGCAGCGATTCAACCGTGTGCGTGCCGACCGGCCCGTGCGGCTTGAGGCCCGGGCAGTAGCTGCCGCCGATCGCGTAGATCCGTCCGCCGGCGACCGCGGCCCCGCCGGCGCGCCGTTCGAAGCGCATGTCCGGCAGCCGCTCCCAGGTCCGGGTCTCCGGGTCGAAGGCCCAGGCGCTCGGGGTGACCCATCCGCCGCCGTCCTCCCAGTCGAGCTGGTCCTCGCCGCCGACGACGACGATCTTGCCGTCCGCTGAGACGACGCGGGGGGAGGCGACGCCGAGCGGCATGTTCGGCAGCGTTTCCCATTCGTCCGTCTCCGGGTCGTAGCTTTCGAAGACGTCGAGCGAGCGGTCCCTGTCGCCGCGGCCGCCGGCGACGTAGAGCTTGCCGTCCGCGACCGCGCCGGAGATGTGGTGGCGGCCGACCTTCATCGGCGCCCCGTAGGTCCACCTGCCGGTGTCGAAGTCGTAGATTTCGAGCGTGTTGTAGATCGGGAAGCCGCTGACGTTGAACGTCTGCGGCGCTCCTCCCGCGACGTAGAGCCTGTGGCCGATCACCCCGACGGCCCCGGCCGCGCGCGGCGGCTGGTGCATCGACGGCAGCCGCGTCCAGCGATTCGCCTTCGGGTCGTACTGCCAGAAGTTGGTCGTCGGTTCCTCGCCGTTCAGGTAGCCGCCCGCCAGGTACAGCTTGCCGTCGTAGGTGGCCGCTTCCGCGTGGTTGAGGCCGGTCGGCAGCCGGGTCGGCTCGCTCCAGCGGCGCGTGCGGGTGTCGTAGGCGAGCACGGTGTGGAGGTTCCCGGGCGGGCTGCCCTCGACCATGTATACGACCGGGCCGATGCCGACCGCCGCCGCCTCGATCTGGGTTCTCGGCACTTCCGGCTCGGGCCGCCAGTGGCCGGGCAGGGGGCGGGGGAACTTCGGGTCGTTGCGGTAGAGGCCGATCCGGCAGGGCGGATCCGGCGCCGGGGTTTCGAAGCCGAGCGTCCGCCGCAGATGCCCCGGCAGGTTGATCACGTCCGCCGCGGCCAGCACCCCGACGAGCATCACGGCGATCATCGCCGCCGCGATCGCGGCCAGCAGCTTGGCGCCTCTGCCTCGCATCGGATGCGGAGTATGTCGCAGCCGTCCGTCGCCAGGCCGAATGCCGACAGGTCCCCTACCGTGTCCTGTATGAACCAGTGCCTTCGACATGTTTTGTGATAGTGGTTAGCTGTACCCAATTCACATCGATCGGGGGGACTCGTCCAATGGGTTCACGAAGGGAGAGGGGCCGACGCAGCCGGTTCTGGGTTGTCGTCTTCGCGTTGATGTTGCTGGCCTGTTCGGCCGGACCCGTCCTCGCGGCTGAGCCGGTCGCCGAACGCGCCCCCGAATCCACGAACTTCACGCCTCCGCCGGAAGAAGAAACCCTCGCCTCCCGGGTTCCCAATGCCCAGGATGTATCCAAGGCGCTCGGCGAATACGAACGCAGAGAACACGAACGGGAAGAATGGCTCAAGACTCCGGAAGCCGTAAGGCAGCGTGAAGACTCGCGCCTCGCCTTCGTCAATTCCTCGCCCTCGGACTCCGAAGGGCTGCTCCGGACTGCGTTCCCGCGTGAGCTTGAAGTCCTGAACAGCGATCCCGGTCGCTTCCTCAGCGACGCCCAGCTCGTCGCGAGCCTCGGCGCCTCCGGCGCCGTCGTCAGGGGGGAAGGGGAGACCTCCCTGCTGGAAACGACCGTGCCCCTGCGCACCGAAGACGAAGAGGGAAGGCTCGCCAAAGTGGACCTCTCGCTCAAAGCAATTCCGGGGGGGTTCGAAACGGACAACGCGATCGCAGGCCTGCGCCTTCCCGACTCTGCGGACAAGGGAGTGGAAGTGGGCGAAGCGGGGGTCGAAATCCGGCAGGCCGGAGCAGCGGACAGCGACGCGCGTCGCTACGGCGACAAGAACCTCTTTTACCACGAGGCCCTGCCCGACACCGACCTGCTCGCATCGGCCACCAGCTTCGGGGTCGAGCTCTACGACCTACTGCGCTCCGAAGACAGCCCTCAAGACCTGCGTTTCCGCATCGCCGTGCCCGACGGGGCAGAGCTCCGCTCAGACGGCCGCGGGGGCGCCGAAGTCCTCCGCGAAGGGGAGCGGTTGACGCTGATCCCCAGGCCCTCCGCCAAGGACGCGCAGGGAACGGACGTCCCGATTCAAACCGAAGTCCGAGAAGGCTCCCTCGTCGTGCACGTTCCCCATCGCACCGGCGACTACACCTATCCGATACTCGTCGACCCGATCGCCGAGGACTGGGTCAACCAGGGGAAGAACTGGTATGGCGGTGACAATTGGGGGGCGCTCTCAAACGGCGCCTGGAAATGGGATCCCGAAAGCAACGGCGACTATCACCACGACATCTGCTGCTGGGAAGGCTCCCATGCCGGGCTGCTGACGATCGCCGAACCGGTCTTCTTCGGTCCTGAACAGTTCGGCCAGTGGTCCTACAGCACCCAAAACGAACACGTCTACATCCCTCATATCTGGCTGATCCCCTTCAACCGCGCCGACAACGGCTGCGGCTCCCAGCAGCCCCACGACTACGCCGGCCTGTGGAATCCCGAATCCGAACTGTGGAGCCCGATCTGGATCGACTACGCCAAGACCTATGGGAACCTCGCCGGCGACGGCGTGGGCCGGGCACTGGTCATCGGCGAGGGCAGCGGCCCACCGGGCGTCTGGTTGGCCTGCCAACGCGTCCTCTACGTGGGCGGGGCGGGGGTCTGGCTCACCGACGACTACCCGCCGATCATCTTCGGAGTCGACGGCCTGCCCCCGGACGAATGGATCAGCAACGAAGACCATCTCCACATCGAAGTCGCGACGGGCGACGAGGGCCTGGGCGTCCACGCCGTCAACGTCAACCTCGATGGCGGCGAGTCCATCGAAGACAAAGTCGGGGGCTGCACGGGCCTGTACGGCAACCGCTGCCCCAACAACTACACCACCGCCTTCAACGCCACCGGTGCCAGCTTCAGGCAGGGGATCAGGACCAACAGCGTCAGCGCCGAAGATCCGATCGGCAGGGGGGTCAGCAGCCAGTTCCAGTCCAAGGTCGACTACAGCCCGCCCGAAGTCGAGCTGAAAGGCCAGCTCGCGCGGGAGACCAACACGGAAGTCGAACTCGGCGAAGAACAGCCGGCCCAGGACCAGGGTGAAGAAGGCGAAGACGAACTCAGCCTGCCCGTCTACCACCTCAACATCCGCGCCACGGACGGCAGCAACGCGAGCAACGAAACGAGGCAGTCGGGGATGCGGGACATCAAGCTCAGACTCGACAGCGAAGAGCTCGAAGTGCCCTGGGAAGAACAGGAATGTTCCCAGGACAGCTGCGAAATGGAAGAGAACTACCCGCTGCAGCTGACCGGCCTGAAAGCGAAAAAGCACAAACTGGTCGTTGAAGCGATCGACTGGGTGGGAAAGAAGCGCCTGCGCGAAATCGAATTCGAATACATCCCCGCGACCGGGATGAAGGACGAATACGTGATGCAGTACTTCCCGCTGCCAGACGGGCAGGGCAACGAAGAAGGCGAAGAGCACCCGGTCCGGCCCGAACTCGCGGTCAACGTGATGAACGGCAACCTCGTCTACCGCCAGCGCGACGTCGACGTCGAAGGCCCGGCTGCCGACCTCGAAGTAGAACGCTTCTACAACTCCCAGCTGCCGGAGTCCGAGAACACCGAATGGGGAGACGGCTGGACCCTCGCCCAGACGCCGAAACTGGAACCCGAATTCGAAGAACCGGCGCCGACCAGCGCCGACATGGTGCAGGACAGCGGCGCGATAACCAACGCGGTCGGCCTTCCACCCGAATCCGGCGAAGAGATGTTCGACCCCGAGCTGCAGGCCACGATCACCAAGGAAGCGGACGGCAGCTATACGGTGGCTGATGAAAGCGGCGAAACCGAAGACACGCTCGCGTTCAACTCGGGCGGCAAGGTCACCGAACTGCGCACCCCGGGCGACGCCGAGGTCGACTACGGCTACGAAGGAGGCGACCTCGCCGAAATCGCCGTCGAAGACCCCGGCAGCGCCGGCGCGCCGACCGAACCGCCCGAAGGCGAGGGGGAATACGAAGAAGGCCCGGCGCCAGAAGCCCGTCCCGCCCCGACCTACGCCTCCTCCCTCGGCTCCCCCGGCTCCGAAGAAGGCCAGCTCGACTCCCCCGGCGGCGTCGCGATCCACTCCTCGGGGGACGTCTGGGTAGCCGACAAGGGCAACGACCGCATCGAGCGCTTCGGACCCGACGGCCAGTTCCTCTCCGCATTCGGAAGCTCGGGCTCGGGAAACGGCCAGCTCGATGAACCGTTCGACCTCGCGATCGGCGGCCAGGGCAACCTCTGGGTCGCCGACCACGGCAACGACAGGGTGCAGCAGTTCAGCCCCCAGGGCGAATACCTGGGCCAGTTCGGCTCCCCCGGCTCCGAAGAAGGCCAGCTGGAAGGGCCAGAGGGCATCGCGATCGGCGCCGGCGGGGCGATCTGGGTCTCCGACTACAGCCGCGTGCAGAAGTTCAACGCCCAGGGCGAAGCGCTCGCGCTCCTCGCCTCCCAGGGCTCTGAACCGGGTCAGATCGGCAACCCCGCGGGACTCGACGCCGCCGAAGGCGACGTCTGGGTCTCCGACTGGTCAAACCACCGCATCGAGGCCTTCACCGAAGCCGGCGAATTCGTCCGCCAGTTCGGCTCCCAGGGCTCCGGCGAGGGCGAGCTCGAATACCCCCAGGACGTGGAGATCGACGCCGACGGGCACGCCTGGGTCGCCGACCAGGGCAACAACCGCGTTCAGGAGTTCGACCAAGGTGGTGAATACCTGGCCCAGTTCGGCGCTCAGGGCTCGGGCGAAGGCGAGTTCGACCTCGACTTCCCGATGGGCATCGCCAGCGACGCCGACGGCGCGATCTTCGTCAGCGACCCGGGCAACGACCGGGTGCAGAAGTGGACGCCGCCGGCGGCGAACTTCCTCTCCTCCCTCGGCTCCCCCGGCTCCGAAGAAGGCCAGCTCGACTCCCCCGGCGGCGTCGCGATCCACTCCTCGGGGGACGTCTGGGTAGCCGACAAGGGCAACGACCGCATCGAGCGCTTCGGACCCGACGGCCAGTTCCTCTCCGCATTCGGAAGCTCGGGCTCGGGAAACGGCCAGCTCGATGAACCGTTCGACCTCGCGATCGGCGGCCAGGGCAACCTCTGGGTCGCCGACCACGGCAACGACAGGGTGCAGCAGTTCAGCCCCCAGGGCGAATACCTGGGCCAGTTCGGCTCCCCCGGCTCCGAAGAAGGCCAGCTGGAAGGGCCAGAGGGCATCGCGATCGGCGCCGGCGGGGCGATCTGGGTCTCCGACTACAGCCGCGTGCAGAAGTTCAACGCCCAGGGCGAAGCGCTCGCGCTCCTCGCCTCCCAGGGCTCTGAACCGGGTCAGATCGGCAACCCCGCGGGACTCGACGCCGCCGAAGGCGACGTCTGGGTCTCCGACTGGTCAAACCACCGCATCGAGGCCTTCACCGAAGCCGGCGAATTCGTCCGCCAGTTCGGCTCCCAGGGCTCCGGCGAGGGCGAGCTCGAATACCCCCAGGACGTGGAGATCGACGCCGACGGGCACGCCTGGGTCGCCGACCAGGGCAACAACCGCGTTCAGGAGTTCGACCAAGGTGGCGAATACCTGGCCCAGTTCGGCGCTCAGGGCTCGGGCGAAGGCGAGTTCGACCTCGACTTCCCGATGGGCATCGCGAGCGACGCCGACGGAGCGATCTTCGTCAGCGACCCGGGCAACGACCGGGTGCAGAAGTGGGGCCCGCCCGGCGAGCACCTCACCCCCTACACCGGCGCTATCTTCGCCGACAACCTCGGCTCCTCAGGCTCCGAAGAAGGCCAGCTCGACTCCCCCGGCGGCGTCGCGATCGACTCCTCGGGGGACGTCTGGGTAGCCGACAAGGGCAACGACCGCATCGAGCGCTTCGGACCCGACGGCCAGTTCCTCTCCGCATTCGGGAGCTCGGGCTCGGGCAACGGCCAGCTCAGCAGCCCGACGGGCCTCGCGATCAATGCGCAGGGTGACCTCTGGGTCATCGACGCCGGCAATCACCGTGTGCAGGAGTTCAGCCCGGAGGGGAAATACCTGACCAAGTTCGGGTCGAGCGGCACGGGGAACGGCCAGTTCCAGATCCCCCGCGGGATAGCCATCGCCCCAAACGGCAATATCTGGGTCGGTGATGCGGAAGAGAGCCGGATCCAGGAGTTCGGCCCCCAGGGCGGGTATCTGGGTCAGATCGGGCTCTCGGGCTTCTCGGTCAGGGCGCTCGACATCGATTCAGGCGGACGCCTGTGGGTGGGGACCGACCCTGGCTGCGCGCTCAAGCTCGACACCGAAGGGGAAGTCCTCGCCAGCAACTGCGAAGTCGGCGAACCCGCCGGGCTGACGGCCGACGCCAACGGGAACATCTGGGTCGCGGACCAGGGCTCCGGGAAGATCCTCCTCTTGGGCCGAGACGCCGAGCAGGTCCTCCAGTTCGGCTCCGAAGGCACGGGGGAAGGGGAGTTCGAGATCGTCCAGCCGAGCGGCATGGCGGTAGGCGATGCCAACGACATCTGGATCGCCGACCCCGGCAACGACCGCGTGCAGAAATGGGTCGCCGGAAGCTACGTTCCGAACGAAGAAGAACTCGAACCCGACGATCCCTCCGTCGAAGTCGACGTCTCGGGCGGCCTCGTCGACGCCGTGCAGGGCGAAAAGGCCGGCGCCCACTCCTACAGCCACGAAGGCAACGACCTCACCGCCTACAGCGGTCCCGAAGGCGAAACCGCATACGAATACGACACCGAAGGCCGGATGACCAAAGTCACCTTGCCAAACGGCACCTGGGGCGAAATCGCCTACTTCGAAGACGGCCGGGTCAAATCGGTCACCGTCGACCCCGCCGGCGAAGAAGCGGCAAAGACGACCCACTTCGAATACGTGGACAATCCTTCACGAAGTACGACGGTTGTTCTGCCAGGAACCCCCAACGTCACCTACGACATCGGGGAAGACGGCTCGGTCTTCAAGTGGCAGAACGTGCAAAAACCACCGACGATCGACTACATCGTCGGCACGCTCGGCGACGTAGAAAACAGGGAAACGGCCGAACCACTCAGTTCCGGTGAACATCGACTGACCGTGCAGGCGCACGGCGACGAAGGCATTGTCTCGATCCAGGTGATCGTCAACAACACCACCCTCGTAAGCGAACAAACTTGCCCACCCGAAGAATGTCAGACCCTGCAGGACGAGTGGGTGATGGAAACCGCCAACTTCGCCCCCGGCCGCCTCTACATCGAAGTCCTCGTCACCGACAGCGAAGGAGAATCGACCAGCGAAAGGTACTGGGTTAACATCCCCCAGCCGCCGCCACCGCCAGCGCCCGGCACCCCAGTCCCACCGAAATTCAGAGACATCGCCAAGTTCCGCGAAGAATACGGCTTGGAGGTCGTCTTCCCGGTAAAAAACGAGATCGAGCTGAACGAACGGATCTTCAACCTGATCAAAGCCTGGCATGAGCCGGACACGCCAGAAGGTGAAGTGGCGAGGGCGACTATGGACCGGTGGGGCGTACCGCTGCGGCCTGCGGATGTGGCTGAGCTGGATTACCGAGAACGGTTTTTGGCGCACGACGGACCTATCATCGCCCAGGCGGGGGAATCCAACTACCCGGAAAGCTATGCCGGTTACTACATGGATCACAGGGCTGGCGGCAAGCTCCGGGTCGGATTCACTCAGGACATGGCCAGCCGCGTAGCTGGGGTAGCAGAACTATCTACGTTGACGGCAGGTGATCGACTGACGCCCTTTGCCAACGAGCCCGATTGGTCGCTCTCGAGCCTGTATGGTGCGGCCTCTGAGTTCCGCGAATCGGTTACGTCGCATCAAGAAATCACTGCGCTGCTCACTACCACCGGCGTTGACGTAAAGGGAAATCAACTGACCGTCGGAGCAACGGAAGTAGCGCCGGTGGCCAGCTTTATCGACGAACACTTCGGGTCCACCACCCCGTTGGACGCGGTCTTCGATCCAAACAAGCCGGAAATCCAGTCCGATGAACTGCATCCCCGCGAGCGGTATCGGAACGGGCGAGCATTCGCTGGAGACCATATTACGCTTGCATGTACGCTTGGCTTTGGGGCATGGGAAGAAGCTACGAACCCTGGCACCGGAGCACCGGTTTTAAGAGAGTTCGCTCTAACCGCTGGTCATTGTGGGGAAGTTGACTGGGAAAACGAAGAGGTCGGCGAAGTTGGCGAAGAGGTCGAACTCTGGAGCCTGGAACCTGGGGGTTACCATGTGCGTGACCCTTACCTTGGACATGTTGCGCGCAACGCCCACCTGGTAAACCAAGCAGGGGCTTTCACCGATCTTGCAGCGATCAGGATCAATGCGCCCAGCCTAGTACCGCGTTGGGTGTATTGGTCGTCTGGTAGCCAATCAATGATCAATGGCGAATCTGAATACGTCCCAGGCGGCACTCTATGTCGGTCGGGAGTGTCGACGGGGCTTCGGTGCGGCCCTGCCGAGGCTGAGCCGACTGAAGCGTGGTACAAGAAAGATGAAGCACCATATGAGCTGCCGGTGTGGCTGATTAAGGTAGACATGGTCGCGCAACGCGGTGACAGCGGGGCACCCGTAGTGGATCCGATGAGTGGTAGTGCCGTAGGTATCCACAGCGGCGGTGGGGCTACGAAACCAGGCGCCAACGAATACAGCCCCTACAGTCTTGTTCAGCCGCTGTTGCCTCTCGAAGGCACTGATCATCCGCAAATCTCGGCTGGGGAAGCGCCTGGCCTTGGGGCGGCCGCATTGTCACCTCGAATGCATATTGTGGAGTGCTGCAGGTAAAGTGGGTATACTGTGGGACGCATGAGTTTGTGGCAACATTGGCATGGCCTGCTCGTGAGTTGCGCGGCTGCTGGCGTTGTCGGCCTCGCTTCGGTTTCTCCTGCTACGGCGGTGGAAAAATCCGAGGACGGGCGTAGGAGCCAGAAGGACGCCGTCTCCTGCGCCCCGCCGGTTATTCGGGACTATGAACGGGTGTTGAGGCGGCTTCCGCCGATAACAGCACGGCCGAGAAAGAACGGCTCTCTGCCTTTTGGGCCTCGTGGCATTTTTGTTCACGAACTACGGAGGCGAATATACGTTCCGGGGGATGCGGATGGTCAGAAGGTTCGCTTTGAATTGCTGCCAGATACTCCAGGTGGCCGCGTGTTCAACTTAGACTGGATCGTAAAGGGCCGAGTGAGGGCAATTGATCGGCGTGGTCGAAGTCGCGGCACGGTAGATAGAGCAAAATGGAAGTTTGGCCGAGTTGGGGCGGCTAAGCTCCTTCAGACTGTATTCGGCCTTCGGATTCCGCCCAGGCCTGGTATCTACCGGGCGGAACTCACGTTCGATCGCGGCACGACTGGCAGGCGGATCGGAAGGATTGCGCAGTACCTACGGGTCGTGAAGCCACGAGTAGATGCGCGGCTCAGAGTCATTGGAGACGAGGTGGTGCCTCCAGGAGGTGTAGCTCATGTGCAGGTCGAAAACCTTGGCACTCGGGAATTGCTCGACGGCAATTCATACGAGTTGATGCGGGAAGAGGGCGGCGCTTGGGTTCCCGCCAGGGATGACGCGAACGTGGGGCCCGCCATATCGATAGGGTCACGATCCATATACGGTGGTCTGAGCGGGAGTTGCGAACGGGTCCCGATTCCGAGCGACGCGGCGGCTGGCAGGTACAGGGTGTCGAGGCTGGTAGTGGTGGGAAGCAACAGACGGATCTTGCATTTAAGTGGTACGGTCCGCGTTGGATGATGTGATTGGTGTCAGGGACTACTGATACACACTGTGTGTGTAATGCTTTGGCATACGTAGGGAGACGGTCGCCAAAGGAAGCCCGCATACATCAGCATCCCCGGGTAGGGTTCGCGTTCGCGCATGGCATTGGCCGGCGCCGGCTCGCGGAAGGTCCCGCCTTCGGTCGTCGAGTTGCGTCCGCGCTCACCGGCATTCTCGGCGCACCGGGAATGGCACCACTGAGTCTGGTAACGCGATAGGCTGAAAGAGAAGAAGATGGCGCCATTGAGCCTGAAGCTTGGCCAATGCTATCGCTACGGTAGTTAAGCATCTGTGGTTGGCGAAAGGCAGAAGTGACGTGCGCTTAGAGAGGCTCGGTAACGGCGAACGGATCGCGGTCATCTCGGCTGTGTTCCTCTTCGCGTTCATGTTCCTTCACTGGTTCGGAGTCAAGGCTGTCAACGCGTCTAACCTACTGTTCGCCATTCAGGCAGTTGGACCGGGGAAGGATGCGTGGGAAGCGCTTGACTGGATTCCGACGGTGCTTCTGATTACGAGTCTCGCCACGCTTGCCGCGGCGACGCTGCGCGTCGCGGGTGCCTTTCGCAGGGGTTTCGCCGCGGTCAACATGGTGGGCGCAACTCTTGGCTTCGCATCGGTGTTGCTGATCTTCTTTCGGATTGTCAACCCGCCCGTGTTCTACGTCGAAAGAACCGTCACGTTCGAAGGAGCGATTCGATTTCCGATGTTCCTTGCTCTTGTGGCTGCCGCAGGGGTTGGTTTCGGATGCCTTCTGGCGCTCCGAGAAGAAGCGGGCCAGCGTGCCACGGGCGATTCGGCGCCCACGCAGCAGGCGTTGGGTGAAGGCGATTAGAGGCCGGTATCGTCGCTTGACGAAGAGGGAGACCTGCCATGAGGTCTAGCTGCTTCGCAGTGTGATCGGCGCCGAGTAGCACGTGCTGGTCAGCAAGGTCGTTCCAGCGAGGTCGTTTGCCTCGAGCTGTTGGCAGGCGTGGATGAGGCAGATGTTCACGGTGCCGGAGTAGTTCTGACCAGGTATATCCGGGGTGCCGATGCGGAGGAGGAGGTGGCGCGCCGCTGGCGCTGTCGCGAGAGGCACCGTTGCGTCTACAACGGCATCGATGCGGCGACTACCTGATCGGCGGCCACGGTGGCCCGACCCGCTGAAATCGGTCCGTCCTGTTTGAGAGCCCTTCCCGCCCGCGACAATGGGCAAAGGAGGTGCGAAGCAGGTGAAGAGGCAAAGACACAGACCCGAGCAGATCATCCGCAAGCTGCGGATCGCCGAGCAGATGCTCTCGGAGGGAAAGAGCGTAGGGGAGGCCGCGAAGGCACTGGAGGTCTCCGAGCAGATTCTGCACCGCTCGGTCCGCGCCGACGGTGGCCGCCATCGTTGATGTAGCGCGCCAAGCTGGCCACGGGGGCGGCCATGGCCAGAAGAGAAGTAGTCGCGCCGCTCGTCAGGGTCAGTCGCCGTCCGGTGATGTCAAGCGCGTTGATTCAAGATCTCGCGTCGATGAGCTGAGCGTGGGGTGAGCGGATTGCCGGCGTCTCGACGGGTTGGTTGAATCTAGCCCAGATGGCTGAGGCGTCTCCCAGCGAGAGGATCCCCGTGTTCGACGTGCGGCTCGAGCGGGCGCAGGTCGAGGCGGTCGCCGAGACGTTGCGCTCGGGATGGTTGACGATGGGGCCGCGGATCGACGCCTTCGAGCGGGAGTTCGGCGCCCACCTGGGGACCGAGCACGCGATCGCGGTCAGCAGCTGCACGGCGGCCCTCCACCTCGCCTACCTCGCCGCCGGGGTCGGGCCGGGCGACGAGGTGATCGTGCCCGGCATCACCTTCGTCGCGTCCGCCGCCGCCGTGCGCTACTGCGGCGCGACGCCGGTGCTCGCCGAGATCCTCGGTCCGCACGACCTGAGCCTCGACCCCGACGATGTCGAGGCGCGGATCACGCCGCGGACGAAGGCGGTCTGCGCCGTCCACTACGGCGGCTACGCGGCGCCGCTCGAGCGGCTCGGGGAGCTCTGCGAGCGGCGCGGCCTGGCGCTGATCGAGGACGCCGCCCACAGCCCCGACGGGACCCTGCCGGGCGGGAGTCGCCGGCTCGGGACCTTCGGTCGCGCCGGGACCTTCAGCTTCTTCTCCAACAAGATCCTCTCCTGCGGCGAGGGGGGCCTGCTGGCGACCGACGACGACGAGGTGGCCGAGCTGGCGCGCAGCCTGCGCTCGCACGCGATGACCTCGGGCACCTGGGACCGCCACCGCGGACACGCGATGAGCTACGACGTGGTCGGCGTCGGCTACAACTACCGCATGGACGAGCCGCGGGCGGCGCTGCTGTCGGCGCGCCTGCCGGGCCTCGCCGCCGACATCGCCGAGCGCCGCCGGCTCACCGCGCGCTACCGCGAGCTGCTCGCCGGGGTCGGGGGGATCGCCGTCCCCTACCGCGACGAGCAGGTCGCGGCGAGCTCCTGCTACGTGATGCCGGTCCTGGTCGAGGACCCGGCGCTGCGCGACCCCGTGCGCAGCCTGCTCTCGGAGCGCCACGCCGTGCAGACCAGCGTCCTCTACCCGTCGATCAACCGGTTCACCGCCTACGGCGCCGGCGCCGAGAGCCTGCCGCGCTGCGAGCGGGCGGCGGCGACCCAGGTCACCCTGCCGCTCTACCCGCACCTAGGCGACGAGCGCCTCGAGCGGGTGGTCGGGGCGCTGGGCGCCGCCGTCGCAGAAGCCGCATAGGACAACCTCAGCCGCCCGCCGCCGCCGTGAGGAGGCGCCCCCAGTCGACCGCGCGGCCGGCGAGGGCGTCGCAGAGCCGCCGCAGCCCCGCCAGGCCGTCCTCGAGCTCCCAGCCCGAGTGCAGCGTGATCGGCATCCAGCCACCCCCCTCGCCCGCCGGCATCCGCTCGACCCGCGGCAGCATCTCCGCCGCCCGTCCGTAGAGCGGCGGGTAGGAGGGCAGGTAGACGGCCCCGCCGAGCCGCGCCGGGCCGGGCTGGAGGCCGAGCAGCCGCACGCTCTCCGGCCCGCCGCAGACGACCGCGAAGCGCTCGGCGAGCAGCTTGTACTGGCGCGCGTCGAAGCGGTTGAAAGGGGGGACGAACACGGGCGCCTCGAAGCCGAGCGCCGCCAGCTCGCCGAGCGCCAGGTCGAGCCGCTCCGCCGTCTCGGCGAGGCTCAGCCCGCAGAGTTCGGAGTGGCGCCGCGGCGAGGCGTGCCGGGTGCGGTGGTCGAGGCCGTGCAGGGCGAAGGTCACGCCCTCCTCGCGCAGCCGCTCGAGCACGGCGACCTCGCGCGCGTCGAGCGGCCGCGACTCCTCCGCGTCAGGGTCGAGGTAGTCGCGGGCGACCCGCGGCGTGACCGCCAGCAGGTAGGGCACGCCCGCGTCGGCGAGCACGGCGTGGAAACGCCGGAAGGCGTCGGCGCCGAAGCGGTCGCCGGGGTCGAAGGCGCCGGCGTGGGGGAACTCGTCGACCCGGACCAGCGCCCGCGCCTCGCCGGCCCCGCCGTCCGGCCAGCCGATCGCCCCGAGCCTCAGCCCGAGGGCCTGCGCGTAGCGGACGGGCGCGGCGGGAACGCCGGCGGCCGCCGGGATCTGCTGCGTCTGCTCGCTCATGCGCACGGATGATCTCAGCCCGCGTCGCGACGCCGGGGTCGCGGCGGGACCGCGCTAGGCTGCCGTGCCGTGAAACGCGCAGTCGTCCTCGCTGGCGGCCTCGGGATGCGCCTGCGGCCCTACACCACCGTCCTGCCGAAGCCGCTGATGCCCGTCGGCGACCGGCCGATCCTCGACGTGATCGTGCGCCAGCTCGCCCGCCAGGGGTTCGAGCGGCTGACGATCGTCACCGGCCACCTGGCCGAGCTGATCGAGGCCTTCTTCGGCGACGGCGAGCGCTTCGGCATCCCGATCGACTACTTCCGCGAGGAGGAGCCGCTGGGCACGGTCGGGGCGCTGAGCCTGCTCGGGGGGCTCGACGAGGACTTCCTCGTGATGAACGGCGACGTGCTCACCGACCTGCCCTTCGGCCGCTTCCACGAGGAGCACGTGCGGGGCGGCGCCGCGGCGACGATCGCCGCGCACCGGCGCGAGGTCCAGGTCTCGCTGGGCGTGCTGAAGTTCGACGACGGCGAGGACGGGGATCTGCTGACCGGCTACGTCGAGAAGCCGACCTACCGTTACGAGGTCAGCATGGGCGTCTACGCCTTCTCGCCCAGGGTGCTGCCGCTGATCGAGCCCGGCGAGCGACTCGACTTCCCCGACCTCGTGCTGCGCCTGCTCGAGGCCGGCGAGCAGGTCCGCGCCCGCCGCAGCGAGGGCGACTACTGGCTGGACATCGGCCGCCACGACGACTACGAGACGGCGATGGACGAGTTCGAGCGCATGCGGGATCGCTTCCTGCCCGGGTGAGGCTCGAAGGGCGCGACATAGTCTGCATCGGCACCTCGGACTGGGACAACGAGCTGCCGATCAACCAGCACCAGCTGATGCGCCGCCTGGCTCGCGGCAACCGGGTCCTGTTCGTCGAGTCGCTCGGCCTGCGGCGGCCGCAGCTCGCCTCGCGCGACCTCGGCCGGATCTGGCGCCGGCTGCGCCGCGGGCTGGGCCGCGAGCGACCGCGCGACGGGCTGCACGTGCTCTCGCCGCTGGTCCTGCCGTTTCACGGCAGCGCGGCGGCGCGCCGGCTCAACCGCGCGCTGCTGCGCCGCCAGGTGAGCGGCGCGGCGCGGCGCCTCGGGATGAGCCGGCCGCTGCTGTGGGGCTATGCGCCGCAGGCGGAGCAGCTGATCGACGCGCTCGAGCCCTCCCGGGTCGTCTATCACTGCGTCGACGACGTCGCCGCGCAGAAGGGCGTCGACGCGGAGAGCTTCCGCGACGCGGAGCGTCGCTTCGCCGCCCGCGCCGACCTCGTCCTGGCCAGCGCGCCGGCCCTGGCGGAGCGGATGCGCGAGCTCTCGGCGAACGTGCTCTACGCCCCCAACGTCGCCGACACCGGGCTCTTCGCCACCGCGCTCGCCCCGGGGCCGGTCGATGCGGCCGTCGAGGCTCTGCCGCGGCCGCGGCTCGTCTTCCAGGGGGCCGTGGTGGCGACCAAGCTCGACCTCGCGCTGCTCGCCGCGCTCGCCGGCCTGCGCCCGCGCTGGAGCATCGCCCTCGTCGGCCCGCGGGGGGCGGGCGACCCGGGCGGCGACCTGTCCGCCCTGCGACGGGCCGCCAACGTGCACCTGCTCGGCCCGCGCCGCGAGGCGGAGCTGCCCGCCGTCCTGCGCGGAGCCGACGCGGGCCTGATCCCCTACGCGCTCAACGACCTCACCCGCAGCGTCTTCCCGATGAAGGTCTACGAGTACCTCGCGGCGGGTCTGCCGGTGTTCGCGACGCCCCTGCCGGCGCTCGAGGGGGTTGAGGGGGTGACGCGCTCCGCCGACGCCGCCGCGATGGCCGCGGCGATCGAGGCGGAGCTCGCCGCTGACAACCCGCGGCGGCGGGCCGAGCGCTCCCGGGCGGCCGCCGCCCACTCCTGGGAGGCCCGGATCGAGGAGATCGAGCGGGCGCTCTAGCGGCCGCTGGCCGCGGCCTCCGCGAGCACCGAGCGGGTCCGGGCGGCGACGCTGTCCCAGCTGAAGCCGGCGGCGTGGCGGAGGCCGCGCTCGACCAGCTCCTCGGGGCGGGAGAGCGCCCGGTCGAGGGCGGCGCGCCAGGCGATCGGGGTGCGCTCCTCGACGACCACCGCGGCCGGCCCGCTGACCTCTTCGAGCCCCCCGGAGCCCGCGGCGACGACCGTCGGCGTGGCGCAGGCCATCGCCTCCAGCGGCGCGATGCCGAAGCCCTCGTGGAGCGCGGGGGCGGCGAGCGCCCCGGCGGCCCGCATCAGGTCGACCAGCTCGGCCTCGCTCACCGGGCCGAGCAGGTCGCAGGCGCCGCTGCCGCGGGCCTTCACTTCGATCCGGGCGGCGTCGAAGCCGGGCGCCCCGGCGAGGGCGAGGCGCCAGCGGCGTCCCCCGCGCCTCTCCAGCGCCGCCGCCTCGATCAGCACGTCGAGGCCCTTGCGCGGCTCGATCGAGCCGACATGGAGCACGAACGGGTCCTCCAGCGCCCAGCGCTGCCGCACCGCCGCCAGCGCCGCGCCGCGGTCGCCGGGCGAGAAGGCCTCGTCGACGCCGTTCGGAACCACGTCGATCCGCGCCGCGTCGACGCCGTAGCAGTGCGCGACGTCGTCGGCCGTCGCCGCCGAGACCGCGATCACCCGCGTCGCCCGGCGCGCCGAGCGGGCCACCGTCGTGCGGAAGTGGCGTTCCTGGCTCGCCTGCTTGACGCCCGGGAGGCGCAGCGCCGCGAGGTCGTGGATCGTCAGCACCGTGGGGACCGGGCTGTGGCGCGGCAGCACGCTCTCCGGCGCCCAGAGCACGTCGACGCGGTTGCGCGCGAGCCAGAGCGGGACGAACGCCTCGCGCCAGATCGGCGTCCCCCGGATCCGCACGCCGACCTCGTACGCGCCGGCGACCGGCCGCTTGAGGCGGCGCGTGTTGGCGAGCAGCGCGACCTCGTCGCCGCCGGCGATCAACCGGCCGGCGATCCGGTCGACGTACTTGGGGATGCCGCCCCAGCTCGCCTCGAGCACGTTGGCGTCGATCGCGATCCGCATGCTCAGGCGGCGGTGGGCGCGGGGGGCGCGGCCGTTTCCGGCTCGGCTTCGGGCAGGTCGCGCCATGCCGCCGCCAGCCAGCCGAGCAGCGCGCCGAGCACGATCGAGCTGCGCGGCTCGATCGCCGTGAACGTCGCCGTCAGCTCGACGACCGCGAGCGCCAGGATCGCGCCGAAGCAGGCGATCGCCGCCACCTGGATCAGCGGGTCCGGGTGGCGGCGCCAGATTCTCGCCGCCGTCCACAGCGCGCTGCCCAGTAGGAAGACGTAGGCGATCGCCCCCAGCGGGCCGAAGGCGAGCCAGAACCAGAGGAAGGCGACGTGGGCGTAGCGCCTGTCGTGGGATTCGGCCAGCGGGTAATGGACCTCCCAGGGGACTCCCAGGCCGATCCCGGTCAGCGGGTGCTCCTCGATGTTGCGGATCACGTTGTGGCGCTCGTCGATTCGGTACCGGTCCCCGCGGTTGGAGCCGAAGCCGCTCGGGCTGAGCGTCTGGGCGCGCTCGACCAGCGGACTGGCCTGTGGATCCTCGGAGGAGCCGACGGCGAGCGCCCCGGCGACGCCGAGCGCCAGCGCGATCGCCCCGACGGCGAGGATCGCCCGGCCCCGGTGACGGCTGGCCACGATGATCACGACGACGATCGTCAGGGCGCCGGCGATCCAGAACGAGCGGCGGTAGGAGACGACCAGCGCCAGCAGGGCGATCGGCGCCGCGGCGAGCATCCACCCCGGCAGGCGGACGCGGCGCGCCAGCGCCGCGACGACGCCCAGGAAGAGGGTCAGCATCACCAGGTTGGGCACCGGGTTGAGGTAGCTGATCGTCTCGGTTTCGACGGTCACCCCGAGCCCGCTCAGCGCGGCGTAGATGCCGGACAGGCCCTTGAAGGCGGCGAGCCCGGCGGCGAGCCCGGCGGCCGCCACGAGCGCGCGCCTGTCGCGCAGGACGTTGACTGCGAGCAGCGGCACGAGGACTATGTAGCCGACGTTCATAGCGCGGTGGAAGAGTTCGCCGACGCTGACCAGGTGCGAGGCGTGGCCGACGACGACGCCGAAGGCCGCGGCGGCCGCGAGCAGCGCCAGCGGCGTGACCAGCGGCTCCGGCAGCCTGGGCCGCCGGCTTTCGAGCGCGAAGCGCAGCAGCACCCCGGCGAGGCCGGCGAACAGGAGCATGTCCTGCGGGGTCATCTTGGCCGCGACGACGTCGTAGAAGGCCCCGGCCGGCGGCAGCAGGCCCTGCCCTTCGGACTCGACCACGACCACGCTCGCGACGAGCAGCCCGAGTGCCGCCGTCGGGTAGCGCATGAGCACGAAGCCGAGCGCCAGCGCCGCCGGGGCGAGCGCTCCCGCGACACCGAAGCGGCTCATCGCCCCGGCGAAGAGGACGCCGGCGACGATCCCGGTTGCCACGACCGCGATCGCCACGCCGGGGTCCGGCATAGCGCGCGCCCGGGGAGTCAGACCGGCGTCTCCCTCTGATTAGAAGCCGCGGGCGCCCCATCGCGGGGCCGGTAGGCGTCGTAGCGGGTCTGCCTCGAGTTGGAGCGGTTGAAGGCGAAGCCCAGCATCGGCGCGCCGATCGCGCGCAGCGCCTCGACCGCGCGGCGGGCGTCGCGGCGGCGCGTGCGGCGCGAGTCGACGACGAAGACGACGCCGTCCGCGTAGCGCGCCAGCACGACCGGGTCGACGACCACCAGGGCGGGCGGGGTGTCGAAGACGACGACGTCGTTTTCGTCCCGCAGCGTCTGGACGACGGATTTCATCCTGCTGGAGGAGAGCGACTCGACCGAGTCCTCGGCGTGGGCCCCGGCGGGCATGACCCTGAGCTCGCCGTCGGCGCGGGCGCCGTCGGCCGGCAGGCTCACCTCGAGCGCCACCGCGGACGGCTCGGGGGCGTTGCGGACGACGAGCAGGTCGCTGAGCCCCGGCGAGAGCGGCTTGTCGAAGATCTCGTGCAGCGTCGGCCGCCGCAGGTCGGCGTCGACCGCGGTCACCCGCCTGCCCTCCGCGGCCAGCGCCCGCGAGACGTTTGCCGCCACGTAGCTCTTGCCGCAGCCGGACTCGGCGCCCGTGACCAGGACGGTGCGCGCCTCGCCGTCCCCCTCGGGCCCGTTGAGCTCTCGGCCGGCGGCCCGTTCGAGCGTCAGCAGGGTCGCCGTGCGCAGGTTGCGGAACGACTCCAGGGCCGGTGCGCCGCGACCCCTTGGGAGCTCGCCGAGCATCGTCAGGCCGAGGTCTTTCGCCACCTCCTGCGCGGAGCGGTAGCGGTCGAAGAACAGGTCGCGCAGGTAGATCGCCGCGGCGCCGAGGACCAGGGCGCCGATGAAGGCGAGCAGCGCGTCGCGCAGCGGCTTCGGCGAGACCGGCGAACTGGTCGGGACCGCGCGCTCGATCACCCGCATCGTGTCGCCCGGGTTGGCGCTCTGTTCGGCGATCTGGTCCTGCAGGGCCTGCAGCTCGACCTGCAGGCCGGCGACGCTGGCGCCCTTCGAGCCGCCGCGGGCGATTTCGCCTTCGACTTCGTCGATCCGCTGCTGGATCGGCTGCAGGGTCGATTTGCGCTGCGTCACCGAAAGTTCGCCGAGGTAGCGCGAGAAGGCCCGCGCGTAGGCGTTGGCGAATTCCGCCGCCGCTTCGGGGTCCCCGGTCGTGGCCGAGAAGCTGAGCACCCCGGTGCGGGCTTCCGGCTGCACGTCGATGCTGGAGTCGAAGGCGGACTCACGCCCCTTCACCGCCGGTTCTTCGTGCGCGAGCTGGTACACCGGACGCGTCTTGGCGAGCTCGCTGTAGAGGTTCGTGAGGCTGAGCAGCTGTTCGTCGTTGAGGATTTCGCCGGACGCCTGGCTGGTCGTCACGACCTGCCCGAGGGCGGCGCTTTCGTATTCGTCCGATTTCGTCGAGGAGATCGCGAAGACGACCAGCGCGACGATGGCGGCGAAGAGCAGGAGCCAGCGCTTGCTGCCCCAGATCAGGCGGAGGTGGCCGGTTAGTTCCACGATTGCATAGGGCTATCGGCGGGCCTGCGGTCGACTTGAGTCCCGCATGCCTGCGGTCTCGCGGTCGAGCTCGCGAGCGACAGGAAGGATAGTGACGCGTGCGCCCTACCGGCCGCGCAGGTCGCTCTGCAGGCGCGACACCGCCTCGCCGGGATCCTCGCTCTGCCGCAGGGGACCGCCGGCGCCGCGCAGCGAGGCGGGGAGGAGGCGCAGCGCAAGCCGCTCGCGGGCGCCGGCGAGCACGAGCGCGTCGATCGGCCGGATCTGCTCCTCGGCGTCCAGCGCCCGCGCCAGCGCCGCGGGGCCGGCATGGCGCATCCGCCTGGTGCGCACGCCGCCGGGGTCGCCGGACGGGCCGCAGACGAGCGAGACGTCCGCTCCCAGCCGCGCCGCCGCTTCGAGCCACTCGCCGACGCGTCCCGCCGCCGCGGCTCCGCCCGCCACCCCGACGACCCGTACCGGCCCCAGCCGCGGCGGCCGCTGCCCGCGCCCGACCGGGGCCCCCGTGCCGCCGGCGCGCAGGCTGAGCGCCGTGGCGAGCGCGTCGGAGCCGCACTCGAGCGCGATCCTGACGAGCCCGCGCGGCCCGTCGCGCCAGCCGCCGTACGCCAGCGTCCGGTAGAGCAGCTTCGCCGCCGGGCGGAGCAGGGTCCCGGTCAGCGCCCCGAGCGGGCCGGGGCGGCCGCCGTGGCGGCTCTCCAGGCGCGCGTAGGCGACGGCGTCGGTCAGCGCCTCTCGCCACGAGGAGGCGAGCAGGTGCTCGAGCTCGCCCGCCAGCGGCAGGACCGGGCCGTCGGGCCAGAGCCCCTCGTGGACCGCGCGGGACTCGTCGTGACGGAAGGCCCCCCGGCGGAACAGCCGGTGGCGGTAGCGCGGGTAGCGGGCGGAGGGGCCGAGCGGGCGGCCGAGGAAGACGTCGCGCATCGGGATCGCCGCCATGCTCGCCCGCGCGGGCGGATCGGCGAGCAGCGCCTCGATCTCCGCGGCCAGCGGGGGGCTGACCCGCTCGTCGGCGTCCACCTCGAGGATCCAGTCGCCGCTTGCGTGGTCGAGGGCGACGTTGCGCTGTGCCGCGAAGCCCGGCCAGGGGTTCTCGACCACCCGGGCGCCGGCTTCGCGCGCCAGCTCCGCCGTGCGGTCGCGCGAGCCGCCGTCGACCACGACGACCTCGTCGCAGAACGCGAGGCTGTCGAGGCAGGCCGGCAGCCGGCGCTCCTCGTCGCTGGCGATCACGCAGGCGGTCAGGGACTCTCGCAAGGCCGGGCAGTATGGCATCGGCCCTCACCCCGGCTGAGCCGCGGGCTCCGCGGCGCGGCGGCCGAGCTCCGCGGCGAGCAGGTCCCCCAGCCTCAGCGCCAGGGCGGCGATCGTCAGCGTCGGATGGACGGCGCTGTAGGTGGGGAACGCGGAGCCGCCCGCGACGAAGAGGTTCTCGATCTCGAGGTGACGCTGGTCGGGGTCGACGACGCCGTCCCCGTCGCCGCTCATCCGGCAGGTGCCGAGCAGGTGGCCCCCGCGCGGCCCGGGGGAGACCTCGACCTCGCCGGCCCCGAGCGGCGCCAGCCGCTCGCCCACGAGCTTCGCGGCGGCGGCGATCCCGTCGCGCTCGTAGGCGGTCGGGCCCGGGTATGAGATCAGGTTCAACGGCAGCCCGAACGCGTCCCGCTTCGAGGACAGGGTCACCCGCCGCTGCGCCTGCGGCACGTCTTCGGTGAGCATGTCGAGCGGCAGCCGCCGGTTCCAGACCGCGAGCGCCTCCTCGCGGGTGCGCCGCCCCATGCCCGCCAGCACCCCGGCGGCGACCAGCGGCGCCAGCGGGGCGCCGGGGTTGAACGGGATCAGGATCGCCCCCGAGCGCCGGCGGCGGAAGGCGCCTTCGCGGAACGCCTGCGAGAGGCCCGTGGAGAGCGTGTCGCCGTGGCCCGGCCGCAGCCGGCGTCGCAGCTCGACCGTCAGCGTCGTGTGCGCGTGGTCGAACAGGTAGCGGCCGACCGCCGGACCGCCGAGGCCGGATCGCAGGAGGATGCCCGGGTTTTCGAACCCGTTGGCGGCCAGCACGTAGCGCTCGGCGCGCACCAGCAGGCGCTCGCCGTCGCGGCCGATCGCCTCGATCGCCTCGATGCGACGCCCGCCGCCGCTGCGCAGCCGGGCGACGACCGTCTGCTGCTCGAGCTCCAGGCGCGGATGGTCGAGCACGCCGGCGAGGCCGTTCAGCGCCGAGAAGCGGGCGTCGACGGGGCAGAGCTCGCAGGTCGCCGAGCCGCAGCACGCGGGCCTGCCCTGAAGCGGCCGCGAGGGGCGGGCCTGCGGCAGCGGGCCGAACGGCCGCAGGCGCGGCGCGATCGCCTCGTCCATCGGGCTGAGCGGATGCGCGGGCAGGGCTCGCGCGCCGGGCGGCGGGGCGGCGCCGGCGGGATCGGCCGACGGCGGCGCTCCGGACACGCCGAGCGCCTGCTCGGCGCGCGCGTAGTAGGGCTCCATCTGCTCCAGCGAGAGTGGCCAGTCGAGCATCACGCCGTGTGCCGAGCGCATCTTGAAGTCGGCGGCCGTGAAGCGGGGGGTCGCCCCGTCCCAGTGCAGGGAGGAGCCGCCGACGCCGTAGACGTAGCTCCAGGGGTAGGGGGGGTCGCCGGGTGCGGTTTCGTCGTTGGGCTCGGCGCCGGGCACGTCCGCAGCCCACTCGCCGTCCGCGAGCTGTTCGGCGTGGGTCTTCAGCGCCCCTCGCTCGAGCATCGTCACGCGCGCTCCCGCCAGCATCGCCGGCCAGGCCGCCAGCAGGCCGCAGACGCCGGAGCCGACGATCGCGATATCCGTCTCGAGCGTCCTCACGGTTTCCGCACCAGGCCGGCGCAGGCCCCCGGAGCGCCTGGGTCGACGCCGGTGATCGCGTAGGCGAGGCCGGCGGCGGGGTCGCCGAGCATCGGATCGACGAGGCCGGAGATCGCCCTTTCCCGGGCGGCGTCGGGCAGGACCGCGGCGGCGGGATCGCGGACGGCGAGCGCAAACGCCGTCGCCCGTGCCTCGTACTCGGCGTCGCCGTATTCGGCCCGGGCCCGCTTCAGCAGCTGGCCGGCCAGACGCGCGTCGATGCCGAGGTTTGTCGCGACCAGCCCGGCGAACTCGTCGTCGGGGATCAGCGCCAGGTAGGGGGCGGCCAGCGCGACGCCCGCCACGCCGGCGCCGGCGGCGATCAGGGTGCGGCGAGGGAAGCGGCTCCGACCCGGCGGGGCGAGTGGGCGGCGCCCGCCCGCCTGCTCGAGCAGCTCGATCAGCAGCTGGGTCTGGCGGGCCCCGTCGTAGCGCTCGCGGACACGGTCTCGCGCGGCCGCCGCGAGCCGTTGCCGCCGTCCGGGGTCGGCGAGCCCGTCGATCGCCGCCGCGAGCCGATCCGGGTCGCCGGGCGGCACGAGCTCGCCGCCGTCTCCGATCAGCTCGGGGATCGCGCCCACGGTGGCGCCGATGACCGGCAGCCCCGCGGCCATCGCCTCCAGCACGACCCAGGGGACGGCGTCGGCCCGGGTCGGCAGGGCGAAGACGTCGGCGGCGGCGTAGAGGTCGCGCAGCCGCTCGCTGTGCGCGGCGACCCCGCTGTGCACCCGGACCAGCGGGCCCTCCTCGACCGGCTCGGCGGAGACGACGTCGAGCAGCGCCCGCCCCCCGAGCCGCTCGATCGCCTCGCGCAGGACGGTCAGGCCCTTGCGCTCGACGTCGTTGCCGACGAAGAGGACCCGCAGCGGGCCGTCGTGGCGCCCCGGACGCCGCTCCGCGGCGCCCTCCCACCAATCGCGGTCGAGCCCGGGGTGGATGGTGGCCAGCGGAGTCCCCGCCATGTCGTAGTCGGCGCGCAGGGCCGCGGCGTTCCACTCCGTCCAGGCGACGACGGCCGCGGCGCCGGCGATCGCGCGCCGCTCCAGGCGCCGCAGCAGCCGCAGCTGTCGCGGGGTCCACCGGTTGCCCGGCCCGTCGTACTCGAGGGCCGTGAACTGGCCGACCGTCGCGTCGACCGAGAGCACGCAGGGAAGCCGCCGCATCGGGCCCCGGATCAGCAGGGCCGAGGCCTGGGTGTTGATGAAGGCGACGTCGACCTCCCGCCGCCGCCGCTTGATCAGCCGGCGCGCCCGCCAGGACCAGCGCAGGCGCCAGCGCAGGGCGAAGAAGTCGCCGTCGCCGCCCCGGCGCCGGCGGCGCAGCAGCAGGCGCTCGAGCCGGTTGGGCGGCGGCACGGTCTCGAAGCTCGCCCGCACGGCGGGGTTTCCCTCCAGCGCGCGGCGGAGCTGCGCGGTCAGCGTGCGGTGGCCGAGCACGCCCTCGTCGAGGAAGAGGACTCGCAGAGGCTCGGTCATCGCCCCTCGCGCGCGCCCTCGATCAGCGCCTCGGCCCGCTCGGCGACGACCGCGGCGTCGAAGCGCTCGCGCGCGCTGCGCGCTGCGAGGGCCCCCTCGCGCCGGATGCGCTCGCGATCCCCCTCGTATGGGCGCAGCGCCCGCGCCAGCGCCGCCGCGTCGTTCTCGGGGGAGATGATCGTGCCGAAGCTGTCCTCGAACAGATCGGCGACCCCCTCGGCGCCGGTCGAGACGCAGGGGCGTTCGGCGAGCATGCCGAGGATCGCCGCACGCGGTTGACCCTCGGTCGGGCTGGGGCAGAAGACGGAGACGTCGAAGGCCGAGAGGACGTCGGCCACGCGGGCCCCGGGGGTCGGAAGGAAGTGCGCCCGCGGGCCGAGCGGCTCGGCCCTGGACCTCAGCGCGGCTTCGGTCTCGCCGGCGCCGGCGAGGATCAGGTGCGCCCCCGGGTCGAGCCGGGCAACCGCGTCGATCACGACGTCGTTGCGCTTCTTCGGGTGGAAGCGCGAGATGCAGCCGACGACGAACGCGTCCGCGGGGATCGCGAGCTCCTCGCGCACCCGCGCCCGGCCGTCGGGGTCGAACCCGATCTCGTCGGTGCGCATGGCGTTGGGCAGGAAGAAGACCCGCGAGGGGTCGACGCCGGCCTCGATGGCCGAGCGCCGGGTCCCCTCCGAGACGGCGAGGACGAGGGAGGCGGAGCGAGCCGCCCGCGCGTAGGCGAGGCGCCCGGGCCCGCGGAGCAGCTGCCGGGGGACCGGCCCCCACTCGGCCCAGACGGTCTGCGGGCGCAATGCCGCGGGCAGCCCCGGGGCGAGGAGCTGCTCCTTCTTGTAGTGCAGCAGGAGGACGTCGTAGGGCAGCTCGGCGGCCAGCGCCCGCGCCAGCCGCCGCCGCAGGATCGGCCGGCGGAGCCCGAGGCTCGCCCAGCTGCGCCTGGAGAGCTTGGGGCCCAGCTCCAGCGGGCGCACCTCGACCGAGCTTTCCCGGCCGATCGCCGCCGCGTCGCTCAGCATGATCGCCTCGTGACCGCGGCGGATCAGCGCGTCGAGCAGCTCCACCGCGGCGAACTCGGCCCCGCCCGGGGCAGCGCCGGTCATCACGGAGACGATCTTCAAGGGGCCAGGCGCCTCTCGAGGGCCTCGATCGAGTACTCGCGCTCGGCCAGCACGCGGCCGGCGCGCGCCACCGGATTGCCGACCTCGGGGTCCAGCGCCATGAGGATGGCGCGGGCGAAGGCCCCGCCCTCGGCGTCCCCGCCGACGTAGTGGACGTCGCGCTCCGCGTCGAGGCCGGCGGCGGCGAGCGGCGTGGCGACCACCGGCAGCGCGTAGGCGAGGGCCTCGACGAACTTGAGCGGCGAGCCCCCGCCCTCGAGCAGCGGCACGGCCGCGCAGCCCGCCGCCGCGTAGAGCGCACGCAGGTCGGGCACGAAGCCGCTCCCGCTCACCCGCGGGTCCGCCGGGTCGAGCGCCTCGCTGCCCTTCCCGGCGACCGTCAGGCGGACGTCCGGGGCGAGCGCCCAGAGCGCCGGCATCGCCTCCTCGAGCAGGAAGCGCAGGGCCTGCCGGTTGGGCTCATAGGTGAGGTCGGCGACGAACAGGGCCTGCCGCTCCCCGTTCCGCGGCGCGATCGGCTCGATCGCCGTCACGTCGACGACGTTGGGCACGAGGCGCAGCGATGCGGAGGGAGCGAGCGCGGCAGCCCCCTGCATGTCCGCCGACGAGACCATCCAGCTCTCAGCGTAGCGTTCGAGCAGGCGGCGCTCGAAGCGCTCCAGGGAGCGCTTCGAGATGGCCCCCTCGGCGAGGCGATGGCGGAACGCGGACTCGAGATTGTGGGCGCTGTAGATCGCCGGGTTCCGCCCTGCGTAGGGCAGCAGCCCCGCCGCGGCGATCGGTCCCTCCGCGATCACGCGCGCCACTCCGCCGGCCGCGGCCAGCTCCTCGGCGCGGGACGCCACGCCCGGCCAGACGCCGCGGGCGAAGGCCGCCGGGGCGCGTTCCAGCCGCGCCCGTGCGTAGGCGCCGAGCCGCGCGCCCGGGCGCGGGCGCTCGATCGCGTGCAGGCTCACGCCCGCGATCTCCGCGAAGGCGGGGTCCGGCGCCGCCGCCCCGAACGCTCCGTAGACGAGGTCCACCTCGCCGGACGCCGCCAGGGCGCGGACGACGCCGTAGGTGCGCCTGGCGCGCCCGGAGTCGAGCGTGGGGGTGTGTGAGGTGGCGAAGACCGTCCGCATGCGGTGACGCCGGCCGGCTCTCGGGGCGGCGGGAGCGCGAGTATAGGAGGCCGGCCGCCGCCTTCCGCGCGGTCAGCCGCGGTACTGGCGCATCGCGGACTCGACCACCTGGTAGGAGGGCTTCGGGGAGCCGTCCTGGCGCAGCAGGCCGAACTCGAGCTCGCGCTCGCCGCTGTCGCTGCCGCGGTCGCGGAGCTGGTAGACGCAGAGCAGTTCCACTCCCCATTCGGGATGGCCGGCGACGGCGTCGATCATCCTGCCCAGGTGTTCGGCCTGCGTGTCCTCGCCGACGCACTCCCCCCCACAGCCGGCGGTCGACTCGCCGTACTCGGTGATGAAGATCGGCTTCCCGCCCGCGCCCTGTTCCGCCATCCGCGCGCGCAGCGTCTGGATCCGGTCGAACGGCCCCGCCGGGCTGGACTCGGCCGGGTCGTGCCCGTACCAGTAGGGGTGGTCGGCGAAGGCGTAGAAGAGCGAGTTCAGGTCCGGGATGCGCCGGTAGAGCGTGTCCATCCACGAGGTGTCATCGCCGTAGACGCGGCTGTCGAGGACCACCTTCACCGGTAGTCCGAGGTTGTGGACCTCTTCGAGCGTCGGCCTCACCGCGTCGGCGTACTCGGCCGCGGACATCCCGCCGAAGTAGGGCTCGTTGCCGAGTTCGATCGTCGTGATCGCGTAGCGCGAGGCGTCGAGCTCGGGGTTTTCGCTCCAGAAGGACCCCCCAGGGCCGTAGCGGCGGACGAAGCCGACGACCCAGTCGCGGTAGCTGTTCGCGTCGCCCAGGTCGTTTTCGCCGAGCAGCGCGTGTATCCGGGTGTGGATCTGCGCGGCCGCGGTGAGCACCACGTCGTCCTGGGCGTCGACCGGCTCGGAGGTGTTCCACTCGTGGCGCGTGACCGCGGCCCCGAGCTGCTCGCGCTCTTCGACTTCCGTTTCGCTCCAGCCGGCGTAGCCCCCGTCGATGCCGACCGCCAGCGGTCCCGTTTCCGGGGCGGGCCGGCCTTCCGCGCGGGCGCCTTCCGGCCTGGGGCCGCGATGGGCGACGCAGCGGCTTCGCAGCGTGCGGGCGCGCCGCCGCAGCCTCACCCGCCGCGCGCGGCCCCGCGCGCCGTGACGGGCGCGGCGCAGGGCGCGGGAGGCGGAGGCGCGCAGCTGCCGCCGCCCGCAGGCGCTGGCGCGCGCTCGCGGCTTGCCCGCCCCCGTCACGGCGACGGCGGCGGAGAGGCGCGCGGGGCGCGGCTTCGCGATGGCCGTCTGGGCCGCGAGCGGGGAGAGCCCCGCGACGATCAGCACGAGCGTCAGGAGTCTGTTGCGGAGAAGGCCCACCATGGCCTTCTCATCGGGTCGTCGCGGAGCCCCTTCGGAGGAGGGGACCCTGGCTGGACGTATGTATTAGGGGGTGTTGCGGTGGCGGACGTCGAAGGGGTCGCCGAAGGCTTCCTCGTCGAGGCCGCGGGCGATCTCGGCGACCCCGTCCGGGACGCGCATCGTCAGCTCGAAGCCCAAGCGCTCGCGGATCTTCTCGAAGGAGACCTTGTAGTCACGCGGGTCCTCGTCGCGATGGACGAAGCTGACCCTGCCGGTGGGGACGACGCCGGCGATGATCTCGACGAGGTCGAGCTTGCGGTAGTTCTCGTCGCTGGCGCCGACGTTGAAGACGTCGCCGCCGAGCTCGTCCGGACCCGCCTCGAGCACCCGGGCCACGCCGCGCGCGGCGTCCCGGACGTGCACGTAGGGGCGCCAGAACTGCTCGCCGAAGACCTCGAGCTCGCGGTCGTCCCACAGTTCCCGCGTGAACTCGTTGACGGTCAGGTCGAAGCGCATCCGCGGCGCCGCCCCGTAGACGGTCGCGAAGCGCAGGCAGGTGGCCGCGAGCGAGCCGCTCGCGCCCTCGAGCAGCATCTCCTCGATCTCGACCTTCTGCTCGGCGTACAGCGAGACCGGCGCCAGCGGCGCCTCCTCGTTGACGGGCGTCTCGGGGTCGGCCATCCGCCCGTAGTTGGAGCAGGTCGAAGCGAAGACCAGGTGGGAGGCGCCGGCGCCGGCGGCGTCCGCGACCAGCGCGCGGGTGCCCTCGACGTTGGTCGCGCGCGCCAGCTCCGGGTCGCGGGCGCAGGCCGGGTCGCCGACGATCGCGGCGAGGTGGACCACCGCGGTCGCTCCCTCGAGGCACGTCCGGCGGGCGCCGGCGTCCGCGACGTCGCCGACAGTCACCCGGGCGCCACGCCGCTCCAGCTCGCGCGCGACGCTCTCCTGGCCGTGCAGCAGGCTGTCCAGGACACGCACGTCCCAGCCCGCGTCGAGCAGCGAGCCGACGACCTCCGCGCCGACGTACCCGGCGCCGCCGGTGACCAGGACGACGCCGCTCATCTGTGCCCCCCGGCTCGCATCGGCGCGAAGCATAGAGCCGATCGCGGTTGGCTAGGCTTGCGCGCTTGAGTCTGGCGATAGCGCATGAGTGGCTCGCGGTCCGGGCGGGCAGCGAGAAGACCTTCGAGGCGATGGCCCGGGCGTATCCGGAGGCCGATCTCTATGCGCTGACCTGGGACCGCGAGGCGCGATTCGACTTCGGCGGGAGGGACGTCACGACGACCTTCCTCGACCGCTGGCGCGCGGTTCGCGACCATCGCGAGCTGAGCCTTCCCTTGATGCCGCTGGCCTGGCGCACGATCGACGTCCACGGCCAGTACGAGACGGTGATCACCTCCAGCCATGCCTTCGTGCGCAGCTTTCCACCCGCGCGGGAGGCGACCCACTTCTGCTACTGCCACACGCCGATCCGGTACGCCTGGGTGCCGGAGATCGACGCGCGCGCCCAGCGGCGGATCCCGGGCAAGTCGGCGGCGTTCGCGGCGTTGCGCGCCTGGGATCGCCGCACCGCCCGCAACGTCGACTTCTTCGCCGCCAACTCGACCGCGGTGCGGGACAGGATCCGCGAGAGCTACGGTCGCGACGCCGAGGTCATCTACCCGCCGGTGGACACCGACTTCTACGATCTGCCCGAGAGCGTGACGACGCGGACGCGCGCGCTGGCGATCTCCCGCTTCATCCCCTACAAGCGGGTCGACCTGGCGATCGAGGCGTGCGCGAGGGCGGAGGTTCCCCTGACCGTCGCCGGCCGCGGCCCGCAGGAGCGTGAGCTGCGCGAGCTGGCGGCGCGCCTGGGCGCCGACGTCGAGTTCGAGATATCCCCGTCCGACGAGCGCCTCAGGGACCTCTACCGGTCGGCTGTCGCGCTCGTGTTCCCCGCCAACGAGGACTTCGGGATCGTCCCGGTCGAGGCGCAGGCGTGCGGCGCGCCCGTCGTCGCGCTGGACGTCGGCGGAGCGCGGGACACCGTCGCGCAGGGGCGGACCGGGCTGCGCGTGCCGAGCCAGGACCCGGGCCTGTTCGCCGACGCGGTCCGCCGGATAGCCGACTCGCCGCCTTCGCCGGAGGTCTGCCGGCGCCATGCCGCGGGCTTCTCGGTCGAGCGGTTCGTCGACGAGCTCCGGGCCTGGGTCGGGCGCCGCTCCTAGCGCGGCGGCGCTCGCCGGCGCGCCTACTCGGCGGGCGAGACCAGTGCGCCGAAGGTCCGCAGCAGGATCTTGAGGTCGAGCCCGACGGACCAGTTCTGGATGTAGTAGTTGTCGAGTTCGACCCGCTCGGGGAGCGAGGTCTGGCCCCGGAAGCCGTTGATCTGCGCCAGCCCGGTTATCCCCGACTTGACGCGATGCCGGTCGGAGTAGCGGCGCACCCGCTCGTCGAAGACCTCGACGAAGTCGGGACGCTCCGGGCGCGGCCCGATCAGGCTCATCTCGCCGCGCAGGACGTTGAACAGCTGCGGCAGCTCGTCGAGCGAGTAACGGCGGATGAAGCGGCCCACCCGGGTGCGGCGGTCGGCCCCCTCGACGCCGCCCGGGGCGAGACCCGGCCTGACCCGGTCCGCCGGGTCCGGCTCGTCGTCGATCCGCATCGAGCGGAACTTGAGCATCTCGAAGCGCTGCCCGTCGCGGCCTATGCGGCGCTGGCGGAAGAGGATCGGGCCCGGCGAGCTGATCCGGACGGCGAGCGCGATCGCCCCCAGCAGCGGCAGCAGCAGCACGATCAGGGCCGCGCTGGCGACCCGGTCGATCGCATGCTTGATCGCGAATTGCCAGCCCTTCGGGTCGATCCAGCGCAGGCCGAAGATCGGCAGCGGCCCGATGTTGTCCTGCGAGACGCGCAGGTTGACGCTCTCGAACATCCGCGGCACCAGCCAGACGTGGAGCCCGCGGTCCTCGCAGGCCCGGATCAGCGGCATCAGCACGTGGTCCGGCGAGGAGGTGAAGGTGAGGACGACGTGCTCGGCCCCGGTGCTCTCCGCGATCTCGGCGAACTCCTCGGGCGCCCCGAGGATCGGCGCCTGGCGATCCGGCACTCGTTCGCCGGGGACCGGGTCGGCGTCCACGTAGCCGATCACCCGCAGCCCCAGCTCCGGCCGTTCGGCGAGGCGTCGCTCGATCTGGGTGCCGACCTGGCCGGCGCCGACGATCAACGCCGGTGCGCTGCCGATTCCGCTGCGGCGCTCGCGGCGCTCCGCGCCGGTCAGGGCCGGCACGCTGGCGCCGAGGTAGAGGGCCGCGAACCCCCAGGCGGGGATCAGCAGTGGCGCCGGATTGCTGTCGTGATCGACGATCGCCGCGGCCGCGATCAGGGCGATCGCCGCCGCCGCGGTGGCGGTTGCCACGCGCAGCAGCTGGTCGGCCACGTCGAGCTGCAGCGAGGCCCGGTAGGCGCCGCGGATCGCTAGCGCGACCAGGGCGAGCGGCGGCAGCAGCCAGGCGATCGCGACGCCGCTCGGGTTGGCGCCGGCCGCGGGGGCGGCGACGCGCGCCGTCACCACCGCGAGCAGCAGCAGCACGGCGTGCGCGGCGAACCTCCTGGCTCGCCAGTGGGCGCTCAGCCAGGAGCTCTTCGGCGGCACCCGCTCGGCCGAGTCGGGGCTGCGGGTCAGCGGCGGTCGAAGCTGCACCAGTTCGGTCATCTCAGCGCGATTCATCGGCAGCTCCGCTGCGAAGCTGATGGCTCGGCTCGGCGATTGTCCACGGGAAGTCGACATTCCCTCCCAAGATAGAGGTGACGCTGCGAAAACTCCATCGGCCAGGAAGACATCGACATCAAGTCTGCCTTGCTCAACCGGGCAACTCGCGTTGCACCGCGCACTTCTTTGATTCTTTCGGACGAATATTTGAGGAATGCGGGCCCCGCCGAGCTTCCCCGGCGCGCAGCCGTCTGTCCGGTCGGCTTGACTTGGCGCCATGACGCAAGCCGCGCGCAGCGCACGCCGCCACCAGGCCGGTCGCGACGTCGCCCTCCAGATCGGGGTCAGGGCGCTCAACCTTGCCCTGGGAGTGCTCGTCACCGCGCTGCTCGCCCGCACGCTCGGAGACCAGGGGTTCGGCCAGTGGTCGACGCTCCTCGTCGTCCTCCAGCTGATCGCCTACTTCACCAGCTTCGGCGTGGAGAGCGTCGTCGTGCGGGAAGCGACGGCGGAGCCCGAGCGCGAGGACGAATGGCTCGGCGCGCTGCTGCTGCTGCGCGCCCTGCTCTCGCTGCCGGCGATCGCGGTCGGTCTCGTCGTGCTGCTCTTGCTGCAGGAGAGCACGTCGATGCTCGTGGCGGGCGTCGTCCTGCTGGCGCAGACGCCCTTCAACGTCGGAACCTCGCTGCGGGTCGCCCATCAACTCCGCGTGCGCAACTGGATCCCGATGGCGATCCTCAGCCTGAACAGCGTTCTCTGGGCCGCTTCGGTGCTCGTCATCTACCTGCTCGGCGGCGGCCTGCTGCCGCTGGCGATCGCGATGACCGCGACCGGCATCGTGACGACGACGCTGCAGGCGGTCGCCGCGATGAGGGTCGTGCGCCCTCAGCGGCCATCTCGCCGGGCGATCCTCCGCCTCGCCCGGGTGGGTCTGCCGGTGGGCCTCTCGGGCCTGCTGACCCTCGCCTACGCGCGGATCGACCAGCTGCTCGTCTTCGCGATCGCGGGGAGCGCCGCGGCGGGCCTCTACGGGGCCGAGTACCGGATCGTCGAGCAGGCTCACCTGGTGCCGGTCTCCGTGATGACCACGCTGCTGCCTATCCTCTCGGCGAGCTGGAAGCACGACCGGAAGCGGGCGTTGCGAATCTCCTGGCGCGCCGCCGAGTACCTGTCGGTCGCCTCGCTCGGCGGGCTGGCGACCGCGATCGTCGTCGCCCGCCCGCTGACCGTGCTGCTGTTCGGGGCGGATTTCGCCGACGCCGCGCCCGCCCTGCCGGTGCTGGCGGGCGCCTTCGTGTTCATCTGCTTCGGGTATCTGACCGGCAATCTGGTCCTGATCTCCGGCCTGCAGCGCTGGCTGGTGGGGATCGGAGCCGTGGCCTTCGTCCTCAACGTGGGCGGAAACGCGATCCTGATTCCACAGCTCGGCTTCATGGGGGCCGCGTGGATGACCCTCGTCACGGAGGCGGCGGTGGTCCTCGCCACCGCCGTGCTCCTGGCTCGGCGCGTCGGGCTCGCGCCGCCGCCGCTGTCACGGGCGGCGCGGATCGTCGCCGCGGCCGCCGTCCTGGCGGGGGCGCTGGCGCTGCTGGATCTGCTCGGTGTGGGACTGGCCGGGCTGCTGTTCGTCGCGGCCGTCGCATATCCCGCTCTGCTGCTCGGCCTGCGGGCTGTCGACCTGGCCGAGGTGCGGTCGCTGCTGCGCGAGCGGAGGGCAGCTTGAGTCAGCCCGGGTGGGCCCTGCCGAGCACCTGCCGGGCCGTGGCGAGATTCTCTTCCTGACGCCGCCTGTCGCCGGGCAGGCGCTTGCGGAAGCGGCTGTGGGCGTCGACCTGAAGCTGAGCGGAGATGCAGCGCACCGGATGGCCCCCGATCGAGCCCCTCACAGCCTCCGGCCCGGCGCCGTCCCGCAGCCTGATCGGGTGCAGCTCGACGACTCGCATCGCCGAGTCGCGCATGACGACGATGTCGCCCTCCACGCGGTGCGCGGCGAGTCGGGCGGGAGAGCAGTCGCGGAACCACTCCTCGAACCCCATGCGGCGCAGCGTCCCGATCGCCGCCTCGACGTGCCGCCGGGCGACGATCAGGTCGAGGTCGCGATGGACCCGTCGCTGGTGGCCCACCAGGGCGTCGATTCCCCAGCCCCCCATGAGGATGAGCTCCACCTCGGCCCGCTCGAGGGCATCGAGGAGCTCGAGGACGCGATCGACCGGCATCGGCGGGTTGCGGTACACGCCGCGGCTGAGCAGCGCCTTCACCCGTCTGGGCGCCGGAAGCGCCCAGACGGCCGCGTTCGCCCGGTCGCTCAGCCGGGTCCATGCTGATGCACGCGCCGCCACGGTCACCGTAATCTAACGATGAGAAAGCTCTCATCTTTTCGTTGGCCCGGGTTCAGCCGGATGTGATAGGCGCGGCGCTCGGCAGGCGTCGCCTCAGTGCGCCTCGTCCGAGGCGTGCGCCGGCGGCCGCGACTCCTCGGCCAGCGAGGTGATCTCGAGCGGGCCCTGGGCGGCCTCTTCGAGCACTTCGGTCGCCTCCTCGGCCGAGCGGGCGTAGAGCTCGACCAGCATGTGGACGACGATCCGCTCGTCCTCGTGCTTGTGGAAGCGCACGTGGGCGAAGAACTCGCGCACGCCGGCCTCGCCGAGGGCGCCGTAGGCGAGCAGCTCGGCGGCTTCCGGGCCGGCGCAGCTCTCGACCCGGTCCTGGTCGACGGTGACCGTGCAGGAGGCGACCCAGGGGGTGCCGGCGACCATCCGCTCCCAGCGGTCCTCGATCGGCACCACGCGGTCGTCCTGGAAGACCAGGTGGGGCTGGTCGTGCATGCAGTCGAGGCACTGCACGGCCGCTTCCTGGATCTCGTCGATCCCCTCGGCGGGGACGCCGGTCTCGGGGTCGACGCGGCGGATCGCGTCGTAGTGCAGCTGGATCTCGAGGTTGCGGGACCAGCAGCGGTAGCAGCGCAGCCAGGAGGCCCGGTCCCCGTTGAGCTCGGTCATGCGCCCATTGTCGCAGCCAGCTCGTCGGCGATCAGGCGAGCCAGCGCCGGCGCGGAGGTCGCGGCCGGGGAGGGGGCGTTGCGGACGTGGATCGCCCGCTCGGTGCGGTGGACGACGAAGTCGTCGACGAGCGTTCCGTCGCGGTCGATCGCCTGCGCGCGAATCCCCGCCGGGCCGGGGCGCACCTCGAGCCCGGAAAGCCGCGGAACCATGCGGATCGCCTCTGCCGCGAAGGCCCGGCGGCTCATCGCGTGGCGCAGCTCCAGCAGCCCGGCGCGCCGGTTGCGGGCGGCCATCCGCCAGGTCCCCGGCCAGGCCAGCGTCTGAGCGATGTCGCGCGCCCTCAGCGTGGAGAGCCGGTAGGCGTCTCGCGCGGGTGCGAGCAGGGCGCTGGGGCCGATCAGCACCCGCCCGTCGATCGTCGGAGTGACATGGGCGCCGAGGAACGGCAGATCCGGGTCGGGGACGGGGTAGACGTTTCCGCGAACCAGCTCGGAAGCCGCGCGGGGCAACTGCAGGTAGCCACCGCGGAAGGGAACGATCCTCGGGCTCTTCGGCGCTCCGCAGGCGATCGCGATCCGGTCCGACCACAGGCCGGCGCAGAAGACGGCGGCCCCTGCCTCGGTGGCGCCCAGCGCATGGCTCAGGGCGAGACCACGGGGGGTCGGCCTGGCCGCGGTCACCGCGGCGCCCAGGTGGATGCCTCCGCCGGCCCTGGCCACGTCGTCCGCGTATGCGGCGGCCACGGCGCCGAAGTCGACGATCCCCGTGCGCGGGGAGTGCAGGGCGGCGACCCCACGCGCGTTCGGCTCGACCGAGGCGATCTCATCGGCTTCCAGCCGCCGCAGCCCCGGGACCCCGTTCGCGATCCCGCGACGCTCGAGCTCGTCCAGCCTGGCGAGCTCGCCGCCGTCGACCGCGACGATCAGCTTTCCGGCCTTGCTGTAGGGGATCTGGCGCTCGTCGCAGTAGGCGTAGAGCTCGCGCGCGCCCTCCACGCAGAGTCGCGCCTTGAGCGATCCCGGGCGGTAGTAGATGCCGGCGTGGATGACGCCGCTCGAGTGAGTGGTCTGGTGCCGGCCCAGCTCGGCCTCCCTCTCGAGCACGCAGAGCCGGACGCCCGGATGCCGGCGCGTCAACTCGCGCGCCGTCGCCAGCCCGACGATGCCGCCGCCGACGACGGCGATGTCGCACTCGCGGGGCGGTTGCTCGGCGGCCGTGCTCACGACGGCGGCATTCTGCCGCCCTGCGCGGATCGGCGCTATGCGGGCAGCTCGAGCCGCAGGCCGCGTTCCTCGGCGGTCTCGGGGGTGAGGAAGGCGTTGGTCTCCTCCAGCGTTCGCTCGGCGCCGCGCAGGTCGCTCCAGTCGATCGCCGCGGCGTAGGCCTGGGCGAAGTCGAGGACGCGGACGAGCGGCTGGGGGTTGCCGTTGCGCGAGAGCGCCCGCAGGCCCTGCAGGTAGTTGTCGCGGTAGACGATCGGGATCACGATCCGCTGCTCGCCGACCGCGCTCAGCTCCGCGTTCATCAGCACCCGCGCGACCCGGCCGTTGCCGTCGGCGAACGGGTGCACCTCGCCGATCAGGTACATGACGAAGATCGCCTTGGGTAGCCCGGCGGGAAGGCTCGCGTAGTAGCGGTAGCCCTCGACCAGCGTGCCGACGACGAGGTCGGGGTGGACGAAGGTGGTGTTGCCGGCTCGGTTGACCATCGTCTTGAAGGCACCGGGGTGCACCTGCGGTCGTCGCTCGAGCATCAGCGCATGATGAGCGCGAAGCAGGGCGAGCAGGTTCTCCGCCCCGGTCGGTACCTGCTGGCGCTTTTCGAGGTTGCTGACGAGGTCGTAGGTGCCGAGGACGTCGTGCGCATCCTCCAGGCGGTCATCCGGCACCGCGCGCTGGAAGACGATCCTCTCCGCCTCGCGCAGCGCGAACTCCGTTCCCTCGATCCAGTTCGAGAAGTAGGCCTCGATGAACGGCAGTGCGGGAAGCGAGTCCGGCTGCTCGCCGCGCGCCTGGAGCGGGCTGCTCAGCAGTTCCGCGTGGAGCGTCTCGAACAGCTCGATCCGGCGTGGGTCGAAGCCGAGGCCGGCGTGAGCCGCGCGCGCGGCGGGGGTGGCGAGCTTGACGTCTCGCGTTCCGAGAATCGCGCCGATCAGGTCGTCGAGGGCCGCCAGCTCGCGTCTTGCCTTGAGTGCCTCCGCGATCTCGTGCGCCTGGTCGCGCAGCTCGCCGAGCGCTTCGCGCCCGCGGATGGCGGCGATCCGCGTCAGCTCTTCCTCGATCTCGGCGGTGGAGAGGGTGCGTGGGACGCCGTCTCGCGCTCGCGACCGGCGCATGTTGTCGAGGAACGCGCGCGGGCGGCTGGAGAAGTGAAGGCCGTCCATGTGAGGCATGTCGCCTGGCAGGGGACCGGGTCCGCGCCGCGGTAGGAGGGTGAGGCCAGGCAGGCGGACGGGCCGCCTTCCCTTGTAGTCGGGCCCTGCGTCGAGGAAGAGCGAGCCGTCGGGCGACGGTTGCGCTTCGATTCCGCTGCGGTCGACGATGACGGCAGCCGGGAAGTAATGGGCGGCGGCCCGGGTCCAATTGCGCCGCACCACCTGCTCGAGCGGCTCGTCGACGTTGCGGGTGTAGAGGCGGCCCGCCACTTTTCGGGCGCGCCCGTCGGCCACTGCGCGTCGCACGGCAGGGGAGGTCGCCGTCGTCGTGGGGAAGACCTCGGCCTGGTCCCCGAGCAAAAAAGTGCGCCTAGTGGCCACCATCCGGAGGTGAATTGTAGAAAAAGCGTACTTAAGAGGCGAAAATGGGTGAAAAAGTGCGCTTAAGTCCCGATCGGACGGCCGCTCAGGCCGCCGCGCCCGCGCTCGCCCGCTGCTCGACCAGGGCGACTATCTCGCCGATGATCCGGTTGATGTCGAAGTCCTTCGGCGTGTAGACGCCGTCGACGCCGGCCTCGCGCAGGCGCTCGGCGTCGGCCGGGGGGATGATGCCGCCGGCGACGACCGGGGCGTCGACGCCCTCCTCGCGCAGCCGGCGCACCACGTCGGGGACGAGCTCGAGGTGGGAGCCGGAGAGGATCGAGAGGCCGATCACGTCGACGTCCTCCTGCAGGGCCGACTGCGCGATCTCCTCGGGGGTCAGGCGGATCCCCTGGTAGATCACCTCCATGCCGGCGTCGCGGGCGCGCAGGGCGATCTGCTCGGAGCCGTTGGAGTGACCGTCGAGGCCGGGCTTGCCGACCAGGATCTTGATCCGGTGGCCGATCCGCGCCGAGACCTCTTCGACCCGGCGGCGGATCGCCGCCAGCTGCTCGCGGTCGCCGGGCGGCGCGGCGCCGTCGACCCCGGTGGGCGCGCGGTAGGCGCCGAAGGCCTCGCGCAGCACGCCGGCCCACTCGCCGGTCGTCGCCCCGGCCTTGGCCGCGGCGATCGTCGCCGGCATGACGTTCTGAGTCTCGTCGGCGGCGACCCGGCCGAGCTCCTCCAGCGCCGCCTTGACCGCCGCCTCGTCGCGCTCGGCCTTCCAGCGCTCGAGCGCCTCGACCCGCTCGCGCTCGACCTCGGGGTCGGGGGTGAGGATGCCGCCGTCTGCGCCCGCCGTCAGCGGCGAGTCCTCGCTCTCGCGGAAGCTGTTCTGGCCGACGACCTTCTGCTCGCCGCTCTCGATCCGGGCGACGCGCTCGCGGTGCGACTCGACCAGGCGCGCCTTCATGTACGGAACCGCGGCGACGGCGCCGCCGTGCTCCTCGACCACCGCCATCTCGGCCCGGGCGCCCTCGGTCAGCTCCTCGACCAGGCCGTCCATGACGACCGAGCCGGCGAAGATGTCGGGGTACTCGAGCAGGTCGGTCTCCTCGGCCAGCACCTGCTGGATGCGCAGGCTCCACTGCTGGTCCCAGGGGCGGGGGAGGCCCATCGCCTCGTTCCAGGCGGGTAGCTGGATCGCCCGGGCTCGCGCGTCGCGCGACAGCGTCACCGCCAGCGCCTCGAGCACGATCCGCTGGATGTTGTTCTCCGGCTGCGCCTCGGTCAGGCCGAGCGAGTTGACCTGGACGCCGTAGCGGAAGCGCAGCATCTTCTCGTCGGTTACGCCGTAGCGCTCGCGGCCGATCTCGTTCCACAGCCGGCCCATCGCGCGCAGCTTCGCGATCTCCTCGACCAGCCGGATGCCGGCGTTGACGAAGAAGGAGATGCGGCCGAAGACCTTGGGGAAGTCCTCGGCGGCGACCTGGCCGCGCGCCTTGACTTCGTCGAGCACGGCGATCCCGGTGGAGAGCGCGTAGGCGATCTCCTGCACCGGCGTCGCCCCGGCCTCCTGCAGGTGGTAGCTGCAGATGTTGGTCGGGTTCCACTTCGGGACCTCGTTGACGGTGAAGGCGACCATGTCGGCGATCAGCCGCATCGAGGGCTCCGGCGGGAAGGCGTAGGTGCCGCGCGAGAGGTACTCCTTGATGATGTCGTTCTGCGTCGTCCCCTTGAGCTGGGCGCGCTCGACCCCGTTCTCCTCGGCGACGGTGACGTAGAGGCCGAGCAGCCAGGCGGCGGTCGCGTTGATCGTCATCGAGGTGTTCATCTCGTCCAGCGGTATGCCGTCGAAGAGCTGGTGCATGTCGCCCTTGTGGGCGATCGAGACGCCGACCTTGCCGACCTCGCCGCGGGCGAGCACGTGGTCCGGGTCGTAGCCGGTCTGCGTCGGCAGGTCGAAGGCGACCGAGAGGCCGGTCTGGCCCTTTTCCAGGTTCCTGCGGTAGAGCTCGTTGGAGCGGCGGGCGTCGGAGTGCCCCGCGTAGGTGCGCATCACCCACGGACGGTCCCTCTCTGGGAGGCGGTGCTCGGCCATCGCCCACAATGTTATTCGGGCGCGGCGGAAAGACGGCGTTCACCCGTCACGCTGCGCATCTTTCGCCCGCATTCGTGTTTAGGGTGCGAGCTATGAGAGCGCGAGCCGCAGCCGCCCTCGCCTGCCTGCTCGGCGCCCTGGCGATCGCCGGGAGCGCCGACGCGGCGGTGATCGGCCTCTACCGCAACAACATGGAGTCGACCGGCCTGCAGGCGCAGATCGTCAACTTCGCCGGCGACCGTTGCAAGCGCGGCGGCTCCGACCACGCCTTCCGCGTCTTCGTCGGCAAGCAGACGAAGGAGTGCGCCTACCGCACGCCGGTGATCGGCCGCGACCTCGAAGTCGCGGCGACCGGCCGCCTGTTGCAGGGGACGCCGAAGAGGGTCCAGCACAAGGCCTTCCTGGCGCTCAACCTGCGCGCCGGGGGCGCCGGGGGGCGCTACCAGCTCGCCGTCTTCCCCCTCCAGCGCAAGGCCCAGCTGCGCCGCTACACCGGCGAAGGCCAGGTCGAATACGTGCGCGTCGCCCGCTCGATCCGCGCCAAGGGGATCAACCGGGCCAACGAACTGCGCCTGCGCGCCTTCAACGTCACCAGCGGCCCCGAAAAGGGCAGGTGCAAGGTCCTCGCCTGGGTCGGCAAGCAGCTCGTCGCCGACTTCACCGACCCCGCCGCGGGCGAGCTGCAGGGCCGCACGGCGGGCTTCTCGCTCGGCGCGGTCGGCAACGCCAAGGGCACGCTCGGCAGCTTCGACGACTTGGTCGTCAGGGTTCCCAGCCCCTATTAGGGATTTCTCTCATAATGGTGGCGGCGATGTCGACGACGATCGAGAAGCCGCGGCAGGCGGGGCCGGGCTCGGGGCTGGGCGGCGAGTGGCGGGTGATCGTGCGCAACGACAACCACAACACCTTCGAGCACGTCGCCGAGACGCTCGCCCGGGTGATTCCGGGCGTCGCCGACGTCGCCCAGGGCATGCGGATCGCCGAGACGATCCACAACAGCGGCCAGGCGATCGTCTGGTCGGGCCAGCGCGAGCCCGCCGAGCACTACTGGGAGCAGCTCAAGGCCGCCGGGCTGACCCTCGCCCCGCTCGAGCGGGGCTGAGACGAAGACTTGTCCGCCACCCCGGACGCGGGAACGAAGGGGCATCCATATCTGGACCTTTGCCCCTTCGTGGGAGCAGAGGAGGTGGCGGTATCGCCGGCTATTCGCCGGCGATTGGTCTATGCCAGGCCGGCAGGATCGGCAGGTCGTGCAGGTCGAGGACCGCGGTGCGGGCGGTCTCGATCTCCGGCGAGAACCAGTAGCGCTCGAAGTCGGCGCGGCTCTCCCAGGTCGAGCTCTGCACGAAGTGCAGCGGGTCGTCGATCGAGCGGGTCAGCGACCAGCTCTTGGCGCCGAAGGCGGGCATCCGCGCCGCCGCCGGCTCCCAGAGGTCGAGCCAGCGATCGGCCTTGAAGGGGGCGACGTGCCAGTCCAGCGTGCAGACCTCGACCATCAGATTCCCCTTTCGCGCTTCGCTCCCGGCGCGAAGAACCAGAGCTGCACGCTTGGTCGCTCCGCGCTCATGCTCCCACCTCGGCCCGGATCGCTCCGGGTCCGTCTTCGTTGCGGCCGTCGTCCTCGGACTCGGCCCCGACCAGGATCGAGATCTTGCCCAGGTGCTTGTTCTCGTGCAGCAGCTGGTGCGCCTCGGCGACGCCGTCGAAGGGCATCGTCTGCCAGATCACCGGCCGCACCTTGCCCTCGGCCATCAGCTGGTTGGCGCGCATGCACTCGTAGGCGTTGGCGAAGTGCGAGCCGATGATCTGCTTCTGCTTCATCCACAGGTAGCGCACGTCGAAGTCGAGCTGGTAGCCCGAGGTGGCGCCGCAGATCACGACTTTGCCGAACGGCTTGACCGTGAACACCGAGGTCGGGAAGGTCGCCTGGCCGACGTGCTCGAAGACGATGTCGGGGGCGTCGCCGAGGATCTCCTTGACCCGCTTGGCGAAGCCGCGGCTGGCCTTGAAGCGCTCCTTGTCAGCCGCCTTGTCGACGAGGTTCTCCGGCGTGCGCATCATCTCGCCGAACTCGCGCCGGTTGACGTAGTCGACCGCGCCCAGCTCCTTGACCAGCTCGCCCTTCTCCTCGGAGGAGACGACGCCGACCGCGTTGGCGCCGGCCGCCTTGCAGAGCTGGGTGGCGAAGACGCCGAGCCCGCCGGCGGCGCCCCAGATCAGCACGTTGTGGCCGGGCTGCAGCGTGCACTGGTCGATCAGCATCCGGTAGGCGGTGAAGTAGGTGAGCCCGTAGGCGGAGGAGTCGACCCAGGAGAGGTTCTGCGGGCGGGGGAGGAGCTGCTGGGCCTGCACCTTGGTGAACTGGGCGAAGGAGCCCCAGGTCGTCTCGTAGCCCCAGATCTGCTGGCTCGGCGCGGCCATCGGGTCGAGCCCGTGCACCTCGACGTCCTCGTAGGAGGCCTGGTTGCAGTGGACGACGACCTCGTCGCCGGGCTTCCAGCGGGTGACGCCCTCGCCGACCTTCCAGACGATCCCCGAGGCGTCGGAGCCGCCGATGTGGTGTCCGAACTCCGGGTGGTCGCCGTAGCCGAAGACGGAGACCGGCTTGCCCAGCGCCGCCCAGACGTTGTTGAAGTTGACGCCGGCGGCCATCACCCGCACGACCACCTCGAAGGGACCGGGCTCGGGGACCTCGATCTGCTCCAGCTGGAAGGCGTCGGTCGGCTCGCCCTCGCGCTCCTGGCGGATCACCCAGGCCGCCATCGTCTCCGGCAGCGTCCCGGGCTCAACGTCCAACTTCGCGACTGCGCTCGTGTCGACTGCCAAACCGTCCTCCGTGGGGTGTCGTTTAAAGGGCGGTGGCGAATCCTAGTCGGCGTGCTCGGGCTCGGGCGTCCCGACCGCCGGCGCCTCGGGGTCGCCGGCCTCCTCGAGCTCACGCAGCTCCTCGGCGACGACGTGGCGAACCGCCGTGTCGACCGGCTTCGGCGCCTCGACGTCCTCGCCGGAGCTGGCGCCGAGCTGCTCGAAGCGCCGCACCTGTGGCAGCACGCGGCTCTCGAGCGAGCCGACCGCGTCGTTGTAGGCGCCGGTCGCCGATTCGAGCTGGCGCCCGGCCTTCGCCATGTGCTTGGAGAAGACGCGCACGCGGCTGTGCAGGTCGCGCCCCGCGGAGGCGATCTCCTGCGCCTCGGCGGCGAGCCGCTCCTGGCGCCAGCCGAGCTCGACCGTGCGCAGCAGGCCGACCAGCGTCGTCGGCGTGGCGATCAGGATCTTCTCCTCGAGCGCGTAGTCGTAGAGCGAGGGCTCGGCCTCGAAGGCGGCGTGCAGCGCGGCCTCGGAGGGCATGAAGCAGACGACGAAGTCGGGCGTCTCGCCGCTCTCGAACTGGTCCTGGTAGCGCTTCGAGGACAGTTTCGAGATGTGGTCGCGGACCTGGCGCGCGTGGCGCAGCAGCTCGCCCTTGCGGCCCGCTTCGTCCTCGGCTTCGAGCACCTCGAGGTAGGCGTCGAGCGGCACCTTGGAGTCGATCACCACGCGCCGCCCCGCCGGCAGCAGCACGACCGCGTCGGGGCGCAGCAGGCCCTCGTCGCCGTGCAGGGTCTTCTGCACGACGAAGTCGACGTGCTCGGTCATCCCGGCGATCTCGACGCAGCGCTTCAGCTGCACCTCGCCCCATTCGCCGCGGGTCTTCGGCTGGCGCAGGGCCTTGACCAGGGTGCCGGTTTGCGTGCCGAGGTCGCCGAGGCCGACCTTCATCTCGTCGAGCAGCGTCTTCATCGCCCCGTCGGCGGCGCGGCGGTCGCGGCCCAGGGTCGAGACCTCGCGCTCGATCCGCTTCAGGTTCTCGCCGATCGGCTCGGTCAGCCGGCGGAACTCGGCTTCGCGCTTCTGCAGCGCCGCCTCCGCCGCCTGCGCGTCGACCTTGCGCGACTCCTCGTTCATCCGCTGCAGGTCGGCGACCGCCCTCGAGGTCGCCGCCTGGATCGCCGGCCCCAGGTCGGGCGCCTCCGGCGCCTCCTGCTCACGCGGCCGCGTCAGCAGCGCGTAGAGCAGCCCGGCGGCGAGCAGGACGACGGCGATGGCGAGCGCAGCAGTCACTCACCGATCTTGACGGCCGGGTCAGACGCTCAGATCCGGTCGCGCAGCCGCAATTAGGGGAGAAGCACGTCGTTCTCGGACGACGTGCGGAACGGGCCGACCACGAGCCGGGCCGGCTTGGCGCTGGGGATGTCGGCGGCGCCGACGCGGTAGACGCCGGTCGGCAGGATCGCCTGCATCTCGACGTTGTTGTTCGCGTAGAGCGGCTTCGAGCTGAGGTCCCTGCCGCGGCCGCGCACCGTCAGGCGGGAGTCGACCGGGGTCAGGTTGGCGGCGACGAAGACGACGTTGAGCGGCCGGCGCGAGCGGATCGGCGGCTGGCCGGCGTGGGCGTTCTGGGGGATCTGCTGGGTCGGTTCGGGCCCGAGCGCGATCCGCCGCGGCTGCACGTTCACGCGGCCGTCGCTGACCGTGACGCTGACCCGCGTCGGCGCCTGCGGCCGCGCTTCGTTGACGTGCGTTTCGGCCCCGCAGCCGGCGCCCACCAGGACCGCGGCGCCGAGCGCGAGCGCCAGGGCCGCCGCAGGGACCGACCTGCGGCGCCCTGCCCGGCCCGTGGCCGAGCGACGCGCCCTGCTGCGCGGACTCACCCGTCTGCTCCCCATCGCCGCTGAATCTAGCCGAACGGCAGGTCGACGACGCGAGCCGTAACGCCATCTTCACCTACGGCGAGCTCGCTGCCCGGCTCGGCCTCGCGCCGCACGATCGCCAGCGCGATCGGGCCGCGGGCGGGGGAGAGGGCGGCGCCGCCGACCCGGCCGACCTCCTTCTCGCCCAGCCGCAGGCTCTCGCCGGCCGTGGCGGGCGCGCTCAGGGCGAGCCCGCGCAGGTGGCGGTTCGGCCGCCCCTTGTAGTGCAGCCGCGCTACCGGCTCCTGGCCGATGTAGCAGCCCTTGGTGAAGCTGACCGCGCGCTCGACGATCCCGGCCTCGGCGGGCATCGTCTCGGCGCTCATCTCGGCGCCGAAGCGCGGCGTCCCGGCCTCGATCCGCAGCACCTCCGCGGCCTCGGCGCTCACCTCGGCGCCGCCGCGGGCGAGCAGCGCCTCGCGCAGCCCGGTCGCCTCGCCCGCTTTGGCGATCAGGTCGACGCCCCGGTCCGTCCCCACGGCGAGGCACTTGACGCCCTCGACCGCGGTCTCCTCGCAGGCGAACTCCGGCAGCGCCGCCGTGCCCGCGATCTCGACGCTGCGCGGGCCGATCAGCGAGAGGATCGCCCGCTCGCCGCTCACGTCGGCTACGGCGACGTCGCGGCCGATCTTGTACATCTCGAGGTGGCGCCGCGCCGCCTCCAGGGCGACCGCCTCGGTGTCGATCCAGAACTCTTCGGCGCCCGTGCGCAGCAGCCGCATGTCGGCCTGCATGTGGCCCTTGCGGTCGAGCAGCGCCGCGTACTGTCCCTCGCCGGGCGAGAGCGCCTCGACGTCGTTGGTCAGCTGCCCCTGCAGGTACTCGGCCGCCTCCGGGCCGCTGACGACCAGCTTGCCGCGCTCGCTGCGGTCGAGCAGCCCGCACTCCTCGCGCAGCTGCCGGTACTGGGCATCGAGCTCGACCGCGATCGCATCGCTCATAGGCGGATTGTAGGAGTCCCGCACCGGCAGTTGCTGCATTTTCCCCACCGGCGTGTGGAAAATGCAGCAAGATGTCTGCTGGCCGGATTTAGATGTGCCAAAATGTTTTAGGCATGGCTAAACCCTCCGAGGCGATCGAGGACTACGCGAAGGCGATCTACGCGCTCTCGCGCGACCGCGCCGGGCCGGTGCTGAACGGCGAGGTCGCCGAGCGGCTTGGCGTCGCGCCCGCGACCGCGACCGCGATGCTGCAGAAGCTCGACGGGCTCGGGCTGGTCGAGTACCGGCCCTACCGCGGGGCGACGCTGACGCCGGCGGGCGAGAAGGTGGCGCTCGAGGTGATCCGCCATCACCGGCTGATCGAGGCCTACCTCTCGGAGGCGCTGGGGATGCCGGACGACATGGTTCACGCCGAGGCCGAGGTGCTCGAGCACCATATCTCCGAGCAGCTCGAGCAGCTGATCGCGGCGAAGCTCGGTGAGCCGAGCCACGACCCGCACGGGACGCCGATCCCCGGCCCCGACCTCAGCCTGCCGCTGGAGGCGGAGCGCGAGTGAGGCCGCCGCCCCCGCCGGCAGGCGACGCGACGGTCGAGGACGTCCTCCCCGGCGAGGCCGCGGTCGCCGCCGCCGCCCGCCACTCGCTCGAGGGCCGGTCGCGCGGCGTGCGCCGCGTCTGGCCCTTCCTCGGCCCCGCCTTCATCGCCGCCGTCGCCTACATCGACCCCGGCAACTTCGCCACCAACATCGCCGGCGGGGCCAAGTTCGGCTACCTGCTGCTCTGGGTCGTGCTGGCGGCGAACCTGGTGGCGATGCTGGTGCAGACGCAGTCGGCGAAGCTCGGCATCGCCACCGGCCGCAACCTCGCCGAGCTCTGCCGCGAGCGCTTCTCGCGCCGCACCTCCATCGGCCTCTGGCTGCAGGCCGAGCTGGTCGCGATGGCGACCGACGTCGCCGAGGTGGTCGGCGCGGCGCTCGGCCTCAACCTGCTGTTCGGCATCCCGCTCTTCCCGGCCGGACTGATTGCCGGGGCCGGCGCCTTCGCGATCCTCGCCCTGCAGCAGATGGGTTTCCGCCGGCTGGAGGCCGGGATCACCGCCCTGGTCGGCGTCGTCGTCGCCTCCTTCGTGATCGAGCTCTTCCACGCCAAGCCGGCGGCCGGGGAAGTCGCCAAGCACCTCGTCCTGCCCGGCTTCTCGGGCACCGAGAGCATCCTGCTCGCGACCGGGATCATCGGCGCGACGGTGATGCCGCACGTCGTCTACCTGCACTCCGCCCTGACCCAGAAGCGCATCGTCGGCCGCGACGACGCCGAGAAGAAGCGCATCCTCGGCTTCGAGAAGGTCGACGTGGTGATCGCCCTCTCGCTCGCCGGCCTGGTCAACCTCTCGATGATGATCGTCGCCGCGGCGCTCTTCAACACCAGCGGCATGACCGGCGTCGACTCGATCGAAGGCGCCTTCGACGGGCTGCGGACCCTGGTCTCCGGCAACGCGGCGACCGTCTTCGGCGTCGCCCTGCTGGCTTCCGGCTTCGCCTCCTCCTCGGTCGGCACGATGGCCGGCCAGGTGGTGATGCAGGGCTTCATCCGCCGCTCGATCCCACTCTTCCTGCGCCGCTCGCTGACCCTGGCGCCGGCGCTGATCGTGCTCGCGGTCGGCTTCAACCCGACCGACGCGCTGGTGCTCAGCCAGGTCGTCCTCTCCTTCGGCATCCCCTTCGCCCTGGTGCCGCTGCTGCTGCTGGCGCGGCGCCGCGACGTGATGGGCGCCCTGGCGAACCCCGGCTGGCTGACCGCGCTGGCGAGCGCCCTCGCCGCCCTGATCATCGCCCTCAACGTCTTCCTGATCGCGGATCTCTTCCTTTGAGCCCGTGACGGGGTGGTGAGGCCGGGGTACCCGACCGGGCGCTGCCTTTTTCGCCGGTCGCGTCGCGACTCTCGCCGAGAGTCCCGCTGCGAAAAAGAGACCGCCGCGCCCGCTCGGGCACCCCGGCCTCCCCTTCGAGGGACGACTCAGCTCAGGAGGTTGGCGACGAGCTCGGGTAGTTCGCGGGCCATGCGGGAGCGGGGGACGACAGTGTCGATGCCGGCGGCTTCCGCAGCCCGCTTGGTCTCGACGTTGACGTGGGAGTAGTAGCCGAGGACGGGGATTCCGAGGCCCACCAGAGCTTCGGGGTTCTCGTTGTCGAGGTCGGCTACGAGGAGGTCGGCGTCGTCCAGGGGAGCTTCAGCCAGGGCGGGCGCGAGGGTCACCTCGTGGCCCGCCGCCGAGAGCATCCCCTCCACCTTGCTGCCGAGCAGCAGGTCTGGGGCGACGGCGACTACGCGCGGCACTAGTGCCGTGTCCGGTGACGTTTGCCCGGTTCTGGCGCAGTCATCGTCGTGGCTGGCAAGGACGCAGACCCGAAGGCGTGGCAGCGCCACGTCGAGTGGTCGAGGACGCCGCCAGGCGCGGCGAGGGCAAGCCAGAGAGGGCGAACGTTGCCTGACACGGCACTAGATCGCGCGGCGCTGGCGGAACTCTTCGCGCACGCTCTCGGGGCGCCCCCACATCTGCACGACCTCCGAGCGTCCCTCGCGCACCTCGCGCACCTGCATCGCGCCGGTCACGCCTTCGGCGTCGAGCTTCTCCAGCACCCCGGCGACGCTCTGCGCCGCGGCGGCGTGGCCGAAGCTGTGGGCGACCAGCAGCCGCCAGTCCCAGTCGGCTTCCGAGTAGGGCTGCGCGTTGACCTGGCTCAGCGCGACCGCGGTGTCGACGTACTGGCTCTCGTCGTCGATCCGCAGGTCGAGCTCGAGGTCCGTCCAGTCGGGCGGCAGCGAGTCGAGCACCTGTCTGAAGTCGCTTGCCAAGCTCACAACGTGGAGCGTATCTCGCCGTCGCACCCCGGACGCGCCTCCCCCGTCACGGGCTCAACCGGAAAGCCCGGTCCACATCGAGCGGCCGCTTCAAGAGGCCGTGTTCGAGGTCCCAGGCCGCCCATTCGCGCAGGACCCCGGCGTCGAACGGGGCGGGCTTCAGGGCGGGGAGTAGGGCGCGCAGCTGGGCGGCCTGGTCGCCGCGGTCGAGGCCGGGGACCGCCGCGAGCAGGTCGTCGAGGCCGCGTCGCGGGTGCGCCGCGACGAATTCGTAGCCTTCGCCGGTCGCCGCGAGCATCGAGTCGACGAGGCCCGGTTCGCGTTCGACCGTGCGCCGCGAGGCCGCGAGCACGAGCTCGGGGTAGGGCGGGGCGCCGTAGCGGTCGACCCTGAAGATCCGCACCGGGACGCCCTGGCGCCGCAGCGCCACGCCCTCGGCGTTCCAGAAGCCGGTCGCCGCGTCGACCTTGCCGGCGGCCAGCGAGGCGACCGCGTCGAAGCCGATCGTCACCCGCCGCACGCGGCCCGGGTCGCCGCCGTCGGCGCTCACCTCGGAGTCGACCACCGCTTCGTCGGAGGGCAGGCCGGTGACGCCGACCGTCCGCCCCTCGAGGTCGCGCGGGCGCCGCACCGGCCCGGCGGCGCGGGCGATCAGCGCGGCCAGAGGGCGCTGCACGATCGGCTGCACTCCGACCACGTCGAGGCCGCGCTCGCGGGCGATCCCGAGGTCGTGGACGTCGAGGATCGCGAAGTCGGCGCGGCCCGCGGCGAGCAGCTTCGGCGCGTCGGTCGAAGCGCCCGGCTGGCGGATCGTCAGGCCGATCCCGGCTTCCCGGTAGTAGCCGCGCCGCCGCGCCGCGTAGATGCCCGCGTGCGCCGCGTTGGGGGTGAAATCGAGCACGAGCGTCGCGCCCCGCGGCGCGCCCGGTTCAGCGCCGGCCCCGCCGCAGCCGGCCGCGCCGGCGAGCGACAGGGCGGCCGCCAGCAGCGCGACTGCCCGTCTCATTTGAAAGGGAAAACTATTCAATCCCCGATCCGGATACACTGCCGCCCCGGAATCCGTACTAGGGAACGGGAATCAGAGGAGGCATACCAGTGCAACCGCAGCAACGTGGACTTCCGGCATATCTCGCCGAGCTGATCGGCACCTTCCTGCTGGTGTTCGTGATCACCAGCGTGGTCGTCCTGTTCGTGGCGACCGGCAACCAGGCTCAGTTCGGCTCCGACTATGCGGTCGTCGGCCTCGCGCAGGGGCTCGCGCTGTTCGGGCTGGTGGTGATCTTCCGCGCGGCCAGCGACGGACACTTCAACCCGGTGGTGACGCTCGGCGCCGCGGCGATCAAACGGATCGCCCCGGTCGACGCGCTGATCTACATGCTCGCCCAGCTCTCCGGCGGCGTGCTCGGCGCGCTGCTCTGCAAGGGGCTGCTGCTCGACGAGGGTCGCGCCACCCACTACGGCGCGGCCGAAGTGACCGGCCTGCTCGGCGGCAACTTCCAGGGCTCGATCGTCGAGGCGCTCGGCGCCTTCGTCCTCGTCCTCGTCGTCCTCGTCGCGCTCTACTCGAAGGACGGCCCGAAGGACTGGGCGCCGTTCGCCTACGGCACGACGCTGACCTTCCTGGTGATGGTCGGCGGCCCGCTGACCGGCGGCTCCTTCAACCCGGCCCGCTGGTTCGGCCCGGCGCTGGTCGGCAACGAGTGGGGTGGCGTCTGGCCCTACGTCGTCGGCCCGCTGGTCGGCGCCGCGGTCGCCGTCGTCGTGTTCAAATTCGTGATCGAGGCCGCGGGCGGAGCGCCCGGAGGCTCGAAAGGGGCGGCGAGCCCCAGGCCCGCCGCGTCGAAGCCCGGCACCGCCGCCTGAGCGCGGCCTTTCTCTGATTCTCGCGCCGCCGGGCCCCCGTGGCCCGGCGGCGGCACGCCCGCAGTAGTAGCTTGAGCCCCGTGCGCCGGGTCACCTTCTCGCGGAACTACACCCTCTCGCTGTCCCGCACCTGCCAGTGCTACTGCAAGTACTGCGCCTTCGCGACCAGGCAGGCTCACATTCACCCACCGGAGGTCGTCGAGCGCAAGCTCGACGAGGCCCAGCGCCGCAACGCCAAGGAGCTGCTGGTCCTCACCGGCGAGCGCCCCGAGGTCAACCCCGGGGTCGCTGCCAAGCTCGCCGAATGGGGCCACGACGACTTCACCTCCTACGTCGTCTGGAGCTGCGAGCGTGCCCTGGAGCGCGGCATCCTCCCGCACACCAACATCGGCGTCCTGAGCTCAGAGGACCTGGCCCGCCTGCGCGAGGTCACCGCATCCCAGGGTCTGATGCTCGAGTCGACCTCCGAGCGGCTGATGGACAGCGTCCATGCGGGGTCCCCCACCAAGCACCCGGCCAAGCGCCTGGCGACGATCGAGGCCGCCGGCGAGCTCAAGATCCCCTTTACCAGCGGCATCCTCGTCGGCATCGGCGAGACCGCCGAAGAGCGGGTGCAGTCGCTCGAAGCATTGGCTGCTCTCCACTCGGAATACGGCCACCTGCAGGAGGTCATCCTGCAGAACTTCGTCCCGCACGAGCGCTACTACGGCCGGGAGGTGGCCGACATCGCGGATGAGGCGTCGCGCGAGCGGTGGCGGGGCGCCGGGGGGGCCTCCGCCGGAAACCGTACGTTTGGCGGGGGCTCGGAGCCGGTGGAAAGGCAATACCCAGAGCTTCCGTCGGAGGCCCCCCCGGCGCCCCTTCCCGAGTGGGCCTCGCCAGTTTCCGTCGATGACATCAAGCGGCTGATTCGGGAGTGCAAGCGGTTGATGCCGGACGTCGGGGTGCAGGTGCCCCCGAACCTCTCGGATTTCTGGCCCGAGCTCGTCGAGGCGGGAGCGACGGATCTGGGGGGGCTGTCGGCGAACGGGGATCACATCTCGCCCGAGGATCCGTTCCCGTCGCCGCACCAGGTGCGCAAGGAGCTTGCGCCGCGCGGGTACGCGCTGACGGAGCGGCTCTGCGTCTACCCGCAGTACATGGACCCCGAGTGGATGGAGCAGGGGGTCCTCGACGTGATCAAGCTGAAGTACTGGAGCTTCATCCCGCGGAAAGGGTCTGGAAGGCGCAGCGAGGAGACGATCGACGCGAAGCTTGCGCCTCTCGCGATCGAGAAGGGCCGGGACGGAATCGAGCTCACGGAGGACGAGCTGACGGCGCTGTTCGCCGAGACCCGGCCCGAGGTGGTCGAGGAGATGCGCCTCGCTGCCGACGAGCTGCGCGAGGAGCTCACGGGGGACACGGCGACCTTCGTCGTCAACCGCAACATCAACTTCACCAACGTCTGCGTCGTCGGCTGCGCCTTCTGCGGCTTCGGCCAGGGGAGGCGCTCGCCCGACGCCTACGAGGTCAGCGAGGAGGACTTCGCCGCGCGGGTGCGCGAAGCGGTCGAGTTCGGCGCGACCGAGCTCTGCATGCAGGGCGGCATCCACCCCGACCTGACCCTGGAGGAGTACGGCCGCTGGCTGCGGCTCGCCCGGGACGTGGCGCCGCAGCTGCACCTGCACGCCTACTCGCCGATGGAGGTCCACTACATGTGCGAGCGCTCGGGCCGGACGCCCGGGGAGGTTTTCGAGTACCTGCTCGAGTGCGGGCTGGGCTCCACGCCGGGCACCGCGGCCGAGGTGCTCGACGACGGCGTGCGGCAGCGGATCTCGCCGAACAAGCTGCCGGCCGACCGCTGGGTGGAGATCGTCGAGGCCTCGCATCGCGCCGGCCTGCGCTCGACCTCGACCGTGATGTTCGGCCACATCGAGGAGCCGCGCGAGCTCGCCCGCCACATGCGCGTCGTGCGGGCGCTGCAGGAGCGCACCGGCGGGGTCACCGAGTTCGTCCCGCTCAGCTTCATCCCCTTCAACACGATGCTCGGCCGCACGCACGGGATCGAGGAGATCTCCGCAAGCGAGAACCTCAAGCACACCGCCGCCTTCCGGCTCGCTCTCGGCCGCACGATCCCCAACCTGCAGGCGAGCTGGGTGAAGATGGGCCTGGAGGCGGCGACCGAGGCGCTGCGATGGGGCGTCAACGACCTCGGCGGCACGCTGATGGAGGAGAACATCTCGCGCATGGCGGGCTCCCAGCACGGCGTGCGGCTGGAGCCCGGGCAGCTGATCGCGGCGGCGCGGGCGGCGGGCAGGACGCCGGCCCAGCGCACGACCCTCTACGAGATCGTCGAGAGGTACCCGCCGGGCGAGCCGGCGCTCGCCGGGTAGGACGCCGATGCGCGCGATGCTGCTCGAGCGGGCGCGCGAGCCGCTGCGGCTCGCCGAGCTGCCCGAGCCCGAGCCGGGCCCCGGCCAGGTGCTGCTCCGGGTCGCCGCCTGCGGCGTCTGCCGCACCGACCTGCATATCGTCGACGGCGAGCTGAGCGAGCCGAAGCTGCCGCTCGTGCCCGGCCACCAGATCGTCGGCACGGTCGCCCGGAGGGGGGAGGGGGCGGAGCGCTTCGAGGACGGCCAGCGGGTCGGCGTGCCCTGGCTCGGCTGGACCTGCGGCGTCTGCCGCTACTGCACGAGCGGGCGCGAGAACCTCTGCGACCGCGCCCGTTTCACCGGCTACGACATCGACGGCGGCTACGCCGAGCTGGCGGTCGCCGACGAGCGCTTCTGCTTCCCGATCCCCGAGGGCTACCCGGACGAACAGGCGGCGCCGCTGCTCTGCGCCGGGCTGATCGGCTACCGGGCGCTGCGTCTGGCGGGCGACGCCGAGCGGCTCGGCTTCTACGGCTTCGGCGCCTCCGCCCACATCCTCTGCCAGCTCGCCGTGCACGAAGGGCGGCGCGTCTTCGTCTTCACCCGCGAGGGGGACGAGGAGGGGCAGGCGTTCGCCCGTGGCCTCGGCGCCGAGTGGGCCGGCGCCTCGGGAGAGGACCCGCCGGAGGAGCTCGACGGCGCGATCGTCTTCGCCCCGGTCGGGCCGCTGATGACCGAGGCGCTGCGGGTCAGCGCGAAGGGGGCGCGGATCGTCAGCGCCGGAATCCACATGAGCGACATCCCCTCCTTCCCCTACGCGCAGCTCTGGGGCGAGCGCTCGCTGGCCTCGGTCGCCAACCTGACGCGGCAGGACGGCGAGGAGTTCCTCGCCCTCGCTCCGCGGGTCCCGATTGAGACCCGCGTCGAGGTCCACCCGCTGGAGGAGGCCAACGAGGCGATCGACTCGATCCGCGACGGCAGCCTCGAGGGCGCTGCGGTTCTCGCTGTCGGTCCCTGACGTCCCCATACGGCGTCCTCAGTCGGTCGCCTCGGGTCACGCACGCGAGTGCGCTCCCCTCGTTGACCTCCCTGCGTCCTTGTCTGGGGACGTCAGGGCCTCGTCAGCGAAACAGATCCTCGTCCCTGGGGCGGTGCATGGCGACGGCGCCCGGGCCGACGTCGGCGGTGACGTGGTGGGCGAGGCCACGGACGATCGCCGCGGGGACGCGGCTGGTCTTGTCGCGGACCAGGTCGGCGGCGGAAGCGGCTTGGTCCGCGACCGCGATCGCGGTCGCTTCGAGCTCGCGTCCATGTGCGTCGGCGCGGCCGCGCCAGTCGTCCAGCGGGGCGATGCCCGCGCAGCCGATCGCGACCTCCGCCTGGCCGAGGCGCCAGGCGCGGCCGAAGCTGTCGGCGACGATCACGGCGGGGGAGACGCCTGCCGCGGCGCGGATCTCCGCCCGGATGCGCCGCGCCGAGCCGTCCGGGTCCTCGGGCAGCAGGCAGACTGTGCCCTCCTCGGGCAGGTTGGAGCCGTCGATCCCGGCGTTGGCGCAGACGAAGCCGTGCCGCGTCTCCACGATCAGCACGCCGCGCTCGGCCCGCAGCACCTCGCGGCTCTCTTCGAGGATCAGCTCGACCAGCGCCGGGTCCTTGCCGAGCGCGGCGGCCAGCCGCCGCGCCTCGCCGCCCGGGATCGCGCTGGACAGATGCCGCACGCGTCCCTCCGCCTTGGAGACGATCTTCTGCGAGACGACGACGACGTCCCCGTCCCGCAGCTCCCCGCGAGCCGCGATCTCGGCGCCGACCTCCACGCCCTCGCCGAACTCCGGAAGCCCGCTGACCCCGATGACTCGAAGCTCATCCATCGCGTGGTCAGATCCCCAGCGCCTTCGCGGTGCGTCGCGCGCGCCGCGGGCGCTCGGCGAGCGTGCGGGTCAGCGCGACGACGTCGGCCGGGGTGTCGAGGTCGAGCGCCAGCGAGGGCAGCTCTTCGACCGCGAAGGGGACGCCCGCCTCGCGCGCCGCGGCGACGTGGCGGGCGCGGCTGCCCTCGCCGAATGCCGGCCGGATCGCGCCGGGCGGGCGCAGCGCGAGGGCGTTGGTGCCGGCGCCGTGGCGGTCGGGGACGATCGCGACGTAGCTCTCCGGCAGCCCGGTCAGCAGGTGGTCGAGCTCGCGCGGGTCGAGCAGCGGGCAGTCTCCGGGCAGCAGCACGACGCAGCCGGCGCCCCGCTCCTCGGCCCGGGCGATCCCCGCCAGCGCCGCGAGCGAGTGGCCCTTCGCGCCGCCGTCCGCCGCGGGCGCCGGGGCTCCGTCGCCCTCCGGGTCGGGAACGACCTCGGCGCCGCTCCGCGCCGCCGCCGTGACGGCGCGCGGCTCGTCGGTCACCACGATCGTCCCCTCGATCGCGCGCGCCCCGCCGATCGCCTCCAGCACGTCCTCCAGCATCGCCTCGGCGAGCGCCGCGCGCCGTTCGTCGTCGATCCCCGCGGCGAGGCGCCGCTTCGCCGCGGCGAAGCGCTTGACGGGGAGGACCGCCGTCGCCTTCACGCCCGGGCGAGCTCGCTGGCGTAATCGAGCACGATGCGGGCCAGGCGGGCGCGGGTCGCCGGACCGTCCATCAGGGTGGGCGCGGCGAGGGTCGGGATCTCCCGCGGGGGCGGGTCGGGATCGGCCTCGTCGACGACCATCGCCTCGACGAGCCCGGCATACAGCGAGGCGACCCCGGCGGCCGTCGAGGGCCGCCCGACCGCGGCCATGAAGCGCTCCGTCGGCCCCTTGACCACCTCGCCGGCGACGTACGGGCTGACCGCGACCACCGGCGCGCCGGAGGCGGCGATCGCCTCGCGCATGCCGGGCACGGCGAGGATCGGGCCGATGCTGATCACCGGGTTGGAGGGGCCGATCACGATCGCCTCGGCGTCGGCGAGCGCCGCCAGCGCCTCCGGGGTCGGCTCGGCGTCGGCGATCCCCTCGAGCTCGACCCCGTGCACGTCGGGCGCGCCGCCGTCGAGGATCAGGTACTCCTGCAGGGCGCGGCGGCCGGCCGCCGTCGTCACCCAGGTGCGCACCGGCGCGTCGCTCATCGGCAGCACCCGCGCCTCGACCCCGAGCCCGCGCGCGATCTGCGCCTGCGCGTCGGTCGGCCGGCCGCCCTCGGCGAGGAACTGGCGGCGGTAGAGGCAGGCGGCGAGGTCGCGGTCGGAGAGGCTGAACCAGTCCGGCGCGCCAAGCCGCGAGAGCCGCTCGAAGACTGTGAACGTGTCGTCGCGCAGCCCCCAGCCGCGCTCCGGGTCGATTTCCCCGCTCAGCCAGTAGGTGACGAGGTCGGGGTCGGGGGAGACGTGGACGCCGAGCACCTCGATGTCGTCGGCGGTGTTGGCGATCACCGCCAACTCGGCGCCGATCTCCTCCTGCATCCCGGCGGCCAGTTTGGCGCCGCCGGTGCCGCCGGCGAGCAGCGCGACCCTCATCGCCCGGCCGGAATCACAACGGGCTCCCGCCTTACTCCCGGCGCGAAGAACCAGAGATGCACGCTTGGTCGCTCCGCGCTCACTGCCAGTGATCGCCGTCGGGCAGCCCGGTCAGCTTGATCCCGGCGTGGGTCTTGTAGCGGACGTTGACCGAGATCAGCAGCGGCGTCAGCTGCTCGACGATCCGCGCCGTCTCCAGCGGCCCGGCGTTGACCGGGCGCAGGCCTCCGATCAGCTCGATCAGCCGGGCGACGCGCGCCTTGTCGGCCTTGCGGTCGCCGCAGACGAGCACGTCCTCGTCGAGCGTCGCGTCGGGGTCGCCGAGCGTCGGGGCGCCGACGCTGTGCAGAGCGGCGACCACGGTCACGCCGTCGGGGACCATCTCCTGCGCCTGCTGTGCGGCCGAGCCCTGCCAGACGCCGAGCGTGCGGGTCGCCTTGCCGCTGACCGCGGCGGCGAGCGGCACCGTGCAGTCGACCAGGATCTGCCCCGGCCGCAGCGCCTCGCGCAGGTTGTTGAGGTTCTCCGACTGGGCGCGGAAGGGGACGGTGAGGAAGACGATCTCGGCCCGTCGCGCGGCCTCCTCGTTGAGCAGGCCCTCGACCTCGGCGCCGGGCACGGCCGTCCGCACCCTCGCCGCCGCCTGCTCGGCGCGCTCGGCGGAGCGCGACCCGATCACGATGGGACGGCCCGCCTGCGCCCAGCGCAGCGCCAGGCCGGCGCCGAGGGCGCCGGTGCCGCCGACGATCGGTATCGGTTCGCCGTCGCTCACGAAGTTGCGGAGTCTATGCTGACCGACCTATGAGGCTCGAGGGACGCAGGGCGCTGGTCACCGGCGGCGCCGGTGGGATCGGCGCGGCGACCGCCGCGCGGCTCGCCGCCGAGGGCGCCGAGGTCTGGGTCGGCGACGTCGACGAGGAGGGCGCGGCGCGCGTCGCGAGCGAGGTCAACGGCCACTCGCTGACCCTCGACGTGACCGACCCGGAGTCGGCGAAGGCCGCGGTCGAGGCGATCGGCGCGCTCGACGTGCTGGTCAACAACGCCGGCACGGACGAGTTCGGCTTCTTCACCTACACCACGCCCGAGCAGTGGCAGCGGGTGATCGGCGTCAACCTGATGGGCGTGCTCAACTGCACCCACGCGGCGCTGCCCGGGATGCAGCAGGCGGGCTACGGCCGCATCGTCAGCGTCTCCTCGGAGGCGGGGCGCGTGGGATCGAAGGGCTCCGCTGTCTATTCCGCCGCCAAGGGCGGCGTGATCGCCTTCATGAAGGTGATCGCGCGCGAGAACGCCCGCTACGGGATCACCGCCAACTCGGTCGCTCCCGGCCCGATCGAGACGCCGCTCTTGATGGCCGCCGAGGAGTTCGGCGAGATCGGCGCCAAGCTGATCGAGAACATGAAGGAGGGGACGCAGATGAAGCGACTCGGCCAGCCCGACGAGGTCGCAGCCGCGGTCGCCTTCCTCGCCTCCGGCGACGCCTCCTACGTGACCGGTGAGACGCTCGGCGTCAGCGGCGGCCTCGGCATGGTCTGACCCCGCCACGTTCGCCTTTTGTAGCGCTCATCTCGACAAAAGGCGAACGCACCCTGGGAGGGGGTTAGGTTTTCCGTCATGTCCGAGTTGCCGAAGAAGGTGAGGATCCGCGAGGTCGGGCCCCGCGACGGGTTCCAGAACGAGCCGGAGACGATCCCGACGGCGGAGAAGGTGCGGCTGATCGACCTGCTCTCGGCGAGCGGGCTGCAGCGGGTCGAGGTGACCTCGTTCGTGCGGCCGGACGTGGTCCCGCAGCTGTCGGACGCCGAGGAGGTATTGCGCGGGGTCGAGCGGCGCGAGGGCGTCTCCTTCTCGGTGCTGATCCCGAACGAGCGCGGGCTGGAGCGGGCGCTGGGGCTGCGCGAGCGCTTCGACGAGGTCAACGTCTTCGTCTCCGCCTCCGAGACCCATAACCGCAGGAACGTCAACCGCTCGGTCGAGGAGTCGCTGGCGGGTCTGGAGCGGACCCTGGCGACGGCAGGGGAGGCCGGGCTGCGCCGCGAGGGCGTGATCTCGACCTCCTTCGGCTGCCCGTACGAGGGCGAGGTGCCGGCGGAGCGGGTCTTCGCGATCGCCGAGCGGCTGGCCGCCGCCGGCTGCGAGGAGGTCGGCTTCGGCGACACGACCGGGATGGCGAACCCGCGCCAGGTCGGCGAGTTCTTCGCCGCCGCGCGCGAGCGGTTCGCCGGGGTGGAGCTGACCGCGCACTTCCACAACACGCGCGGGCAGGGGCTGGCCAACGTGCTGGCGGCGCTCGAGCAGGGGGTCGAGTCGTTCGAGTCGAGCTTCGGCGAGCTCGGCGGCTGCCCGGTTCCGCCCGGGGCAACCGGCAACGTGGCGACCGAGGACGTGGTCTCGATGCTGGAGGAGATGGGCGTGGGGACCGGCATCGACCTGCCGCGCCTGCTCGAGGCCTCGCGCGCCGCGCAGGAGGCCCTCGGCCGCCCGCTCGGCGCCCACGTCCTCACGGCGGGTCCCGTCGACTGGCTCGGCGGCCAGGCCGCCGAATAGTCTCTCTGCCGTGAGCGACTTCGAGCAGGCATTGCAGGCGGCGCTGGCGGGTGGGCCGCAGCGTCACCACGAGAAGACCGCCGAGCAGGGCAAGCTGCCGGTGCGCGAGCGCGTCGCCCGCCTCGTCGACGAGGGCTCCTTCGCCGAGGAGGCATTGCTCGCCAACTGGGACGCCGAGGGCCTCGGCGCCGACGGGGTCGTCACCGGCCTCGCCCGGATCGACGGCCGCCCGGTCGCGCTGATGGCCAACGACCCGACCGTGAAGGCCGGCTCCTGGGGGCCGAAGACGGTCGAGAAGATCCTCCGCATCCAGGAGCGGGCGCTGAGCCTGCAGGTGCCGATGGTCTACCTGGTCGACTCGGCCGGGGCGCGGATCACCGACCAGGTGCAGATGTTCCCCGGCCGTCGCGGCGCCGGGCGGATCTTCCACAACGAGGTGCGGCTCTCCGGCCAGGTGCCGCAGGTCTGCCTGCTGTTCGGCCCGAGCGCGGCCGGCGGCGCCTACATCCCCGCTTTCTGCGACGTCGTGATCATGCGCGAGGGCAACGCCTCGATGTACCTGGGCTCGCCGCGGATGGCGGAGATGGTGATCGGCGAGAAGGTGACGCTGGAGGAGATGGGCGGGGCGAAGATGCACACCGGCGTCTCCGGCTGCGGCCATTTCCTCGTCAAGTCCGACGAGGAGGCGATCGACCTCGCCCGCCGCTACCTCTCCTACATGCCCGGCAGCTGGCGCGAGCCGGCGCCGGCCGCCGAGCCGGCGGCGCCCGCCTCCGAGGTGGCGATCGCCGAGGTCGTCCCCGCCGACGAGAACCGGCCCTTCGACATGCGCGAGGTGCTCGACGCGCTGCTCGACGCCGAGTCGTTCCTCGAGGTGCACAGGCGCTGGGCGAAGGAGCTGATCGTCGGCTACGGCAGGCTCGACGGCCGCGTCGTCGGCGTCGTCGCCAACCAGCCGAAGCAGAAGGGCGGCGTGCTCTTCGTCGATTCGGCCGACAAGGCGGCGCGCTTCATCCAGACCTGCAACGCCTTCAACGTGCCGCTGCTCTTCCTCGCCGACGTGCCCGGCTTCATGATCGGCACCGCGGTCGAGCGCCAGGGGATCATCCGCCACGGCGCGAAGATGATCAGCGCCGTCTCGGAAGCGACCGTGCCCAAGCTCTCGGTGATCGTGCGCAAGGCCTACGGCGCCGGCCTCTACGCGATGGCCGGGCCGGCCTTCGAGCCCGACTGCTGCATCGCCCTGCCCAGCGCCTCGATCGCCGTGATGGGCCCCGAGGCGGCGATCAACGCCGTCTTCTTCAACCAGATCCAGAAGATCGACGACGAGGCCGAGCGGGCCGAGTTCGTCGCCCGCAAGCGCGACGAGTACGCGGCCGACATCGACATTCTCCACCTCGCCTCCGAGCTCGTCGTCGACGCCGTGGTCGAGCCCGAGCGGCTGCGCGCCGAGCTGATTCGCCGCTTCGCCCTGGCGGCGAGCAAGGACCGCCGCTTCGCCGAGCGCCGCAACCCGGTGACGCCGGCCTAAGGCGATGGCGGCGGAGCCGGCGATCGTCGTCGACGGGCTCCGCGTCCGTCGCGGCGGCCGCCCTGTCCTGCACGATCTGCGCTTCTCCGTCGCCGCCGGCTCGGTCACCGGCCTGCTCGGGCCGAGCGGTTGCGGCAAGACGACGCTGATGCGCGCGATCGTCGGCGTCCAGATCGTCGAGGCCGGGCGGGTCGAGGTGCTCGGTGCGCCCGCCGGCGCGCCGCCGCTGCGCTCGCGGGTCGGCTACGTCACCCAGGCGCCCTCGGTCTACGGCGACCTCAGCGTGCGCGAGAACCTGCGCTACTTCGCCCGTGTGCTCGGCGTCCCGCAGGAGCGGGTCGGCGAGGCGATCGAGACGGTCGTCCTCGGCGAGCAGGCCGACCAGGTGGTCGCCAGCCTCTCCGGCGGTCAGAGCGCCAGGGTCTCGCTGGCGACGGCGCTGCTCGGGCGCCCGGAGCTGCTCGTTCTCGACGAGCCCACGGTCGGCCTCGACCCGGTCCTGCGCCGCGACCTCTGGGGGACCTTCCGCAGGCTCGCCGACGCCGGCACGACGCTGCTCGTCTCCAGCCACGTGATGGACGAGGCCGAGCACTGCGACGAGCTGCTGCTGATGCGCGAGGGCGAGCTGCTCGCCGCCGAAGCGCCGGACGCGCTGCGGGCACGCACCGGCGAGCAGCGGCTCGACGAGGCGTTCCTGGCGCTGATCGAGCAGCGCGAGGTCGCCCAGTGAACGCCCGCGTCACCTGGGCGACGGCGCTGCGGGTGCTGACCCAGCTGCGCCGCGATCCGCGCACGATCGCGCTGCTGCTGGCGGTGCCGCCGTTCCTGCTCTCCCTGCTCAAGGGCGCCTTCTACAGCGACCCGAAGTCCTTCCAGCACGTCGGCGGGCCGCTGGTCGGCCTCTTCCCGTTCAGCACGATGTTCGTCGTCACCTCGATCACGATGCTGCGCGAGCGCACCACCGGCACGCTGGAGCGGCTGATGTCGCTGCCGCTGGCCAAGCTCGACCTGCTGTTCGGCTACGGGATCGCCTTCGCCGCGGTCGCCGTCGTCCAGGCCTGCGTGACCAGCGCCGTCGCCTTCGGCCTGCTCGGGCTCGACGTCGTCGGCTCGACCGCCGCGGTGGTCGCGCTCGCGGTCGGCAACGCGCTGCTCGGCATGTCGCTCGGGCTCTTCGTCAGCGCCTTCGCCCGCACCGAGTTCCAGGCGGTCCAGTTCATGCCGGCGATCGTCTTCCCGCAGCTCTTGCTCTGCGGCCTCTTCGTCGCCCGTGACCAGATGATCGGCGTGCTGCAGATCGTCTCCGACACGATGCCGCTCACCTACGCCTTCGAGGCGCTCGACAGCGTCACCACCGAGGGCTCGCTGGGCTCGCGCGGGGCGCTCGACGTCAGCGTGATCGCCGGCGCGACGCTGCTGCTGCTCGCGCTCGGCGCGCTCACGCTGAGGCGGCGAACTGCGTGAACCAGTCGAGCGCCTCGGGGTTGGCGAGCGAGTCGCGGCTCGCCGCCCGCTCGGCGGGGGTGCCCATCAGGATCCGCTTGACCGGGACCTCGAGCGCCTTGCCGCTCAGCGTGCGCGGCACCGCGGCGATCGCGTAGACCTCGTCGGGCACGTGGCGCGGCGAGCACTGGGCGCGCACGCGGCGGGCGATCTCGCGGCGCAGGTCGTCGTCGAGCTCGGCGCCCTCGCGGAGGACGACGAAGAGCGGCATCCAGCCCTCGGTTCCGGGCTTGGGCACGTCGACGACGAGCGCGTCGACGATCGCGTCGACGCCGAGCACGGCGCGGTAGATCTCGCTCGTGCCCATGCGCACGCCGGAGCGGTTGATCGTCGAGTCCGAGCGGCCGTAGATCACCGCCGTGCCGCGCGAGGTGATCTCGATCCAGTCGCCGTGGCGCCAGACCCCCGGGTAGTGCTCGAAGTAGGCCTCGCGGTAGCGGCTGCCGTCCTCGTCGCCCCAGAAGCGCACCGGCATCGAGGGCATCGGCTCGGTCACCACCAGCTCGCCGACCTCGTCGATCACCGCCTTGCCGTTCTCGTCCCAGGCCTCGACCGCGGCGCCGAGCGCCCGCGCCTGCAGCTCGCCGCGGTAGACGGGGAGCAGCGGCGTGCCGCCGACGAAGGCGGTGCAGAGGTCGGTGCCGCCGCTGGTCGAGAAGAGCCAGGTGTCGGCGCCGAGCTGCTCGTAGATCCAGTCGAAGCCCTCGGGTGAGAGCGGCGAGCCGGTCGAGCCGACGGCCTTGAGGCGGGAGAGGTCGCGGCCGGCGCCGGGCTCGGTGCCGGCCTTCATGCAGGCGGCGATGTAGGAGGCGCTGGTGCCGAACATCGTCACGCCGGCGCGCGCCGCGAGCTCCCAGAGCACGCTCATGTCGGGGTGGCCGGGGTTGCCGTCGTAGAGCACGATCGCGGCCCGAGTCAGCAGGCCGGAGACGAGGAAGTTCCACATCATCCAGCCGGTCGTCGTGAACCAGAAGAGGCGGTCGCCGGGGTGCGCGTCGACGTGCAGGTGGAGCTTCTTCAGGTGCTCGAGCAGGATCCCGCCCTGGCCCTGGACGATCGCCTTCGGCAGGCCGGTGGTGCCGGAGGAGTAGAGGACCCAGAGCGGGTGGTCGAAGGGGACGCGCTCGAAGTGGAGCTCGGCGCCGTCGCCGCCGGCGAGCAGCTCGCCCCAGGTCGTCGTTTCGGCGAGCTGAGCGAGGTCCGGCTCGGGGTCGAGGTAGGGGAGGACGACGGTGCGGGCGAGGCTCGGCATCGCCCGCTGCAGCTCGGCGATCGTCTCGCGTCGGTCGAAGTCCTTGCCGCCGTAGCGGTAGCCGTCGACGGCGAAGAGCACCTTCGGCTCGATCTGGGCGAAGCGGTCGATCACGCTGGCCGGGCCGAAGTCGGGCGAGCAGCTCGACCAGACGGCGCCGAGCGAGGCGCTGGCGAGGAAGGCCACGATCGCCTCGGGGATGTTGGGCATGTAGGCGACGACGCGATCTCCCCGCTCGACCCCGAGCTCGCGCAGGCCGGCGGCGACGGCGGCGACGCGGGCGCGCAGCTCGCCCCAGCTCAGCTCGCTCAGCTCGCGCAGCTCGGAGGCGTGGAGGATCGCCGGCTCGGCGTCGTCCTTGCCGGCGAAGACGTGCTCGGCGTAGTTCAGCCGCGTGCCCTCGAACCAGCGCGCGCCCGGCATCTCGTGGCTGGAGAGGACGCGCTCGTACTCGCCGTCGGCCCGCACGCCGAAGAAGTCCCAGATCGAGGACCAGAAGCCCTCCAGGTCGCTGACCGACCAGCGCCAGAGGTCGTGGTAGCCGTCGAAGTCGAGCCCGCGCTCGGCGGCGAGCCAGCGCATGTACTCGGTCATCCGGGCGCGCTCGACCAGCCCGGCCGGCGGCTCCCAGAGCTTCTCAGGCGCGGCGCGACTCACTCGCTTGCGGCCGCGGCGCTCGCCTTCGCCCCCGTGCGCTCCAGGTAATGCGGGTCGTGCGAGCAGAGCAGGTTGACCTCGTCGCCGTGGCGGGAGGCGAGCTCGCGCAGGCGCTCCCGATTGGCTCTGCGGGCCTGGTTGTCGGCCGCCATCAGGCTCTGGAAGAAGCGCAGCACCGGTGGGCAACTCGGCGGATCGGCCATTTCGCCGTGGTTGAAGTAGGCGTCGCCGGCGTGCAGCAGCCAGCCCTCGCCGGAGCGGATCGCGACTCCCGTGTGGCCGCGGGTATGGCCGATCAGCGGCACGAGGGCGATCTCGACGTCGATGTCCGGGAGGATGCGCACGCTCTCGAAGCCCAGCCACTCGTCGCCGCCGGCGTCGTGGGTGACCCACTTCGGGTCGTGCCGCCAGTGGGCGCCGCCGATGTAGCGGAGGCGGTCGGAGAGGGCGGGGTGGAGGGCGGCCTCGAGCTCGGCGGCGAGCAGGTGGACCTCGGCCTGCGGGAAGTCGGGCAGACCCCCGGAGTGGTCGAGGTCGAGGTGCGTGGTGACGATGTGGCGCACGTCGGAGGCGCCGAAGCCCAGCGCTTCGAGCTGGCGCAGCGCCGTCGTCTCCTCCTTCGCCTGGACGTCCATCAGCAGCCGGTAGACGGCCCCGAGCTGTGCGGGGTTGCGCGCGTCCTCCATCCCGAAGCCGGTGTCGACGAGCACGATCCCGTCCCCGGCCTCGATCGCCAGGCAGTTGCAGGTGACGAGCCCCCTCTCCAGCCAGCCGCCCTCGCCGTTGACCAGCCGCCTCCCGTGAGGGCAGAACGACCCGCAGTTGAGGTGATGCACCCTCATCCTGGCGCTGAGTCTAGTGCTGTCTTCACCGCTTCGGGCCGACGTGGCGGTCCATGATCGCGACCGCCTCGCGGCGGGCGATGGAGATGTTCCACGGCCCGTCCTGACGCCAGGCGATGCCGAGCCTGTCGCAGGCGTCGCAAAAGATCCGTTGGATGTCGAGCGAGCGGTTGCTGAACAGGTAGCGCGGATATTCGTAGGTCTTATTCGGGTGGCGGATCTTGTTCGTGACCCGGCAGCCGTCCGAATGGATCAGGCCGCGAAGAAGCCGGCCTGGATAGCGGTCGACGACGCGCTGTTGCCAGGCCTCCAGGGCGATCTTGCGCTTGTGCTTGGCGCCAGCGCCGTGCTGTGGGACAAGGTGAGGCCAGTGCTTGGAATAGGAGACGACATTGAGCATGCGACAGCGGCGATGGGGTCGAATTGTCGCCTTGCTCGCCGGCATGACCAAAGCCATCGCGGCGGCGCACTCCTCCGCGATCACCGGGTATTTGGCGTCGAGGTAGACGTTTAGGCGAAAGACGCGACGGGGGTGCTTCAACAGGCAACCGTCGCCCAGATACATGCCCAAGAGGTAGGCGTAGGAGTAAACGATCAGGCTGGGAAATGGATCGGGGAGTGCGCCACATCTCGCACACTGGCCTCCCCGGGTTCGTGCGATCCCGAACTTCGGTGCGCGGTCGTTGAGCCATCCGCAGATTGTGCTCCGGGGTATCCCGGTGATGCGCGAGATCTCGCAGTGATTGTAGCCCCGACGGGCGAGCATCCGGACGCGCTCGACTTCAGCCGGCGTCCTCATCGATGAAACTTTCTCAGTGCGGCGGGTGGGATTCGAACCCACACGCCCTTTCGGACAGGACCTTTTGAGGATCCCGAGTCTGCCGTTCCTCCACCGCCGCGGGTCAGCCACATTGTAAGCCCCGACGCTACGCGCGCTACCGGTCGCAACGCATCGAATTCCCGCCTTCTCCGGCGTCTCTTAACCCGTTTGGCACAGACTTTTTACAAAGTCAGCACAGAGTGCCCAGCGACTACGCCGGTTGCGGCGCGTCTGAGCAAGGACGGCCGGCTCCGAATACCGCACCCTCGGATGACGCGTCTAGCGCGGCGCTGGATCGGCACCCGCGATCCTCGCGCGTAGCGCCGCTACGCGCTTGCGGTCGCGTCCACCACCCAGCTTGGCCAGCCGCGCCCCCGCGGGCACGCTAATTCGGAGCCAACCGTCCGGGCGGGGCGCCGGCGCCGTAGTCCTCGCCGGAGCCGAGCGGCCGTTCCTCCTCGACGTGCCAGTCCTGGCTGAAGCCGTAGAAGCAGGCGACGACGAGGACGACCTGGAGCAGCAGCATGACGATCACCAGCAGGCCGATCGCGGTGACCGGGATCAGCGCTTCGTCGAAGCCCGCCTTGTCGCGGGCGAACCAGCTGTTGGCGCCGACCGCGCAGAAGATCGCCAGGATCGTCGAGAGCGAGGCGGCGACGGGCAGGATGCCGCGGCTCCAGCGCACGACGAGGAAGGAGAAGAACGCGTAGAGCAGGGCGAAGATCAGGCAGACGGTCGCCATCGCGTTGCCGCCGTTGATCAGCGAGAAGCCGGCGATCGTGACGATGCCGGCGATCACCGCCGTGGCCAGCATCAGCAGCGCGACCACGAACTTGGTCGCGACCACCTCGGGCTTCTCCCGATTCGGGTGCCAGAGCTCGTACCCCGGCGTGACCTCTCCTACCGCCACACCGACGATCATAGAATCTACGAGCGACGAAGCGGCATTGGCCGCGCGTTAAGGGCCGCGGGCAACGCCTCGCGCTTCTACAATCGCGGTAGACGCGGGCGTGGTGAAACTGGAGAAACACGCCGGCTTTAGGTGCCGGTGCTCGCAAGAGCTTGGGGGTTCGAGTCCCTCCGCCCGCATAGAATCCGATTTCCTGGGGCACTGGCCAAACTGGCTAAGGCACCGGTCTCCAAAACCGGCGATTCTAGGTTCGAGTCCTAGGTGCCCCGTTCCAAGTCCAGCTTTGGCGGATCCGCCGACGGCTGGCGTAGGGTCGTCTTAAATCCAAAGGAGGCTCGCATGGGAAAAGCTCGCTATGTGAAGAAGGCTGACGACCGTGGCTGGGATGTCGTCAAGGAGGGGCGCCGTCGGGCAAGCGGACACGGCGCAACCAAGGCTGATGCCCTTGCCGTCGCCCGCAAGCATGCGCGTCGTGACGGCGGGGGGGAAGTTCTCGTACTCAATCGCACCGGCAAGGTCGTCGATACGACCACGGTTTCGCCGCGCAGGAAGCGCGCTGCGGCCTAGCGGCCATTAACCGAGGCAGGCATCGGTTCAGGGACCGACGGCGACGCCAAGTCCAGGGTCGCCCAGGGGATGCGACCGAGCGTCGAAGAAGATCGGCGGCCCCGCCTCGAGCCGGTCACAGATGTCGGCCTGCTTGGCCAATAGCGTCCTCTTTGGCGCGGGGAGCATCGAGATCGCCACTGGCCGTTCGGGGTTCGCACTCAGAGCTTCGACCAGGTGATTGTCGTGCTCGCTCAGATCGCTGCCGAAGACGACTACCGGCAGGTCACGCTCGACGAGGCGGTCAAGGGCGTGAGAGAGATAGACGTTGTCCTCGATCGCGGCCAGCTTGTCTTCTGCCGAGCCCTCGGTGACGAGAAGAGGGCGTGCGGTGGCATCTCCCTTGATGGGCTTGCCGAATTGATTGAGAAGGCTCTCGAGGTTCGTCTGGGTGAGCTTCCAGGTGGCGCCGGACTCACCCACGACGAGGTGAAGAGCGCCGTGGAGGAAGTAGACCGGAACCCTGTCGGCGGGCACTCTTGCTCGCGATGGGTCGAACTCATAGCGGCCGCCAAAGCGAAAGTGGTCCATGAAGGGGTCGAACCCGTCTGCCGCCATTGCCCAGTAGACCAGCAGGTCGTAGCTGGTCGTGAAGACCCATTCGAATTGCTCCATGACGTTGCTGATCGCTTTGCGTGTTCCAAGCGGGACTTGGCTGAGCCTGAGGTGCACTTCCCTTACTGCGTGCGCAAGCGATCGCTGAATACTTCGATAGCGCTCTAGCAATAGCTTGGACTCAACACCCACCGCATCGTTTACCCTGATTGCGGTCAGCAGATCGGCCAGCACTCGCTCGAAGTTGCGGGTCCTCGAGAAGAGCTTGCGATCCTGGGCAGTGAGGCCGCCCGATCTTGCGTGGTCGTAGAGGTTTCGATAGCCGAACGGCTCCCAGATGTTGATGCTCATGCCGTTGCCCAGGAGGAGCGTGTCCCACTCATGCTCGGTGGCGATGTCTCTCCAGTTGACGAGCGTCCCGTCGGGGTCCCCGGCCATTCTGCCTATCTAATAGGGCTCTCCTGACGTTTCCGTGGGTCACGTGACGGTGACTCGGCCGGGCAGAGGCGGACACAGACCACCGAGCTTCAGCATCGCCAGGGAAATCAACGCCTGGGGTGAGTGAAAGCCGAAGGCCCGGC